>Ga0160456_100005_pt1 | contig 551832 bp, 477 predicted proteins | sample HID1972K_E6MG_FD_108261 | JGI IMG/M metagenome (GOLD analysis project Ga0160456, IMG submission 108261) | Enriched pill bug-associated microbial communities from UW Madison campus, WI, USA - HID1972K_E6 MG | ecosystem: Host-associated > Arthropoda: Insects > Digestive system > Unclassified ... | reverse complement strand
GCGCTGCTCCATGTCCATCGCTTCGATGGTGCTGCCGCGGAATTCCAGCACATGGCCGGTGCCGCCGTTCACGCCGATCACGCCGATGATGTGCAGCACCACGTCCTTGGCGCCGACGCCTGGCGCGAGCGCGCCATCGACGGTGATCGACATGGTTTTCGCCTTCCGTTGCAGCAGGCACTGGGTGGCCAGCACATGGCCGACTTCGCTGGTGCCGATGCCGAACGCCAGTGCACCGAATGCGCCGTGGGTGGAGGTATGGCTGTCGCCGCAGACGATGGTCATGCCCGGCTGGGTGAAGCCCTGTTCCGGCGCGATCACGTGGACGATGCCGCGGTTGTCCGAGCCCATGTCGAACAGCTCGATGCCGTACTGGGCGCAGTTGGCTTCCAGCGTCTCGACCTGCTTCTCGGCCGCGGCGGTGTAGTAGGGCAGGCGGCCGTTGGCATCGCGCGGCAGGGTCGGCGTGGAGTGGTCCATCGTCGCCTTGGTGCGGTCCGGACGGTGTGGGGCGATGCCGCGCGCGCGCAGTTCGGTGAAGGCCTGCGGCGAGGTGACTTCATGGATCAGGTGCAGATCGATGTACAGCACCGCAGGCGCGGTGTCGCTTTCGGGAACCACGACATGCGCGTCCCACAGTTTGTCGAACAGGGTACGGGGGGCTGGGCTCATTGCGGATTGCCTTGCTTGAAATCGGGAGAGGCGACGCGTGCGACGAAGCGCAGGCGCACATAGTCGGCGCGCCATTGGCCGTGACCGTCGCACAGGACCGGGCGCAACAGGGCTTCGGTGTCTTCCAGCACGCGCTGGCGCACGGAGGCGTCGACATCGGCCAGGAACGGATCGGCGAAGGTGTGCAGCCAGCCGGCGATGCCGGTCGGCAGCGGCGTCGGACGCGGAATCAGCGCGATCTGCTCGACGGTGAAGCCGTGTTTGGCCAGCAGCGCGGCATATTCGTCGGCAGTCGGGAAGAACCAGGCAAAGCTCGGCTCGCTGGCATCGTGGGCGCGCAGCGCTGCACGCAGCGCGGTGACGATCGCCGCCACGTTGCCATGGCCACCGAACTCGCCGACGAAGCGTCCGCCCGGCTTCAGCGCGCGGCGCACGCCGACCAGGACTGCATCAGGTTCGCGCATCCAGTGCAGTGCGGCATTGCTGAAGACCGCATCGAACTGCGCGTTGAAGGTCAGCGCCTGGCCGTCCATCACCTGCGCGTCCACGCCGCGTTCGACGGCCGCGGCGACCAGCTCGGGCGAAGCATCGACGCCGACTACGCGCGCGCCGCTGGCGGCGATCTGCACAGTCAGCACGCCGTCGCCGCAGCCCAGGTCGAGGATGTGTTCGTCTGGCTGCGCGGCCAGCAGTTCGGCGACCGGCGCGCCCAGCGTCGGCACGAAGTCGGCATTGCGCGCGTAGCGGGCCGCGTTCCAGGTCTGGCCGGCAATGGCCGTGCTCGATGTGGTATCGGTGGTCATGGCATGCGAAGGATCAGGCGGCGGCGGCTTCTGAAGGCGCCGGATCGGCTTGGCGCTGGCGCAGCAGGCGGTTGGCCACGTCCAGCCACGCCAGGGCGCTGGCTTCGATGATGTCCTTCGATGTGCCGGTGCCTTCGTACTCCACGCCCTCGGCGCGGACCGACAGGCTGGCTTCGCCGCGTGCGTCGGTGCCGATGCCCACGCTGTGCACCTGGTAGCTGTCTAGGGTCAGCTGCACGCCGGTGGCGGCCGACAGCGCGCCGAACAAGGCATCGACCGGGCCGTTGCCCTGCGCGGTCTCGGACACGCGCTTGCCTTCCGGATCGGACAGCTCGACCAGCGCGTTGGCGCGGCCGCCGACATCGGAGATGGTCATCGAGGCCAGGCGATAGCCCTCGCTGACGCTGGCGTCCTGCATCAGGGTCTGCAGGTCGGCGTCGTTGACCACGCGCTGCTTCTCGCACAGGGCCTTGAACTGTTCGAACACCAGCTTCAGCTCGTCTTCCTCCAGCAGGTAGCCCAGCGCCCGCAGGCGCGCTTCGACCGCGGCCCGGCCGCTGTGGCGGCCCAGCACCATCTGCGTATCGGGCCAGCCCACGTCCTGCGGACGCATGATTTCGTAGGTGCCGCGGTGGCGCAACATGCCGTGCTGGTGGATGCCCGATTCGTGCGCGAACGCGTTGGCGCCGACGATGGCCTTGTTGCGCTGGACCGGCATGCCGACCAGGCGCTGCAGCAGCTGCGAGGTCGGCACGATGCGGCGGGTGTCTACCTTGGTGTCCAGGTTGTAGAAGGCGTTGCGGACCTTCAGTGCCATCACGATTTCCTCGATCGAGCAGTTTCCGGCGCGCTCGCCGATGCCGTTGATCGAGCCTTCCACCTGACGCGCGCCGCCTTCGATGGCGGCCAGCGAGTTGGCCACGGCCAGGCCCAGGTCGTTGTGGCAGTGGGTGCTGAAGATCACGTTCTGGGCGCCTGGCACGGTGGAGATGATCCGCGCGAACATGCCGCGGATCTCTTCCGGCGTGGTGAAGCCGACCGTGTCGGGCAGGTTGATCGTGGTGGCGCCGGCGGCGATGGCGACCTTGACCACTTCGATCAGGAAGTCTTCTTCGGTGCGGGTGGCGTCCTCGGCCGAAAACTCGACGTCGTCGACGCCGGCACGGGCCATGCGCACGTGCTTGTCCACCGACTCCAACACCTGCTCCTTGCTGATGCGCAGCTTGTGCTCGCGGTGCAGGGGGCTGGTGGACAGGAACAGGTGCAGGCGCGGGTTGGCGGCCGCCTCCAGGGTGCGCAGCGAGGTCTCGATGTCGGCCTGCAGGCAGCGCGAGAGCACCGCCAGGGTCGGGGTGCGGATCTCGCGTGCGATCAGCGCCATGGCCTCGCGGTCGGACTGCGAGCTGGCCGGGAAACCGGTTTCGATGATGTCCACGCCCAGCTCGGCCAGGCCGCGGGCCATGACCAGTTTCTGCTGCGGCGACATGCTGCAGCCGGGGGACTGCTCGCCGTCGCGCAGGGTGGTGTCGAAAATTCGTACGTTGTCGGTCTGGGTGTTGATATTCATGCGATGGATTCCTCTACGGCTTCGGCCGTCCTGACGGCGATGGGGCGGCGTGTTGTGTTCTGCGGGGTGGCGTCGGGAGGAAGCGGAAGCGGTTGATCTTCAGGGGTGTCACCGGCGCTGACGGGGCGCCGCCTCGGCTTGCGTGGCGGCCGTGGCCGTACCTCGGCGAGCAGCCGGGCCAGCACGGCCGCGTCGATGTTGCCGCCGGAGACCACGGCGCATTTGCGCCTGCCGTTGATGCGCCTGCCGGCGGCCAGCGCCAACGCGCCAGCGCCCTCGGCGATGACGTGTTCCTCCAGTGCCAGGCGCACCAGGGTTTCACGCAGTTCGGCTTCGCGCACGATCACCACATCGTCCAACAGCTGCTTGCACAGCCGGCGGGTGATGAAGCCAGGGATCTTGACCCGTACGCCGTCAGCCAGCGTGGCCGCCGGGTCCTTGGCGGCGGTGTCGCCGGCGATGGCGCGGGCCATGGCATCGACGCCTTCGACCTGCGCGCCGATCACGCGCACGCCCTGCGACTCGAGCACCAGCGCAACGCCGGAAGCCAGGCCGCCGCCGCCGATCGGCACGATGACCACGTCCGGCGCGTGCGCGGCGATCTCCAACCCGATCGTGCCTTGCCCCGCGATCACGTCCGGATCATCGAAGGCGGACAGGAAGCGATAGCCGTTCTGCTGCGCCAGCGAGCGGGCGAACGCATGGGCCTCGTCGTAGCTGTGGCCGTGCTGGCGCACCGTGGCGCCCCAGTGCGCCACGCCGGCGATCTTGGTGGCCGGCGCGCCGTGGGGCATCACGGTGATGGCCGGCATTCCCAGGCGATAGGCGGCCCAGGCCACGCCCTGGGCATGGTTGCCGGCCGAGGCGCAGATCACCGGTCGCCGGTCGCCGCGTTCGTACGCCGCCAGCAGGGCGTTCAGCGCGCCGCGCGCCTTGTAGGAGCCGGTGCGCTGCAGGTTCTCCAGCTTCAGCCAGACGCCGAAACGTTCGGCGTAGTGCAGCGGCGTCTCCGGCAGGTAACGACGCAGCCGCGCCTGCGCGGCCAGCACATCGGCCACGGTGACCGTTACGTCGCCGCCGTCGGTATCGCTGCTGCTGGCGCGGCCGGCATCAGGCATTGCGGCAGGCGACATGCTGATGTGCGAGAAGACACCTCCGTACGGCGCACTCCAGTGGGGTGGCGGCCAGATTCATGCCGCCACTCCGGTCACTGCATCGCGCGCATCGGCGCTCACGCTGACCGATTCGCAGTCGTACACCTTTTCCAGCTGGTGGCGCAGGGTCTCGATCGCGCGCGGGCTTTCCACCAGCAGCTGCAGGCACCAACGGCCATCGGCGTGAGGCGTGGCATGCACGGCACGCGGCACGAAGCCGCGCCGCTCGACCATGCCGATCACGCGCACCAAGGCGCCTTCGGCCGGTTTCACGATCAGGTCAAGCCGGTATTGCATGGGACGTGGGCTCCGTGACGGTCTTGGCCGGATTGCTTTCCAGCATCGAGCTGTTGGCGTGGTTGGGCGGCACCAGCGGCCAGACGTTGGCCTTGATGTCGATGGCCACGTGCAGCATCGCCGGGCCGGGCGTGGCCAGCAATTCGGCCAGCGCATCGTCGACCTGGTCGCGCTGGTCGATGCGGCGCGCCGGGATGCCGAACACCTTGGCCAGCGCGGCGAAGTCCGGGTTGTCGGACAGGTCGATCTCGCTGTAGCGCTCGGCGAAGAACAGCTCCTGCCACTGCCGCACCATGCCCAGCGCGGAGTTGTCCAGCAGCACGATCTTCACCGGCATGCGAGTGCGGGCGATGGTCGCCAGCTCCTGCACGTTCATCATGAAGCTGCCGTCGCCGGAGACCAGCACCACGGTGCGGTCGGGGCAGGCGAACTGTGCGCCCATCGCCGCCGGCAGGCCGAAGCCCATCGTGCCCAGCGCGCCGCTGGTCAGATGGTTGCGCGGGTGGTTGAACTTGCAGTGCTGGGCCACCCACATCTGATGCTGGCCGACATCGCAGGCGATGATCGTGTCCGACGGAGCCACTTCGCTCAGCCGCTTCAGCAGCGCCGGGGCGTAGATGTCGGCACCCGGCGCGTCGTAGCGGAAGCCGAACCGCTCGCGGTGGCTGGCGCAGCGCGCCTTCCAGGCATCGCAGGTGCTGCGCGCGCTGGTCAGTGCCTGCAGGCCGGTGGTCACATCGCCCGGGATGGCGATGTCGGCTGTGCGCAGCTTGGAGATCTCGTACGCATCGGCATCCAGATGAATGACGCGGGCGAATGGCGCGAACTCGGCCAGCTTGCCGGTGGCGCGGTCGTCGAAGCGCGCCCCGACCACGATCAGCAGGTCGCTTTCCTGCACCGCCATGTTGGCTGCGCGGGTGCCGTGCATGCCCAGCATGCCCAGGTAATTGGCATGGTTGGCGGGCAGGGCGCCCAGGCCACGCAGGGTCAGCACGGTCGGGATGCCGCTGGCTTCGACGAACTGGCGAAACGCGTCCACTGCACCGGCCAGCGCGATTCCGCCGCCGCCATAGACCACCGGCTTTTCGGCGCCGGCGATCGCCGCCAGCGCTTCGGCCAAGGCCGCATCGGCCGGGGCCGGCGGCGGCTGCACCGCAGCGGGCACATGGTCGGGCAGGTGCGAGGCGTCGTTGACCTGCACGTCCTTGGGCAGATCCACCAGGACCGGGCCGGGACGGCCTTCGCGTGCGATGCGGAAGGCTTCGGCCATCACGCGCGGCAGGTCGTCAACGCTGCGCACCAGGAAGCTGTGCTTGACGATCGGCATGGTCATGCCGAACACGTCCAGCTCCTGGAAAGCGTCGGTGCCGATCAGCGGGGTGGCGACCTGGCCGGTCAGGCACACCATCGGCACCGAATCCAGCATCGCATCGGCGATGCCGGTGACCAGGTTCGACGCGCCCGGACCGGAGGTGGCCACGCACACCCCGACCTTGCCGGAGGCGCGCGCATAGCCGTTGGCGGCCAGCGCGGCGCCCTGCTCGTGCCGGACCAGAATGTGCTTCAGCGTTGAATCCACCAGCGCGTCGTAGAACGGCATGATGGTGCCGCCCGGATAGCCGAAGATCGTCTCGACCCCCTCGGTTTCCAGGGCGTGGGCGATCCAGCGGGCGCCATTGCGTGGGGCAGTGGCGGTGGTGGCGTTCATGCGGCGGCGGCCTGTTGGGATGTGGGCTTGATGGCGTTGTCGGCCAGCCACACCATCTTGGCGCGCAGCTGCTTGCCGACCACTTCGATCGGATGCTCCAGGTCGGCCTGCTTGAACCTGTTGTAGTTCGGCAGGCCGGCTTCGTATTCGGCGACCCAGTTCTTGGTGAAGGTGCCGTCCTGGATGTCGGTCAGGATGTCCTTCATGCGCGCCTTGGTGTCGGCGTCGATCACCCGCGGGCCGCTGACGTAGTCGCCGTACTGGGCGGTCTCGGAGATGAATTCCAGCATGCGGGTGATGCCGCCTTCGTAGAACAGGTCCACGATCAGCTTCAGTTCGTGCAGCACTTCGTAATAGGCGATTTCCGGCTGGTAGCCGGCTTCGACCAGCGTTTCGAAACCGGCCTGGACCAGCGACGAGGCGCCGCCGCACAGCACGGCCTGCTCGCCGAACAGGTCGGTTTCGGTCTCTTCCTTGAAGGTGGTCTCGATCAGGTTGGCACGCGCGCCGCCCAGGCCGGCGGCGTAGGCCAGCGCGTAGTCCTTGGCCTTGCCGGACTTGTCCTGGTAGACGGCGTAGATGCATGGCACGCCGCGGCCGATCTCGTATTCGCGACGGACCAGCGCGCCCGGACCCTTGGGCGCGACCAGGACCACGTCCAGGTCTTCGCGCGGCTCGACCAGGCCGAAATGCACGTTCAGGCCGTGGGCAAACAGAAGCACCGCGCCCTGTTTCATGTTCGGGGCCAGCACGTCGTAGTACAGGGTCTTCTGGACCATGTCCGGGGTCAGCACGGCGACCAGATCGGCGTTCTTGACTGCCTCGGCCGGCGACTTGACCAAGAAGCCGTCGGCCTTGGCCTTGGCTTCGGTCGGGCCACCCGGACGCAGGCCGACCGTCACATCGAAACCCGACTCACGCAGGTTCATCGCATGCGCGCGACCCTGGCTGCCGTAACCGACGATGGCGATGGTGGGCTGGGGAAGATTGGAGGTCGAAGCGGTCATGTGCGGCAGGTCCTGTGGATTTGAAGGTTGGCGGTGAAACTTTTCTCGGGGGCTGAAAGCACGAAACCCCGCACTTCGCAGTGCGGGGTTTCGTAGGATTCTCGTGTCTTGCTTGCTTACACGACCGTACGTCCCGCACCGTTTGGCGAGGTAATAAGTACGAGCACGAGGAGCGAGGCCGCGGCGGGCGCGGTCCTGGGCAACGTGGTCGTGGGACGGAAGGTCTTCATGAGATCGGCAGAAAAACATGCCTCCGCGTGGCATGTCAAGCTCGGATTTTTGTTTCTTTGGCAACCATGTTGGCGTGCCAGCGTATTAATACGAAAAGCCGAACCAAAGCCTGCATGCGAGGAAGCGCCCGGCAACGCCGTGGCGGGCCGATCGTCACCGCTGCGATCTCGGTCAATCACTGCTGCTATCTGCGCCGATGTGCGCGTCCAGGAACGTCTGCAGGGTCTTGAACCAGGCGATACTGTTGTCCTCGTTGTAGAAACCGTGGCCCTCCCTGGGCACTGACAACCATTGCGGCACGTTGCCGGCCGCCGTCAGCGCTGCCCGCATCGCCTTGGCCTGGGCCAGGGGAGCGCGCTGGTCGTCCTCGCCGTGAGCCAGCAGGACGGGGATCTTGATCTTCGAAGCCAGCTTGACCGGTGAGTTGGCGTCCAGCGCGGCCTGGTCGCGTCCGATCACGCGCTGCAGGTAGTGGCGGCCAGATTCGGTCGTCTTGATGTCGCCCTTGCTGTACATCATGTCCAGATCGTAGATGCCGGCCAGGCCCACGGCGCACTGGAACATGTCGGGCGCACGCGCCGCGGTCATCATCGCCGAGTAACCGCCGAAGCTGCCGCCATACACACAGATGCGTTTGGGGTCGCTCATGCCTTGGTCGATTGTCCAGCGCACGCCGTCCAGCAGGTCGTCCTGGATGCGCGTGCCCCATTTCAGGTAACCGGCCTCCTTGAAGGCGAAGCCGCGCCCACCGCTGCCGCGGTAGTTGACCTGCAGCACCAGATAGCCGCGGCTGGCCAGGAACTGCGCGTCGGTATCGAACTCCCAGTCGTCGTGGATGTCGTGCGGCCCACCGTGCGGCAGCAACACCATCGGCAGCTGTCTGGGATCGCTCACGCCGGCGGGCAGGGTAAGGATGGCTTCCAGCTGCAGGCCATCGCTGGCGGTGAAGCGCAGCGAACGGCGCTCGCCCATCAGCGCCGGGTCGATGCCCTCGCGCGGGGTCAGCAGGCGTTCCAGCTTGTTGTTGGCACGATTGAACAGATACCAGGCGCCTGGATCGCGGTCACTATCGATGAACAACAGCACGACCTGTCCATCCTGGCTCTGGTTGATGAACTTCACGTGCTTGCCGGGCAACACATTGGTGAGCGCCTGATGCAGTTGCGCGTCGGGCGAGGACGTGTCGAAATAGGTGAATTTGCTCGGTCCGCGACCGGCCTGTGCGGCAAATGGCGCGGAAGGCGCATGCGTCCACTGCAGGTCGCTGACACTGGCGAAGTCATCGTGCACCAGCACCTCAAGGTTGTCGCCCTGCAGGTCGCTGCTGACCAGTTCCCTCGGGCCATTGTCGCGGGTGCGCCACGCGTACACCTTGCGGTCGTCCGGGCTGAAGGCAAACGGCTGCCATAAGGCCTTTGCCGAGGTCGCCATCGGCTGCCAGACATTATTGCCAGCGGAACGGTACAGCAACGGGTTGTCATCGACGTCGGTACCGACTGCGAAACGCGGCACCCCGGCGTGGTCGATGACGAAGTTCATGTCGGGCCGCCCGATGTCGGCCACCAGATGGAAACTCACCTTGTCCGAATCGACGTCGTAGAGCATCGACCTGCGCGTCTCCAGCGACAGCTGGCGCAGATAGAAGTGGCCATTGGGAATTTCCGGCACGGCCTCGATATAGCCGAAGCCGCGGTCCAGCGTGGATTTGGTCGCCCGCTGCTCGTAACCGTAGATGTATTTCTGGCCGGTGCCATCGAAATTGCTGGCAATGATCTCCCCGTTTGGCCAGGGCTTTTCCAGGCTACCGCCCTTGCGCCCCTTAGCAATCACCAGTCGGGTCTTGCTGACCCATGCGACCTGGGTGGCCAACTCGTAACGCGGAAATTTCAACAGGGCGGTCTGGGTCATGTCGGCCAGACGGTAGACCGCCAGCGCGGAGGCGCCGTGGTCCAGATCGAGCGACGCCGCCAGGTATTTTCCGTCCGGCGACAACGCCGGGTTGGAGAGCTTGCTGAAGCGCGCGAACGCTTCGACGGGAGTCTGTTCTCCCGCCTGTGCACCCATCCACGCACCCGCCATCACCGCGGCCACGACGGCCCGCTTCCATGCCTGCATGAGGTCGACCCCTGTGTTGTCTGTTGTTGTAAATCCCCGCCTAAAAAAATACCGCAACGGCGGCCGCGCGCAAGTGGCCCGTGGTGGCGAGTCGGCTCGGCAGCGTGCTTGCGGCTCGCTTGGACCGGCGCACCTCACGGGTTGGCCTGGACCCTTAGCCGCCGACCGAGTTGATACGGGTTTGGATGGCAAGCATTCGAAGGTCAGTCACGGCGGCCGCCGCCAATGGATTGGCGTCTGCCGACCACTGGACAAAAAAGAACCCCGCCGGGAGAGAACGGCGGGGTTCTTGTCTTACATGGGCTCAGACCGAGCCCATGTCACACACTTAGAAGTCGTACTGCGCCTGCAGACGGACGTAGCGTGGAGTGGTGTAGTACTTGCCAAGCATGTAGCTGTTGTAGGTCTCGGCGTACTGCGTGTCTTCCTTGGTCTCATAAACCTGCAGCGGTTTGACCGAGTTGAAGGCATTGAGTACGGACAACTGCAGGCTCAGGCCCTTGGCCCACGACGGCTTGTAGACCACGTTCGGGTTAACGGCGTAGGTCCATGGCGTGCGACCGGCCGTACCCAGCTTGGCGATGTCGCCATTGCAGTAGTGGAATACGCCACCGTAGCCATATTCAGTGCCGAACGTACCGGTACCGCCGCCAAGGCAGCTGATCGGAGCGCCGGATTGCACCTGAATATCCACGCCTACCTGCCATTCGTCCGTGAAGTTGTAGGCGCCATAGGCCTTCAGCGTGTGGCGATGGTCGTTGAACAGGTAGCCGTCGGAACCATACATGATTTCGGCGAAGTCAAAGTCCGAGGTCGTGCCGGTGTCTTCCTGGCCATTGGTGCTCTTGACCAGGCCTTCGTAGTTGCCGGTCAGCTTGGACCAGGTGTAGTTGACGCTGGCGTACCACTTGTCGGTCTGCTTGTCGGCGCTCAGGGTGACGGCCTTGTAGTAGCGCTTTGCCTTCGGACCCAGTGCGCTGCCATCGACGTGGATGTCTTCTGCAGTGCCGTTTCCATCCACATCCAGAGTGATGTCCATGGATTCACCGGGGTTATACAGATAGCAGCCCGGCAAGCCGTCACGCAGGCCCCACTCGTCGCCCCAACTAGACACATCGTAGCCGCTGGCCTGCGCAGCCAAATAGACCTGGCGCGTGTCGCAGGTGTCATCAATCACGTTGTTGATGCGGCGGTATGTGCCCTTGACGCCCAAGGTCCATCCGTCAAGCAATGCATTGTCCGAATGCAGCAGCTGCTGGTAGCCGAGGATCGCTTCATCCTGGGTGTAAGGCTTCAGGCCCTTGCTCGCCACGGCCCGGGGATCCGGAGCAACGCCATTTTCTCCATTGACCACGAAGTCATTGGCGCCATCTTGATAAGAGCCGGTTGTGTTTGGCGCACCGCTTACCGGATCCACGCCATCGTAGGTGTAGTAGGTGTAGGTGAAATAGGAGGCACTAGCTGCGCGCAAGGCAACGTTGGCGGCGATCGGCAGGGAGTAGCGGCCTAGCGAGCCGAACAGCTTGCTGTCGCCATTCCCTGCGACATCCCAAGAGAAGCCTAGGCGCGGCTGCCAGATGTCGTCCTGCTTCACGAAACTCACACCATCGGTGTTCTTGTTGTCAAACGAGTCGTTGCGGATGCCGCCATACAGCATGAAGTTGTCGGTGATCTGCCAGTTGTCCTGCAGGTACCAGGACTTCTGGCCAATCTCGACGCTACCGCCGGTACGGTAGTTGATGAGGTAGGCATAGTCGGGTTGAAGTATCCAATAGCCGCCAGACGAATAAGACGAGCCGGACTTGGACTTCCAGGTCTCATCGCTGTAGCCGAAAGCGACCTTATGGTCACCTAGCTGCCATTCGAAGTCCGCCTTGTAGCTGTCGCGTTCGTTGCGGCCGCCGTAGATGTCCACCGAGCTGGCCACTGCGCAGCCGATGTGGGCGCCGGTTGTGTCGACAACATAAGGACAATCGCCAACCGGACCCTGCACATCGCCGTCGTAATAGCTGTAGTTCCCGTCTGGGCTGATGGTGAACTGCGACGACTTGTTGCGCATCTGGCCGTACTGCAGGGCCATGGTCAGATCGTCAGTGAGGTAGCTGGTCCATTTGAAGATGTCGGTCTGGCCGCCGCTCTTGCCTACCAGCTGACCGTTGTAGTCGGTCTTGGCGGCATGGTCGTTCGCATCGTACTGGGCGTTGTAATAGTCGTAGGTGTAGCGACTGCCGTTGTCGAAGCCGGTGTATTCGAAGTGGTTGGCGTCATTCAGATACCAATCCAGCTTGACCAACCAATACGGGGTTTTGTTTTCGTAGTTATAGGCACTGGTGGAGCGGGAGTTGATCTGGCTCTCAGCAGGCTCGCCGTCGACGGTTTGCGTGTCCGGACGTCCGCCATAACTGGTGGCATTGCTCTTGTCGAATTCGGCCAAGGCAAAGATGAACAGCTTGTCCTTGATCAGCGGGCCGCCAATCCACCCGGTATAGGTATTGGAGGAGTCGTAATTGTCGTGGTAACTGCGGAAGATCTGGCCATCGGTGTTGCGGTAGACGTTCGGAATGTCCGCGCGCAGGCTGTCCGGCACACTGGTCCAGCTCAAGCCGCCGTGCCACTCGTTGGTGCCGCGCTTGACGTTGACGCTGGTCACACCGCCGGTCGAGAAGCCGTACTGCGCGCCGTAGCCGCCGGTCTGCACGTCCAACTGGTCGATCGCCTGGAAGGGGACTTCCGAGAACGACAGGCTGTCGTAGAGGTTGGTGATGTTGAAGCCATTGACGTAGTAGCTGTTCTCGGCCGCCGAAGCGCCGCCGAAGGAGGCGTTTCCGAAGTAGCCAGAGCTTGCGACCGTGCCGGGAGTCAGCAGCGAGACGCTGGTGATATCGCGGCCAACCGGCAGATTGTTGAGCTGCTCGGCGGTGAAGGTGGTACGTGATTCGACGCTGGACAGGTCGATTGCGTTCATGCCCTGGCCGCGGACCACAACGGTATCCAGGCTGGTGGCCGACGACGAAGCGGTGGTTGCGTCATCAAAGCTGGCATTGCTGGTCTGGCCTGCGATCACGTTCACCGTGCGCGAGGAGCTCTGGCCATCGGCGCCGGTCAGGGTCAGCGTGTAGTTGCCGGTCGGCAGCGCAGGGGCGCGGAAACGGCCGGCGGCGTCAACGGGTACCTGGCGGGTTACACCGGAAGTAGTGCTGGTGATCTGCACGGTCTGGCCGGCGGCGGCCGGCGCGGTACCGGCGATGTTGCCGGAGGTACTTTGCGCATAGGCGGCGCCCTGGGTCAGGGCAGCGCCCAGCATCAGCGCCAGCGCGGTGCGGCGCAATGCATGTTTGTGGATGTGTTGGCTCATGGAGTGTGGCTTCCCAAAAAAGTGCAAAAACCCTCCGAGCGCGCTATACGCGCCTGAAAGGTGGCAAGGTCCGGCAAGTAGCAGCGCCTCGTAACGCGAGTGCAACGGTGCGCGAACGGGAAATTAACGGCGGAGTTGGGCAAGAGATTGGCGCCGGATGCCGTGGCATGTCGTTTGTGTCAATACGTGTCATATATGAATTTCAGCGAAACCAAGAGCGTGCTAATTGCTAGCATGCTTGTGATTTCGCTCACATATGGCGCATTTCTTGGCGCTTCGTGAGCGTTCCGTGGAAGTCTGGCCATTTGGCCAAACTTCCACGGAATTCCGGCAGATTTGGCCATCTAGCGGCACCTGTAAGCCTCTGAGAGGCCGTCAGCGGATGCCAATGCGAGCGAACTTGCAGATACGTTCGCACGGCGCGTAAGTAATGTTTTTGCCCATCGGGACGAGCAGTCAGCACAAAGGCTGCTCTAACACGCGGCCGCCTTGCTGCACCTCGCTAGCGGAGGCGAAGAATTCCGAGTTCTGGACTCGGTAGCGAGGCGATGAGCTGGAAGCCGCCGCTTAGGGTTGCGAAGGGCGGGCAGGTGAACAGGAGTTTCGCCGGTGGTCTCTAGGGTCGAGCACCGGCGGTGTTCAGGTGCCTAGGTGGCTAAGCTGAAGAATTCTTTCTAATTCAATGGGTTAATGAGTTGGAGCGGCAAGGCGCGGGCCAATAAAAAGTACGCTCTATCCGCCTTGATATGGCATACTTTATACATACATCTAACAGCAATTCATCTCGCACTCACCAGGACCGACCATGTCATCGCCTACCACCTTCAAGTTTGACGAAAAGCTGACAGCTACGTTAGACGAGCTAAAGACTGCAACGGGGGCATCTTCCAAGGCTGAAATTGTGAGGCGCGCGATCGCACTCATGAAGGTTGTTCAGCAGGCACAAGCTGACGGTGGGGAAGTTGTGATCCGAACTAATGGCGACAACGCTCGTGAGCGCGTCATTGTGATGCCCTGAGCCCAATTATTAAAAAAAGGGGAAAGGAAGCTCATGGGCAACACCTCGGCTGCGCCCGAAGGCGCGATTTATATTGGTAGTTTGGAAGAGGAAGTCGGCGACCGCCCTCAAGAGACTGGTGAAGCGGTCTACATCGGGAAGCTGGAAGAAGAGGTAGGTGATCGCCCTCAAGAGATGGGTGCGCACGAGCGCGCGCGCCTTACGATGGCGTATGTAGTTTTAGGAGGAGTTGCGGCGCTATTCCTTCTAAGCTGGTTGTCGCTTCTCGTCTTCCCCGATAACCGAAAAGCAGAGGTCCAGTCGTTCTTTGAATTCGTAAAGGCCTTCTGTCCGCCTCTGATCACTCTTGTCTTGGGCTACTACTTTAGGGATTCCCAAGAATGAATGCGCCTGTTCAGACCCCATCGGAAGGTGCAGCCGAAAAATTGCTTGGTTTAGTGCTCAAGAAGCAGTGGTTGGTAATTGAGCGATTGACTCTAGACGCGGGCCATAGTGGTCAGTCGAGATCTTGTTGCTACAAAGCGGTGACAAAGGATGGGGAAGTAGCGTTCGTAAAAGCTTTTGACTTCCGTCACGAAGATTTAGAGGGAGACACCCAGCGCTTGGAATTCATGGTGAGAGAGTTCAACCATGAGAGGCAAGTCCACGAATTCTGCCGTGATCGAAAGTTGGCGCGAGTAACAAGAATTTTTGAGGCTGGGTTTGTTCCAGTGGACGGGCAAGCTGTGCATTACCTGATATGCGAATACGCGCCCCAGTCGCTACGCGAAGCGCATCCGCCAGGTAGTCTTGATATCCCCGCTCACATAAGGCTGGCGGGACTCAGAAAAGTTGCTGCAGGAGTAGCTCAGCTACATACGGTCGGTGTTGCGCACCAGGACATTAAGCCGAGTAATGCCGTTGCTTATGCGGATGACGAAGTTAAGATTACGGACCTCGGGAGTTCGTCTTGCCAGTCGTTGCCTGCCGCCCCGCACGACGATCTGCACTACTGCGGACAACCTGGATATGCGCCTTATGAATTGCTTTATAGCCAAGGTGGAAGCTGGTACCGCCGAAGAATTGGATGTGACATCTATCTATTGGGGAACTTGATATTCACATCCTTTATCGGAGAATCGCTTACCAGCTTCATCCTGCACGCGCTGCCTTCAGAGTTAAGGCATACCGTTTACACTGGAACTTACGATCAGGTTCTTCCCCACCTCATCGATAGGCACTTTGAATTGGTGCCTATCGTCATGAAAGAATTCATACCAGCCGAAATTGAAAGTGAGCTGACTTCTCTTGTGCTTGCACTCTGCCATCCTGATCCGGAGAGGCGCGGACACTCGGTCAACGTGTCAGGAAAAGGTAGCCAGTACGGACTGGAGCGGGTGATTAGCGCCCTTGACCGTCTTGAGAAAAAGGCAAGGATCCAAGAAAGATATGTCACCTGATCAGTCTGTAGGAAGGGCCCTTGAAAACCGAGCCGTTCTCCCGCGCTGGCGTTCACCTGGCGAGTCAGTTGACGAAATGTTGGGAGTTGGCTCGGAAAAGAACAAACAGCCTGATCGAGGCTGGATTAAACGGCTCTTGCGTGATTTCAACGATGCCCCTACAGCTGCCACTGCTGCTGAACTTCGTGAATCAGCCTTCGCATTAGGCGAGCAACTCCCTGCCGATGTATTAATGCGAATGGAGGGCTTCTCGCGCGGAGCTCTTCATCCAAATTCGAACACGCCGAGTTTTGATCAAGGGGTGCACGACAAAGGTATAGCAATAAGGGCATTGCGTAAAAAGATAAGCCTAGAGCCTAGGCAGCCTTTCGCTTGGAGCGAATTGGCTCGTAATCAACTGGCAAACGGTGACTCCGATGGAGCCGTTGCTTCAATGGCTTGCGCAACCCAGCTCGCCCCCACAAATAGATACATCTTGCGATCCGCAGTCAGGCTACTGAGTCACGTGCCGGCGGACCTTGACGGAGATCGAGTAAGTTGGCTACTTAAGCGAAGCGGATCACTTACACGCGACCCTTGGTTGCTATCTGCGGAGATTGCTGCGTCAACTGCCGCTGATAAGACCTCAGATTTCATTGGCAGGGCTAAAAAGATGCTGATGGACAATAAGTTCCATCCTCGACACTTGGCCGAGCTTGCCGCGGCGGTGGGCACCGTAGAACATCAGTATGGACGCCACAAAAAAGCCAAGGAAAACTTCGCTCAATCAATGATTGATCCCAACGAGAATGCCGTGGCTCAGGCACTTTACGTTGCGCAAGATGATAAAAAAATTGTAGTCCCAAGCGATGTCCTTGCCAGGCCTGGCTCGTTCGAAACGCACGCTCGCTTGGCCTACACATCAGGAGCCTGGGCTGACGTTGCCCAGCAATGCAGACTTTGGCTATCTGATGAGCCATTCGATACCAGGCCTGCAGTGCTAGGTTCCTACCTGAGCTTTGAACCGGCATTGGTTCAGCAGGCGCAGGTATTGGCTACGATGGGTCTCAGGTGCTCGCCACAAGATTATCTCTTATTGAACAACCGGGCTGTTGCTTACGCGTACAGCGGTCTAGTTGCAGAAGCATACTCAGATATACGAAGCGCTGTAAGAATTCATCGCTCGCACCCTCATATCATGGCCACTTTGGGTCTGATCGCGTGTAGGGCGGGTTACGTAGAATATGGCCTAGCTCTGTACGAACAGACTATTGCTTGGTTTGCCTACTTAAAAGATCGAGACTCTTTGATTCGAGCCGTTTTGTACTGGCTTAGAGAAGCTGTACGGGCAGGAACAACCGAAGGTTCGGCCGAGCTCAGCCGTGTGCGGGCCTGGATCTCTCGATTGCCTCAGCGCGATCAGGAGAGCGAAATTCGCGGTCTCATCGAAGCGGTGGAACGAGAGCAAGGCATGGCGCGATTGGGCGACGATCTGTCGTACTCGGGTCCCCTGACCGTCAATGACTTCGAAGAATTGAAAATGCGAATTGATGCGCCACAAGAAAGTTTCTCCTACGACAAAAGTATTCCCGATTCAGAGCTATTATCGAGGGATTTCGGAGGATGAGATTTGGCGAGGCCTGGTAATCGCGACATGCCAGCAAGCGATTTTGTCATGAATCTCTGTTTGGGCGGGGCACATTGAATTCAGTTGTTTCGTGCTAGCCAAAGAGCGACATTTTTCTTTGTTATTAACCTTGACGTCGATGTCCGCTAGCGACTGAGGCTATATTCGCGGCACAGCTCCGGCACGAGCGTGCCGGCCTCGGCCTGCTTGAGCACGGCAATGATCTGGCTGTCGGTAAAGCGGGACTTCTTCATGGAACCTCCTCGGGAAAGCGTACGAGAAAATTCCACTTCTGGCGTCAGCTAATTGGCGGGGGCATTACCGCCCAAGCTCTGTAGCTGGCATTGCGGCGAACCTTGCCGCGCCAGGTCGCTCATCCACTGACGACTCAGTTGTCGCCACAGCAGATCGCTGGTTGGCTGATGTGCGCTCAGCTATGGGATCCGGACAATTGGGTGTCATACGAGACGATCTACCGCACCCTTTATATCCAGTCACGTGGTGTCTTGAGAAAGGAGCCGTTGGGGCACCTTCGGCGCGGCGTGGAATGCGCCGTTCGCTTCACCATACGCAGAAAACTCCTGGCCGCGGTCGCATCGTCGCAACGGTATCGATCAGCGAACATCCCGTATGCGCAGAAGATCGCGCCGTTCCAGGACACTGGGAGGGTGGCCTGACGTTTGGCGATCGAAATAGCCAGATCGCAACGTTGGTGGAGGGGCAGAGCCGCTACGTCATGTTGGTAGGGCTTACCGGCAAAGGCACCGAGACAGTCGTCAACGCCTTGATCAAGCATGTGAAGCTGTTACCCAGTCAGCTCTATCGATCGTTGATCTAAGATCGCGGGAAAGAAATGGTGGCGCATCGCAGCCCTACATGTCACGTTCCACCTCTGGAGACAAACGCAAAAAGCCGGCTTGCGCCGGCCTTCGTGTCAACCAGGGAACTTCGGGAATTTCTCGTCGGGATGGTTCTTTTTCCAGTCGTTATAGGCTGAGGTGCCTACCCAAGCGGCAAATGCCTTGGGCGGATGACCGCGCCCAGACCACGTTTCCTGGGTATGGGGCAGCCAGTACTTGGGTACAACTTCTCTCTTTTTCTTAGTGCGGGCAGCTGAATTTTTGGCGTGAGCACCACTCACCACGTAGCCGGCGATCTCAGCGCGTTGCTTGGAAGCGAAGCTCGCGGCGAATCTTTCAAGCAACGAGGTGATCTGATCGAAAGCTTCGATTGCTTCCTGCTGGCGCAATCCGATCTCTTGCTCCTCAAGCTTGCGCAGTTCTGCTGCAAGCGTGATCTTGCGCTCAGCGATGGATGCCAAGGTGGCGCTATTCATACTCATTCGCTCTCAACTTTCGGGGAATCAACCAATTGTGTTGGCTCGGTTGGATATGGGCAAGCTCGCCCAAGTGTCCTGCAGACAGGAGGGGCCGGGACAGAGTTAGGGGTTCCAGCCGGGCCGGAGAGGCCTAGGGGTCGAGTTCCTTTATCTAGTACGCACAAAGAGGAGCTTGCTAATGGGTGAGCAAGCCCTCAAATTTTACAGCCACCGCAAGTATAAGCTTTGATATCGGAACGACAGGAGAGATACGGATGTTCGGATGGTTGAAGGGGGAAGAACCTGAGGTTCAACCTAAGCTTAGCCCGCTCACGCCAGAGTTCATTGAGTCCGAGCACGGCATCTACGTCCAGATGCTCAATGCCGCCCTCAAAGATGAGCGAATTCAAAACATCGCGCTGACTGGCAACTACGGTGTTGGCAAGAGCAGCATCCTAAAGCAACTTGCCAAGCTACATAAGAAGAAGGTGCTGGAACTATCGCTCTCTACTTTGGCGCCAATTGCACGAATTAAAGATGACGGCCTGCCGCCGCAGGCAACCTCACCCACGAATACGATTCAGCAGGAAATCGTCAAGCAGCTTCTCTACAGAGAGAAGCCTCGTAAAACGCCAGGTTCGCGATTCCGGCGCATCGAGAAGTTCCATCTAATGAGAGAGAGTGCTCTCTCAATACTGCTCGGAATGATCTTGGCGACAACATTTCTGCTGACTGGTTGGACTAGCAAGATCGCGCTTGAGTTTCCTATGCTCAAGCTAGGAACGTCATGGCCCCACGCGGCAGTTTTGGGCCTAGGTACGGTCGTCTTTTTTTTGATGCGATTTACGTTGTATGGGCGATTGAATATCAAAGAGGTCTCCGCTGGGGCGGCAACGGTGACCCTCGATGAGAAATCGGTGTCCTACTTCGACCAGTACCTGGATGAGATCGTCTATTTTTTCGAGATTTCAAAACGAACTATCGTCGTTTTCGAAGACATCGACAGATTTAACGACGCACACATATTCGAAACACTGCGCTCGCTCAATGCACTGCTCAACGGATCGCCGCAAATCAAAGAGCGAATCTACTTCATATACGCAATCAAAGACAGTATTTTCGATCATCTGACTATCGCGAACGTTGGTCGCGAATTTGACCATGATCTAAAGGCTGGCGATGACCCGGCTGAAGCCGAAGTTGTCCGTGCCAACAGGACAAAGTTCTTCGATCTAGTGATTCCTGTGGTTCCGTTCATCACCCATCAGAACGCTAGGAATCTGGTCTCTCAGTTGCTTGAAGGCATGTCGCACGACATAGACCTTGATCTCATCGATCTTGCAAGTCGCTACGTCCCTGACATGCGGCTACTCAAGAACGTTCGAAATGAATTCCTTATCTTTAGAGAGAGAATTGTTGCGGCGGACCGTGGCAGCCTAAATCTGAGAGAGACAGAACTCTTCGCGATGATGCTCTACAAGAGCACCCATCTATCGGATTTTGAGGCCATTCGCCTGGGCAAGAGCAATCTTGACAAGATCTATGCAAAGAGCCGCACTGCTGTAGCCTCGAACCTTCGGAGGCTTCAGCGCGAACTTTTCGTGCTCCAACGAGAAGAGCTTGCTGATCAGTCGATCGGAACGCGTAGCGCGGAACTGGGCGCGCGACTCATTGCTCATGTCAAGGTCGCCGTTAAATCATGCGGACGAGACTTTGCAAGAGCCAGTTTCAATGTCGGTGGAGCGCCTTTCACAAATGACGAGCTGCAGACTAGCAAATTCTGGAGGAGTTTCATCACTGCAGAAGATGATCCAACGCTGAGCGTAGTGATAAGCAGAGCGGGATATCACGAGAACCAAGCAACCTTGCAATTCAGTAGATCAGATCTTGGCGGTATCCTGGGGCCTTTCGACGCGAAGGGTTGGAAAAAAATTGATGTTGAAAAAAATTTGGAGGCTCGTGGAGAACTGCGCGAGCAGATGAGGTCCGTGAGGAAGGCGGACTTCAAGGAACTTATGGCTAGGGATGACTGGACCATCAGTGGCGCTTCTGATGATCAGGGGCTCGATAATGAGGCTCGCGAGATCTTTGGTACAGGGCTTGCCTATCAGGTGTTGAGAACTGGCTACATCAATCGGAATTTCACCCTCTACACCGCCATCTTCTATGGAGACAGAATTAGTTCAGCGGCGACGAACTACGTCATCCACCACATTGAGCGCGATTCAGCTGATGAGAATTTCCCACTGACTTCGAGCGATGTAGAGGCCATCATTCGCGAGCGTGGCTCGCAGTTCGGTGAGCCCGCCTTCTACAATGTGGACATCCTTGATCACGTTTTAAAGGCGCGAGCAAAGGATAGGATTTCCGATATGATGATCAACTCCATTGCTAAGCTAGATAAGGAGCAGCGGAATTTCCTCGATACTTATCTCAAACGCGGATTGGAAGCTTCATCTTTTGTTGAGCGTGTTACAAAGGTGGCGCCAAGAATTTTCACATACTTGGCCTCCGAACTCGAAGTCGAGCATGCTGAGCGCCTCAAGCTTTTCAGTGCTGCTCTCGGAAGCATCAATTCGAAATTAAACTATGCCGTCGACACCGGGCTTGGCGGCTTCATTGCGGAAAACTATGCAGGATTCGAGGTTGTCTCTAAAGACGAAATAGAAGATAGAAATCTCGATGAAATAGCCGGTCTGGCCGAAAAGGCTGGCGCGGTCTTGAAGTCGCTTGCGCCGTTGAGCGTCGCCGCGCGAAAGGCCTTCGTCGCTAAGGATCTGTATGAGATCACGCTGGAGAACCTGCGGATCGCTTTGAATGAGCCCGCTGAGTTGTCTCTCGACTTCATTCGAGAAGAAAGCACGAGGATCTACGCCTATGTGACATCTCAGCTGCCGGTATACCTATCCTGCATTGACGGAGCTTCTCCATCGATTTCTCATCAAGCAGCTTCCGCACAAGTCGTCACCGACGTGGCCTCGGCAGATGCCAGGACTGTCGAGAGGCTGCTGAAGTTGGCTGCCGTAGAGTGCATCCTCGATGACCTGGAAGAAGTCCCAGTTGAGTGCTGGAGCTTGTTGGCGAAAGAGGCGCGGTTCAAGGCAAGCCTCAATAATGTCAATATTTACATAAAGGAACGCGGACAGGTGGACCAGAGCCTCGCAGTGACCTTGCGGAAATCGGGGGTCATTTCGGAGACTGGGAAGAGAGGGGAATTGCAAGACGAGAAGAAAGCGGTTGCGGCCGCATTGCTTCCAGCGAGAGAGATTCTCTCGCCCTCTGAGCGCGCCAGGCTCTGCGCATCTCTCCAGCTTCAGTTCTACATCAAGCCCGAGGAGCTCGATGCTGAAGAAGGTGATTTCTTCGCTGAATTGCTCGCAAAGGGCGTGGTGCAAGACATTCTTCCCATGTATCAACGCCTGCAGGAGATGAAATGGCAGACCAAGGAAAAGTTCATTGGAGCCTCTCGAAAATTCGCCGAGTATGTTACCCCTGAGTCGGTGGGCCGTGACTTGGAGTCGTTGCTCAGGAGCTCGCTCGTCGCAGAGCCAGTAAAGGAAGTTGTTATGGCAAACGCGGCTGCCTACGCAGATGCAAGCGATCGGAAAGGTCTATTGCAGCTTGGTAAATATTCCGCTGATCGAGGGGGAAGGCTCGAGTTTGAAATGGTTTCCCGTCTTGCACAAGAAAAGCTTGAATCGGACGCTGTTTTGAAAATTCTTGCCACGATCTTGGACGATCTTACAGAGCCTCAGGTCTCCTCGGTTCTCAGGGATCTGGACGGAGAGTTCGCGAGTCTCACCGAACTTGGAAAAGACAGGCCCAAGCTCCCTAGTACCCCGAATATCATCGCAGTACTGGAATTCCTGAAAAAGAATGGGGTCGTGAATAGCTACAGCGAAGAGAAGAATTACCTGCGGGTCAATAAGAGGCATAAGTAGAGAGTCTTCCGTGCAGCCAAGATTTGGATATAACCCTGAACGTGTTACATCCAAATTCGCGTGTTACATCGCTTAAAGCAATGTCTGGCTTCGTGCTCATCTAGATCCGAACGACGATTTGTTCCCGATCCGAGGCAGGTTATGGGCGTTTGTAGCGTCCTCGCTTTTCCGAGTCAGTCGGAAATAGAGATGGCTGATAATGCCATGGCGTAGGCGGCTGGCGAGAGCTTGCCCAGTGCGCGATGGGAGACGTTGGTGGTTGTATCGATGTCGCCAGTCTTCGGTCATGCGGCGGACTTCATGCAGGCTGGTGAAGACATACCGATCCAGGACCTCGGTGCGATAGGTCCTGTTGAAGCGCTCGATGTAGGCATTTTGGGTCGGCTTGCCCGGCTGGATATGCAGCAGATCAATCCCCTGACGCTGGGCCCGTTGCCGCAGCGCTGCGCTGATGAATTCGGGCCCATTATCCAGGCGAAGTCGCCTGGGTGCGGCACGCAGTTCCACCGGCTCATTCAGTGCCCGGATCACACGAGTAGACGGCAGGCTGGTATCGATCTCGATCCGCAGTGATTCGCGATTGAAATCGTCGTTGACATTGAAGGTCCGGAAATGCCGCCCAGACCAGAGGGCATCGGCCATGAAATCGGCCGACCAGGTGTGGTTCGCATGCCCGGGTACATACATCCAAGCGAATGGACAGCGCCACCAAATGAACTGCGCACCTCCACCAACAGAACTGGACAGTGGCGCCACACAGGCTGTACGGGCGTGCGCCTCGCTTTTCGGATAAATTAAAAGTTAACCTATCCCATATCCATCAGAAATTTTTCCGCCATGAAAGTTGGTGCTGAAACGCAGACTTGTCGAGCGCTGGCTAAAGCTTTCGAGATGACGCTTAAGTCTTTCTTAGAATCCGAGCGGTACTTCACGAAGTTTCGTGGGGCGCATTGCAATTATTCGCAATGCAGATGTGCTTTGAAATATTGGGAGTACGAATTCTTATTTCATCGTAAAGCAATTGGAATGGCGCCCTCACTGTTCGCTATTAGCTCGAGAGTGTCCATCGAGCGTGATAATTCACTATCATTAAAAGCATTAGGGTGAAACTCAGACAGCCACATGATCCAATGTTGCGTTGCATCGCACTCATCCTTCGTCAACCGACACCAGCGCTCAATGAAAAATATATCCCAAGTCGATGCGCTATTACTCCTATCAAGCATATTGATCACTGCATCATTTGCGATTAAATTCGGCCGATCTTCTCGGATACTGGCCGAGAGAATTGCTGGAAGATAGTAGATAAAAGCCTCAGGTGTGAATCCTGATATGGCTGCTGGCCATCTCTCAAGATCTGAGCAAGTAATTAAATTCCACTCTATTCCCAGAAATTTACTGGCGTCTTGATACTCATCAGTGTCCGGAGCGTCAGCTCGAATAACCGCGGCCGGCTTGATCCGGCCCGAAAATGCGTTTTCAATGAGCAGTAAGCTTTGCATCGTCGTCATTTTTATTGGGCCGTCGAAATCAATGAGCTACACGTACCCACATTTTTCCATGCTCGCGCTTGAGCGTCTTGGTGACCAAGGTCACCACCAGACCAGCATTTTTCATCACGTATCGCACGACTGGATGCCTCGTCAAGCCACGCTTTCTTTCTTACCACGAGCTGTCCCCAAGACATATCAGCACGGCACTTACCTAGAGTCCCCGTAATTGCCTTTGCCTGCTGAACTTTTTGATTCAGGCGCTGGCACTCATCGTCATCTCTACAAGCATCCTGTATCAGCACCTTGCCTACTACACTAGCGGTACCCAATGCACTGGCAATATTGAGCGGATTCAAAACGCTCGTTGCTGCAGCAAGGTCATCAGCGCCAATCTTAGGCCCCAAATTTTCAAGGCCGCCTGCTTTGGCTACGTTGGGATTGTAGGCCCCAGCTACTCCAAAAGTACTCGCGCTGGCTGCCGTTGCCGCAGCCTGCAACCCCTCGGGGTCCACTAATATTTGAGGATTGCCCTTAACGTAACCATAGGTGTTGATACCGCCTAAGATACCTATTGAATCGGACTGTGCGTAACGCCCTACACCGTTGTCGTAGTCTCTTGTCCTATTCTGATTCAGATTTGTCGTCGCGTCATATCGCTGGCCGGGGAAGCGCATGTCGAAGTTGAAGGCCATGCCGTCGCCGTCGGCATCCTGCTTAGGCTCGGTTGCGCCAAAAGCCTCACCCTTCAGATCCCACTTCCAGATGGCTTTGTTGGCGACCGGCTCAATGACCACACGCGGGCTGCCCAGATGGTCCGGTTCGATGTAGCTCAGGTTGCCAGTTGCTGCCGTGCGCAGGCCCACCGGCAGGTTATCCATCCAGATTGCCTGCTGCACTGGGGTGCCATTGGCACCGTAATCTCCTACCCAGTGGCCTGATTCGTCATGGAGTGTGTAGCTGTTGGCCGCGTTGAGATAACTACGGACACGCTCACCCTTGCCATTGTATTTGTAGTTGCGCGTGGTCGCCCCGCCAGCTTTGACGCTGCTCATCCGGCCGGTGTCGTCGTAGACGAACTCCTTGGCGCTGCCATTGATCTTGACAGTGTTTCCTGCCGCGTCGTAGCTGCGTGGAATTGCGCCGACTTGGGTCAGGCGGTGGCTGGTGCTCGGGTAGGTGTAGGTCGACGTGCCTGCCGCAGTGGTCAAGCTGGTGCGGTTGCCGGTCTTGTCGTAGCCGTAGCCATCGATCACCGTTCCGGTTGGACCGTCCTTGAATTGGGTCAGTCGTCCCAAGGCGTCATAGCCGAATCCGACCTCTGGCAGCGTGCTGCCCGGCTGGGTCAGCTCCACTAGGTTGCCGACCTCGTCGTAGTTGAAGCCGACCGAGAGCCCGCCCGTGCTGTCGTCATGGATCGTGGCCGCGCGGTAGTCCAGGTCCAGCGTGCGGCTGATCTGCCGGCCGTTGCCATAGGTCCAGCCGGCCAACGGGCCGAAGGGGTGATAGCTGGCCCCGGTCAGCAGCACCTGGCGGGCGCCCGCGTTCGGCGTGACGCCCACTTCGGCAACGCGCCCCTGCCCATCGCGGACATAGTCCACCACTGCGCCATCGGGATAGGTCATAGCGGTGAGCTGGCCACCAGCTGCATAGCTATAGCACAAGTTCAAGGCCACGCCGTTGACCGTCTGTACCTTGCGGGTCAGGTCGCCGAAGCGGTTGTAGCAATATTGGGTGGTGCCGCTACCGTCCAGCATCTTGGTCAGACGCCCCACCGAGAAGCTCTCAGTTGCAGCACATACGCTCTGATTGATGTCGTAGGTGTAGGTGACGTTGAAGCTGGCATTGGCGTAGCCCATCCCCGTCAGGCGGTTGAGGGCATCGTAGCTGTAGGTGGTGGTCTTGTTGCGCGCATCGGTCTGGGTGGCCCGGTTGCCCGCACTGTCGTAGGTGAAGGTCGTCGTCCCGGTGTCTGGGCTGACCTGCTTGGTCAGATCGCCCAGGCCGTTGTAGGTGTAGGTGGTCTTCAGGCCCTTGGGATCGGTGACCTCGGTCAGGTTGTCCAGGGCGTCGTAGCCGAACTTGGTCTCGGCCGCGATGCCGCCCACATCCTGCAGGGTGCGCTTGAGGCGATTGAGCGGGTCGTACTCGGACTGGGTCGTCCGCTGCAGCGCATCGGTGACCGAGGTGGCGTTGCCATTGGCGTCATAGCCGAAATCAGTGGGGTTGGCTCCAGCATCGGTCTGGGTGGCCAGCTGACCCAGCTGGTTGTAGACCCGGCTCAGGGTGCGCTTGAGGGTGCCACTGGCGTCCTTGGTGTCTTCGGCAATGCGGTTGCCGGCATTATCCAGGGTGTAATGGATCGTGTTGCCGGCGTTGTCGGTGATGTCGGTTAGGCGATGGGCCGCATCGTAGGTGTAGGCCGTGAAAGCCCCATCGGGCTGGGTGACCTGCTTGACCAGGCCGGTGGGCCAGTACGCCATACGCGTGATGCGGTCGTCGGACTCGGTGGTGTTATCGGCACCGCGCACCTTGGTCGAAGTTAGCCAACCACGAGGGCTGTAGCTGTAGTCGGTGATGACACCGTTGGGGTCTTTGACCGAGAGCGGCCGGCCGGCGCCGTCATAAGCCAGCATCTCGGTGATGTGGCCGAGAGAGTCGGTGACTTTCCAGAGGTCGCCTTTGCGATATGGACAGATTGCTGGCGATGAGGTGCACCCCGGATATTCAGAGGCATAGTATGCATAGGCGGTCACGTCCTGAGTGCCGGCGCGTGGCCCGTCTGAGCTCAGGAGAACGCCTGCGACAGAGCACGTCCCAACATCTATATCTGCTTGTTCGCAGTACACAAATGAAGTGCTTCGGGTGGTACTAGAGCCTTGGTCTGTCTCGGTTATATTGAGCGCCTGTCCACGCGCATTGCGCATGTAGGTTGAAGCTCGGCCGGAGCGTAACGACTTGACTAATTGGTTCTTCAGCTGACTGCGCCAGCGCTCGACGAATCGCTGCTCAGCCGTTCCGCTTGCCTGCGTCTGCTTCGTGATCCATACGCCTCCAAAAACTGAATCGGAGCGATTTTCGTAGGTGAACAGGTCTTTATTGCCCCTTTTGTCGGTGCGCGATGACACTCTTCGCCGGAAATCGGCTGAATTTGCCGCGAAGGTTGTAGAAGAAGTGCCCTCAGTGGTTATTACGTCAGAAATTTTGCGGTAAGGCGTGTCCTCAGAAAAGCGGATATCCTCTGAATTCCCAAGCGCGTCCACGTGCCTTGTCGTACCGTCAGCCAGATACTCAAAGGTACCTCGGTTGACACCACCTGCGTGCTCTGAAAGTACGGCCAGACCATTTGCATCGTATGCAAAAGTGGCAAATTTCGCTCCAGCTTCATCCGTAATTCCGGTCAGGGCAAAAGCGAAGTCGGGATCCTCGTAAACATATCCTTTGGTCGAGCCATCTCGATAAATGACGTCGCGCAAGCGCTTCTGCGAGTCATAGACGTATGAGACGAGGGTTCCATCTGAATCGCTGATCGACTCAACATCTGTGCCGTCCCCCTGGCTACCGCCCACGTAGGCGAAGTCGAGGTATCGACCAGTTGAATGTGTCGCGCGTTTTATTCTGCGTTGGCTGTCGAACTCGATCGATATTTCATCGCCCGAGGACCGTTGAATCAGATACGCACGGCCGTAAGAATTGAATCTATAGGTCTCAGACCCTGTTTCCAGTCGAAATTCACCTCCCTCGTACAGCAGAACCGCACCGGAGCCATCAATCGCCTCTCCGTTCTTAAAAACGATCGCGGCGCCGTTGGGGTAGACAATCCCTCGGGCAGCATCGCCATCAAAGAAATAAACATTAAGGCTGTGAGTCCAGTACTCACTGATGCCTCCGGCTGCTCTAAAGGCAGAATTATATGTGCGCCCAAGCTGTATCCAAGGCTGATTCACATCCACCTCGGTCTGCGTCTTATTGCCCGTAGTCAGGCTAATTGGATTGTCTCGCAAGTCGCACTGCGAACAAGAAAGCGGCTTGCTGAAGAGGGTGGCAATGCTTTCCCTTACACAACTCTTTCCGTTCCACGCGAAATACTGAGAGCACTCTACGGGCCTGCGTCGCCACTGCTGCACGGTCCAATGCTTTGTGCAGCTAGCGTCACTAGCCACCATATCGAAAACACGTGACTGAATTCCGGGAATGCCGTAAGGGGTGCTCTGGTTTGCCCATTCCTCAGTCGGAATGAAAGAATCAAAATGGCATCCCGGATATTTGGTGTTGTACCAAGCCAATGTCGTGGTATTAGCGAGTGCCTCAGATGCGATGCCGGGTGAATCAATGCCCGAACCTGTATAGAGCCAAGTTCCTACGTCAGGCTGTCGTGGGTTTGCCCCATAGACGTATCGAGTGGTGTCATATGACTGAGATATATATTGTAATTTTTCCGCATAGGCATATACGCCGCCCTTTGCCCTTACTGCGGCGAGCGCAGCACTTTCGGAAGGGAAGTTGCCAGTCACCACACTTGTGGTCCAAGACTGAGGCGTGCCTGCGACTACAGCACTCGAACCCAAGCACAGCGCGCATGCAATTAGCGCTCTAAGCAGCATTTTCCGGTTAAGCGTCCGCAGCGACAGCCCTCTGAGACAAGAGCCGAGCAACGAGTCAAGAACGGGAAGAGCACGGTGACGCGCGGCGCGCTGTAATTCATTTCGCATCTGCCAAATCCTTTTAGCGCGGCATATCCCCGGCGCCGCTGAGCCGATACGACAGCCTGTACCCGCCGCCAAACGATCATGCCACAGCTCGTTTGCATAAGCGCGAGGGCAAGGCTAAGTCGCTTCGGAAGCCGCCATCCTGTCCATCACCTCATCCGGCATGATGCGCTCGCGCTTGCCGGCAAGAAGCGTTCGCAATCCCCATTCCCATGCAATGTCTTGCTCTGCAATCCACCGCTTGGCTTTCTCGCTGGATTGTTCCACCGACCGAGTCAGCCGAAAGCGAGGCCCTAGACCGAAGAAAAGGTCAAATCCGTAGTCGATGGTCAACAGGCGGCGCAATTGCCGTGTATGCCCACCCGGGAGATAGCCATCCCACCCTACGTCCTCCATCTGCAAAACGACCCGGCCGAAGCAAAAAGCCTGAATCTCCATGATTCTTGGATGGAGATTGAATGCGATCTCTTTGTCTTCTGCCAACGGAAAAATGAAGCAGATGAAGTAGGCAAATAGCTCCTCTGCGATCAACCACAGCGGGCCCTCGACCGTGGCCAGGAACAAGCTGGCGTGCAGCGAGCGCCCGAGCTCAAAAGCACGCCCCTTGTTTCCGGCTTCGTATGCTTCCCGCAGCAGGACGACAAGCGCGGCCAAACTATCCAAGCCGGCTTGTCCCTCTAAGCGCTGGGTTACCAGGCGCGGCGCCTTGCGCCGCACATAGCGTCCACGCTCCAACCCCTTCTGATCAAAGATCGCCATCTGGATCCCAGGTCGCAGCCGCTTTAGCAGCGTGTCGGCACTTGCGCCAAGAGGGCGAGAGATGTCCAGCGCGTCCCAGGTCGCTGCGGTGAGGATTTCGCTGGAGCCTGCTATCACCGTCTCTGTGATCCGGAGCGTCTCAGCGCTTGGGACGTGTTTACCCAGCGCGTATTTGGCCCACAGATTGTGATGGTGCTCGCCCTTGAGGTAGGTGTCCGGCTGAAGAATCTGGCCCATACGATAGGCCGTCACGTTCAAGGCCTTCTCAGCGGCACGGCGTCCGTTCGACTCGGCCAAGCGAACCACTGCTTCTACACGACCTGGCTTGTAATTCTTTACCCGTATCAATGGCTTATCCGAATCATCGCGGCGCAATTAGAGTAACGCCGAGACCTTCGGTTTCCTTCTGGGCGGCCATCGGCGCAATCGTTACGCTAGCTGTATGACAGAGCGTGAAGAACACATCGGTACGTTGGCCAAGGTCTTGGAACAGGACCTGTTGCAGCGCTATGGCCCGGTGATCGGCCAGGATGACCTGCGTCAGGCATTGGGCTACAACTCGCTAGATGCGTTCCGGCAGGCCCTGTCCCGTGACTCGCTGCCAGTGCCGGTGTTTGCCATCCCCAACCGCCGCGGCAAGTACGCGCTGGCCAAGGACATCGCGCATTGGCTGGCAGGATTGAGGGACCAAGCCATCCGGGCATCTCACCCGAACGGAGACACGGCATGACACCCTTGCATGGAAGACAGGGGGGCGGCATGACCTGACGAGTCCCGCCACCAATCCACACGTGGGAAATGCAAAAACCCCCAAGCGTTGACGCGCTTGGGGGTTTTGAGGGTGTAGCCAGAACTGTTCGCTGCATTCTCGGCATCTGCCCTCCCTTCGTCAATCCCTGCTTGCCAGTGACGATGCGCTGGCGCGGGAGACTGTGGCCGCTGCTCGGGCTCGGGCGTCAATGCCTGAACCGGACGCGGTGCAAGGAGTGCCATGAATCCGTTGAAAGAACTGTGCCGGTGCCTGTTGCGCACTGATCTGACCGATCGCCAGATTGGTCAAAAGCTGAACCGCTCGCCGACCACAGCCGGCCGCTATCGCAAACGCCTGCAAGCCATCTCACTAACGTGGGATGACATTGAGAGCATGGACGAGGTCGCGCTAGCCCGCCGATTGAATCCTGCCAAAAGTAGTCCGAGGAAGTTACTCGTTGAACCGGATTGGTCGTATGTACACGCCGAACTGCAACGGCGCGGGATGACGATCACTTTGCTGCACGAGGAATATGCACTCGGCTTGGAGGCCGGGGTGATGTCAGAGACCGAGTTCCGGCGCCGCTACCGTCGCTACGCGCGCAAGCGCGGGCTGGTCATGCGTCAGGTGCGCGTGCCGGGACAGCAGCTTTTTCTGGACTTCTCCGGCGTGCGTCCTTCCATCACTGATCAAATGACGGGCGTAAGGACGCCGGTAGAGCTCTTCGTGGCCGTCATGGGCGCCAGTCGCAAGACCTTCGTCTATGCCGTCGCCAGCCAGAAATCGGTTGACTGGATCGCTTGCAATGCCAAGGCGCTAGAGTTCTTTGGGGGCGTGCCGACCTATCTGGTGCCGGATAACCTCAAGGCGGCGGTGACGGCCATTTCCAGGTCCGACGGGGCGCTGCTGAACATGACCTACGCCGAGTTCGCCGCGCACTACGACACCATGGTGCTGCCAGCCCGTCCGCGCAAACCCAAGGACAAGGCGCCGGTAGAGATTGGGGTGCAACTGGCCCAGCGTTGGATCCTGGCGCGCCTGCGCAATCGGGTGTTCTTCTCGCTAGAGGAGCTGAATCGCGCCATCGCCGAGCTGGTGGACCGGATGAACTTTCGGCCAATGCGTGGGTCGGGCGGCAAGAGCCGTCAGCAGCTGTTCGAGCAACTGGACGGCCCTGCGCTGCTTCCGTGTCCGCAGATGCCCTACGAGTACGCAGAGTGGAAGCTCAAGGTTCCTGTGGGACAGGACTACCACGTCCCGTGGCAGGGCCACTTCTACTCGGTTCCTCACACACTAGTCGGGGCAAAGGTCAACTTGAAGGTTACCCGGGGGGCCGTCACCGTCTTCCACCGCGACAAGCGAGTGGCCATGCATCCGCGCAGTGGCGAAGTGGGTGGATGTAGCACTTTGCCGGAGCATCAGCCACCGGCCCATCGCGCTTATACGCAGGACATGCCGGATGTACTGATGGCATGGGCGCGTCAGCAGGGAGGCGCCCTGTATGGATTCGTGCAACGACATAGCGAAGCTCATCGCCGGCCTGCACTAACCCTACAAGCCTGCCGAGGGCTGCAGCGTCTTGCGCGCGAACACGGCATTGAAAGGCTGCAGGCCGCCTGTGACCGGGCAGTTCGCATCCAAGCCAACAGTGTCAGCTCGGTGAAATCGATCCTGGTGCGCCAGCTAGATCGCAGCGCATCTGTCGATGACAGTGCCAACAACGACGGCGCTCCACAGGCGCATGAAAACGTGCGCGGCGCCACCTACTACTCATGATTCTGGGAGAAGACAATGTCTTTGGAACATACGATTGACCAGCTGCGGACACTCAAATTGGCTGGCATGGTGGCTGGCGTTGAACATCAGCTCGCCCAATCCAGCTACAGCGCACTCGGCTTTGAGCAGCGTCTTGGACATTTGGTAGATGCTGAGGTGAGCCAGCGCGACAGCACGCGCTTCACGCGCCTAGTCCGCAATGCCAAGCTCAAGGTCTATGCCGAACCGGAGGCGATCGACTATCGCCCAGGGCGCGGGCTTGATCGATCAGTGATCGCGGATCTTCTCACCAGTCGCTGGATCGAGCGCCGCCAAAATGTCCTGATCACTGGGCAGACTGGAACCGGAAAAACTTGGCTGGCATGTGCACTGGCCGTACAAGCCGCACGCCAAGGGATCACAGTGGGTTACCGGCGCGTGGGCCGCCTGCTGGAAGACATGGAGATCGGGCATGCGGACGGTTCATTGGCCAAACTTCGCAACCAGCTCGCACGGACCAATCTGTTGATCTTGGATGACTTCGGTTTGACGCCGCTGAGCAACCGCGGGCGTGCGGATCTACTGGAGGTTTTGGATGACCGTGTCGGCTCTGGTGCCACGATTGTGGCTGGCCAGATGCCCGTGCAGGACTGGCATGCGTTTATCCATGACCCTGCTTTGGCTGATGCCATTATGGATCGGCTGATTCATAGCAGCCACAAACTCGCGTTGAAGGGCGAATCCATGCGGAAGACGAAAGCTGCCAAGCCTGGGAAGTGACTTTTCTGGCGGCGCCTTCCAGAGTTTCTGGCGGACGCATCCAGTTCATTTGGCGGCGGTGTCCAGTTCCGCCGCCGATGAGTGTCCAGTTGGTTGGCGTTTCGTACGGGGATCAAGCGGCTCGCCAATGCGGTCCGGGAGGCGCCACTTACCCCGTCGTGGCAAGTTGAGCTTCATCGAGACGTAGACCCGCCAGCTGCGCGTCTTGCCGAAGCCGATGGGCTGTAGCGCCTGCCCAAACAGCAGGCCGAAGCCGTGCCCGGGGTTCTCCTTCAAACGGGCACCGATCGTCTCAACCAGCACTGAATCGTCTCGTTGACGAGGCGTGTAGTGACGCGCCGAGCGCGAGAGCCCCAGCGTGCGATCGGCCTGTCTTGCACTCGGGCCGCGGCCGGTTTGCATGGCTAGACTCAGCTCCAGTCGCAGTGCCTGGCTCAGCCTTTTCGCGACAGGACATCCTTCAGCGCGTGGTGCTCCAGGGCCAGGTCAGCGTACATGCGCTTGAGCCGCGACAACTCTGACTCGACGTCCTTCAGATGCCGGAGCTGGGAGACCTCCATGCCGGCGTATTTGTTTTTCCAGACGTAGTGCGTCGGTTCGCTGATCCCGTGCTTGCGGCGCGTCTCCACGACCTTGGCGCCGGCCCCGACTTTCTTGAGGATCCGGACAATCTGTTCCTCGCTGAACTTCGACTTCTTCATGCAGAGCTCCTTCTACGATGGAACCTCTACTTTCAACTGGATCGAACTAACGAGGACGCTACAAATCAGACCTAACGTTCCCATTGTTACTTCTCCGAGATGAGTGGCGCAGCCGGTTGGCTGCCTGCCCATGAGAGCAACTTTGGGTAGCGGGAATGGTGTCTAACCCCTCGGATTTGGGGTGGCTAAGCGCTCAAGTGGCACCACCGTGGCCACGAAGCGTATGAGCCCAGCTAGGCAACCCCAGCTGGCCGGTGGCTGCGAGCCACGCCATGCGCAGCGCGTCAGCATCGACGAGGGCATGATGTCTACGCAGATGGAGGTTGGGATGTGCCTCAAACCAGTCATCGATGAGGAAGCCGACCAGGCCTTCTTTGACAAGGCGCATGGTGAGACCTACTGGCATTGCGCCACAGGATTCGACCTGATCGTCAGGCATTTCGAACCCAGCGAGCACGAAGCGCAAGAACCCAAAGTCGCCGGGGTAGTCGGCAACAACGCAGGGCTCGGAGATTCCGCTGAGAAATGCGCGCACTCCAGTCGTCATGGCTTGCTGACCCATGCTGTGGGGCTTGCCCTGCAAGTGTGGTAGAACCCGGTAGCGAGCAAACTCGGTGAGCTGAGGCGGGATAGGGTCATGCTCGGCATAGAAGCGATGAACACCGTCCTCAGTCACCATCCCCAAACTGATCAGGTCCGACTCCATCGAGTCGCCCCACTCGGTATCGAGAAAAACAAGTGTGGTCATAACGCGAGATTGGCGAGAGCGAAGTGATCAGTCGCTAAGTGGCTTGGTGCAGCTTTAGCCCAGGCGCTTGTCTGAGCTGCTTTGCTCACACGTATTGGACACCTGAATAGCGCGCCACATCGAGGTACATCATCACCAGAAGTCGGTGCGGCCGCGCTCAAACGCCTCGTAGTCGGCAGCGACCTTCTCAGGAGAGGGCCGCTCCTTGTATTGCATCTCATAACTGATCGGATACCAGACCTTCCATTCTTCGAAGGAGATCCGCATTCCACTCCGACTTGGCTCGACCCAAACCTCCGGTGGCGGACCATCCAGCTCTTGGGTCCTGAGACCCAAAACCGCTTGATTGGCGTTCGTTACGCCCAGGATTGGGTCATCCGAGTGCCGCGCGTATACAGCCGCCCGGACTGCTTTCTCTCGGCCACGCATGCCACTCCACGGAAGTGGGCTGTTTGATCTTGTGTTCATACCAGCTCTTTGCCCCAAAACTTGGGGCCATACGGCGTCGCGATGACGCCTAAGGGGGTGGTGCCCCTGGCCGGGCTCGAACCGGCACTAGCCGCTTATCTGGCGCTGACGGGATATAAATCCGCTGCTCTACCAATTGAGCTACAGGGGCGTGATCGATCGGGCGATCACGCCGGTATTCGGTCAAATCTGTATGTCGGACGGGCAGGCATACCTGCATTAGGGCATCAATTGGCCGCAAGCACAAGGACCAGTCCACCCAAACGCAGTGAGCTGGGAGCGCCGTTCGTCGGAAATAGAGAAAAAAGAGGTGATAGTCCAATGAGAGTTTCCAATTCTGACTTTCATTGCATTGACCCCGAGCAGCCAGGGAAATAGCGTCTTCTTATCGAACGTCGCTGAAAGGACGTATCCAGTGTGGCAATACTCAGTAGCTGAAGCCGATCCGCTCAGGACCCTCCAGCTTCACCTATGTGGCCTAGGCCTTCCCGACGCGGCCATTGAATACATAACGCAATGCGCTATTGATGGCCCGTCGCGAAGGGTGGGAGAGCACCGAGTTCGGAATTTGGTACTCGACGTACCGCTCAATTGCGTCCCTGGCGTATGCGTCCAGGCGGAGTCACTAACAGGCGAGTACATGTTTCTGTGTGAGCTTGAATATCGACATGATGTTCTTGCCATCTTGGATCAACCGAATTCAGTGCCAATAGAAATAACTGACAGGTTGGGAAGAAAAACGCGCTCCTTCTACACGGCCGATTATCTCGTGATTTATGAGGCGGAGTGCGTCATCTATGAAGTAAAGCCTGATAGCGAGCTGCAGAGGCTCGTTGGTGCTCGACCATCAGATTGGGTTTTTTCGGAGGGCCAGTACTCTTACCTTCCCGCGACAAAAGTCTTTTCCAGATTGGGGATATCCTTCAGGGTGATCCCCACAAGTTCGCTAGACCCCATGCGCATCGACAACCTCCGTAGGTTAGTCAGCGCAAGAAGGGCTCCTGAGCGGCCGGGTTATTCCAAAGCAAGGGCTCAAATCGATCGGCTGCTTAGCTTGGAAGAGCCGCTGACAATTTCAGAAATAATGTCGCGATTGGAGCTGGTCGATACCACTCCTATTCTTCAGCTGCTAGATCAAGAGCGAGCGTTCGCCGATCTGGATCACGCCACATTGTCAGACCGGGACAGTGTTTGGATAGCTAAATCTCCGGAACTAGCTAGACAAGCACAATCTTCAAGCCGTGGATTGGTTGATTACCTTCAAAACGCAATGCCTACAAGCCATGAGCTCGTTGAGCCCCGGTACGAGCTTGAACTGGCGACTCGTCTCGCGATTGCGACTGGGAAATCAGAGACAAACCGAAGAGGGGCGAAGATATCTGAGAGATCAAAAAGGAGATACAAAAAAAAGCTGAAGGACGCCGGAGGTGATGCGTCGGCTTTGATCCCAGAGTGGGCGGCTTGCGGCAAGACAGGGCCGCGGCTCTCCCAGCTTCACCTGTTCTATCTTCGAGGCCTGATTAGCGATTGGAAGACCAGTCCTAATGATAGGAACGCAGCTAGCTGCTATCGATTCTATCGAAATACTTTCGATGCAGAGCGTGATTGCTTAAATATTTGGGAGCAGCGGCCGATTTCAAAAAGTACTTTCTATGAATATTGGAACGGCAGGCTTCGCCATACAACGGATTTCTACGGGCAGGGAGGGAGAAGAAGAAGCAATCAGCTAGCCGACTCTTATGATCCGGCCAATAAGACTCTATTGGCAACAAGGCCTTTCGCGGTAGCTCATATCGACCACTGGAATGTTGAGTTGCATCTCGTAGTGGGAGAAAGATTGGGGGAAAAAGTTACCGCTAAACCATGGCTAAGCGCCATGGTTGACATGTTTACGGGCGAAGTCTTGGCAATTTGGCTTTCCTTCGCTGCACCTAGCAAAAAATCCTGCACTATGGTCATAAGAGACTGCGTACGCAGGCACGGAAGGTTGCCGGAAATGATAGTCGTGGATGGAGGAAGTGACTTCAGAAGCACTCACTTCTTTGTGATGCTCATGACATTTGGAGTGGTCAGAGCGGAGCGCCCACCAGAAGATCCTAGATTTGGAGTCGAGGTCGAGCGGCTCTTCGCAACTTTTAAGGAACGATTTGCTCGGGGTCTTCCAGGTTACGGAATCAGCATAAGCCGTGCACGAGAAGTATCCGCTGCATTCAAAGCGGCAAGGACCGCGAGCTTTTCCCTACTAGAGGCTTTCGAAATCTTGGAGGCGTACGTCTTCCAGGGATACAACCACTCACCTAAGGCGGATCTACGCTTTAGTCGCATAAGCGTGAGAGAAGCGGAAATGGCTGCGTTTCCACATAGTGGAAGGTTGACTGAGTGGAACCTAAAGTTTCTTGTTGCAACCTCGATAGAGGCCTCTGGGGACTCATACAAGTTGACCGGAAATAGAGGGCTCCACGTGAACGGGAAATGGTATTCGTCACCTTCACTTCTCGCATATCGCGGTTACAAGAAGGATATAACTGTCCGTATAGAGCCTTTTGCTGACTCGATAATTTACGTCTCAATTGATTCGAAATGGATCGTCTGCCGTAACTCCGGTGGCGCATTGGAGGATGGACTTTCAGAGCGCTCGCTCATTTTTAAAAGCGCACAAGCGCAAGACTTGCGTGCTCTAAAGGATGAGCTCCGGTTTGAAGCAGACCGGACTGCCGCAATGATAGTTAACGACAAGTTGGAGGAGATTGCATTGAGGAAAATTGTTTCCTCATCGGATGATCAGCTGTCTTCACGGCCTGAAGATGAAGGCCAGAATTCCGTGGCAGATTTTAGCAATGTTGTCCCGTATGACGACGAGGACGTCTGATGCCTGGATCCAAGATAACAGGGAAGCTAATCAAGCATCCTTTGATGATGGCCGCGGAAAACACGTTCATGCCGCTATGTCTTGATGCGCCTGATGGTCTGGTGCTGTTGATGGTAGGCCCCACACAAAGCGGGAAATCCATTTTCTTTAAGAGAGTCGTAGAGGAGTTAAGGCGCGGCTTCGTCGATACGGAGCCGGGAGGTATCCCAGTAATTGATCTGCAAATCGAGACCGTAAACGAGGGGCGAGTGAAGCCAAAGTGGCTGGTCATTGAGCTACTCAAATGCCTCAATCATCCGCTATACAAAGACATAGGCAGCCTTGAGAATTTCGAGACAACCTTGAGAACACGTGGCAGAGATGAGGGTACTCTCAGAATGGCGCTCAAGGAGGCCCTGCGAGGGCGGCGAACGCGCCGCACATGTCTTGACGAGTTCCATCTACTAACCAGAACACAAAATGCTGAACTCAGAGGCTCAATTCTTGAGTCAATCAAATCAACTTGCGCTATTGATAGGACCTTGATCGCGTGTGGAGGATATGAATCGATTTACCAAGGAATCTTTGAATCGTCTCATTTCTGCGGGCGGATCGTAGTATATGACTACGGCAACTACGAAATGGGAGTGTCCACAGATGAGGAAGCGTGGGCGCGAATACTGGCTACATACGCCAAATCGCTCGAATTAAAAACTCCCGATCTTCTTCACAAGCATAGACATTCCATAATGGAAGTCGCTAACGGTGTCGTCGGGTTACTAGATAAACTATTGTGGATTGCGAAGTCCAAAGCTGCGTCTGCAAACACCAGAATTGATGGCGCGATTTTGGAGCAAAGCTTTCCGTCAAAAAAAGAGCAGAATACGATCAGGGCAGACATTCATCTCGGGCGCAGTGCATTAGCATCTTCAGGCTTGAACTGCTTGAGGCCGAGAGTGAGTAAGGAAGGCGACTTTCTTGGTTCCTCCGGCAATGAGGTCCGACCGAAGGCTAAGCGTCGGCCATTCGTTCGGTCTGCAAACAGAGATGCCGCAATGGCTGTCGAGATATCTGATGACGACTGAGCTGATCCCGGTAGAGCCGCTCGGTCTTGGAACAGCAGAAGTAGAATCCCTAGCCTCGTACATATGTAGATTAGCAAAATGTCATTCTACTTCTATACCAATTTTGACTAAGCACCTAACAAGGTGGGCGCTAAATCGTGGTTTTGAATTTGATCGGGTGCCCAGGCCAATCACGGTATGTAGGCCCTACTTCTGCACAGTTGATCGCATAGGAAGAGGCTATTCGGAGATACTGAGTTTAGCTACTGGATTCGCTGAAGTGGCCCGCACTAGCTTTTTGCCGCTCGCGCCCGCTATTTCCTTAGGTGTAGATTTGCAAAGAAAGTGGTGCCCAGCCTGCTATCTTGAAGATCAAGATAACGATAATAATATATATGACAGACTTTCTTGGTGCCTTCCTCAGATTGAAAGGTGTTCGATCCATCGACTCAGGCTTGAAGTAAGATGCCCGAACTGCAGCACCCGTCAAGATCGATACCAAGTCAGCGGTGATATCGGTCTTTGCTACAGGTGCGCAAGTAGCTTGATCCCGACCCCTGCTAGCTGGGAATTTCGAAGTGAAGTGAGTAGGTTTGAGCCTGAATGTCTAATGATTGTGGAGAGTATCTCTAAGGGGGATCTTAATGACGTGGCAGATGATGCGTTCGGGATCTTCCGTAAAGAGTTAGGATTTTACTTAAGTCGCGCGGGAGTATCTAAGCTTCGTTTTGATCATAAACTGGGATGGCTCAGGCCAGTAGGTCAAAATAATAAACCTCGCCTAGGAAAATTTCTTGATATCTGTCAGAAGACTTTTCTGAATCCGGCGTACGTGTTGCAGGATCCGGTAATGGCAGCGAAAGACGCAGTCATAGATGTGTTGTCGAGGGCACGTATGAGGTACGCAGTTAGATTCGTTAATTTTGTGTAAAGTTGTTTGGCTTCTCGGCGCGCATTTTCGGCCAAACTCTTCCGGAATTCTTGGCCAAACTCTGGCGGAACGCGCACTTCGACACTCTTGGCGAATCCGCCCGGGCTGTATCCCGGCATTCCTCAGGTGGCCGGCTACCATGCGCGGACCTTCATGCCGTGACTCTTATGCACGCCAATCTTCGTCTGCTCCGTCGCCATCCGTCGGCCATGTTGCTGGTCGTGCAGTTGCTGGGAGTCGTGCTGTATCCGTTGATGGAAAACACCGCGACCGGGCGGGCGCTGCTGGGGACCTTTGGCGTGTTGGTGCTGGCGCTGGCGCTGTGGGTGGTCAATCGCAGCCCGTCGGTGAACTGGATTGCCTGGCTGCTGGCATTGCCTTCGGTGACATGTTCACTGGCCGGCACGGTGCAGCACATCGGCGGGCTGGTGACCTTGGCCCAGACGCTGGAATGCCTGCTCTATTTCTATACGGCCGGCAGCCTGATCGCCTACATGATGGAGGACCATCGGGTCACCAGCGATGAACTGTTTGCTGCCGGTGCGACCTTCACCCTGCTGGCGTGGGCATTCGCTTTCGCGTTTTCGGTCTGTCAGCAGTGGTATCCGGGCAGCTTCAGCGTCGGCACCGATCCTCGTGCGCCGCGGACCTGGATGGAGCTGCTGTATTTGAGCTTTAGTGTGCTGTCGGCAGTGGGACTGAGCGATATCGTGCCGGGTCAGCCGCAGGCACGGGCGCTGGTGATGCTGGAGCAGTTCGCGGGCGTCATGTACATCGCGTTGGTGGTTTCGCGTCTGATCGGGCTGACCATCGTGCGGGCCCAGCGGCGCGAAACACTGCCGAAGAAGTGAGTCGCGCGCTACCACGTTGCCTTTCGCTGCGTCAGCGCATGATCTGCGAGCTGCGTGACGTGCGGACGGCGACGCGCACCCACAAAAAAGGCGCCGCACGGGCGCCTCTTCTTGTCGCAGGTGCTGTCGGAGTTACCTGCGATCCTGCTGCGCATCGCGCTCGATGGCGTCGAGCAGGATCTTCTTGGCCTCGTCGGCGCCGCCCCAGCCATCCAGCTTGACCCACTTGCCCTTCTCCAGGTCCTTGTAGTGCTCGAAGAAGTGGCCGATGCGCTCCAGCCAGTGGCCGCTGACCTGGGCGATGTCGTTGATGTGCGAGTAGCCGCTGAACACCTTGTCCACCGGCACCGCCAGCAGCTTCTCGTCGCTGCCGGCCTCATCGCTCATGCGCAGCACGCCGACCGGGCGGCAGCGGATGACCGACCCGGGCACCAGCGGCAGCGGCAGGACCACCAGCACATCGGCCGGGTCGCCATCGCCGCACAGGGTGTGCGGCACATAGCCGTAGTTGCAGGGGTAGCGCATGGGCGTGGATAGGATCCGGTCGACGAAAATCGCGCCGGACTCCTTGTCCACCTCGTACTTCACCGGCTCGGAATCCTTGGGGATCTCGATGATGACGTTGATCTCTTCCGGCGGATTCTTGCCGGTGGGGACGCTGCCAAGGCCCATGTACTGCTCCAGTGTCGATGCGTGGAAGTGACCGGCATTCTAGCGCTCCGGCTGTTGCGACGCAGCAGTGACGGCCGGCGGGGACCAATTCCCGCCGGATTCTGCGCTCAACCCGCGCCAGCCGCCGACAGCAGCGGCACCAGCAGCAGCGCCACGATGTTGATGATCTTGATCAGCGGGTTGATCGCCGGCCCGGCGGTGTCCTTGTAGGGATCGCCGACGGTGTCGCCGGTCACCGCGGCCTTGTGCGCCTCGCTGCCCTTGCCGCCGAAGTGGCCGTCCTCGATGTACTTCTTGGCGTTGTCCCAGGCGCCGCCGCCGGTAGTCATGGAAATGGCTACGAACAGTCCGGTGACGATCGTGCCGATCAGCAGTCCGCCCAGGGCTTGGGCACCCAGCAGCAGCCCGACCACCACCGGCACCACGACCGGCAGCAGCGAGGGCACGATCATTTCGCGGATGGCCGCGCGGGTCAGCAGGTCCACCGCGGTGTGGTACTGCGGCTTGCCGCTGCCGTCCATGATCCCGGGGATCTCGCGGAACTGGCGGCGTACTTCCTCGACCACGCTGCCGGCCGCGCGGCCGACCGCTTCCATCGCCATTGCGCCGAACAGATAGGGAATCAGGCCACCGATCAGTAGGCCGATGATCACCCGGTGGTCGGAGAGATCAAACGTGTAGATCGAACCCGGATGGGCGGTGGCCAGGTTGTGGGTGTAGTCGGCGAACAGCACCAGCGCCGCCAGGGCGGCCGAACCGATCGCATAGCCCTTGGTCACCGCCTTGGTGGTATTGCCGACTGCATCCAGCGGATCAGTGACCGCGCGCACCTCGGGCGGCAGTTCGGCCATTTCGGCGATGCCACCGGCGTTGTCGGTGATCGGGCCGTAGGCATCCAGCGCCACGATCATGCCGGCCATCGACAGCATCGCGGTGGCGGCGATGGCGATGCCGTATAGCCCGGCCAGTGCGTGCGCGCCCCAGATCGCGGCACAGACCGCGATCACCGGCATGGCAGTGGATTTCATCGACACGCCCAGGCCGGCAATGATGTTGGTGCCGTGCCCGGTGGTTGAGGCGGCCGCGACGTGCTGTACCGGCTTGTACTGGGTGCCGGTGTAGTACTCGGTGATCCAAACGATCGCGCCGGTCAGGACCAGCCCGATCAGCGCGCAGCCATACAGCGGCATCGCGCCCACCGCGGCACCGCGCATCAGTGCGGTGGTCACCGGATAGAACGCGATTGCGGCCAGTACCGCCGAGACGATTACGCCCTTGTAGAGCGCGCCCATGATCGAGCCGCCCGGCTTCACCCGCACGAACAGCGCGCCGATGATCGAAGCGATGATCGATACGCCACCCAGCACCAGCGGATACAGGATGGCATTGGGACCGGCCTCGGCCGCCATCAGGCCGCCCAGCAGCATCGTGGCGATCACCGTCACCGCGTAGGTCTCGAACAGGTCCGCGGCCATGCCGGCGCAGTCGCCCACGTTGTCGCCGACGTTGTCGGCGATCACCGCCGGGTTGCGCGGATCGTCCTCGGGAATGCCGGCCTCGACCTTGCCGACCAGGTCGGCGCCCACGTCGGCGCCCTTGGTGAAGATGCCGCCACCCAGGCGCGCGAAGATCGAGATCAGTGACGAGCCGAAGGCCAGTCCCACCAGCGCATGCAGCGCCGCCTCACCGCTCATGCCCATGTGATGGATCAGCACGGTCCAGTAGCCGGCCACGCCCAGCAGGCCCAGGCCAACGACCAGCATCCCGGTGATGGCGCCGCCGCGGAAGGCGACATCCATCGCCGCACTGATGCCGTGGCGCGCCGCTTCGGCCGTACGTACGTTGGCGCGCACCGAGACATTCATGCCGATATACCCGGCCGCGCCAGACAGCACCGCGCCCAATGCGAATCCAATTGCGGTTGGCCAGTTGAGGAACACCCCGACCAGCACGAACAGCACCGCCCCGACGATGCCGATCGTCAGGTACTGACGGTTGAGGTAAGCGCGCGCGCCTTCCTGGATGGCGGCCGCGATTTCCTGCATGCGCGCATTGCCCGCAGGGCGCGACAGCACCCAGCGCGACGACACGATCCCGTACACGATGGCAACCGCCGCGCACACCAGTGCCAGCTCAAGTCCGTAGTGTTCCAGCATGACCCCTCCCAAGGCTGATGGATATTTCGCCACGCGTGTCGGCACGCATGGCGGATTGGGCGTCCATTACCGGTCAACGGATGGAAGCTGGACCTGAGTGTAGGCTGCTGCCGGTAATGTGCATGACGCAGTGCCGCGCGGATGCGTCCCATTGGACAGGTGACACGAAAAAAGCCGACGCCCCTGGCTGCAGCGCCAGGATCCGTCGGCCCGAGAGACGGTGGAAAGGATTCAGGCGCCGGCGGTCATTCCCAATTCCGGTGTCATGGCCGGCAGCGCCATCGCCGGGATGGGGGCGGGCAGCTCGATCGCACTGGCTGCGGACTGCGAAGCGGCGGCATGGGCCAGCATCCGCTGGGTGACGCCTTCCCAGCCGAGCACCTGGCTGTTGTCGATGCGGACCCGGTCGTAGGTCAATGCGCGCTGCAGGGCCGCCGCGATGCTGTCGGCTTCGCCTGGCACATAGGCGCACATGTGGTTGCTGGAGGCGGCAAAAGCGGGGGCCACGATCGGCAGCCGGTTGTAGGTGTACTGGATCATCTTCATGCTCGACTGGCTCAGGTAGTCGGCATTGGGTGCGGAACGATACGGCGCGATGCCGGCGTCGGCGTGCTGGATGTAGGGCACGATGGCGGCGAAAGGCTGTTCGCCATGGGTGACCACGTTGGGCAGGGTCACGTCCAGGCAGGCCTTCTTGCCGAACAGGTGGAAGGTGATGTCGGGCTCGGCCTGCGCCATGCAGGCGATGGCGTGTGCATCGAACAGCATGTCGCCGACGCTGACCACGTTGCGCGTGCCTTGCGGATAGGGCGAGATCGTCGCTTCGTCGAACACCGCCTTGTCCAGGCCGTGCGGGATGTACTGCACGTTGCGGGCGCCTGGATAGTCGGCCACCATCACCTCGGCCGGTACGCGCACCAGGTCGAAGAACGGCAGCGCGGCGCGTTCAGCCTCCAGGATGATCGGGTGGTAGTTGAGCGTGGCGATCCGGTCGCAGACGCTGTAGATGAAATTGGCCTTGGGAAACTTGCGCGCCAGGGTCGGCACCAGGCACAGGCCGGCGCCGTTCTCGACGATGAACACATCCACGTCGGACACGCCCTCCAGCAGGCTGTGCGACAGCAGCGACGGATACAGCGCGAACAGCGGCCTGGTCACCGCATCGATCGCCGCCTTGCCCAGCGACAGCGGATGGAACAGCGGGCGCCACAGGTACTTGCGCACGCGCGGGCCGACTTCGGTCCAGGTATTGAACGGGCCATGGAACTGGCGTGCCTGCGGCTTGAGCTTGGTCAACGGACTCATGCCGACGGTGACAAAATCGACCTGATCGCCGCGGCGGGACAGCACGTCGGTCCAGAAATGGAAATCCACCTTGCGCGCAGAGGTGGCCTCATGCACGGTCAACATCACGACTTTCACGGCACGCCTCGCTTCAACTGGGAAGAACGCGCTTAACATTTCGGTCCGGCATTGCCGCGTGGGACGAGGTGTTTTGCGCGTGTCGTTCAAAGAACGCGCGGTTCCTGCGGAACAGGTCACGCCAGATCGTCAATGCAAGGTGTTTTTGACGTTAAGCCAGTCGATGCCGACGAGCGGTGCCAGACGGCGCATTCAGCCACGGCATGGCAGCCTGCCGGCCGTCATCCCCGCCGCAGGACGTTCCATGCGAATCAACGCCTTCCGCCCCGTCGCCACCTTGCTGGCCCTACTGCCGTTGGCGGCCTATGCCCAGCAGCAGCCCGAGATCCAGCGTCCGGTCGGCACCGCCCAGGCTGTGGGCGCGCTGCACACGCTGCGCCAGATTCCAGAGGCCTGCACCCGGATGGAAGGGGCCTTCACCGGGGATCCGGCCAAGCCGTACGACATGAAACTGGTGCGGACCAGTCCGAACTGCCAGGCGCGCGCGGTGTTCATGGATTACGCCAAAGTCCAGCCCAGCGTGGCCAGCGGCTGGAAGCTCAACGACATCATCAAGGTGCCTTCGGCCAGCTGCAGCGGCCAGCAGGCGGTGGTCAACGTGTGGCGCAAGCCGGCAGGCCAGGCGCTGAAGCTGGATGGCCAGGATCGGGCCCGCATCTATCTGGAGGACGCCAAGAACCAGGCCGCGGCCGGCAAGCTCGCGGCGTTGCCGGCCTATGCAGCCGTGCTGGAAGTCGAAGGCAAGGCCTGTCGTTGATGTCAGGTGTTGGTGGCGAAGCGTGCGCGCTTCCCATCGTGCCGCCGGTCAGCCTTCCCAGGCGGGCAGTTTTTTCCTGATCGGCACGTTCTTCAGGGTCACGTATTTGGGCAGGCCGTCGCTGCCGTAGGGCAGGGGAGCTTCGCCCTTGATCAGCGGCGCCAGGTACTTGCGCGCGTTGGCGGTGATGCCGAAACCATCCCTGCGGATGAAGCTGGCCGGCATGGTCTTTTCGTGGTTGGCGACCTTGGACAGCGGCGCCGGCTCGATCTTCCAGCGGTAGGGCGCGTCCGAGCTGCGCACGATCACCGGCATCACCGCATTCATGCCCTTCAGCGCGTACTGCACCGCGGCCTTGCCCACGGCCTGGGCCTGGGCCCAGTCGTTCTTGGAGGCGATATGCCGGGCCGAGCGCTGCAGGTAATCCGGCAGCGCCCAGTGGACCTTGTAGCCCAGCGCGCCCTTGACCTTGCCGGCCAGGTACGAGGCCACACCGCCCAACTGGGCATGGCCGAAGGCGTCGGTGCCGCCGCCGGCGTCGGCGACGAAGGTGCCATCGCCGGTGCGGATGCCTTCGCTGGCCACGACCACGCAATAGCCGACGCGCTTGACCACCTTGTCGACCTGGGCCAGGAACGCGGCCTCATCAAACGGGCGCTCGGGGAACAGGATGATGTGCGGCGCCTCATCCGGCGTGGCGCCCGCCAGGCCGGCCGCGGCGGCCAGCCAGCCGGCGTGACGGCCCATGGCTTCGTAGACGAATACCTTGGTCGAGGTCTCGGCCATGGCCACCACGTCCAGCGCACACTCGCGCACCGACACGGCGGTGTACTTGGCCGCCGAGCCGAAGCCCGGGCAGGTGTCGGTCACCGCCAGGTCGTTGTCGATCGTCTTGGGCACGCCCACGCAGGTCAGCGGATAGCCGAAGGCCTGCGCCAGCTGCGAGACCTTCCAGGCCGTATCGGCCGAGTCGTTGCCGCCGTTGTAGAGGAACCAGCGCACGTTGTGGGCCTTGAAGACCTCCAGCAGGCGTGCGTAGCGGTCGCGGTCGGCTTCCAGCGATTTGAGCTTGACCCGGCACGATCCGAAGGCGCCGCCGGGGGTGTGGGCCAGGGCATTGATGGCGGCGATGGACTCCCTGGAGGTGTCGATCAGCTCCTCGCGCAGCGCGCCCAGGATGCCATTGCGGGCGGCGAGAACCTTGACCTTGCGGCGCCGGGCTTCGCTGATCACGCCGGCAGCGGTGGCGTTGATGACGGCGGTGACACCGCCGGACTGGGCATACAGCAGCGTGGATTCCAGCATCGTCTCGCCTTGGGGTCTGAACCGGATGGGGTAAGCTTCCCACATCGATGCGACGGCTGCGTCGGCGCCGCCGTCAGGCCGGCAGCCCGGCCCGCTCCCCTAAAGTTTCCTCATTGAATAGCTTGGAGTGACACGATGCGACTGGTGCTTCTGGGACCGCCCGGCTCGGGCAAGGGGACGCAGGCCACGCGCCTGAAGGACTTCCTCAAGGTGCCGCACATCTCCACCGGCGATCTGCTGCGTGGCGAAGTGGCGGCCGGGACGGAGCTGGGCAAGCAGGCCAAGGCGGTGATGGATGCCGGCAACCTGGTGTCCGACGAAATCCTGCTGGGCATGCTGGAATCTCGCCTGGCGCAGGCCGACGTGGCCAACGGCTTCATTCTGGACGGGTATCCGCGCAACCTGGCCCAGGCCGATGCGCTGACCCGGCTGCTGGCCCGGATCGGCCAGCCGATGGATGCTGCGGTCCAGCTGGAAGTGCCGACCGAACTGCTGGTCGAGCGCATCGCCGGCCGCGCCCAGGCCGAAGGCCGTGCCGACGACAATCCCGAATCGGTCCGCAAGCGTCTGCAGGTGTATGAAAGCAGCACCGCGCCGGTGATCAACTTCTACAAGGACCAGGGCCGCCTGACCGTGGTCGATGGCGTGGGCGAGCTGGACGAGGTCACCGCCCGCCTGACCGACGCACTGCAGCCGGCCAAGGTCTAAGCGATCGCTTGAACGGTTGCGAAGAAGGCGCCCATCGGGCGCCTTTTTCATGTTCGGGTCGTGCGCACTGGCGCGATCGGCGACAATCGCAGCCATGAGCAAACTGCATATCCTGGGCATCGCCGGCACCTTCATGGGCGGCGTGGCCGCATTGGCCCGCGAACTGGGCCACACCGTCGAAGGCAGCGACCAGGCGATCTATCCGCCCATGTCCACCCAGCTGGAACAGTTGGGCATCGCGCTGGCCCAGGGCTATCTGCCGGAGCATATCTCCTCCGATTGCGACACCGTGGTGGTCGGCAACGCGCTCTCGCGCGGCAACGCCGCGGTCGAAGCGGTGCTCGACGACGGCCGCCGCTACACCTCCGGCGCGCAGTGGCTGAGCGAGGCGGTGTTACCCGGTCGCACCACGCTGGCGGTGGCCGGCACCCATGGCAAGACCACCACTACCACCGTCCTGGCCTATCTGCTGCAGGCGGCCGGGCGTGAGCCGGGTTTCCTGATCGGCGGGGTGGCGGAGGATTTCGGGGTGTCCGCCCGGCTGGGTGGTGGTCGACGCGAACCCTCATCCGCCCCTTCGGGGCACCTTCTCCCGAGGGGAGAAGGGGAAGCGCTGCCGGCCCTGTCGGACCGGCCGCTCTTTGTTGTGGAGGCCGACGAGTACGACACCGCGTTCTTCGACAAGCGCAGCAAGTTCGTCCACTACCGGCCCACGGTGGCGATCCTCAACAACCTGGAATACGACCACGCCGACATCTTCCCGGACGTGGCCGCGATCCAGCGCCAGTTCCACCACCTGGTCCGCACCGTGCCCGGCAATGGTCGGCTGATCGTCAACGGCGCCGATCCGCGCCTGGATGAAGTGCTGGCGATGGGCTGCTGGACGCCGGTGGAGCGCTTCGGCTTCGATCCAGCGCTGGACTGGAGCGCGCGCCTGCTCGCCGCGGACGGCAGCGCCTTCGCCGTGTTGAGGCAGGGCGTTGAAATCGGTGAGGTGCACTGGCCGCTGCTGGGTCGGCACAATGTCCTCAATGGCCTGGCCGCACTGGCAGCGGCCAGTGCGGTGGGCGTGGACATCGCCGCGGTACTGCCGGCGCTGGCCAAGTTCCGCAGCGTCAAGCGCCGACTGGAAGTCATCGGCACGCACGATGGCATCACCGTCTACGACGACTTTGCCCATCACCCCACCGCGATCGCGACCACGCTGGACGGCCTGCGCGCCAAGGTCGGCGACGCGCGGATCGTGGTGGCGATGGAGCCGCGCAGCAATTCCATGCGCCTGGGCGCGCATGCCGACGCGCTGGCGCCGTCGCTGGATGGCGCCGATGCGGTGGTGTTCCTGCATCGGCCGGAGCTGGCCTGGGATGCCGGCAAGGTGATCGCGCAGGTGCGCGGCGATGCGCGCGCGGTGGCCGATCCCGATGCCCTGATCGATACGCTGCAGGCGCAGGTGCGAGCCGGCGACCACGTGGTGTTCATGTCCAATGGTGGCTTCGACGGCGCGCCGCGGCGCTTCCTGGCCGCCCTCAAGGCCTGAGGAAAACGTGTAAGCGGCGTGCAGGGCTGCCTGCCGCGCCGTGTTTACACTCCTGCCCATGCCATCCTCCGAAACCCTGCCGCTGTTCCCGCTGCATACCGTGCTGCTGCCCGGCGCGGGCCTGGGGCTGCGGGTGTTCGAACGCCGCTACCTGGACCTGATCCGCGAGTGCGGGCGCAGCGGGCGTGGCTTCGGCGTGTGCCTGATCCTGGAAGGCGAGGAAGCGGGCGGACCGGCCACCCCCGCGGCGTACGGCACCGAGGCGACCATCGAGGACTTCGCCACCGGCGAAGACGGGCTGCTCAACCTGCGCCTGCGTGGCGGCCGCCGCTTCCACGTGCAGCGCACCCGCGTGCGCGACAACGGCGTGGTGATGGGCGAGGTGGACTGGTGCCCACCGGAGGACGACGACGAGCTGCGGCCCGAGCACAGCCTGCTGGCCACGGTGCTGGAAAAGATCTTCGAGAAGGCCGGTGCCACGCCGCCGGGCATGCGCAGCAGCGATCTGGACAGCGCTGCCTGGGTCGGCTGGCGGCTGGCCGAACTGCTGCCGCTCAGCGATGCGCAGCGGCTGGCGGTGCTACAGGAAGACGATCCGCACATCCGTCTGGATCGCCTGCTGGCGCTGATGGCCTAGGGCGCGTAGCCCGGGTAGGCAAAGCGCACCCGGGTCTTTGCCGCAAGGCCTTCCCGGGTGCGGTCTTCGGCCTTACCCGGGCTACGCGCCTGGGGCGGCAAGAAACACGGTCGTGACGCGACGGACTCGCGGGAGCGCCAAGCTTGCTCGGCTGCCCAGGTAGCCCGGGTAAGCAAGGCGCACCCGGGGGGCTTTGCCACAAGACCTCCCCGGATGCGGCCTTCGGCCTTACCCGGGCTAGGCGCTGGTGCCGTTCGGGGGAAGCCTCAGCCGAGCAACTCGGCTCTACAGCAGCCGGGTATCTCCGGTTCAAGGGGATTGCGGTTCGGGCATCAGCGCAGCCTCGTCGGTACGCAGGCGCAGCACCGGCAATCCGGTCGCAGGATGCGGGCCAACGGCCTGCGGCAAGTCACGCAGCGAGGCGGCGACCACATCGAGCGAGGCGTCGGCCTCGGGCAGCGGCCGCCAGATGCCGATCAGGCCGAACACGGTCTGGTGGCGCAGCGTCTGCGCGCCGCCGATCCACAGCGGGGTCTGGCCAGGCTGCAGCAGCAGTGGTGTGGCCCACAGCCGCAGCGCGTACTGCTGGTCCGGGCGCAGACCCGGCTTGAGCATCAGCAGGCTTTCGGCGCGGGTGTCCAACGTGGCCGGCAGCACCGGGTGTTCCTGTGGCGACACGCCGGCATCGAGCAGCTGCAGGGCGCGCTCCCAGCCGGCCTGCGGCTGCAGGTGCCAGCCATCGGCTTCGAGCCGGCGGACCAGCGGCTGCAGCGGTCCGGCCAGCTGCACGTCCAGCGGCCAGCGCTGTTCGTCGTCAAATTCGTTGCGGGTGGCCGGCAGCACGCCCCAGGCATCGGTCCACCAGGCGTCCAGCGGACGCGAGGCGGTGACCACGGGCGCTTCGAACCGGGAAAGCATGCGGTCGACCGCGCGCGGTCCATGCCAGAACGCGGCCAGGGTGAACACCCCATAGAAGATCCACGCCAGCGGCTTGACCCACATCGAGCGGGTCGTGCGCCGGCGGTAGGCCACGCCCAGGATCAGCAGCCAGACCACGCCCAGCAGGGTGCCACCGACCACATCGCTCAGCCAGTGCGCGCCCAGGTAAACGCGGGCGAAGCCGATGATCGTCACCACCACCCCGGCGACCAGATATGGCCAGACCCGATCGCGCCCGGGCAGCTCGCGCGAGATCAGCACCGCAAAGAAGCCGAAGATGATCGTGGTCATGGTCACCGCGATCGACGGGAAGCCGAACCCGCTGGCCACCGTATGCGGCTTGGGGATGTCGATCACCGCGCCCAGCCAGGCCGTCAACGCCAGGCCGAAGGCGATTGCCGCCAGCCAGTGGCCGGCCGCCAGCCAGCGTCGGCGCCAGGCCAGATAGCCCAGCACCGCCAGCGCGGCCGGCGCAAGCACGTCGGCATCGCCGATCGCCGCCAGCGCCGCCAGCGGACGGTCGGCCAGGGGGTTGCGCAGGCTGTGCATCAGTTCGAACAGCCACAGGTCCAGCGCCAGCGGTTTGCCGTGGCCCACCACCAGCGCCATGAAGCCGAACAGCACCCAGGCCAGCACCAGCAGGGCGACGGCCAGCACCGCCAGCGAAACGGTTTCGCGCCGCCTCGGATCGAACACGGCCGCCGAATAGCGGCCCAGCACCGGATGCGCGCGCGACCAGGTCAGCCCACGGGCCAGCAGCGCGTCGGCGTGCGCGGCGAACCAGCGATAGCTATACAGCACCACCGCCCAGATCAGCGCCAGCATCACCAGCAGCAAAGCCACCACCACCGCCAGGCGTCCGGCCACCGCGGCCACCGCGTCATAGGCCTGGCCCAGCGCCCAGCCCGGCAGCAGGAACACCACCGCCCAGGACAGGCCGGCCGCGGCACTGGCCGGGAGATAGCGCCGCAGCGGCATGTGCGCCATGCCGGCCACCGCCGGGACGAATGGCCGGATCGGCCCCACGTAGCGGGCCACGAAGATCGCCTTGAGGCTGTTGCGCCGGAACAGGCGCTCGCCCCGTTCCAGCAGCTGCGGATACTTGCTGAAGGGCCAGTGGCCGCGCAGCTGGGTGCCCCAGCGCCGGCCGACCCAGAAACTCACGCCATCGCCGATGAATGCGCCCAGCGCCGCGCACACCACCGCATACGGGCCGGACAGTTCGCCCAGGCCGATCATCACGCCCACGCCGATCAGCAGCGGCAGCGCTGGCACGATCGCGCCGACCAGGATCAGCGAGTCGGACAAGGCAATCAGAAACACCACCGCGCCGGCAGCGACCGGATGTGCGGTGATCCAGTCCAGCAGTCCATCGAACCAGGAATCCATCGGCGGAATTATAGGAGGCCAGGAGTGAGGGGAGAGGAGTGAGGAGTGAGCCAGAGGCAAGGTCCGCCACTTCCGTTCACTCCTCACTCCTCTCCACTCACTCCTGGCCCTTAGACTTGCGCGGCGGCCGGACCGGCCGCGCCACCGGCGCTCCAAGCATGACCACCTTGTCAGGCAAGACCCTGTTCATTACCGGTGCCTCGCGCGGCATCGGCCTGGCCATCGCCGTGCGTGCGGCGCGCGATGGCGCCAACGTGGCCATCGCCGCCAAGTCGTCGGTGCCCAATCCCAAGCTGCCCGGCACCATCCACACCGCCGCCCAGGCGGTGAGCGAGGCAGGCGGCCAGGGACTGGCCCTGCAGTGCGACATCCGCGAGGAAGACCAGGTGCGCGCGGCCGTGGCTGCCACGGTCGACACCTTTGGCGGGATCGACATCCTGGTCAACAACGCCAGTGCGATCTGGCTGCGCGGCGCGCTGGACACGCCGATGAAGCGCTTCGACCTGATGCAGCAGGTCAACTCGCGCGGCAGCTTCCTGTGCGCGCAGGCCTGCCTGCCGCATCTGCTGGACGCGCCCAATCCGCACATCCTGACCCTGTGCCCGCCGCCGTCGCTGGAGCCGAAATGGTGGGGCCCGCACACCGGCTACACCCTGGCCAAGATGGGCATGAGCTTCGTGACGCTGGGCCTGGCGGCCGAGTTCGGTCCGCAGGGCGTGGCGGTCAACGCGCTGTGGCCGCGCACCCTGATCGGCACCGATGCGCTGAACATGATCCCCGGCGTGAGCACCGCCAACGGCCGCAAGCCGGAGGTGATGGCCGATGCGGCCCATGCGGTGCTGGTGCGCGAGGCGGCCGGCTTCAGCGGCCAGTTCCTGATCGATGACCAAGTGCTGGCTGCGGCCGGCGTCATCGATCTTTCCGGCTATGCGATCGATCCATCGCAGCCGCTGCTGCCGGATCTGTTCCTGGACTGAAGCCGTTCTGCGCGGGCTCTTACAATGAGCTTTCCGGCGCACCACGCCGCACCGATCGGACCAACGCCACGATGAAATACCTGCACACCATGATCCGCGTCCGTGACCTGGACGCGACCTCGAGATTCTTCACCGAAGGCCTGGGCCTGGTCGAGACCCACCGCAAGGACAGCCAGGCCGGCCGGTTCACCCTGGTGTACTTCGGCGCACCGGAAAACCCGGAGGCCGAGGTCGAGCTGACCTACAACTGGCCGGCCGAGGACGGCAGCGTCGAGGACTATGGGAGCGCGCGCAACTTCGGCCACCTGGCCTTCGAAGTCGAGGACATCTATGCCATCTGTGCGCACCTGCAGTCGTTGGGCGTCACCATCAACCGCCCCCCGCGCGATGGGCACATGGCCTTCGTCCGCACGCCTGATCTGATCTCCATCGAACTGCTGCAGAAGGGCGGCGCGCTGGCGCCGGCCGAGCCGTGGGCGTCGATGCCCAATACCGGCAGCTGGTGAGATCAGTAACGGTCCGGATTGCTGTTGCTTGCAGCGCCTGACAGATCCAGTGGCGCCATCCGCAGGCTGCGGCAATGCGCGACAATGCGCGGCTTCCCTCCCACACAAGGTTTTGCCGTCATGACCGCCGCTCCCGACCTCATCGCCTCCGCCAAGCGCTACACCCTGCCGGTGTACCGTCAGCGCGAACTGGTGCTGGAGCGAGGCCAGGGCGTGCGCGTATGGGACAGCGAAGGCCGCGAGTACCTGGACCTGTCCGCCGGCATCGCCGTGTGCGGGCTGGGCCACAACGATCCGGACCTGGTCGCGGCGCTGGTCGAACAGGCCGGCAAGCTGTGGCACACCAGCAACATCTTCTACAGCGAACCGCCGCTGCGGCTGTCGCAGGAGCTGGTGGAAGCCTCGCGCTTCGCCAGCCGCGCGTTCCTGTGCAACTCCGGCGCCGAAGCCAACGAGGCGGCGATCAAGCTGGTCCGCAAGTGGGCGACGGACCAGGGCCGCAGCCCGGACCGGCGCGTCATCGTCACCTTCCGCGGCAGCTTCCACGGCCGCACCCTGGCCACGGTGACCGCTACCGCGCAGCCCAAGTACCAGGAAGGCTACGAGCCGCTGCCAGGCGGTTTTCGCTACGTGGATTTCAACGACCTGCCGGCGCTGGAACAGGCGATGGCGTCAGGCGATGTGGCCGCGGTGATGATCGAACCGGTGCAGGGCGAGGGCGGTGTGGTACCGGCCGCGCCGGGTTACCTCAAGGCCATCGAGGCGCTGTGCCGCAAGCACGACGCGCTGCTGGTGCTGGACGAGATCCAGTGCGGCATGGGTCGTACCGGCGCGCTGTTCGCACACTGGCAGGACGGCGTGACGCCGGACATCGTGACCCTGGCCAAGTCGCTGGGCGGCGGCATGCCGATCGGCGCGATGCTGGCCGGCCCGCGCGTGGCCGAGGTCATGCAGTTCGGTGCGCACGGCACCACCTTTGGCGGCAATCCGCTGGCCAGCGCGGTCGCGCGCGTGGCCCTGGCCAAGCTGGGCTCGGACGCGATCGCCGAGAACGTCGAGCAGCAGGCCGTGGTGCTGCGCGCGGCCCTGGCCCAACTCGATGCCGAACTGGGCCTGTTTGCCGATGTGCGCGGCCGCGGCCTGATGGTTGGCGCGGTGCTGCGCCCGGAATACGCCGGCCAGGCGGCCGCGATCCTGGACCAGTGCGCCGCGCATGGCCTGCTGCTGCTGCAGGCCGGCCCGGACGTGCTGCGCTTCGTGCCGGCGCTGAACATCACCGGCGAGGAACTGGCCGAAGGCCTGTCGCGCCTGGAGCAGGCCCTGCGCGCCTGGCTGGCCGCGCGCTGAGCGGGCTGCAAGGCTGGCTCGGCTTGTGTGGGAGCCACCTTGGCGGCGATGGGTCCTCCCGGTAAAGCCCCTTCGCCGCTGAAGCGGGCCACCTGTAGTGCGGAGTTTGCTCCGCTGGGGCCTTCCTTACGAACCGAACCAAGAGCAGCGGAGCGAGCTCCGCTCTACAAGAAGCGCCACGACGTGATTGAGGAAACAGTGGCTCCCACAGGTTTCCGAACGGTCTGGCCGCGGCCCGGCTGCTAGAATCTGCAGTCTTCACGGTCCGCGTCAGAACCCATCGCCATGAGCCAAACTGCCACCGCGCCGGCCAACGCCGAAAAGCGCTATACCGTCACCCGCGCCGATCTGCCGCTGAGCTGCCCGCTGCCGTCGATGGTGCTGTGGAACTCGCATCCGCGCGTGTACCTGCCGATCGAAGACGATCCCAACGGCGAGGCCGACTGCCCGTACTGCGGGTCGCATTTCGTCCTTGCCGACTGACAGCATGAAATCTGCGCACCGCCGGCTGACGGTGGTGCAGCTGCTGCCGGCGCTGCAGTCCGGCGGCGTCGAGCGTTCCACCCTGGAAATCGCCAGCGCGCTGGTCCACGCCGGCCATCGCGCCATCGTCATTTCGGCCGGCGGGCGGCTGGTGCCTGCGCTGGAAGCCTCGGGCGCCGAGCACGTCATCCTGGACATCGGCCGCAAGTCGCTGCGCACGCTGGGTCAACTCCTGCCGCTGCGGCGGCTGTTCGAACGCGACCGTCCCGACATCGTCCACGCCCGCTCGCGCCTGCCGGCCTGGCTGGGCTGGGGCGCGCTGCGCGGCCTGCCGATTCACACGCGACCGCATTTCGTCACCACGGTGCACGGGCTCAATTCGCCCGGCCGTTACAGCGCGATCATGACCCGCGGCGAGCGGGTGATCTGCGTGTCGAACACCGTGCGCCGCTACGTGCTGCAGCACTACCCGCGAACCGATCCGGCCTGCCTGCGGGTGATTCCGCGCGGGCTGGATCCCGGCCAGTTCCCACGCGTGCCGTGGCCTGATGCGTCCATGCGCGCGCAGGTGGCCGAACAGTTCCCGCAGCTGCAAGGCACGGGCCCGCTGCTGCTACTGCCCGGGCGCGGCACGCGCCTGAAAGGACATGCCGATGGCCTGCGGCTGCTGGCCACGCTGCGCGGCGCCGGCCTGGATGCGCGGCTGTGGCTGCCCGGCGCCCGCGAAGCCGGACGCGAAGCCTATATCGCCGAACTGGAAACGCTGGCCGCACAGATGGGCATTGCCGAGGCCGTGGCGTTTACCGCGCCGACCGCGCAGATCGCACAGGCCTACGCGGCCAGCGATCTGGTCCTGCAGCTCTCGCGCAAGCCCGAGTCGTTCGGGCGCACGGTGATCGAGGCGCTGTCGGTCGGGCGCCCGGTGCTGGGCTGGGCGCATGGCGGAGTGGGCGAACTGCTGGCCGAGCTGCAGCCGTCCGGCGCCGTGGCGCCGTTCGATGCCGATGCCCTGGCCACCGCCGCACGCGCGCTGCTGGCCTCGCCACCGCCACTGCCGGCTACCATGCGCTACACGTTGTCCGCGATGCAGCACGCCACGCTGTCGCTCTACCAGGAACTCGCGCACCCATGACCACGCCCGCCGCCGAACTCCATCCCGCGCCCCGCGCCGAAGGCTGGCGCTGGGCTCCGGCCTGGATCCTGCTGTTCGTGGCGCTGTGGCCGGCCCCGGCCTATGCCGAGGGCGTGCTGGCACTGGGCGCGCTGGCGGCGCTGTTCCAGCTGGCACTGCGCCGGTTCCGGGGCGGCGGCCAGCTGTTGAGCAACGAGGCCTGGGCGCTGACCAGCGTGATGTTCTTCGCCTACTGGGCGCCGGAGCTGATCTCGGCCTTTGACGCGGTCTACCACGGCCGCGCCTGGGGCGATACCGCCGCCGATCTGCGCTATCTGCCGTTCCTGTGGCTGGTGGCCTCGGCCGTGGCCAACGAACGCGGCCGCCGGATCACCTTTGGCGGCCTGGCGATCATCGTGGCGGTGTGGACGCTCGATGCGCTGGCCCAGGTGGTCTCCGGCACCAGTCCGCTGTTCTTCGGCATCGACGCGCTCAAGCAGGCCGTCAGCGGCCACCCGATGTGTTCGGCCGCAGAAGCCGCATCGGTCGATCGGCTCAGTGGATTCCTGGGACCATGCAATCTCAAGCTGGGACTGGTGCTGGCCAGCCTGTCGCCGTTTGGACTGTTTTCGGCAGGCCGTCGCTTCGGTCTGGCCGGCTGGTTGATCGCCGCCGCGGCGATCGGTGTGGTGATCCTGCTGGCCGGCGCGCGCGCGGCCTGGATTACCTATGCGCTGGTGCTGGTGTTTTCCGGCTGGCGCCTGCTGGGCTGGAAGAAGCTGCTGGGCGTGTTCGCCACCGCCGCGGTGCTGCTGGTCGGGCTGGCGCTGGTGTCGCCGCAGCTGGCGCGCCGCGTGCAGCTGACTACCGCGGCAATGACCGCCGACGAGGCGGGCGTGGACGTCGCCCTGTCCGGGCGCGCCCGGATCTGGCAGGCCGCCGCTTGCATGATCGGAGAGCACCCGATCAATGGCGTGGGCGTGCGCAACTTCCGCGATGTGTTCCCGCAGTGCGATCCCACGCCCACCGTGGCGCCTGCCTGGGGCCACGGCCCGGCGCTGCACGCGCACCAGATCGTGCTGGAGATCCTGGCCGAAACCGGCGTGATCGGCCTGCTGCTGTGGCTGGCCGGCGCCGCGCTGGCCTGGCGGGCCTGGCGTTATGCCCCGATGGAAGCGCGCGAGCGCGCCCGCCCGGCGATGCTGGCGCTGGCGGTGACGGTGTTCCCGCTCAACACGCACCTGGCGTTCTATTCGACCTTCTGGGGCGGGCTGGCGCTGCTGCTGGCCGCGCTCTATTCGGGCAGCCTGCTGGCCCGCCGCGATGCCATCGCGACCTGATCGGCGCTGCTGGTTCACCGCACCGCTGCGCTGGGCCTGCCAATGCGTGGCGCGGCTGCCGCAGCGGCGATTGCTGGCGTTGGGCGGCGCATTGGCCTGGCTGCTGACGCCGCTACTGAGCCGGCGCCGCCGCATCGCGCGGATCAACCTGGCGCTGTGCTTTCCCGAGCTGGACGCCGGTGCACGTGAGGCGCTGGTCCGGGCCAATGCGCGCGCCAGCATCACCGGCCTGCTGGAGATGGCGCGCGCGTGGTACGCCCCTTCCGGCCTCCTGCATGACCTGGCGGACGTTCAAGGCCTGGAGCATCTGCGCGCCGCGCATGCCGACGGGCGTGGCGTGCTGCTGCTGACCGCGCATTTTCCACACCTGGACCTGGGCGCGCGCCTGCTGGGCGAAGCGCTCGGCGAGCCGCTGTCGTGCATGGTCCGGCGGGTGGGCGGCAACTGTGGCGAGCGCATGATGCAGGAGGGGCGGCGGACCGCTTTCGCCCATGTCATCGGCAAGAAGGACGTGCGCGGCCTGCTGCGGATCCTGTCGCGCGGTGGCCTGGTGGCGTATCTGGCCGATCAGAACTTCACCTACAACAGCGCCTTCGTGCCGTTCTTCGGCGTGCAGGCCGCAACCCTGACGACCACGCCCGACCTGGCCCGGCGTGCCGGCGTGGCGCTGCTGCCGTACTGGTGCCAGCGCCTGCCCGATGGTCGCTATCGCGTGCGCATCGATCCGCCATGGCAGGAAGCGACCGGCGGGGATCCGGTCGCCTTCGCCGCGCGCTACATGCGCGAGCTGGAAGCCGTGATCCGCCAGCATCCGGAGCAGTACCTGTGGTGGCACCGGCGCTTCAAGACCCGCCCCGACGGTGAAGTCAGTCCGTACTGAGTGCCTACCTGTACAGCGCGCCGCGTCCTTCGGGCTGGCGCTTGAAGCGGCGGTGGATCCACAGGTACTGCTCGGGCACCGCGCGGATCATCGCCTCGATCGCGGCCATCACCCGCGCGGTATCGGCGGTGGCGTCCTTGGACGGAAAATCCTCGAACGGCGGCGACAGTCGCAGCGTATAACCGCCATCGGGCCTGCGCTCGTGGGCGAATGCGATCACCGCCGCGCCCGAAAGCCTGGCCAGCTGGTGGGTCGAAGTCAGGCTGTAGGCCGGCCGGCCGAAGAACGGCACGAACACGCTCTCGCCGCGCCGGGTGTCCTGGTCCGGCGCGAACCACAGCAGCCCGCCCTGCTTGAGGTGCTTGAGTGCCGGACGCAGCTCCTCGCGGCCGAACATCGCTGTGGCATAGCGCAGACGGCCGCGCTTGACCGCCCACTCCATCGCCGCGGTGGCGTGGGGGCGATACATGCCGGCCAGCGGCGCGTAATCGCACATCAGGCGCGCGGACAGCTCCAGCGTGGTGAAGTGGCCGGAGATCACGATCACCCCGCGTCCGCCGGCCTGCGCGGCGTGCAGATGCTCCAGGCCTTCCACGCGCAGGTCCTTGCGCATCGGCGCGACATCGCCCCACCAGGCGCGTGAGAACTCGAACATCGCCGTGCCCAGCGCGGCGAACGCCTGGTCCAGCAGGCGCGCGCGCTCGGCGGCGGTCAGTTCGGGGAAACACAGCTCCAGGTTGCGCGCGGCCACCTTGCGGCGCGAACCCAGCACGAGCTTCAACAGCGCGCCCAACGGCCGGCCCAGCGCCCGCTGCAACGACCACGGCAGGCGCGCGATCAGCGCGGCAAGGCCCACGCCCAGCCAGGTCAGCCAGGTCGAAGGCTGCAGCGGCGGCGGGCCGGGATCGAACGGCGTGGCCTGGCGCGGCGCGGCTTCGGCAGGGCGATCAGTCATGCGGGCATTGTAGGGCGTGTCACCAAATCCCTGGGTAGCTCGGGTTGGGTTGGGCCTTCCAGGTCCAATCCGAGCGCCCCCCCGATCGATGGTTTGATGACATGCCCCAGCTGACCGCCTTTTTCGTATGCTTGCCGACCAATGCGTCGTGACCTGACTGAAACCTGGTTGCGTGCCCTGTATTCGGCCGTGCTCTACGTGCTGACGCCGGCCACGGTCTACCACCTGATCTGGCGCGGCTTCCGCGTTCCGGGCTATTTCCAGCGTTGGGGCGAGCGTTACGCCGCCTGGAGCGGGCCGCCGCACGAGGTGGACGTGTGGGTGCATGCGGTCTCGGTGGGCGAGGTCAATGCCGCAGCGCCGGTCGTCGACGCGCTGCGCCGCGACCATCCGCATCTGAAGCTGCTGGTCACCACGATCACCCCGACCGGCTCGGATCGCGTGCGCGCACTGTGGGGCGATGCGGTGCTGCACGTATACGCGCCGTACGACCTGCCCGGCGCGGTGGGGCGCTTCCTCGAGCATTTCCGCCCTGGCGTGGCGCTGGTGATGGAAACCGAGCTGTGGCCCAATCTGCTGCTGGGCTGCAAGGCGCGCGGCATCCGCAGCTACATCCTCAATGCGCGGCTGTCGGCGCGCTCGCTGCGTGGCTACCGGGTGCTGGCGCCGCTGATCCGGCGCGTGGTGGCCAGCGTCCATCGCATCGGTGCGCAGTCGGTGGCCGATGGCAAGCGCTTCGTGCACCTGGGCGCAGCGCCGGAGGCGATCGTGGAGACCGGCAACCTGAAGTTCGACATCACCGCGCCGGTCGGCCTGGTCGAGGTCGTGTCGCAGTTCCGCGCGCAGGTTGGCCAGCGGCCGGTGTGGATCGCCGCCAGCACCCATCCGGACGAAGAGGCGGCCGTGGTGGCGATCCATCGCGGGCTGCTGCTGCGCTTCCCGGACCTGCTGCTGCTGTGGGCGCCGCGCCATCCGGAGCGCTTCGACCGTGCCTTCGAACTGGCCCAGGCGGCCGGCTGGCGGGTCGGGCGCCGCAGCGCCACCGGCTGGCCGCGTGCAGGCGAGGCGGTATTCGTGCTGGACACGCTGGGCGAGCTGATGGCGTTCTACGCCTGTGCCGACGTGGCCTTCGTTGGCGGCAGCCTGCAGGCAATCGGCGGGCACAACCTGCTCGAACCGGCGGCGGTGGGCACGGCGATGGTCACCGGCCCGCACCTGCACAACTTCGTCGAGATCTCGCGCCGCCTGCGCGAGGCCGGCGCGCTGGAGATCGGCAGGAACGCCGGGGAGGTCGGCACGCTGGTCGAATCGCTGCTGGCCGACGCCGCGCGGCGCGAACGCATGGCGGCCGAAGGACGGCTCCTGGTCGAACGCGGCCGTGGCGCGCTGGGCCGGACCATGGCGATGATCGGAGCGGACCTGGCGCGTCCCGTCGCTGGTTGAGCCTCCCCAGCGACGGTGGCTACGACGTCGCGACGTAGAGCGGAGCTTGCTCCGCTGCTCTTTCGGTCGGAACTTCGGGAAAGCCCCAGCCGAGCAAGCTCGGCTCTACACAGGCAGCAAAGCGGTCAGTGCGTGTGCGAACGGCCCATGTTGAGGCCGATCAGACGTTCGCGCATGGCCTCGGCGTCGTTGGCCCTGGGCGCCACGTGCAGGTAGCGCGACAGGTCGGCCAGCGCGCCCTTGCGGTAATCCATCTGCAGATAGGCCAGGCCGCGATCGCGCAGCGCGTCGGGCTGGTCAGGCAGCAGCTTGAGCACGCGGTCGGCACTGCGCGCGGCGCGATCCCACTCCTCGCGTTCGGCGTAGACGCCGTGCAGGTTGCGCAGCACGCGCACCAGGATCGCACGGTGCGGGGCCGGATCCAGGATCTGCAGCAGCGCATTGTCGTCCGGGACGTCGCCGCCCAGGTGTGGCTTGGCGCGCTCGCGCAGTTCATCGGCACCCAGCGGGCGGCCACCGTTGAACGGGTCCATCACCAGGATCCCGTCATCGACCGGCAGCCGCACCAGGAAATGTCCGGGGAAGGACACTCCGTCCAGCGGCACGCCCAGCCGGCGCGCGACTTCGATCTGCACCACCGCCAGCGAAATGGGATTGCCCAGGCGCCGCTCGAACACCTCGTTGAGGTAGCTGTTGCGCGGGTCGTAGTACTCGTCGTGGTCGCCGGCGTAGCCCAGCTCTTCGAACAGGTGCCGGTTGATGGCCGCCATCTTCAGCGGCCACGACTCGATCATCTCGATCTCGTGGCGCAGGTGTTCGGCATGGCTCTGCACCAGCGTGTCGTACAGGTCCGCGTCGAGGTCCGGGTACTCATCGCGGGCGATCAGCAGCGCGGTGCCGAGCAGCGGCACGGACTCGTCGGCCTGGTTGGCCAACTCGCTCCACGCCGGCAGTGTCAGTCGATCCCCCATGGCCCAAGACTGCAGCGATTCGCCCGGGCGATCAAGCCCCGACGCGTCATTGCGTCTTGGCTTTCAGTTCCACCTTGGGATCGACCTTGAGGGTGTCGCCCTGCTTGAGTCCGATCTTGGTGGCCTGGCCGGCATTGAGCTCCAGCACGTACAGCGCCGGCGCGTTGCTCGGATAGCTCGGGCAGGCGTTGCCGGCGGTGCAGGGCGGCACATCGCGCTGCTGCGATACCAGCTTGAGCTCATGGTCGAAGTACAGGATGTCCAGCGGGATGTGGGTGTTCTTCATCCAGTAGGCCACCGGCTCTTCGTATTCGTGGATGAACAGCATGCCGTGGTCGGCCGCCATCTCGTCGCGGAACATCAGGCCGCGCTGGCGTTCGGCTTCCTCGTCGGCGATCTCGATGCGGTAGCGGTGGCCATCCAGTTCAACCCACGGCGCGCGCGCGCAGGCGGTGGCGCTGACCAGCAGCAGGGCGGTGAGGGCAAGGCAGCGTGCGGACATGGAAGTTCCTGCGGGCAGAAAGGACGGGGGTAAGGGCTGGAAGTAGCTCAGAGCACCTGGATCTGGTCGCCGCCGACGATGATCACATCAGCCGGACGTCGTGCGAACAGGCCGACGGCAACCACGCCGGGGATCTGGTTCAGCGCGGTCTCCATCGCGACCGGGTCGGTGATCGCCAGGTTGTGCACGTCCAGGATCACGTTGCCGTTGTCGGTGGTGACGCCATCGCGCCATACCGGCTGGCCGCCGGTCAGGCCTAAGATTTCGCGCGCCACCAGGCTGCGCGCCATCGGGATCACTTCCACCGGCAGCGGAAACCGGCCCAGCACCGGCACCTGCTTGCTGGCATCGACGATGCAGACGAACTTGGTGCTGGCCTGGGCGATGATTTTCTCGCGGGTCAGCGCCGCGCCGCCGCCCTTGATCAGGCGCTTGCCCGGATCGCATTCGTCGGCGCCATCCACGTACAGCGACAGGGTGCCGGTGTAGTTGAGGTCCAATACCTCGATGCCGTGCTTGCGCAGGCGCTGGGTGCTCTGTTCGGAACTGGAGACCGCGCCCTTGATCCGGTCCGGGTCGCGGCCCAGCGCATCGATGAAATAGGCCACCGTCGAGCCAGTGCCGACACCGACGACCATGCCGTCCTCAAGGTAATCCATGGCTTTTTCGGCGGCCAGGCGCTTGGCTTCGGACATGTAGGACTCGGTCGGTCAGGGAAGGAAAAAGAGGGAAGGGGGCTTACTTCGGTTCCAGCAACAGCAGCAGCTTCCACTGCGCCGCGCTGACCGGCAGTACCGATAGACGCGTGCCCTTGCGGATCAGGGCGAAATCCTCGCCCAGCGCTTCGGCGTGCCGGCGGATGGTGTCCAGCGCGATGCCACCGTTGAGCTTGCGTTCGAAGGCCACGTCCACCAGGAACCAGCGCGGCTGCGCGGGCGTGGCCTTTTCGTCGAAGTACTTGGACTTCTTCTGGAACTGGGTCGGGTCCGGATACGGCGTGCTCGCCACGCGGGCGATGCCGTAGATGCCGGGCACCTCGGTGTTGGAGTGGTAGAACAGCACGCCGTCGCCGACCTGCATGCCGTCCTTCATGAAGTTGCGCGCCTGGTAGTTGCGCACGCCGGTCCACGGTTCGGTGCCCACGCGCGCGAGATCGTCGATGGAGAAGTCCTCAGGCTCGGACTTCATCAGCCAGTAGCGGGTGCGCGTGCTCATTGGATCTCGGCCAGCAAGGTATGGGATTCGGTGCAGATCGCGTCCGGGCGCACGTCCCATTCCTGGACTTCCAGCGGGCTGGTGCGCTGCGCCTCGAAACCGACACCCACCAGCCACGGCGGCGACGCGGCGGCGTTGCGGAACGCGAAGCTGCGATCGTACCAGCCGCCACCCATGCCCAGCCGGTGGCCGGCATCGTCAAAGCCGACCAGCGGCATGACCACCAGCGCCATCTGTTCCGGTTCCAGCGCCGAGGACGGCGCCACGTCGGGCTCGGGAATGCCGAAGCGGTTGGTGACCAGGCCGTCGCCGGCGCGCCACGGCGCAAAGCGCAGTTCTTCGCCATGCAGCACTGGCAGGCAGTACACCAGTCCCGCGGGCAGCTTCAACTGAAAGGCATGCAGGCCGATCTCGCCATCCATCGCCCAGTAGCCGCTCACATAGCCGCTGGTGGGCAGGAACGGCAGCGCCAGCAGGCGTCTGGCCAGGGCTTCGGCCCCGGCGATGCGCTGCGCGGCGGGCAGGTCGCGGCGGCGCTGGCGCAGGCTGCGGCGCAGAAGAACGCGGGCGTCGTTTTCGCTCATGGAAAAAAGAATGCCGCGTCCTGGTGCAGGGCGCGGCATTCTAGAAGATTGGGGACATCCTCCGCCAATGGCGATGCTTCGAAACGACCTTGAACCCGGGGTTCAAGTGGGACACCTTGGGGGCCATCGGGCTTCCCGCTACTAAGGCGGACTTGCGCTCCCGGCTTCCGTCGATGCCCCGTAGTCGTCATTAAGGGACAAGGCGAATGTTTTGACGCTGTCGCACACAGCAGAGGATGTGTAGCCAGTATAGCCGCGCAGCTTTTTTTGCCTAGCCCGTTTGTCGGCGCGGTTCAGTGTGGAGCGAGTGGGCCGCATCGTGCTGTAGAGCCGAGCTTGCTCGGCTGCTCTGCGGCCAGATCATCGGGAAAGCTTCAGCGGAGCAAGCTCTACGAAAAAGAACAGCTTTGCGGCCGGACCAGGAAGGCTTCCTGTAGAGCCGAGCTTGCTCGGCTGCTCTGCGGCCAGATCGTCGGGAAAGTTTCAGCGGAGCAAGCTCCGCTCTACAGAACAGGGCCGCGCGTCAGCGCGGTTCGAGCCAGCCGTCCAGGCGTCGGTGCAGGTCGCCCAGCGTGCGTGACAGTTCGGCGTCCTGGGCGGCGCGCTGGTCGTGCAGCTGCTGCAGCTCGTGCGCCAGGTTGAGCGCGGCCAGCACCGCGATCCGGTCGGCCGAGGCCATGCGGTGCGCGCCGCGCACTTCGCGCATGCGCGTGTCCAGCAGCTTGGCCGCGGCCATCAGGCTACTGCGTTCGCCGGGCTCGACGCCGATGGTGTATTCGCGGTCCAGGATATGGACGTTGACCGCTTCGTTGCTGCTCACGTGTGCTGCTCCAGCGACCGCAGGCGGGTAATCATGGCTTCCACGCGCGAGCGCGCCAGTTCGTTCTTGGCCAGCAGCTGCGAACGCTCGCTGGACAGCTGTTCCTGCTGCGTGCGCAGGCTGCGGTTTTCTTCCGAAAGACGTTGGCAGCGCTCGCCCAGTTCCTGCAGGCGTGCCGCCAGGGCGCGTAGCTGTTCAATCGAATCGGGCTGGTCCATGCAGGCACGATAGGCACGGGCCTGGCGGCCGGTCAAGCAGCCGGCCGGCGCTGGCGAACGGTCAGGGTTCAGGCCTTGGCGAGCACGGCCGGGGCCGGGTAGTAATCGCGGATGAAGGCCATGCACTGGTCCGGCTCCAGTGCGCGCGAAACATGGTGGCCCTGCACCTCGTCGCAGCCGCGCTGTTGCAGGAAGGCCAGCTGTGCGGAGGTCTCCACGCCTTCGGCGACCACCTTCAGATCCAGTGACTGGGCCATGGCGATGATCGCGCTGGTGATGGCTTCGTCCTCGACGTCGTGGTCGATGTCGCGGACGAACTCCTGGTCGATCTTCAGCGTGTTCAGCGGCAGGCGCTTGAGGTAGGCCAGCGAGGAATAGCCGGTGCCGAAATCATCGATGGCGATCGACACGCCCAGCGCGCGGCAGTCGCGCAGCACGCGGCTGGCGTGGTCGGGATTTGCCATCAGCACGCTTTCGGTCAGCTCCAGCTCCAGCAGCGAGGCGTCGATGCCGGTTTCGGCCAGCACGCGCGCGACCACGTCGGCCAGGTCGCCGCGCTGTAGCTGCAGCGAAGAGACATTGACCGCGACATTGAGATGATTCAGCCCGGCGGCATGCCACTGGCGCAGCGTCTGGCAGGCCCGGCGCAGGGTCCAGATGCCGATCTCCACGATCAGCCCGCTTTCCTCGGCCAGCGGGATGAACTGTGCCGGGGAGATCTCGCCCAGCTCGCGGCTCTCCCAGCGCAGCAGGGCTTCGGTGCCGGTGACCTGGTTGCGGGCCAGCGACAGCCGCGGCTGGTAGACCACGCGCAGTTCGTCGCGCTCCAGGGCCCGGCGCAGGGCGCTGGCCAGGATCGCGCGATGCCGGGTCTTTTCGTCCATCGCTTCCGAATACACCGCCCAGGTATGGCGGCCGGCGGACTTGGCCTGGTACATGGCCGTGTCGGCGTGCTTGAGCAGCTCGGTCGGGACCTGGGCGTGGTCGGGATACATGCTGATGCCGATCGACGGCGACACGGCCAGCTCCAGCCGTTCGCCGAAGGACAGCGGCTGGGTGAAGGCCTGGATGATGCGCTCGGCGACGCGTTCGGCGTCGGCCAGCGAGGCGATGCCTTCCAGCACCGCGGTGAATTCGTCGCCGCTCAGGCGCGCCACGGTGTGCTGGGCGCCAACGGTCTGCTGCACACGCGCGGCGGCGGCGCGCAGGATGCGGTCACCGGTGGCGTGGCCCAGCGAGTCGTTGATGTCCTTGAATCGGTCCAGGTCGATGAACAGCACCGCCACGCGGCTGCGTTCGCGGCGCGCGCGCACCACCGCGCGCGACAGCCGCTCGGACAGCAGCGAGCGGTTGGGCAGGCTGGTTAGGGTGTCGTAGTTGGCCAGGTAGCGCAGTTCCTGTTCGGCGCGTTTCTGCTCGGTGATGTCGTTGAGCACCAGCACCACCATCAGCCGCTGTTCGCTGGCGTCGGGGACCACGTTGGTCTCGATCCGGCACAGGATTTCCTCGCCGTCCTTGCGCATCTTCCAGGCCTCGCCGGACCAGCGTCCCTCGCGCTGCAGCTGGGCGCTCATGCGCGCGGCGCCGTCGCCGGCGTTCTGGCGGCTGTCCAGCAGGGTCAGCGGCTGGCCGACCACTTCGGCCCCGTCGTAGCCGGTCATGCGGCTGAAGGACGGATTGACGGTAATGAAGCGGTAATCCGAATCCAGCACCGCCACCGCTTCGCTCATGCTGCGCATGACCTCGCTGGCCACGCGGTGCTCGTACTCGGCATTGCGGCTGGCGGTGATGTCGCGCGCGGTGCCGGCCAGGCGCAGGGCGCGGCCATTGCTGTCCGATTCGACCACCCGCCCGCGCGCGCGCACCCAGGACCAGGTGCCATTGCCGGCCATGTCCATGCGGTGCTCGGAGGTGAACAGGGGTGCGTCGCCGCGCAGATGGCTGCGCAGGCGCTGGGTGACCAGCGGCAGGTCATGCGGATGCACCAGCGGCACTTCGCCTTCACCGGTGAGCATGGTGATGGCGTTGCTGGACGGCGAGTGCTCGTCCGCCCGCATCCGGTGCATGCGCCGGCCCACCAGGTCGTAATCCCAGAACACCTCGCCGGACGCCCACAGCGCCAGCTTGAGGTGATCGTCGCCTTCCTGCGCCGGCACGTTGCGCGGCAGGCGCCGGCGCAACAGGGGCCACCAGAATTCGCGCAAGGCCACGATCACCACCGCGACCAGCACCACCGCCGCCACGACCATCAGCACCAGGCGGGTGACCGGCGGGGTCTGCACGGCGCCCAACAGGGCGGGAAGGGGGAACGTTGGCATGACTTCGGAACGGCTCCGTCTCGTTCGCCAGCGTCGGGAATGGCGCCGAGTGTAGGCGTGCGATGCATCACACAACAAGCGGTTGCACGGCTTTCGTTCTACAATTTCGGCCATGCAACCTGATGCTTTTGACCGTCCGCAGGCCGCCACGCGATGACCTTGCCGACTCCCGAAGACGTCGACCAGGCCGCCCGCGGCCTGGGCCTTGGCGCCACTCCTTTTGAACTCCATGGCGGCCTGTGCGGTTGGCTGGCCGGCGGTGGCGACAATGTCGCCGACTGGCCTGCGCGCGTGCTGGCCGACCCGGCCAGCGCCACGCCCGCGCCGGATAGTCCGCTGGACGAGTTGCGCACCGCCACGGCGGCGCAGCTGGAGGATCGCGGCTTCGGCTTCGAGCTGCTGCTGCCTGAAGGCGCGGCCGGCCTGGATGAACGCGCCCAGGGTCTGTTCGACTGGTGCCGCGCCTTCCTCGGTGGATTCGGCCTGGCGGCCGGCGCTACTCCTCCGCTGTCCGAGGATGGCGAGGAAGCCCTGGCCGATCTGGGCAAGCTGGCAATGGCCAGTCCCGAGCTGGGCGATGGCGACGAGGACGAAGACGCGCTGGCCGAGATCGAGGAATTCGTGCGCGTGGCCGTGCTGCTGCTGCACGGCGACTGCGTGCTGGGCCCCAGGCATCGCAAGAGCCTGAACTGATGCGCGCGGCGACTGGCATCAGCGCCGCCGAATTCGCGCGCCGGCGCAAGCAGCTCATGCGCATGGCCGGCGACGACGCGATCCTGGTGCTGCGCGCCGCACCCGAACGCGTGCGCAGCAACGACACGCATTACCCGTACCGGCAGGATTCGGACTTCTGGTACCTGAGCGGGTTCCCCGAGCCCGACGCGGTGCTGGTGCTGATCCCCGGCCGCCGTCATGGCGAGGTGATCCTGTTCAACCGCGACCGCGATCCGGCGCGCGAGATCTACGACGGCCCGCGCATCGGCCAGCAGGGCGCCGTGGACGACTACGGCATGGACGATGCCTATCCGATCGAGGATATGGACGAGATCCTGCCCGGCATGCTGGAAGGCCGTTCGCGGGTCTATTACCACTTCGGCCGCGATACCGAATTCGACCTCAAGCTGATTGGCTGGGTGAACCAGGTGCGTGCGCAGATGCGCAGCGGCGCGCAGCCGCCACATGAATTCCTGGAACTGGGGCACCTGCTGCACGAGCAGCGCCTGTTCAAGTCCAGGGACGAGCTCAAGCTGATGCAGCGCGCAGCCGACATCAGCATCGATGCGCATCTGGCGGCGATGCGCGGCGCCCATGCCGGCGTGCGCGAGTACCAGCTGCAGGCGGTGCTGGAGTGCGTGTTCCGCGCCAGCGATGCCTGGCCGGCCTACGCCAGCATCGTCGGCGCCGGCGCCAATGCGGTCACCCTGCATTACGTGGCCAACAGCGCACAGGCCAAGGCCGGCGAGCTGGTGCTGATCGATGCCGGCGCCGAATACCGCAACTACGCCGCCGACATCACCCGCACCTTCCCGGTGGACGGGCGTTTCAGCCCGGCCCAGCGCGCGCTGCACGACCTGGTCGGCGCCGCCCAGGCCGCGGCGCTTGCGCAGGCGCGGCCCGGCGCGGCGTACGAAGCCGGGCATGAGGCCGCGGTGGAAACCCTCACCGAAGGACTGCTGCGGCTGGGCCTGCTCAAGGGCCAGCTGGAGGCGCGCATCGCCGACGGCAGCTACAAGCGCTTCTACCGGCACAAGACCGGCCACTGGCTGGGCCTGGACGTGCACGACGTCGGCGACTACCGCATCGGCGGCGAATCACGCCTGCTCGAGCCGGGCATGGTCTTCACCATCGAGCCGGGGCTATACATCTCGGCCGACGACACCAGCGTGGACGCCAAGTGGCGCGGCATCGGCATCCGCACCGAGGACAACGTGGTGATCACCGCTGACGGTCATGAGGTGCTGACCGGCGCGCTGGCGCGCAGCGCCGATGAGATCGAGGCGGTGATGGCCGGCGGTTCGTAGGTCAGGTTTCCGCGAATGCCGGCCGGGTCAGGTTGTCGGCGCCGGTGTCGGTGCACAGCACGTTGTCTTCGATGCGGATGCCGCCGAAGGGTTTGAACTGGGCCACGCGATCCCAGTCAATGCTGCCGCCGTGGCCGGCGGCCTTGGCGTCGTCCAGCAGCATGTCGATGAAGTACAGGCCCGGCTCGATGGTGACCACCATCCCCGGTTCCAGCAGCCGGGTCATGCGCAGGTAGGGATGGCCGGCCGGGCGTGGGATGCGGCCGCCGCGGTCGGATTCGGAAAAGCCCGCCACGTCGTGCACCTGCAGGCCCAGTGGATGGCCCAGGCCGTGCGGGAAGAAGGCCGCCGACACGCCGCTGGCCAGCGCGGCCTCGGCCGAGACGGTGATGACGCCGAAGTCCCTGAGGATGCCCATCAGCGCCAGGTGCGCATCGATGTGCAGCTGCTTGTAGTCCACGCCGGGGCCGACCGCATCGCCCATCCGGATCTGGGCGGCGTCGACCGCCTCGATCATGGCCTGGAACTCGCTGCCGGCGTCGGCCGCGTAGGTGCGGGTGATGTCGCTGGCGTAGCCGGCCGCGCTGGCGCCTGCGTCGATCAGGAAGCTGCGCGATACCGCCGGCACGCTGCGGCCCAGTTCGGTGTAGTGCAGCACCGCGGCGTGCTCGTTGAGGCCGATGATGTTGCCGTAGGGCAATTCGCTGGCGTCCTGGCCGACCGCGGCGCAGTAGGCCATGTGGATGTCGAACTCGCTGGCGCCGCCGCGGAAGGCCGCTTCGGCCACGCGATGGCCGCGCACCGCCAGTGCCTGCGCCTGGCGCATCAGGGCGATCTCGTACGGGGTCTTGTACGAACGATGCCAGGCCAGGTATTCGACCACGCTTTCCGGATTGTTGGGCGCATATTCGCCCAGGGTGCTGTGCGCCTCGCCCAGGATCGCGCAGCGGCTGGCCGGCTTGGGCAGCAGGGCGATGGCCTGGTCCGGGGTGCGGATGATGTGGATGTCGAAATGCGCGACCCACCAGCCTTGCGGCGCGTCCGGTACCACGTGCCAGTAGTCGCGCGGCTGCAGGAAGATCAGCTGCGGGCGCTTGCCCGGCGTGTACACCACCCAGCTGTCGGGCACGCGGGTCAGCGGCAGCCAGGCCTTGAACTGCGGATTGACGTAGAACGGGTAGTTCAGGTCGTCGAAGGCCTGGTAGTGCAGGCGCCCGCTGGGGATGACCAGGTGGTCCAGGCCGCCGCGGGCCAGGGCTTCATCCGCGCGCCGGGTCAGGGAGGCCAGGTGATCGGCGTAGAGCGGAGCGGGGTCGGGCAGCAGCGTCATGGCGAAGGCTCGTGCGGGTGAGCCTGCAATTTTGCCGGAATCGGTCAGTCCACGCTGATGGAGAAGGTCACGCCTGATCCGCCGTTGCCGTCATCACCAGCCATTCGGCTGTTGAAGCGCCTGTTGCTTGTCGTCGATTCAGTCGCTGGATCTCCGCGTTCTCGGGGATGACGGCCTCGGATGCTTTTTCGTCGGATAGCAGTTTGACGCGCAGCGCTGTCTCAGCGCCCGACCCAGTCGCGCAGTGCCGCCAAGTGCGGCGGCGACAGCGTCAGGAAGCGCAGGCCTGCCAGCGACTGGCCCGGGGTGTGCGCCGCGCCGGTCCACAGCAGGTGGGCACCGACATCGATGGTGACTTCGCGCGTGCTGCTACTGGCGGGCAGGGTGAACTGCAGCTGGTACAGCGCGTCCTCGCGCAGCGGCTCGCTGGCAACCAGCAGCATGCCGGCCTCGGACACATTGCCGACGCGGCCGATCATCTGCCCGGTCATGACGTCACTGACGACGATGGCGCCGCTGGGATTGCGGCGCTGGGCGCGGCGGGCTTCGGTGATGCTCATGCCGGCACTCCTGCCAGGTCGCGCAGCTTGTCCACGGCGGCCTGCCAGGCGCGGTCGATCAGGCGGCTGCGGTCTTCGCTCAGCACCCGCGCCTGGCCGCGCGCCATCAGCCGGGCCACGCCGTCCAGGGTGTGCTCGCCGACCTTGTGGCCGCGCTGGTTGACGAACAGCGCGTGGTCGCTGGTCGGGTTGAACCAGGACAGGCGCAGCCGGTGCACGTCGCCCTGCTGGTTGTGGACGAACTCGAACCAGGTGCCGAACGGCAGCTTGCGCAGGGTGTCATAGCTGGCCTGTTCGGCCGCGCTGCGCGACGGCAGGCTGGGCTTGACCGGGACCTGGGCTGCAGCGGTCTTGGCGCGGGCCTGCATGCGTGCGGCCAGATCGGCGCTGCCGGCCAGCTCGACCTCCGAACCGGACAGGCGCTGGGCGATCACCGCCGCTTCGTCGCTGTGGTAGCCGACCTGGACCAGGGCACGCTCGATCCGCGGCGACAGCGACGGCTCGGGCGTGGCACGGCTGCCGCCGATGGCGTCGGCGATGTGGCCGGTGATGCTGGCCACTTCCTGCCATTGCCCCGACTCGCCTCCGTTGCGCAGGCGGGTCAGGGTCAGCACGTCGGCCCAGGCCTGGGTCAGCAGCGCCTGGACGAACGGCGCGGGCTGGCGGCCGGCCAGGGCGTCGTCGATCAGCTGCGCCGCGCCGCGCTTGGCCATTTCCAGTCGGTCGCGGCCGCGGGCGGCCTCCACGTGCCGGCGCTCGGCCACCTCGGCCTTGCGCGCGGCCGCCTGGAAGTGGTCCTGGACCTCGCGATGGGCCTGTTCGAAGACCGCCTCGTCGCCGCTGTATTCGGCCAGCACCTTGGCCACCGCCGCGCGCAGCTTCTGCAGCAGGACCGGGTCGATCTCGTCCTCGCCCAGCCAGCTGGCGCCGGATTCGGCCACCGCGTTGAGCAGCTCGCGCGCCGGATGCTGAGGCCGCAGGAAGAAGTCGCGATCGTTCAATGCGGCCTGGACCACCGGCACCTGCAGCTGTCCCAGCAGATCGGTGGCCGGGCCCTTGCGCACTTCGCGGCCGATCTCGTGATAGAGCAGGTCGAGCAGTTCGAAGGTGTCTGCGTCTTCGCGCGCCAGTGCCGCGTCCGGGCCATGCGCACGACGCAGGCCGGCCAGAGTGCGCTCGCGCACTTCGGCCAGCGACATTGGCGCTTGCAGCACCTGGCCCTGGGCGATCTGCAGCTGCAGGGTCTGCAGGGTGCCGAGCAGCTTGCCGGTGGGCAGGGCCTGCGGCGATCCACTGGCGCCTGCATGGGACTGGGCCGGCGTGACCGATGCGTCGCTTCGGCTGGACGCGCCCGGACCCGCATCCGGACTTGGCGCCTGGGACGGGACGCCGCCGGCGCGCTGGCCCTGCGCATTCGCGCCTGCACTTGCAGCATCGCCGGAACCTGCGGCGCCGGCCGCCCCCCCCGGCATGCCGGCTCGGCTCTGCGGGCTGGCGCTGGCGTGGCTGGCTGACAGCAGGCGCTGCAGCGAAGCGAAGGTCGAGATCGTGTCCTGCGGGCGCGTCGAAGCGGGCGGCCGAGCCCAGCTCGGCGTGCTGTCCTGGCCGGGATGTGCCGGCTTGCCGCGTATGGCATGGGGTGCAGCGACTTCGGGCGACTGGGTCTGGCGGGTGACCGGCACGCGGCCGGACGGCGTACGCGCGCGCTGCGGGGCGAACACCAGGCCCGGCAGGACGCCCTGCTGGCCGAGCAGTTCGCTCAGGTCCTCCAGCATGTCGCCGTAACTGCCCATGCCGTGCTGTTCGAAGAGGCGGTACAGCTGCAGCTGGGTCGGCAGGTCCACATCCAGTTCGGCCGAGGCCACGCGCAGGGCGCGGCACAGCGACTGCGGCGACAGCGGCTGCAGGGTTTCCTCCAGCGCCGGGCTGCCGGCGAGCACGCCCAGGCGCTGCGACAGCAGGTGCAGGGACTCGTGGTGACGGTTTTCGTGCCGGCGCGCGATTTCCTGCAGGACGATGTCCTGGTCGATGTCGTCGTCGGCAACCAGGGTCAGCATCGACGGGATTTCGGCTGGCTCCTCGGCGACCACGCGCGGACTGCGCAGCCGGGCCAGTTCGCTTTCCAGCTGCGCGGCCATGCGCGGCAGCAGGCGCGCGCGGTGCTTGCGCAGCTGCTGCAGGTTGGCCATGTGCGTGCCCTGCAGCTCATTGCTGCGGGCGCGCTCGGCCTGAGTGAACAGCTCCTGCTCCAGCGCGTCGGCGGCCGCGTCCAGGCGCCTGGCCAGGTGCGGCTGCGCCCGGGCCAACAGGGCATCCAGGATGCGCCGCACGCGCGGCGGCAGCGTCGACGCGGCCAGCGTGTCGGCGGTGGAGTGGATGGATGAAGCAGCCCCTGAAGCAGCCATTGGATTCCGTTTAGGCCGTGCGCTCTGCCGCGGACTTTTAACACACCTGTCGCCGCACCGTGCCCGCACGCGGACTTGGCAGCGCTTTCAGACGTCCAGAAACAACTCCATGACGTCGTTGGCAAAACGCAGACCCAGCGCGTTGGGGGTCACGCGGGTGTCGCTGACATCCAGCCAGCCGTGCGCCATGGCCTGGGCCAGGGCCGGGGCGATGTGTGTAGCCGGCAGCCCGGTGCGCACCTGGAAGTCGCGCAGGGCAAAGCCCTCGCGCAGGCGCAGCAGGTTGAGCATGTACTCGAACGGCCGCCGTTCCGGGGCGATCAGGTCGTCGCCGCCGATGCTGGCCGGTGTGCCGGCACTGGCCAGGTATGTTGTCGGGTGCTTGACCTTCCAGCGGCGCAGGATGGTCTGCTCGCCGCCGGAGGTGATCTTGCCGTGCGCGCCGGCGCCGATCCCCAGGTAGTCGCCGTAGCGCCAGTAGCCCAGGTTGTGCGCGCACTGGCGGCCGGGTCTTGCGTAGGCGCTGACTTCGTAGTGGCCATAGCCGGCCTGCGCCAGGCGCGCCTGGCAGGCTTCCTGGATGTCCCAGGCGTTGTCTTCGTCCGGAATGCCCTTGGGCGGACGGGCGAAGAACACCGTGTTGGGCTCCAGGGTGAGCTGGTAATGCGAAATGTGCGCCGGCTGCAGGGCGAAAGCGCGCTCCAGGTCGGCCAGCGCCATCTCCAGATCCTGTCCGGGCAGGGCGTACATCAGGTCCAGATTGAGATTGTCGAAGCCCGCGTCCTGGGCCAGCTTCACCGCGTCTTCCGCCTGGGCGCTGTCGTGGATGCGGCCCAGGCGCTTGAGGCAGCCGTCGTCGAAACTCTGGATGCCGAAGCTCAGCCGGTTCACGCCTGCGGCGCGATAGGCGTCGAAGCGCCCGTGCTCGGCCGTGCCCGGATTGGTTTCCAGGGTGATTTCGCACTCGGGCACAAAGCGCAGCCGCGCGCTGGCCGCCTGCAGGAAGCGGTCGATCTGCTCGGCCGGGAACAGGCTGGGCGTGCCGCCGCCGAAGAACACGCTGTGCACGCTGCGCCCCCAGACCAGCGGCAGGTCCTGCTCCAGGTCACGGATCAACGTGTCGACATAATCGCCAAACGGCAATGCGCCCTTGCCTTCGTGCGAGTTGAAATCGCAATACGGGCATTTGCGCACGCACCAGGGCAGGTGCACGTACAGCGACAGGGGCGGTGGGATCAGCATGGAAGTAATTCGTGGAGTCGCAAGGCCGGCTCAGCCGTGAAGGCGCAGCAACTGCTCGTGCAGCTGCGCCAGCGCCCGCGCGCGATGGCTGAGGCGATTCTTGAGCGCGGTGTCCATCTCCGCGGCGGTCAGGCCATGGTCCGGATCCAGGAACAGCGGGTTGTAGCCGAAGCCGCCGCCGCCGCGCAGCTCGCGGATGATCCGGCCTTCCCACGCGCCTTCGGCGATCAGCGGCTGCGGATCTTGCGGATGGCGCAGCAGCACGATCACCGCATAGAAGCGCGCGTGGCGCTGGTCATCGGGCACGTCCTGCATTGCCTCCAGCAGCTTGGCGTTGTTGGCCGCATCGCTGGTGGGCGAACCGGCATAGCGGGCGCTGTACAGGCCGGGCGCGCCGCCCAGGGCATCGACGATCAGGCCTGAATCGTCAGCTAGCGCCGGCAGCCCGGTCACCGCGCAGGCGTGGCGCGCCTTGATCAGCGCGTTTTCGACGAAGGTCAGGCCGTTTTCCGGCACGTCTTCAACGCCCAGGGATTTCTGCGGCACGATCTCGTACGGCAGGTGCGCGAGCATCGCATTGAATTCGGCCAGCTTGCCGGCATTGCCGCTGGCCAGGACAAGACGTTTCATCATTTTGGCTCCAATAGATCCCACAGATTGCCGTAGGCATCGCGGAACACGGCGACGGTGGCGTAGGACTCGTATCGCGGCGCTTCGAGGAATTGCACCCCGCGTGCGGTCATCGCGGCGAAGTCGTCGGTCTGCAGAAAGAACCCCACCCGTCCTCCGGTCTGGTCGCCGATGCGTACGCGCTGCGCCTCATCGCTGGCCTGGGCCAGCAGCAGCGCGGTGGAATCGTCCGCGTGCGGGGCCACCCGCACCCAGCGCTTGTCGCCGCCCAGAGGCGTGTCTTCCAGCAGGGCAAAACCCAGCTCGCCGGTGTAGTGGGCGATGGCGCGGTCGTAGTCGTCGACCAGCACCGTGACCAAGGCGAGCATGCGCTTCACTGCGGGGGGTGTTGCTCAGCCGGCCAGCGCGTCGCGCTGGGCCTGCACCAGCTGGTCGATGCCGGCCTGGGCCAGGCCCAGCAGCGCATCCATTTCCTCGCGGCGGAACGCATGACCTTCGGCCGTGCCCTGGACCTCGATGAAACCGCCGCCATCGTTCATGACCACGTTCATGTCGGTGTCGCAGTCGCTGTCTTCGGCATAGTCCAGGTCCAGCACCGGCACGCCCTTGTAGATGCCCACCGACACCGCGGCGATCGCGCCGAAGATCGGGTCGCGCTTGATCTCGCGACGGGCCTTCAGGCCATTGATCGCATCGGCCAGCGCCACGTAGGCGCCGGTGATGGCCGCGGTGCGGGTGCCGCCGTCGGCCTGCAGCACGTCGCAGTCCAGGGTGATGGTGCGTTCGCCCAGGGCGCCGCGGTCCACGCAGGCGCGCAGCGAGCGGCCGATCAGGCGCTGGATCTCCAGGGTGCGGCCGCCCTGCTTGCCGCGCGCGGCTTCGCGGTCCGAGCGGGTGTGGGTGGAGCGCGGCAGCATGCCGTATTCGGCGGTGACCCAGCCTTCGCCCTTGCCGCGCAAAAAGCCCGGCACGCGGTTCTCCACGCTGGCCGTGCACAGCACGCGGGTCTCGCCGAAGGACACCAGCACCGAGCCCTCCGCATGCTTGGTGAAACCACGCTGGATCGACACGGGACGAAGCTGGTCGGCAGTGCGACCGCTGGGGCGGGAGAAAGTCATGAGGGATCGCTTGGAAGAAGTGGGTCGCGCCGGCATGAGCTGCCGGTTCGCGAGGCGCGCTAGGGTACCATCCACGCCCCTTTTTCCTTAGGAAGCCGCCCGCCGTGATCCGCAGCATGACCGCCTACGCCACCGTCGAGCGCCCCATCGAAGGCGGCTCGCTCAGCGCCGAACTGCGCGCGGTCAACCACCGCTTCCTGGAACTGGGCCTGCGCCTGCCCGATGAGCTGCGCGCGCTGGAACCGGCCCTGCGCGAGCGCGTGGCCGCCCGCATCAGCCGCGGCAAGCTGGACCTGGTGCTGCGCCTGCGCACGGCCGAAGGCGAGGGCGGCCTGCATCTGAACCCGGTCATGGTCGACGAGCTGGCCCAGGTCAACCTGACCCTGACTTCGCGCTTCCCGGGCCTGCGCACCAGCCTGACCGAGCTGCTGCAGTTCCCCGGCGTGCTGCGCAGCCGCGACATCGATCCGGACGTGCTGCAGGCCGAAGCGCTGGTCCTGCTGGACACGCTGCTGGACCAGTTCGTTGCCGCCCGCGAGCGCGAAGGCAGCAAGCTGGCCGAAGCCATCGCCGAGCGCGTGGACGGCATCGAGGCCCGCGCCGCGCAGGCGCGCGAACTGATCCCCGCGATCCGCACCGGCCAGCGCCAGAAACTGGAAGCGCGCCTGGCCGACCTGGCCCAGCCGGCCGACCCCGGCCGCCTGGAGCAGGAGCTGGTGCTGTCGCTGCAGAAGCTGGACGTGGACGAGGAGCTGGACCGCCTGGGTAGCCACATCAAGGAAATCCGCCGCGTGCTCAGGCAGGACGCCGCGGTCGGCCGGCGCCTGGACTTCCTGCTGCAGGAGTTCAACCGCGAGGCCAACACCCTGGGTTCCAAGTCGGTGGACGTGCGCACCACCAACATCGCCGTTGAACTCAAAGTGCTGATCGACCAGATCCGCGAGCAGGTCCAGAACCTGGAATGAGCGCGGCTGGCGGCCCGGCGCGGCTTTGCTAGACTTGCCCGCCTTTTTCCGCAACCGCCGCTGATGCGGCGATGCCAAGGCCACCACACGCCATGCGCGGCACCCTCTATATCGTCGCGGCCCCTTCGGGCGCCGGAAAGAGCAGCATCGTCAACGCCACCCTGGCGCGCGATCCGCGCATCAGCCTGTCGATCTCGTTCACCTCGCGCGCGCCGCGGCCCGGCGAACGCCATGCCCAGCACTACCACTTCGTCAGCGCCGATGAGTTCCAGGGCATGATCGATGCAGGCGATTTCTTTGAGTACGCCCGTGTCCACGGCGACTGGAAGGGCAGCGCCCGCCAGTCGGTGGAGCCGCAGCTGGCCGCCGGCCAGGACGTGCTGCTGGAAATCGACTGGCAGGGCGCGCGCCAGGTGCGCGAGAAGGTGCCGGACGCGGTCAGCGTGTTCATCCTGCCGCCCTCGCGCGATGCGCTGGAGCAGCGCATGCGCAAGCGCGGCCAGGACAGTGAGGCCGTCATCGCCCAGCGCCTGGCCGCCGCGCGCGAGGAGATGTCGCACTACGCCGAGTTCGACTACGTCATCGTCAACGAGGTGTTCGACACCGCGGTGGACGAGATGTGCGCGATCTTCACCGCCAGTCGCCTGCGTCGCGAGCAGCAGCAGGCCGAGCACCGCGGGCTGATCGACGCGCTGCTGGCCGACTGAGCTGCCAGCGGCAACGGGTTGAACGTCCTGTTCGTCTGCAGCCAGAACCGGCTGCGCAGCCCGACCGCCGAGCAGGTGTTCGCCGGCTGGCCCGGCATCGAAGTGTCGTCCGCCGGGCTTAACCACGACGCGGAAAACCCGCTGACGCCAGAGCTGCTGGCCTGGGCCGACCTGGTGCTGGTGATGGAAAAGGCCCAGCGTTCGCGCCTGTCGCAGAAATTCCGCGCGCATCTGGATGGCGTGCGCGTGGCCTGCCTGGATATTCCTGACGAATACGACTTCATGGCGCCCAAGCTGGTCGCGCTGCTCCAGGCACGGGTGCCGCGTCACCTGCCAAGGCGGTAGATGTCCGTCCGGTGCTGGATTTTCTGGCTTAACCGTTTGATTTTGAAAGAGTGGATTGCAAATGGGTGCGCCCGCACCTACAATTGCCGGTCCCTTTCCGCTAGTCGCGCGGCCCACCTCGCCGGTGGCAGTCCGCCTGGAGCCCACATGGCCCGCATCACCGTAGAAGATTGCCTGCAAGTCGTCGACAACCGTTTCGAGCTGGTCATGATGGCGGCCAAGCGCGCCCGCCAGCTGGCCAACGGGGTCGAGCCGACGCTGGAGAACGACACCGAGGACAAGCCGACCGTGCTGGCGCTGCGCGAGATCGCCGCGCGCAAGGTCGACAACGACCTGATCGATCGCGTCGAGAAGGCCGAGCGCGAGCGCGCCGAGCGCGAAGCGCTGGAGTGGGCCGCCGCGGAAGTGGTGGCCGACGACGACATGTCCAAGGGCGACGACTGATCGCACGCCGATCAGTTCAACTGCCTGACCCGACGGCCCGCCCAGTGCGGGCCGTCGGCGTTTTCGGGACAGGGATTTCCCGTGCTGGCCCATGCGCCTCGATCCGCATGGCCCGGCCGCCAAGGCGCATGCACCATCACGAACATGGATTTCCCGCCCATGGTGCATTGCCGCGATGGCGCGGCTGGCATAGGCTTCTGCAATGAATCCCGGGCGTTCCAGCAAGGCCATCCGACCCCAGTTGCCAGAGGACGACGACGTACCCGAGTACGTGCGGCGTTTCGAGGCCGCTGCAAGCTATCTGCCCGCCGACCAGCTGCCGCTGTTGCGCCGCGCGTGGGAAGTCGGTGCCGCCGCGCATGATGGCCAGGCCCGCAAGTCGGGCGAGCCCTACATCACTCATCCAGTGGCCGTGGCGCAGGTCCTGGCCGAGCTGGGCATGGACGTGGAGACCCTGATCGCCGCGATCCTGCACGACACCATCGAAGACACCCCGCTGACCCGCGAGGAGATCGCCGGCGGCTTCGGCGAGGCGGTGGCCGAGCTGGTCGATGGCGTCACCAAGCTGGACAAGCTGAAGTTCCGCGATCGCAAGGAGGCGGCGGCCGAATCGTTCCGCAAGATGCTGCTGGCCATGTCGCGCGACCTGCGCGTGATCATGATCAAGCTGGCCGATCGCCTGCACAACATGCGCACCTTGGGTGCGCAGGGCGCCGAGGCGCGCGCGCGCATCGCCCGCGAGACCCTGGACATCTACGCGCCGATCGCCCAGCGCTTAGGGATGAGCCTGGTCAAGTCCGAACTGCAGGATCTGAGCTTTGCGGCGATGTATCCGTGGCGCCACGCGATCATCCGCAAGCACATCCAGAGCCAGCCGGTGATGCGCCGCGAGGCGCTGGCCCAGATCGAAACCCAGCTCTCCCAGAGCCTGGCGCGCGAAGGCATCGCCCATCGCCTGGTGAGCCGGGTCAAGACCGCCTGGAGCATCTACACCAAGATGCGCAGCGAGGGCAAAAGCTTCGATCAGGTCATGGACGTGTTCGGCTTCCGCATGGTGGTGGCCTCGGTGCCCGACGTGTACCACGCGCTCGGTGCCGCGCACGCGCAGTACAAGCCGCTGGATGGCCGCTTCCGCGATTTCATCGCCATTCCCAAGGCCAACGGCTACCAGTCGCTGCACACGGTGCTGTTTGGTCCCTACGGCTCGCCGATCGAAGTGCAGATCCGCACCGAGGAGATGGACCTGGTGGCCGAGCGCGGCATCGCCGCGCACTGGACCTACAAGTTCGGCGCGCAGATGCCGAGCAGCGCGCAGAGCAGGGCGCACGCCTGGATCTCGGAGCTGATCGAAAACCAGCGTTCGGCCGGTTCGTCGCTGGAATTCCTGGACAACGTCAAGGTCGACCTGTTCCCGGACGAGGTCTACCTGTTCACGCCCAAGGGCAAGATCCTGTCGTTGCCGCGCAATTCCACTGCGCTGGATTTCGCCTATGCGGTGCACACCGATGTCGGCAACCAGGCCGTGGCTTCGCGCGTGGACAAGAAGCTGGTGCCGCTGCGCACCAAGCTGGCCAGCGGCCAGAGCGTGGAAATCATCACCGCCAAGTCGGCTGCGCCCAAGCCGCAGTGGCTGGAGTTCGTGGTCACCAGCAAGGCGCGCACCGCGATCCGCCACCAGCTCAAGCAGCTGGGCCACGAGGACGCCGTGCAGCTGGGCCATCGCATGCTCGATCGCGCGCTGGAGGACCTGGACAGCTCGCTCGACCGGCTGCCGGCGCAGCGCCTGGAGGCGTTCCTGGTCGAGCACAAATACCCGCGTCTGGAAGCCCTGCTGGAAGACGTCGCCCTGGGCAACTGGATGCCGGCCCAGGCCGCGCAGGCGATGATGGCCTTCGCCGAATTGCGCAGTGGTGGCCACTCCCGGCATTCGCAGGAAAAGATCCTGATCACCGGCGGCGAACGCGGCGTGATCAGCTTCGCCAACTGCTGCCAGCCGATCCCGGGCGACGAGATCATGGGTTTCCACACCGCCGGCAAGGGCATCGTGGTGCATCGGCTGGATTGCCCCAATGTGGTCGAGTTCCGCAAGTCGCCGGATCGCTGGGTGCCGATCGACTGGGACTCGCAGGTCAGCGGCGACTACGATGCCAGCCTGCTGATCGAAGTGGAAAACCGCACCGGTGCGTTGGCCCAGGTGGCCGCCGCCGTAGCCCAGAGCCAGTCCAACATCGATCGCGTCGAATATCTGGAGCGCGATATCAACGCCGCGGTGATGCGCTTCAGCATCCAGGTGCGCGACCGCAGCCACCTGGCCGAAGTGATGCGCCGCCTGCGCCGCCTGCAGGCCGTGCTGGGCGTGCGTCGTATGTGAATCTCGGGACTCGAGCTTGCGACTTTTTGGCTTTTGTCCTCATTCCCGCGAAGGCGGGAATCCATGCCTGGACTGTTCCAGATTGAAACGGACTGCTTGAACTGAAAGTACCCCGGCATGGATTCCCGCCTTCGCGGGAATGACGAACCGAAGCGATAGCCTGTCCCGGATCCCGGATCCCGGATCCCGGATCCCGGATCCCAAGTCCCAAGTCCCAAGTCCCAAGTCCCAAGTCCCGCTAAAATCACGGGCCACTCCTCAAAGTCCAGCCTCATGACCAAGCAGATCATCCACACCGACCAGGCACCGGCCGCGATCGGCCCGTATTCGCAGGCCGTGCGCGCAGGCAGCACCGTGTATTTCTCCGGTCAGATCCCGCTCGATCCGGCCACCGGCAACCTGGTCGAAGGCGACATCAGCGCCCAGGCGCGGCGCTCGTTCGACAACCTCAAGGCCGTGGCCGAGGCTGCCGGCGGTTCGCTGGGCGACATCGTGCGCCTGGGTCTGTACCTGACCGACCTGGGCCAGTTCGCGGCGGTCAATGCGGTGATGCAGGAATATTTCGTCGCGCCGTTCCCGGCCCGTTCCACCATCGAGGTCTCCGGCCTGCCCAAGGGCGCGCTGTTCGAGGTCGACGCGGTGATGGTGCTGGGCGACTGATCCAGCGCGTGACGCGCGGCGTTTTCCGACGACCGTGTGCGGTGGATTGAGGTGGCAATCACCGCAGGCGGCCGGCATCCTAACGGCATGCCCGCCGTCGTCCGCAGTCTGGAATCCACTTTCGGTCAGCCCATCGCCGGGCTGGCCGGCGCCGGTCCGAAAGTGGTCGAGAAGCTGGCCGCGCGTGGCCTGCTGACCCTGCAGGACCTGTGGCTGCAGCTGCCGCTGCGCTACGAGGACCGCACCTCGCTGACGGCCATCGCGCAGCTGCAGCCCGGGGTCGCGGCGCAGGTGGAAGGCACCATCGAGGCGGTCGAACGCGGCTTCCGCTATCGCCCGGTGCTGCGGGTGGCGATCGGCGACGATTCACGCGGCACGCTGGTGCTGCGCTTCTTCCATTTCCGGGCAGCCCAGGTCGGCCAGTTCGCGCCGGGCACGCGCATCCGCGTCTACGGCACGCCGCGTCCGGGCCAGCAGGGACTGGAGATCGTCCATCCCAGCTACAAGATCCTCGGCGGCGATGGCGACTCGCCGCTGGGCGACACGCTGGAGCCGGTGTATCCGGCGATCGAGGGAGTCGGCCCGGCGACGATGCGCAAGCTGATCGTCCAGGCCCTGGATCGACTGCCGGACCAGGCCACCCTGGAGCTGCTGCCCGAGCACCTGCTGCGCGAGCTGCACCTGCCCACGCTGCGCGAGGCGTTGCTGACCATGCACCGGCCCGCGCGCGATGCCGACGTGGCGGCGCTGTCGGCCGGCACGCATCCGGCGCAGCGGCGCCTGGCGCTGGAAGAACTGCTCGCCCATCACCTCAGCCTGCGCCGCCAGCGCATCGCCCTGCAGCAGCACGGCGCACATGCGCTGGCGGGCGAGGGTGCATTGGTCGCGCAGCTGACCGCGTCGCTGCCGTTCCAGCTCACCCGCGCGCAGCAGAAGGTGTTCGCCCAGATCCGCAGCGATCTTGCTCATCCGCGGCCGATGCTGCGCCTGGTGCAGGGTGACGTGGGCAGCGGCAAGACCGTGGTGGCCGCGCTGGCGGCGATACTGGCGGTGGAATCAGGCAAACAGGTCGCGCTGGCCGCCCCGACCGAACTGCTGGCCGAACAGCACCTGGCCAACCTGCGCGGCTGGCTGGAGCCGCTGGGCGTGCGCGTGGCCTGGCTGGCCGGCAAGGTCACCGGCAAGGCGCGCACCCAGGTGCTGGAAGAGGTTGCGTCCGGCCACGCGCAGGTGGTGGTCGGCACCCATGCGCTGATGCAGGAGTCGGTGGCGTTCCATGATCTGGCCCTGGCCATCGTCGACGAGCAGCACCGCTTCGGCGTGCACCAGCGCCTGGCGTTGCGCGACAAGGGTCGGGCGACGCAAGCGTCGCTCGGGCGAGCCGTGGATGGCGAGCGGCAATGCACCACGGATGGTTCGGCACGCGATGCATCGACTTCAGCGCCGGATGCCATGGATGGCGGGCGGCAAAACACCAAGGATGGCGATCAAGCATTCGCCCGGCGCCTGTCTCCGCACCAACTGGTGATGACCGCCACGCCGATTCCGCGCACGCTGGCGATGGCGGCGTACGCGGACCTGGATGTCTCGGCCATCGACGAACTGCCGCCGGGCCGCACGCCGGTGCAGACCATCGCGCTCAGTGCCGAGCGCCGCCCGGAACTGGTCGAACGCATTCGCGCCGCCTGCGCCGAAGGGCGCCAGGTCTATTGGGTCTGCACCCTGATCGAAGAAGCCGAGGACGATCCCAAGGCTGCGCCCGCCGCGCGCGGTGGCCCGGCCATGCGGATCGAGGCGCAGGCGGCGCAGACCACGTTCGAGCAGCTCACCGACGCCCTGCCGCAGGCGCGCGTGGCGCTGGTCCACGGGCGCATGAAGCCGGCGGAAAAGCAGGCGGTGATGCGCGCCTTCAAGAACGGCGAGAGCGACCTGCTGGTGGCCACCACGGTGATCGAGGTCGGCGTGGACGTACCCAATGCGTCGCTGATGGTGGTGGAGAACGCCGAGCGCCTGGGACTGGCCCAGCTGCATCAGCTGCGTGGCCGGGTCGGCCGCGGCGCGGCGGCTTCGTCGTGCGTGCTGCTGTACCAGGGGCCGCTGTCGCAGATGGCCCGCCAGCGCCTGGACACCATGCGCCAGACCAACGATGGCTTCGTCATCGCCGAAAAGGACCTGGAACTGCGCGGCCCGGGCGAACTGCTGGGCACGCGCCAGACCGGCCTGGCGGCGTTCCGCGTGGCCGACCTGGCGCGCGATGCCGGCCTGCTGCCACAGGTGCATGACCTGGCTGACCGCCTGCTGGCGTCGTCGCCGGCCCTGGCCGAGCGCATCACCGAGCGCTGGATCGGCGGCGCTGCCCGCTACGCCAGCGCCTGAGGCGCAGAAGTTGAGTGGAGAGAAGTGAGGAGTGGGCAGAGCGGACGGCCGCTCACTCCTCACTTCGCTCCACTCGTTCCTCGCTATGGCAGACTCGGCGGCCGTTTTTTCTGAGAATCCCGCAGCATGACCGCAAAGATTCCGCTGCTGATCGATACCGACCCGGGCGTGGACGACGCGCTCGCCCTGCTGATGGCCTTCAATGACACCGCGCACGAGGTGGTGGGCCTGACCATCGCCGCCGGCAACGTGGGCCTGGACCACACCGTGCGCAACGCGCTGAAACTGTGCGAGATCGCCGGCCGCAGCGACCTGCCGGTCTACGCCGGCTGCCCGGGGCCGCTGCTGCATCCATCGCCGGACGCGGCCGACGTGCATGGCCTGGATGGCTTCGGCGATGTCGGCTATGCGCCCGCCGCGCACGGCGTCCAGGCCGAACATGCCGCGCTGGCGATCCTGCGCCTGTCGCACCAGTACGCCGGCAAGCTGCTGCTGGTCACGCTGGGGCCGCTGACCAATGTGGCCGTGGCGCTGAAGCTCGATCCCACCCTGCCGCAGCGCGTGGCCCGGCTGGTGGTGATGGGCGGGGCGGTCTCGGCGCACGGAAACCTGACCCCGGCAGCCGAGTTCAACGTCGCCTTCGACCCGGAAGCGGCGCACCTGGTGTTCGAGGCGTTCCCGCAGTTCGATGTGGCCGACTGGGAAGCCACCATCGCCCATGGCCTGCACCACGACCATGTCGAACAATGGCTCGGGGCGCCGTCGCCGCGGGCGGCGTTCTACGACCAGATCTCGCGCCAGACCCGGCTGTGGTCGGCCGACCGTCGTGGTGACCATTGGCATAGCGCCGATGCGCTGGCGATGGCCTTCGCCCTGCACCCGGACGGCGCCACCGAGCTGGCCCAGCGTCCATTGGCGGTCGAACTGGCCGGCACCCTGACCCGCGGCGCCACCATCACCGACTGGAACCGCCAGACCGGCCGTCCGGACAACGCGCGCCTGCTGCTGCGCTATGACCGGGACCGGTTCGAGGCCCTGGTCCAGGCGGCGCTGGCTGCGGTCTGAAGGCGACTTGCATGGGCCGGGCCGGGCCGCTAGAATGCCCGGCTCAAATTTTCAATCTCCTTTGGTGCCGCATGAAAGCCGACATCCATCCGCAGTACCGTGACGTCGTCTTCCACGATGTCACTTCCGATTTCAAGATCCTGACCCGCTCGACCCTTGACAGCAAGGAAACCGTCAAGTGGGAAGACGGCAACGAATATCCGCTGGTCAAGGTGGAAGTGTCGTCCGCCTCGCACCCGTTCTACACGGGCAAGCACAAGGTCATGGACACCGGCGGCCGCATCGACAAGTTCCAGAAGCGCTACGCGCGCTGATCGAACAAATCGTTCTGCTGTTCGCGAACGACGGCTGCATCCCTCACCGGATGCGGCCGTTTTCGTATGTGGCGCATGTCGGCAACGTCAGATTGCGCTGACGCAATCCATGCGGAACAGGCAACGATCCGGGGCCGTATGCGATAATCCTCGGACTCCGTAGTCGACTTATTGCGGATCCTGTCCTGCGCCACTGCCGACAGGCTTTGGCGCTTCTCCCACGAAGGAGTGCACTGTGTCCGAACTTGACCAGGTCACGCTGACTGCCGGTGATAAACCGGTGGCCCTGCCTGTACTGAAACCCACGCTTGGCAACGACTGTGTCGATATTTCCAAGCTGACCAAGGAAACGGGTCTTTTCACCTACGATCCCGGCTTTGGCGCCACCGCCAGCTGCAAATCGGCCATCACCTACATCGATGGCGACAAGGGCGTGCTGCTGTACCGCGGCTATCCCATCGAGCAGTTGGCCGCCCATTCCAGCTTCACCGAAGTGTCCTACCTGCTCATGAACGGCGAGCTGCCCAGTTCGGACGAGCTGAGCAAGTTCGAACACGAGGTCACGCATCACACGATGATGCATGAGTCGCTCAAGAGCTTCCTGCAGGGCTTCCGCCACGACGCGCATCCGATGGCCATGCTGGCCGCCTCGGTCGCCTCGCTCTCGGCGTTCTACCACGACACGCTGGATCTCAACGATCCCGAGCAGCGCCGCCTGGCCGCGATCCGCCTGATCGCCAAGATGCCGACCCTGGCCGCCGCCGCGCACCGCTACACCGCCGGCCAGCCGATCCGCTATCCGCGCAACAACCTGAGCTACGTCGAGCGCTTCCTGCACATGATGTTCGAAGTGCCAAGCGAAGACCTGGAGCTGAGCCCGGTCGTGGCCAAGGCGATGGACCTGCTGTTCATCCTGCACGCCGACCACGAGCAGAACGCCTCGACCTCGACCGTGCGCCTGGTCGGTTCGACCGGTGCCAACCCGTATGCATCGGTCGCCGCCGGCATCACCGCACTGTGGGGCCCGGCCCATGGCGGCGCCAACGAAGCGGTGCTCAAGCAGTTGGCCGAGATCGGCGATGCCAAGCACGTGGCCAAGGCGGTTGAACGCGCCAAGGACAAGAGCGATCCGTTCCGCCTGATGGGCTTCGGCCATCGCGTGTACAAGAACTTCGATCCGCGCGCCAAGATCATCCGCGAGATGACCCATAAGGTGCTGGGCGAGCTGGGCGTCAACGATCCGCTGCTGGAAGTGGCGATGAAGCTGGAAGAGGCCGCGCTGCAGGACGACTACTTCGTCGAGCGCAAGCTGTATCCGAACGTCGACTTCTACAGCGGCATCATCTACAAGGCGCTGAAGATCCCGACCGAGATGTTCACGGTGCTGTTCGCCATCGGCCGTACGCCGGGCTGGGTCTCGCACTGGCTGGAACAGCAGGTCGATCCGGATGCCCGCATCGGCCGTCCGCGCCAGATCTACACCGGCTCGCCGAGCCGCGACTACGCCAAGGGCTGATTAAAGCCTGTGGTGAAAGAAGAAGCCCCGCATCCGCGGGGCTTTTTTGTTTGTGTTGGCATCGATCGCGCGGGCGCCGTTCCGGATGCGGCAGGAATCCGTGGCCCGGGTAAGCGAAGCGCACCCGGGATTGGGTTCGATCGGGAAAGCCTTCCCGGGCGCGCTTCGCTTACCCGGGCTACGCGGACCCGGGCGATCTTTGCCGGACCGTGAAACCAGGCGTCAGTGTCAGTGGGCCGCGCGGTCGTGCCGTTCGGCCGGATGCACCGTGACTGAAGCGGTCATGCCTGCGGCCAGGACCATGTCCTTGGGGATGCTGGCCGGGTCGATGCGCACGCGCACCGGCACGCGCTGGGCCAGGCGGATCCAGTTGAAGGTCGGACTGACGTCGGCCAGCAGGTCGCCGCTGCTGGTCGGATTGTCGGCATCGGTGATGCCGCGGGCGACGCCTTCGACCGTGCCGCGCAGCGCTCGGCCGCCGCTCATCAGGCGCATGTCGGCCCTGTCACCAATGCGGATCAGCGGCAGCTTGGTCTCTTCGAAATAGCCATACACCCACAGGCTGTCGCTGCGTACCAGGGCCATGCGCGCGCTGCCGGCGCTGGCGTAGTCGCCCACGCGCACGTCCAGGTTGGTGATGTAGCCCGGTGCGGTGGCGCGCACGGTGGCGCGATCCAGGTTGAGCTGGGCCAGGTCGACTGCGGCCTGGGCCTGTTCGACCGCGGCCAGGGCCTGGGCCTGCGAGGCGGTCGCCGCGTTGCGGTTGGCGCGTGCCTGGGCGACGGCGGCCTGGGCGGCGCGAGCGGTGGCCACCGCGTCGGCGCGGGCTTCGGCGGAGATCACCGCGGCGGCCTGCTGGCGACGCTCGGACTGGGCTTCGTATTTCTCGTAGTCGGCCTGGCTGGCGGCGGTGCCGGCGCTGGCGGCGGAGATGCTGGCACCGGCCGCGCGCGCGGCGGCCTGGGCCGCGCCCAGGTCGGCTTCGGCCTGGGCCAGGGCCAGCTGGAAGCGGCGCGGATCGATCCGGAACAGCACGTCACCGGCCTTCATCAGCTGGTTGTCGCGCACGTCCACTTCGGCGACCAGGCCGGACACGTCCGGCGCCACGCGCACGATCTCCGCGCGCACGCGGCCATCGCGGGTCCAGGGCGAATACATGTAGTGCTTCCACAGCGCGTGGGCGATGAGCGCGGCGGCCAGCACCACGATCACGGTCAGGGCGGTGCGGATCAGGGCTTGGGTCTTCATGAAGGTTCTTCAGGTGAGCAGGGCCAGGCCCAGCAGTCCGAACACGCAGACATACAGGGCCAGGCGGAACAGGGGCGGGTGCCAGGCATGGCGGTACAGGCCGATGCGGCCGGCGATGCCATCGAGGATCCAGAACAGGACGAACAGTGCGATCGCCAGGACCAGCAGGCCCGGCACGTAGACGCCGCCGATGGAGATTTCAGGAGGCAGCACGGGAAGGCTCCATGGACGGGGCGGAAGGTTCACCGGCCGCGCCGGCCAGGACCGAGTCGGCATCGCGTAGCGCGCTGCGCAGCAGGTGCAGGTGTTGGCGCACGTGCTGCAGCGACGGCGGCACCGCACCTTCGACCACGGTCTCGGCCAGCGCCGCATCCAGGTGCGCCAGCGCGGCCTGGTGATCGGCCGGCGACAGCTGGTCGTACAAGCGGGCGATCGCCGAGACCGCCGCGTCGATCTGCGTTTCGATCCGGCGCGGCACGGCGGCGTCGATGCTGTCGTGGCGCAGCTCGATCAGGGTGCGGCCGGTCTCGTGCACGGCCAGCGCCCAGGCCAGCAGGGTGCGCGATTCGTCGCTGCCCGGCTGGGTATGGGTGACCACCTGCAGGAACAGGTCGCGGCTGACGCTTTCGAAGCGCGGCGCCAGGCCGTCCAGCGGTGCGCGCGCGGCCAGCGTCACCTGGCGGCGCAGTTCGGTCAGCAGCCGGCGGCGCTGCCATTGCGTGCCGATCACCGAAGGGATCAGCTGGAAGGCGACCATCGACAGCACCGCGCCCATCAGGAAGGCCACACCGTTGTTGAGGAAGCTGGCCACGTCAAAGCTCGGGGCCAGGCCCAGGTTCAGCGGCACCAGCGTGCCCAGACACATGCCCAGGCTCATGCCGAACAGTGCAGGCCGCGTGGACAGGTACACCGACAGCATCAGAAACGGCGCGGTGCCCAGCACCAGCATCGCGTAGCTGTCGATCCGCGGCATCACCAGGGTCACGCACAGGAAGGCCATCGCCAGCCCCAATGAAAATCCTTTTGTGATCTGCGCGGCGGTGACATTGGGATTGGGCCCGGCGGCCAGGATCGCGGTGAAGGCGATGACGTTGGCCATCGCGCCGGCGCCGCTGGTCCAGCCGCTGGACATCCAGGCCAGGCCCAGGAGCAGGGACACCAGGAAACTGCGCACCACGGTCACGGCGACCGACATGCGGTCGGTGGCGTAATGGAAGCGCACCTTCTCGCTGGCGCGGGCCAGCTGTCCGCCGATGCCCGGCTGCTGCATGGCCGCGGCGGTATGGGTCACATCGCGCAGTTCCTCGGTGAACCGCAGCAGCAGCGACGCGCCGGTGTCGAAGTCATCCAGGCGCGGCGCCGGCAGCGCGGTGCGCAGTTCGGCCGCACGCGCAGGCTGCGCCGCCAGGACCGTATCCAGACGCGCGGTGACGTCGTCGTGGTTGCCGACCCTGCGTGCCGCCAGCGCCTCGCCCAGCGGGCGGTACAGCTGCATCAGCGCGCCGGCGACGGCATCGTTGGGATCGCTGCGCAGCAGGCGATTGATCAGGTGATGCAATGACTGGAACCGGGTGGAGGCGGCCATGAAGCGCTGGTTGAGCAGGCGCATGCGACGGCTGCGCACGCGCGCTTCCGGGTCTTCAAACACCACCGATGCGCGCAGGTCTTCCAGCGCCATGCTCTCGCGCACGAAGCGCAAATGCGCCTGCTCCATCTGCTCGCGCGGCAGCGCGCCGCGGGTGCCATCGCGGACGAAATCCAGAAAGCCGGTCATCAGCGCATTGGCCGCCACGCGCAGGCTGTTGCGCAGGCGCGCGGGGAACACCACGTCGAACACCACTGCGCTCACCAGCAGGCCCAGCAGCACCTCGGTCAGGCGCGCGGTGGCCAGGATGAAGACCTGAGTGGGCTCGTTGACCGCGGGCAGGGCGATGATGGCCACGGTGTAGCCGGACAGCACGAAGCCGTACGAGCGGAAGTTGCGGAACATCAGCGCGCCACCGGCGCACAGGCCGACCCAGATCGACAGCGCCAGCAAAAACAGCACTGGCTGCTGCGGAAACAGGGCGGTGATGGTGACCGCCGCGATGCTGCCCACGATCGTGCCCAGCGCGCGATAGAACGCCTTGGCCAGGACCATGCCGCTCTGCCGGTTCATCACCACGATCACCGTGATCATCGCGGTGCTGGGGGAAGAGAAACCCATGCGCATGGCGATCATGCCGGCCAGGTAGATCGACAGCAGCACCTTGAACACGAACATCCAGGCCGCGCCTTCGCCGCGCAGGGCTTCGCGCAGCTGGGTGGTCCAGCGCACTTCGGGCGCCGGCGGAAGGCCGGGAGCGGCCGCGCTCACAACGCTTCCTCGACGCCGCGCAGCAGCTTGGACAGCAGCAGCTGCAGCTGGGCCTGCTCGCCGTCATCCAGATGGTGCATGTACTGGCGCAGCTGCCCGCTGACATCGGGCAGGAACGCGGCGATCAGCGCCTCGCCCTGCGGGGTCAGGCGCAGCAGCGACATGCGCCGGTCCTGGACGCCGGCCTCGCGGGCGATCAGGCCCTTGTCCAGCAGCTGGCCGGTCAGGCGGGTGACGTTGGCGGATTTTTCACCGGCCGCGTCGGCGATGAGCGAGGGATTGAGCACACCGTCAGGGCTGGCATCGATCATCATCAGCACGTTGTACTCCGGGTAGCTCAGGCCATGCGTGCGCAGCAGCTCATTGCCGTGGTCGACGGTGAGCTTGTGCAGCAGCTTGATCATGCGCACCACCGTCGCGGCCGGCTTGGGAAAGCGGCGGTGCTTGCGGCAGGTGGCCTGCAGGCCGAGCTCGGTCGCGTCGAAGCGGCTGGGCGGGGCGTCGAATCTGTTCACAGGCTAATATTACACTTATGTAATAAATTCTGCCGTCAACGCAGGCTGAACGACGATGCTTCAGTGGCCCCCTGGACGCCCGATTCCTGTAGAGCCGGGTCGCCCTGTTGTAGAGCGGAGCTCGCTCCGCTGAGGCTTTCCCTGCATCCGACCGGAGAGCAGCGGAGCAAGCTCCGCTCTACAACAGGGCGGCATTACGGCTTGCTCCGCTGGGGCTTTCCCTGCGCCCAGTCCGAAGAGCAGCCGAGCAAGCTCGGCTCTACAAGGTGCGTGGCATTACGGCTGGCTCTGCCGCGGGGATGGGGCGGTGCGGGCAAACCGCAGGATGCCCAGGGGGCCTGTCATCTCGAACGGCACCGACACCAGCTGCATGCCGGCGTTGACCTGGACCACGAAGTGCAGGTGCGGCGCGGTCGAGAAGCCGGTGTTGCCCGACAGGCCGATGCGCTCGCCGGCCTTGACCGATTCGCCCATCCGCACCAGCACGCCCTCGGGCTTGAGATGGGCATAGACCGCCATCGTCCCGTCGCCGTGCAGGATGCGGATGAAATTGCTGCGGCCGCCGTACTGCTCCTTGTCCAGGCCGGCCTTGTCGAAGTCGCCTTCCACCTGCATCACCACGCCGTCGCGCGCGGCCAGTACCGGGGTGCCCTCGGGCAGGGCGAAATCGACCGCATCAAAGTTCTGCGCGTCATCGTGGCTGAACTGGCCGCCGGGCCCCTGATCAACCCGCACCGGCGCGGCGAACGGCAGCTGGTAGGTCACGCCCAGCGGCTGTGCGTGCGGATCGCCGGGCAGGGCGTCGAGCTGCAGCTGGAAATCGCTGCCGGCCAGCGGATCGGCCACGATCAGGGTCGCGACCAGCACGCTGCTGCGCCCGGGGACGACCTTGCGGACCGGCAGCGCCGGCGATGCGACCACGCCACGGCTGCGGGAGGCCGCCAGTTCCACCTCCACCGGTCCGGGCAGCAGGTTGTCAGCCCAGGCCTGGTAGCGGGTCGGGGTCTGCTCCAGCCGCAGCCGCACCATCGTGCTGGAAGCCTTGTGGAACGGGATCGTATCGACCTCGCCGGCGGGCACGCTGCGCTGTGCCTGCGCGGCGTGCGTGGCTTGGGGCGCCTGTTGACTGGCTGGCCAGAACGGACGTCGCGCCTGCTGTGCATGTGCCAAACCCGCCGCCAGCGTCAGCAACGCCAGCGCCGCCGCGCCGGCCATGCGCGGGCTCATTGCAGGCAGCTGCCGCGTAGGTGCAGGGCGCGGGCGATGTCGCGCAGGTCGAAGGCCGCCACGGCACGGTTGTCGTGCTGGACGAACAGCGCACCGTCGGGAAAGCGCGGCGTGCCGGCGGCATAGAGCGCTTCGCCATCGGTCTGGCTGACCACTTCGCCGGCGAAGATGCCGGCCGGGGCCAGGCTGGCGCGGTCGTACAGACGGAACAGCGTGGGCGAGCGCTGATCGACCGCGATCCACCAGCCGCCGTCCACCTCGCAGTCCCATAGCGCGATGCCTTCGGCGTCGGCGGCAAAGCGCGGCAGGCTATTGCCACGGAAGCGGCCCTCCAGCGTGTAGTCGCGCAGGGTCGAGCCGACCCGCTGGTCTTCCTCGGCGATCAGCAGGCGGTCGTGCGCCGGGTCGCCGGCGATGGACTCGACCATCCGCAACATGCCCGCTTCGGTGGTGTCACCAAAGCTGCCGGCATCGGTGCCGGTGACGGGACCTTCCTCTTCCAGCCGCACGGTGAAGCGGCGCACGCGCTGGTCCATCTGCGCCGATGGCGGCAGCACGCCGGTGCGGAAATCGGCCATGAAGCTGTCGGTCACCAGCAGCTCCAGCTGGTCGGGGGCAGTCTCCTGCAGCCATATGCCGTAGGGCACCTTGAGGCTGTCGGCGCCGATGAAGCCGCGCGGGCTGAAGTCGGGCAGCGCCAGCACCTGCACGCGATGGTTGTCGCGTTCGACCACAAACACCAGATCGCCCCATACCGCGATGCCGTTGGGTCGCTTGAACTGGCCAGGTCCCTCGCCCGGGCCGCCAACCGTGCGCAGGCGCCGGCCGCTGTCAGCGTCGAATACCACCAGCTGGTCGCTGGATTTGGCCGTGGCGATCAGCCAGGCGCCGCCGGCTTCGGTCGGCCAGACCGCCAGCGAGTCGAGCTCCTCGGCCGGATCACCGGTGGAAATCCACGCCTCCTTGACCACCGCGTCAGGCGTTGGCGAAGGCCCGGTGATGGCAGAAACGGGAACGGAAGCCGGCGGGGCGACGGTGGCGCAGCCGGCCAGCAGCAGGAGCGCGATGGCGGCGCAGGACAGGTGGGGGCGGGTCATGGCCCGCGATTATGCGGTGAGCCGCGTCGTCGCCAAGTGCGCGTCACGACGCGATGGGAGCGGTTGCAGCGGCAACTATCGCTCTATCTTGATAGAGCGATTGACATCGCCTTCCGTGGCTGGCAACCTTGCTCCACCATCGAGACCGGCAGAGGGACAGGCCCTTTGAAGCCGGGGCAGCCAGCGACGCAATCCAGCGTGTCGTGTAGGTGCCAAATCCTGCGGGGACGCCACGCGTCCACCGAAAGATGGTTCGTACCGTGCAGCCGTCGCTTCGCACGATCACGAACGCGAGCTTCCCCGCGAAAGCTCGATGGCCGTTCCTTCCGGATCCGCCATGAGCCTCGTGAACACAGCTACCGCCCACGTCCCCGAATCCACTGAAGCCGAGGCGTCCTGTACGCAGACCGCCGGTGCGTCCGCGATCCGCGGCGAACTGCCGGTGGCCCTGGCGCTGCGTCATGCCGGTGCCCGCACCCTGACCCTGCGTTATGAACTGCAGGGGCCGGCCGATGCGCCGGTGGTGTTTCTGGCTGGCGGCATTTCCGCCCATCGCCATGCGGCGGCCAGCGCGCAGTTCCCGGAAAACGGCTGGGCCAACGCGCTGGTCGGCGCCGGCCGTTCACTGGACCCGGCGCGCGTGCGCGTGCTGGCGTTCGATTTCGTTGGCGCCGACGGCCAGCTGGATGCGCCGATCGATCCGGCCGACCAGGCCGACGCCATCGTCGCCTTGCTCGATGCCCTGGAGATCCCGCGCCTCCATGCCTTCGTCGGATATTCCTACGGCGCCCTGGTTGGCCAGCATCTGGCCGCGCGGCATCCGCAGCGCCTGGAGCGGCTGGTCGCGGTCAGTGGTGCGCACCGCCCGCATCCGTTCGCCTCGGCCTGGCGCGCGCTGCAGCGGCACGCCGTGGCCCTGGGCCAGATGCAGTGCGCCGATCAGCAGGGCCTGTCGCTGGCCCGCCAGTTCGCCATGCTCAGCTACCGCACTCCGGAAGAATTCGGCGAGCGCTTCGACGCACCGCCGGAGCTGGTCAACGGCCGCGTGCGCGTGGCCGCCGAGGACTATCTGGATGCAGCCGGTGCGCAATACGTCGCGCGCACCCCGGTCACCGCCTTCCTGCGCCTGTCCGAATCGATCGATCTGCATCGCATCGACCCGGCCACGATCGCCGTGCCCACCACCGTGGTGGCGGTCGAAGGCGACCGCCTGGTGCCGCTGGCCGACATGGTCACGCTGGTCGAAGGCCTGGGGCCCAACGGCCATCTGCGCGTGCTGCGCTCGCCGTACGGCCACGACGCCTTCCTGAAAGAAACCGACCGCATCGACGCGATCCTCGCCACTGCCCTTCGCTCCACCGGAGACACCCCATGAGCCGTTCCAGCCACGACGACATCCCTTGCAGCGCTGCCACGGCCGCCGTGCGCGCCGGCATCGACCGCGATACCGCCTACGGGGCGGTGACCCCGCCGATCGTGCTGTCGTCCAACTTCTCCTTCGACGGCTTCGGCAACAAACGCCAGTACGACTACACCCGCAGCGGCAATCCCACCCGCGACCTGCTGGGCGAAGCGCTGGCCGAGCTGGAAGGCGGCGCCGGCGGCGTGGTCACTTCCACCGGCATGGGCGCGATCAACCTGGTGCTCAACGCGCTGCTGCAGCCGGGCCAGAAGCTGGTGGTGCCGCACGACGCCTACGGCGGCAGCTGGCGCCTGTTTGATGCGCTGGCCAGAAAGGGCCACTTCGAGCTGATCACCGCCGACCTGACCGATCCGCGTTCGCTGGCCGACGCGCTGGCGCAGTCGCCCAGGCTGGTCCTGATCGAAACCCCGTCCAACCCGCTGCTGCGGATCACCGACCTGCGCTTTGTCATCGAAGCGGCGCACAAGGCCGGCGCGCTGGCAGTGGTCGACAACACCTTCCTGTCGCCGGCGCTGCAGAAGCCGATCGACTTCGGCGCGGACATCGTGCTGCATTCCACCACCAAGTACGTCAACGGCCACAGCGACGTGGTCGGCGGCGCGGTGATCGCGCGCGATGCCGAACTGCATCAGCAACTGGTGTGGTGGGCCAATGCGCTGGGCCTGACCGGTTCGCCGTTCGACGCGTTCCTGACCCTGCGCGGCCTGCGCACGCTGGACGCGCGCCTGCGCGTGCACCAGGAAAACGCGGTGGCCATCGCCGATCTGCTGGACGGCCATGCGACCGTCGCGAAGGTCTACTACCCGGGCCTGGCCTCGCATCCGGGTCATGCGGTCGCCGCGCGCCAGCAGCGCGGTTTCGGCGCGATGATCTCGTTCGAACTGGACGGCGGCGAAGCGGCGGTGCGCGCGTTTGTCGATGGCCTGAAGTACTTCACCCTGGCCGAATCGCTGGGCGGCGTGGAAAGCCTGATCGCCCATCCGGCGACCATGACCCACGCGGCCATGACTCCGGAAGCGCGCGCCAAGGCCGGCATCTCCGACGGCCTGCTGCGCCTGTCGGTGGGCATTGAGCTGACCGAGGACCTGGTCGCCGACCTGCAGGCGGGCCTGGCCCGTGCGCAGGTCGTGCAGGCCAAGGCGCAGCGGAAACTGGTCGACGCATGAGCGCGGTCGTCCGGCTCAACGCGCGCCGCGCGCCGCGCCTGGCTTTGCTGGGCACCGGCGTGGTCGGCGGCGCGCTGGTGGCGCGCTACCAGCGCCTGCAGGCGCGCGGCATTGCGTTGCCGGCCTTCGCCTGGATCGCCAACTCGCGTGATGTCGTTGAAGGCGACGGCGCGCTGGACGCCGGCCTGCAGCAGCTGCGCACGGCATCGGCCAACACCCGCATCGTGCCGCCATGGGCCGAGGCCGACGCGCTGGATGCCGGCGACATCGTCATCGACGCCACCGCCAGCGATGCGATCGCCCTGCGCCATGCCGAATGGCTGGGCCGCGGCGTGCACGTGGTGACCGCCAACAAGCTCGGTGCGGGTGCGGACCTGCTGCGCGCGCAGGCGATCGAACAGGCCGCGCGCGACGGCGGCGCGGTCTATGGCGACAGCGCCACCGTCGGTGCCGGCCTGCCGCTGCTGCGCAGCCTGCGCGCGCTGGTGGCCGGCGGCGACCGGATCACCTCGGTCGAAGGCGTGCTGTCCGGTTCGCTGGCCTGGCTGTTCAACCACTACGACGGCAGCCAGGCGTTTTCGGCCTGCGTGCGCCAGGCGCGAGCGGCCGGCTACACCGAGCCGGATCCACGCATCGACCTGTCCGGCGAGGACGTGCGCCGCAAGCTGCTGATCCTGGCGCGCGCGGCCGGCTTCGCGTTGCAGGCCAGCGAGGTGCGCGTGGAATCGCTGGTGCCGCAGGCGCTGGCCAATGCCGGCCACGCGCAGATTGACGATCTGCTTGGCGTGCTGGACACGCCGCTGGCCGAACAGTGGCAAGCGGCCCGTCGCGATGGCGCGCGGCTGCGCGTGGTCGGACGGTTCGACGCTCACGGCGGCAGTGTCGGCCTGCGTGCGCTCCCTGCGGATCACGCGCTGTGTGGCGGGGCCGGCACCGACAACCGGGTGGCCATCCACAGCGATCGCTATCCGGACCAGCCGCTGCTGATCCAGGGTCCGGGCGCCGGTGCCGAAGTCACGGCGGCCGCGCTGCTGGACGACGTCCTGGCGCTGGCGCCGGACGCGCGCGCGCGGGCGGCCTGAACTTATCCGGCGGGCTGGCAGCTCGCCGCTGGCACTGCAAGGAGTTCGCCCTGCCGCTGTCGAAAGGCGCAAGCGCAGGGTGTCGGTTCGGCACGACTTCTGCCAGTTCCAGCGCGGTTCAGTGCGAGAATTCGCGGCAGCTGTGCGCAAGCATTGTGGACGTGAGGAAACAGAGGCCCGTCAGTCGCGCGGGAGCAGACCGTGCGGATTGCGCACCGGTGGCGCGATGCGGCTGCGCTGCAGCTGGTCGAGCAGTTTTTCTTCGTACTTGGGTATCCAGCCTGACGCGCTGGCCTGAAAGCACGGCGTGCACACGACAATGCCATAGCGTTCGATCACATGCCCTGGGTCAGAATCTGGCGCGAAATGCAGCTTTGTGTCGCAGCAGAAACAGTCTGCGCTGAGCGATTGCGGATTCATTGCTGTTTTACCTCGGCATTGCGGATTGCCTGCCATACCGTTGCGCACGGCGCGTGCCAAGAACGCATGGGCAAATGTGACGTCGATCAGAAAAAGATGATTGGCCGGTCGGCATTCAAGAACTGGGCCCGTGCAGCACCCCTAGGAGCGCACCGCAGGGGCGCGATGTTCCTCGCCCGTTGACGCCTCGCGCCCGCCTGCGGCGTGCGCTCCTACAGCGCCCACTCTCCTGCACCTCGTTGACAGGCCGGCCCGGCTGTCTTGGCCGCGTCATCTGCGCGCGGTTCAATGGCTCGGTGGCAAGGGACGGCATGGCGGGGCAGGACGCCCCCGGCCGGCGGGGAAATCGCAGGGCGCTAGAGGCATGCCACCACGCGCCCTCCCGCTCAGGCCACGTGCGGCGAAGATCCCACCATCGTCAGTTGCCCGGTTTCGACCAGCAGCGCGGCGTTGCCATTGCAGGTTTCCACTCCGGCCCGGGTGGCATCGGGCGCGCGCCGATACGCGGCCCAGCCGTTCCGGCCGTGCGATTTGACGTGGTACAGGGCGCGATCGGCCAGGGCCACCATCTGTTCCCAGCCCAGCAGCTGCGGCGCGTCAGGAAAGGGCGGGTATTCCATCAGGCCCAGCGACGCGGTGACCTGCAGGGTCTGGCCATCGCCGATGTCGATCTGCTTCTGGGCGATGGTGCGGCACACCCGTTCGCCCAGCGCCTGCAGCTGCTCGCGCGGCATCGGCCGGAACACCAGCAGGAATTCCTCGCCGCCCCAGCGCACCACGTAATCGCCCTGGCGGGTCAGATCGCGCAGGCACTGCGCCACCTGCTGCAGCACGCGGTCGCCGGCATCGTGGCCATAGGTGTCGTTGATGCGCTTGAAATGGTCCAGGTCCAGCAGCCCGAACATCAGCGCATCGCGCTGCATGTCCACGCCCATGTCACGGTCGTAGAAGGCCAGGTCCAACGGGATCTGCCGTCCCAGATAGCGGCGGTTATGCAGCCCGGTCAGCGGATCGGTGACGGTCAGTGCTTCCAGGCGCTGGTTGGCGTCCTGCAGGTCGCGCGTGCGCTGCTGGACCAGCGCTTCGAGCACCGTGCGCTGGCGTGCGTAGCGGCGTGACAGCCAGCCGTAGCCCAGCGCGATCAGCAGCAGCACCGCCACTGCGGCGGCAACGCGGAACCACAGCTGTTCGTAGAAGAACGGGCCGATCTCGAAGGCCAACTGGGCCGACCGCGGACTTTCCACACCGCTGTTGTTCACCCCGATCACTTCGAATACGTAGCGACCGGCCGGCAGGTTGGTGTAGTTGACACTGCGCTGGTTGATGTTTTCCAGGGTCATCCACTGCGCGTCATAGCCGCGCAGGCGGTGGCGGATGTCGGTGTGTTCGGGCGCCTGGAAGCTCAGCGCGGTGAAATCGAAACGCAGGTCGCGCGCCTGCGCCGGCAGGGTCCAGTCGCCGCCGGCCTCCACCTCGCGCCACTGTCCCTGCACCTGGACGCGCTCCACGCGCGGGGTGGGCGGCACGGGATTGGCATGGCTCTGGTCGATGTCCATCGCCACCAGGCCGTCGCGCGTGGGCAGCCAGAACGCGCCGTCGCGCAGGAAGCCGCGCGCGTTGCCGGCGCCGTTGCAGCAGTCGCCTTTCTGGCCGCCGTGGCGGTCGCCGCGTTCGTTGAGCAGTTGCTGGACCTGCAGGCGGGCGCCGGGCGAGGCCTCCACCTTGGCGATGTCGCTCAAGGGGAAGCGATAGATGCCGCGCAGGCCGCCGAACCACAGCTGCCCGTGCGGATCGGCCGCGATGGCGAACACCGGATTGGCCGGCACGCCGCGGTCGCGGCCCAGTTCGATCCAGCGCCGGCCGTCGAACAGCAGCAGCGTCTCGCGCGACAGGTTGCCGACCAGCAGCTGGTGGTTGGGCAGCTCGTAGATGGCGGTGACGTGGGTGTCGGCCGGGAAGCCGGTGTCGCGGCCGACCGGGCTCAGGCGTTCATCGCGCCATTCGTACAGGCCGCTATAGCTGCCGACCAGCAGACGACCGTCGCTGGTGAGCTTGAGTATGCGTACGCGCGGGTCGGTCAGGCCCTGGTCGGTGCCGTAGCGGGTCAAGGTCTCGCCCTGCAGCCGGAACAGGCCATCGGAGGTGGCAAACCACAGCCGGCCCTGCCCGTCGCGGAGCATGCCGTTGATCTGCATGCTGTTCATGGGCGCCAGCGCGTCCGGGCGCTCAACCATCCCGTTGCGCAGGACCGCGACGCCGGCACGGGTGCCGATCCAGGCGCGGTCGTCTTCCACCAGCAGCGAATATGCCGCCGGATGCGGCAGCTGGCGGCCGGTCAGCAGGGTCCGGAAGCGGCCGCGCTCGAACAGCGCCACCCCATCGTTGCTGCCGACCCAGATCTGACCGCCGTGACCCGGTGCCACCGACCACAGCAGGGGGTCGGCCAGACCGTCGCCGGACGAATACCGCCGGGTCGCGCCGTTCCACACGCGGGTGGCGCCGGACATCACCGTGCCCAGCCACAGATTGCCCTCGCGGTCCTGCATCAGGCTGCGCGCAGCCAGTTGGGCATTGCCGCTGAGCCGCTCGGTGACCTGGCCCTCGCGCAGGCGCAGCAGGTGATCGGCCACGCCCACCCACAGGTTGCCGTCGCGGTCCAGCAGCATGGCTTCCACCGGCGCGCGGCGCAGCAGCGGATCGCTGGTGTAGAGCTGCCAACGCCCGTTCTGCAGAAAGAACAGTCCCGCCGTGGTGCCGGCCCACAGCCGGTCCTGCGCGCGCAGCAGCAGGTGGACCGAGGCCGTGTTTGCCGGTTCGGGCAAGGCCAGCTCGGTCGGGTGGCCCTGCGGGCCGATCTGCTGGACCTGGCCGATGCCGCCGACCCACAGCGCATCGGTTTCGCTCAACAAGGCGGTCGCGGGTTTTTCCAGGCCGGGCAGGCGGGTCAGGTGGTCACCCTCGACCCGGTAGACCCCCCGGCTGGAGGCCACCAGCACCCGACCCCGTGCGTCGTGGCTCAGGCCGGTAACCTCGAACGGGCCATCGGGCATCGGCTGCGGATCGAGCTGGCGGAACCTGGCCTGCTCATGGACGGCCAGGCCCTGGGCGGTGCCGATCCACAGCCGGCCATCGGGCTCTGGCAGCAGCGCGCGGATGTCGCCACTGTTCAGGCCAGGCCAGTCATGGCCGTCGTAGGTGGTGAACTGGGTGCCGTCAAACCGGGCCAGGCCCGCCTGGGTACCCATCCAGACATAGCCGGTGGCGTCCTGGGCCAGGGCGGTGACGCTCAGCTGCGGCAGGCCCTGTTCCAGCGACCAGTTGGCGATCACGTAGTCCTGGAAGCGCTTGTCCGGCTGCAGCGCGTGGGCCGGCAGGACCGATGCGGCCCACAGCAGCGCATGCAGCAGCCAGATGCCGCCACGCGTACGCCCTTGCCATGGTGAAACCGCCTGCCCCATCGTCGCCGCCGTTATCCCCTGTTTCCGGTTATCGGCCGCCGATGGCTGAGCTAAAGCGGACTCAGCACTCGATGACGTTCACCGCCAGCCCGCCCCGGCTGGTCTCCTTGTATTTGTCGCGCATATCGCGACCGGTGTCACGCATGGTGCGGATCACCTTGTCCAGGGACACCTTGTGCTTGCCGTCGCCGCGCATGGCCATGCGGCTGGCGTTGATGGCCTTGACCGAGCCCATGGCGTTGCGCTCGATGCAAGGGATCTGGACCAGGCCGCCGATCGGGTCACAGGTCAGGCCCAGGTTGTGCTCCATGCCGATCTCGGCGGCATTCTCGATCTGGCTGGTGTTGCCGCCCAGGGCCGCGGTCAGGCCGGCGGCGGCCATCGAGCAGGCCACGCCCACCTCGCCCTGGCAGCCGACCTCGGCCCCGGAGATGCTGGCGTTTTCCTTGTACAGGATGCCCACCGCCGCGGCGGTCAGCAGGAAGTCGAAGATCCCCTGTTCGCTGCTGCCCGGGCAGAACCGGTCGAAGTAGTGCAGCACCGAAGGAATGATCCCGGCCGCGCCGTTGGTTGGTGCGGTGACCACGCGCCCGCCGGCGGCGTTCTCCTCGTTGACCGCCAGCGCGTACAGGTTGACCCAGTCCAGGGTGGTCAGCGGATCGCGCATCGCCGCTTCGGGCTTGGTCGACAGTTCGCGGTACAGCGCCGGTGCGCGCCGCGAGACGTGCAGGCCGCCGGGCAGGGTGCCTTCCTGGCGGATGCCGCGGGCCACGCAGGACTGCATGGCATTCCAGATCTCGCGCAGGCCGTCGCGGATTTCGTCCTCGCTGCGCCAGGATTTCTCGTTTTCGAACATCAGCTGGGCGATCGACAGACCGCTTTGGGCACTGCGCGCGATCAGTTCATCGCCACTGTTGAACGGATACGGCAGCGGCGTCTCGTCGGCGACGATGCGGTCTTCGGCCGCTTCGTCGGCATTGACCACGAATCCGCCACCGACCGAGTAATAGTCGCGCGTGGCGATCACGTTGCCGGCCGCGTCGAAGGCGGTGAAGCGCATGCCGTTGGTGTGGAAGGGCAGCTTCTGGCGTTTGTTCATCACCAGGTCGCGCTTCTCCTCAAAGGCGACTAAATGGGTGCCCATCAACCGGATGGTTTTTTCGCCACGGATGCGGGCCAGCGTGGCCGGGATGATGTCCGGGTCGATCAGATTGGGGCGGTGGCCTTCCAGGCCCAACAGCACCGCCTTGTCGGTGCCATGACCGCGACCGGTCAGAGCAAGCGAGCCAAACACCTCCGCACGCAGGCGCACGGTGTGCGGCAGCTGGCCAGGATCGGCCAGCCAGCGGTGCACGAACCGCTCGGCCGCGCGCATCGGGCCGACGGTATGGGAGGAACTCGGCCCGATGCCGATCTTGAACAGGTCGAACGTACTGACGGCCACGATGAAATCCTGAGAATGGGGGCGTTGAAAGGGTCAGCGCCGCGCGCGTGCGCTGGGCGCGGCGGCGTCGGGCTGCAGGTGCTGTTCCAGTGCGGCGCGGATGCTGGCGTGGGTGCGCGCCATGTGTTCGTCGTGCAGGCGGCAGGCCTTGATCACGTTGCGCTGCAGGGCCGCATCGGCGATGGCCAGGTGTTCGTCCAGCGAAAAGCGCTTGTCGCGCGCGCGCGGCAGCGCGGCGTACCGGTAACGCTCGGCCTGGTGATAGAACATGTCCTGCAGGCGCAGCAGCCAGGGCGAGCGGCATGCGCCCAGCAGCGCGCGATGGAAGGTGAAGTTGCGGCCTTCCAGATCGTCCAGCACCTCGCTGGGCGGCTGGGTGGTGCTGCCGGAGAGGTCGCGCTCGATCGCCGCCAGCGCGTCCAGGGCCTGGCGCACCTGCGCTTCCCACGCCGCATCGCCGTGGACGATGGAATCGTTCATCGCCTCGTTGACCACCAGCACGCGCACCTTGGCGATGTCGTCCAGCTCTTGCAGCGACAGCGGCGCGACCCAGAAGCCGCGCTGGTCGGCGCTGATCACCAGCTGTTCGCCGCATAGCCGCGCCAGCGCCTCGCGCAGCGGCGCCATGCCAATCTGGTAACGCTGCTGCAACTCGGACAGCTTGAGCTTGGACGCCGCGCGCAGCCGGCCGCGCACGATGTCGTGCCGCAGCTGCTGATGGATGCGGCTGGCCAGGGTGCCAGCGACGGCAATGTCCATAAAATCGAAATTTCTAGCGAGAGGCGGCGAATAGGTGCATTGTAGACGCCGTTATGTGGCTTTAATTTCGATTTTTAAATCGCGCCGTTGCATATGAAGGTAGGCAGCCGCCGCGCGGGCTCGACGCAGAGGTCTGCCCTGGGGTAACACTGCGGCTCGCTTTCTCATGTGTCTGCCGATGCCTGCCTACCTGCTCTACCAGCGCGACGACTGCCATCTATGCGACCTGGCGCTGGAAGTATTGGCCGCCGCGCGGTTTCCGGAGTTCGACGGCGTCTACATCGATGACGATGCCGGGCTGGAGGCACGCTATGGCCTGCGCGTGCCGGTGCTGCGCGATGTGCGCAGTGACCGCGAGCTGGACTGGCCGTTCGACAGCGCGCGGGTGCAGGCCTTCCTGGCCGACTGACGGGTCAAGGCGTGGTGGCGGGAGTGTGGTTCTGGCGCACCGGCGTGTACTGGGCCGACAGCAGCAGCCAGCCCCGTGGCGTCTTGCGCGCCACCGCGCCCAGGGTGAGGGTCATGGCGTGGCCTTGCATCTCGTAGCTGAGCCGGGCGCTGACCACGGCGGTGTCGCCGTGGTCGTGCATAAGGGCCTGCGCCAGCTGCACCGGCGGGCCGGCGACCTTCTTCTCCGGTGCGTAGAACGACAGCACCGTCGCGTGGTCGTCGACCTGGCCCAACGGGCTGATCTCGATGAACTGCGGATCCAGCACGGCTTTCAGCGCGTCCAGGTCGAAGGCCGATTCGGCCTGCACGTAGTGCTGGACGGCCTCCTGCGGCGTGGTGGCAGCCGCGGCGGCCTGGCCGTCCACGGCGGTGAGCAGCAGGACAGCGGCCGCCAGAGCAGACATGGCTTGAGGTGCACGCATGCGAAGGTCCTTGATTCATCCGGAAAGCAAGAGCATCACCGCGCAGCGGACGAACGCGCACGGACCGGAAGTCACTCCCACCAACGGCACGGCCGCGCTGCCCGTAATGCGAAACGCCGGGCATTGCCCGGCGTCATGCAGCGCAAACGCGTTGCGTTTCTAGTTGGCCGGCTTCAGGACGACCTTGGTGCTGACCGCGACCGCATCGGGAATGGTGCCGGTGTCCTTCCAGTCGCCGCCGCCGACGCCGAAGTCCAGGCGCTTGAGAGTGGCCTTGCCGGTCAGCGTCGGCTGCGCGCCGGGCGTCCACAGGAAGGTCAGCGTCACCGGCCTGGACACCCCGCGCAGGGTTAGCGTGCCGTCGGCGCTGTAGCGGTTGCCGCCTAGCGGCTTGAAGCCCTTGGCGGTGTAGGTGGCCTGGCCGAATTTGGCCACGTCGAAAAAATCTGGGCCGGCCAGGGTCGAGTCGCGATCGCCGTTGCCGGTGCTGGTGCCGGCCAGGCCGATGGTCACATCCAGCGTGCTCAGGTCCGGGCGCATCGGATCGAAGCTGACCTTGGTATCGAACTTGCCGAACCTGCCGGTGAAGGTTTCGCCGTCGTAGCTGGTGGCAAACACCAGGGTCGAGCCGGGTGCCTGCACATAGTCGGCCGCATTGGCCGCGGCGGTGGAGAACATCGCCACCAGCGCGGCGGCGGTGAGGGCGGGAGACAGGAACTTGCTGGACATGGCATCAATCCTTGGTCGGCGTGGCAGGAGCGGACGCGCGCAGCCAGCCGCGCGGCAGCATGCGGGCGAGCGTGACATCGCCCAGGAACAGGTGGTGGTAGAGCGCGGCGCCTGCATGCACCAGCACCAGCACGATCAGCACGTACAGGCCCCACGCGTGGACATCGTGGGCGATGGCGCGGATGCCTTCATCCGGCGCGACCAGCTTGGGCATGTTGAACAGGCCATAGAACTTGAACGGACGCAGCCCGCTGGCCGAATCGTACAGCCAGCCCGACAGCGGCATGGCGAACATGATCGCGTACAGCAGCACGTGGCTGACCACGGCGATGGCGTGCTGCCAGCCGGGCGTGTTCGGTACTGGCCTGGGTGCCCCGGCGTACAGGCGCCAGGCCAGGCGCGCGATCACCAGCACCAGCACGGTGATGCCCACCGACTTGTGCGCGGTGTACACCCAGAAATACTTCGGCGTCCTGGGCAGCTCGCCCATGGTCAGGCCGACTACGGCCAGCCCGAAGATCAGCAGCACGATCAGCCAGTGCAGCGATTGGCTGACGGCGCCCCAGCGCTCGGCGTTGGGTTTGGTCATGGGCTGGGATCCTGCGGCGTGGGCTGGAGCGGTGCGGCAGCAGCGTCGGGTTCGACCGGCGCGGCGGCCGGCGCTTCCCCGGCAGCGGGCGCGGTGTCCTCCAGTTCCTGGCCCGAACGGGTCGCCTCGGCCTGGATGGTCAGCTGCACCGTATCGCCGATCACCGACTTCCAACTGGTGATGCCGAAGTCGGCGCGGCTCAGGGTGGCCGTGGCCGAGAACCCCGCGGTGCGCCGGAACGGCGGCAGCGGATGGCGCTTGAGCTGGTTGAAGGTCACCGCCAGGGTCACCTCGCGCGTCACCCCGTGCAGGGTCAGGTTGCCGGTTACTTCGGCGTGGGTCGCATCGATACCGAGCACGCGGGTGGAGACGAAAGTGGCTTGCGGATGGCGCCGGGTATCCAGCAGGTTGCCGGCGGCCATGGCCTTGTTCCAGGCCGCATCGCCCAGATCGGCGCGGTCCAGCGGCACGCTGACTTCGACCCGCGCCTGGCTCCAGTCACCGGGATCGAACTGGAACAGGCCGGTGCTGCCCGAGACCGTGCCCATGGCCTGGGAAAAGCCGGCATGGGAAATGGCGAACAGCACCCGGGTGTGGACAGGATCGAGCTGGTAGGTCGCCGGCGCGGCCATCGCCGGGCCACAGGCCAGCAGGACGGCCAGCAGCCAGGCGCGACACGCACGCCGCGGCAGGGGACGGGAAATGGACATGCCGGCGATTCTAGACACCTGCCCATCGCATGGCGTGGCACCAGGCAGGAACAATCCATTGCGCTGGACGGAATGTCTTGGGCGAGCGCGATGGGTTTGCCCTGGCCTGGCACGGTTGCCATGCCCAGGGCTTGCTTGCACGATGGCGGCTGCGCGCAGGCGGGAAGCCCCGGACAGGCCGCAACGGGGATACGCGCAAAGCCACGAGGGCACGGCGGATGTGGGCACGACGATTCTTCCTGTGGGGCCTGCTGGCCTGGGCCGGCATGGCCGCAGCCGCCGTGCCGCTGACCCCGCAACCGCGCCAGATGGGTGTGGCCGACGGCCTGCCCAGCGGCCGCATCAACGCCTTCGCCGAGGACAAGCTGGGCTATCTGTGGATGGCCACCCATGACGGTCTGGCGCGCTATGACGGCCGCGGCTTCCGCATCTGGCGGATGGAAGATGGCCTGCGCGACAACCTGATCTGGTCGCTGCATGTCGACCAGGACAACCGGTTGTGGATCGGCACCGAAAATGCCGGCGTCGCGGTGCTGGATGCCGACCGGCGTAATTTCACCTATTACGACCGGCGCAATACGCCCGGGCTGACCAGCGATTCGATCTGGTGCATCGAGGCGACCGCCGATGGCAGCCTGTGGTTCGGCACCCAGGGCGGTGGCCTGACCCGGCGCCTGGCCAATGGCAGCTTCGAGCATTTCATGCCCGTGGTCGGCGATCCGCACAGCCTGCCGAGCAATGAAGTGGTGCACATGACGGTGACGCCGGACGGCAGCCTGTGGCTGGGTACGCGCGCCGGTCTGGCGCGCTGGACCGGACGTGATTTCGAACGGGCGCCGGCCAACATCATGCCGGCGTATTCCATCAACCGTCTGCGTGCGCAGGCCGACGGCAGCCTGTGGATCGCCACCAATCACGGCGCCCTCCTGCGCACGCCGGACGGACGCTATCGGCAGCAGCCCTGGAGTGATCTGTCCGACATCCCGGTACTGCAGACACTGCTGCGCGACAGTGCCGGCACCTATTGGCTCGATACCGCTTCGGGCATGGGCTATCAGGCCGGAGGCCGGGTCCACAACGTGCCGCTGTACAGCGTTTCGGCGCATGGCATCGTCAAGCCCAGTTGGGCGGCCGGCTACGAGGATCGCGATGGCGGCCTGTGGTTTGCGAGCATCAATGCCGGCCTGTGGCACCTGCCGGCCAACTGGCGCCAGTTCGCCGTGCTCACCAATGAGGACGACGATCCGAACTCGATGTACAACCCCTACGTGCTGGTGTCTGCCCCTTCCAGCAAGGGCGGGATCTGGCTGGCCGGCACGCGCGGCGCCCTGGACCTGCTCGATCCGGCCTCCGGCAAGGTGGAACACCACCTGCGGGTGATCGATCCGGTGGTGTGGCCGCAGGCGATGACCGAAGACCCGTTGGGCCGGGTCTGGATCGGCCTGGCCGGCAAGCTGCAGCGCTACGACCCGGCCACCCGTCGGGTGGTGCGCTGGACGGCCGAAGATGCAAAAGATCCCGCGCTGGCAGGCAGTCTGGAACTACTGCGGAGCTGCAACAACCAGCTGTGGCTGTATTCACACGGTGCCGGCATGCAGCGCCGCGCCCTGGACGGACATGTGCTGGCGCTGGATGCGGAGGTATTGCCGAAGGGTGCATTCATCCAGGACATGCGCTGTGCGCCGGATGGCCGGATGTGGTTGGCGAGTGACCAGGGGCTGCTGGCCTGGAATACGGCGCACCAGCGCTTCGTGCCCGTCCCGGGCACGCCGGATGCGCGGCTGATCTCGCTGGCCTTCGTCAATGCGCACGAGCTGTGGGTTGGCCGCATGGGCCAGCTGGATCGCTATCGCTGGGACGGAAACACGCTGCAGCAGATGCAAAGCATCGGCCGGGCCCAGGACTTTCCGGCCACGGCACCGACCGGCCTGGTCGTGGATGCCGGCGGCATCGTGTGGACCAGCTCCTCGCGCGGACTGACGCGAACCAATCCGACCAACTCGCTGGTGCGTCAGTACGGCGTGCAGGATGGATTGCCCAATCCCGAGGTGCGCGAACAAAGCCTGGTCCAGGCGACCACCGGTCAGGTCAGCGCGGCCACGCCCGATGGGCTGATCGTGTTCGATCCGCTGCAGCTCAAGCCCTCCAAACGCCAGCCTGCGCTGCAGCTCGAATTCGTCGGCGTGCGTCGTGGCGAAGAGGGACTGGATCTGACCCATGTTCCGGTCCCGGTGATCGGCAGCGAGGATCGCGATCTGCATATCGTCGCGCGGCTGCTGTCGTTCTCCGGTTCGGCCGACAACGACTACCGCTTTCTGCTGGAAGGGTACGACCCGGATTGGATTGGCGTGGGCCAAAGCGGTGAACGCATGTTCTCGCGCCTGCCGGCAGGACGCTACACGCTGCGGATCCAGGGCCGCAGCAGCGACAACGTGTGGTCCCAGGTCAAGACGCTGCAGTTCCGCGTGCTGCCGCCGTGGTGGCGCAGCCCGTGGGGGCTGGTCTGCATCGCGGTCTGCGTGCTGCTGGTGGTGAGCTGGGCGCTGCATCTTTACCGTTTGCGGTTGCGCCGCCGCACCGCCTGGCAGATGGCGCAGCACGAGCGTGCCGTGGCCGAAGAAGCCTCGCGCGCCAAGACCCATTTCCTGGCCACGCTGGGCCATGAGGTGCGCACGCCCATGACCGGGGTGCTGGGCATGAGCGAACTGCTGCTGGGCACGCCGCTGGACGAACGCCAGCATCGTTACACCCGTTCGATCCAGAACGCCGGCACGCATCTGCTGCGGCTGGTCAACGATGCATTGGACCTGGCGCGCATCGAAGCCGGCCGCCTGCAGCTGGACCAGCAGGACTTCGATCTGCGCGAGCTGCTGGATGAAGTCGCAGCGCTGACCGCGCCGATGGCCGAGCGGCGGGGGCTGGAGTTCACCAGCACGATCGCCCCCGACCTACCGGTCGCGCTGCGCGGCGATCCGGTGCGGGTGCGTCAGATCCTGCTCAACCTGCTGGGCAACGCGGTCAAGTTCACCGAGCACGGTTCGGTGCGGTTGCAGGCCGTGCCGCTGGAAGGGCAGGGCCTGCGCCTGATCGTCAGCGACACCGGCCCGGGCATCGGTGCCCAGCAGCTGGCGCGATTGTTCCGGCGCTTCGAGCAGGGCGAAGGCGCGCGCACCGCGGCCCGTTACGGCGGCAGCGGCCTGGGCCTGGCGATCAGTCAGGAACTGGCCGGCGCCATGGGCGGGCGCATCAGCGTGGAGAGCATGCCCGGCCGCGGCACGCGCTTCCTGGTCGACCTGCCGCTGCCCACTGCCGATGACCGCGAGCCCGTCGCGGTCGAAGCCGCAGTGGTCGACCAAGACCAGCCGCTGTCGGTCTTGCTGGTCGAAGACGATGCCACCATCGCCGAGGTCATCACCGGCCTGCTGCACGCCCGTGGCCATCGCGTGCAGGCGGTGGGGCACGGTCTGGCGGCGCTGACCGAAGTGGCCGTGGCCAGTTTCGACATTGCCCTGCTGGACCTGGATCTGCCAGGCATGGACGGGCTGGCGCTGGCACGGCAGCTGCGGGCGCAGGGCTTCACCGCGGCGCTGCTGGCGGTGACCGCACGCGCCGATGCGGACGCCGAAGCGCACGCCACGGCGGCGGGCTTCGATGGATTCCTGCGCAAGCCGGTGACCGGCCAGATCCTGGCCGATGCCATGGCGTCGGCGCGCGCCATGGCCCAGGCACGGGGCGGGACGCCGCCGGGCTGAAGTGGGGCGTGCGGGCGTGCCGCTGCAGGGTCGGCGTCGATTCCGGAGCGATCCCGCGACTTGCGCTGGCAAGGCTCCGTTGCGAGGATGGCCTTGGGGACCAAGGATGAAAGGCGACGCATGGAGAAGTTGCGCGCATGGCAGCGTGCCGCGCTGCTGGTGCTGATGGGTGTGTGCAGCGCCCTTGCACAGGCGCAGGTGCCGCAGCGGCCGGTATTCCACCTGAGCACGGTGGGCGACGGCCTGCCTTCGGCCACCGTTGCTGCACTGGCCAGCGACAGCCAGGGCTATCTTTGGGTCGCGACATTCGACGGGCTGGCCCGCTACGACGGTACCGAGTTCACCGTCTGGCAGCACGATCCGCGCGATCCGTCGTCGGTGGCCGCCAACATGCTGCAGGCGATGTACATCGATCCGCAGGACCGGGTGTGGGTCGCAGGCTCCGGCCTGAGCGTCCTGGACGCGCAGCGCAAGGGCTTCCGGCATTACCGGCAGGACCAATACCCGCAGATGCTGAGCGAAGACGTCTTCGCCATTAGCGGCATCGGCGATGCGGTGTGGTTTGGTACCAACGGTGGCGGCCTGTACCGCATCGCCGCCGACGGCGCGATGACCCGCTTCGATCAGGCCAACACTCAGGGCGCGCTGCCGTCCGATGCGGTCTACGCGCTGACCGCCGATGCACGCGGGAGGCTCTGGATCGGGACCAGCGCCGGACTGGCCTATCTGCAGGAGGGCGTGATCCACCGTGCATCGGGCGACATGGGCGACCGCTCCATCCAGATGCTGCTGCGGGTCGGCGATGACATCTGGGCCGGCAGCGCCTATGGCCCTCGCGTGCTGGGCCCCGACGAACAATGGCACCAGCCGCCGTGGGCGGCGATGTTCCAGGACAACAATCAGCTGGCGACCGTGGCGCCTGCCGGGCATGGCGAATACTGGCTAGGCACGCCGCAGGGCTTGTGGCTGACCCAGGGCAGGGACCCACCGCAGCCGGTGATCGATCGCGACGGGTTGTTCGAGCATCGCTATGTCGTGGCCATGGACCATGCGCGTGGCGGCGGATTGTGGGTCTCGGTGATGGGACAGGGCCTGGCTTATCTGCGACCGGACTGGCGTCGCTTTGCGGTGCTGCCGCCGGCCAAGGCCAGGGCCGTCAGCGCGTACTGCGCGGTGGCGCCGGCGACGCAGCACAAGCTCTGGCAGATCGATGCGAGCGGTGCGCTGGAGCTGCTGGACACCCGGTCCGGCGATGTCACGGTCACCGCGCTGCGCGATGGCGAACTGAAAGGCCTTTCGCCGGCGTCGGGACTGCAGGACAGCCGTGGCCGCGTCTGGCTTGGCCACGTACCGGCCCACCTGGTCCGCTTCGATCCGGACACCGGCCGGCACATGCGCTGGCAGATCGAACGGGTGAAAGGGCAGGGCATGGCACCCGAGACCCTGCTGGAAGATGCGCGCCACGATGTCTGGGTGGGCGTCAGCGGCATGGTCCAGCGGCGCGACGGCGCCACCGGCCAAGTCCTGGACGAAATCCAGCTCAATCCTTCAACGCAGCAGGACCTGGCCTTCCAGCAGTTGCGCCTGGGGCCCGATGGCGAACCCTGGGTGGCCAGCGGCGGCGGCCTGCTGCGCTGGGATCCGCAACAACGCACGCTGGTGTCGATACGCGAACTGGAAGGCGACGACATCTCCGGCTTCGTGCCGGTCGGCACCGGCCAGCTGTGGCTGTATCGCGTCGGATTGCTCGAACGCTGGGACCTGCGCGGCCAGGGCTGGCAGAAGACCCAGTCGATCAGCGCCGGCCTGCCCAGCATCCCCACCAATGGGCTGCAGCGCGACGCCCAGGGGCGGCTGTGGCTGGCCACCCAGCGCGGCCTGCTGCGGGTCGACCCCGCCGATGGCGCTGTGCGCAGCTTCGGCGTGCGCGATGGCCTGAGCAGCCAGGAGTTCCTGGAAAAGTGCCTGTATCAGCTGGCCGATGGCGTGCTGGCCTCGACCACCAGTGATGGCGCGCTGGTGCTGATGGACACCGCCTTGCCCGATCGATCGGCCGACACGCCTGCGCTGCTGCTGCAGCCGGCCACGGTGGTGCGGCAGGGCGCCGTCGTGCCGCTGGCCGGCGCTGCGCCGCGCCTGCAGTGGGGCGATCGCGAGCTGCGCGTGGGCATGCGCCTGCTGTCGTTCGAGGATCCGGCCGGCAACCGTTACCGCTCGCGGCTGTCCGGCTTCGATCCGGACTGGGTTGACCAGGGCGCCAGCGGCGACCGGGTACTGTCGGCGCTCGCACCGGGACGCTACGCGCTGGAGCTGCAGGGATTCGACGCGGCCGGCAACGCCTCGGCGGTACGACGCTTTTCCTTCAATGTGGCACCACCGTGGTGGCGTAGCGGCGCCGGCATCGCCGCGCAGACCCTGTGCGGGCTGGCGCTGGTCCTGCTGTGCGCATGGGCCTATCGCCAGCGCCTTCGACGGCGCGCTGCGTGGAATCTGGCCCAGCACAAGCGCAGGCTGGCCGAGCAGGCATCGCTGGCCAAGACCCATTTTCTGGCCACGCTGGGTCACGAGGTCCGCACGCCGATGACCGGCGTGCTGGGCATGAGCGAACTGCTGCTGGCCACCCCGCTGGACGCGCGTCAGCGCGGCTATACCAGCTCCATCCAGAAGGCCGGCGAGCATCTGCTACGACTGGTCAATGACGCCCTGGATCTGGCCAAGATCGAAGCCGGCCGGCTGGAATTGGACGCGCAGGATTTCGACCTGCGCGAACTGCTGGACGGCGTGGCCAGCCTGATCGCACCGACCGCCGCGCGGCGCGGTCTGGGATTTTCCTGTCGTATCGACCATGACCTGCCGCAGACCCTGCGCGGCGATCCGCTGCGGATCCGCCAGATCGTGCTCAACCTGCTGGGCAACGCGGTCAAGTTCACCGAATCGGGTGAAGTCCGGGTGCAAGCGCAACCACTGGCTGGCAAGGGCGTGATCCTGATCGTCAGCGATACCGGGCCAGGCATGAATGAAGAACAGCAGGCGCGGCTGTTCCAGCGCTTCGAACAGGCCGAGGGTGCGCGCACCGCCTCGCGCTACGGCGGCAGCGGGCTGGGCCTGGCGATCTGCCAGGAGCTGGCGGTGGCGATGGGCGGCACGATCACCGTGGACAGCACGCCCGGACAGGGCACCAGGTTCCTGGTCGCACTGCCCTTGCCGGCGGGCGCCGGCAATGTGCCATCACGACCGAATACCAGGACGTCGGCAGACGTTGCACCGCTGTCGGTGCTGCTGGTGGAAGACGACGCCACCATCGCCGAGGTCGTCGCCGGGCTGCTGCAGGCGCGCGGACACACCGTGCGGGCCGTGCCTCATGGGCTGGCCGCGCTGACCGAAGCGGCCGTGGGGCGTTTCGACATCGCGCTGCTGGACCTGGACCTGCCTGGCATGGATGGCCTGTCGCTGGCCGCGCAGCTGCGCAGCCAGGGCATGGCCCTGCCGCTGCTGGCGGTGACCGCACGCGCCGATGCCCAGGCCGAAGCGCAGGCGCGCGCGGCGAGTTTCGATGGATTTCTGCGCAAGCCGGTCACCGGCGACATGTTGGCCGAGGCGATCGCCACAGCGATGGCCGCCGCCAAGGCATCGCCCAGCAAGAGGTAGCCCGGGTAGTCGAAGCGCACCCGGGGGACGTCCCCGCAGAGCCCCGGTGCGGCTGCGGCCTTACCCGGTCTACACGGGCGATGGCGGCGGCAGGCGGCGGCCAGACTGCCGCTCCGTCGGATCAGCGTGCGCTGTGGCGATGCACCGCTTCGACCAGGGCGGCCACGTGGTCGGGATCCATGTCCGGCGACATGCCATGGCCCAGGTTGAATACGTGGCCGTCGCGACTGCCGCCGGTGCCGCAGGCGTAGCTGTCCAGCACGTGCTTCACCTGCGCATCGATCGCGGTCGGCGAGCCGTACAGCACCGCCGGATCCAGGTTGCCCTGCAGCGCCACCCGGCCGCCGGTGCGGCGCGCGGCGTCGGACAGTTCCACCAGCCAGTCCACCCCGACCGCATCGGTGCCGGTGGTGGCCAGCGCTTCCAGATGGGCGGCGTTGCCCTTGCCGAACAGGATCAGTGGCGCGCGATCGTCGCCTTCACCACGGTCCAGCTCGGCGGCGATGCGCTGCAGGTAGGGCAGCGAGAACTCACGGTACATCGACGGGCTCAGCACGCCGCCCCAGGTATCGAACACCTGCAGCGCCTGCGCGCCGGCCGCACGCTGCGCCGACAGGTAGGCGATCACCGCATCGGTGTTGACCTTGAGCAGCGCGTGCAGGGTGTCCGGATCGTTGAGCGCCATCGCCTTGATCCGGGCGAAATCCTTGCTGCCGCCGCCTTCGACCATGTAGCAGGCCAGCGTCCACGGGCTACCGGAAAACCCGATCAGCGGCACGCTGCCGTCCAGTTCGCGGCGGATCAGGCGCACCGCATCCATCACGTAGCGCAGCTCGGTTTCCATGTCCGGCACGGCCAGCCTGGCCGCATCGGCCGCGCTGCGCACGGTGTGGCGGAACTTGGGGCCTTCGCCTTCGACGAAGTACAGCTCCAGGCCCATCGCGTCGGGAATGGTCAGGATGTCGGAAAACAGGATCGCCGCATCCAGCGGAAAGCGCGCCAGCGGCTGCAGCGTCACCTCGCAGGCGATCTCGGGATGCTTGGCCATGCCCAGGAAGCTGCCGGCCTTGGCCCGGGTGGCGCGGTATTCGGGCAGGTAGCGGCCAGCCTGGCGCATCAGCCACACGGGCGTGCGGTCGGTGGGCTGGCGGCGCAGCGCGCGCAGCAATCGGTCGTTCTTGAGCGGGGTCATGGCGGATTCAACGAAAGAAGAGGGAAGCGCGTGGTGCTCAGCGCGGCGCATCGGCGCCGCGCACGAACATCACCTGGAAGCCGCGCTTGAGGTGCGCATCGCGGGCTTTTTCAAACGCGGCGGTCGCCTCGGTCTGAGCCAGGTACTGCTCGCGGCGCAGCTGGCCGCGGCCGCCGATCTGGCCGCTTTCGCGCAGCAGCTCCCAGCCGCCGAACAGGTCCGGCTGCAGGGTCAGCTGCAGATAGCGTGGCGGTTCGCCCGCACTGGGATGTTGCTGGAGGAAGACGCGCATGGCCGCGATTGTAGCCAAGCCGCTTGCGTTCAACCGCGAAAGCTCAGCCGATAGCCGAAAGCGCGGTGCCAGCGTGGCCGCGAATCGTTGCGCAACGAGGTGGCGCTGCCGAACCAGGCGTCGGTGGCGATCCGGTCCAGCGGCCAGTCGATGGATTCCAGCCGCCGCTGTGCACGCGCCAGCCGCTGGGGTGCGCCAGCCAGTCGCCGATGCTGGCGCCAGTGGGTGCCGGAACCGCCGTGTGAAGGTGCGCCGCTCAGAACGGTGCGGGCGCCTCCCACGACATCGCGATCCGGTCCTGGCCATCGTCCTGGCGATGGATGGACAGTCGCCAGCCCATCTGCCCCGGCACGGGCCAGACCGAGACGGTCCAGTGCTGGCCGCTGCGCCAGGGCGTGCCGTCCGGCGCCCATTCGATGGGTCCGATCTCGGTGACCGACGTCAGCGGCAGGCGCGCGAACGCCGCATCGGCACCGTCGCGGCACCCCTGGTGGGGGTGCGTGGAGGCCATGTCCTGGGTGCAGTCGATCTGCAGGCGGTCGTCATAGCCTGGGCCGCTGACGATGGCCTGTTGCGCCTGCAGCCACAGCAGCAGGCGTGTCGCCTGTTCGGCTGTGATGCCGCCCAAGCGCGCATAGCCTTGGGCCGGGATCGCCGGGCAGTCCGTGCCAAGCGCGATGCGCAGATCGCCGCGCGTCACCAGCGGCAACGCGTCCTGCATACGGTCGGTCTCGATCTGGACGAATTCCCGCAGGCAGACGCCGGACGCAGGTGGATCTTCGTACAGGCGGAAGGCGATGCGGCCGACTTCGCAGTTCGCAGAGGGCCGCGTGACGCACGGATCCGGAACGAAGGGAAGAAAGGAGCGATGCGGCGTGCGATACATTGCCTCCGCCGATTCGATTCTTTCCTGCAGCGCTGGTGCCAGGTGGACCTTCGCCTGCCCGATGGCTGCGCCAGCGTCACCGGAGTCCACGAAGGCCCAGGCCGGGCTGGCAATGCAAACCAGTACGGTGAACAGCATCCTTGCATGCAGTCTCAATGAAGACATTCCTGTGCTTCCTGGCTGGTGGTACGCGGTGACGCGCAGCTTACCCTGCGGATACAACAGGCCGGGCAGAGCGGTCAGGTCGCATCGCAACTTGATCCATCCATGCTGTATATGGCGGATCGAATCACGCCGTGGCGTTATGGCATGCCGGCCAGCACCGGCAACACCTGGGCTTCGTCCACGTCCGGCACCACGATGGCCTGGCCGATGCCGCGCCACAGCACCAGGCGCAGGCGGCCTGCGATGTTCTTCTTGTCCAGGCGCATGCGGCCCAGCAGCGCCTCGGGCGAGAGACCGGCGGGAATCTGCGTGGGCAGGCCGTAGGCGGTGAGCAGGTCGATCAGGCGCTGGGTGTCTTCGATTGGGCTCAGCCCCAGCCGTGCCGACAGCCGCGCCGCCAGGACCATGCCCACGGCCACCGCTTCGCCGTGATTGAGATTGTCGTTGCCGACGCCGCCGTAGCCCTGTTCGGTCTCGATGGCATGGCCGAAGGTGTGGCCCAGGTTGAGCAGCGCGCGCTCGCCTTTTTCCAGCGGATCACGCGCCACGATCGCCGCCTTGGCCTCGCAGCTGCGGGCAATGGCGACGGCCAGCGCGTGTGCGTCGCCGGCCAGCAGCGGCTGGTGTTCGACCTCCAGCCATTCGAAGAACAGCCGATCGCCCAGCGCGCCGTACTTGATGACCTCGGCCAGGCCGGCGCGCACTTCGCGCGGCGGCAGGGTGGCCAGCACCGCGGTATCGGCGAACACCGCACGTGGCGGATGGAACGCGCCAACCAGGTTCTTGCCCTGCGGGATGTCCACGGCGGTCTTGCCGCCGACCGATGAATCGACCATCGACAGCAGCGTGGTCGGCAGCTGCACGATATCCACCCCGCGCATCCAGCACGCGGCGGCAAAGCCGGCCAGGTCGCCGACCACGCCGCCACCCAGCGCGAACACGCAGGCATCGCGGGTCGCGCCCAGCGTGGCCAGCGCTTCGATCGCGCCGCCGAAATTGGCCAGGGTCTTGGACTCCTCGCCAGCCGGCAGCACGAAGCGCGACAGCTTCAGCGCCGGGCGCGCGTCCAGTAGCGCCTGTTCCAGCGCCTCGGCGTACAGCGGTGCCACGTGCGAATCGCTGACCAGCAGGACGTGGCGGCCGCGCACGTGCGCGGCCAGCGCCGCGCCGTCGGCGATCAGGCCGGCGCCGATACGGATCTGGTACGGGGTCGGGCCGCCGACATGGACGGTCTGCGTCGCCTGGCTCATGCGGCGTTGGCTCCGCTGCGCCGCCATTCGCGTGCCAGCCGGCCGACCAGCGCTGCGGTGGCTTCGCCGGGGGTCAGGCGGTCTGCGTCCAGGACCAGGTCGGCCACGTCCAGGTACAGCGGTTCGCGGATACGGATCAAGTCGGTCAACACCTCGCGGCGATCGCCGTTGAGCAGCAGGGGGCGGTTGCGGTCGCGGGCCACGCGCCTGAGTTGGGTCTCCACGTCCACCTTCAGGTAGATCACGAACCCACGTGCCTTCATCAGCGCGCGGTTGTCGGCGCTGAGCACCGCGCCGCCGCCGCTGGCCACGACCTGGCCTTCGCCGGCCAGCAGCCCTGCCAGCGCCGCACTTTCGCGCGCGCGGAAACCGGCTTCGCCGACCAGTTCGAAAATGGCCGGGATGGTGGTGCCGCTAGTCTCGACCACGGCGTGATCGACATCGACGAACTCCAGGCTGAAGCGTTCGGCGATACGCCGGCCGATGGAGGTCTTGCCGGCGCCCATGGGGCCGACCATCACGAGATTGGGGGCGGGATTCATCCGTTCAGATGCTATCACCGGCGACCGGTCACGCCTCGATGACGGGTCCTGAATCCAGACAGGTCCATGTTGACGGGTCCAGGCATGTGCCTGGGATATCGAGGAGGGAAATACCATGGCCGTGGCAAAAGTCATTGAAGTGTTCGCATCGTCCCCTACCAGCGTGGAGGACGCGGTCCGTGCCGGACTGAAGAAGAGCGCCGAAACCATCAAGAACATCAAGGGCGCCTGGATCAACGAGACCAAGGTGGTGACCGATGCCAGTGGGGAAATCACCGAATGGCGCGTCAACCTGAAGGTGACCTTCGTGGTGGAGTGACGCCACCTCGTCAATGTCTCTCGCTGGTCGGGGAGGCATTGATGGCAGCCCGCGCCAGCGTGTGGCGGCTGCTGCCCAAGCGCTATGCGGGTTGGGCAGCAGCGGGGTTGATCAGCCTGCGGTTACGCGTCGCTGTGCATCCACGCGGACCACATGATCGGCGATGCCCGGCAACGTACGCAGCGCCTGCCTGCTGATCCGTTCGTAGTGCTGGACGAAGCGCTCAAGCTGCGGACGCGTCATGGCGCTGCGTTCCGGACACGCCGCGTGCAGGGTCTGCTCGGCCTGCCAGCGCCAGGTCACCACGTTCTCGAAGCCTGGCGGCTGCAGGAACCACAGCGCATCGCAGGCATTCCATAGCAACTGATAGTCGCGATCCAGCGTGGCGTTGCAGAAGCCGCGCCAGGTGCCGTCAGGATCTTCGTCGCGTTCCAGTGCATTGAGCGGGTCGGCCAGTTCGTCCGGCGCCTGCGCGGGCGTGCCCAGGCACCAGCCTTCGAAGATCACCAGCTGTGCCGGTGCGTCCAGCATCGGCCACTGCGATTCCGGTGCGCGATCATCGGCGAGCTTGTCGAAGCGCGGCAGCTTTACCGGCTGGCCGGCACGCAGCGCGTCCAGCGTCGCCAGGGCCAGCGGCAGGTCGTGGGTGCCCGGCGGGCCGCGAGTTTCCAGCAGCGGATGGACCTGCCGCGCCAACGCCTTGCGCGCCGCAAGTGTCAGGTAGAAGTCGTCCAGCGACAGCACCGCGGTGCGCAGGCCCGCCGCCTGCGCGGCGTCGGCCAGCTGCGCGGCCAGGGTGGATTTGCCCGTGCCCTGCAGCGCCGACAGGCCCCAGACGGGCATGTCCTGGGGCAGGGCGCGGATGCCGGCCAGGGCAGCCTGGACCAGGGAGTCGGGGAAGCCATGCGCAGGGCCGTGCGTGGGTGTTGCCATCGGGCGACAATAGCGCACCGCCCCCGGCAGTCCTGCGCATCCACGATGACCGAAGTCGACCTCTACGCCGAAGCCCTGTCCACTTTTTCTGAACTGTACGAGGAAGCCAGCCAGAGCACCGACGAGCCCGAGTACAACGCGATGAGCGTGGCCACCGCCACATTGGACGGCCACCCGTCGCTGCGTACGGTGCTGCTCAAGGCGCATGACGCGCGCGGCTTTGTGTTCTACAGCCATCTGGACAGCCAGAAGGGCCGCGAACTGCAGGCCAATCCACGCGCGGCGCTGCTGCTGCTGTGGCGCACGCTGCGCGAGGCCGGCATCCAGGTGCGCGTCGAGGGCGCAGTGCAGCTGGTGACTGACGATGAAGCCGACGCCTACTTCGCCACCCGGGCGCGCGAAAGCCAGTTGGGCGCGTGGGCCTCGGCCCAGTCGCACACGCTGGCCGATGCCGAGGTTTTCCACGACCGCCTGGCCCAGGTCGAAACCGAATTCGCCGGCGGCGAAGTCCCGCGTCCGGACGGCTGGACCGGCTTTCGCGTGGTGCCGGACAGTTTCGAGTTCTGGTATGGGGCCAAATTCCGCCTGCACGAGCGCTGGCGCTACGAGCGCGCGCCTGACGGCAGCTGGTCCAAGCGGATGCTGTTTCCTTGAGCGGCGTGCCGCGCGTGGATGCATCGCGGTTTTCCCGCACTTGAACGACGCCTTTTCGGTCCGCGCCGCGACCGCCGGTGACCTGCGCGCCTGGGTGCAGCTGCGGCGCGCGCTGTGGCCGGACGAAGCCGATGCGATCGGCCACGTCGCCGAGGCGCTGCAGCGCTCGGACGCGGGCAACTTCATTGCCTTCGGCGCCGACGGCGCGGCGGTGGGCTTTGCCGAGGCCACGCTGCGCCAGGACTACGTCAATGGCACCGACAGTTCGCCGGTGGGGTTCCTGGAAGGCTGGTACGTCACGGCCGAGTGGCGCGGGCGTGGCGTGGGCCGTGCGCTGCTGGCCGCGGTGCGCGACTGGACCCGGGCGCAGGGCTGCAGCGAACTGGCCTCGGATGCATCGCTGGACAACGCGACCGCGCAGCGCGCGCATGCCGCGTGCGGCTTCGAGGAAACCGAGCGGGTCGTGTACTTCCGCATGACGCTTGAGTGATCGCCGCGGCGCATCGCCTATCTGACCGGCCCGCCCGTGAGCCGCCGACGTGCTGGGGATTAGGCCGGCACATCGGCATCAGTGGTTTCATCCATGCGTCGCCGGGTCCGCCGCCAAAAGCCCAGGGGCCACCGCGTTCTGGTCATGCGGGGTGGAGATGTGGATCGCCGTTGCTACGTCGTCAGCAGGGCGCCGCGCGCGCCAGGGCGACGGGTCAGAAGCTGCGTTCGAAACGCACGGTGCCGCCGCCCTGCGGTGATCGCACCTCCAGCATGAAGCGCAGGCTGTCATCGCGACTGATTTCCACCACGCCGACTTGGTCCAGATAGTCGCCGGTGCGGATCTGGCGGAAGGCGATCGGCTGGCGGCGTCCGGACAGGTCGGTCGCCACGCCGCTGATCTGTCCCTGCGCGGGCTGTTCTTCAGTGCCCTGCACCTGGCGCAAGGCCACGATCACCATGGCCTTGCCGGCCGCGCGCTCGATGCCATAGACGCGCGCCATGGTGTCGTTCACCGCCAGGCTGGGCAGTGCGTTGTAGCGCACACGCAGCGAGCCGAACTGTTGCATCGCTTCGACCGGCACCGCCGGCTGCGCCTGGCGCGGAGTCTCGCCGGCCGAACACGCCACCAGCAGAACGCACGAGGCGATGCCCCACTGCCGAAGCCAACGGATTGCCGGAAGCGTCATGTGCGCAGGCGAGTCAGTCGTTGGCCGCCGACAGCGCCTTGCCGCGCGCGGTCGCCGCGGCGATGGCCGCATCGGTGAGGCGTTCGAAGCCACCGGCCTGGAAGGTTTCCACCGCTGCCTGGGTGGTGCCGTTGGGCGAGGTCACGCGGCGGCGCAGTTCGGCCGGAGCTTCGCCCGACTCGGTCAGCATGCGCGCCGCGCCGAGCACGGTCTGCAGGGTCAGCGCGCGCGCAGCCTCGGCCGGCAGGCCCTGGGCGATGCCGGCCGCCTCCATCGATTCGGCCAGCAGGAACACGTAGGCCGGGCCGCTGCCGGACACGGCGGTGACCGCATCCATCTGCGCTTCGGTGTCGATCCAGACGGTCTTGCCGGCGCTGGACAGCAGGGCGTCGGTGCGGGCGCGGCCGGCCTGGCTCACCTGTTCGGTGGCGAACAGGCCGGTCACGCCCGCGCCCAGCAGCGCCGGCGTATTGGGCATGGCGCGGACCACGGCGGCATCGCCGCCCAGCCAGCGCGAGAGCTGGGCGGCGGTGATCCCGGCGGCGATCGACACCACCAGCGGCTTGCCCTGCCGGGCCACCTCAGCCAGCGATTCGCACACCCCGCGCATCACCTGCGGCTTGACCGCGAACAGCCACAGCCCCGCGCCCTGGACTGCATCGGTCGCCGCCTCGAACACCTGCACCCCGAACTGGCTGGCCAGGCCCTCGCGCAGTTCGGCCACCGGCTCGGCCACGCGGATGCCGGCCGGGTCGGTGCCGCGGGCGATCAGGCCGCCGATCAGGCTGCGCGCCATGTTGCCGCCGCCGATGAAGGCGATGGTGGCGCCGGGACTGGGGACTGAGGACTCGGGACTCGGATGGGTCATGGCGATCAGCATTGGCGAGGAGCAGACGAAAATAGCAGGTGGAGGTGGGTCATCCGGCTTTTGCCGAGTCCCGGTTTCCGAACAGCGCCGTGCCCACCCGGACCATGGTCGCGCCTTCGGCCACGGCCAGCGCGCAGTCCTCGCTCATGCCCATCGATAGCGTGTCTACGCCGGGGTGCGCCGCGGCCAGCGTGTCGAACAGGGCTTTCATCTTCGCGAACGCCGCGCGGCGCAGGTCAGGGTCTTCGTGCGGCGCCGGGATCGCCATCAGCCCGCGCAATGACAGGCTCGGCTGGAGGGCGATCAGGGCTGCCAGCGCCGGGATATCGACGGGCGCGCAGCCATGCTTGCTGGCTTCGTCGTCGATATTGACCTGGATCAGGACGTTCAGCGGCACGCGTTGGCGCGGTCGCGCCGCGGCCAGGGCCCCGACCAGCTTGGGCCGGTCGACGGTCTGGACCCAGTCGAACAGCTCCGCCGCGACGGCGGCCTTGTTGGACTGCAGATGGCCGATCAGGTGCCATTGCAGGCGTGCGTCGGCCAGTTCGGCGATCTTGGCCTGGGCCTCCTGCACATAGTTCTCGCCGAACGCGCGCTGGCCGGCAGCGGCCAGCTCGGCAACCGCCGTCGCCGGCTGGAACTTGGACACCGCCACCAGGGTCGGCGCTGGCCGCTGGGCCTCGTTGGCCGCGTTCTGCAGCCTGTTCAGGGTGTCGGCAAGACGCTCGGAAAGCACGGTAAACAGGGCCGTTGGCAGTTGCAGGAAGGACGCTATACTGCCTTTCGGGGATGTACGGTTCCAGTTGGCAGCACTTTCCACAGGGGAAACACGCAACGCATGGATATCGCCGAACTACTGGCCTTCTCGGTCAAGAACAAGGCCTCGGACCTGCATCTGTCCGCCGGGTTGCCACCGATGATCCGCGTGGACGGCGACGTCCGCCGCATCAACATTCCCGCGCTGGACCACAAGCAGGTCCATGCGCTGGTCTACGACATCATGTCGGACAAGCAGCGGCGTGATTACGAGGAATTCCTCGAGGTCGACTTTTCCTTCGAGATCCCCTCGCTGGCCCGGTTCCGCGTCAACGCGTTCAACCAGAACCGCGGCGCCGGCGCGGTGTTCCGGACGATCCCTTCAGAAGTGCTGACCCTGGAAGACCTGGGCTGTCCGCCGCTGTTCCGCGAATTGGTCCAGCAGCCGCAGGGCCTGATCCTGGTCACCGGCCCGACCGGTTCGGGCAAGTCGACCACGCTGGCGGCGATGATCGACTTCATCAACAAGAACGAATACGGCCACATCCTCACCGTCGAGGATCCGATCGAATTCGTCCACACCTCGCAGAAGTGCCTGATCAACCAGCGCGAGGTGCACCGCGACACCCACGGCTTCAACGAGGCGCTGCGCTCGGCCCTGCGCGAAGACCCCGATTACATCCTGGTCGGCGAGTTGCGCGATCTGGAGACCATCCGCCTGGCGCTGACCGCCGCGGAAACCGGCCACCTGGTGTTCGGCACGCTGCATACCTCGTCGGCGGCCAAGACCATCGACCGCATCATCGACGTGTTCCCCGCCGGCGAAAAGCCGATGGTCCGCTCGATGCTGTCCGAATCGCTGCGCGCGGTGATCTCGCAGGCGCTGCTCAAGAAGGTCGGCGGCGGCCGCACCGCGGCCTGGGAGATCATGGTTGGCACCCCGGCCATCCGCAACCTGATCCGCGAGGACAAGGTGGCGCAGATGTATTCGGCCATCCAGACCGGCCAGCAGTACGGCATGATGACCCTGGACCAGCATCTGCAGGACCTGGTCAAGCGCAGCCAGATCACGCGCCAGCAGGCCAAGGAATACGCCAAGGACAAGCGGTTGTTCGAGTGACGCCGGGACTCGGGTCTGGGGACTCGGGACTTGGGCAGAACGATCTATCGTGGTTGGACCCTAATTTATGGGCTGGTAGGAAGCGGATCGGGGGCGAGCAGCGGCAGCGCTTTGCGAGTCCCAAGTCCCGAATCCTGAGTCCCGGAGCCTTCAAATGAGCACCATCGACTTCACCTCGTTCCTCAAGCTGATGGCGCACCAGAAGGCGTCGGACTTGTTCATCACCTCCGGCATGCCGCCGTCGATCAAGGTGCATGGCAAGCTTTCGCCGATCACCCAGACCCCGCTGACGCCGCAGCAGTCGCGCGACCTGGTGCTGAACGTGATGACGCCGGCCCAGCGTGAGGAATTCGAAAAGACCCACGAGTGCAACTTCGCCATCGGTGTGGCCGGCGTGGGCCGCTTCCGCGTCAGCTGCTTCTACCAGCGCAACCAGGTCGGCATGGTGCTGCGCCGGATCGAGACCAAGATCCCCAGCGTCGATGAGCTGAACCTGCCGCCGGTGATCAAGACCCTGGCGATGACCAAGCGCGGCATCATCATCTTCGTCGGCGCTACCGGCACCGGCAAGTCGACCTCGCTGGCGGCCATGATCGGCTACCGCAACCAGAATTCGACCGGCCACATCATCACGATCGAAGACCCGATCGAATTCGTGCACAAGCACGAGGGCTGCATCATCACCCAGCGCGAAGTCGGCATCGATACCGACAGCTGGGAGAACGCGCTGAAAAACACCCTGCGCCAGGCCCCGGACGTGATCATGATCGGCGAGGTGCGCACCCGCGAGGGCATGGACCACGCCATCGCCTTCGCCGAGACCGGCCACCTGGTGCTGTGCACGCTGCACGCCAACAACGCCAACCAGGCGATGGACCGCATCATCAACTTCTTCCCCGAGGACCGCCGCAGCCAGCTGCTGATGGACCTGTCGCTCAACATGAAGGGCGTGGTCGCCCAGCAACTGGTGCCGACCCCGGACGGCAAGGGCCGCCGGGTGGCGATGGAGATCATGCTGGGCACGCCGCTGATCCAGGACTACATCCGCGACGGCGAGATCCACAAGCTCAAGGAGGTCATGAAGGAATCGACCAACCTGGGGATGAAGACCTTCGACCAGAGCCTGTTCGAGCTGTACCAGGCCGGCGAAATCTCCTACGAGGACGCGCTGCGTTATGCCGATTCGCAGAACGAAGTCCGCCTGCGCATCAAGCTGGCCCAGGGCGGCGACGCCCGCACGCTGGCCCAGGGCCTGGATGGGGTCGAGGTGGCCGAGGTCCGCTGAGCCGAAGCTGGCGTAACTGCTCCAAAAAAGGCATTCCGAACAAGTTGCGGCATGCTCATTCGGGTATCACCATCAACGCCCAGTAAGCCAGCTCACTGCCATGGCCCGGGTGATCCGGTCGCTGGAGGATCATCGATGGCGCGGCAAGCCCAAGTTGGCATGGCTGCATAGCTCCACTTTCGGCGGCTGCTAAAAAATCGCGGATTACCGGGGAGCTCACGCTCAGCTTGCCTGCAACGCGCTGAGAAGAATTCTTCAGGGCCGACTGTTTGACTTCGAGGTGTATCCCAGCAGTGTTGTGCCGGATCGCACCCGGAGTGCGTCGGGCATTCCGCAATTCGCAAATGCGCGGCCCGACTCACCAGCGCCGCCTCGCGATGCCGGCAGACTGTGGCACCATTTGCGCATGGACCGGAGGAGTGACATCGCATGAACGCCATGCCGACATTGCTCTGGTCGACAAGGCCGCACACCGGCGACTACATCAACTCGGTCGCCGTGTCCCAGGACGGCAATGTCGTCGCTGCCGGCACGTTCTTCCACGAGTACGGTGCACCGCAGGAGGCGTCCGGGCCGGAGGCCATGGCCGGCGCCGGGCGCAAGATCTTCGAGCGCATGTCGCCGGCGGCCACGCGCGAGGACGCCGGCGGCAGCCAGGACGGACGCTATGGCACCTACGTCTGGGATCGGGCCGGAAGCCTGCTGCTGGCCAAGGAATTTGACGGCTGGCAGGGTGTGTACTGGGTCGATGTTGCGCCGGACGGGCGCACCGCAGCGAGCTGTGGCTGGATGAGCCAGGATCCGTACGCGGGGTTCATCGGTGCCTGGACCGTGCCGGGGGGAGAAGAATTGCTGTCGTACCCGCTGCCAGGTCGCGGCAACATGGTGACGCTGGATGGCGATGGGCAGAGGTTGCTGGCGGGCGCCGACCAGGGCTATCTGTTCCACCGCGACGGCGATGCGGCCTTCGGCGGGCCGGCCTGCATCGCGCTGAGCGCAGCCGGCGACAGCGTCATCGCCACCGGCATTGCGTCCGATGGCGCCACCGGTCTGATCGCGAGCTATCACGGCGAGATCATCCTGTTCGGCATTGCGCAGGGGCAGCCGCCCGCGCCCGCCCGCTGGCAGCTGCCGAATGGCGCGTACACGCACTACGCGGTGCTGTCGGGCGATGGACGCCGCGCCTATGCGGGCGCCAGCGACGGCACGCTGTACGCGTTCGATGTCGCCGATTTCCAGCACACGCCCGGACCGGTCTGGGACATGGTCGTTCCCGACGGCGCGACCACCATCTACGGGGTGGCCTGCGATCAGGCCGGAGACAAGGTCGCGATCGCCGGCAACCTCGCGCAGGGCGGCATCGTCGCCGTGTTTGCGGACGCCGGAACGCAGGCGACGCTGCAGTGGACGGCACACAGCGAGCATTCGCCCAACTGCCTGGCGTTCGACCCTGCCGGACGCTGGCTGACCCTGGCCGATGGGCATCCCGACGGCACACCCGGCGGGTTCACGCTCTGGGACGCGAGCGACGGCAGCCTGCAGTGGTGCTGGCCCACCGATGACATGAGCTGGCCGATCCGGATCTGTGGGGATACTTCGTTGGTCGTGGGCGGCAGTGACGACGGCGCGGTCACGGTGTTCGCCGGCCCTGGTCAGGCCACCGGGCAGGCGTGGCCCGAGGCGGATGCATGAGGTACCAGGATGCTGCGGCCTCGGAGGATGCGCGTGCGACGCCACCGCGCCGCGCCGGCGCGCTGCTGGTGCTGTCGGCGATATTGGTGACCGCATGGCTGGCGGCCTTCGAACTGGCGCGGGTTCTGGAATACCAGCCGCACGCGAGCCTGTGGTTCCCGCCGGTGGCGGTGACGGTCGCCACGCTCATGGTGCTGGGCTGGCGCGGCGTGCCTGCGGTCGCCGTCGCATGCGTACTGGCCACGCTGCTCAGTTTCTATCGCGACGCCGGCGCCGGTGATGCGCCCGGCCGGGCGGTCGTGGGATATGCGCTGCTGTTCGCCCTGCAACAGTTCGGCATCTGGGGCGGCCTGGCCTGGCTGCTGCGACGCGTTGGCAAGGGTGTTTCCTCGGCCAGCCTGCCGCGCGTGGTCACGTTCTTCATCCTGGGCGGTGCCGTGGCCTCGCTGCTGTCGGCTTGCCTCGGCGGCGCGGGGCTGGTCGTCACCGGCGCCATCGATCTGCCCACCATGGTCGCGCAGTCGATCCCGTGGGCGATCGGCGACTACGCCGGCCTGCTTGCGCTCGGCCCGCTGACGATCACCGGAGTGCTGCGCCTGGCCGAGCGGCTGCATGTCGCGCCGGAGCCGGGCATTCCGCGCATGTTGGGGATCATCACGCCAACCGGAAGTGTGTCGCGCTACAGGGTCAAGCTCGCGCTGCTGCTCGGGGTGACTCTGGCGGTGATGCTGCTTGCGGCCGCGCTGCCACGGCAGCCCGCGGTCGTGTTCGCCCTGTTCGTGGTAGTGGTGATCCAGCTCTGGATCGTGCATACGCACGGGATGCTGCATACGCTGGCGGCGATTGCGGCCTTCAGCCTGCTGATCGCGCTGGCCACGCCCTTGCTCGACCTGGGGTCGCAGGCGCTGGCGCTGCAGTTCGCCATGATCAGCCTGGCGGCGAACAGCTACTTCGGCCTGGCCGTCCCCGGGCTCTATGCCGACAACACGCGGCTGCGCCATGCGCTGGTGCGGGATCCGGTCACCGGCGCGCTGTCACGGACTGGATTCCTGGAGCAGGTCCTCAACGATCTGCAACTGGCCGGGCAGAGCGAACGTCCGCTGGCGGTGATCGTCGCCGACATGGACAACCTCAAGGCGATCAACGACCAGTTCGGACACGCCGCCGGCGACGCCGCATTGCGTGCCTTCGTCAAGCGTTGCCGCAGCTGTCTGCGGCCGGGTCAGCTGCTGGGCCGCCGCGGCGGCGACGAATTCGCGCTGTACCTGCCCCATGCCACGCCCGAGAAGGCGCGCTGGCTGATCGATGCGCTCCGTCACGCGCTTGCGAAACCGACCGACGACGATGGGTTTGCGACCGCGCTGTCGGCAAGTTTCGGCCTGGCCTTGTGCAACCGATCGGATCTGGATGTGGAGGATCTGGAGGAACTTTTCGAACGCGCCGACGCGGAAATGTACGCGGACAAGCGACGGCACCGCATCGCGACGGCGGCTCGCTGATACGCTGTTCCGTTCTGTCTGGAACCTGCCCGGAAGTCAGCGAGCATGCCTGATCCGCTGTCCCCGCGTTTTCAGTTCGACGTCCTTTCCTTGAGTAGCGGTGGGGTCTGGAGCCCGCGGTTGCCGGAAGGCCTTCGGCTAAACTAGGCCCCGCCCCCGAAATATCCGTTTGAGTATGTCCACCAGGCCCCACCCTGAAGATGCGCAGTCAGGCGACGCCGATCAGATCCGTGTGTCCGAGCAGGGCCTGGAGGATGGCGGGCCGGACCGTGGGCCACCCGGCGTGGTAGTCACTTCCGGACCACTGACGCCGCCGCCCGATTCGGCCGGCACGCCGGCCGACGACCGTGCGTTACGCCATTCGGCCGCCGAGGACGTGCAGGGCATGGTGCTGGCCACGCTGACCGCGTCGCTGGGGCTGGCGGTGTTCGCCAAGGGCGGGCTGATGATCGGCGGCATGGCCGGCGTGGCGTTCCTGACCCACTACGCCTTTGGCTGGAACTTCGGCCTGATGTTCGTGCTGGTGAACCTGCCGTTCTACTGGCTGTCGGTACGACGCATGGGCTGGGAGTTCACGCTCAAGACCTTTGCTGCGGTCGCCGCCTGTGGCGTGCTGACCGACCTGCTGCCGCGCTGGGCCAGCTATGCGCGGATGACGCCGCTGTACTCGGCGCTGGTCGGCGGGGCGCTGGTCGGCATGGGCATCCTGTTCTTCATCCGCCACCGCGCCAGCCTGGGCGGCGTAGGCATCCTGGCGGTGTACCTGCAGCGAACGCGCGGGATCAGCGCGGGCAAGGTGCAGATGAGCTTCGACGCGATGCTGATGGGGGTGGCCTGCTTCATCCTGGCGCCGTCCAAGGTGCTGTATTCGGCGCTGGGCGCGGTGGTGCTGAGCCTGGTGCTGATGTTCAACCATCGGCCGCATCGGTACATGGGCGTCTGATTCTTGTTGTCGCCGGCAGGTGGCGGCCGGCTAGGCTTGCAGCCGCCGGCGCAGGGACTGCGCATCGAACGGGGCATGGACCTTGGCGTCGTTGTCGAAATAGCAGTAGACATCGCGCGATGACCTGCGCCGGGGCGCCAGCGGGGCGAACTTGCGCGCATCGGCCGCTTCACCGCCGTTGGCCCAGTGCCGGATCCGTGCGGCCCAGTCATCGAGCGCGGCATCGCCGTAGCCGCTGACATACAACTCCGCGTCGCCGTGCAGGCGGATGTAGACGAAATCGGCGGTGACGTCCTCGGCATAGGGATGGCGGCCGGCCGTGTCGGCCACCACCAGCGCGATGTTGTGGCGCCGCAGCAGGCGGATGAACCGCGGATTGGCAAAGCTGGGATGGCGCACTTCGACCGCGTGGCGCATCCCGTGCAGTGGCTGGCTGGGAAGGGCGCAGCGGCCGGTCATCCGCGGTTCCCGGCGCCGGGCCAGGGTCAGCGCCGCGTCCGTATCCCGCGGCAACAGCGCGAAGAACGCGTCGAACAATGCCTCGTCAAATGCCAGGCTCGGCGGGAACTGCCACAGCAGCGGACCCAGCTTCGCGCCCAGGCGCAGCAGACCGGAGGCGAAGAAGTTCGCCAGCGGCAGCTCCACCTCGCGCAGGCGCTTGATGTGGGTGATGAAGCGGGGTCCCTTGACCGCGAACACGAAGTCCTCCGGCGTCTGCTCTGCCCACTGCGCCCAGCTGGCCGGCGACTGCAGCGAATAGAAGGAGCCGTTGAGCTCGATGCTGGGGAAGGTGGTCGATGCGTATTCCAGCTCGCGCCGCTGTGCCAGCCCTTCGGGATAGAACTTGCCGCGCCATCCCGCATAGCGCCAGCCGGAAATGCCGATCCTGATCGTCATGCCTGCAGTGTTGCCTGGGCCAGGCGCGGGCAAGGTGAAAGGGGGGCATCGCTTCTAGCGAGGATCCACATCGTGGGAGCCGCCTCAGCGGCGAAGGGCTTTCCCGGCAAGGTCATATCGCCGCTGAAGCGGCTCCCACCTGTAGAGCGGAGCTTGCTCCGCTGCTCTTGGTTCGGTTCGTAAGAAAGGCCCCAGCGGAGCAAGCTCCGCTCTACACAGAGGCCGCTAAGGCGACAGTTGTTCCTACTCCATGGTCATGGGACCTGCATCCACGCCGGCTTGTGCCTGGCGGCGCGGGCGAAGGCAGGGCAGCCATCGTGATGGGCACCGCGCAGATACCCCAGGCTCATCAGGAACTCGCCGGTGATCTCACCGCCGGTGAAGCGGAAGGTCTTCTTGAACAGCTTCACCCAGTCTGCCTTCTCAAGCGGATGATGCGCATCCAGCCACAGGGCAAAGCCGCCGTGCGAGGCGCGCAGGGTCTGGATGACCTGGGCGTTGTGGATGGCGGCCAGCACCTTGAGCCGGTTGCGAATGATGTTGGCGTCAGCCATCAGCCGGGCGATGTCGGCTTCGCCATAGGCCGCCACCGTGTCCACGTCGAAGCCGCCGTAGGCGCTGCGGAAACCCTCGCGCTTCCTGAGGATGGTTTCCCAGCTCAGCCCGGCCTGGTTGATCTCCAGCAGCAGGCGCTCGAACAGCACCGATTCATCGCGCTGCGGGAAGCCGTATTCAGTGTCGTGGTAGCTGCCGTGGACCGGGTGGCCGGGGGCGATGCTGCAGTAGCCGCTCATGTCAGGTCCAATGGAATCGGGTTGAAGTCGGTGCGCGCGGACTGGGATCAGCCCGCCTCGCGCACCACGTCCAGCAGGGCGGCGCCGTAGCGGTCCAGCTTGCTGCCGCCGACGCCGCCGACCCGGGCCAGTTCGCCCAGGTTCTGCGGGCGCTGCTCGGCGATGGTGCGCAGGGTCGCGTCGTGAAAAATCACGTAGGCCGGGACATTCTGCTCCTTGGCCAGCTGGGCACGCATCTGCCGCAGCGCATGGAACAGCGGCGCGTCGAATTCGGACACCTGCACCGCCGGCGTGCTGCCGCGCTCGCGCTGGCGCAGTTTCGGCGAATCCTTGCGCAGCAGGACAGTCTGCTGGCCCTGCAGGATCGGTTTGCTGGCCGCGGTCAGGCGCAGGCCGCCAAAGCCTTCGGCATCGACTTCCAGCACGCTGGCAGCCACCAGCTGGCGGAACACGCCGCGCCACATCGCCGCGTCCAGGTCCTGGCCGATGCCGTAGGTGGACAGCTTGTCGTGGCCGAGCTGGCGGATACGCTCGGTGTCGGCGCCGCGCAGCACGTCGATCATGTGCGCGGCGCCGAAACGCTGGCCGCTGCGGTACACGCAGCTGAGCGCCTTGCGCGCGGCATCGGTGGCGTCCCAGCTGGCGGCCGGGGTCAAACAGTTGTCGCAGTTGCCACATGCGTTGGGATAGGTTTCGCCGAAGCCGGCCAGCAGCACCTGGCGGCGGCACTGCATGGATTCGCAGTAACCCAGCAGCTGATCCAGCTTGCGCCGTTCCAGGCGCTTGCGCTCCTCGGCAGCCTCGCCCTGTTCGATCATCTGCTTGAGCAGCACCACATCGCCCAGGCCGTAGGCCAGCCAGGCCTGGGCCGGCTCGCCGTCGCGGCCGGCGCGTCCGGTTTCCTGGTAATAGCCCTCCAGCGACTTGGGCAGGTCGGTATGGGCCACGAAGCGCACGTCCGGCTTGTCGATGCCCATGCCGAAGGCGATCGTGGCGCACATGACGATGCCGTCCTCGCGCAGGAACCGGCGCTGGTTGTCCGCGCGCACCTGAGCGTCCAGGCCAGCATGGTAGGGCAGGGCGTCGAAGCCCTTCTCGCACAGGAACTCGGCGGTCTGCTCGACCTTCTTGCGCGACATGCAGTAGACGATGCCGGCCGATCCCTTGTGGCCTTCCAGGAACTCCTGCAGCTGGCGGCGGCCGTTGTCCTTCTGCACCACGGTGTAGCGGATGTTGGGCCGGTCGAAGGAGCTGACGAAGCGGCGCGCACCTTCCAGCTGCAGACGCTCGGCGATCTCGGCCTGGGTCGGCGGATCGGCGGTGGCGGTCAGGGCAATGCGCGGAATGTCCGGCCAGCGTTCGTGCAGCACGGTCAGCTGGCGGTACTCGGGACGGAAGTCGTGACCCCACTGCGACACGCAGTGCGCCTCGTCGATGGCGAACAGGCCGATCCGGGCGCGGTCCAGCAGCGACAGGAAGCGCGGCGTCAGCAGCCGCTCGGGCGCGACGTAGAGCAGGTCGATCTGGCCGGCCAACAGTTCGCGTTCGACCCGCGACGCTTCGCCGGCCTCCAGCGAGGAATTGAGGAATTCGGCGCGCACGCCCAGCTGGCGCAGCGCCTCGACCTGGTCCTGCATCAGCGCGATCAGCGGCGAGACCACGATCGCGGTGCCCTCGCGCAGCAGCGCCGGCACCTGGTAGCACAGCGACTTGCCGCCGCCGGTGGGCATCAGCACCAGGGCATCGTGGCCGCTGCCGACATGGTCGACGATGGCGGCCTGTTCGCCGCGGAAATCGGCGTGTCCGAACACGCGGCGCAGCACTTCGTGGGCAGGGGAAGACATCGACCTAGGATACCGTGACCGTCAAGCGCGGCCGCGCCGTTGTGGGGTCGGACGCCCGCCCGCCAGCCCGTAGGAAATATCCGTGGACAGCTTGCGTTCGCGCGGGAGGCGCAGGTCCCCTTGGCTAGAATCGCGTCGATGGATCCGCTCGAAACGCTGCTGGCTGCCGCTTCCACCTTTGCCCCGGACGCGCCGGAAGCGCAGCTGTGGCAACGGCTGGACTGGCTGGATCGGCTGGAACTGCATCTACCCCAGGACCAAGCACCGCCTTGCTCGTCGCTGGTCAAGCCGCTGCAGCAATGCCGCGCCCAGGTGGAGGCCTGCAACCTCGCGTTGTATGCGCGCCTGCGCCGCGATATCCAGAACGGTACCGGTGGCGAGCGCCTGGCGCGGCTGCTGGCGGCCTGGCCATCGCCCGCCGACGATCCGGCCGGCGCGCGGGAAGGATTCGATGCGCGTGACGAGCTGATCGCCGGGGTGCTGCAGCTGGCGCCGCCGGCCGCTGCGCAGGTCTGCCTGGATGCGGAGATGGTGAGCTATCAGCCGACGCCGGCCCGGCACGTGCTGGAGCTGCTGCAGCGGACTGCGCTGCGCGCCGATGATGTGCTGGTCGACCTGGGCGCGGGCCTGGGGCATGTGCCGCTGCTGGTGGCGCTGTGCTCGCCGGCGCGCGGCCTCGGGATCGAGATCGAGCCCACCTACGTGCAATGCGCGCGTGAGGCGGCCAGCGCGCTGCGGCTGTCGCGGGCCCGGTTCGAATGCTGCGACGTGCGCGATGCCGACCTGTCAGCGGGCACGGTGTTCTATCTGTACACGCCATTCCGCGGTGCGCTGATGGACCGGATCCTGGCGCAGCTGCGCGCCGAAGCGGCGACCCGGCACATACGGGTGTGTTCTTTTGGACCCTGCTCCCAGGCGCTGCAGTCGCAGGCCTGGCTGCAGTCGAGCGCACCCGTGCAGGCGGGTCGGGTGGCGGTGTTCGACGTCCGCGCCTGACCATCAGCGTCTCTGACCAGACCTAAACGCAAGACGCCCGGCGTGGGGCCGGGCGTCCTGACCGAATGTAGGGGCCGGTTACTGCAGCAGCGAACGCAACATCCAGGCGTACTTCTCGTGGGTGTTCAGGCGCTGGGTCATCAGGTCCACGGTCGGATCGTCGTGGCCGTCGTCGGCGGTGCGCAGGGTCTGGCGGGCGGTGCGGCATACGGCCTCGTTGCCGATCACCAGCTGGCGGACCATTTCCTTCCAGTCAGCGCTGTCGGACAGGCCCGGCTCTTCCGGGATCGAGGTCAGCGCGACGAATTCCCGGTACGAGCCCGGCGCATTGAAGCCCAGGGCGCGGATGCGCTCGGCCACTTCGTCCAGCGCGCCCCACTGCTCGGTGTACTGGGTCTCGAACATCAGGTGCAGCGAATTGAACATCGCGCCGGTCACATTCCAGTGGAAGTTGTGGGTCTTCAGGTACAGCGTGTAGGCGTCGGCCAGGAAATGCGACAGGCCCTCGGCGATCTGCTTGCGGTCGCTGCTGGTGATCCCGATATCCACATTGGGCGCGCTCGGTGCGGCAGCGGCCAGGGGCGTGGCTTTCTTCTTGGTCTTGGCAACGGGCTTGGACTTGGCCATGTCGGGCTCCTGGTCAGTGGCGATGGGTCACAATAAACAGGGTAGATGAAGTTTGGTAATCAAAAGATACAGATCGATCGATTCATGGCATCAATCGCACCGCTCCCCCGACACCCCGACGCCGCCCGGCATGCCATCGACGGCGCGCTGAGCCGCGACCGTGGCCGCCTGCACGGCCTGTGGTCGCGCTGGAAGGCCAGGCCCGACGACGACCAGCTGCGCGAGCGCTTCGGCCAGGCGCTGCAGGTCTCGGTCGATGCCTACGCCAAACGCGCCGCGTCGCTGCCCAGGGTCACCTTGGACGAATCGCTGCCGATCGCCCGCGAGGGCGAGCAGATCGTCGAACTGATCCGCAGGCACCAGGTGGTGGTGATCGCCGGCGAGACCGGCTCGGGCAAGACCACCCAACTGCCCAAGCTGTGCCTGGCGGCCGGACGCGGCGTGGCCGGGATGATCGGCTGCACCCAGCCGCGCCGCATTGCCGCGCGCGCGGTCGCCCGGCGCGTGGCCGAAGAGCTGCAGGTGCCGATGGGCGGGGCGGTCGGTTACCAGGTGCGCTTCAACGACAACGTCGGCGACGACACCCGCATCAAGTTCATGACCGACGGCATCCTGCTGGCGGAGATCGCCAGCGACCGCTGGCTGTCCAGCTACGACACGATCATCGTCGACGAGGCGCATGAGCGCAGCCTCAACATCGATTTCCTGCTGGGCTATCTGAAGCAGCTGCTGCGCAAGCGTCGCGACCTGAAGGTGATCGTGACCTCGGCCACCATCGATACCGCGCGCTTTGCCGCGCATTTCGAAGACGCGCCGGTGGTCAGCGTGGAAGGCCGCACCTTTCCGGTGGAAGTGCGCTATCGCCCGCTGGACGAAGCCGCACCCGCTGGCGAGGATGACGACGCGCAGGACAGCGGCAACGAGCGCAGCGTCAACGAGGCCATCGTCGCGGCCGTGGACGAGATCACCCGCGAGGACGCGCGCGGCGACGTGCTGATCTTCCTGCCCGGCGAGCGCGAGATCCGCGACGCGCACCAGTCGCTGGAACGGCGCAAATACCGCCATACCGAAGTACTGCCGCTGTACGCGCGGCTGTCGGCCAAGGACCAGGATGCGGTGTTCAATCCGGGTTCGCAGCGGCGGATCGTGCTGGCGACCAATGTCGCCGAAACCTCGCTGACCGTGCCGCGGATCCGCTACGTGATCGATCCGGGCTTTGCCCGGGTCAAGCGCTACAGCCCGCGCCAGAAACTGGACCGGCTGCACATCGAGCCGATCAGCCAGGCCAGCGCCAACCAGCGCATGGGCCGCTGCGGACGCGTGGCCGAGGGCATCTGCGTGCGGCTGTTTTCCCAGGCCGATTTCGAGGCACGCCCGCGTTATACCGATCCGGAAATCCGGCGTTCGTCGCTGGCCGGGGTGATCCTGCGGATGCTGCAGCTGGGATTGGGTCGGATTGAAGATTTCCCGTTCCTGGAGGCGCCGGACGAGCGCGCGGTGGCCGATGGCTGGCAGCAGCTGGTCGAGCTGGGCGCGGTCACCGAGGCCGATCGCCACGGCCTGCGCAAGCTGACCGAAGTCGGCCGCCGCATGGCGCGCCTGCCGGTCGACGTGAAGCTGGCGCGGATGCTGGTGGCCGCCCAGGCGCACGGCTGCCTGCGGCCGATGTTGGTGATCGCCGCGTTCCTGGGGATCCAGGATCCGCGCGAGCGTCCGCCGGAGGCGCGCGAGGCCGCCGACAACGCGCATGCGAAGTTTGCCGACGCGCGTTCGGAATTCGTCGGCATCCTGCGGCTGTGGGACGGCTATCGCCAGGCACACGAAGACCTCACCCGGTCCAAGCTGCGCGACTGGTGCGGGCGCAATTTCCTGGGCTTCTTGCGCATGCGCGAATGGCGCGAGCTGCATCGCCAGCTGCGCCTGCTGTGCGAGGAGCTGGGCTGGGCCGAAGAGCCGGCGCCGGCGTCGCTGGATCCGCTGCTGGCCGGTTCGCCTGCCGCGCCGGTCGGGCAGGAAGGCAAGCCGTCCTCGCGTCCGAGCCGTGGCGAACTGCACCGTGCCGCGCGCCTGGCGCGCGAGGGCAAGGCAAAACCGGGGTCAGAGTCGACTTTCCCCGTGCCTGAATCACGCTCGGAGCCATCTCGGGGGAAAGTCGACTCTGACCCCGGTTTTGGTTTCAGCGAGCGCGAACGCAGCGCGGCCTACCAGTCGCTGCACCGCGCGCTGATCGCCGGCCTGCCCACGCAGGTCGGCCACCGCACCGAGAAAGGCGACTTTCTGGCCGCGCGCCAGCGCCGCTTTCATCTGTTCCCGGGCTCGGCGCTGGCCAGGAAGCCGCCGGCCTGGGTGCTGGCCGCCACGCTGCTGGACACCCAGCGCGTCTGGGGCATGACCAATGCGTCGATCGAACCGGACTGGGTCATCGCCGAGGTGCCGCAACTGCTGGCGCGCAAGCACTTCGACCCGCACTGGTCGCGCGCGCAGGGGCAGGTGCTGGCCTCCGAGCAGATCAGCCTGTTCGGCCTGGTGCTGGCGCCGAAGAAGCCGGTGCATTACGGCCGCATCGCGCCCGGCGAGGCGCATGAGCTGTTCGTGCGCCAGGGCGTGGTGCCGGGCGAGATCAACACCCGCGCGTCGTTCGTGGCCGACAACGGCAAGGTGCTGGCCATCGCGCACGAGGAAGAGGCCAAGCTGCGCCGCGCCGGCATCGTCGCCGACGAGGACTGGCAGGCGCGCTGGTACCTGGACCGGATTCCGGGCGAGTTGCATTCGGCTGCCGGCCTGGATGCCTGGTGGAAGATGCTGGGCGAGGACAAGCGCCAGGCCTTGCGCTGGTCATTGGCCGACCTGCTGCCGGGCGAGGGCAGCCAGGCCGATCGCTATCCGAAATATTTCGCGCTGGGCGATGCGCGCCTGCCGCTGCAGTACACCTTCGAACCGGGCGCGGACGATGACGGCGTCACCCTGGACATCCCGCTGCACCTGCTCAATGCGCTCGATCCCACGCGGCTGTCGTGGCTGGCGCCGGGTTTCGTCGCCGAGAAGGCGGCCGGGCTGATCCGCTCGCTGCCCAAGGCGCAGCGGCGCAGCTTCGTGCCGGCGCCGGATTTCGGGCGGGCGTTCTATGAAGCTTTCAGCAAGCCTTCGGCCGATGACCTGCGCGGCGAGCTGGCGCGCTTCCTGTCCAAGGCCACCGGCGTGGCGGTGAGCGCGCTGGATTTCGACGAGGCCGCGCTGGAACCGCACCTGCGCATGAATCTGCGCCTGCGCGACGAGGACGGCAAGGTGCTGGCGACCTCGCGTGACCTGGATGCGCTGCGTGAACGCTTTGGCACGCGTGCCGGCCACGCCTTCGCCGCGCGCGCCGGGCGGGCGCTGGCCAGCGAAGGCCTGCATGCGTTTCCGCACGATCCGATTCCGTTGCAGGTCCCCGGCGAAGCCGGCGTGCCGGCCTATCCGGCGCTGGTGGACGAAGGCGACAGCGCGGCATTGCGCATCTTCGCCGACCGTGCGCAGGCGCTGGCGGCCCATCCCAGGGGCGTGCGCCGGCTGATGGAGATCGCTCTGGCCGACAAGGTCAAGCAGGCGCGCAAGCAGTTGCCGGTCTCGCCCAAGACCGGCCTGCTGTATGCGGCGCTGGAATCGCAGGAACGCCTGCGCGGCGACATCGTCGATGCCGCCCTGAACGCGGTGCTGGCCGAGGGTCTGGGCGAGATCCGCGATCCGGGCAGCTTCGCCCAGCGTCGCGATGCGGCCGGCAAGGCGCTGTTCGGCGAGGCCATGGAACGGCTCAAGCTGGCCGAAGCGATTCTTGGCGCGGTCGCCGAACTCAAGCCCGAGTTGGAGGCGCCGCTGATGGGCTGGGCGCGCGGCAACCTGGACGACCTGCATGCGCAGCTGGCGGCGCTGGTCCATCCGGGCTTCCTGCGGCAGACGCCGGCCGAGGCGCTGGCGCAGTTCCCGCGCTATCTCAAGGCGATGAAGCTGCGCGCCGAGCGGGCCAAGCGCGACCCCAGCCGCGACCAGCAGCGCATGCTGGAACTGGTGCCGTTCGTACAGGCGCTGGACGATGCAAAGGCGTTGGGCCGCGCCCAGTCCGACGACTGGCAGGCCCTGCGCTGGGACATCGAGGAACTGCGCGTGTCGCTGTTCGCCCAGGAGCTGGGCGCGCGGTCGGGTGTCAGCCCGAAGAAGCTGGCCCAGCGCGTGGCCGCCCTGCGCGAACGCTGAAGACCGTAGCCCGGGTCGCGCAGCGCTCCCGGGGCTTTGCCGGTGATGCCTCTCCGGGAGCGCTGCGCGACCCGGGCTACGGGGCTACTCCTCGCCTGGAACCCGTTCGCCCATCAACTCGCGCTCGCGTTTTTCCAGTTCCTCGGCATAGCGCTTGCGGACAAAGCCTTCGGACAGCACGCCGAGCACCTTGCGCTCGTCGTCGACCACGGCCAGTTCGTCGGCCTGGGTGGCGTCGAAGATCTTCATGACCGCCACGATGTCGGTATCGGCGGTCAACACCACGTCGCGGTGCTGGGCGTATTCGCCGACGCTGGCGTCCTTGCGCACGCCGTCGGCATAGACCATGGCCAGCGGCACCACGCCGGCGTAGTGGCCGGCGTCGTCTTCCAGGACCACACGCTGGGTCGAACCCAGCGGGAAACGCCGCCGGAATTCGGCCACGCTGGTCGAATCCTGCGTGTGGTTGGCGTCCTTGCGCATCATCTTGCCGGCCGACAGGTTGCGTACCCAGCCCACGTCGCGCGCGCTGCGGATGGCTTCGCCGCGCAGGTGCAGGCGCCAGGTGGAGAACGAATAGCCGAAGACCTGGCGCACCACCGTGTTGGCCACCAGCACCGCGGCCATCACTGCGCTGGCCAGGACGAAATCGTGGGTGCCTTCCAGGATCAGCATGGCCATGGTCATCGGCGCGCCGACGATCGCCGCCGCCAGCCCGGCCATGCCGACCAGCGAGGCGCTGGTGACATCGACCCACGACTCGCCCACCAGCTGGTTCAGGCCCAGCGCGAAGAAGGCGCCGACCAGCGCGCCCATGAACAAGGACGCGAAGAACAGGCCGCCGCGAAAGCCGAAGCCCAGCGAGATGCCCGAGGCCAGGCACTTGAGCACCAGAAGTGTGGCCAGGAACTGCAGGGTGTTGTCGCTGCTGATGTCCAGATGCAGCGCGCCGTGGCCGGAAGACAGCACTTGCGGCGAATACAGGGCCAGCGGCACCAGCAGCAGCCCGCCGACCACCGGCCGTCCCCAGACCGGCAGGTTGATTCTGCCGATTCCGCGCTCGATCCCGGCCACCAGCCGCATCACCGCGATGCCGATCAGCGCGCAGGTCAGGCCCAGCGCGATGTAGATGGCATAGTCGCGCGGGGCGAGCTGGTAGGCCGACGCTGCGGGCAGCAGGTAGGCCTGCCCACCCAGCGCTGCGGCCATGAACGCCCCGCCCAGGGCCGCGGCCGCGACCGGCGCCAGCGCCGAGGGCGTATAGGCGCCGATCACGATTTCGAACGCATAGAACGCGCCAGCCAGCGGCGCGCCGAACGCCGCGGCGATCGCACCGGCCGCACCGGCGCCGACCAGGGTGCGCATGTCGGCGCGCCGGACGCGCAGGAGGCGACCCAGCTGCGAGCCACTGCCGGCACCCATCTGCGCGTAGGCCGCTTCCAGTCCGACCGACGCACCGAAACCGTTGGACAACAGGGTCTGCAGCGACACGATCAGGTTGTCGCGCATCGACATGCGCCCGCCGTGCAGGGCATTGGCTTCCACCGCATCGACCAGCGGCCGCTTGCGCCGGCGCGCGGCCAGGGTGAGCAGGCCCACCAGCAGGCCGCCCAGCGGCAGCACCAGCAGTTGCGACAGGCGCAGGCCATCGGCCGTGCTTAGGCGTTGTTCTGGCGCCAGTCCGAACAGCCAGCTCTGCATCGCGTGAGCCAGGCCGCTCTGGAGCAGGGTCAATCCGGCGGCGATCAGCCCGACCAGCGTGGCCAGGCCGATGAACCACAGGTCGTTTGCGCGGAACTGCCGACGCAGCCAGTCCAGCGGCAGATGCAGCTGGGCACGAACGATATCGGCAACGCGATGCGGCTTATCGACCTGGGTCTGCATCCGGCGTCTCTGGCGTGCGGAAAATGCCCGGCGCTGCGTCATCCATCAGGCTCGGCGCGGCGTCGGCCGCACACTGTGTGTGATGCATGGGTGTTCCCATGTGGGGCAGGCCGGTAGTGTAGTCGTCCCCGTTCTACATGCCGTATCAGTGTCCGCGCCGATGTCCGCACCAACCCCCTCGCTCCCCGCCGTGGTCCAGGCCGTTCTGGCGGGCTTGCCGCAGACGCTGCGCGACGCGCTGGAAAGCGGCCTGGCCGCACCGGAGGCACACGCCGACATGCCGGACGCGTGGCCGGTGCTGGCCGACACGCTGGCGACGCTGACGGGCCTGTCGGCCGATAGCGAAGTGCTCGGCGCGGCGCTGCTGGCCGGCTTGCCGACCCTGCGGCCGACGCTGCTGCCGCAGCTGCGCAAGAGCGCGCCGGGAATGATCGCGCTGCTGGATGGCCAGGCCGCCGCGGCGCAGGTGTGGGCGCTGCATGCCGAGCCCGGCGCGGCCCGCAACACCGAAGGCCTGCGCCGGTTGCTGCTGGCCATGGTCCAGGACCTGCGCGTGGTGCCGATCCTGCTGGCCCGCCAGCTGGCCCGCATGCGCACCGCCAGCACGCTGCCGGAGGACCAGTGCCGTGAGCTGGCCCTGCTGACCCGCGACATCCACGCGCCGCTGGCCAACCGCCTGGGCATCTGGCAGCTGAAGTGGGAGCTGGAAGACCTGGCGTTCCGCTATCTGCAGCCGGAGACCTACCGCTCCATCGCCGCCCAGCTGGACGACAAGCGCACGGGCCGCGAGCGCTACATCGAAAAGGTCAAGGCGACCCTGCGCGCGACCCTGGCCGAGCACCACATCGCCGCCGAGGTCAGCGGCCGGCCCAAGCACATCTACAGCATCTGGAAGAAGATGCAGCGCAAGCAGGTCGCGCTGGACGAACTGTTCGACCTGCGTGCGGTGCGCATCGCGGTCGGCGACGTGGCAGCCTGCTATGCCGCGCTGGGCGTGGTGCATGCGCTGTGGACGCCGATCCCGTCCGAGTTCGACGACTACATCGCCCGGCCCAAGGCCAATGACTACCGCTCGCTGCACACCGCCGTGGTCGGGCCGGAAGGGCGCGCGCTGGAAGTGCAGATCCGCACCCACGAGATGCACGCGCAGGCCGAGCTAGGGGTGGCCGCGCACTGGCGCTACAAGGAAGGTGGAGGCGATGCCGCCTTCGACCGCAAGATCGCCTGGATGCGGCGCCTGCTGGAGCAGGCCAATGAAAGCGAGCCCAGCGACGGCGCGGATGCGGCGCTGGGCGGCGCGTTCGATGCCGAGCTGGCCGAGGACCGCATCTACACCCTGACGCCCAAGGGCGAAGTGATCGACCTGCCGCGTGGCGGCACGGTGCTGGATTTCGCCTACCACGTGCACACCATGGTCGGGCACCGCACGCGCGGGGCCAAGGTCAACGGCCGGATCGTGCCGCTGAGCCATGTGCTGCACAGCGGCGACCGGGTGGAGATCATGACCGCCAAGACCGGCGAGCCCAAGCGCGACTGGCTGCAGGCGTCGAGCGGCTTCCTGGCCAGCGCGCGTTCGCGCGACAAGGTGCGTGCGTATTTCCACAAGCTCGACCGGGCCGGCAACATCGCCGCCGGCAAGGACCTGCTGGATCGCGAACTCAAGCGCCTGCACCTGCACCAGCTGGACCTGGCGCCGGCGCTGAAGAAGTTCCGCGCCGATTCGGCCGAGGAGCTCTACATCCAGGTGGCGCTGGGCGACACCGGTCCCAGCCAGGTCGCCCGTGCGCTGCAGGAAGACCAGCGCGCCCAGTCCGGCGACGCGCCGCTGCCGCTACAGAATGCGACCCGCCGGCCGGTGCAGCGCGCGCCGGGCGCGGACAAGTCGCGCTTCACCGTGCAGGGCGTGGGCAACCTGCTGGTCCAGCTGGCCAAGTGCTGCCAGCCGGTCGCCGGCGAACCCATCGTCGGCTACCTGACCCGCGGCCGTGGCGTCACCGTGCATCGCCGCGACTGCGCAGCCCTGCGCCGGCTGGCCGCACAGCATCCGCAGCGCGTGCTGCCGGTGGAGTGGGGCGTGGCCGGCGGCGGCTACGAGGTCGACGCACTGATCAATGCAATCGACCGCAAGTGGTTGCTCAAGGACATCACCACCCTGATCGCACAGGAAGACGCGCACGTGCTGGACATCCACAGCGACAGCGGCACGGCCGGCCGGGTGCGGTTGAAGCTGCGCCTCAAGGTGTCCGACTACGGCCAGCTGTCCACCCTGCTGGGCAAGCTGGATGCGCTGCCCGGCGTGCAGGACGCGCGCCGCGCCGGGTAGGAGCGCAGCTGGGCGTGCCGGGTGATGTGCCCGGTCGCGCTCAGATGCGCTCCGCCATCGTTCAGCCCGGGGATCGGCTTCTCACACGCGCTGACGGATACTGCCGCGCGTGAATCCCACGCCCGACCAGCTGCCCGACGGCAGGATCGAACCGCGCATCGACTGGCAGCTTCCGCCAGACGAGGAGCGGATTCGTCCGCGTCCCCAGCCAAGGTCGGCGGCGCGACCGCGTTGGCCCTGGCTGCTGGGCATAGTGATCATCGTTGGCCTGGTGACGGCGGTGGCGCTGCGCAAGCCCATCGCCAACCGGATGTGGCAGGGCACCCGGGTACAGGCGCTGCTGGACCAGGGCGATGCGGCGATCCGCCAGGGCAAGCTCAGCGCCAGCGATGGCAGTGGCGCGCGGCAGCGGTTCGAAGCCGCGCTGGCCCTGGACAACGACCGCCGCGAGGCCCGCGATGGCCTGGCCCGCGTGGGCGCTGCGGCAATCGCCCAGGCCCGGGCCGCGCTGCAGGCCAACGATCTTCCCGCCGCGCGCCAGGCGCTGGCGCTGGCCCGGCAGCTGCAGGTGCCGCAGGCCAGGTCCGAGGCGGTCGCCCAGGCGCTGCGCAAGCGCGAAGCCGCCGCCGCCGGGATCGGCACCCTGGTCGCGCAGGCCGTGGCCGCGCGTGACGCGGGCAGGACCGATGGCAGCCCGGATGCGGCGCTGCCGCTGTTCCAGCGCGTGCTGGCGCTGCAGCCGGACAACACGATCGCCCTGGAGGCGCGCGAGGATCTGCTGTCCGACCAACTGCAGCAGGCCCGGCGCGCGCTGCAGGCCGGGCAGCTGGGCGATGGCGCGCGGCGCATCGCGCGGGTGCGCGAACTCGACGCCGGCCACTACGATCTGCCAGCGGCCAACGCGGAGCTGGCGCGGTCGCTGGATCGGCAGCGCCGCCAGGCCGATACGGACCTGCGCCGCGAGCGCCTGGACCGTGCGGTGACCGCTTATCGAGCGGTGCTGGAGGCGGCCCCCGGCGATGCGGCCGCCACCCTGGGCCTGCAGAACGCCGCGAGCCAGTACGCCCAGCGCGCGCGCCGGGCGGCGGCCGATTTCGATTTCGACGCGGCGGCTGCGGATCTGGCACAGGCGCGCGCGCTGTCGCCGCAGTCGGCCGCGGTGGCCGAGGCCGCGCGTGCCATCGATCGCGCGCACCGCAGCCAGGCACGGCTGGACGAAGCGGCACCGGCATCGCCGCAGCGCCAGCGCCGGGTCCAGGCGCTGCTGGCCGATGCAGCCAGGGCCGAGGCGCGCGGCGACTGGATCAATCCGCCGGGCGAAAGCGCATTCGACAAACTGCGAGCCGCCCAGGCCTTGGCGCCGGAGGATCCCACGGTGCGTAAGGCCGCCCAGCGCCTGGTGCCGGACGTCAGGCGCTGCGTTACCCGCGAACTGTCGGCCAACCGCGTCCGTGCGGCGCAGACCTGCCTGGATGCCTGGCAGGCGATTGCGCCGAGCGATGGCGCACTGGGCACGGCGCGCCGGCAGCTGGCGATGCGCTGGATCGACATCGGCACCGAGCGCCTGGGCGCGGGCGAACTGGGCGTGGCCAACGAAGCGCTGCAGCGCGCACGCGGCCTGGACCGCAGTGCGCCGGGGCTGGACGATTTCGCCGCGCGGGTTGTGCATGCGCGTGCCGGTGGAGGCTGAGGACATGGCCATGGACAATGCCCACGCGACCCCGCCGCCGCTGGCCGGCGAACTGATCCGGGCCGGCAGTGCCGGCACGCTGAGCCCGCAGGACCTGGAACAGCTGCGCCAGGCGGTGCAGAAGCTGGAACACCCCAGCTTCGGCGCACGCGTGGCCAACCTGGTCGGCACGCCGGTGGAGAAGCTGATCGGCTTCCTGCCCAAACGTGCCAACGCGGTCATCGTCTTTGCCGCGCGCAAGGCGATTGGCGCCGCGCTGCGGGTGGCGCTGACCACGCTGGACAGCCGCGCCAGGCCCGAAGGCGCGCGCAAGTCATCGGACTGGTGGCATCTGGGCGCCACCGCCGCCACCGGCGCGGTCGGCGGGGCGTTCGGCCTGGCAGCGCTGGCGGTGGAGCTTCCGCTGACCACCACCATCATGCTGCGCTCCATCGCCGATATCGCCCGCAGCGAAGGTGCGGACCTGACCAATCCGGCGGTGCGCCTGGAATGCGTGCGGGTGCTGGCGATGGGCGGCAATTCGCCCAGTGACGATGCGACCGAAGTGGGGTATTACGCAGCACGCGAGGCGATGAGCCGGATGGTCTCCGATGCCGCCACGCACGTGGCCCGCCACGGCCTGCAGAAGGAGGGCGCGCCAGTCCTGGTCGGCCTGGTCAAGGCGATCGCCGAGCGCTATTCGCTGCAGGTCAGCGAGAAGGCCGCCGCGCAGTGGGTGCCGGTGCTGGGCGCGCTGGGCGGGGCCACGGTCAATTCAGTGTTCATGGACCACTTCCAGAGCATGGCGCGCGGGCATTTCATCGTGCGCCGGCTCGAGTCGCTGCATGGTCCCGAGGTGGTGCACACCGCCTATCAGGCCCTGGCGACGCTGCTGGCCGACTGATCAGCGCGCCGCGTTGTCGAAGAACACACGGCGGACCGTGGCCCGCGCCGCATCCAGTGAAAAATGCTGCTGCACGTTGTCGATGCCATGCGCGGCCAGGGTCTGCCACAGCACCGGATCGCCGTACAGGCGCAGCACCGCATCGGCAAACGCCTGTGGCGCATCGGCGACCAGCACGTCCCGGCCGTCGTGCAGGTGCATGCCTTCCACCGCCATCGAAGTGGCCACTACCGGCAGTCCGTGTGCCATCGCCTGGTTGACCTTACCCTTGACGCCCGCGCCGTAGCGCAGCGGCGCCAGTGCGATGCGGCTGCCTTCCAGCAACGGCATCAGGTCCGGGACATGCCCGTGCACGATCACGCCGGGCTGGCTGCGCAGGCGTTCGATCTGCGGTGGCGGATCGATGCCGACGACGTGGAACAGCACCTTCGGCAGCAGCGCGCGCACCTGCGGGAACACCTGCTCGGCAAACCACAGCACCGCGTCCACGTTCGGCGGATGGTGAAAACCGCCGACGAACAACAGATCGCTGCGCGCATCGAACGCCGCGCCGGCGCCGCCGAGCTGGTGCAGGTTGGATAGGATCTCCACCTGCACGCCGGGCGCTTCGCGCGCCAGTTCCTCGCGTTCGACCGGGCTGACCACCAGGGTGGTGTCGGCCGCGCGCATCACCGCCAGCTCCAGGGCCTGGGTGGCGTGGGACTGCTTGAGCATCACCGCGTCGTTGGCCATCTGCGCGCCGCGCCGTTCACGCAGGTAATGCAGGTCCACCGTGTCGAAGACCACCTTGGCCTGGGGAGCATAGGTTCGGACCAAGGGGATGAACTGATCGCCCACGTAGTGGCGGCTGAGCATCACGACGTCGAAGCGCGCGCCCTGATTCTTGAAAAACCTTGGAAATCGTTTGACGAATGGCGCATGCCAGACCTCGATGCCCAGTTCCTGCAGCGCGGGCGTGTAGTCCGGTACGAACGCAGCGTCGGCAGCAACGAAACATACATGCGCGCCTTCGGATTGGAGCAGGCGCATCAGGTTGACCAGGCGCAGAGAACCGGAGTCGCGATCCGCTTTCGGGGTCAGTGTGTCGATGACCAGCACCTGCCGCTGCCGTGCATGCAGGCTGGCCGGCGAAGGCGACATGCGCTGTACTGGCTGCCGTGTCAGGGCATCACGCCACTTGTCGGCAAACACGCCGGCATTGCGTACCTGGTAGGCCTTGATGCCGCTGCCGGTATCGGTGCCGGCGGTGGCGCCCTCGCGGTGGACCACGACCGAGGCCGGCTGGTAGCGCACCTTCAGGCCCGCCGCGCGGACCGCGAATCCCAGGTCAGTGTCCTCGTAGTAGGCCGGCGCGTAACGTGCATCGAAGCCTCCGAGCCGCTCGAACAGCGCCCGCGGCAGTGCGATCGCCGCGCCGGAGCAGTAGTCGGCCTCGCGCACGTAGCCGTAGCGTGGGTCGGACGGCGCATCGAAGCGCCCGTAGCTCCAGGCCGAACCGTTGGGGAAGATCACGCCGCCGGCCTCCTGCAGGCGTCCGTCGGGATACACCAGCTTTGCGCCGGCCAGGCCGGTGTCGGGATGGGTGGCGAAGGTCGCCAGCAGTGCTTCCAGCCAGCCCGGCTGGGGCAGGGTGTCGTTGTTGAGGAACACCACGAACTCGCCGCGGGCCAGCGCCGCGCCGTCGTTGCACGCGGCGATGAAGCCGCCGTTGCGCGGCCGCAGGTGATAGCGCAGGCCCTGGACTTGCGGCAGGCACTGGGCGGTGGCGTCGGGCGAGCCATCGTCGACCACGATGATCTCCACCGGCAGCTGCGACGGCGCGGCTGCCAGGGCGCGCAGGCAGTCCAGGGTCATCTGCAGCTGACCGTAGACCGGGATCACGATGCTGGCGCGCGGCGTCTCAGAAAATGGAACCGAAAATGGCGCGAACGGTTCCGAGGCCGGCAGCCACAGTGGCGTGGCCAGCGCCGGGCGGCGCAGCTGCCCGGACAGGCGTTCGCAGGCACGTCGGACAGTCGGGCCAACGCCGCGGGTGCGGGCGCTGGCCAGCATCCGGCGCAGGGTGGATGCCGCACGCGTGAACAGGAAGCGCGCGTCATCCAGCAACATCGACATGGGCGGTCCTAACTCCAGCTGATCGGGCGGAGATCCGCGAAGCCGGGTATGCGCCGGCCTGCGCTAGACTCTCCTGTCCTTTCCATTGTCGCATCCGAAGTGGCCCGCAACGACGACGAACACGCCGACGACACGTACGACGATCAAGACGAACAGGCGCAGCCCGCTCCGGCGTGGCGCAGCCGCCTGATCACCCTCGCCCTGGCCCTGCTGGGGTTGGGTCTGGGTTTCCTGATTCCCTACGTGGCCTATCTGAACCATCAGGTCGGCCAGCGTTTCGGCGCGCTGCAGTGGCAGATTCCCACCCGGGTCTATGCGCGGCCGCTGCCGCTGGCGCCGGGCGAGGCACTGGATGCGGCCACTCTGAAGACCGAGCTCGACGCGTCCTCCTATCAGGAGGACGACAAGGGCCAGGCGCCGGGCACCTACGCCCGCAACGGCAACCGCTTTACCATTGCCAGCCGTGGCTTCACCGATGTGGACCACATCATCCCGGCCACGCGCGTGCAGGTGACCCTGTCCAATGGCGAGGTGCTGGGGCTGCGCGACCTGGCCCGCGGCCGCAACATCACCTCTTCGCGCCTGGATCCGGCCCGCATCGCCACCCTGTACGGCAAGCGCCAGGAAGAGCGCCGCCTGGTCCGCCTGGAGGACGTGCCCGAGTTGCTGGTCACCGGCCTGCAGGCGGTGGAAGACCGCGACTTCGCCACCCACCACGGCATCGACCTGTCCGGCATCGTCCGTGCCGGCTGGGAGTTTGCCAGCAGCGCCGGTGAAGTGCGCCAGGGGGCAAGTACGCTGACCCAGCAGCTTGCCCGCAGCGGCCTGCTCGGCATCGGCCGCGAACAGACCATTGGCCGCAAGTTCAACGAGATCCTCTACGCGGTGATCCTGGAAGCGCGCTACGACAAGCGCACGATTCTGGAGGCCTATTTCAATCAGGTGTACTGGGGCCAGCGCGGCAGCCAGGCCATCCACGGCGTGTCGGCGGCTTCCGAATTCTGGTTCGGCCGCGACCTGGACAGCTTGTCCACCGAGCAGATGGCCCTGCTGATTGGCATCGTCAAAGGCCCGTCCTACTACGACCCGCGCCGCCATCCCGAGCGCGCCAAGGCGCGCCGCGACCTGGCCCTGCGCCGGATGCTGGCGACCAGGCTGATCGACCAGAAGGAATTCGACCGCGCCATCGCCGCGCCGCTGGGCGTGACCCGCGATCCGGGCATCACCGCGGCCAACCGCTTCCCGGCCTACGTGGACCTGGTCCGCCGCCAGCTGGCCCACGACTATCCCGAAGACGCGCTGCAGGGCGCTGGCCTGACCGTGATGACCGGCATGTCGCCTTCGGCCCAGGCCTACGCCGAAGGCGCGGTGACCCGCACCATCACCCAGTTGGAAAAAGGCAAGCGTCCGCCGCTGCAGGCTGGGCTGGTGATGACCGACGTGCACAACGGTGACGTGCTGGCGGTGGTCGGCAGCCGTGACGTGGCCGCGCCCGGCTTCAACCGTGCCGTCGAGGCGCGGCGCCCGCTGGGCTCGCTGCTCAAGCCGTTCGTATACCTGCTGGCGCTGTCCCAGCCGGACTCCTGGTCGCTGGCCAGCTGGGTCGATGATGAGCCGATCAGCGTGCCGCTGGGCCGCGGCAAGAGCTGGAGCCCGGGCAACTCGGACAACCGCAGCCACGGGCGGGTGCGGGTGATCGACGCGCTGGCGCACTCCTACAACCAGGCCACCGTACGGGTGGGCATGAAGGTCGATCCGCAGCGCGTGGCCGACCTGCTCAAGGTACTGGCCGGAATCGAGGCTGATCCCAACCCCGCGCTGATCCTGGGCGCGACCGAGCAAAGTCCTTACGCGATGGCGCAGGCCTACCAATTCCTGGCTTCGGGTGGGCAGATCCAGCCGCTGCACGCCGTGCGTGGGGTGATCGACGCACAGGGACGGGTGCTCAATCGTTACGACAAGACCCCGGCCGCAGCGCAGAAGGGCGATTCCATCGCCGCACATCTGGTCAGCGTCGCGCTGCAGAGCGTCATCACCGAAGGCACTGGTCACCAGTTGCTGGCCGACGGCCTGGGCCGGCTGTCGCCGGCCGGCAAGACCGGCACCAGCAATGATGGTCGAGACAGCTGGTTTGCCGGCTATACCGGCGACCACCTGGCCGTGGTGTGGATGGGGAATGACCAGAACAAGGAAGCCGGCCTGTACGGCGCGACTGCTGCGATGCGGGTCTGGTCTGGCATCTTCTCGCGCCTGCCCAGCGCGCCGCTGCAAGTGTCCAATGAAGGCCTGGACTGGCGCTGGGTGGCCGAATCGGCCGCCGTGGACGCCGGTTGCCCGGGCGCGCGGCGCTTCCCGTTCGTGACCGGCTACGCGCCGGCGCAGCAGCCGTGCCAGCAATACGACACCGGCGAGGAAAGCAGCGGCGGCGGTTGGCGTCGCTGGTTCGGCCTGCCGCCCAAGGAGCCGGATACCCCGGCCCGCGAAATTCCCACGCCGCCATCGGCGCCCACGCAGAGCCCGCTATGAACCCAGTCGTCCGCCTTGCCCTGACCAGTGCGCTGCTCCTGCCCCTGGCCGCCTGCGTGACCGAGCCGCCGCCCGCGCCGGCCCCCGCGGCGCCGCGCGTGACCCCGACCCAGGCGCTCAACGCCGTGCTGGCCGAGGCCAAGGCCGACGATCGCGAACTGGCGATCCAGCCGGTCCGCGATCCTGAAGTGGAAGACCTGCGCGAGACCTCCGTGGCCGCGCAGAAGCGCGGTGACTGGAAAGCCTCGGCCGAAGCGCTCAACCAGGCGCTGCTGATCAGCCCCGAGGACCCGGCCGTGCTGCAGGAGCGGGCCGAAGTCGCGCTCGCCCTGGGCGAGTGGGAGCGTGCCGAAACCCTGTCGCGCAAAGCGCTTGAGCTGGGTTCCAGGACCGGTCCACTGTGCCGTCGCCACTGGGCCACGATCGAGCAGTCGCAGCTGGCCCGCGGCGAAGACCAGAACGCCGCCTCGGCCCATACCCAGATCGCCAGCTGCACGGTCGCCGGCTTCGACCGGATGTGAGCTGCACCATGGTGATCGCGCCGCCGCTGGCCCCGCGCCGCATGGCGGCGCGGGGTAACGCCCGCTGATGTCGCAGCTGTCGCAGGCCAGCCGCGAGGCGTTGGGTGAGGGCGGGGCGCTGGCGGTGCGGCTGGAGCAGTTCGTCCCGCGCGGTGCCCAGCTCAACCTGACCGGTGCCATCGCCGATGCGCTGGATGCGCGCGATACGCTGCTGGCCGAGGCCGGCACCGGTACCGGCAAGACCTTCGCCTACCTCGTGCCGGTGTTACTGTCGGGGATGAAGGCGATCCTGTCCACCGGCACCCGCGCGCTGCAGGACCAGCTCTATCACCGCGACCTGCCGCGGGTGCGCGCCGCCCTGGGCGTGGGCCACAGCGCGGCGCTGCTGAAAGGCCGCGCCAACTACCTGTGCCGCTATCGCCTGAGCCAGGCGCGTGGCGAGCCGCAGTTCGCCTCGCGCGACCAGATCGACCAGTTCCAGCGGATCGTGGTCTGGAGCGGGCGCACCCGCTACGGCGACATGGCCGAGCTGGAATCACTGCCGGATGACTCCCCGCTGCTGCCCCTGGTGACCTCCACCGTGGACAACTGCCTGGGCACCGAATGCCCGTTCTGGGACGACTGCTTCGTGGTCCAGGCCCGCCAGCGCGCGCAGGCGGCCGACATCGTGGTGGTCAACCACCACCTGCTGCTGGCCGACCTGGCGCTCAAGCAGGAAGGCTTCGGCGAGATCCTGCCCGGTGCGCAGGCCTTCGTCATCGACGAGGCCCACCAGCTGCCGGAACTGGCGGCCAGCTTCTTCGGCGAAGGCTTCGGCCTGCGCCCGCTGCAGGAACTGGTCCGCGACGCCATCGCCGAAAGCCGCGCGGTGCCCGGCGCGCTGGCCCAGGTCGAGCCGCTGGCGCGAGCGCTGGATTTCGCCCTGCGCGAACTGCGCGCGGCGATGGAAGGGCTGCCGCCGCGCGGCACGCGGCAACGCGCGCTGGGCAGCCCGGCGGTGCGCGAGGGCTTCGATACGCTGGTGATCGCGCTGCAGGACCTGGCGCGCGTGCTGGGGCCATTGGCCCAGGCCGCGCCCGGGCTGGACGCCTGCCATGCGCGCGCGCGCGACATCACCGGGCGGCTGCAGCGCTGGCTCGGCGAGGTGTCCGCCGAAGAGCCGCAGGCCGTACTGCGCAGTGCCGATGTGCCGGCGGTGGACGACCACGCCGATTTCCCGCTCGATCCGGAAGACCGGCCACCGCATGGCGGTTCGACCGATGTGTTCTGGTACGAACTGACCCCGCGCGCGTTCCGCTGCCAGCGCACGCCGCTGGACGTGTCCGGCCCGCTGCGCCAGCATCGGGAAGCCTCGCACGCAGCCTGGATCTTCACCTCGGCGACGCTGACCGTGGGCGGCGGTTTCGAGCACATCGCCACGCGCCTGGGGCTGGACGATCCGCACACGCTGCTGCAGCCCAGCCCGTTCGACTGGCCGCGCCAGGCGCTGTGCTACCAGCCGCCCGGCCTGCCGGATCCGAATGCGCGCGGCTACGGCACCGCGCTGATCGCCGCGCTGCTGCCGGTGCTGCATGCCTCGAACGGGCGCGCGTTCCTGCTGTTCGCCTCGCATCGCGCCCTGCGCGAGGCGGCCGAGGCCCTGCGCGATGCGCCGTGGCCGCTGTTCGTGCAGGGCCAGGCGCCGCGCGCTGCCTTGCTGCAGCGCTTCCGGGAATCGGGCAATGGCGTGTTGCTGGGATCGGCTTCTTTCCGCGAAGGCGTGGACGTGGTCGGCGAGGCGCTGAGCGTGGTGGTGATCGACAAGCTGCCGTTCGCCGCGCCGGACGACCCGGTATTCGAGGCCAAGCTGGAAGCGATCCGCAACGCCGGCGGCAATCCGTTCCGCGATGAGCAACTGCCGCAGGCGGTGATCGCGCTGAAGCAGGGCGTGGGCCGGCTGATCCGCAGCGAGTCCGATCGCGGCGTATTGGTCCTGTGCGATCCGCGCCTGAGCAGCAAGGCCTACGGCCGCACCTTTCTGCAGTCGCTGCCGCCGTTCGCGCGCACCCGCGATGTGGCCGACGTGCAGGCATTCTTCGGCCAAGGCGATTGACGGTGGGAGCCGCTTCAGCGGCGATAAGCCATCCCCGGTAAAGCCTCATCGCCGCTGAAGCGGCTCCCACATGTGCCATCCGGTGATTCTGAAATAATGCGGAGGTCTTTCCCGCTTCCTTCGCTCCAGGTGACCCATGTCCGCAACGCTCCGCATCGCGATGGCGCAGTTCGATTTCCCGGTCGGCGACCTCACGGGAAACACTCGGCGCATCGTCGAGCAGATCGCAATCGCGCGTGACGAGTACGGTGCCGACCTGGTGCTGTTTCCCGAACTGGCGTTGAGCGGCTATCCGCCGGAGGATCTGCTGATGCGGCCCTCGTTCCTGGCCGATTGCCATGCGGCGATGGACGAAATCGCCAAGGCCACCACCGGGGGCATCACAGCAGTGGTCGGCTGGCCGGAAAGCGCCGGCAGCGTGCTGTACAACGCCGCCTGCGTGCTGCGCGACGGGCGCATCGAAGCCAATTACCGCAAGCGCGAGCTGCCCAACTACAACGTGTTCGACGAGCGCCGTTATTTCCATGCCGATCCCGATGGCGGCTCGTGCGTGTTCGAGCTCAAGGGCGTGCCGGTCGGCGTGGTGATCTGCGAGGACCTGTGGTTCGCCGAGCCGCTGGCCGATACCGCAAAGCACGGCGCGCAGCTGGTGCTGGTGCCCAACGCCTCACCATTCGAACACAACAAGCACGCCCAGCGCGATGCGCTGCTGGCAGAGCGCGTGCGCGAGACCGGCGTGGCCCTGGCCTACCTCAACGTGGTCGGCGGCCAGGACGCGCTGGTGTTCGATGGCGCTTCGGTAGTGGCCAGCGGCAATGGCGATATTTCGCCGGCCGCTGTGGCATTCACCGAGCAGTGGCTGGTGGTGGACTACGACGCCCAGACCCGCACGTTCACCCCCGTGCAGTGGCAGGACGAAGGCGATGAAAGCCGCGACGCGCTGGCCTGGCGCGCGGTGGTGCGCGGCATCGCCGATTACTGCGGCAAGAACGGCTTCGGCAAGGCCTGGGTGGCGCTGTCCGGCGGCATCGATTCTTCGATCGTGCTGGCCATGGCGGTCGATGCCCTGGGCGCGGAGAACGTCACCGCCGTGCGCCTGCCCTCGCGCTACACCGCCGGGCTGTCCAACTCGCTGGCGCAGGAACAGTGCCTGGCGCTGGGGGTGCGCATGGAGACGGTGGAAATCGAGGCGCCGTTCAAGGGTTTCCTCGAGGCGCTGGGACCGCTGTTCGAAGGCCGCGATCCGGACACCACCGAAGAGAACCTGCAGTCGCGCACACGTGGCGCGATCATGATGGCGCTGTCCAACAAGTTCGGCGGCCTGCTGCTGACCACCGGCAACAAGAGCGAGTACGCGGTCGGCTACGCGACGATCTACGGTGACATGTGCGGCGGCTATGCACCGATCAAGGACCTGTACAAGACCGAGGTGTTCTCGCTGGCGCGCTGGCGCAACACGGTCGGCGGCGCGCCGGTGATTCCACCGGCGGTGATCGATCGTCCACCCTCGGCCGAGCTGCGCGAAAACCAGCTCGACCAGGACTCGCTGCCGCCCTACGACGTGCTGGACGCCATTCTGACCCGCTACGTGGACCTGGAGCAGTCGCGCGCCGAGATCATCGCCGCCGGCTTCGACGCCGAGGTGGTCAACCGCATGCTGCGCCTGGTCCGCATCAGCGAATGGAAACGCCAGCAGGCCGCACCGGGCCCCAAGGTCTCCCAACGCGCCTTCGGCCGCGAGCGGCGCTATCCGATCAGCAACCGCTATCCGGCCTGAGTCATGTAGGAGCGCACCGCAGCGGCGCGAAGCGCTTTCACAAGGAAAGCCCCATCGCGCCCTGCGGTGCGCTCCTACCTATCCGGCGTAGCGCACGGCATTCGTTTCCGGGCGATTCCCGGGCAAAGAAAAAGGAGCCTTGTGGCTCCTTTTTCGTATTGACCGCGTTGGATGCCGATCAGTTCTTGCGTGCGTCCTCGTTGTCCAGCGCGGACTTCTCGCCGGCAAACGGGTTGAGCTTGCGCATGGTCATCGGGAAATCCGGCCAGTTGCCGGCCAGCCACGGATGCTGGGGGTCGTTCATTTCCAGCACGCGGCGGGCGTCGTCGGCCAGGGTCTTGTTGCCCAGCCTGGTATAGGCCTCGCCCAGGGCGGCGACCGCATCGTACTGGTACTCGCTCTGCGGGTAGGTCTCCAGGATGTACTTGGCGCGGCTGACGGCGGCGGTGTAGGCGCCGCGGTGCAGGTAATACAGCGCGCTGTCCATCTCGTGACGGGCAAAGGTGTTGCGCAGCTTGATCATGCGCTGGCGCGCGTCGTCGGCGTAGCGGCTGTTGGGATAACGCTCGGAGACGGTGTTGAAGTCGCTGTAGCCCTGCAGCGGCGTGGACAGGTCGCGGCGGCTGGAATCCAGACGCCAGACCTTCTGCAGGAATACCGTGTCACGGCTGGAATTGGCCAGGCCACGCAGGTAGTACATGTAGGGCACGTTGCGCTGGGTCGGGTAGGTGCGCAGGAAGCGGTCGATGCTGGACACCGCTTCGTCCATCTTGCCGGACTTGTACTGGGCGTAGGCGATTTCCATCTGCGCCTGCTCGGTGTACTGGCCGTAGGGATATTGCGCGATCAGCGCCTGGAACTGCCTTTCGGCACCCGTCCAGTTGGCGCGCGTCATGTCCGTATGCGCTTGGTTGTAGATCGTCTCGACCGGACGGGATTCCTGGGCCTTGTCCTTCTTGTTCCGGCCACAGCCCGTGGCCGTGAGGGCCACCACCAGGAGCAGGAACAGGACGCGGACAGTGGGGCGGGTGAACTGGGCTGCGAAGCGCTGGGACATGGGCTGGCGGCTTGGACCGCGTCGGGGAAACGAAGGGGCGATGATAGCCTAGGCGGCTGCCGGGCCATGAATGTCCGGTCAACCGACGCCGATGAACCCTTGACGAAATGACCGCTGCCCCCGACGACGACACCCTGCTGGACTCCGCCAACGCCGAGGGTCCGCGCACCGCCCAAGTGCCCTCGCACGCCGCCGGACGCCGTTTCGACGCGGTCCTGGCCGAGCTGTTCCCCGAATTCTCACGCTCGCGTCTGGCCGAATGGATCAAGTCCGGGGACGCGCGCCTGGACGGCGAAATCGTCCGTCCGCGCGATCCGGTCACCCCGGGCCAGGTCGCCAGCCTGCAGGTGGTGCTGGACACCCAGACCCATGCCCTGCCCGAGGACATCCCGCTGGCGATCCTGTACGAGGACAGCGAGGTCATCGTCCTGAACAAGCCGGCCGGGCTGGTCGTGCATCCGGGTGCCGGCAATCCGACCGGCACCCTGGTCAATGCGCTGCTGTTCCACGATCCGTCGCTGTCGGCACTGCCGCGCGCGGGCATCGTCCATCGCCTGGACAAGGACACCTCCGGGGTCATGGTGGTGGCCAAGACCCTGCCGGCGCACACCTCGCTGGTGGCCCAGCTGTCGGCGCGCGAGGTGCATCGCCAGTACCTGGCCGTGGCGGTCGGAGCGATGGTGTCCGGCGCGACGGTGGATGCGCCGATCGACCGCCACCCGCGCGACCGGCTGAAGATGGCCGTGCGCGAGGACGGCCGCGATGCGGTCACCCACGTGCGCCTGCGCGAGCGCTTCCGCGGCCACACCGCGGTCGAGTGCCGCCTGGAGACGGGCCGCACCCACCAGATCCGCGTGCACATGGCGCACCTGCGCTTCCCGATCGTCGGCGATCCGCTGTACGGCGGCCCGCTGCGCCTGCCGCGCGGCGCCGACGAAGAGCTGACCGCCCAGCTGCGTGGTTTCCGTCGCCAGGCGCTGCACGCCGAGACGCTGGAGTTCGTCCACCCCACGACCGACGAGCCGGTCCGCACCAGCGCGCCGGTTCCGGCCGACATGCTGGCGCTGATGGCCGCCCTGCGCGCCGACGCGGCCGCGCACAAGGCCAAGTGAGCATGCCGGCATGAGCGCGCTGCTGCCTGCCGACTGGCCGGCGCCGCCGGGCGTGCAGGCCTTCAGCACGCTGCGCCATGGCGCCGGCGGTTCGCCCGCGCCGTTCGACACCTTCAATCTGGGCAACCGGACCGCCGCCGATGGCGATGCGCCCGCGCGGGTCGAAGCCAACCGCGCCGCCCTGGTGGCGCTGGCCGGACTGCCGTCCTGGCCGCACTGGCTGCGCCAGGTGCACGACACCGGCGTGGCGCGCCTGGAGACGGCGCTGGCCGCACCGCGGGCCGCGGCGGATGAGCCGCAGGCCGACGCCGCCGTGACCGCCACGCCGGGCGTGGTTCTGGCGATCCTGACCGCCGATTGCCTGCCGGTGGTGTTCGCCGCCGACGATGGCAGCGAAGTGGCGGCCGCCCACGCCGGCTGGCGCGGGCTGGCCGATGGCGTGCTGGAGGCCACGGTGGGCGCCATGGTCACGCCGCCCACGCGCGTGCGTGCCTGGTTGGGGCCGGCGGCCGGGCCGCAGGCCTACGAGATCGGACAGGAGGTCTTTGACGCATTCACGACTGACGACGCCGGTGCAGCCCAGGCCTTTGCCGAATCCCGTCCCGGACACTGGCGCGTGGATCTGTATGCGCTGGCGCGTCGCCGGCTGGCTGCGGTCGGCGTGACCGACGTCCACGGCGGCGGCCTGTGCACGATCAGCGATCCGCAGCGCTTCTATTCGCACCGGCGCGATGCGCACACCGGTCGCCTGGCCACGCTGGTCTGGCGGAGCGCCTGAGCGCGCTGCAGCCGTCTTCGGCCATGGATGCTGCCGCCCGCCTGCCCGCGTCGCCATCGGTCACGCCATTGTTCCAGCGCGTGATGGGCCAGGCCGCGTTTGCGGCTTTGCCGCAGCCGGTGCGGACGCTGCACGCGGGCGCAGGCCAGCAAGGCTGGTGCGGAACCGGCCATGTCGTTCGCGGGCGGCATCCGCTTGCGCGGCTGATGGCCTGGGCCACGCGGTTGCCGCCGACCGGCGCGGTGCCGGTGCGCGTGACATTCGTCCGGCGGGATGGACAGGAATGGTGGCGCCGCCAGTTCGGTCGCCATCTCATGGCGTCCAGGCTGTGGCAGCACGGCGATCTGTTGTGCGAACGGCTGGGTCTGGTGACGTTCGGCTTCGCACTTGCCCAGCAAGGCGAGGTCCTGGACTGGCAGGTGCGGCGGCTGCGCGCGCTGGGCTTGCCGCTGCCGGCGCGCTGGTTCGCCGGCGTCCATGCGCGCGAATCGGCCGACGGCGAGCGCTATACGTTTTCGGTCGATGTGGCGCTGCCGTGGATCGGCCTGCTGGTGTGCTACCAGGGCTGGCTGCTGCCGGATCACGGCCCTCATGACTGAAGCCGGGCCGCCATCGATCGCGCCAGGACATGCGGTGATCGTGTTCGACGGCATCTGCGTGCTGTGCAACGGCTGGGTGAAGTTCCTGCTGCGCCATGACCGGCATGGTCGCTACCGCTTCGCCGCGATGCAGGGCGCCGCCGGTCGCGCGCTGCTGGCCGCGCATGGACTGGACCCGGACGATCCGTCCTCGTTCCTGCTGGCCGATGCGCAGGGCATGCACACCGACAGCGAGGCGATCGTGCGCGTGCTCACCGGCTTGGGCGGCGCATGGACGCTGGCGGCACTGGTGCGCCTGGTGCCGCGCGCGCTGCGTGATCGCCTTTATCGCGCGGTGGCGCGACGCCGCTACCGCTGGTTCGGCACCACCCGCTGCACGATCCCTACGCCGGAGCAGCGCGCCCGCTTTCTGGATTGACCAGGCAAGTCTTCAGCGTGGCCGCCGAATGAGCGTGGACATCGGCGCGGCGGGCAGCCCTGCCGGGATCAACCTGGAAAAAGGCGCTGCATCAGAAGGTGAAGCGCACGCGGCCGTAGTAGTACGCGCCGTTGCTGCCGATTGGCGAGAGCACGTCGTAGGGCAGGTTGCCAAAGTAGTAGATGTCCTCGTTGGACTTGTCCGGATACTGGTCGGTCAGGTTCTGTCCGCCGATGGCGACGCTCCACTGCGGAGTGATGCGGTATTCGACTTCCGCATCCAGCTGGTACTCGGCGCTGTAGGTCTGGCGCGGGATGTAGCCGTCGCCGAAGTCGAACACGCGCGTGGCCTTGCCGTAGCGGCTCAGGCGCGAGCTCACCGACCATTGGTCACTGGTCCAGCTGGCGGCGATGGCTGCGCGGGTGCGCGGCGTGGCTTCGGTCAGCGTGTTGCTTTCCTCCACGCCGAACAGCACGTAGTCCGGATCCAGTGTGAGCAGCTCGCCGGGTGTGGCCACGATGTTCTTCAGCTCGGTCTTGGCGTAGCTGTAGGTGCCGGTGAGCAGCAGCTGGCCCTGGCCCAGGGCATGGCGCCAGTTGCCGACCAGTTCTGCGCCGCGGGTGCGGGTGTCGGCGGCGTTGACGAAGAAGCTGGCGCTCTGCACGCCGGCCACGCCGAAGTTGTCCTGCACGAAGCTGGTCAATGCATCGCCGCCGATGTCCTCGGACAGCGCGATGCGGTCGTCGATGTCGATCTGGAAGAAGTCCAGCGACACATCGAAGCTCGAGCCGATCCGGCTGGTGAAACCGAAACTGGTGTTGACTGACTTCTCGGGTTTGAGTGCCTGCGCGCCCAGCGCCCGGGCGATGGGATTGTTGACCGACAGCAGGCGGCCCTGGACCAGCCGGCCCGAGGCGTCGTAACCGGTGGAGGTGGCCTCGTAACCGATCTGGCTCAGCGACGGGGCGTGGAAGTTGTTCGACACCGCCGCGCGCACGGCGAAGGCCGGCACGAACTCATAGCGCGCGGCCAGCTTGCCGGTCCACTGGCTGCCGAAGTCCTGGTAGTGCTCGTAACGGCCGGCCAGGTCGGTGGAGAAGTGATCGCCGAGCTGGCTGGACAGGTTGCCATAGGCGCTGACCACGTTGCGCGACAGGTCCGCTTCGTCCTGTGGGGTCAGGCCACCGCCAGCCTGCGAGCCGGTCGGGCGATCGGTGTATGGGCCAGCGGCGTAGCTGGCCGGATCGCCGGCGCCGGTCTGGTATTGTTCGCGACGGAATTCCACGCCGGTGCCCAGCGTGTGCGTGCCACCGGCGGCATCGAACACCCGGCTCAGGTCCAGGTTGGCCACGGTCTGGTCGAAGGCGTAGTCGCCGGTCTTGAAACGGGTCGGGCTGGACGAACCCAGCGAGGCATTGAGCGAGTTCTCGAGCCGGTAGGTGAAGTCGTTGTGGCCGTAATCCAGGCTGGCGTCGTAGCTCCACTCATCCCACTGGCCGCGCGCCCCGGCCACCGCCTGCGCGTCGCGGTTTTCGCCCAGCGAGACCGGCCGGTAGCCGTTGGGATAGACCTCCTTCCAGTTGGCCACGCCATCGGGATAGCGGAAGTAGTTGGCGCCCTGGGTATCGCGCTGGTTGAAGGTGCCGAAGGCGTAGAACGCGCTGGCCTGGCCAAACGGAACTTCGGCATTGATCCAGGCGTTGAGATCCTTGGACTTGCCGTCGCCCAGCACGTAGTTGCGCTTGCCGGCCAGGGCCAGGTTGTCGGGCGTCTGGTCCTCGAAGAACGGGATCTGGTCGAAGCCGGCGCGGTTGGTGGCCTGGCGGTCTTTCAGCTCCAGGCCGACCTTGAAGAAGCCGTCGTCGCCGATCCGGCTGCCGGCCTTGGCGCTGAAGAAGCTGGTCTGGCCGTCGGTGACTTCACGGTGGATCGGCTCGACGTCGGTGTGGTGCGCACCGAAGCTGGCTTCGATCGCGCCACTGTCCGGATCGTCGTCCAGGATCACGTTGATCACCCCGGCCACCGCGTCGGAACCGTACTGCGCGCCGGCGCCGTCGCGCAGCACCTCGATGCGCTTGATCGCGCTGACCGGGATCGCGTTGAAGTCGACCGGGGTGGTGCCCTTGCCGATCTTGCTGTCGGTGTTGACCAGCGCCGAGGTGTGGCGGCGCTTGCCGTTGACCAGCACCAGCACCTGGTCGGGCGAGAGCCCGCGCAGCTGCGCGGCGCGGACGTGGTCGGCGCCGCCGGAGTTGGACTGGCGCGGGAAGTTGAACGAGGGCAGCAGCGCCTGCAGCGCGCTGCTCAGTTCGCCATTGACCACGCCGGCCTTGCGGATGTCCTCGGCGGTCAGCACGTCGACCGGCGAGGTGGATTCCAGCACCGTGCGGTCGCTGGCGCGGGTGCCGGTGACGATCACCGTGTCCAGGTTGGTCGCCTCGCTGGACGCGGTCTGGGCGAGGGTGGGAGCGGACAGGCTCAGCGCGACGGCGATGCTGAGCAGGGACGGAGCAAGACGCGGCATGGGGAGCGTTCCGAAAGCGAAGGGCAAGGAACCGGTGTGCGTATCCCTTCGCCATCATCCGGATGAAGCGATAAGGTTAGAGCTCCGTTAACCGGTTTGTCGCTGGTCGCCACATGCGACAACGGAATGACGACATGTCAGGCCGCCATGACGCATCCGCCTGGCGCCTGTCACCCTGCGCCACCTCTTGTCCTTTGGAGTGCCCGAGCGATGTTCCTGCGCGCTGCCTTGCTTGCTTCGCTTCTTGCCCTGGGCGCCTGCGCCACCACGCCGGGTTCGCCGCCGTCTGCGGCCACCGCGGCCCTGCAGGGCGATGCCCTGCGCCCATCGGCGGCGACCGGCTGGATTCGCAGCGAGCTGTATTTCGGCGTGGGCGAAGAGAGCGGGACTGCCGACCGGCCGCAGGACGAACCGATCAGCGAGGCCGCGTGGCGCGCATTTCTGGACAAGGAGGTGACCCCGCGCTTTCCCGATGGCCTGACCGTGTTCGACGCCTATGGCCAGTGGCTGTTCCGCGGCGCGGCCGAGCCCAACCGCCTCAGGACCAAGGTGCTGGTGGTGCTGCACGAGGACACGCCCAAGCGCCGCGCCGACATCGAGGCCATCCGCCTGGCGTGGAAGCAGGCCACTGGCCACCAGTCGGTGCTGTGGTCGCGCCAGCCGGTGGAAGTCTCGTTCTGACCATGGCTTGATGCAGGCATCCCCGTCCATCTGCCTGCCATGTCATCGACCGAACCCGCCGCGTCCGCCATTGGATTCGAACTGCGAGAGGACGACCTGAGCGGCGCGCAGATCCGCGCGCTGCTCGAATACCATCTGCGCCGGATGCACGCGCATTCGCCACGCGGCAGCGTGTTCGCGCTCGACCTGTCCGGCCTGCAGGCGCCGGGCATGACCGTGTGGAGCGCCTGGCACGGCGAGCAACTGGTTGCCGTCGGTGCGCTCAAGGACTGGGGTGACGGCACCGGCGAACTCAAGTCCATGCGCACCCATCCCGCGCACCTGCGCCAGGGGGCTGCCGCGGCCGTGCTGGAGCACATCATCGGCGTGGCACGCGCCCGCGGCCTGCGCCGGATGAGCCTGGAAACCGGCTCCGGCGAGGCCTTCGAGCCGGCCCTGGCGCTATACCGCAAGCGGGGCTTCAGCAACGGCGCAGCCTTCGGTGACTACGCCGCCAGCGCGTTCAACCAGTTCCTGCATCTGCCGCTGTGAGTCGTTGCGGCGAGCCCGCGCCCGGCTGTGTCCCATCGTTGGCGCTGTTCGCCGCCCGGCCCAGCGCCTAGCATCCACCGTCCCCACGCCCTGACCGCCGCCATGTCCCACGCTGCTGCTGATGCCTCCCGACCGCGCTGGTTTGTCGCCGGCGATCTCAATGGCTTCTTCGGCCTGGTGGTCGACAACCTGTCGATCCTGGGCTTCATCGCGATGGCGCTGGTGGGGATCTTCCAGTTCCCGGCCGAGGTGGTGTTCGGGCGCATGTTCCCAGGCACGGCCTTTGGCGTGCTGGTCGGCAACCTGGCCTACACCTGGATGGCGCGACGGCTGGCCCAGCGCAGCGGGCGCGACGACGTCGCCGCCATGCCGCTGGGTCTGGACGCGCCGACCAGCATCGGCATGGCGCTGCTGGTGCTGGGCCCGGCCTTTGCGGGCTTCAAGGCTGGCGGCATGACGCCCGAGGCGGCGGCGATCGCCACCTGGCAGCTGGGCATGGCCTCGCTGGTGGTGATGGGCCTGCTGAAGGTGGTGCTGTCGTTCTTCGGCGAAGCGGTGACCCGGGCGCTGCCGCGTGCGGCGCTGCTGGGCTCGATCGCCGGCATCGCGCTGGTGCTGATGGGCTTTCTTCCGCTGCTGGAGACGCTCAAGTCGCCGGTGGTCGGCTTGCTCACGCTGGGCCTGCTGCTGTATGTGCTGCTTGCCAAGGGTCGGCTGCCGGTGAAGCTGCCTGGCGTGCTGGTCGCCTTCGTCGTCGGCACCGCGCTGTACTACGCGCTGGGCCTGGCCGGCCTGGGCGCGCCGGGCTTCAGACTGCCGGAACTGATCGCCCCGCGCATTGCGCTGCCGCTGCCGTCGCTGGGTTTCGTCACCGGTCTGCCGTATGCGATGCCGTACCTGCCGCTGCTGCTGCCGTTCGGCCTGCTGATGGTGGTCGGTGGCATCAACGTGTCCGAAAGCGCACGCGCGGCGGGCGACGACTACCGCACCCGCGACATCCTGCTGGTGGAAGCAATCGCCACGCTGATCGCCGGCATCTGCGGCGGTGTCGCTCAGACCACGCCCTACATCGGCCAGCCCGCCTACAAGCACATGGGCGCGCGCAGCGGCTACACGCTGCTGACGGGGTTGTTCATCGGTATCGGTGGGATGCTGGGCGTGGTCTCGATGCTGGTGCAGTGGCTGCCGCTGGCGGTGCTCTCACCGATCATCGTGTACGTGGCCATCGACATCACCACCCAGGCCTTCCAGGCCACGCCGCAGAAGCATGCCGGGGCGATGGTGCTGGGCTTTTTGCCGTCAGTGGCCTACCTGCTGCTGATCAAGGCGCACGGCTGGATTCCGTTCGAGCAGTTCGGCGCGATGACCACTACGCTCGACGGCCATGGCCTGCCGGAAATGGCGGTGATCCTGCTGTTGGGCAACGGCTTCATCATCACCGCGATGCTGTGGACCAGCGCGGTGGCAGCCATGGTCGATGGCGCGCTGCGACGCGCGGCGACGTTCTGGCTGGTGGCCGCGGCGCTGACCCTGTTCGGCGTGATCCATTCGGTCGCGCCCAATGGGGCCTTAACGTTGCCTTGGCAGCTGGAAGGGCTGGCGCGGACGATGAGCCTGCAGTTCACCGGTGCGTATGTGGCGCTGGCGGTGCTGATGGGGCTGCTGTCGCTGCAGAAGAAAAGGCCGCTGTAGAGCGAGCTTGCTCCGCTGCCTTTCGGTCAGGTCTTCGGGAACGCCTCAGCGGAGCAAGCTCCGCTCTACACGGGGCGAAGGGCCTGCACGCATCCAGACGCGATGGAACCTCGCGAACATCCCGCGGTCACACCTGACGTGTCTTGTCTTACGCAGGTGTCCAACAACATGCAGCAGTCCAAACCCTCGCGCTGGCCGTGGGCCGTGGTCGTCATCGTGGTGGCCGCCGCCGGATGGTGGTTGTTCCGTCAGAATGTGCCTGGTGTCGATGACGCCCCACCTGCAGCGCAGGTGCCGGCGGCCAGCGCGCCGGCGGCCGATGCCACAGCACCGCCGCCTGCCGCATCGACTCCGCCGATCCAGCATCCGGTCGACCAGGATGCCGCCGATGCCGCACTGCCGGCGCTGGCCGACAGCGATGGCGCCGCATGGGACGCGTTGTCGCAGGCCGTGGGCAACGACGGCGCGCTGGGCCTGTTGCTGCGCGAGCACCTGGTCCAGCGCATCGTGGTGATGGTCGACAACCTGGCCCAGCGTAGCCTGCCCCGCAGCGCGATGGCGATGCAGCCGGTGAGCGGCAGCCTGCAGGTGCAGGAAAGCGAGACCGGCATGGTGATCGCGCCGGCCAATGCGCAGCGCTATGCGCCCTACGTGCAGGCCTTCACCCAGGCCGATGCCGAGGCCGTGGTCGGTGTGTACAAGCGGTTCTATCCGCTGTTCCAGCAGGCCTATGTGGAACTGGGCAAGCCCGATGCGTACTTCAACGATCGGCTGGTGCAGGTGGTCGATCATCTGCTGGCCGCGCCCGACCTCACCCAGGCGCCGGCGGTGGAACCCGATGGCAAGGGTCGTTTCCGCTACACCGATCCGGCGCTCGAATCCCTGTCGGCCGGGCAGAAGGCGCTGGTGCGCCTGGGTCCTGCGCAGGAGTCCGAAGTGAAGGCCCAGCTCAGGGCCCTGCGCAGCGCGCTGACCCGCATGTAGCCTGACCGCGCCGGGTCAGGCGGCGTCGAGTTCAGGGTAGTGGCGGAAGATGCCGTTGATGTTGAACGCCACGCGGCGCTCGGAGGCCAGGTAGGCGGCGATGTTCGGTCGCTGGGCCACGCGCGTTTTCAGGTCCTGCAGCAGCGGCAGCTTGTCCGAAAGCGTCGCCATGCGTTTGGGAAACATGTATTCCAGCCCGCTCATCACCTGGAACAGCGACAGATCCACATACGAATGCTGGCGCAGCACGTGCTTGCCACCGCCCTGTTCCAGCACGCCTTCGAAATAGCCCAGGAACTTGGGCAGGCGGTTGCTGCGCAGATCCTCGGCGCGACGCCTGGCCTCGGCCTTCTGGTCCTCGTAGTACAGCGTGCTGGCGACCGGATGGTGGGTGTCGTGCACCTCGGCCACCAGGTCGGTGATCGTCATCTGCAGCTGCAGCGCCTGCAGGCGGCGTGATTCGGCTTCCGGCACCAGTTCCAGGTGCGGACCGAGGTAGTGCAGGATGTTGGCGACCTGGGCGATCACCAGACGTCCGGCCTTGAGGAACGGTGGCGCAAACGGACGGGCGCCATCGTGACTGCCGTCCAGGAATGCATCCATGACCGCGTCGCCTTCGACGCGCGCTACGTCGGTGTAATCGGCCGCGGCGTCTTCCAGCGCCAGGCGGACGAACTCGCCGCGGCCCTGCAGCCCGGTCCAGTAATACAGGTCGTAATGCATCGTCCAGCTCCATCATCGGGAGCGCCCACGCTAGGCAACCGGCGGCAAGCGTGGCGTGATCCGGACGTATGGATCAGGTCAACGCGGGCTGCGCACCATCGCCCAGCAGCCAGGCCAGCTTACGATCCCGGTGCAGCTGCTTGACCTGCCATTCGGCGCGCGAGGCGCTGGCGCGATCAGGATAGCGGCGGCTGCCCAGGATGCGCAGCGGCGGATGGGCGCGGGTGTAGCGCGCGCCGCGGCCCTGCACATGGGCCTGAAAGCGCGATTCCAGGTCGTTGGTGATGCCGCAGTAATAGCTGCCATTGCGGCATTCGAGCAGATAGACGAACCAGGGCGAAGACGCGGACATGGCGGCGATTATGCCGCGCGCCGGCGCTGGCCCTTGCGCAGGATCAAGGCGCGCCATCGGCGCGGCGGGCAGGCTGCACCGGGCTGAACCGGCTGTCTCACCAGCCCTTGAAACACGCCGCGTCAACGCCACTTCGATGACATTGCCGGCCTCGCCGGCCCCACCCTCGAGGATTTCCCATGCGGATGGACAAACTCACTTCGCGCTTCCAGCAGGCCCTGGCCGACGCGCAGTCGCTGGCCGTGGGCCGCGACCACAATTTCATCGAACCGGTGCACCTGCTGGTGGCGCTGCTGGACCAGTCCGGCGGCAGCACCAAGCCGCTGCTGTCCCAGGCTGGCGTCAACGTGCCGGTGCTGCGCGAGCGCCTGGGCGAATCGCTGGAGGCCCTGCCCAAGGTGACCGGCCAGGCCGGCAACCTGTCGGTCGGCAACGACCTGGGTCGCCTGCTCAACCAGACCGACAAGCTGGCCCAGCAGCACGGCGATGCCTTCATCGCCAGCGAGTGGTTCGTGCTGGCTGCCGTGGACGACAGCGGACCGCTGGGCCTGGCCCTGCGCGCGGCCGGCGCCGACAGGAAGAAAGTGGAAGCGGCGATCGACAAGATCCGTGGCGGCGAGACCGTGCAGTCGGAGAACGCCGAGGACCAGCGCCAGGCGCTGGAGAAGTACACCATCGACCTGACCGAGCGCGCCGAGCGCGGCAAGCTGGACCCGGTGATCGGCCGTGACGAGGAAGTACGCCGGACCATCCAGGTCCTGCAGCGCCGGACCAAGAACAATCCGGTGCTGATCGGCGAACCTGGCGTGGGCAAGACCGCCATCGTCGAAGGCCTGGCCCAGCGCATCGTCAACGGCGAGGTGCCGGAAAACCTCAAGAACAAGCGGGTGCTGTCGCTGGACATGGGCGCGCTGATCGCAGGCGCCAAGTTCCGCGGCGAGTTCGAGGAGCGCCTGAAGGGCGTGCTCAACGACCTGTCCAAGAGCGAAGGCCAGATCATCCTGTTCATCGACGAACTGCACACCATGGTCGGCGCCGGCAAGGCCGAAGGATCGATGGATGCGGGCAACATGCTCAAACCCGCGCTTGCGCGTGGCGAGCTGCACTGCATCGGTGCGACCACGCTGGACGAATACCGCAAGTACGTGGAGAAGGACGCCGCGCTGGAGCGCCGCTTCCAGAAGGTGTTCGTGGGCGAGCCGACGGTGGAGGACACCATCGCGATCCTGCGTGGATTGAAGGAGCGCTATGCGGTGCACCATGGCGTGGAGATCACCGACCCGGCCATCGTCGCCGCGGCCACGTTGTCCAACCGCTACATCGCCGACCGCCAGCTGCCGGACAAGGCCATCGACCTGATGGACGAGGCGGCCAGCCGCATCCGCATGGAGATCGATTCCAAGCCCGAGGAGCTGGATCGCAAGGAGCGCCGCCTGATCCAGCTCAAGATCCAGCGCGAGATGCTGAAGAAGGAAAAGGATGCCGAGTCGCAGAAGCGACTGGCCGACCTGGAGGCGGACATCGACACGCTGGAGCGCGAGTTCTCCGACCTCAACGAAGTCTGGAAGTCCGAGAAGGCCGCGCTGCAGGGCGCGACCAGGATCAAAGAGCAGATCGAGGCGGCCCGCGTCGAGCTGGAAGGGGCGCAGCGGCGCCAGGACTACGCGCGCATGAGCGAGATCCAGTACGGCCAGCTGCCGCAGCTGGAAAAGCAGCTGGCCGCGGCGCAGGCCGCCGAGCAGCAGGATTTCAAGCTGGTCCAGGACCGGGTGACCGCCGAGGAGATCGCCGAAGTGGTGTCGCGCTGGACCGGCATCCCGGTTAGCAAGATGCTCGAAGGCGAGCGCGAAAAACTGCTGCAGATGGAGCAGCAGTTGCACACCCGCGTGGTCGGTCAGGAAGAGGCGATCAAGGTCGTGTCCGATGCGGTGCGCCGCTCGCGCGCCGGCCTGGCCGATCCCAATCGCCCGAGCGGTTCGTTCCTGTTCCTGGGGCCGACCGGCGTGGGCAAGACCGAGCTGTGCAAGGCGCTGGCTGAATTTCTGTTCGACAGTTCCGAGGCGATGATCCGCATCGACATGAGCGAGTTCATGGAGAAGCACTCGGTCGCGCGCCTGATCGGTGCGCCTCCGGGCTACGTGGGCTACGAGGAAGGCGGCTACCTGACCGAAGCGGTGCGTCGCCGGCCGTATTCGCTGATCCTGCTGGACGAGGTCGAAAAGGCCCACGGCGATGTGTTCAACATCCTGCTGCAGGTGCTGGACGATGGCCGCCTGACCGATGGCCAGGGCCGCACGGTGGACTTCCGCAACACGGTCATCGTGATGACCTCCAACCTGGGCAGCCAGCTGATCCAGGAGATGTCCGGCGACGATTCGCCCGAGGCCTACCTGCAGATGAAGTCCTCGGTGATGGGCGTGGTCCAGGCGCATTTCCGGCCCGAGTTCGTCAACCGCCTGGACGACATCGTCGTCTTCCATCCGCTGGACAGGGCGCAGATCCGCCAGATCGCCAAGATCCAGCTGCGCGGGCTGGAATCGCGGCTGCGCGATCGCGGGATCGGGCTGGAGGTCTCCGACGCGGCGTTCGACGTGCTGGGCGACATCGGCTTCGATCCGGTCTACGGTGCGCGGCCGCTGAAGCGGGCGATCCAGTCGCAGCTGGAAAATCCGCTGGCGACCAAGATCCTGTCCAGCGCCTTCGTCAGCGGCGACACGGTCAAGGTCGACGCCGACGGCGGTCAGCTGAACTTCGTCAAGGGCTGAAGGCGCCTGCCGGGGTAGGAGCCGCTTCAGGCGAGGCGGTCCTGCAATCCATCGCGCCCATGTTCCGAGGGCGATCCTGTGGTTTGTCGTAACCTGGGTAAGCGAAGCGCACCCGGGCTACGCGCTGTAACGAGGACGATGAAGCCCGGCCCGCAGCAGGACGATCAGGCGCGCATCGCGGCAGCACGCGGCAATAAGCGCGCGCCATCAGGCGGATCGTCATTTTAAGGGATGAAAGTCCCCGGCCCGCCGTTAGCGCGCCGCCCCCGGGAAACCGGTCTCAGGTTTCCTCGGCCAAGCCCAGCAATTTGTCGGCCTGTTCGCGCCAGCCGTCGAGTTTGGACAGGACGCCGACCTTGCGCAGGTATTCCTCGTCGACCGGGTTGCCGCTGACCAGGGCAGTGGCGACGTGCACGGCGCCGGTCACCCAGAAGCTGCGCAGGCTCGAGCTCTGCGGATGCAGCTGGAAGGCCACCGCTTCGATGATCGGCATCGGCAGGCCCCACAGGCCGAGCAGATAGGCGCCTGCTTCGCTGTGCCCCGGACGGTCGTCGCTGTCGTCCGTGCGCGGAACGCGTTCATCGCGCACACCGGGCAGCAGCAGGCCGATATCGGCCAGCAGTGCGGCCGTTGAACCGAGCTCGGCACTCGATTGCGGCAGGATTTTGGCCACCAGGCGCGAGGCCATGAGAGCACGCTGCTGCATGGCGTTCCGCTCGGCCTGGGAAAGCGTCTGGATCGAAAACACTTCGCTTGCCAGCACGAGGTCCCGCAGGGTGGAGACGCCGAGGCGAGTGACCGCGGTGCGCAGGTCGGCGATGCTGCGGCCCCCGGAAAAGAACGCCGAATTGCACAGCTGCAGCACCTTGGCCGCGATCGCCGGATCTGCCGAAACCAGCTTGGCGATGTCGCTGGCGTCGCTTTGGTCGTCCTGTTCAAGCGCCTGCATCAGGCTCAGATACAGATGCGGCGGGGATGGAAGCTTCTCGATGCGCCCAATGGAGGAGCGCAGCTTGGGGTTGTCGAGCAGCTCGCGCAGCTCTTCCAGGCTGGTGACCGCTTCCAGCAGGGCCTCGGGCGCCAGCGGCATCGGCAGGAACCGATGGGCCACGCCGATGATGCGTGCCGGCGGCGCGCGATGCGCCTCCTGGACATCGACCAATGCGATGCGGCTGGTTTCCGGACGAAGCGTCCTGATCTGTCCCAGCAGCGTGGTCGTGGTCAGGTCGGGCAGGACCGGCGCTGCGATGACCACGTCGATCGGAGACTGGGCCACCACATTGATTGCGGCATTGCCATCGGCAACGGTCTGGATGTGCCAGTCGTCACCCAGCTCGCTGATATAGGCGGCCAGTTCCAGCGAAAAAGTCGACTCGTCTCCGACAAACAAAATACGCAAGGCATTTCCCCAAAGAAGGCCGGACATCGTTCCGGCCAGACGCGATGCAGGACTTTACCGAATCCGGGCCTGGCGGTCACGGCCGCGCCAGGCCGCAGCCCTGCGTCCAAGGGGCCGGCGGGCGCGCATTTTGCAGGGGAAAGTCGATGCTGAAACCTTTGCGGGCGGCGGGTCGGCACCGGCTGTGCCCCACCCCTTTCAGCGGCCCATTGGGCCACCGGATCGGCTCACTGCGCCGGCTGGACGCGCAGTGCGCGGTAGGGCGGGGTGGCCAGGATCATCTCCGCCAGCGAATGGGCCAGCTCGCGTTCGGCCAGGACCGCGCCGTCGGCACCGTGTTCGAGCAGGTGGGTGACCTCGGCCTCGCTGTGCGCGCGGGCCAGCACGGTCAGTTCCGGATTGAGTGCGCGCAGCTTGGCGATGGCTTCGCCGGCTTCCAGCGGCTGCGGGATCGCCAGCACCGCGATCTTGGCCTTGTCCGGCTGGGCTTCGGCCAGGACCGCGTCGGCGGCGGCGCTGCCGCGGATCGCGGGAATGCCGGCGGCGTGTGCCTTGTCCACGTTGTCGCGGTTGTCGTCGATGACCACCAGGGGCACACCGCGTTCGCGCAGCACGCGCGCCAGGTTGCTGCCGACGCGGCCGTAGCCGATCACGATGGCGTGGTCGAAGGCCTCAAGTGGCGGACCGGGCAACGGCTCGGGCTCGGCGACGGCGGGCGCTTCCTGCTCGTTGCGCTTGTTCCACCAGTCCAGCGCGTTGAACAGGAACGGATTGGCCACGATCGACAACAGCGCGCCGGCCAGGATCATGTCGTGGCCCTCCTGCGGCAGGATCTTCAGAGTCAGGCCCAGCCCGGCCAGGATGAAGGAGAACTCGCCGATCTGCGCCAGGCTGGCCGAGATGGTCAGCGCCGTGCCCTTGGGATGGCCGAACGCGCGCACGATGGCGTAGGCGGCCATCGACTTGCCGACCACGATGATCAGGAAGGTCGCCAGCACCTGCAGCGGATACTTCACGATGATGGTCGGATCAAACAGCATGCCGACCGAAACGAAGAACAGCACCGCGAACGCATCGCGCAGCGGCAGCGAATCATTGGCCGCCTTGTGGCTCAGCTCCGATTCGTTGAGCAGCATGCCGGCGAAGAACGCGCCCAGCGCGAACGACACGCCGAACAGCTTGGCCGAGCCGAATGCTACGCCCAGGGCGATGGCCAGCACCGACAGGGTGAACAGTTCGCGCGAGCCGGTGGCCGCCACCTTCTCCAGCGTCCATGGGATCACGCGCCTGCCCACTACCAGCATCACCGCCACGAACGCGGCCACCTGCAGCAGGGTGATGCCGATGGCCTTGGCGATGCCCAGCCACGCGTTGGGTTCTGCCTGGGCGGCGTCGATGGCCGCGCCGCCGCCGGCATCGGCCGCGGCCTGCACCGTACCGCCATCGCCCAGCGCACCGGCCAGCGCCGGCAGGAGCACCAGTGCCAGGACCATGGCCAGGTCTTCCACGATCAGCCAGCCGACCGCGATGCGGCCCTTGTTGGTGTCGAGCATGCGCCGGTCTTCCATCGCCCGCAGCAGCACCACGGTGCTGGCCACCGACAGCGCCAGGCCGAACACGAAGCCCTGCAGTGGATTCCAGCCCATCCACCAGGCCAGGCCCCAGCCGAGCAGCGTCGCGACCGCGATCTGCACCACGGCGCCGGGGATGGCGATCTTCTTCACCGACATCAGGTCGGCCAGCGAAAAATGCAGGCCCACGCCAAACATCAGCAGCATCACGCCCAGCTCGGACAGCTGCGTGGCCAAGTGCTGGTCGGCGACAAAGCCCGGAGTGAATGGACCCACCACCATGCCCGCCACCAGGTAGCCCACCAGCGGCGAAAGTTTGAGTTTGTTGGCCAAGGCGCCAAACACGAAGGCCACCGCAAGGCCGACGGCGATGATGTCGATCAGGCTGGTGTCGTGGTGCATGGCATTTCCCGTTAAGTCTGTATTCCGTACATCGCAGTGTCGCGCAGCAGGGACAGGCAGGGCAAATCAAAAATGACTGATCGGTTCATGCCGTCTATCAAAGATGACGCCGATGACAGCCAGGACGTCGACGACCTTACGCCGTTGCAATGAATACCCATGTGCACCTGAGATGCCCGTGCGCCTGATACCCGTAGAGCGGAGCTTGCTCCGCTGGGGGCTTTCCTGGTGATCTGGTCGAAGAGCAGCGGAGCAAGCTCCGCTCTACATGGAATGCCTTCGACAACGATCATTGCGATGAGGCACTGCCCACAAAGCGAAACCCCGGCACGTGGCCGGGGTTTTGCAGGTGGAGCATGGCGTGACGGCTTACCAGGTATAGGCAATGCGCCCGTAGGCATAGGCCCCATTGAAGCCGAACGGCGAGTAGTTGCTGTACGGGAAGATGCCGCTGGTGGAGTTCACGTAGCGGTTCTTGTCCGGGTAGGTATCCAGCACGTTGTCCGCGCCCAGGGTCAGCGTCCACTGGCTGGTCGGCTTGTAGCTGGCCGCCACGTCCACCAGCCACTTGGCGTCGTAGGACTGGTCGTTGTCCGGAATGGTCGAATTGCGCACGGTGACGCTGCCGTAGCGGGTGCCGGTCAGGCTCAGGCTCCAGTGGTCCGAATGCCAGGTGCCGCCGACGATCGCCTTGTCCTTGGGGAAGCTGTCTTCCAGGCGGCCGATCTCGTCACGCGCCACCAGCGGGGTGGTGATGCCCAGCGCGGTCAGCGCGCTCGGCGAAGCGTCGAGCTGGGTGATCTCGGTCTTGCCGTAGCTGTAGCTGGCCGTCAGGTCCAGGGCGCTGGCCGCGAACGGCACGGTGTAGCTGCCCACCACGTCCACGCCGCGGGTGCGGGTGTCGGCGGCATTGGTGAAGTAGCGGAACTGGGTGACCTGGTCCACGCCCAGGCTGGCCAGCAGCGCCTGCGCCGCCGCGTTGGAGTTGATGTTGGAGGACAGCAGGATGCGGTCGTCGATCTCGATCTGGTAGGCATCCACCGTCAGCGAAAACTGGTCGAATGGCTGCAGCACCAGGCCCAGGCTGTAGGAGGTGGAGCTTTCGGCCTTCAGCGGCTTGGCCCCCAGCGCCTGTGCAATATCCGTGTCGGCCGGGAAGGTGCCGCTCTGGTAGAAGACGCCGTTGTTGATCGTGCTGGAGATGGCCTGGAAGCTCTGCTGGGCCAGCGACGGTGCGCGGAAGCCGTTGGACACCGTGGCACGCAGCGCGAAGGTATCGGTGAAGGCGTAGCGTGCCGACAGCTTGCCCGACGCCTTGCTGCCGAAGTCCGAGTAGTCCTCGTAGCGGCCGGTGAGGCCGGCGGAGAACTTGTCGGTGAAGTCGGCTTCCAGGCCGGCGTAGACCGCGTAGTTGTGGCGGTCGGCATGCACGGCGTTGGCCGGGGTGAAGCCGCCGAAGCCCTGCGCGCCGGCGGCCGAATCGGTGATGCCCAGCCCGGCATTGGCGTAGGAGCCGTATTCGCCAGGCGACTGGTTCCACTTCTCCTCGCGGTATTCGGCGCCGAAGGACAGCGTCACCGGATAGGCCAGGCCCCAGTCCAGCGGCTGGGTGAAGTCGGCGTTGAAGATGTTCTGGGTGTACTCCAGCGCGCCGTCATAGAAGCTGGTCGGGCTGGTCGCGCCCAGGGTGTAGTTGATGGTGTTGCGGGTGAAGTAATCGATCTTGTTGTAGCCGTAGTTGTAGCTCACGTCCCAGGTGAAGCCGCCCTCGGTCGAGCCCTTCAGGCCGGCCACCAGCGAGCGGTCCTTGGAGTACTGGTTGATCACCGGCACGAAGCCGTCGGGATAGAACTGGGCCAGCAGTTCGGTCTGGTTGTTGTTGTTCCTTGACCGGTAAAAGGCGTACGAGTCGATGTCGCGGTTGCTGGCGATCGCCGTCGCATAGCCGGTGATGCTGTCGCTGAAGTCGAAGCTGGCATTGGCCGAGACCGCGCCGGCGTCCACGTCCGGATCGCCGATGATGAAGGCCTTCTGGCCCACGTCCGGGAAGTTGCCGGTGTTGGGCGTGGTGCCGGCATAGGCGCCGGAGCGATTGGTCGGATCCTGGCTGCCGACCTGGCCGGCCACGTGCAGGCTGCCGCGACCGTCGGCAAACTGCACGCCGGTGTCGCCGGAGAGCTGGAACTGCTCGCCGTCGCCCTTGGAATACTCACCGTAGTTCACGGCCAGGCTGCCGCCCTTGCCCGAGCCCTTGAGCACGATGTTGATCACGCCGGCGATGGCATCCGAGCCGTACTGGGCCGAGGCGCCGTCGCGCAGCACTTCGACGCGCTCGATGGCGGCGACCGGAATGCTGTTGAGATCCACCGCCGACGAGCCGCGGCCAATGCTGCCGTTGAGGTTGATCGCGGCCGAGGTGTGATAGCGCTTGCCGTTGACCAGCACCAGCACCTGGTCGGGCGAGAGGCCGCGCAGCTGCGCCGGGCGCACGCCGCTGGTGCCGTCGACCAGCGCCGGGCGCGGGAAATTCAGCGAGGGCAGGGCGCGCGACAGTGCGGTCGCCAGTTCCGTGGTGCCGGTGGCCTGCAGGGTCTCCGGCGAAATGATATCGATCGGCGATTGCGATTCGGCCACGGTGCGATCCGCGACATGGGTACCGGTGACGATCACCGTGTCGAGCGTGCTGGCGGCTTTTTGCGAAGGGGCGTCCTGGGCCTGGGCGGCGCTGGCCGACAGCGCGAGGACGATGGCGATGGCGAGCGTGGACTGCGAGCGGATCATGGAAACAAACTCCGGAAAAACGGTGGGGGGCATCCCAGATCGAACAGTGCACGTGGGCATACGGTCGATCTGCGTTGCTCGTCAAGTATTCGTTAAGGCGAAGGCACTGTCATCACTTTCAGTCATAACGAATGGCATGCCGTCATGCCATCCGGATATGACGGTATACACCGCCGTGGGGCCTGTTCCCGTCACGCTGGAAGCGATGATTTTTTGGCGGGAAATCCACCAGGCGGCGCTTGTCGGCGCGGCTTGCCATTCCGACGCGCAACCAGGCTGCCTGGAGCGCGCTGGTACACTGCGTGGCCTGGCGCCTGCCATCCCCTTGCTTCATCGGACCATCCCGTGATTTCGCTTCGTAATTTCGCCCTCCGTCGCGGCGAACGCCTGCTGCTGTCCAACGTTGACCTGACCATGCACGCCGGCTATCGGGTCGGCGTGGTCGGCCGCAACGGCACCGGCAAATCCAGCCTGTTCGCCGCGGTCAAGGGCGAACTGGAAGCCGACAAGGGTGATGTCGAACTGCCCGGCAAGGTGCGCACCGCCAGCGTCGCCCAGGAAACCCCGGCCCTGCCGGACCCGGCCCTGGATTTCGTACTGGGCGGCGATACCGAAGTGGCCGCGGTGCTCAAGGCCGAGGCCGACGCCATTGCCGCCGAGGACTGGGAAGCAGTGGCTGCGGTGCACCTGCGCATGGAGGAGGTTGGCGGCTACGACGCCCAGGCCCGTGCCGGCAAGCTGCTGCATGGCCTGGGATTCCCGGCCGATACGCACCAGCGCGCGGTCAAGGATTTCTCCGGCGGCTGGCGCGTGCGCCTGAACCTGGCGCGCGCGCTGATGATGCCCTCGGACCTGCTGCTGCTGGACGAGCCGACCAACCACCTGGACCTGGATGCGGTGTTCTGGCTGGAACAGTGGCTGCTCAAGTACCCCGGTACGCTGCTGCTGATCAGCCATGACCGCGAGTTCCTGGACAACGTCGCCACCCACACGCTGCACCTGCATGGCGGCGGCGCCAAGCTGTACGTCGGTGGCTACACCGACTTCGAGCGCCAGCGCACCGAGCACCTGCGCCAGCAGCAGATCCAGCACGAGAAGGCCGAGGCCGAGCGCGCGCACCTGCAGTCGTTCATCGACCGCTTCAAGGCCCAGGCCAGCAAGGCCAGCCAGGCCCAGAGCCGGATCAAACGCCTGGCCAAGATGGCCGGCACCGAGGCGGTGCGCGCCGAGCGTGAATTCCGCATCGAATTCTCCGAGCCGGCGCGCCTGCCGTATTCGCTGATCCGCCTCAACGATGCCGACTGCGGCTACGGCCAGGACACGGTGATCCTGCACAACGTCGGCTTCGGCCTGGAGGCGGGCGACCGCATCGGCCTGCTCGGTCCCAACGGCGCCGGCAAGTCCACGCTGGTCAAGACCCTGGTCGGCGAGATCGCGCCGCTGCGTGGCGAGCGCAGCGCGCATCCGGACCTGCGCATCGGCTACTTCGCCCAGCACACGGTCGAGTCGCTGCACGAAGGCCAGTCGCCGATCGACCATTTCCGCGAGATCTCGCCGGACGCGTCCACGCAACTGTTCCGCGATTTCCTGGGCAAGTGGAATTTCCCGGGCGATCGCGCGTTCGAGGTGGTCGACGGGTTCTCCGGCGGCGAGCGCGCGCGTCTTGCGCTGGCCCTGATCGCCTGGCAGCAACCCAACGTGCTGCTGCTCGACGAGCCGACCAACCACCTGGACCTGGAAATGCGCGAGGCCCTGGCCGAGGCGCTGAGCATCTTCGAAGGCGCGATCGTGATGGTCAGTCATGACCGTCATCTGATCGGCCTGGTCTGCGACACCTTCTGGCGCGTGGCCGACGGCGTGGTCGAGCCGTTTGCCGGCGATCTGGACGAATACGCGGCCTGGCTGCGCACGCGCCCCAACGCACAGGGCACCAAGCAGAAGATGGCCGCCGCCGCGCCCACGCCGCCGCCGGTACCCAAGCCGTTGCCGCAGAAGAAGCCGCCGAACCCGCACAAGCTCAAGGCCGCCGAAGAAAAGATGGCCGAACTGGAAGCGGCGTTGGCCGACATCGACGCGCAGCTGGCCGATCCGGCCAACGCCGCCAAGGCCAGCCTGCTGGTCGACCTGGGCCGCAAGCGCGAGATGACCGCCGCCGACCTGGCCAAGGCGGAGCAGGCGTGGATGGCGCTGTACGAAGAAACCGCCTGACTCCACGCAACACTTCGTAGCCCGGGTAAGCGCAGCGCACCCGGGGGGCTTTACAGGGAGGTCCCCCGGGTGCGGCCAGTGGCCTTACCCGGGCTGCGGGATGAAGGCCTGGCCGGCCAGAATGCAGAAAGGCCGCCGACAAGCGGCCTTTCTGTGGAAGCAATGACAGAGCCGATTACTTCAGCTTGGCATCGGCGCGCAGCGCGTCGGCCTTGTCGGTCTCTTCCCAAGAGAAGGCAGTGGCGGTGTGCGACTTGCCAGCGCCGTCGGTGTAGCTGAATTCCTTCGGCTTGCGGCCGAAGTGACCATAGGAGGCGGTCGGCTGGTACATCGGGTGGATCAGGTCCAGCATCTGGATGATGCCGTACGGGCGCAGGTCGAAGTGCTTGCGGATCAGCTTCTCGATCTTGTCATCGGCGATCTTGCCGGTGCCGAAGGTGGTGACCGAGATCGAGGTCGGCTCGGCCACGCCGATGGCGTAGGAGACCTGCACTTCGCAGCGGTCGGCCAGGCCGGCGGCCACCACGTTCTTGGCCACGTAGCGCGCGGCATAGGCGGCCGAACGGTCGACCTTGGACGGATCCTTGCCCGAGAACGCGCCGCCGCCGTGACGGGCCCAGCCGCCATAGGTGTCGACGATGATCTTGCGGCCGGTCAGGCCGCAGTCGCCCACCGGCCCGCCGATGATGAACTTGCCGGTCGGGTTGATGTGGAACTTGGTGCCCTTGTGCAGCCACTTGGCCGGCAGCACCGGACGGATGATCTCCTCGCGGACCGCTTCGATCAGATCCTTCTGCTTGACCCCCGGATCGTGCTGGGTCGACAGGACCACCGCGTCGATCGCGGTCGCCACGCCGTTTTCATAGCGCAGGGTGACCTGCGACTTGGCGTCCGGACGCAGCCACGGCAGCGCGGAGTTCTTCTTCTTGCGCACGGCGGCCTGGCGCTCGACCAGACGGTGCGAAAGGTGGATCGCGGCCGGCATGAAGCTGTCGGTCTCGTTGGTGGCATAGCCGAACATCAGGCCTTGGTCGCCGGCGCCCTGCTGCTCGGGATTCTTGCGGTCCACGCCCTGGTTGATGTCGGGCGACTGCTTGCCGATCAGGTTCAGCACGCCGCAGGTCTCGCCGTCGAAGCCGACCTCCGAGCTGTTGTAGCCGATGTCCAGGATGACCTTGCGGGTCAGCGCTTCCAGGTCGATCCAGGCGCTGGTGGTCACTTCGCCGGCGACGATGGCCACGCCGGTCTTGACCAGCGTCTCGCAGGCCACGCGGGCGCGCTTGTCCTGCGCGAGGATCGCGTCCAGGACCGCGTCGGAAATCTGGTCGGCGATCTTGTCCGGATGGCCTTCGGAGACCGATTCGGACGTGAACAGGTAGCTGGACATCAGGCTTATATCCTTCAATGCGGATGAAAAGATGGCCGCGCATGATACACGCGTGCGCGGCTCGGCGCATGCTCGCGCGTGGCGTGTTGCCGCGGCGTTACTTTGCGGCGTGCCCATGACAGGACGGCGAAGCCGGCGCCGGGCGCGCTGTCATCGGGCTGCCGCGGCAGTGACACGTGGCTGTCGCCGCCGGTGTCCAGTCTGGCGTTCCAGATAGCCGCTGCCTCGTCAGGCCCGTCATGCGACCTCTGGAAGACACCCTCATCGAACAGTATCCGCGCTGGTTCGGCGGTCGCCGCGGTGCGCTGACCCGCCCGCTGCTGCGACGCTGGGGGCACTGGTCGGGGATCGACCGGGCGCAGGCCTTCGTCGGCGAGCATCTGGATACCGATGCGTGGTCGTTCGTCGAAGCCTCGCACGGCTTCCTGCAGCTGGACCTGCGGCACGACGCACAGGCCCTGGCGCGGATCCCCGCCAGTGGGCCGCTGCTGGTGATCGCCAACCATCCTTCCGGCGCGCGCGATGCCATCGCGCTGCTGGGCCTGATCGGCCAGGTGCGCCGCGATGTGCGCATCCTCGCCAATCACCTGCTGGCCCACATCGCGCCGCTCAAGCCGCTGCTGCTGCCGGTGCGCGTGTTCGGTGGACAGGCCGATGCCGGCAGCCTGCGGGCGGTGCGCCAGGCACTGGCGGCAGGCGAGTGCGTGATCGTGTTTCCGGCCGGCGAAGTGTCGCGGCTGCATCCGCTGGGCGTGCGCGATGGACGCTGGCGTGCTGGCTTCGCGCGCTTTGCCCGGGCCACTGGCGCGCCAGTGCTGCCGGTGCGCGTGCAGGCGCGCAACTCGGCGTTGTTCTACGGCGCCTCGGCGGTGTTCAAGCCGGCCGGGACGGTGCTGCTGCCGCGCGAGATGTTCGCCCGTCGCCGGCAGCCGTTGAAGCTGCACGTCGGCCAGGTGCGCATGCTCGAGGCGGGCCAGGACGATGCGACTGCGATCCGGCAGCTGCGTCGCGCGCTGTATGCGCTGGGCCGACGCGCAGATGGACTGGGCAACGCGCCCGCGCCGTTGATCGCACCAGTGCCGGCGGCCGAACTGCGTGCGGCCATCGCGACGCTGCCGCGCCTGGGCAACACGCGCGAGGGCCGCACCATCGTCGCCGGCCGGCTGCCCGCCGGGTCGGCGCTGCTGCGCGAGATCGGGCGCTTGCGCGAGCTGACGTTCCGCCAGGTGGGCGAGGGCACCGGCCGCGCGCTGGACCTGGACGACTACGACACCTGGTACGACCACATCGTGCTGTGGGACGACGATGCAGGCGCGGTCGCCGGGGCATATCGCGTCGCACGCGGCGCGCAGGTGCTGGCCCAGCGCGGCCTGCCGGGCCTGTACACCGCGTCGCTGTTCGACTGGTCGGAAAGCGCGCTGCCACGCATCGCCCAGGGCATGGAACTGGGCCGCAGCTTTGTTGCGCCGGCATATTGGAACAGCCGCAGCATCGACCAGCTGTGGCAAGGCATCGGCGCGTACCTGGCCCGCCATCCGCAAGTGCGTTATCTGTTTGGCGCGGTCTCGATCAGCGCGGCGCTGCCGTGCGCGGCGCGCGAGCAGATCGTGGCCTACTACCAGCAGTTCCACGGGCAGGGCCACGCATGCGCGACCGCGCGCAAGCCGTTCGGCTTCAGCGCCGCGCCGCCGCAGTTCGAGGCGATGGACGCGGCCACTGCCTTCGCCGTGCTGCGCGGCAACCTGGATGCGCTCGGCGCGCAGCTGCCGATGCTGCTGCGCCAGTACACCGAGCTGTGCGAACCGGGCGGCGCACGTTTCCTGGCCTTCGGCGTGGACGCGGATTTCGCTGGCTGCATCGACGGATTGATCGAACTGGACCTGGCGCGGATGCATGCGCGCAAACGGCAACGCTACCTGGGGATGGCAGAGGAGCAGGCCGCATGAACCGCGCGATCTTCGTTTCGGATGTGCATCTGGGGTCCGCGCATTGCCACGCGGCCGAGTTCGCCGACTTCCTGGGGCGCGTGCACTGCCGGCAGCTGTATCTGGTCGGGGACATCATCGACTTTTGGTGGATGTCCCAGCGCCGCGCGCATTGGAACGCCGCGCACCAGCGGGTGATCGAGGCGCTGCACGCGCTGGCGCGCAACGGTACCGAGCTGATCTACGTGCCGGGCAACCATGACCGCGCCGCGCGTCGCTTCTGCGGGCTGGTGCTGCCGGCGATGCAGGTGCGCCGGCGGGTGATCCACACCACCGCCGACGGCCATCGCCTGCTGGTGGTGCATGGCGACGACTACGACGCGGTAACCCACTTCGGTGGCTTGCAGGAGCGCTTTGGCGACTGGCTGTACTACCGCATCCTCACCGGCAATCGGCTGGTCAACCGGCTGCGCCGCCGGTTCGGCCTGCGCTACTGGTCGCTGGCGCAATACCTCAAGCGCAGGAGCACGGCGGCCGAGCGCTATATCGCCCGCTTCGTCCAGGCCGGACTGGACGATGTGCGCATGCGCGGCCTGGACGGCATCGTTTGCGGCCACATCCACCGCGCCGCACTGATCCGCCAGGACGGGCTGGTCTATGCCAACGACGGCGACTGGGTCGAAAGCCTCACCGCCTTGTGCGAAACCGCCGACGGCAGCCTGCAGCTAGTGGCGCACACCGGCCAGGTGCTGGCCGAACTGCCGGCGCGGCTGCGGCTGGTTCCGCAAGTCCTGCCCTGGGCCGCATAAGCGTTGCGACTCGCCCGCGCAGACCTGGTCCGGACCTGCGTCCGACGATCGGGATAGGTCTTACGAAAGAGCCGGATTTGCGTGTCCGACTGGCCGCCAGTGGCCGCGGCGCACGTAAGGCGGGCATGGACCGATACACGCTTCGAAACACCCTCCCGGCCCTGCTGCTGATCGCCGCCCTGCTGGCGGTGGCGCTGGCCCGCTCGATGGTTGGCACCGCGCGCGATGGCTTGACCATCGACGAGCCCTACCACTATGCGGCCGGGCTCTCCTACCAGCGCTTCGGCGACTACCGGCTCAACCCGGAACATCCGCCGCTGGCCAAGTACTGGACCGCGATGCTCGCGCCGGCGGACGTGGTCATGCCGCCGCTGCGGGTGGTGCGCGAAAAGCGCGACGAGCGCCGCTTCGTGCAGACCGCCGCGTATCTGGACAACACGCCGGAGCAGACCCAGGCCGACATCCGCCGGGCGATGTTCGGCCTCAACCTGCTGCTGCTCGGCGCGCTGGCGCTGGTGCTCTGGCGACTGGCCGGGCTGTGGTGGATGGCCGGCACGCTGGCCTGGCTGGCGGTCGAGCCCACCGTCGGGGCGCATCTGCCGCTGCTGATGACCGACCTGCCGGTCGCGCTGGCGCTCGGGCTGGTGGCGGCCACGGCGGCATGGCTGGCATCGAGCTGGCGCTGGCCGGCGTGGCTGGCCTTCGCGGCGGCCTGTGGTCTGGCGCTGGGTGCCAAGCATTCGGCCCTGGGTGGATTGGTGGGCATCGGCCTGGCGCTGCTGGCCTTGGCGCTGTGGCCCGCATGTGGAACTGTTGCCGAGGCGGCACCGCGCGCGCGATGGAAGCGGCTGGCAGCGATCGCATCGGCCATGGTGCTGTCGGTCGTGCTGCTGTGGGCGCAGTACGGCTTCCGGTTCCACGCCAGCCCGGATGGCAGCGATCCGTTCAACCGGCCGTTCGCCGACAAGATCGACGACCTGGCCTCGCCGAGCCAGCGTGCGGTGCTCACCTTCGTGGACCGCGCGCATCTGCTGCCGCGCGCGTACGTGTGGGGACTGGCCGATACGCTGCGCGCCGGTGTCGAGGGGCGGGGCCAGCGCAACCACTGGCTGTTCGGGCACAAGTTCAAGGGATCGCCGCCGTGGTTCTTCTGGCCGGGCGAACTGGCCGCCAAGATCCCGCTGCCGCTGCTGGCCGCCGCGCTGCTGGGCCTGCTGGCGCTGTGGCGCGCGCCGTTGAGCGCGCCACAGCGCAACCTGCTGGTGACGATGGGTGCGCTCGGCCTGGGCTACTGGCTGTCGCTGCTGTCCTCGCGTGGCACCTATGCCGGCGTGCGCCACGCGCTGCCGCTGTTTTTGCCGCTGGCCACGCTCGCGGGCGTGCTCGCCTGGCGCGCTTCGGTGTCGCTGCGCGGCCGTGCGTGGAAGCCGCTGGCCTTCGCCCCGGCGGTGCTGGCGCTGGTGATGACCGCGCGCGAGCCGCGCCTGTACGAATACTTCAACGAGCTGGCTGGCGGCAGCGACCAGGCCTGGCGCGGTTTCAGCGACGAGGGCGTGGACCTGGGCCAGCGCCTGCCAGAGGTCAAGGCCTACGTCGCGACGCACAGGCCGGCCGGTACGCTGCTCTACAACGCCTACTCCTACATGCCCGAATGGGCGCGCGCCGAGCGCGTGCCGCTGCTTCGCTACGTGGAAAGCGTGGACGACACCAACGTGGCCGGCCATTACGCCGGATGGTTCCTGCTGCCGCTGTCGGTGACCATTCCAGAACCCGAGTTCGACTACGACCCCGGCAAAGTCCTGGCCCATCTCAAGCTGATCGGCCGCATCGGTACGCTGGGCGTGTGGGAAGGTTACGTGGACGAGCCGCGCATCCGCGCCTCCAGCCTGTATCCGATCCTGATCGAGGAGATCTACGAGCGGCCCTCGCCGGACTGGCAGCAGGTGGCGCGGCGCTGTGGCGAAGTGGTCGCGCGCATGCCCTTCCATGTCGGCTGCGCGGTGGAGGAGGGCAACGCGCTGGCGCGGCTGGGCGATGTGGCCGGCGCGCGCAAGGCCTGGGCGCAGGCGCGTTCGACCATGCCGGCGGACGATCCGACCGTGCTCCAGCTGCTGGCCCTGGAGCAGGCCACGGCCGGCGGCAAGCTGCCCGAACATTGGCGGCCAGTGCGCAATCCGTGGATGGAGTAAACGTCGCAAGACCGAAGCGCTGGCGTCGCTGCTAGCATCGGCTCCCATGGATTCCTTCACCCATCTGGTTCTCGGCGGCGCCATCGGCGCCGCGCTCGCGCCTGCCGGCCAGCGCCGTGCCGCTATCCTGGCCGGCGCGGCGCTCAACACCGTGCCGGATCTGGATGTGCTGCTGCTGCCATTGTTCACCGACGATCCGGTGTGGCTGATGACCTGGCATCGCAGCTTCCTGCATTCGGTATTCGTGTTGCCGCTGATCGGCTGGCTGGTGTGGTGGGTGTGTCGGGTGCGCGGTAAGCGGGTGAACTCGGCGCCGGTGCGCTGGTTCTGGCTGATCCAGGCCTGCCTGCTCAGCCATCCACTGATCGATGCCTGCACTGTCTACGGCACCTCGCTGCTGTGGCCGCTGAACGTGCGGCCGGCGATGTGGTCGCTGTTCTTCATCATCGAGCCGGCGTTCGCCCTGTGGCTGCTGCTGGGCTGCGTGATCGCCTGGTGCATTCCGAAGAAGCCCTGGGGCCGGCGCGGCGCGGTGATCGGCGTGGTGCTGGCGGCCAGCGTGATCGGCGTGGCCGCGGTTTCCAAGATCAGGGTGGACCGCGAGGCCGACCGCACGCTGGCAGCGATGGGACTGGCCCATGCACCGCGCTTCTCCACGCCGATGCCGTTCACCACGCTGCTGTGGCGCGTGGTGGCGATGACGCCCAGCGGCTATGTCGATGCCGAGCGCTCGGTGTTCGACGCCGGGCCGCTGACCTTCCGCGGCCATCGGTCCAACACCCAGGCGCTGGAACAGGCCAAGGCGATCGGCATCCCGGCGATAACGCGGCTGGACTGGTTCAACCACGGCTTCATGCGCGCGCAGGTGCAGGGCAACGCGCTGGTGCTGTCGGACCTGCGCATGGGCCTGGATCCGGACTACACCTTCAACTTCCGCGTGGCCGAACCGCGCGGCGACGATTGGCAGGCAGTTGCGCCGCAGCAGATCCAGGCGCCGCTGCCGATTTCCGGCGGGTCCGGTTTCAAGAAGTTGATCGCCGCGGTGTGGCAGCGCACCTGGCATCAAAGCGACGTGCCCTTGCGCGATGCGATCGTGGCGCCTGGCGTTCCAGCTGCGGAAGACAACCCCGAAGACACACCGGCTTCGGGTGCGTCGAAGTAGGCGGCTGACACTCTCCACCGTCCGTCGAGCGACCTGGCGCGATGCTCTGGCAGCGCTTGGATCCACGCCATCAGTAATGTTTCGCGTCCGGATCGTAGATCGTGGCCTGGCGGGCGATCATGGTCCAGGCGCCGTCCGCGTACTGCCAGATGTTGGTGCTGCGGCGGTGGATCGTCTTGCCCTTTTCCGGCCCGAAATCCGGAATCACGGTTTCATCGGCCATCGTGACGGCCACGTTGCCGTAGAACCCGATCCGCTCAAGCTTGGACTGGTAGGTGCCTTCGTAATCCAGCTGCCCGCGCTTGATCGCGTCGAAGACTTCAGCGCGGGTCAGGACGCGGTTGTCGGGGCTGTTGACCAGCAGTTTCGGCGACCAGAGTTTTTCCAGCGTCGCGATGTCATGCCCATGGATCGCCTTGCCCACTGCGGCACCGGCGATGGCCAGTTTCTTCCTTGCCTCGGCATCGGGTTCCTGCGCCTGCACGCTGCTGCAGGAAGACAGCAGGACCAGCGCTGAGGCTGCCAGTGACCTGAACATGGAAACTCCTTGATTGGGTTGCGGGGAAGATGCGGCGACACGCTTTCCACGGGCCTCCATCCCCTGCTACGCCAAAAGCGCCGCAAAGCCGCCACGCGTGCGCAGACCGCTTGCAATGGCCGGAAGGCGCGTGGGCGCGTTCGTGCGACGGAAAGCGTGTACCTGCGGTCGTCCGCCAGGATCGCGGTCGCTTTCGGCCTGCCCGGAAGGCGCGTGTCCGCAGGCGGGACCTGTGTCGACGGCTCAGGCTGCGGCGGAGAACCCGGACGGCACCCCGGCTTCCAGCGCGTCGAAGTAGTCGGCGGTCAGGCGCAGCTGTGCGTCGGCATCGTTGGCGCGGTTGACCACGGCGCGGAAGGCGGCGTTTTCCGGCCGGTCCTTTGCGTACCAGCCCAGGTGCTTGCGCGCGATGCGCACGCCCTGCAGCTCGCCATAGAAATCGTGCAATGCCTGCAGATGGCCGAGCAGGAGGGTGCGCACTTCGGCGATGGATGGGGCGGGCAGCTCCTGACCGGTGGCCAGATAGTGCGCGATCTCGCGGAAGATCCACGGCCGGCCCTGCGCCGCGCGACCGACCAGCACCGCATCGGCGCCGGTCTGGGCCAGCACCTGCGCGGCCTTGTGCGGTGAATCGACATCGCCGTTGGCGAATACCGGGATCGTCAGCGCCGCCTTGATCGCGGCGATGGTCCGGTATTCGGCGGTGCCGGTGTACTGCTGGTCGCGGGTGCGGCCATGCACGGCCAGCGCGGCGATGCCGGCGTCCTGGGCGATGCGCGCGATGGTCGGTGCGTTGCGATGGTCGGCATCCCAGCCGGTGCGGATCTTCAGTGTCACCGGCACATCCACCGCCTTGACCACCGCTTCGACGATGCGCGCCACCAGCGCTTCGTCACGCATCAGCGCCGAGCCGGCCCAGGCGTTGCACACCTTCTTGGCCGGGCAACCCATGTTGATGTCGATGATCTGCGCGCCATGGTCGACGTTGTAGCGCGCCGCCTCGGCCAGCTGCTGCGGCTCGGTGCCGGCGATTTGCACGCTGACCGGGGCCGGTTCGCCTTGGTGGTCCATGCGCCGCAGCGACTTGTCGGTCTTCCAGAATCGCGGGTCGGAGATGGTCATTTCCGACACGGCCAGTCCGGCGCCGAGCCGCTTGCACAGCTGGCGGAACGGTTTGTCGGTGACCCCGGCCATCGGCGCCAGGATCAGCGGCGGATCGATCGTGTAGGGGCCGATGCGCATGGGATCAGCGTCCTTGAGGCCGCGATCAGATATCCGGGGTCAACCGCGGCATCGACGCGGCGGCGCCTTCGCTTTCGGTCGAACGCGCGGCGAAGCGGTTGGCAAAGCGCACGTGCAGGTTGAACGCGGACTGCGGCGCATGCGCCAGCGAGGCGGCCAGGGCGCCGTTGAAGGCATCGCCGGCACCGGTGGTATCCACGGTCTGCGCGCTTTCGGCGGCGACGCGGTAGTAGGGCTGGGCATCGCCGCGCAGCTGTTCGTCCTCGTGCGAGACGAACACGCCGACCGCGCCGAGGGTGACCACCACGGTGCCGCCGGGCAGCAGCTGGCGGCACAGGCCGTGCAGGGTGGCGCCGTCCAGCGCGGCGACGTCGTCGCCTTCCATGCGGTGGCCAACATGGCGGCCGAGCAGGCCGGCGAACTCGGTCTCGTTCGGGGTCAGGATGTCGCTCTGGCGCAGCAGCGAAATGCTGGCCACGGCATTGACCGGCGCGGCGTTGAGGATGGTCAGCACCCCGGCGCTGCGCGCGGCGCCCATCGTGGCTTCGATGCTTTCCAGCGGCGATTCCAACTGCGCCAGCACTACCTTGGCGCCGGCCAGCAGCGCCTGCTGGGCGGCAATGAACTCGGTACTCAGGGTGAAATTGGCGCCCGGGCCGATCACGATCGTGTTGCGGCCGTGGTTGTCCACGTAGATGCCGCCGGTTCCGGTGGGTTCGGCGCTGTCTTCGGCGATGACCTGCACGCCGTCCTGCGCGGCTAGCTCACGCGCCATCACGCCGCCGGGATCCTGGCCCAGCGAACACACGAACGCAGTCGATGCACCGGCACGCGCGGCGGCGATGGCCTGGTTGAAGCCCTTGCCACCCGGGCCGGAGCTGTAGCGCCCGGCGATGGTGGCACCGGCGACAGGCAGCGCATCGCAGCGCCAGACGTGGTCGACATTAAACGAGCCGACGACAACGACAGAACTCATGTGCATCTCTTCTTCAATAGAAACGGCAGCTTGGCGCCGCCGTGTGGGGGGCGCAAGTATGCCGCAGGCGGCCGTATGGACGTCGTGGGCAACCTCAGATTGCTGAACGAGGAGCGTCGTAACCGGCGGAAAATCCCGCCGTGCCGGGGCTTTCAGCTGAAATGCGTCAGCACGCCGGCGATGGTCGCGGTCATGAACGTGGCGATCGATCCGCCCAGCACTGCGCGCAGGCCGAAGCGGGCCAGGTCGGCACGGCGCTCCGGTGCCAGTCCGCCGATGCCGCCGATCTGGATCGCGATCGAGCTGAAATTGGCGAAGCCGCACAGCGCGTAGGTGGCGATCAGCCGGCCCTCGCTGCTCAGCGACATGCCCGGCACCTGGCCGTTCACGATCTGGGCCAGTTCGGAGTAGGCGACGAACTCGTTGATCACCACCTTCTGGCCGATCAGCGCACCCACCGTGGTCGCATCGGCCCACGGCGTGCCGATCACCCAGGCAATCGGCGCCAGCACGTAGCCGAAGATGGTCGACAGGTTGGTCGGACGGCCAATGGCCGAGGCCAGGCCGGTGACATCGCCCAGCCAGGTCAGCGGCGCATTGATCAGCGCGATCAGCGCGATGAAGGCCAGCAGCATCGCGCCGATGTTCAGGGCCAGGCGCAGGCCGTCGCCGGCGCCGGCCGCGGCGGCATCGATGATGTTGCTGGTGGTCCTTTCCACTTCCATCTTGACCGTGCCGCGGGTCAGCGGCGTGCCGGTTTCCGGGATCAGGATCTTGGCGATCACCAGCGTGGCCGGCGCGGCCATGATCGAGGCGGCCAGCAGGTGCTTGGCGTAGAACGCCTGCTGCGCCGGATCGCCGCCGCCGAGCATGCCCACATAGGCGGCCAGCACGCCGCCGGCGATGTGGGCCATGCCGCCGATCATCATGGTGATCAGTTCGGACTCGGTCATCTTGGGGATGTAGGGGCGCACGGTTAGCGGCGCCTCGGTCTGGCCGATGAACACGCTGGCGCAGACGCTGGTGGTTTCCGCGCCGGATACGCGCATCACCTTGGTGATCGCCCAGGCCATCACCCGCACCACCGCCTGCATCACGCCCAGGTGGTATAGCACGCCCATCAGCGCGGAGAAGAAGATGATGGTCGGCAGCACCTGGAAGGCAAAGATGAAGCCCACATTGGGCACGTCCATCAGGCTGCCGAAGATGAAGTTGGAACCTTCACCGACAAAGCTCAGCACCTTCACGAACACCTTGCCCAGCCAGTCGAACACGTCGCGTCCGCCCGGGACCAGCAGCACCAGCGCGGCAAAGCCGATCTGCAGGATCACGCCGGTGATCACCAGCCGCCAGTCCACCGCGCGCTTGTTGTTGGAAAACAGCCAGGTGATGCCCAGCAGGACGACCAGACCGAACAGGCCGAATGCGGCCCGCCACACACCTTCCAGCATTTGCTTCCCCAAAAAACGCGCGACTTCGAATCGATCAGCCTAGTGGAGGGCGCCGACGCCGGCAAGGCGTCGGGACAGGCTTATTCGCAGGGGGCCCGCTGGCCGGGCCGGGGTGGCCCGTCCAGGCCTGGATCGGCGGGCATCCCGCCCTTGGCCGGCTGGCTGCCGAACGATTCGCGGAAGATGCGCTGGGCCTGGGCATCGGCCTGCGCGCGCTGGCGCGCATCCAGACCGACCGGCGGCGGTGGCGCGGCCTCGCGCAGATAGGCCAGCAGCACCGCATAGGTGCGGGCCTGGACCGGATCATCGGGCACGCGCGCATCGAACAGCCCGTCGTCGTCGGCATAGGCGTTGGCCAGCAGTTGCGCGGCCCGCGGATCGCCGGCATGCAGGGCGCGCTGGACCATCGGCAGCGCTTCGTCGTACCAGTCACCGAATACCGGGTCCTGCAGGAATTCGTTGTGGCTGCGCGGGTCGCTGGCCTGCACCGAGAACGCGCCGCTGGCGTAGCGCAGCATCGCATCGGCATTGCCCGCCAGCGCGGCCTTGCGCAGGTAGCCAGCCGCCTGGCCGCGCAGGGATGCGTCGAAACCCTGGCAGTCATTGGCCCGCGCCGATGACGTGCTGGGTGCATCGGCGGCCGGATCCTGTGGGGGCTGGGTGCCCGTACACAGGCTCAGTTCGACGCCGATCCGGCAGGCCGCGCGCGCATCGCCGGCATCGGCGCGGCGGCGCAGCGCATCGAAGTTCGCGCCCAATGGTTCGCCCCAGGGCGGCAGCGGCGTGGCGCTTTGCGGCGCGTGGAACGGCAGGACGCGTTCCTCGCGGTCGGTGCCGACGCGGTTGTTGTCTTCGTTGCGAGTCCTGGCCTGCGCGGCATGGGCCGCGATCTGCGCCGATACCGCGGCGGCCTGCTCGGCGAGCTCGGCCTGCTGACGCCAGCGCCACAAGCCAAAGGCCATTGCGTCTGCGACTGCCAGGCCCATGACCAGATTGAATCGGCCGCGTGGGCTCACCGCGCTTCCTTGAGGCATCGCATGGACCAAGTCTGCCACGCACACCGTGTTCATACCGCCGATGCGGCGTTGCGCCGGGGACGTCAAACGAGCGTCGCATTGACCGGATCGATCAATGGCATTTGACTATTGAATGAGAATTATTATCATCACCTCCGAACCGCCTACGGAGTAGCGCCATGAACGTCCACACCGTCGTCTTCCCCCAGAACGACCCACGCGTCGCCGATCGCACCCCGCGCGTCGTGCCGCCGTCTGAGACTTTCAGCAGCGAAGCCCTGCTCAAGGGGCGCCGCGAAATCCTGATCCAGCACGGCGACCGCACCTATCGCCTGCGCCACACCAGCAACGACAAGCTGATCCTGACCAAGTAAGCCGACCGCCCGCACGTCGGTCGCCGTCGATCCGCATTGCCCGCCAAGGCGTGGCGCGTCGCCTTTGAACCAGTTTCGATAGGTCAATGATGGTTAGCGCGTGGCGGATGTCCGTGATCGCCGCGGGTCCCGCGTTCTCAATCGATGTTCCAGTGGAGTGGCCGCTCATGCTCACCCTGTCCGCTGTCCGTGACCCCAACCCATATCCCGATGCCCTGCCGCAGCCACAGCAGCTGGCCGCGCTGGGTACGGTGCTGTGCCTGTACCGGCCCCAGCAGGGCAGCGAGCTGGTCGGCTGGAAGCAGGCCGTGCGTGCCCGGATCCAGGCCGGGGTGGAAAGCGATGGCCTGCGCGAAAGCCTGCTGTTCTTCGATCGCGACGGCCAGTGCTGCTGGCGGCTGTGCCTGCTGCCGGACAGCGACTTCCTGGCCTGGGACCAGCTCAGCAACCGCCTGCCCAGCACCCAGGCCGCTGGCCATGCCGGGCACGGTGTCGGCGAACGCCTGTGGCAGCGCCTGGCGCGCCGCCTGACCGGTGAACAGTGGCGTGCCTGTCCGGTGCGCCTGCACGCCTTGCCGCAGGGCACGAGCGAACCGGTGCTTGCGGCCAGCCTGACCACGGTGTCGGTCCTGGGCGCCAGCACCACGCGCGAGATCGTGCGCGCCGAAGGCGCCGAACTGGCTGCCTGGGACGACTGCTGCTGCGCGCAGGCCGCGCTGCGCTCGGTCACGGCTGCGGCGCCGACGGGCGATCTGGCCGATTTCGTGTTCAGGCCCGAACCCGAGCTTCGTCGATGAACCGTGCTGCGTACTTGTTGTCGACGGCGTTGTTGCTGCTGAGCGCGTCTTACGCCACCGCCGCAGAGCCCGGCCCAGCCGATCCTGCGCGTGACCATGCTGCCATCCTGAGGATCGCCGGCGAGTTCGCCGTGGATTTCGCCTTCGACGAAACCGTGCTGCTGCAGCCGGGCTACGAACGCGCCGCGGCCATGCGCAGCGGTGGCGACGAGGCGGTGATCGTGATCGAGGAAACGCCGACCAGGGTGGTGTTGCAGCACCTGCTGGTGGATGGCAAGAGCGGTCATGTGACCAAGCACTGGCGCGAGGACTGGATCTACCAGGCGCCGCAGCGCTTCGAATTTACCGCCGACCAGACCTGGACCGTGCGCGCCCTGTCGCCGCAGGAAACTGCCGGGGCCTGGACCCAGTGTGTGTACGAAGTGAGCGACGCGCCGCGTTACTGCGGCACCGGGCGCTGGAGCTACAACGGCCAGGCGGCGACCTGGACCGGCGACGACAGCTGGCGGCCGCTGCCACGGCGCGAATACACCCGGCGCAGCGACTACAACGCGCTGCGCGTAGTTAACCGCCATACCATCACTCCCAATGGCTGGACCCACGAGCAGTTCAACACCAAGGTGCTGCGCAAGGCCGACGGCAGCCAGCTGGAGATCGCGCGGGAATTCGGTTTCGACGACTACCGCCGCGACAGCCAGGTCGACTTCGCCCCGGCCTATCGCTACTGGAAGGCCACCAGCCCGTTCTGGGCCGGCGTGCGTGGACGCTGGGCCAGGTTCCTCGACCAGTCGCCGGGTGTGCATCTGAAGACCAAGCTGGATGGAATGAGCATGATCATGCCGCTGTTCGAGCAGGCCGCCACGTTGGAGGAAGGTGGCAAGGTCAGGCCTGAGGACACCGACGCGGTGTTCGCCCAGTGGGTGGAGGCCGCATCCGCTGCAGGCTAGGAGGCCTGAATAGCCTCGGCTGCTCGTCATTCCCGGGAGCGCGAATCCAGTGCTTTCGTTATAGCGAGCAAAGTCGCTCGATGATCAGCCCTGTGGCTGTTGAAGCACTTCCCGCCTGCGCGGCGGTGTCGCATGCCCCAGCCCTTCAGGTCCCAAGCAGCGCCGGCCGGGACGCCGGCGCATGCCTATAATCGAAGGCAGCGAGCGTCCTGGCGCAGGGCGCGGCAAGGGAAGGGGAATGCAATGGGAATCGGAATGATCCTGGCCGCGGTGATCGTGGTCTTCGTGGTGGTCACGTTGTTCAAGGGCGTGCGCGTGGTGCCGCAGGGCTTCGAATACACCGTCGAGCAGTTCGGCAAGTACACCCACACGCTCTCGCCCGGGCTGCACATCCTGATTCCGTACATGCAGGGCGTGGGCCGCAAGGTCAACATGATGGAGCAGGTGTTCGACGTGCCTTCGCAGGAGGTCATCACCAAGGACAACGCCGTGGTCAAGGTCGATGGCGTGGTGTTCTTCCAGGTGCTCGATGCGGCCAAGGCCGCCTATGAAGTGTCCAACCTGGACCAGGCGATGGTCGCGCTGATCCAGACCAACATTCGCACCGTGATCGGCTCGATGGACCTGGACGAATCGCTGAGCAACCGCGAGGTGATCAACGCGCGCCTGCTGGGCGTGGTCGACCACGCCACCAGTCCGTGGGGCGTCAAGGTCAACCGGATCGAGATCAAGGACATCCAGCCGCCGCGCGACCTGGTCGATTCCATGGCCCGGCAGATGAAGGCCGAGCGCGACAAGCGCGCCTCGATCCTGGAAGCCGAAGGCTCGCGTCAGTCCGAGATCCTGCGCGCCGAAGGCGAGAAGCAGGGCGCGATCCTGCAGGCCGAGGGCCGCCGTGAAGCCGCCTACCGCGAGGCAGAGGCCCGCGAGCGCCTGGCCGAGGCCGAAGCCAAGGCCACCACGCTGGTGTCGCAGGCCATCTCCGACGGCAACGTGCAGGCGATCAACTATTTCGTCGCGCAGAAGTACGTGGAAGCGTTCAAGGCGCTGGCGACCGCACCCAACCAGAAGTTCGTGCTGATGCCGATGGAAGCCAGCGGCATGATCGGCTCGCTCGGTGGCATCGCCCAGCTGGCGCGCGAGGCCCTGGGCGGTGAAGGCCCCAAGCCGCCGGCGATCCCGCCGCGCGCGCCACGCAGCGGCGTCTGAGTCGTGGCCATGCGGTTGGCATTCTGGGCGGTGCTGGCGCTGGTGCTGTTCGCGGCCGAAGCGCTGGTGCCCGGTGCCTCGCTGATGTGGCTGGGGGTGGCGGCCGTGGCGATGATGCTGGTGATGCTGGTCGCGCCCGGATTGGGCATCCTGCCGCAGGCGGCGCTGTTCGCGGTCTTCGCCATCGCCTCGGTGCTGGCCTATCGCCGCTGGTTCCGCACCCGCGCGCAGCGCAGCGACAAGCCGTTGCTCAACCGCCGTGCCGACCAGCTGATCGGGCAGACCGCACTGCTGGACCAGGCCATCGTCCGCGGGCGTGGCCGCATCCAGCTGGCCGACACCTACTGGACGGTGGAAGGCCCGGACCTTCCGGCCGGCGCGGCGGTACGCATCGTCGCCACCGACGGCATGACCCTGCAGGTACAAGAGGTGTAGTTGTCCGCCTGTGCCGGTGGTCACGCCACCGTCGCGGGCCCCATCTGGAATAATGCCGGCCTCTTTGGAAGGACCAGGCCATGACCCAGAAGACGATCCTCAACGACAGCCACCGCGCGCTCGGCGCCAAGATGGTGGACTTCGGCGGCTGGGACATGCCGATCAGCTACGGCTCGCAGATCGAGGAACACCACGCCGTCCGCGGCGATGCCGGCATGTTCGACGTCAGCCACATGACCGTGGTCGACCTGCGCGGCCCGCGCACGCGCGAGTTCCTGCGCTACTTGGTCGCCAACTCGGTCGACAAGCTGAAGAAGCCGGGCAAGGCGCTGTACACCGCGATGCTGGACGCCAAAGGCGGGGTGATCGACGACCTGATCGTCTATTACCTGGAGGAAGCGTTCTTCCGCCTGGTGGTCAACGCCGCCACCCGCGACAAGGACCTGGCCTGGATCAACAAGCAGGCCGCCGCCTACGGCGTGGAAGTCATCGAGCGCCCGGAGCTGGCCATGATCGCGGTGCAGGGCCCCAACGCGCGCGCCAGGGTGATCGGCCTGCTGCGCGAGCAGGACCGCGAGGCCGCCGACAAGCTGGCCCGGTTCGCAGCGGTTGACGCCACCAGCACGACCGGGGCGGCGCTGTTCGTCGCCCGCACCGGCTATACCGGCGAGGATGGCTTCGAGATCGTACTGCCGGCCGACGCGGCGGTCGCGTTCTGGGACGCGCTGCTGGAAGCCGGCGTCAAGCCGGCCGGCCTGGGCGCACGCGACACGCTGCGCCTGGAAGCGGGCATGAACCTCTACGGCCAGGACATGGACGAGACCGTGTCGCCCTACGAGGCGGCGATGGGCTGGACCGTGACCCTGGACGAAGGTCGCGAGTTCGTCGGCCGCGAGGTGCTGGAAGCGCAGCACCTGCAGGGCGCACCGCGCCAGCTGATCGGCCTGGTGATGGACGACAAGGGCGTGCTGCGCCATGGCCAGAAGGTCATCACCGCTCAGGGCGATGGCGAGATCCTGTCCGGCACCTTCTCACCGACGCTGGGCAAGGCCATTGCCTTCGCGCGCGTGCCGTCCGGCGAACCGGGTCAGGTGCGCGTGGAGATCCGTGGCCGCGAGGTGCCGGTTCGCGTGGTCAAGTTCCCGTTCGTCCGCGACGGCCAGGCCCAGCCCGGCGTGCTGAGCTGAGGAGCGGACGGACGTGAGCGAGATTCTCGACTACTTCGTCACCCTGCATTCGCCCTGGTCATATCTGGGGCATCAGGCGTTCCTGGACATGGCCGCGCGCCACGGCGCGCAGGTGCGCGTGCGGCCGGTACGGATCTTCGACCTGTTCGCCGAAGTGGGTGCGCTGCCATTGGCACAGCGGCCGCCGGCGCGACAGGCATACCGGTTGATCGAACTGCAACGCGTGCGTGAACAGCGCGGCCTGCCGCTCAACCTCAGGCCGAAGTTCTATCCGGTCGATATCGCGCTGGCTGATCGCATCACGATCGCCCTGACCGAACAGGGTCACGCGCCACATACTTATATGTCTGCCGCGTACGCCGCCCTGTGGGTGCACGATGCCGATCTGTCCGATGTCGGCACGCTCACCGCGCTGCTGGACGCACAAGGCTTCGATGCCGATGCGGTCCTGGCCGCGGCGGCCGACGAACGGATCGAGGCGATCTACCGCGACAACACCCAGGCCGCCATCGAAGCCGGACTGCCAGGCCTGCCCGGGTACGTGCGCGACGGCGAGCCGTTCTGGGGCCAGGACCGCATCGATCTGCTGGACGCGGCGCTGACCAGCGGCCGGGCGCCGTACCGCGCCGGGTGACAAGTCGCCCGCCGCTTTCGCTAAACTCCCCGCCATTCCCACCACCGCCGTCGACCGGAGCAACCCAATGAGCGAGATCCCTGGCGATCTGAAATTTCTCAAGTCCCACGAGTGGGCACGCGTCGAAGGAAACGGCCGCGTCACCGTCGGCATCTCCGACCACGCCCAGGGCCTGCTGGGCGACCTGGTCTACGTCGAGTTGCCCAACGTCGGCGACGCGGTGACCGCCGGCAACGCCAGCGCCGTGGTCGAATCGGTCAAGGCCGCTTCGGACGTCTATAGCCCGGTGTCGGGCACCGTGGTCGAAGTCAACGAATCGCTGTCGGACAAGCCGGAAACCATCAACGAGGATGCCTTCGGCGAAGGCTGGCTGTACGTGGTGGAGATCAGCAATCCCGAAGAACTGGACGAGCTGCTGGGCCCGGACGACTACGCCGACCAGATGGAAGAAGAGGAGGACTGAGTCCTCTTCCACTTCTGGCCGCAAGTGCGGCATCACTGGCAAACGACGACGCCGCGTCTTGGACGCGGCGTTTTTCGTTCTGCCGATAGGTCGTGATGCCGATGCTCATCATGTCTCCAAGACGATCCAAGGCCTGCGTTCGATCGTCCAAAGCGTGGTCGATGTCGTTGCCTGTGCCGGAAAAGTTTGCGCAGTTCGCGCGCATCGATGCTTGTGCGACGCGAAAAGGCGATCCCGAAAACCATCGAGGATCAGCCGCGATTCAACTGCGGAACGACCTTCGCACCTTCCCGGACTGTGCGACGAACGAAGGACATGCCGCGTTGACTGCGCACGACTGCATGCACGAAACATCATAAAAAAAGCACTCTGCTAAAAACGCATCCCATGCATGAGGTCTTGGATGCAGGTGATCGGTGTGCTGCCTGGATGGAGTCGGCCGGACAAGGACCGAAGCACTCGCAAAATCCGGCGCGAAATTTTTTTGCAAAACGGTTGACACCTATAAAAACCGTGATTAGGTTTCGCCCCAACGCAGCCTATGCACCATCAAGCAAGCGAGCCGGTCATCGCGACGAAACGCACAACGACAAGGTCGCCCGCCCGTACCCCGAAGAGGATGGTCGAAGGCTTCGCTTCCCCCGAAGAAATCCAGCGCCTGATCCAACCAGACACCTGCGCCGCATCAGGCGCGGGTGTCTTTGCATGGTCAGGCGCGCGACGCTGGCGACGGCCGGCGTCAAACAAGATCCGCCCCAGCGCGCATGGCGCGTCGGCGGCTGCATGCGGGTCCGACTCCCGCGGCGTTTCGAGTACTGGGCTTGGTACTGGATGTTTCATCCAAAGTAATCACTGACGAGGAGCCATCACATGGCAACGAAGAAAGCTGCAAAGAAAACGGCCAAGAAGGCCACCAAGAAGGTCGCCAAGAAATCGGCCGCCAAGAAGGCCGTGAAAAAGGTCGCGAAGAAAGCTGCCAAGAAGGTCGCCAAGAAGTCGGCCGCCAAGAAGGCTGTGAAGAAGGCGGCCAAGAAGGCCACCAAGAAGACCGCCAAGAAGGCTGCAACCAAGAAAGTAGCCAAGAAGGCCGCCAAGAAGTCGCCGGCCAAGAAAGTAGCCAAGAAGGCCGCCAAGAAGTCGCCGGCCAAGAAGGTTGCCAAGAAGGTTGCCAAGAAAGCTCCGGCGAAGAAGGTCGCCAAGAAGGCGGCCAAGAAGTCTCCTGCAAAGAAGGTTGCCAAGAAGAAGTCGGCTCCGGTCGCGCTTCCCGCGACGCCGGCCCCGCTGATCTAAAAAAGATCGCGGCAACTGCGACACGCTAGACCGCAACACTTCACTACGAACTTCCTCCCCGGTGCCCAGCGGGGAGGAGGTTTTTTTTTGCCTGCGGTTCGGTGCCGGCGGCGAGTGTCAGCCGCGCGGCCTTGTCGAGCCGGTGTTCAATCGATGGCCGGCACGTGCCCATCAAAAGCACAACGCCGGGACAGCCCCGGCGTTGTGGTCGGTGGAACCGCTTTGGCAGATCAGCGCGGGGCGGCGACCGCCTTGCTGGACGAAGCGCCGGCTTCGTCGTCGTCGCTGCCGTCATCGCCGGCGGCCATGTGCAGCGACTGCGGCAGCGGATGGCCGTTGGTCTGGGCCAGCAGCAGCTGCTTGCCCAGTTCGGTGTTGAGCCACTGCTGCGGCGGCAGGCCGAGAGCAGTGTCCAGCACGGTCGGCAGCAGGCCGGAAGGCAGCGGGCTGGTGCTGTTCCACATGATTGCCACGCCGAAGTCGCGTCCCGGCACCATCGCCACCAGGCCGCGATAGCCTTCGACCGCGCCGGCATGGAACACCACCTGCTGGCCGGAGTAGTCCAGCACACGCCAGGCCAGGGCATAGCTGGCCGAATCCACGCGTGCGCCACGCCAACCGGCGCGCATCTCGCCCGGAGTGCTGATCAGCGGTGCATGCAGGGTGGCCAATAGCGGCGCGGGCAGCACGTCGGGGCGATGCCCCAGGTGCGCCAGCAGCCACTGCGCCATGTCGCTGGCACTGGCGTTGACGCCGGCGGCCGGGGCCAGGCGGTAATAGGTGGGCTTGGGATCGAGCGAGGCCCAGCCACTGCGCGCGCGCACGTGCGGGCGTGCCCAGCTGGGGCTGTGCTCGATGCCGGCCAAGCCGATGCTGGCGTCGTTCATGCCCAGCGGCTTGAAGATGCGGCGATCGACCGCCTGGTCGTAGAAGCTGCCGGTGGCGGCAAACACCACGTCGCCGATCAGGCTGAAGGCCACGTTCTGGTATTCGTAGCACTGGCCCGGCTTGCAGCCCAGCGGGGCGGTCGCCAGCTTCTGCGACACGGTGTAGTAGTCGGCGTTGGATTCGATATCGTTGTCGAAGGCGTTGTGCCAGCGCAGGCCGGTGCGATGGCTGAGCACGTCGGCCACGGTGACCTGGCGGGTCGCGACCGGATCGCTCAGCTGGAAGCGCGGCACGTAGTCGGACACCTTGCTGTCCCAGCGCAGCACGCCGTCGTTGACCAGCAGACCGGTCATGGTGCCGGCAAAGGCCTTGGACAGCGAGGCCAGGCGGAACACGGTGTGCGCATTGATCTGCTGAGGATTGCGCACGTCGGTGACGCCGTAGCCGCGCGCGCTGATGACTCGGCCGTCCTGGACGATAGCCATGGCCAGCCCAGGCACGCGCTGGCCGACGGTCAGATCGTTGGCCAAGGCTTCGAACGCAGCGACATCAAAGCCAGGCGCGACCGGGCGCACCTGCGCCGGATTCAGCGCGGTGCGATAGGGCAGCGGCTTGGTCGGCGATTCGTAAGGCGCCGGCGCGGCGCGCCAGGCCTCGGCGGCGGCGCTGGAGGACTGGGCCACGGAAGTAACCACAGTCGGCAGTGGGGCGGACAACGTGGGTGTCTGGGCGGTGGACGAAAGCGCCAGCGGCAACAGCATCGCCAGCGAGCTCAATCGCAACGACCGCGCCTGGCGACGTCCGCTGTGTTCTTTCATGTGTCAACGCCCGCGTAAGCTCTGCTTGGCGGGATCATAACGCCGCCGCGCGCGAATGCACAAACCGGGAGAACAAGCCGGCCCATCTTGTTCATCCTGCTGGAATTTATGGCGTTTGCTGAATACGCGCCCCTGCGATGGTGCAGGGTCTACGGCGTGATCGGTGCCCGGGGTGATGACCTCAGCCCTCATTTTGAAAGCACGGTCATCGCTCACCTTCCGTGCACCGACTGCGCGACCAAAGCGGTAAAGACCGCCATGCGGTCTTCGGGCAATGATGCGTCCAATGCCTGAACACGCACCTCCAACATCCCGCCGCGGCGCTGACGCCGCGCTTGGCATCAGTTTCGTCCTGGTGTGGTGCACCGGCTACATTGTCGGCAAGCTGGTGGTCGCCCATGCCGCGCCGCTGACTTCGCTGGTCCTGCGCTTTGGCCTGGCGGCGGTGATCTTTGGCGTGCTGGCGCTGGTCGCGCGCGTGCCCCGATGCAGTCGCGCCGATCTGTGGCACAGCGCGGTGACGGGTGTGTTGATGCTGGCGCTGCACTTCGGAGCGGTCTACGTGGCCTTCCGGCTGGGCGCCAACGCCGGCGTGTCCGCGCTGGTGATCGGCGCCATGCCGCTGCTGGTTGCGTTGGTCGCCACGCTCGATGGCAGCGAGCGACTTGGAGCGTTGCGTTGGCTCGGCATGGTCCTGGGACTGCTGGGCGTGGTGCTGGTGGTGGCAGACCGGGTCGACGGCGCCACGCCGCTGGCGGCTTGGGGAATGCTGGCACTGGGTTTGATCGGCATCACCGCCGGCACGCTCTACCAGAAACGCCACGCGGCGCACCTGGATATGCGCCTGGCGCTGACCGTCCAGAACGGCGCTGCCGCGCTGGTGCTGTTGCCATTGACGCTGTGGGAAGGTTTCCGCTTCGACAGCACCTTCGACTTCTACTGGCCCCTGGCCTGGCTGGTACTGGTGAATTCGGTCGGCGGCTTCGCGCTGCTGTTCCTACTGATCCGGCGCGGGGCGGCCACCCAGGTGGCGGCGCTGTTCTTCCTGATGCCGCCGGTGACCGCAGTGTTTGGCCACTTCACCCTGGGCGAGCACCTGACTTGGCTCAAGGGCGCCGGCTTTGCCTGCGCGGCATTCGGCGTGTGGCTGGCAACGCGCCCACAAGGCGCGCAAGACGCCTGATCCGGCACGCTGTCGTGTCGTCGATGCGCTGGCGATGTTGCAGTGCATCGGATACCGTGCGCGGCAATTGAACGCGCCAGGGTTGCCGTCAGTGGACATGCACAAGCCTCACCGAGTCGAAAGCGGGGAATGGTGGGCGGTGGCATTGTCCTTCGTATGCTTCTTCTGTGTCCTGGCCGCCTATTACGTCATCCGTCCAGTCCGGGAACAGCTCTCGGCGGCCGTGGGGTCGACCCAATTGCCCTGGTTCTATCTGGCGACGTTCATCGTCACCCTCGCGCTGACGCCGGTGTTCGCCGGCTTGGCCTCACGCTGGCCGCGGCGGCGGCTGGTGCCGTGGGTGTACGTGTTCTTCATTGCATGCCAGTTGGCGTTTGTACCGGCCTTTACCGCCCTGGGCGTGCTGAGTCCCCGCGTGCTGGGGATCGTGTTTTTCGTGTGGGTGAGCGTCTTCAACCTGTTCGTGGTGTCGGTTTTCTGGATCTTCATGTCCGACATCTGGAGCCTTGCGCAGTCCAAGCGCCTGTTTCCGATCATCGCCGTCGCCGGCACGCTCGGGGCATTGGCCGGTCCGATGTTGACGCGCTCGCTGGTCCAGCTGGTCGGCGTGGCGCCTTTGCTGGTGGTGTCGGCGGCGCTGCTTGGCGTCTCCACCGTCTGCGTGGTGCTGCTCGGTCGTTGGGCGACCGCATACGGCGCGCGCCGACACGAGTCGGGGCATGAAGATGCGATCGGCGGCAGCATGTGGGATGGGCTGCGGCAGATCTTCGCCGATCCTTTCATGCGCGGCATGGCGATCCTGCTGTTGCTTGCAGATGGGATCGGCACGGTCAACTACGCGTTGATGGCCGACTATTCAGGCGCGACCTTTGTCGATGCAGTGGCGCGCACGCGCTTCCATGCCGATGTGGATCTGGCCGGCAACCTGCTGACCGTGATCGTGCAGTTGACCCTCACCCGTTGGCTGCTGCCACGGAAAGGGCCGGGCGTGCTGATCCTGCTTTGGTCGGTCGTGAGCATCTTGGTGCTGCTGCTGGTGGTGTTTTCGCATGATCCGCATGCCCCGCTGTTCTCATTGCCGTTGCTGATTGGGCCGTTGGCACCCACGGTCCTGGCACTGGTCGTGAGCCGTGGGCTGGCGTATGGCATGGCCGAGCCAGCGCGCCACAGCCTCTATACCCGGGTGCCGCGCTCCGTCCGGTACAAGGGCCAGAACGCGGTCGATACCGCGGTCTGGCGCTTCGGCGATGTGGCGATCGCCACCGGGATGAACGGCTTGAAATCTTTCGGAATGGTGGTTGGAGGATTTGCCGCCATCAGTGCGCTGGCCGCGTTCGCCGCAGCCGGCATCGGCTGGCGATTGTGGAAGCGGGTGGAACTTGTCGAAGATTCCTCTGCAAACCGCTAGATGCCCAATGCAGGGTCTGCTCGAACGCAGTTCCTGACGGCGACCTTCAGGATGGTGTGCAGCCGACGCGCGCGGCACACTGTGCGCCTCACCCTGGACTGGATTGCTCCATGTCGACGCTCGCCACCGTGTTGACCGTGCTGGTCGCCCTGCTGCACGTGTGGTTCATGGTGCTGGAAATGGCGCTGTGGACCAGGCCACTGGGCCTGAAGACCTTCCGCATGTCGCCTGAAAAGGCCGAGACCACGCGCGTGCTGGCGGCCAACCAGGGCCTCTACAACGGATTCCTTGCCGCCGGCCTGCTGTGGGGCGCGCTGTGGCTGCACGACTGGCGCGTGATCGCGTTCTTCCTGGCCTGCGTCATCGTGGCCGGCATCTTTGGCGCGCTCACCGTCAGCCGCCGCATCCTATGGATCCAGGCGCTGCCCGCTGCGCTGGCGCTGGTGTGCCTGGCGGTGTCGCTGGCCCGGGCGTTCTAGGGCCCCGCGCGTAGCGGCCTGGGTGATACCCACATCTGGACCCGCGCAGTGAAGACTTCATTGCCGTGCTGGTCGCGCACCAGGACGTCGACCGGCAGGTCGTAGCCTGCTCTGGCTTCAACGATGGCAATGGCCGGCGTGGCCACGGCGAACTGCGGGCCGATCGCCTTGTGCAGGTAACGCACTTCCATGCCCTTGGGAATCCAGCGCATCGACGCCGGCAGGCTGGCGTCGGTCATCAGGCCGGCGGTGAGTTCGGCCAGGTTGCACAGGGCAATCGCGTGGATGGTGCCGATGTGATTGGTGACGCGGCGGCGGTGCGCGATGCGCGCTTCGCAACGGCCGGCTTCCAGCGCTGTGATGCGCGGCGAGATGCTGCCGAAGTAGGGTGCCTTGAAGCACACCGCACGCGAGAACAGCCAGCCGCCGGCGGGCCAGCGCTGCATGCGGTGGTAGAGGGAAAGGATCGAAGCGGCCATGACAGGTTCCACACAAGGCAACGGCGAACCGAAGTCCGCCGTTGCAGGATCAATCCAGGGCGAAGGTCGCGCTTACTAAGCGGCTTCGCGCGACTGGTCGGCTTCTGCCTGCGGGCGATAGCCGGCCGAGCGCAGTTCCTCGGTATCGAAGTCGTCCACGCTGATCGTGTCCATGGTCAGCGTGCGCAGCTCTTCCAGCTGCAGGCGCTCGTCGGCGGTGATCAGGCCTTCGCGCACCGCTTCATCCAGTTGCGAGGGGAAGTCCAGCGCTTCGATACCCTTGGTCTTGAGCGCCTTGATGAACTTGCGCTCCACCGGCTCGGCGGCCACGGCCTTGGCCAGGTAGCTGGCGATGCGGCCGCCGGGGTTGTTCTCGCACGGGGTCAGGAACACCCCGCCGGCCAGCTGGTCGCGGGCAGCATTGGGCGCCATCAGCAGCGCGGCGACGCGATGGCCCAGGCGGTCGCCCGGTGCCTCGGCGCGACGGCCCCACGGGAAGATCAGCGCCCACATCAGCCAGCCCACCGGGCGGACCGGGAAGTTGCGCAGCGCGGCCGACAGCGCAAGTTCGATCTCGTGCACGCTGTGGTGGAAGGCCCAGGCCAGCAGCGGCTGCTCGGCCTGCGGCGCGCCATCGTCGTGGTAGCGCTTGAGCATCGCGCTGGTCATGTAGATGTGGCTCAGCACGTCGCCCAGGCGGCCGGACAACGATTCCTTGAACTTCAGCTTGCCGCCCAGCATCAGCATCGACACGTCGGCCATCAGCGCCAGGTTGGCCGAATAGCGGTCCAGCTTGCGGAAGAAGCGCTTGGTGTAGGCATCGCCCGGCGCGGCGCCGATGCGCGCTGCGGTCAGGCCGAACCAGAACGAACGCACCGCGTTGGAAATGCCGAAACTGATATGCCCGAACAGGCTGCGGTCGAACGCCTCCAGGCCGGCGGCGTGGTCCGGGTCCTGGGCGGCCTTCATTTCCTTCATCACCCACGGATGGCACAGGATCGCGCCCTGGCCGAAGATCAGCAGGCTGCGGGTCATGATGTTGGCGCCTTCGACCGTGATGCCGATCGGCGCGGCCTGCCACGAGCGGCCGGCGAAGTTCTTCGGTCCCAGGATGATGCCCTTGCCGCCGACCACGTCCATGACGTCGCTGACGACCTCGCGGCCCATCGTGGTGCAGTGGTACTTGGCGATCGCCGAGGGCACCGACGGCACGTCGCCGCGATCCACGGCCGCCGCGGTGGCCTGGGCCAGTGCGCTGATCGCATAGGCCTTGCCGCCGATCCGGGCCAGTGCTTCTTCGACGCCTTCGAAACGGCCGATCGACAGACCAAACTGCTTGCGGATGCGTGCGTAGGTGCCGGTCACGACCGCGCCAAACTTGGCACCGCCGGAGGCGGTGGAAGGCAGGGTGATCGAACGGCCCACCGCCAGGCATTCGTTGAGCATGTTCCAGCCCTTGCCGGCCATGTCCGCGCCACCGATCAGCTGGCTCAGCGGGATGAAGACTTCCTTGCCGTGGATCGGGCCGTTCTGGAAGGGCGAATTGAGCGGGAAATGACGCCGGCCGATGTCCACGCCCGGGGTTTCGCGCGGCAGCAGCGCCAGGGTGATGCCGATGTCCTTGCTGTCGCCGATCAGGCCGTCCGGGTCGTACATGCGGAAGGCCAGTCCGATCAGCGTGGCCACCGGCGCCAGGGTGATGTAGCGCTTGTCGAAGGTGAGCTTGACGCCCAGCACGTTGGCGCCGTTCCACTCGCCCTTGCAGACGATGCCGTAGTCGGGGATCGAGGTCGCATCCGAGCCGGCGAACGGACCGGTCAGGCCGAAGCAGGGTACTTCCAGGCCGGCGGCCAGGCGCGGCAGGTAGTAGTCCTTCTGCTCCTGGGTGCCATAGTGGACCAGCAGTTCGCCTGGGCCCAGCGAGTTGGGCACGCCGACGGTCGAACTGGCCACCGAGGAGATCGAGGAGATCTTCTGGATCACCTTGTGGTGCATCAGCGCCGAGAAGCCCAGACCGCCGAACTCCTTCGGAATGATCATGCCGAAGAAGCGGTGCTGCTTGACGAAGTCCCACACCTCCGGCGGCAGGTCGGCGCGCACGTGGGTGATGTCCCAGTCGTTGATCATGGTGCACAGCTGCTCCACCGGGCCATCGATGAAGGCCTGTTCCTCGGCGGTTAGCTGTGGCTTGGGGTAGTTCAGCAGCTTCTGCCAGTCCGGATCGCCGGTAAACAGCTCGCCCTCGAAGCCGACCGAGCCGGTTTCCAGGGCGATGCGCTCGGTCTGCGACAGCGGCGGCAGCACCTTGCGGAAGAACTTCATCATCGGCGCGGTGATCAGCGCCTTGCGCACCGGCGGCAACAGTAGCGGAAGGGTGATGGCGGCGACGATGACCGCGGCGACCACGCAGGCGGTGGCGTTGGCCCCCAGCAGCCAGCAGGCGACCAGCGCACAGGCACTGATCGCGGCCCAGGTGGCCAGGCGCATGCGGTGATAGGCGGCCAAGCCACCGGCCAACAGCACGGCGAGGAACGGAACGAGGATGCTCATGAGCGTGCTCCGGAAGCGGAATCGAAAGCGGTGTTGAAGAAGCGGGCGTGCCGGGCGCGCGACAGCGTGCCCAGATAGTCGAGCACCGCGCCGGTGAATGTGTCGTTGTCGTCGCCGGCCAGCATGTGCCCGGCGCGCGCCAGTTGCACGTGCTGGGCATGCGGCACCAGCGACTGGAAGGTGCGGATGTTATCTTCGGACACCATCTCGCTGCGTCCACCGCTGATCAGCAGCACCGGGCAGCGGAGGCCGCGTGCGGCCTGCGCGATGTCGTCCTGGTGGCGCGCGCTGTCTCGGACCAGATCGTCGATCAGGCGCATGTCCCAGTGCCAGCGCCAGCGCCCATCGTCGTCCTTGTGCATCAGTGGCGCCAATTCCTGCGCCGAGCGACGGGGCCGGTTGGGAAGATAGGCGGACACCAGCTCGGCGGCCTGTTCGAGTGAGTCGAACCCGGTCGGGAACGCGGTGGCGAATTTCAGCACGCGCGACAGGCCCGCTTGTTCCCAATGCGGGGTGATGTCCACCAGTACCAACGCCGAGAACAGGCCCGGCCAGCGACTCTCGGCGATCAGCCCGAACAGCCCGCCCATCGACGCGCCGATCAGCACCGGAGGTTCGGGCTGTTCGCCGGCCACGATGATCAGGTCATCGATGAACTGATCGGCGTCGTACGGCAGGTCGTCGGCATTGCGCTGCGACTGGCCATGGCCGCGTGCGTCATAGGCCAGCCCGGCGTAGCCACGTCCGGCCAGCGCCATCCCGCTCTTGATCCAGGCGCCACGGGTCTGGCCGAAGCCATGGGTATAGAGCAGAGCGGGTAATCCGCCCGCGGCCCCGGCAGGCGGCAGGAATGCAGTCGCGCCCAGGCCGGTGCCGCAAGCGCCGGTCAAGCGTACCATCTCGGACGTGGCAGGAGGCATATCGTGAGCGGGTTTTACATTGACCATACGCAGAAGTATGGACTTGCTTGGAAGCACGCGTCAATCCATACAAGCGTTTGATCAGAAAAGAGTTATTGCTGCATTGCAGCAAACATACCGCTGCGTGCTGTGCCGTATGGTTAAATGCCGTAATGAATACTTCCGCCGCCAATGTCAGGCCGACTTCTTCAAACCGCGCGCCGCGCCTGAGCGCCGACGACTGGGCGCAGGCTGCGCTGGACATGGTGGCCGAGCAGGGCATCGCCGCAGTGGCGGTGGAGCCGCTGGCGCGTCGCCTGGGCGTGACCAAGGGCAGCTTCTACTGGCATTTCCCTTCGCGCGATGCGCTGCTGCAGGCGGCGCTGGAGCGTTGGGAAACGGTAGAGCAGGAAAGCGTGTTCGGCAGCCTGGAAGTGGTGCCCGACCCGCGCGAGCGCCTGCGCCAGCTGTTCCTGCTGGTCGCCCACGAAGCCAAGTCGCATATCATTTATAGCGAGCTGCTCAAGGCCCTGGACCATCCGGCGGTGCAGCCGGTGATCCAGCGGGTCTCGCAGCGACGCATGGATTATCTGATCGCCTCCTTCCGTCAGGCGGGCCTGGGCCGGACCGATGCCCAGCATCGTGCCCGGCTGGCCTACGCCGCGTACGTGGGTTTCCTGCAGCTGTCCCTGCAATTGCACCAGCCGCGCATGCAGCATGAAGAGTTCGAGGATTACGTGAACCACATGATCGCCGCACTCATCCCCAACTAATCGCCGCGCAGGTTTAAACCTTTCGTCCGTGGCTTGCATCCCACCTGGCATGCTGACCTCCGCCGTGACGGTTCCCATCGATCTTTCCGAGCCCGACGTCGTCGATCTGGACGCCGACCAGGCGCGTGCGGCCGCTGCGGGCGATACGCGCGCGTTCGAGCAGATCTATCGGCGCCATGTCGGCCGGGTCCATGGCGTGGTCGTGCGGCTGGTCGGCGGTCATGGCGCGCGTGCCGAGGACCTGACCCAGGACACCTTCGTCCGCGCCTGGCGCGCGTTGCCGGAGTTCCGGTTCGAAAGTGCGCTCTCGACCTGGCTGCACCGGATGGCGGTCAACACCGCGCTGATGGAACTGCGCGGGCGTCGCTCCGGGCCCCGCCTGGAGGAAGAAGCCGATAACGACGACATCGCGATGGTGGACCACCGCGAACAAGGCCCGGCGCTGCGCATGGACCTGGAGCGCGCCGTCGCCACGCTGCCGCCGCGCGCCCGCGCGGTGCTGGTCCTGCACGACGTGGAAGGGTGGAAACACGAGGAAATCTCCGCATCGCTGGGCATGGCGGTGGGAAGTTCGAAGGCACAGCTGCACCGCGCACGCCAGTTGCTGCGGACCCGTCTGGAGGCACACCAATGAACGAACATGATGACGACCTGCGTTTCGCCCTGCGCGGCCTGCGTCAAGACGCCACGCCCGAACGCGACCTGTGGCAGGGCATCGCCGCGCAGCTTGAGCCGCGCACGCCACAGGCCGTCTCCACACCACGGATTCAGCGACGTCCGCATCGACCCTGGCAGCCGTTCGCGATGGTGGCAGCAGTGGCGCTGGTCGCGGTGCTGGGCATGCGCCTGACGCCGTTGCTCGATGCGCCCAGGTCAGCCGCTGCGCCCACCCATGCGCCGCTGCGGGCCGAGGCCGTGCGCATGACCCGCAGCTACCAGATCGCCCTGGAGCACATGCAGGGCGGTGAAGCCATGCCGGTGGCGCTGGCGCCGGCCGTGCAGGACCTGGACCAGAGCGCCGCCCAGATCCTGGACGCCATCGACCGTGATCCCCGTTCGCGCCAGCTGCTGCAGACGCTGCGCTACACCTACGACCGTCGCCTGGCGCTGACCCGCCGCGTGGCCCTGAGCTAAGAGAGACGCCCATGCGCAGCCTTCCCATCGCCTTGTCCCTGTTGCTGGCCGCCACATCGGCCTACGCCAGCACGCCGGTCGACCAGACCCATCCGCTGGACCCACGCGGCAAGGTGGAGATCGAAAACATCAAGGGCCGCATCCAGGTCCGCGCCTGGGACCGGCCGGAAGTGCAGATCCGCGGCAGCCTGGGCGAGGGCGTGGAAAAGCTGGAGATCAACGGCGACCGCAGCGATCTGGAAATCAAGGTCCGCTATCCCAAGGGCAGCGGCTGGGGCGGCAAATCCTCAGGTCCGACCGATCTGCAGCTGATGGTGCCGGTGCGTGCTTCGCTGGACGTGCACGGCGTGGCGGCGGACATCGACGTGTCCGGGATGGCGTCCGACGAGCTGTCGGTGGAAAGCGTCAGCGGTTCGGTGGTCGTAGCCGCCGCGCCGCGCAAGCTGTCGATCAACAGCGTCAGTGGAGATGTCACCGCTACCGCCAACAGCAGTGATGTTGACGTGCAGACCGTCAGTGGTCGGGTGATCCTGCGCGGCCGCTTGAACGGCGAGGTCGAAGTGGAGACCGTCTCCGGCGACATCCAGGTGGCAGTCAAGGACGAACGTCTGCGCGAGCTGTCCACCAACAGCGTCAGCGGCAGCACCAAGGTCTCCACCAGCCTGGCACGCAATGGAAAAGTCTCCCTGTCCAGTGTCAGCGGCGGCGTCCTGCTGACGATGCCGCGCGACCTGTCCGCCCACGTCACCGCCGAAACCTTCAGCGGCGACCTGAAAGCCACCGGCACCCGGGTCGAACGTCCCAAGTACGGCCCCGGCCGCTCACTCGACACCCGCTATGGCAGCGGCGAAGGCGAGATCAAGCTGGAGACCTTCTCGGGCAACGCCGAACTGCGGTTGGAGTAGCAAGCGCTTTGAAGCGTGTCACTGGAGGAAGCGTCAGCATTTCGCTGGCGCTTTTTTTGTCATCCCGCTGGCGACTGCAAGGTCATCGTGTCCGCTGGGTTGCTACAAATTTGTCACCAGAATGCCCTAAGTGATTGATATGTCAGGCCGTGTCGACATTGTTGCAAAAAATTCCAAATTTCGTGAAGTTTGCGTTATGCTCGGATTGTCAGGCGCGCAATACGGTGTCTGTTCAGCATGGCCTGGGCTTGGAAGTAGGGGGCTTGGCCTTTTGGTAACTGTTTGAACTTCACGAGAGAGAGAGCTTCTTATGACCACCCAGAAGGGTTCGAGTTTTTCCAGGGGAATGAAGCGCACCGCGCTCAGCGTCGCGCTGGGTATGTGCGTCGCCGGCGGAGTCCAGGCGCAGAGCATTTCCGGCACCGTGCGCGGCACCGTGCCAGCAGGCACCACTGTCGTCATTTCTAACAATAGTGGCTTCAGCCGTACAGTCACTGCGGATGCTAATGGCCGCTACAATGTCAGCTCGTTGCCGGTAGGCGATTACACCGTCGAAGCTTCGGGCATCGGTAAGCGCTCCGTTACGGTGACCACCGGTGCAGCAGCGGATGTTTCGTTCGGCAGTGGTAACGCTACGGATCTGGGGACCGTCACCGTACGCGGCGCCAGCGCGCCCGCAATTGACGTTACCTCAGTGTCCACGACCACCATTGTGACCTCCGAGCAGTTGAGGCGTCTGCCGCTTACCCAGAATGCTCAGGCGATTGCGCTCCTGGCGCCCGGTGCGAATGCCGGTGCCGGTGGCTACTTCGGTGGCTTGACCTCATTTGGTGGCGCAGGCGTGTCCGAGAACGCAAGCTACATCAACGGGTACTTTAGCGGCGATCCGCTGAGCAACTTGCAGGCCTTTGAACTGCCTTATGGCGCGATTGCGCAGCAGGAAACTTATACCGGCGGTTACAGCGCCAAGTACGGACGCTCCGACGGTGGCGTGATCAGCCAGGTCGGCAAGAGCGGTACCAATGACGTGCATTTTGGCGGCCAAGTAACTTACGCCCCGAAGTCACTACGCGCCGATTCTCGAGACACCTATTTTCCAAATCTGGACTTCAGTCAAGCTAACTCGAATCCCAACATTCCGAATCAAGCCGTACTTGATGGTAATGGCCAACCGGTTCTTGATGCGAATGGCGAGATCGTGCGTACCAACGAACCGTATCAGTATGGCTATGAAATTCCCGGACTTGCGGGGCAGCTTTATCGCGCGCGTTCGAAAAGTGAAACCTGGAATGAGCGTTACAGCGGATACGTAGGTGGTCCGCTGATCAAGGATCGTCTGTTCGCTTTTGTCGCAGCCGAAGCCTATAACACTCATTCATACAACCCAGACACCAATCCGGATTACGATGGTGTCGGCCGTTCGACCCATAGCAAGACCACTGATCCCAAGATTTACGCCAAGCTGGATTGGAACATCAACGATAGCAATCTGCTCTCGTACACCTACTTGGGTGAAAAGTACGAATCTCAGGGTTATTACACCGCCTACGACTGGGATGCCCAGAGCGACGGCGCAATCTTGACGACGGTGCCAACGCCGACCAAGATGAACAGTGAATACTCGATCCTGAATTACACTGGTTATCTGACAGATAATCTAACTCTGAACGCGACCTACGGCCATATGCGTCTGGCGAATCGCCAGATCAATCCCTCGATTTTGCCAGGTGTGCCGTATATCGCCCCTGCGAATCGCAATCCCGCATATGGGTCTGCGACCGCGCAGACTAGCGGCGGTTACCAGAGCAAGGATGCGACCGATGAAACCAACGGTCTTCGCATGGATCTGGAATGGGTCATCGGGGATCACACGCTGACTGGCGGTATCGACAACATCAAGTTCGAGGCGCGGAACGAGGGTACTGGCCAAGTTGCCGACTATTATTCGTATGGACAGACGCAAGGCAATATCAGTACGGCGTTGGGTGTGGGTAATCCGGTAAATGCGGCCAATCCGCAGGGTTATTACACCCGAGAGCTGAGGTACTTCAATAATACCAACATGTCGCTGACCCAGGACGCTTGGTATCTGGAAGACCGATGGCAGGTCACGGACAATTTCCTGTTGTCGCTCGGTGTCCGTAATGACAAGTTCGAGAATAAGAACGGGGCTGGCGAAGTCTATATGGACGCCAAAAACCAATGGGCGCCTCGCATTGGCGCTTCTTGGGACGTATTCGGTGATTCGTCGCTGAAGGTCTTCGGCAATGCTGGCCGTTACTTCCTGGCACTGCCGAACAATGTTGCCATCCGTGGTGCATCGGCCTCTACCTATACTAGTCAGTATTACACCTACACCGGTATCGATGAGTATGGCGCCCCCACTGGTCTGACGCCCGTGCCGTCCACCAGCGGCACGCCGTCTGGTCCGGTTTCTTCCAATCTGGAACTGGGCTTGCCGGTAGACGTCCAAGCATTTGCGCCGTCGGATCTGAAGAACCTCTACCAAGATGAATATATCTTGGGGTTTGAAAAGACCTTAGGTGAGTCGTGGTCGTATGGCGCCAAGCTGACTTATCGTGATTTGAAGTCGTCCGTTGACGATTTCTGCGATCCGGATGCGCTGGCAGAAGCTGCGGGGCTTGAAGTTCAAGGCGTTGATTATTCGGTTGGTAAAGTGGTTGCCACCGCAGCTGACGGTCAGGCTTATAACCTTTCTGCGTGCTATATGTTCAACCCGGGTGGTAGCAATACCTACAGCTTCGAGAACCGTGATCCGAATGGTGCACGTCTCGAGCAGAAGGTTAGCGCTTCTGAACTGGGCTTCGAGCAAGGCGTGAAGCGCACTTATAAGGCAGTTGATCTGTTCCTCGAACATCCGTTCGATGGCAAGTGGGAAGCGCGAATCGACTATACCTATAGCAAGCTGGAAGGTAACAACGAAGGCCAAGTGAAGTCCGAATTTGGTCAGAGCAATATCTCTAAGACGCAGGATTGGGATGCTGCGGCGATGATGCGTTTTGCGGATGGCTATCTGTCCAATGATCGTCGTCATCAGATTAAGATCCGTGGTAGCTATGCACTGTCAGATGAGTGGCTGGTCAGCGGCAACGTCCGAATCCTGTCGGGTATGCCGGTCAGCTGCCTGGGACTTTACAACCCAGACGGCAGTATCGATGAGGCGACCGATGGCGAGGCAGATCCGATCGGTTATGGTCCCTCGTATCACACTTGTCTGGGCGAGGTCGCCAAGCCAGGTGAGGTGCGGACTCCATGGCAGCATCGCGTCGATCTGGGTATCCAGTACCGTCCTAATTACTTCGACGGCAGACTGACGCTGGGGGTGCAGGTGATGAACGTGCTGAACAGCCAGAAGGCCACTCAGTTCGATGTCACCTCCGAATCGGATGCTTATGTCGTTTCCAATACGTATCTGATGCCCATTTCGTACGAAACTCCGCGTTACGTGATGTTTAGCGCAGCGCTGGACTTCTGATCGGGTAGCACTGGTAGTGATTAAATTGTAAAAAAAAGCCGGCCCCAAAGGGGTCGGCTTTTTTATGGGTCTTAGGAAGCTAAGCGGTCTAACTAACCCACTATCGTCATGGTGTGACTCAGAAAAACAGGTACTTCCGCTGTTCGAGAATTAGCGAGGCGCGTTTCATGCCTTGGTGCGTTATTTCGCCATAGACCTGGCAGCTACCACGACAGCAGACTGACGGGGCTGAGCGTGCGCTCAGTCAATGCCATCTTCCTGCGTCTGCGCGGCCGGCTGTCCGAAGAGTGCCAGCGATAGTCTTCCGTCACCGGCGAGGTGGAAGTGGATGAATCCTTCTTCGGATCTTGGCGGGTGCGTGGCAAGCGCGGCCGCGGTGCCTACAAGAAGACCATCTTTTTCGCATGCTCAAACGCGACGATTGCGTCTATACCCAGGTCGTCCCCAACTGCCGCGCAACCACCTTGCAGGCAGCCATTCGCGGGCACGTGGTGCTAGACAGCACGATCCTGTCGGACTGCCTGTCCAGCTATCACGGCCTGGTGGATCTGGGCTACCAAACATCTACGCATCCGCCACAGCGACAATCAATTCGCCAGGGCCCCAACCACATCAATGGGATCGAGAGCTTCTGGAGCTTCCCCAAACGCCGGCTGGCCAAGTTTAACGGACTGTCAAAGCAGACCTTTCAGCTGCATCTCAAGGAGTGCGAGTTCCGCTTCAATCACCGCCACGACAACCTCTACCTGGCCGTGCTCAAATTGCTCCGCGCCCAGCCACTTTAGGCTGCTCAGCTTCCTAAGATCCTTTTCTTTGCCCGGGGACTCGTCCTGAAATGCGTTGACACCTTTTCTTTCTGGAAAAGGAATGTTCGATGATTCAACAGCCAAGCGGACCCAGCGGGATTACTCGCTGGCCTTTAAATTGTCGGTGATGGATCAGGTCGGGCGCGAGGAATTGACCTACAGACATGCGCAGGAGTGCTACGGCATCCAAGGCAAGAGCGCGGTGCTTTAGTGGCTGCGCCGACATGGTCGGCAGGTCTGGTCCGGTGGGGCACCATGTCGTCCCATGAGCACCTCCCCCAAGACAGTCCGGCCAAGCCGCTGACGCTGGAGCAGCAGATCAAGGCCCTGCAGGTACAACTGCGGGAAGTAAACGAGAAGGCGTAGTTTTTCGAGGCCATCGTCGATGTCCTCAAGCAGGACTATGGAGTTCGCGTCGTAAAAAACCTTCCGGCAAGTCCTCACGCACCAGGCGCCTGAATAGCGTAAGCGTGGCAAGGGCTTGTCGACATTTCGGCATCAGTCGCCAAGCGTATTACCAGGCTGGCCGACGTCAGTAGCGGCAGGAGGCGGACCGGGCCCGAGGTTGTCGAGCTCGTCGGAGACTATCGCTGCCCACAGCTGTGGATCGGCACCCGCGAAACTGCATCACTTGATCCGGCCCAAGCTTCTGAAGTCAGGAATCGCAATGGGGCGCGACCGCTTGTTTGATGTTCTTCGCGATGCACGGCGCTGGTGCCCATGCGGCGGGCGTATCACAAGACAACCCACAGCCATCACCGCTTCCGATGGCATCCCAATCTGCTCAAGCCTGGACAAGGGCGGGTAGAGCCGACAGGCAGCGAGCAGGTGTGGGTGCGACGTCCCCCCGCCTTGAGTAGCGGTTGGCTTTAGGGTCCGGGGTTGATGATATCGGTGTCGGCCAACTGTTTGGCGTAAGCGCCGAGCTTCAGCCCACCCAAATGCTTTCTTGGGTCGTTCCTCGTTGTATTCCCTGCGCCAGGTCTCGATGATCGTCCGTGCGTGCAGCAGGCTGGGGAACCAGTGTTCGTTGAGACATTCGTCGCGCAAGCGGCCGTTGAACGACTCGATGTAGACGTTCTGATTGGGCTTTCCTGGCTGGATTAGACGAAGCCGCACGCCGCGTTCGTGCGCCCAGATGACCATCGCCTTGCCCAGAGGCGCGGGCGGCCATAGGTGCCACGGCTGCCGGCGTGGAGCGTGTGCAGGTCGGCACGCAGGGCTGCCCCTCCGGGTCCGGGCGGCCCTGGCGATGCAGGTAGCCGTGAAAGCCGGAGACCGAGATCGCCAGCAGGCGGCACAGCATCCGGAGCGGATAGCGAGTCCGTTCACGCGCGACGAAGGCGTACCTCACTTGGACTGCCTGGCGAAGAACGCCGTCGCTTTTTTTGGGATCTTGCGCTGCATCTTGAGCGTGGCGTTCTCGGCCCGCAGCCGCGCCAGTTCGCTGATCGACGCGGGCGGCGCCGAGCCAGTTGGCCAGTGTCTTGCTCGACATGTCCAGTTGCCGCGCGGCCTTAGCCGGCCCAATTGACTCGGCCAAGGCGACGGCCTAGGCCTTGAAGTCGTCGGTGAAACGAGGACGGGTCACAGATTGCATGGGAATCTCCAGGTTGCGATGAAAGTATCGCTTCCTGGCGTCCGCTCTGGCGGGGCAGGTTCACTATAACGCCGAGCGTCCGCACCTATCCCTTAAACTGCAGACGCCCGATGCTGTGCACCGGGCGTCCTTCCGCCTGAGGTGGCCGAACCATCCGCCACAGGGGTCAACCTATGGCAGGATGGGTCAGACAGTGCCGTCCTTAAAGATCCTGCTCGTACCGCACGTAAGGCACGGTGCCGTCTTCGGTGATCGGCGAATTGGGCGAGAAGGGGTTCTTGCCGCTGGTGATGATGTTTTCGGCGCCGACGGTGAGCTGGCCGCTCCATGGGGTATGCCAGGTCAGGCCGACGCCCAGGCCTTCCCATTTGCCCGGCTGGCCAGGCGCATCGATCACGCGGCCGACGATGCTGCCGCTGAAGGAGCCATAGCCGCCGCCCACGCTCAGGCTGCGGCTGTTCCACTGGTCGGGGATGTTGACCAGTTCAGATGCCGGGACCAGGCGCGCGTGCGCAACGGTTCCGCCAATGGTGACGAAACCTTCGCGGCCGATATTCTTCTGACCGAACACAGCTAGATCGCTCTGCTCGAAGCGGCCAGCGGTCGGATTGGTCGTGCCGGGGGTCATCCAGGCGGGCAGGGTGTCGTGGCCATTGCCGATGCTCAGGCCGACCTTTCCGCCGGGGCGGCTGAGGCTGGCGGCCGCGTTGACCCGTTGGCTGCTGTTGTCATCGTCCAGCATGGCCACATTGCACGCGGTGATCAGGCTGCTGATGCTGTTGCCGATCCCATCACGGTTGTTGCAAAGCAGGCCGAGCGATTCACCCGAATCCAGTCCGAAGGCCGCGCTGAGCGTGTTGCGGCCCAGGCGCCAGCGGGCGCCGGTGGCCGCTTCGCTGGTGGGTTCCAGGATCAGTGCGCCTTCCACCTGGCCGTTGCTGTTCCACACCGGCAGCATGGTCGCGCTGGTGTCGCTGCGCGATTGCGCGAGCGCGCCGGTGCTGGCCATGGAAATGGCCAGCATCAAGGCAAGCAGCGGTTGACGGGTGCGCAGACGCATGGTTCAGCTCAGACTTCCTCTGACGGGAAAAGTTCCCCGGCATGATTGGACCGAAGTTACTCGATTTATGTTTATTTAACAAGTCAATGAGTGCGGGAAATGTGCCGTTCGTCAGCAATTACTGCAGGCGCTCGGATCCGCTCGCCAATAGCGGCGGGTCCGCGAACAGGCTAGCAAGCTCGGCCGGAGTGAACAGGTAGCTGCGCCCGCAGAACTCGCAACGGATCTCGGCCTGGCCGGCCTCGGCCGCGGCCATGGCTTCCTCGCGGCCTAGCGATACCAGCATGCCCTCGACCCGCTCGCGCGAGCAGGAGCAGGCAAAGCGCAGCGGCTGCTGATCCAGCACGGCCACGTTTTCCTCGTGGAACAGGCGGCGCAGCAGTTCGGCCGGCGGAGTGTTCAGCAGCTCCTCGCGGCCCAGTGTGTCGAACAGCATCCCGGCCCGCTGCCAACCGTCGGCGTCGCCTTCGTCGCCGGGCAGCTTCTGCAGCATGATCCCGGCGACCTGATCGCCGTCGGCGGCCAGCAGCAGGCGGGTGGGCAGCTGTTCCGAGCGCAGGAAATAGTGCTGGAATGCGCCGTCGAGCGTGTCGGCGTTGAGTTCGACCAGGCTCTGGTAGCGCTGCGGTTCGCGCGGATCCAGGCCGGGATTCTCGATGGTGATCGCCAGCAGGGCGTCTTCGCCCAGCGCGGTCAGGTCGGTGGGCACGTCCTGGCCATCGAGCAGTTGGACGATGCCGCGCACGGTGCCGGCGGCAGTGCATTCGGTGAACAGCGTGCGCAGACCGACGCTGCTGCGAAGCTGCACCGACAGGCGGCCATCGATCTTCACGTGCCCGGTAAACAGCGCGGCGGCGGCCACGGCCTGGCCAAGCAGGTCCTGGGCGTGGGGCGGGTAATCAGCTGGCTCGCGCAGGTCGGCCCAGGCCTGCCGCAGATGCACGGCTACGCCGCGCACGCCGGCCTCCGGCAGCAGGAATCGGGTACGCAGATCGGCAGAGGGCGGTGTCGAATTCACGGCAAATCCAGTGCGGAGGCCTCGCGGAAGGGAGGCCGGTCAGGGGCCATTATCGTGCGGGCGGTGGGGCTGCTTTCCAAGCGCGCGCGGCCGATCGGGCGCAAACGGGATGGAACGAGCAGGTAACATCGTGCCGATTCCGCATTGCCTGCGCTAGGAGCCGGCCATCGACCCGACGCCCGTCATGCCCCGCCGCCGCCGCCGCTGGCTGCGCTGGCTGTTTGCGCTTCCATTCCTGATTGCAGCCGGGACAACGCTGCAGGTAGCAGTGCTGCGCTTTGTCGATCCGCCGTTTTCGGCCTTCATGGTGGCGCGCCAGTTCGAGGCCTGGGGCGAGGGCCAGTGGGATTTCCATCCGGCCTATCAATGGCGCGACCTGGATCAGATCGCGCCGGCGCTGCCGTTGTCGATGGTGGCGGCCGAAGACCAGCGCTTTGCCTCTCACTCGGGGTTTGACCTGCAGGCGATCGAAAAAGCGCGCACCCACAATGAGCGCGGTGGCCGCGTGCGCGGCGCCAGCACCATCAGCCAGCAGGTGGCCAAGAACCTGTTCCTGTGGTCGGGGCGCAGCTATGCGCGCAAGGGCATCGAGGCCTGGTACACGGTGCTGATCGAGCTGCTGTGGTCCAAGCAGCGGATCCTGGAGGTGTACGCCAACATCGCCGAGTTTGGCGATGGCGTGTATGGCGCGCAGGCGGCGGCACGGACGTTCTGGGGCGTCGATGCGGCCCGCCTGAGCGCCGATCAGGCCGCACGCCTGGCAGCGGTCCTGCCGGCGCCTCGTAATTATAGTGCGGCGCGACCTGGGCCATATGTGGCCCGTCGCGCCGTCTGGATCCAACGCCAGGTCCGCCAGATCGGCGGGACTGGCTACCTGCAGAGCTTGGAGTAAGGCATGGCCCAAGACCGCCTGACCGTGGTAATTGCGGCGCGCAACGAGGAAGACGCCTTGCCGTTCCTGCATCCGCGCATCCGCGCCGTCCTGGACCGGCTGGAGGCCGTGGTCAGTCGAGTGCTGTACGTTGACGATGGCAGTACCGATCGGACCTGGGAGGTGATGCAGCGTCTGGCCGCGTCCGATCCGCAGGTCGAACTGCTGCGCCTGTCGCGCAACTTCGGCAAGGAAGCAGCCCTGACCGCCGGCCTGGATCTGGTCGCCGAAGACAGCGCGGTGCTGATCCTGGATGCCGATGGGCAGGATCCGCCCGAGCTGATCCCGCAATTTGTCTCGGCCTGGCGCGAAGGTCACGACAACATCTACGGCACCCGTGTGCTGCGTGAGGGCGAGGGCTGGCTCAAGCGTTTCACCGCGCATGGTTTTTATCGGGTGATCGGGCGGCTGTCCAAGACGCCGATTCCGGCGGATACCGGCGATTTCCGCCTGCTTTCGCCGCGTACCCAGGTGGCGCTGAAGCAGTTGCGCGAGCGCCACCGCTTCATGAAGGGGTTGTTCGGCTGGGTGGGCTACGACCAGGTGTCCATTCCGTATCATCGCGAAGCACGCATCGCCGGGCGCAGCAATTTCGGCGCGTGGAAGCTATGGAATTTCGCGCTGGAAGGAATCACCAGCTTCTCGACCGCGCCACTGCGCGCGGCCACCTATCTTGGCCTGCTGGTGGCGGCACTGGCGTTCGCCTGCGCGGTGGTGATCATCGTCCGCGCCCTGGTCCACGGCGACCCGGTGGCCGGCTGGCCCAGCATGATGACGGTGGTGCTGTTCCTGGGCGGGACCCAGCTGATCGCGCTCGGCTTGATTGGCGAATATCTGGGCCGATTGTACGAAGAGGCCAAACAGAGACCGCTGTATCTGATTCAGCAGTGGCTGCCGGCGCGCGAAGGCGTATCCTCCGGCTCAACTGAACCTGCCGGAGGCTCTCATGCGCACGGTCAAGCAGTTACTGGATGGCAAGATCGCTGAAATCGTCGCGGTCGAGCCGGATCAACCGGTCTTCGAAGCTGTCCGCAAAATGGACCAGCACAGCGTCGGCGCGGTGCTGGTCATGCGTGGCCAGGTGCTGGTCGGCATCCTGTCCGAACGGGATTACGCTCGGAAGATCGTCCTGCTCGAACGCTCCTCACACAACACGCGCGTCGATCAGATAATGACGCCGCAGGTGGTGACCGTCGAGCCGCAGCAGACCGTGGCCCACTGCATGGATGTCATGACCCGTAGGCGCTTCCGACACCTGCCGGTGGTGGACGATGGGCTGGTGATCGGTGTGATTTCCATCGGTGACCTGGTCAAGGCCGTCATCGAAGAGCAGCAGGCCGACCTGGACGCGCTACAGCGCTACATCGCGACCTGAGCTGCGCTCACTTGGCGTACTTGCCGCCGCAGTTGCTGTCTTCGCCAGAGCCCACGTCGATCGTCGCCAGCAGCGCAGCCGGTGGAGCGATGCTGCCCAGCGCCAGAGCCACCGCACCGCGCAGGCCGAGCTTCTTCAGATCGGGGCGGAACGAAGGGTCCTTGAACGTGCCGCCAATTTCCAGCGGCGTGCGGAAACTCAGGATGCTGCGATCCTTAGGCCGCGGTCTGAGTTCCAGGTTCAGCGCCTCATTCTTCAGATTGATGTCGCCGCTGCCCAGCACGATGGTGTCGGTGGTGTCGAAAGCCATGCTGCGGGTCTGCATCAGCCCATCGGTGACGCCAAAATCGGCAAACGCACAGCGGATCGGGACCTGTTTGTCGCGGTCGAACAGATAGCCGACCGACTGCAGGATATCCAGCCCCGCCAACTCCACCAGCAACTGGGGAATATGGCCTTTGCCCATGCCGACACCGGCACTGCCGTTGGCGTTGGCTGCCATGGCGGCGATCGAGTTGCCCGATGTGTCGATATCGATCTTGCCGCCAATCAGGCCCACCGCGTCATTGGTCAACACCTTGGCATCCGGGAACAGCTGGCCCAGATTGAGCTTGCGGACCGCGATGTCGGCGCGGGTGCGGATGGTGGGATTGCGGGCATCCATGCGGATCTGCGAGCGCAGTTCACCGCCGGCTACGCCGAAATTGAGCGGCTGCAGCTCCAGCAGGCCATTGTTGAGCACCAGATGCGCGTCCATGTTGTCGATCGGCAGCTTGGGCGCGTTGATGCGCGTGGCTTTCCAGCGCACGTCGGCATCCATCGAGCGCAGCTTGGACAGGTCGTATGGATCCTGCGGCAGCACGCGGGGACTGGCCGCCAGTTTGGCCGCTTCGGCAGCCTGTTTGGCGTTGCGCGTCTCGCCGGCGCCACCTTTTGCGGGCGCGCCGACAAAGCCGGCCAGGTCGTCGAAATCCAGGCGCTTGGAGACCAGGTCCGCTTCCAGCTTCAGGCGTGGGCCGCCCACCGTCACCGCGGCCGAACCGCCCAGATCGCTGTCGCCCACCTTGCCGGTGAAGCGGTCGTAATGCCAGGTATTTCCACTGCGGGTCAGGGTCCCGTCGAAGGCATAGGGCGGCGACTGCGGAATGGCCAGGCCGATCAGCGGATACAGGTCGGCCAGGTCCTGCCCGGACAATGCCATCCGCAGGTCGAACCCGCCCAGGTGAAGTGGATCGATCAAGGTGCCGCGCGCGCTCGCCTTGGTGGCCCCGGCCGCGGCATGCAGGTCGATGCGATATGGGCGCTGGCTTTCGGCCAGGTCCAGCGGTGACTGGATGCGTCCGCCCAGGGTGAAGTTATTGGCGCCCCAGCGGCCGGCGCCAGTCAGATCGATCGGCGGGGTCTTGTACTGCGCATTGGGCTGGCCGCTGGTGGCATCGATGCGCAAGTCGGTCTTGTTGGCCACGTCCAGGTAATGGAGCTTGGCGGTGTCGATGGTCACCGCGCCGAAGCTGGGCGTCATGCCCTCATCCTGGGCTTCGGCCGGAGTGTCGCCCTGCAGCACCCAGTTGCCGCCGCCCTTGTCGGCAGGGCGCGATTCCAATTCCACCACGGGCCGGATGATGCGGATCGCCGGCAGTCGCAGGGAGCGATGGAAGATCAGCTTCCCAAGCGCAACATCGATCTCAAGCCGCTGGACCGTCGCCATTTCCGGCGCCGTCTTGAGCGCCCAGTCCGCATTGGCCAGGCGCAAACGGTCCGCACGGATCGTCGTGATTCGGCCCAGGTCCACGTCCAGATCGCCATCGATGTGGAAGGCTCTTCCGGTCTTGGCCTGTACCGCGCGTTCAACCGGGCCTTTGAACCAGTTCCAGTCCCAGAAGATGATCAGCAGCACGATCAGGACGATCAGGATGCCCAGCGCGGTCAGGACCGGATGGGCGCGTGCGACATTGCGCGATGGCGGAGAGGCTGTGTTCATGTGCGCCACTATCCGCAACCCGGGTGTTCACGCCTTGCGAAAGCCTCATCACGCGTTCAGTTTTTCTTGACGTGGCCCGCCTGTGCCGCCAAGAACTCAACCGACGTGATACAGGCGCGGAACCAGCACCTGGCCAGTGACGGCGACGAAGTGGCACACGCTGCCGGCCAGCACGAACAGATGCCAGATCGCGTGGAAATAGCGCACCGAATCGCGCTGGTAGAAATAGGTGCCCAGCGTGTAACACAGCCCGCCGGCCAGCAGCCAGCTCAGGGTGAAGCCATCCACGGACTTCAACAGCGGTTCGATCGCCACCACCACCAGCCAGCCCATCACCACATAGATGATGGTCGAAAGCAGCTTGAACCGGCCGGTGAAGAACAGTTTGAATATCACCCCGGCAAGAGCGATCGCCCAGATCGCGGCGAACAGGCTCCAGCCCCACGGACCGCGCAGCCCGATCAACGTGATCGGCGTGTAGGTGCCGGCGATCAGCAGATAGATCGCGCAATGGTCGAAGATCTGCAACCGCGCCTTGGCCATCGGATGCTGGATGGCGTGATACAGCGTGGAAGCCACATACAGCAGCAACAGTGTCACGCTGAACACGATTGCGGTGCCCAGCTGCCAAGCGTCCCCGTACAGCGCGGCAAGGGTGATGAGGACCGCGCCACCGGCCAGTGCGGCGATCGCGCCCAGGCCGTGGGTCAGCGCGCTGGCGATCTCATCGCGCAGGTTGGTTTCCGGATGTGCCTGCAGGGCCATGAAACGACTTTATCGCACTCCATAGAGGAGTGAGCGAAGAGGAGCGAGGACTGAGCAAGAAGCTCAACTACCTGGCGGCTCTGCCTTTGCTCACTCCTCACTCCTCTTCGCTCACTCCTGGACGCTGTGGGCGTGTTCGCGGGTGGCGCGGAAGACGACATCCGGCGCGCGCTCCTGCGCCAGCTGCAGGTTGACCCGGGTCGGTGCCAGGTACACCAACTGGCCGGCCGCATCGATGGCCAGGTTGCTGGCGTTCTTCTCGCGGAACTCTTCCAGCTTCCTGGCGTTGGCGCACTCGATCCAGCGCGCGGTGTTGACCGCGACCGGCTCGAAGATCGCATCCACGCCGTACTCGTCCTTCAGCCGGTAGGCGACCACGTCGAACTGCAGCACGCCGACCGCGCCGAGGATCAGGTCATTGCTCATCAGCGGGCGGAAGAACTGGGTCGCGCCTTCCTCCGACAGCTGGGCCAGACCCTTTTGCAGCTGCTTGAGCTTGAGCGGGTCGCGCAGGCGGGCGCGGCGGAACAGCTCCGGGGCGAAGTTGGGGATGCCGGTAAACGACAGCTGCTCGCCTTCGGTGAAGGTGTCGCCGATGGAGATCGTGCCGTGGTTGTGGATGCCGATCACATCGCCCGGCCAGGCTTCGGCCGCGATTTCGCGGTCCGAGGCCATGAAGGTCAGCGCGTTGGCCAGCTTGTGCTCCTTGCCGGTGCGCACATGGAAGGCCTTCATGCCGGCGCTGAACCTGCCCGAGCACACGCGCATGAACGCCACGCGGTCGCGATGCTGTGGGTCCATGTTCGCCTGGATCTTGAACACGAAGCCGGACAGCTTGTCCTCGGTCGGCTGCACCTGCCGGCCGGTGGTGGCGCGCGGCTGCGGCGGCGGTGCGTGCTCGACGAAGAAGTCCAGCAGCGGCTGCACGCCGAAGTTGTTCACGCCCGAGCCAAAGAACACCGGCGTCTGCTTGCCCGCGCGGTACTGCTCCAGGTCGAACGGATTGCTCGCGCCCTGGACCAGTTCCAGCTCGTCGCGCAGGCTGGACAGCATCTGCGCGCCGATCCTGGCTTCTAGGCTTGGGTCATCCAGCGAGGCGAAAATGGTCGAATCCTGGCGGGTGAAGTTGCGGCCCGGCTCATACAAGTGGACCTCGCCGGTGATCAGGTGGACCACGCCCTTCAGGCGCTGGCCCATGCCGATCGGCCAGGTCACCGGCGCGCACTGGATGCCCAGCACGGTTTCCACTTCGTCCAGCAGTTCGATCGGATCCTTGCCCTCGCGGTCGAGCTTGTTGATGAAGGTCATGATCGGCGTGTCGCGCAGCCGGCAGACCTCCATCAGCTTGATCGTGCGCTCCTCCACGCCCTTGGCCACGTCGATGACCATCAGCGCGCTGTCCACCGCGGTGAGCACGCGGTAGGTGTCCTCGCCGAAGTCGGCATGGCCCGGCGTGTCGAGCAGGTTGACGATCTTGCCCTCGTACGGGAACTGCATCACCGAGGAGGTCACCGAGATCCCGCGCTCCTTTTCCAGCGCCATCCAGTCCGAGGTCGCATGGCGGGCCGCCTTGCGGCCCTTGACCGAGCCGGCCATCTGGATCGCGCCGCCGAACAGCAGCAGCTTTTCGGTCAGCGTGGTCTTGCCGGCGTCGGGATGGGAAATGATGGCGAAGGTGCGGCGGCGCGCGGCTTCGCTGGAGACTTCGGACATGGCGGTGGCGCCCGCACGGGCGCTGGAAGGCGATAGGAAGCCGCCAAGTATAGCGTTGCCGGGCAGGCCGGCCGGTCAGCCGAAAAGCTGGTCGGCCGTGTCGGTGCGGGCCAGCAGCGCGGAAAGCTGCACGGCCGAGGCCCGCGCCATCGGCTGTTCGTCCACCGGCGACAGCGGCGCCTGGCGCAGCGCCTGGTGCGGCAGCACGGCCAGGTCGAAATTCACTCCGTCGGCGGCAAAGCCCCACACCGTGACATCGGCCGCGCGCATGCGATCCATGCGCAGCCGGTGGACGCGCGCGTCGGCCGGAATGCGGTGGTCTTCCAGGAACCGGGTCACCGCGTCCTCGTCGTCGCTGTGCAGGTGCAGCTGGACCGGTGAGCGTTCGTCGGCGGTGCCGTCCAGGACCGGCCCGACCAGCCGCGGCGAAAAATCGGAGAAGAATTCCATCGCCTGCAGCGCGGCTTCGCGCCGGCTGCGTAGCAGTCCCGCATGGCTCGGACCGGCGAACAGGCGCTGGTACTCGCGCAGGGCGTCTTCGATTTCCTGGTTGCGCGGCAGGCTGGCTTCGTCATGGATGCCCAGCCGGCTGGCGGCCTTGCGCTTGGCCAGCTGGTAATCGCCGATGCCGCTTTCGGCGATCAGGCGGGCCGCCTCATGGGCCAGCCGGCGCCGGCGTTCGGCAGTCTGGGTCCGGGTGTGCTGGCGGGCGTGGTGCATGTCGGGCCTCTCGCTTCGAGGAGTGAGCAAGCAGGGGTGAGAAGTGACCGGAAGATGGACGGGACTTCGGCTTTTACTCGCTTCTCACTCCTCCCTACTTACTCCTGGCTTCAAAAGATGTCGAACGCGGCCTCGTCGGTGGCGTTCTCGTCCTGCAGCGTGTCGTCACCCTGCATGCGTTCCAGGTCCTCGACCTTGATCCATTCGGTCGCGCCGTTCTTGTTGACCTCGACCATGCCCTCGGGCGGTTCGTTGGGCGTGATCGGCTTGTCCTTCAAGGCCACGCGCATGTAGTCGATCCAGATCGGCAGCGCGGCCTTGCCGCCGTACTCGCGGTAGCCCAGCGAGCGGAAGTTGTCCTTGCCCACCCAGACCGTGGTCACGTACGGGCCGGCAAAACCGGAGAACCAGGCGTCGCGATGATCGTTGGTCGAGCCGGTCTTGCCCGCGGTGTCTTCGCGGCCCAGGACGTTGGCCGCGGTGCCGGTGCCGCGGCGGACCACATCGCGCATCATCGAGACGATCTGATAGGAGGTGCGCTCATCGATCGCACGCGGGGCCACATTGGTACCCGGTGCCGGGGTACCCGGTGCCGGCTCAGCCTCCTGGGCCGGAACCGGCTTGGAGGTGGCCAGCGGCTCGGCCTTGGCCGGCTGCTGGTCCTGGGCCGGGCCGAAGTTGAAGCCGTCGACCACCTGGCTGGGCGTCTGCGCGTTGGCGCCGTGGCGGCCGCAGGCCCGGCAGGCGGTGGCCGGGTCTTCCTTGAACACCACCTTGCCGTCGCGGTCCTTGACCTCATCGACCAGCCACGGCGTGATCAGCGAACCGCCGTTGGCGAGCACCGCGTAGCCGCGCGCCATCGACATGGGCGTCAGCGAGGCCGAACCCAGCGACATCGACAGGTTGGGCGGCAGCTCGGCCTCGTCGAACCCGAACTGGCTGATGTACTTGCGGGCGAAATCCACGCCAATCGCATCCAGCAGGCGTACCGACACCAGGTTCTTGGACTTGACCAGCGCTTCGCGCAAACGCATCGGGCCGGCGAACTTGCCGTCGTCATTGCCCGGGCGCCAGACATGGCCGCGGCGGTCGCGGAACACCACCGGCGCGTCCAGCACGATCGACAGCGGATTGAAGCCCTTCTCAAACGCCGCCGAATACAGGAACGGCTTGAAGCTCGACCCCGGCTGGCGCCGCGCCTGGGTGGCACGGTTGAACTTGTTGGCGGCAAAGCTGAAGCCGCCGACCAGCGCCCGGATTGCCCCGTTATTGGCATCCAGCGACACCAGCGCCGACTGCGCCTGCGGCAGCTGGTCCAGCGTGTAGACGTATTCGGGTTTGGCGTCGGGCTCGACCGGCTTGTTGTCGGTATCGCCGGCCTCCTTGCGCTCTGCGCCGATGCGGACCAGATCGCCGCGTGCCAGCAGCTTGCCCGGCGTGCGACCGGTCCACTTGCTGGCCGCGGCGTTCAGCACGATCTGGCGCGCATCGCGGGTGATCACCGTCGCGGTGTCGCCCGAGGCGCTGGCCACGATCACCGGATCCAGCCCACCTTCGGACACGATGCCGCTCAGGTGCGCTGCCAACGACTCGGCGTCGGCATCGGAAGTCACGTCGAAATGCTTCTCGGCACCGCGCCAGCCGTGACGATGGTCATAGATCGCAAGGCCCGCACGCACGGCCTTGTCGGCGGCCGGCTGCAGCAGCGGATCGATCGTGGTGGTGACGTGGTACCCCTTGTCCAGCACGTCGCCGCCAAATCTGGCAATCATTTCCTGGCGCACCATTTCGGCGATGTAGGGCGCGTAGACGTCGATCGGACGTTCGTGCGGCACCGCATGCGGCGGCTCGGCCTTGGCCTGGTCGGCCTGGGCCTGGGTGATGTAGCCATCCTCGCGCATGCGGTCAATCACATACACGCTGCGCTGATGGTTGCGCACCGGATTGCTGATCGGGTTGCCGCTGGAGGGAAACTTCAGCGAGCTCACCAGCGTGGCGGCCTCAGCGAGGCTCAGGTCCTTGAGCGGCTTGCCGTAGTAGAACTCGGCGGCCGCGGCGATGCCGTAGGCGCGATTGCCGAAAAAGCTCTTGTTGAGGTACAGCTCCAGGATCTGGTCCTTGCTGAGCATCGCCTCGATGCGCATGGCCAGCATCATCTCGGCCAGCTTGCGCGTGTAGCTGTATTCGGAACTCAGGAAGAACTGGCGCGCCACCTGCTGGGTGATGGTGCTGCCGCCGGCCACGCGGCCGTCCTTGGTCAGGGTCTGCCACAGCGCGCGCGAGATGCCCTTCGGATCGATGCCGCCGTGCTCGTAGAAGTTGGAGTCCTCCGCGGCCACGAAGGCATGCTGGACGTCCTTGGGCACCTGGGCGATATCGACCGGATAGCGCCGGGTCTCGCCGAACATGCCGATCAGCTGGCCATCATTGGCGTAGACGTACATCGGCTCCTGCAGCTGCACATCGCGCAGCGACTGGATCGAGGGCAGCTTCGACGAAATGGAGTAATAGAAGAAGCCTAGAATCACCGCGCCCACCAGGGCGCCGACCAGGCACAAACCAATCGCCCAGCGCAGCAGGCGGCGGAAACGGGACATCAGGGAGCTTCCGATTGCACAATTCGTGGCACGGGAGTATAGATGCTTCCGGAAGCGGGGTCGGCTTCCTTGGGGGAAACAAACACTTGGATGACATCCTTAGGAGAACGCGGCAACGCGTCACGGGTTGCCCGTAGTGCTTGCAAGTTGTGAATAATTCATTATTAATGTGAGGGTGGGCTGAACCAGCTCGCTCAGGTTCCGCCGGTCGGAAGGGGATACACCGTGGGGCTCATCCCGAAAAGCCAGTCTTCGCTCATCGGCGTGGACATCAGTTCGACTGCGGTCAAGCTGTTGCAGCTGACACGCGTCGGCAACCGTTTCCGCGTCGAACATTACGCTGTGGAACCCCTGCCGCCGAACGCGGTGGTCGAGAAGAACATCGTCGAGGTCGAGGCGGTCGGCGAGGCCATCCGCCGCGCTGTGACCCGCGCCGGGACCAAGGCCAAGAATGCGGCCGCAGCCGTCGCCGGCTCGGCGGTAATCACCAAGATCATCCCGATGCCCGCCGAACTGGACGAGAACGAACTGGAAGCCCAGATCGAGCTCGAAGCAATCAACTACATCCCGTATCCGATCGAAGAAGTGAACCTGGACTTCGAAGTGCTCGGGCCGCTGCCCAGCAATCCGGAGATGGTCCAGGTGCTGCTGGCGGCGTCGCGCTCGGAGAACGTCGAGCTGCGCCAGTCGGCGCTGGAGCTGGGCGGACTGACCGCCAAGGTGATGGACGTGGAGGCCTTCGCGGTAGAGAACGCTTTCGCCCTGCTGGCCGGCGAGCTGCCGGTGCCGCACGATGGCGTGGTCGCGCTGGTCGATATCGGCGCCACCATGACCACGCTCAATGTGATCCGCAGCGGACGCAGCCTCTACAGCCGCGAACAGGTCTTCGGCGGCAAGCAGCTGACCGACGAGGTCATGCGCCGCTACGGCCTGACCTATGAGGAAGCTGGCATGGCCAAGCGCCAGGGCGGCCTGCCGGAGAGCTACGAGGTTGAGGTGCTGGAGCCGTTCAAGGAAGCCACGGTCCAGCAGATCAGCCGATTGCTGCAGTTCTTCTACGCGGGCAGCGAGTTCAATCGGGTCGATCAGATCGTCCTGGCGGGCGGCTGCGCGGCCTTGATCGGTCTGCCGGAGATGGTGGAAGAACAGCTCGGCGTGCCGACCATCGTCGCCAACCCGCTGGCCCAGATGACCCTGGGCCCGCGCGTGCAGGCCCATGCCCTGGCCCAGGATGCGCCGGCCCTGATGATCGCCACCGGCTTGGCCCTGCGGAGCTTCGACTGATGGCAAAGATCAATCTTCTTCCGTGGCGCGCGGAACGTCGCGCGCAGCGCCAGAAGGAGTTCTACGGCATGCTGGGCATGGCTGCGGCCATTTCCGTGGTGCTGGCGCTCTTCATCTGGTTCTACTACAACGGGCAGATCGACGGTCAGCGCGATCGCAATGCGTTCCTGCAGGGCGAGATCACCAAGGTCGATGCCCAGATCAAGGAGATCGATGCGCTCGACAAGCAGAAGGACCGTCTGCTTGCGCGCAAGAAGGTCATCGAGGAACTGCAGGCCAATCGCTCGCAGATGGTGCACCTGTTCGATTCGCTGGTCCGGACCATTCCTGACGGTGTCGTGCTGTCCAGCATCAAGCAGGACGGCAATGTCCTGACGCTGCAGGGCCGTTCGCAGTCCAATGCGCGTGTGAGCACCTACATGCGCAACCTGGAGGGCTCGGGCTGGATGACCAAGCCTGATCTGTCGATCATCGAGGCGAAGAGCGAAGCCCAGGCAGGTAGTGCGCCGGCACCAGCGACGACCGCAGGGCGGGCCTTGCCTTATGTGTTCACGTTGAAGGTCGAGCTGGCGACCCCGGCAGATTCCAACGCGCAGCCCGTGGTCGATCCGTCCGCGGCACCTGCGTCAGCGCCTGCTGCTCCCGACGCAACGCCGGCAACTCCGCCAGCCCCAACGCAGACGCAAGGGAGCCCGGCGTCATGAGCCAGAAGAAAGTCAAACTCAACGAACTGGATTTCAACAACATCGGCGGTTGGCCGCAGAACTACAAGATCGGGTTCTGCGTCATCGTGGGCCTGTTCATCCTGATCCTGGCGTATCTGCTGGTGTTCCGCAGCCAGGGTGAAGAGTTGGAGGGTCTGGAAAGCCAGGAAACGACGCTGCGCGCCGAATTCGAACAGAAGGCCGGCCGTGCCGCGAACCTGCAGCCGCTCAAGCAGCAGCTGGCGCAGATGGAGCAGGTGTTGCAGCAGATGCTCCGCCAGCTGCCGAGCAAGACCGAAATGCCGGACTTGATCGTGGACATCTCGCAGACCGCGCTGTCCAGTGGCCTGACCAACGAGCTGTTCCAGCCCGGTCCGGAGACGCCGAAAGAGTTCTACGTGGAGAAGCCGATCGCCCTGCGGATGGTCGGCAGCTACCACCAGTTTGGTGCGTTCGTCAGCGGCGTGGCCTCGCTGCCGCGCGTGGTGATCCTGACCATGCACGACATTTCACTGCAGCCGGTCGACAACAAGGCCGGCATCACGGGCAACGGCAACCTCGAACTCTCCGGTACGGTGAAGACCTATCGCTACATGGACGAGGAAGAAACCGCGGCCCAGGAGAAGGCCACCGCCGGCGCACGACCTGCAGGAGCACAGCCATGAGCCGCGTCTCTTCCATGATGCCGCGGAACCTGTTGGTTGCGGTGGCATTAGTCGCAATGGCCGGTTGTACGCGCAGCACCACCAGCACGCCGGGCGATGCGCCGAATCTGGTGGACTGGGTGGCCAATGTGCGTGCGCGTCCGGCGCCGGCGCTGGAGCCGCTGCCGGTCATGCAGCAGTTCGAGACCTTCGAGTACGCGGCGCAGGGTCTGCGTGATCCGTTCAGCGCGGCCTGGAGCACCACCGATGCCGGTGGCCTGCGTCCGGATCCGAACCGCCGCAAGGAAACGCTTGAGCAGTATCCGTTGGACAGCTTGAAGATGGTGGGGACGATCGGCAGTGGTTCCGGTCTGGTGGGTCTGGTGATGGCGCCTGACAAGGTGACCTACCGCGTGTCCGCTGGCGCCTACATGGGTCAGAGCGACGGGCGGATCACGGACGTCCAGCAGAATCGCGTCGATCTTGTTGAGCTGGTGCCTGATGGTGCCGGTGGCTGGCTGGAGCGCCCAGCTGCTGTGACGTTAGACCAATGATTAGGGGAAACACGATGACCGCTTCCAACGCTCATAGCCTGCGGCCCCTCCGGCGCGCGGCCACCCACCGGCTGTGTGCACTGGTACTGGCAATTGCTGCCGTGGCTGGTGTGGCACCGACGTTTGCTGCGCAGCCTTTGGCCCCGGCCCCGGCCGCGGCATCGCAGGCCAGTGCTGTCCAGGTTTCGGATATCGACTTTCGCCGCGCGGATGACGGTGCCGGTCGGCTGATCCTCAAGTTCGATCGCAAGGGCGCCTCGCCGGACCTGCGCACCGAGAACGGCAGGGTCGTCGTGGATCTGACCAATGCGGTGATGCCTGCCTCGCTGCAGAAGCAGATGAACGTCATGGATTTCGCCACGCCGGTGCAGCGCATCAACGCGCACGCGTCGGGCAGGGGTTCGCAGCTGGTCCTGGACACCCAGGGCACGGTGGAATCGCTGGCTTACCAGACCGAAGACCAGTACGTGGTCGAGATCAGTCCCAAGTCCACGAAGCTAGCGGTGGGCGCGGCATCGACCCAGGTTGCCGCTGGCTCGCAGCTGGCGGCAGCCGGTGCCAAGCCCTATTCGGGCAAGCCGGTCACGTTCAACTTTCAGGACGTGCCGGTGCGCACGGTGCTGCAGCTGATCGCCGAGGAATCCAACCTCAACATCGTCGCATCCGACACGGTGCAGGGCAGCGTGACGCTGCGCCTGGTCAACGTGCCGTGGGACCAGGCGCTGGACATCGTGCTGCGCGCCAAGGGCCTGGACAAGCGCCGCGATGGCAACGTGGTCTGGGTCGCGCCGCAGCCCGAGCTGGCCAAGTTCGAGCAGGACAAGGAAGACGCGCGCATCGCGATCGAGACCCGCGAGGATCTGATCACCGACTACGTGCAGATCAACTACCACAGCGCCACCGAAATCTATAAGGCACTGACCGAGGCCAAGGGCATCGGCGGCCAGAATGGCGGCGGTGGTGGCGGGAATGGAAACCAGGAGAATGGCTTCCTGTCTTCGCGCGGTCGCCTGGTTGCAGACGAGCGCACCAATACGCTGATGATCAGCGATATTCCGAAGAAGGTCGCGTCGATGCGCGAGCTGATCAATGTGATCGACAAGCCGGTCGATCAGGTGCTGATCGAGGCGCGAATCGTGGTGGCGACCGATACGTTTGCCCGTGACCTGGGTGCGAGGTTTGGCATCGGCGGCACTCATACTTATGGCGACAACGTCGCAACCATCGGCAGTGGAGCCACGGGCGGCGGTACTGCTGCAACGCGCGGCCTGAATGTCAGTCTGCCCGCCAGCAGCTTTACTGAGGGCGTGAACAAGCCGAGCCTGGCCTATACGTTACTTGGGGCGAACTTCAACCTGGATCTTGAGCTTTCTGCGCTGCAGGAAGAGGGGCGCGGAGAGGTCATCTCCAACCCACGCATCATCACGGCCAACCAGCGTGAGGGTGACATCAAGCAGGGTTCCGAAATCGGCTACGTGACCATTACCGGCGGTACTGCAGGCACCGTAGCGACGCCGAACGTGCAGTTCAAGGAAGCGCTGCTTGAGCTAAAGGTCACGCCAACGATCACCCATGACGGTCGTGTGTTCCTGAACATGTTCGTCAAGAAGGATGACGTCGCGCGCATGATTGAGCTTGAGGGATACGGCAATGTCCCCGAGTTGAACCGTCGCGAGATCAACACGGCGGTGCTGGTCGAGGATGGGCAGACGGTGGTGATCGGCGGTGTGTACGAATTCACCGACCGGGCTTCAATCGCCAAGGTGCCATTCCTGGGAGACATCCCCTTCCTCGGTAACCTGTTCAAGAAGCAGGGCAAGGAAAAGAACAAGGCGGAGCTGCTGATCTTCGTGACGCCGAAGGTGATCGCCGTTCGCCAGTAACGTTGGCCAGCGCGGTTGCCAAAAACGGGGCCTTCGGGTCCCGTTTTTGTTTGTGGGCTTGCAGTTCCTGCCAGCCGACATAGGGTGCGATCCCCCGGGCGGAAAACGGCCAAGCCTTCGCTGAACGCGGGTCTCGGGTTATGGTGAGGGGCGGAACCCCACAGACCTGCGCCGGTCCAAGCCCGCGCTGGTCCTGACTGTGAGACACCCATGGCATCTTCCCCCGACGCGCTTCCTCCCGCGGCGCCTGCGCCCCAGGCCCCTTCCGACAACCATCTGCACGAGGCGTTCGTCGCCCTGAGGACGTCGCTGTCGCAGACCATCGTGGGCCAGCAGGCGCTGGTCGACCGGTTGTTGATCGCGCTGCTGGCCGATGGCCATCTGCTGGTCGAAGGCGCGCCGGGCCTGGCCAAGACCATGGCGATCCGGGCGCTGGCCGCGAGGATGGAGGCGGACTTCGCCCGCGTGCAGTTCACCCCTGATCTGTTGCCGGCCGACCTGACCGGCACCGAGGTATGGCGTCCGCAGGATGGCCGGTTCGAGTTCCAGGCCGGTCCGATCTTCCACCCGATCCTGTTGGCCGATGAAATCAACCGAGCGCCGGCCAAGGTCCAGTCGGCCTTGCTGGAAGCGATGGGCGAGCGCCAGGTCACCGTTGGCCGGCATACCTATCCGCTGCCGTCACTGTTCCTGGTGATGGCCACCCAGAATCCGATCGAGCAGGAAGGCACCTTCCCACTGCCCGAAGCGCAGCTGGACCGCTTCCTGATGCACGTCAAGATCGGCTATCCCGAAGCCTCGGCGGAAACCGAGATCCTGCGTATCGCGCGCGACCGTGCGCGCGATGCGCTGGAGCCGGCGCCCGAGCAGCTGTCCAAGCTGTCGCTGGACGAGGTGTTCGCCGCCCGCCGTCAGGTGCTGGACCTGCACATGGCGCCGGCGCTGGAGCGCTATCTCATCGAGTTGGTGCTGGCCTCGCGCGATGCCGCGCGTTACGACGCGCAGCTCGGGAGAAGGATCGCCTGGGGCGCCAGCCCGCGCGGCTCGATCGCGCTGGAACGCTGCGCGCGGGCCAATGCCTGGCTGGCCGGGCGTGACTACGTGACGCCGGAAGACGTGCGCGCCGTGGCGCCAGACGTGCTGCGCCACCGCGTGCTGCCCAGTTACGAGGCCACGGCCGAAGGCTGGGACGGCGCGCGTCTGGTCGACGCGTTGATCGAACGCGTGCCGCTGCCCTGATGCGCCGTGCATCGCACACGTGCTGCGCATGTCGCCCTGCTCTTTTCTGTTACGACGCATGACCGGCAAGGGCTGTCGGATCGATGCTTCGTGGCATTTCGCGGTCTGAACGGCGTTCCGATGGCTTTGTCACCCACGATGTCGCAACCACACGCCCAAGCCAATGGCGATGGACTCAAGCCCACGCTGTCCGAGCTGATCCAGCTGCGGGCGCTTGCGCAGCGCCGGCCGGCAGCGCGTCGGGGCAGTCATCACCTCACCGGCCCGGCTGCCTCGCCACTGCGCGGACGCGGCATGGAATACGCCGAGTCGCGCGAATACGTGGCCGGTGACGATGCGCGCCACATCGACTGGCGCCTGACCGCACGCAGCGGCAAGCCGCATACCAAGCTGTTCCAGGCCGAACGTGAGCGGCTGACCCTGATCGTGGCCGACACCGCGCCGGCGCTGTATTTCGGTACCCGGGTGCGATTCAAGTCGGTGCAGGCCGCACGGGCCGGCGCGCTGGCCGCCTGGGCGGCGGTGCGCGATGGCGACCGGATTTCGGTGCTGCGAGGCGCGGGCCGCGAGGCGCCCGTGCCACCGGCGTCGGGCACCCGCGGTGCGCTGCGGGCCCTGGATGGATTGATGCGCTGGTATGCCGAGCGGCCCGCCGACGATCTGGGGCTGGCCTCAGCGCTGGAGCATGCGCAGCGCGTGTTGCGTCCGGGATCACGCTTGATCGTGCTGGCCGATCCGCGCAGCGTGGCGAGCGTGCCGGAAGTGCGCTGGCCGTCGCTGGCCGGGCATCACGAAGTGATCGTCCTGATGCTGACCGACGCGCTGGAACAGGCGCCGCCCAAGACCACCTTGCCGTTCCAGTCCGGTGATCACCGCGTGGAGCTGGACCTGGGCAATGCCGCGCAGCGGCAGCGCTGGGGGCGTGAATTCGTGCAGCCGCTGCATGCGGCGCTCGAACGCCTGCCGGCGCGCGGCGTGCGCGTGTTCGCATTGCGCGCCGATGCGGCCAGCGATGCCTGGCTGCCGCTGCTGGGGCGCGCACCGGCGCCTGCCACCGCATGATCGCTGCCGCGCCACAGCCGCTGGTGCTGCGCGATGTGCACGTGCCGCCCGCGCCCGGCTGGTGGCCGCCGGCGCCGGGCTGGTGGCTGGTGTTGCTGCTGGTCCTGATCGTGGTGGCGGTTCCGCTGGTGCTGATCGGCATCAAGCGCGCGCGCCGTAGACGTTGGGCCGAGCTGTTTGATCGTGACTGCAGCGCCGCGGCCGAGCCGCCGGCTCAGGTCGCGGCCGCGTCCGAACTGCTGCGCCGTGCCGCGCGCAAGGTCGATCCCAAGGCCGACCGGCTGCAGGGCCAGGCCTGGCTCCAGTTTCTGGATGGCAGGCAGGGCCATGAGTTCAGCGAAGGCGCGGGCAGGCTGCTGCAGGACGGCGGCTATCGGCGCCAGGTCGATCCGCGCCAGTTCGAACAGCTGCGCGAGGTGTCGCGCGCGCGCTTCGTACAGCTGATGGAAGGCCGGCGATGAGCGTGGCCGCGCAATGGCTGCAGGAGTTCCGGCTGCTGTCCGGCGGCTTCGCCTGGCCGTGGATGTGGGCGGCGCTGCCCTTGCCGTGGCTGGTGGCCTGGCTGGCGCCGGCCGCACGCAGCCAGTCGCCGGCGCTGCGGGTGCCCTACGGCGAACGCCTGGACGGCATCGCCACGACCGGCACCGCGTCGCGCCGACTGCGGATGAACTGGCTGGCGGCACTGGCCTGGCTGCTGCTGTGCGCTGCGGCCGCGCGCCCGCAGCAGCTGGGCGAAGCGGTGACGCCACCGCAGACCGGGCGTGACCTGATGCTGGCGGTGGACCTGTCCGGCAGCATGCGCGAACCGGACATGGAGCTGGGCGGCCGCCCGGTGGACCGGCTGACCGCGGCCAAGGCGGTGCTGGCTGACTTTCTGGACCGTCGCATCGGCGATCGCGTCGGCCTGCTGGTGTTCGGCAACCGCGCCTACGCGGTGGCGCCGCTGACCCTGGACCGCGATTCGGTGCGTGATCAGCTGCGCGACACGGTCAGCGGCCTGGCCGGTCGCGAAACCGCCATCGGCGATGCGATCGGCCTGGCGGTCAAGCGCCTGAGCAAACAGCCGGCCGGCCAGCGCGTGCTGATCCTGCTGACCGACGGCGTCAACACCGCCGGCGCGCTGGATCCGGAAAAGGCCGCCGAGCTGGCCAGGAATGAAGGCGTGCGCATCCACACCATCGCCTTCGGTGGCGGCGGGGCGGGCATGTCGGTGTTCGGCATGCGCCTGCCGGGGCAGGGCCAGGACGACATCGATGAAGAGGGCTTGCGCGCGATCGCCAGCACCACGGGCGGACGGTTCTTCCGCGCGCGCGATACTGAGGAGCTGGTCGGCATCTATTCGGAGCTGGACAAGATCGAGCCGATCTCGCGTCCGGGCCGCGCCGTGCAGCCGCGGATCGAGCGCTATCCGGTGCCGCTGATGCTGGCCCTGGGCTGCGGCTTGCTGGCGCTGGGCTGGCGGGGGCTGCGCGCATGAACCGCGGCGGCTGGGAGTGGTTGGTGACGGCGCTGAAGGATTTCCATTTCCTGCGGCCGTGGTGGCTGCTGGCGCTGCTTGCGCTGCCGCTGGTGTGGTGGCTGTGGCAGCTGACCCAGCGCCGCGCCAATGCCTGGCGCGGTCTGGTCGATGCGCATCTGCTGGCGCACCTGCAGGTCGGTGGCGGACGCCGGCAGCGGCTGGCCCTGGTCGGCAGCATCGCGGCGTGGGCACTGGGCTCGCTGGCCCTGGCCGGTCCCAGCTGGCGTCAGGACGAACAGCCGCTGTGGCAGACCCGTGCGCCGCTGGTGATCGCGCTGGACCTGTCCGGCACGATCAGCGCCAACGACCTGCCGCCTTCGCGCCTGCTGCAGGCGCGGGCCAAGTTGACCACCCTGTTGCGTGAGCGCGCCGGCGGTCAGGTCGCGCTAGTCGCCTACGCCGGCGAAGCCTTCACCGTGGCGCCGCTGACCGATGACGCGGCCAATGTCGCGCTGTTCCTGGATGCGCTGGATCCGAGCATCATGCCGGTGGCCGGCAGCGATGCGCGCAAGGCCATCGCGCTGTCGCAGGCGCTGATGCGTCGGGCCGGATTCGAACAGGGCCAGATCCTGCTGCTGACCGACCATGCCGACGACAGCGCCGATGCAGCCGCGCGCCGCGCGCTGGGTGCCGGCTTCAGCGTGTCGGTACTGGGACTGGGCACGCCGGCGGGTGCAGCCTATCGCGATGCGGACGGACAGATCGGCCGTGCGCAGCTGGATGTGGCTTCGCTGCAACGCCTGTCTGCGGCCGGGGGCGGGCGTTACCAGGTGCTGGGCGCCGGGGACGCCGACCTGGAAGCGCTGGGCGTGCTCAATCCACAGTCCGAGGACGCGCGCGCGGCCAAGGGCGAAAAAGGCACCGCCTGGCGCGACCAGGGGTATTGGCTGCTGCCGCTGCTGATGCTGCTGTGCCTGTTCGCGTTCCGGCGCGGCGGCGTGCTGGCCGCGCTGGCGCTGTGCGTGGCACTGCCGATGTCGCAGCCGGCTGCCGCCGCCGACTGGTGGACCCGCGCCGACCAGAAAACCCAGCAGCGCATCGAGCAGGGTGCGCAGGCCTATCGCAAGGGTGACTTTGCCGCTGCCCAGTCGCAGTTCACCGGCATCGACAGCGCCGATGGCCTGTACAACCAGGGTAACGCGCTGGCCAAGCAGGGCAAGTACGACCAGGCCATTGCCGCCTATGACGCAGCACTGAAAAAGCAACCGGGCATGGAAGATGCGATCGCCAATCGCGCCGCCGTGGAAGCCGCGCGCAAGCAGCAGCCACCGGGCGGGCAGGGCGGCCAGGGTGGCGAGCAGGGCAAGGACCAGGACAAGCCGCCGCAGGACGGCCAGCAGCCGCAGCAGCAGGACGGCCAGCAAGGTGACAAGTCCCAGGACCAGGGCAGCCAGGGCAAACAGGACAAGCCCGATCCAGCCGAGGACAGACAGCCCGGCAAGGACGATCCGTCCAAGCAGCCGCAGAACGGCAAGGACGAGCCATCAGAATCCAAACCCGACACGCCTCAATCCGCGGCCGAGCAGCAGCGACAGCAGCAGGCCGCCGACCAGGCCCAGCGCCAGAACATCCAGCAGGCCATGCAGGGCGGCCAGGGCCAGGATCCGGGCAAGGACGGCCAGGCCCAGGCCAAGCCCGAAACCGCAGCCGAGCGCGAGCAGCGCCAGGCCACCGAAGCCTGGTTGCGGCGCGTGCCGGATGATCCGGGCGGCCTGTTGAAAGCCAAGTTCCAGCTCGAATACCAGCGACGTCAGAGGGAAGGAGAATGATGCGAGCCGCCGCTTCCATGCAGATCTACCGGAAGAGTGCCGCCGGGCGCGCGTCATGCACGGCCTTGCTCGCGCTGGTCCTGCTGCTGGCCAGCGCGGCGCCGGGGCTGGCGGCCACGCGCGCCTGGCTGGACCGTTCGCGCACCGCGATGGGCCAGCCGGTGGTGCTGAACATCGAAAGCGACCAGGACATCGGCCAGCCGGATCTCACCCCGCTGCAGCAGGATTTCGACGTGGTCGATACCTCCAGCAGCCGGCAGATGGAGATGGTCAACGGCCGGGTCAGCCGCAGCATCCTGCTGGCCATCACCCTGCAGCCGCGCCGCACCGGCGAACTCAGCGTGCCGGCGCTGGAGATCCAGGGCCAGCGCACGCCGGTCCTGGGCCTGCGCGTGACCGACGCGCCGGCCGCGCAGCCAGGCAACAGCAATGCCTACATCGAAACCGTAGTCGACGACCTGACGCCCTACGTGCAGCAGACCGTCGGCGTGACCCTGCGCCTGTACTACGCCGTGCCGCTGGTGTCGGGCCAGCTGGACATCGATCCGCCGCAGGGCACCTCGCTGCAGCGCGTGGGGGACGACGTGCAGTCCACCCGCGAGGTCAACGGCCGCCGCTACAGCGTGGTCGAACGGCGCTTTTTGCTGGTGCCCGACCGCAGCGGCACGCTGACCCTGCCGGCCGCGCGCTTCTCAGGCCGTGCCGCCGGCGGTGGCGGCCTGTTCGACAGCATGCTGGGCATGGGCCAGCGCAGCGATCTCAGTGCCACCGGCCAGACCCAGACCCTGCATGTACAGACTCAGCCGGACAACGCACCGCAGCCGTGGCTGCCGCTGGCCGATCTGCGCCTGCGCTATGCGACCGCACCGCGCGCGCTCAAGGCCGGCCAGGCGAGCAGTTTCGTGGTCGAAGCCACCGCCCGCGGCGCGACCCGCGCGCAGCTGCCGGAGCTGCCCACGCCGTCGGTCGACGGTGCGCAGGTGTTCGCCGAGCCGGCCGAATTCAGCGAGAGCTTCGACGGCGCGACGCCGGTGGTGAAGGTCACCCGTCAGTACTCGCTGGTGCCCAACGGCGCCGGCAAGCTGGCGCTGCCCGGCCTGAAGATGGACTGGTGGGACGTCAAGGCCGACCAGGCCAGGACCGCGTCGCTGCCGGACATGCAGCTCGACGTCGCGGCGGGGTCGGGCAGTTTCGCCAATGCCACCCTGCCGCAGCCGGCCCCGGCGAGCGCGCCGGGCGAGCTGCAGGCCAGCAGTGCGCAGGACAGCTCGGTGGTGGCCGGCGCGCCATCTGCGACGGGCCTGGGCGAACCACGGATCTGGATGCTGATCGCCTGCGGATTCGCGTTGCTGTGGCTGCTGACCCTGGGCTGGATGTTGCTGCGTCGGCAGCGCGCGCACGTGCGTCCGGCGGCGCGTGTCGCACCGGGCCTGCCTGCCACGCCCGAGCAGCGCGCCCGCCACGGCCTGCCGGACCTGCGCCGCGCGCTGGACACCGGCACCCTGGACGAAGTGGGCGAAGTCCTGGTCGGCATGGCACCGCCGCCAACGCGCGACCTGGATGCGGTCGCCGCCAAGCTGGCCGATCCGGCCCAGCGCCGCGCGGTCGATGGCCTGCGGCGTGCGCGCTGGGCCGATGGCGATGGCACTCAGGCGCGCAATACGCTGCGCGAGGCCTTCGCGACCGGGCCGGCCTGGATCGGTGGGCCTGCGCCGCAGGCCGGACAAGAGCCGCTGCCGCCGCTGTATCCGGAGCGCTGAAGCTTACTTTTCGGTCATGCAGCCCGTGCGCTGCGTGGGCCTGTGTTGCTCGGGCCGATGTGGCCCGGAGCCTTTGCTAAGCTCCGGGGCTTCATTAGCACCCGCAGGATTTGACGCATGACCGACGCTGCTTCCGGCAGGTCCAAGCTCCCCTTGCATTGGAAGATGGTGATCGGATTCATGCTGGGCCTGGTGCTCGGCCTGATCGTGCACAGCACCGTCGGCGCCGATGCCGGCTGGGTGAGCAGCATCACCGCGGTGACCCAGCCGGCCGGCAACATCTTCCTGCGCCTGATCTTCATGCTGGTGCTGCCGTTGCTGTTCTCGGCGCTGGTGGTGGGCATTTCGGAAATGGGCGACGTGCGCTCGCTCGGCCGCATCGGCTGGAAGACCCTGGGTTACACGATCCTGGCCTCGGGCATCGCCGTGGTCCTGGGCCTGGTGCTGGTCAACGTGCTCAAGCCGGGCACCGGCACCGACCCGGCCACCGCCCAGCAGATGCTGGCCGCAGGCGCCGATCGCGCGCAGGCCATCATCAGCAAGGGCAAGGCCGCGCCGGGCGGGGCGGACATGCTGCTGTCGATCGTGCCGTCCAATGTGGTCAGTGCGGCCGCCGACGACCAGATCATGGGGGTGATGTTCTTCGCCCTGATGATCGGGGTGGGCGTGGTCCTGACCCGCAGCGAGAAGACCGCCGCGTTCCGCAATGCGGTCGAAGGCCTGTTCGAGATCTCGATGACCCTGATCACCCTGGTGATCCGGCTGGCGCCGTACGCGGTGTTCTGCTTCATGTTCAACCTGGCCGCGTTGTTCGGCTGGGATCTGCTGCTCAAGCTGGGCGCCTACGTGGGCGTGGTGGTACTGGCCCTGGCCATCCACATGTTCGTGGTCTATTCGGCGCTGCTGAAGTGGGCCGGCTGGTCGCCGGTGAAGTGGTTCGGCGCGGTGCGCGAGGTGATGGTGCTGTCCTTCTCCACCGCCTCGTCCAACGCCACGCTACCCACCTCGCTGCGCGTGGCCGAGGACAACCTGCATCTGCCGCGCAAGGTCTCGCGCTTCGTGCTGACCGTCGGCGCGACCGCCAACCAGAACGGCACGGCGCTGTTCGAAGGGGTGACGGTGCTGTTCCTGGCGCAGTTCTTTGGCGTCGAGCTGGGCATCACCCAGCAGCTGACGGTGATGTTGGTCTGCATCCTGGGCGGCATCGGCACCGCCGGCGTGCCGGCCGGTTCGCTGCCGGTGGTGGCGCTGATCTGCGGCATGGTCGGGGTGCCGCCGGAAGGCATCGGCATCATTCTGGGCGTAGACCGTTTCCTGGACATGTGCCGCACCACGCTCAATACCACCGGCGATCTGGTGCTGGCCACGCTGGTGTCCAAGGGCGAGACCGACGATCCCGATCCGGCTGTCGCCACCGCCTGATGCGCTTCAGCGGCGCGGTGCAAAGGTTCATGTGACCGGAACGGCCGAGAATGGGACAATGGGGATTCCCGGCGTTGCTGCGCCGCCTTCTGCCCTGTCCCCGACATGTCCGTTCCGACCCGCCGTCAGCTCGCCAATGCCATCCGTTTCCTCGCCGCCGATGCGGTGCAGGCCGCCAACTCCGGTCATCCGGGCATGCCCATGGGCATGGCCGACATCGCCGAAGTGCTGTGGAACGACTTCCTGCGCCACAACCCGAACAACCCCAAGTGGTTCAACCGCGACCGCTTCGTGCTGTCCAACGGCCACGGCTCGATGCTGCAGTACGCGCTGCTGCACCTGTCCGGTTACGAGCTGCCGCTGGAGGAACTGAAGAACTTCCGCCAGCTGCATTCCAAGACCCCCGGGCATCCCGAAGGCCACCTCACCCCCGGCGTGGAAACCACCACCGGCCCGCTGGGACAGGGCTTCGCCAACGCCGTGGGCTTTGCCCTGGCCGAGAAGCTGCTGGCCCAGCGCTACAACCGTCCCGAGTACCAAGTTGTGGATCACCGCACCTGGGTGTTCATGGGCGACGGCTGCATGATGGAAGGCATCTCGCACGAGGCCGCCTCGCTGGCCGCCACCCTGGGGCTGGGCAAACTGGTCGCCTTCTGGGACGACAACAACATCTCCATCGATGGCGAAACCGAAGGCTGGTTCACCGACGACACCCCGGCACGCTTCCGCGCCTATGGCTGGCACACCATCGGGCCGATCGACGGCCATGATCCGGACGCGATCAAGGCCGCGATCGAGGCGGCGCTCGAGGTCACCGACAAGCCGACCCTGATCGCCTGCAAGACCACGATCGGGTTTGGTTCGCCCAACAAGGCCGGCAAGGAATCCAGCCACGGCTCGGCCCTGGGCAAGGACGAAGTGGAAGCCACCCGCAAGGCGCTGGACTGGCCGTATCCGGCTTTCGAGATTCCCAAGGAGATCTACGACGGCTGGCGTGCCAATGGCACCGGCAGTTTCCGTCAGGGCGAGTGGGAACAGCTGTTCGACAAGTACGCCAGGCAGTTCCCCGGCGAAGCGGCCGAGCTGACCCGGCGTTCGCACGCCCAGCTGCCGGACGATTTCCTGGCCAAGGCCGATGCCTACGTGGCCAAGGTCCAGGCCGACGGCGCCGAGATCGCTTCGCGCAAGGCCTCGCAGCAGGCCATCGAAGTCTTCACCGCGCTGCTGCCGGAAATCGTCGGCGGTTCGGCGGATCTGGCGCCGTCCAACCTGACCCTGTGGAAGGACGCGCACACCGCGGTGGGCGACGATCCGAGGGCCAATTACGTGCATTACGGCGTGCGTGAATTCGCCATGTCGGCCATTGCCAACGGCCTGGCCCAGCACGGTGGTTTCATTCCGTTCGACGCCACGTTCCTGACCTTCAGCGACTACGCACGCAACGCGCTGCGCATGAGCTCGCTGATGCGCAGCCACGTCATCCACGTATACACGCACGACTCGATCGGCCTGGGCGAAGACGGCCCGACCCACCAGCCGGTCGAACACCTGGCCAGCCTTCGGCTGATCCCGGGCAACGATGTGTGGCGTCCGTGCGATGCGACCGAATCGGCCGCCAGCTGGAAGGCCGCCATCGCCCGCAGCGAAGGCCCCAGCTGCCTGGTCTTCAGCCGCCAGAATTTGAAGGCCCAACCGCGCGACCAGGCTGGCATCGATGGCATCTACCGCGGCGGTTACGTGCTGGCCGAGGCCGACGGCGGCACGGCCAAGCTGATCCTGATCGCCACCGGTTCGGAAGTGGGCATCGCGTCGGAAGCGCGCGAGAAGCTGCAGGCCGCCGGCATCCCGACCCGCCTGGTGTCCATGCCGTGCACCAACGTATTCGATCGCCAGGATTTGGCCTACCGTGAATCGGTGCTGCCGCGTTCGATCCGTGCGCGCGTGGCGGTGGAAGCGGCCTCAACCGACTTCTGGTTCAAGTATGTCGGCCTGGATGGCGCGGTGGTGGGCATGACCACGTTCGGCGAATCGGCCCCGGCCGAGCAGCTGTTCCCGTTCTTCGGCTTCACCACCGATCATGTGGTGGAAGTGGCGCAGGGCGTGGTCCAGGGCTGAGCCAAGGACTCCAGCAGAAACAGAAAAAGCCGGGCATCGCCCGGCTTTTTCTTTGCGTATTGCCCTTGGCTTTGTATAGGGCGGAGCTTGCTCCGCTGCCGTTCGCACAAGGTCATCTTTTCATGTAGAGCGGAGCTTGCTCCGCTGCTCTTCGATCGGCCAGGAAAGCTCCAGCGGAGCAAGCTCCGCTCTACAAAACGCAAAGGCGACGCCTGGCCGGTTGGCACTATGGTGCTGCCCCATCATGCAACACCGGATACGGATTGATCGCCGTCCCCTTCCACCACTGCTTCTCCGGACCCAACTGGAAGATCGCGAAATGCAGGTGGGGCGCTTCGGGACTGGCGTTGCCGGTGCTGCCGACATAGCCGATCACATCGCCGCGCTTGATCGCCTGCTTTTCCTTCAGGCCGTCGGCGTAGCGTTGCAGGTGCGCGTAGTAATAGGCCAACTTGCCACTCGGTTCGAACTGATAGATCGTCAGGCCGCCGCGCTGGCTGTCGAACAGCTTTTCCACCGTGCCATCGGCCACGGCGAGCACCGGCGTGCCGGCTGGCGCCATGATGTCGATCGCGTCGTGGACGCGGCCTTCGTTGCGTGCATCGCTGAAGGTGTCGTGCAGGTCGTTGCGGGTGATGCCCTGCACCGGCAGCAGCAGGCCATTGCTTGAATCCTGGGCGGAAGATTTCAGGGCATCCGCGGCCGGCGGCGCAGCGTCCGGCGCGCGCAGCTGCGGAGTCACGCCACTGCCGACCGGCGCATCGGTGGCGTCGCCGGCCGGCGTTTCCGGCGACACCTCCACCTTGTTCGGCTGCACATCGCCGACCATTTGCAGGGCAGGCGTTGCCGGTTCGGTCTGTGCCACCGCCGCATCCACCGCGGCGGTGGCGGTACCGGGCGCCGAGGTGGGCTGGACCTCGATCCCTACCGCACGCAGCGCGTGCGTGCGCTCGATCATGCGCAGTCCCACCGCGCCGATCACGATGCCCAGCAACAGCGTCAACAGGAATCTCATCGGTCTACTCCTGGAAGACGACCGGCACGGTCTCGTCCACCGCATCGGCCACCTTCAGCACGTCCCAGTTGGTCAGCCGCACGCATCCATGCGACTGGGTCTTGCCCACGGTGCGCGGCTCGGCGGTGCCATGGATGCCGTAGTGCGGTTTGGACAGGTCGATCCAGACCCGGCCCACCGGATTGTTGGGCCCGGCGGCAATGGTGGCCTTCCTGTCGCCCTTCTTGGCGTCCCAGAACAGCTTGGGGTTGTAGTGGAAAGGCGGATCGCGATAGGTCCCCAGGATCTTCCATTCTCCGATCGGCAGCGGATCGTGCTGGCTGCCGGAGGTCACAGGAAACTGGGCTAGCGCCTTGCCCTGCGCATCGAGCAGGGTGAGGGTGGAGTCGGATTTGTCCACCACGATCTTGGCTGCCTTGGACAGCGGCGCGGTGCCGCCGATGTTGGTGACCTTGACCGCAGTGCCGGCCTTAGCTTGAGCAAAATCCACGTCGGGATTGAGTTGTTGCAGGGTGTCGGGCGAGACGTGGAAACGCTCGCCCAGAGCCTCGGCCAGCGAGGTATAGCCCAGCGACTTCAGCCCGGCCTGCTTGGCGATGTCCTTGGGAATCTGCACGAACGGGCCGGCAACGTCCTCCTGGGTCAAGGTGTAGTCGGCGATCACCGCGGTATGGTCGGCGTTGAGTGCCTGCCAGGTTGCGGCATCGGCCTCGCCGGTGACGGGCAATCCTTTTGCGGCCTGGTAGCCGCGCAACGCCCGTTGCTGGTTGGATCCACTCTGGCCGTCGATCTGGCCAGGGGAAAAAGATGCGCGATCCAGCAGGACCTGCAGGCGCAGCAGCCCGGAGGCGCCATCGATGGTGGCGGGATTGTTGGCTGCTGCAGCGTCCAACGGCGCGGACGCCGGTTCACCCGCGGGAGCGGGCGCAGGCTGCTGTGCCGACAGCGAAAGCGGCAGCGCCAAGGCTGCGGACAGCATGGCGATGGCAAGGCGATTGGGACGGGGCATGCAGCCTCCTGCAGCAGAATGTAGATGCACCATGCACGCGGGCCATGCGGCGCCTGCGTGAAAATCCCGACTGCGGGCTGACCGAACGCACGACACGGGCGGTGAGCGGCCGGCATCAGCCAACGCCACGATCCCATTCGGCTTGAAGTACGCAGCGCTCTTTTGTAGAGCGGGGCTTGCTCCGCTGGGGCTTTCTCGCATTCTGGCCGGAAAGCAGCGGAGCAAGCTCCGCTCTACAGGCGCTGGGTCTGCGCCAACGCCAGCCGCAGCAGCCTGGCCATGAGCCGCTGGTCCAATCCTCGTGGCTGGGACAGGTCCATGCGCGCCAGGGTGATCGGCGCTTCGGGCGTGTGCGTCAGCAGTGCTTTGGCGACGGTACGCAGTTTGTCGGTGCGGGTGGTCGTGTGGTCCTTCAACCAGGTCAGCGCGGCGACCAGTTGCTGCTCGGTGTCGGTGAAGTCGCTACCCAGCGGATAGTCGGGCAGGGTGCCGTCGCGGCGGAACGGCGCCAGCGCGGCGGCCAGATGCTGCGGCGTATTGCGCTGCCACTCGGCAGCTGCGGTGAAGTCGCCGCGCAGCTTGCCGTTGGCCTTGGCCTGGTCCAGCAGCGCGCCGGCAAAACGCGCGTCGGTGATGCCGCACATGGCAATCACGCAGTCCTCGTCGGTCTGCGCGCGCAGGTCGGCAATGCCGTATTCATCCACGAACACGTCGCGCAGATGGCGCGGAATGGTGATCTGACCGTAGTTCCAGCGGATGTTGGAAGCGGCTTGCGCAGGCGTGCCGCGCCAGGCGCGCAGCATCAGCACGCTGCGCGCGTCGTCAAGCGCATGGGCCATGCTGACGAAGTCGTGCTGGCCACCGACGCCGGACACCACCCGGCCATCGTCCAGGCCATCGGACACGGCCGCGCCCAAGGCGGTGGCCATCATGCAGCTGTTGAAGAAGCGCGAGCCTACCCGCTGCAGGCGTTCCAGCGCTTCGTTGCCGCCATAGAGTTGGTTGATCTCGCTGATCCTTCGCATGCCGATGGCGCGGCGCTGGTCGTGATCCAGGTTGCGCAGCCAGTCGTAGAACTCGGGCGATCCCAGGTAGAACGCGCCGTGCAGGTATTGGCCTTCATCGCGCAGGCGTGCCAGGTCTGCATCGCTGGCGCTGCCGTCGGCCACGCGCTGCATCAGCGGGACGTCGTCCAGCACGCGACGCTTGATCACCCCATGCTGGACCAGCTGGCGGAAGCCCTCGTTGAGCATTTCGCTGCAGCCGTACAAGCCGATGGAGAAGGACTCCATGCCGCCGCTTTCGATCACCGCCGAGTGATGGACCAGCTCCGGATCCAGGGCTTCCAGCACGCGCCGATAGGTGGCGTTGTCGGTGTGGCGCAGCACCAGCGCATGGCTGAGTGCGTCGGCCAGCGTGCCGATCCCGATCTGCAGCGTGCCGCCGTCGCGCACCAGGGCGCTGGCGTACAGGCCAATGGCATAGTCGGTATCGCTGACCGGCTGGCGCGGCAGGCCAAACAGCGGCGGATGCGGCGCGGGCGGGTCGATCACCAGGTCGAAGAAGTCCTCATCCACCGTGGCGGCGCCGCCCAGCCATGGCAGCTGCGGATCGACCTCGGCCACCATCAGCGGCCGGGGCAGCCCGCGCCTGCGGATGGCATCCAGCGTGTCCTGGGTGGTGTCGTTGTTGCACGACAGCGACAGGCGCACCGGTCCGCCGGGCGTCGCATGCGCATCCCGCGCGACCTTCTGCACGATCACGTTGGGCGCGCGCTGGGCCACGCCGTCGGCCGCGTGGGTGTAGTTCAGGCTGACGTAGCGGCGCTGCATCTGCGTCGAGTGCAGCAGCGCACCAGACTGCATGTAGAACTCCTCCACCTGGATGTGCGCGGGCAAGGTGTTGGTCTTCAGCGCCTGCACGTAGCGCAGCGCCGGGAAGTCCTGGCCGAAATGGCGTGCGGCGAAGGGTTTGAAGAAGCGCGCTTCCAGGTCATCGCCCTTGGGCGAGGGCGGATCCAGCGACAGCGCGGTATAGAGCTGCATCGGTCGCGACGGATCGTGCTCGATCCGGCCGTAGAGCCGATTGAGCAACCGGTGCGGCTTGCCGATGCCCAGCGGCGCGGCGATGCGCAACGGGCCAGGCACGCGCTGCAGGATCAGGTCGATGGCCTGATCGAGGTCGTGGAGGGATTGGCTCACGCGTCGTCGGTCCGTGGTCGTTCAGAGCCTGCACCATCGCATGCGTGCTGGCGCCTGCAAAGGCGACGGGTGGTGGCGCCGGGCGAGCAGGCGCCTGGCCACGCCTGACGGTGCCGGCGGCGATGTGGTGGATCGTCGCCATGAGAGCCGTTACCGGAATTTTCACACCTCTATAGATAATGCGAATAATTCGCATTAATATATGCGCGCCTGGCGTTCTGTGATGGATTCCTGACCCTAGGCCGGCTCAGCGCCGCGCGTCCCTGTCGTTTTGGGCGCCGCCCGCGCGACGCCGCTTCAATCTTCCGTCGTGTCCCGCCGCCTGGAGCCAGGCCGGATACGGCCTGCCGTTTTCACTGGACATCTGATGACCCGTTCTGCCGATCCGAGCCACCCCGCACACGTCCGCCGCCATCGCCTGCCGCGTTTTTCCCTGCTTGCCATGGGACTGCTGTTGGCCGTCCATGCCTACGCACAGTCCCCCGACGCTGCCACCGCGGACGATCAGGCCAAGGATCTGGACAAGGTCCTGGTGGTCTCGCAGCGCGCCGAGCGCGCCAGCAGTGGTGCGGTCAATCTCGACCTGGCGATCAAGGACACCCCGCAGTCGATCAGTGTGGTGAGCCGTGAGCAGATGGACCAGTTCGGTGCCAACAGCGTCAACGACGCGTTGCGTCTGGCCACCGGGGTGCAGGTCGACGAGTGGGAAACCAACCGCACCAGCTACAGCGCGCGCGGCTTCGACATCCTCAACACCCAGATCGACGGCGTCGGCCTGCCCAATGGCTGGGGCGTCGCCACCGGCGCGAACGACACCTTCGGCTACGAGAAGGTGGAAGTGATCCGCGGCGCCAACGGCCTGCTCACCGGCGTCGGCAACGCTGCCGGCACCATCAACTACGTGCGCAAGCGTCCGACCAACGAGCAGCAGGGTTCGTTCGGCCTCAGCTACGGCTCGTGGGGCACCAAGCGCGCCGAGGTCGACTACTCGACCCCGTTCACCGCCGACGGTACCTGGGCCGGGCGCGTGGTCGCCGCGCATGAGGACGGCGGTTCGCATCTGAACGGCTACGAAAACCGGCGCGATTACCTGTACGGCGTGGTCGATGGCCAAGTCGGCGAGAACGGCACGCTGAGCGTGGGCTACTCCTACCAGCGCGCCAAGTCCGACGGCATCATGTGGGGCGCGCTGACGTTCATGTACAGCGATGGTACTCAGGCCGAATGGCCGACCAGCGCCTCCACCACGCAGGACTGGACTAATTGGAACACCACCTCCCAGACCGGCTTTGCCGAATACACCCACCAACTCGGCGGCGACTGGCAGCTGAAGGTGTCGTACAACTACCGCCGCGACATCGGCAGCGAGAAGATGTTCTATTCCTTCCTCCAGGACACGGACCTTGACGGCATCGCCGAAGCCCTCGACCCGGATACCAATCTGGGCCTGTATGGCTACCCGTGGGGCGGGATCGACCATTCGGCCGCACACTTGGGCGCGGCAACGCTCAATGGCCACTTCGAACTGTTCGGTCGCGAGCACGAGGCGACGTTCGGCCTGAGCTACGCCAAGAGCGAAACGCGCAACTGGGGACAGAATGTCGACGGCTCCGACCCCGCCTGGGGCGCGCTGCCGGCCTTCCCGTATTCCATCCACGCGCTGGCCGAACCGACCTGGAGCGAACCCGGGCTGGAATCGCTGTTGAACCAGCGCCTGAAGCGTGCGTTCGGCGCCACCCGGATCGCGCTGAGCGAGCGGCTGAAGGCCATCGTCGGCGTCAACTACGCCCAGTTCCATCGCGACGGCGAATCCTATGGCCTCGGCTTCGATCAGACCGTCAGCCACACCAGTCCCTACGGTGGCTTGACCTTCGATTTCAACGAGCACGTGCTCGGCTACGTCAGCTATTCGGACATCTACCAGCCGCAGGACCAGACCGACGCGAGCGACCGCTACCTCGACGCCAGCAAGGGCGTGAACTACGAGGCCGGCATCAAGGCCGACTGGCTGGACAAGCGCCTGCTGACCACGCTGGCCGTGTTCAAGGCCGACCAGGAGGGGCTGGCCACGCCCACCGGCGAATACAACGAGTATGGCCAGACCATCTACGCCGGCGTGGACGTGGAGTCCAAGGGCGTCGAGTTCGAGGCCACCGGCAAGCTCACCGACAATCTCGACCTGGTGTTCGGCTACACCGCGCTGAAGCTGGGCGGCCTAGATGGCGTCGACACCTATCCATGGGTACCGCGGCGCAGCGCCAACCTGCTGCTCAGCGGCCGCCTGCCCGGCTACAAGGCACTGTCCTGGGGTGTCGGCGGACGCTGGCAGAGCAGGATTTCCAACGCGGAATCCAGCGGCTTCACCGTGCGCCAGGGCAGCTATGCGGTGCTCGACGGCTTCGTCGGATGGGACTTCCTGCCCGACGCCACGCTGCGCTTGAACGTGCGCAACGTCACCGACGAGAAGTACATCAACACCCTGCGCTACAGCGGCTACTACGGCGCGCCGCGCAATTACACGCTCAGCCTGGACTGGCGGTTCTGATCCGGCGGCATACGCTTTCTGCGGGTGATTCGAAGAGCCGGCTTGTCCGGCTCTTCGCTTTTCTGGTGATCCAACCGTTCATATGGCTTTTCCAGAGAGGCTTGACAGCACGTAGCCCGGGTAAGCGAAGCGCACCCGGGGACCGCTGGCGAAAGTTCCTCGGGCGCAGCTTTCGCATTTGGGTGCTTGGGAAAGTGGCCTGCTTATCCGGCGCTTCTTCTGGCCGCAGCAGTCCATCTGGTGCGATTCAGACGAGCCAGTAAAGACTTGACATTTATCCGATTACGTGCGTAATTTCGTAAAAAATTACAGGCGTAAACGAAATGGCGATCAGTGAAGCAGAAGCCGTGGTGATGGAGGTGCTGTGGGACCGCAGTCCGCTAGGGGCCGATGAGGTGGTCGCCGCGCTGGCCAAGCGCAGCGACTGGGCCGAACCGACCGTCAAGACCCTGCTCAACCGCCTGCTCAACAAGGGCGCGATCCAGGCGACCAAGGATGGGCGCCGCTATCTCTACGCCCCGGTACTGACCCGCCAGGCCTGGGTGCAGCAACAGAGCGAAGGCCTGCTGGAACGGGTTTTTGGCGGGCGGGTGGCGCCATTGGTGGCGCACTTCAGCGAGCGCGGAAAACTCTCGGCACAGGACATCGCCGACCTCAAACGTCTGGTCCAGGAGTTGGACGATGAGCAGTGAACTGATTGCGTGGCTGGCCCAGACGGCCCTGGCGACCAGCGTCGCGATGCTGCTGGTCCTGCTGCTGCGCAAGCCGATGCGCACTGCGTTTGGCGCCGGCGCGGCCTATGCCTTGTGGGCATTGGTGCCGATCGCATTGGTTGCCGTGTTGCTGCCGGCGCCGGTGCGCCCGGTGGTGCCGATGCCGACGGCGGCGAAGGTCGATGTGGTGCAGGCCCTGGCTGCGGCGCCGGTGGAATCATCCGTGCCGTGGATACCGGTGCTGATCGCGGCGTGGGCTGCCGGCGCGATGGCGATGATGTTCCTGCAGCTGTGGCAGCAGCGTCGCTTCCTCCGCCGCATTGGACCGCTGCGCGTACACGCAAATGGGTTGCATGTGGCGGCGAGCAGCGTGGGATTGCCGGCCGTGACCGGCGTGCTGCGTCCTCGCATCGTGCTGCCTGCCGATTTTCTTTCCCGCTACAGCGCCGACGAGCGCACGCTGGTGGTGGCGCATGAGCGCCAGCACATCGCGAGCGGCGACCTGCCGTGCAATGCGCTGGTCGCGCTGCTGCGCTGTGTGTACTGGTTCAACCCGCTGCTGCACTGGGCGGTGGCGCGCTATCGCCACGACCAGGAACTGGCCTGCGACGCGCGCGTGTTGCGGTGCCATCCGCGTGCGCGACGCGCCTACGCGCAGGCCATGCTCAAGACCCAGCTGGATGCCTTTGCCCTGCCAGTGGGCTGCCACTGGCATACCCACCCGATCAAGGAGCGCATCGCCATGTTGAAACGTCCCAGTCCCCGCCGGTGGCAGCGTGGCTTGTCGAGCGTGTTGCTGCTGGCGCTGTTCGCAGGCGGCGGCTATGCGGCTTGGGCGCAGCAGCCTGTTGCCTCGCCGGAAGCGCAGCGACCCGTTGATGCTTCGCCCCAATTTTATGGCGCCATGCTGCAGGTCGACGTGAACGACGAACGCCACAGCTTCGAAATGCGCAGCCCAGCGCACGCGCCCTTCTCGTTCTCACTGGACACCAAATCAGGCCATCACTGGGAAGGCACGTTGAGCGTTGCGCCTTATGCCCCGGGCCAGGCCAAGGTGGATATCGCGCTCAAGCGCGACGGCGAGGAAATGAGCAGCCCGATCATGATCGTCACGCGGTTGGATGAAGAGGCGTCTGTCAAGGTCGAACCCGGAGCAGCTGCGCATGCGACAGCGACTGCTCTTGCCTTATCGGTGCGCATCCATGAGCTGACGCGGCAGGCCTCAACGCCTACCGCCCATCGCGAGGCGCCAGCACCGCGTCCGCAGACGCAGCAGGTTGCTGAGAAACGGTCTGCCAAAGCCGAGGATATTGCGAGTTCCTTCGACCATTCGCAGCATCAACCACCGCAGTATCCGAAAGAAGCCGCAAATGCCGGAATCACTGGAACCGTCGTCATGCAGGTCGACGTCGCGGTGGATGGCAGCGTGCAGAACGTCCAGGTAGAGCGTTCGGCGAATGACGAGCGGCTTGATCTGGCCGCGATCGAGGCGGTCCGAAAGTGGCGGTTCAAGCCCAAATTGGAGGGTGGAAAGGCGGCGGCGTATCAAGTCAGGGTGCCGATTGAATTCAGCATGGATCCGCCTGCAGCGCCGAAACAGGAGAGCAGTGCGAAGAAGTCGAACGTGGTTTGGCACACGCCGGACCCTGGCGCGGGCATTGAACAGTTCAGCTGCGACCAAACCAAGGGCAGCAACCCGGATCAGATGGCATGTGGGATACACGCGCCTGCGAAAGCTGATCAGGCAGCCGCTCCGGCGCCCGGTCGGCAGATCCTGGTCGATGTGGCTGCTGACGGCACTGTCTCGAATGTGCGCCTGGACACCGATCGCAAGCCGACCCAATTGGATCGCGCCGCCATGAAGGCGATCGCGGCATCCAGGCTCAAGCCTGCGATGGAGGATGGACGCGCAGTGGCTGGCACGGTCGCGCTCGATATGGTGCCAGCACCGCCCGGCTTCATGGCAGGCCGTTGATGCGCAGGTTGCTTGTTTCCAGCGCAGCCCTTGTCGCGCTTGCGTCGGGTTGCGCCACACAGCCTGCCGCCGGGCCGGAGGACGCCACGGTTCACAACACCAACGTCGACCAGCGCATGCTCCCGCCGGACAGCCCTGGCGGCAGTGGAGCCAAGGCGGAACGCTACACGCTGGCGCCGTCGGAAGTGTTCCGCATGCCGCAGCCGCAGGATGTGGGCAATCCGGAACTGCCCGCCGACTCACCGCGACAGACGCTGGCACCGACCACGGTCTGCGCGCGGGTGATCGTCAATGCTGAAGGTAGCGTGCAGCGGGCCGAGTCATTGGCCGATCGCGACGACTGCGCGGCCAGCAGCGATGCCGCGAATGCGGACCTGGTGCAGGCGATGCTGGCCAAGGTCCAGCAGTGGCGCTTCGAGCCGGCGGCGGTCTGCCACTTCGCCGCGGACCGGCCACCGCAGGACGACCAGAACTGCGACGGTGCGCAGACGGTCGAGCCGGTGCCGGTGACGCTGCTGTATGCCTTCACCTTCGAGGTGGAGCAGGGCCGGGTGCACGTGGAGACCGGCGGCATGGGCGGGCGCTAGCCTGCGACCGCGTAGCCTGGGTAAGCGCAGCGCACCCGGGACCTTGGCCTTCACCGGGCATGCTTGGACCGGGGGAGGGCTTCGCGCTTCATCTGCGATTCCGTGGATCATCCGATCACGGAAAGCAGTGACATCTCCGGCAATCCCGTCCCGGGTGCGCGGTGCTTACCCGGGCTACCTGTTTCGACGTGGAGCGAAGGCCGCGTCCAACGCGGCTGCGAGGCTCAGAGCATCTCCGGGCGGAACAACCCACGGCGTGAGCGCTCCGCGCCGGAAATCATGAACTGCCCGTCGCCGCGGTAATGCACGGTGCGCGGCAGCTTGGGCACCTGGGCCACGTGCGCCTTGACCACCTCCCAGACGAACAGGTTGTAGCGGTCCACCAGCGTGTCGTCGTGCAGCCGGCACTCGAAGCTGGCGTAACACTGTGCGATCAAGGGCGCATCGACGTGCGTGGCCGGCTGCGATGTCAGGCCGAAGGTGTCGAACTTGTCCACCTCGGCGCCGCTGCAGTTGCCGATGCGCACCACGGTATCCAGCAGTTCTTCGGTCGGCAGATTGATCACGCACTGTCCGCTGCGGCGGATCAGGTCGAAACTGTGGTTGGCACTGGAGATCACGCAGGCCAGCAGCGATGGCGAGAATTCCATGACCATGTGCCAGCCCATCGTCATGACATCGCGCTGCCCGCCATGGGCCGAGCTGACCAGCACGATGGGGCCGGGCTCCAGGAAACGACGCACATCGCCAACGGGGAAATCATGCTTGCGGTAGGTCTTCATGGGCGCGCTTTCCGAAAAACGATGCGTCGCCAGTGAAGCACCGGCAAAGTCAACGCCGCGTCCAGCATTGGATCACTCCAGCACGTGCACGCCGTCGGCCAGCTGCTGGACTTCGTCGGGGTGGTGGCTGACGTAGAGCATCGGCAGTCCGGTTTCGGTGCAGACCCGGCGCAGGTAGGGAATCAGCTCGCCGCGGCGTGCGGCGTCCAGCGCGGACAATGGCTCGTCCAGCAACAGCAGCGCCGGTTGCGAGAGCAGGGCACGCCCGATCGCCACGCGCTGGGCTTCGCCGCCGGACAGGTTGCGCGGCCGGCGCTGCAGCAGCGATGCGATTCCCAGCAGTTCGACCACCGCATCGAATCCAAAACGCGCGGCCTGCGCCTGGACGTGGCCGCCGTAGCGCAGGTTGCGCTGGACGTCCATATGCGGGAACAGCCGTGCCTCTTGGAACACATAGCCGATGCGGCGTCGGTGCATCGGCAGATCGACGCGGCGCTCGCTGTCGAACAGGACCTGGCCGTCCACGACGATGCGTCCGGACCGTGGGCGCAGCAGGCCGGCGATGGCATTGAGCACGCTGGTCTTGCCGGCACCGGAAGGGCCGGTCAGCGCCAGCACGCGCGCGTCGCTTTGGATGCGGACCTGGCGGGTGAAGCTGCCGCGCTGCAGGTGGAGGTCCAGATCCAGCATCACAGCACCTCGGTCTCGCGCCCGCGCTGGCGGCGGACCAGCCACTCGGACAACACCAGCGCGCCCAGCGAGATGCATAGCGAGACCGCCGCCAGGCGCCAGATGCCGCTCTCGCCGCCGGGCACCTGCAACAGGTTGTAGATCGCCGCCGAGATGGTCTGGCTCTGGCCGGGGATATTGGACACGAAGGTGATCGTGGCGCCGAACTCGCCCAACGCCTTGGCAAAGGCCAACACCGCGCCGGCCACCACGCCCGGCCAGGCCAGCGGCAGGGTGATGGTCAGGAAGACCTTCCATGGCGGTGCGCCCAGGGTGGCGGCGGCGTGCTCGAGCCGTCGGTCCACCTGCTCGATCGACAGCCGGATCGCGCGCACCATCAGCGGGAAGCCCATCACCGCGCAGGCCAGCGCCGCACCGGTCCAGCGGAAGGCGAAGCGGATGCCCAGATGTTCCAGCAGCCAGGCACCGACCAGGCCACGCGTGCCCATGGTCACCAGCAATACGTAACCGACCACCACCGGCGGTAGTACCAGCGGCAGATGGATCAACGCATCCAGCAGCGCGCGTCCGGGGAAGCGCCTGCGTGCCAGCAGCCAGGCCATCGCGATGGCCGGCGGCAGGCTGGCGATGGCGGCCACCGCCGCGACCTTCAGGCTCAGGCGGATGGCGACCAGTTCGTCAGGCGAGAAATCGAACACGCGTTACTTGAGCACCGTGAAGCCGCGCTTCTCGAAGATCGCCTTGGCCGGCGCGGTGCCCAGCCACGTCACGAACGCTGCGCGCCCCGGCGCGGTGCCGACCTTCAGCGTGGCCACCGGATAAACGATCGGCGGATGGCTGGATTCGGGGAAGGTGTCCACCACGCGCACGCCGGGATCGGCCGCCGCATCGGAAGTGTAGACGATGCCCAGCGGCGATTCGCCACGCGAAACCAGCAGCAGCGCCGAACGCACGCTGTCCGATTCGGCCAGCTTGGGCTGCACGGCGTCCCACAATTTCAGCGATTCCAGCGCGGCCTTGGCGTACTTGCCGGCCGGCACGCTGTTGGTCTGGCCCACGGCCAGGCGACCCTCGCCCAGCGCCTTGATCAGCGCGCCGGACTGGGTGACCTTGAACCTGACGGTGCTGTCCTTGGGCGCGACCAGGACCAGGCCGTTGCCCAGCAGGCTGCGGCGGCTGGCGGTGTCGATCAGCGAACGTTCCTGCAGGTAATCCATCCACTCCAGGTCGGCGGACATGAACACATCGGCCGGCGCGCCCTGTTCGATCTGTTTGGCCAGGGTGGAACTGGCGGCGTAGGACACGGTCACCGGTGTGCCGGTGGTCTTCTGGTACAGCGCGGCGGCCTCGTCCATCGATTCCTTGAGGCTGGCGGCGGCAAACACGGTGACCGGCGTGGTGTCGGCGGCCTGGACGGCGAAGGTGGTGATCGCAGCGAGCAGCAGGAGGCTGGTACGCAGCAGCCTGGAAGTGAAACGTGTCATCGGAGGAACTCCTCGGATCGGGTGGTGGATGCAGCGGTGAAGGGGGGCGCTCAGGGCGAGCGCACCGTGATCCGGTCGACCTGCCGCACCGAGCGCGCCGGGCGACTATCGCCCGGCACGAGCAGACGCAGCGGGCCATCTTGCGCGGCCAGCGGCTTGCCCTGGCACTGGTCGGCCAGAATGACCTGGGTCTTGCCCAGTCCCGGTTCCAGTTCGCCCAGCGAGAACACCACGCGATAGCCGTCAGCGGCCTGCACATCGACCAAGCGCGCCAGTTGCGGCCCGCGCAGCGGGGTGGCTGGCATAGCGCCTGCCTTGCGCAGCAGGTCGACCAGCGACACGCCGGTGCAGTCCAGCACGTGGCCGTGAATGTTCATCCGTGCGTCCTGCCGCGGCAGGCCATCCAATGTGGCCGCGTCCATCGATACCGGCGTGGCGTCCGTATCCGCCCAGGCCAGCCCCGGCACGGCGAGCCCCGACCACAGCGCTGCGATCAGGACGAGGTTGGAAGGATTCATGGGTGCTCCCGATATATTCCCAAGGATATACCGGGCGCGTGATGTGCAGGCGTGAGGCTCCTGCGCAAGGCGGACGGGCCTTCGGGCAGTGGTGGCGTCGGCGGGCCGATGGCCCAGCGGATCAGGCCGGCCGGCGTCGCGCACGCAGCCATTTCAGGTCCGTGGCCACCGCGTCTGTACAGGTCTGCTCGATCCGGCGATAGGTCGCCAGGACCTGCATGCCGAAGGGCGTCAGTACTGCGCCGCCGCCTCCACTTCCGCCCTTGCTGGCTTGGACGACCGGTTCTGCGAAGATCCGGTTCATCGCGTCGATCAGGTCCCAGGCGCGCTTGTAGCTCATGCCCATCTGCCGTCCGGCCGCCGAGATGGAACCGGTGTCGCGCACCCTTTCGAGCAATTCGGCCTTGCCGGGGCCGAGCACCGCGTCGGGTGCCAGCACCAGGCGCAGGCTCAGGTGGCTGGTGGCGGAGGCGTTCGGCATGGCGATCCGTTCTGGCGAGGCGACCGGCAACAGGATAGCCGGCTGGTCTTTCCGGGGGCCGTGCCTGGCTGCCGCGGTACATACATGCATACAAGCCGTTACGGGATGACGGGGGTAGGCTGACGATTCCCACCGCATCCGCAATCGCCATGGCCATCGACACCCCCATCACTGTCGTGCTGGAGCAGCAAGAAGACTTCGCCTTCCGCATCCGTTTTGAAGGGCTGGACGTGCCGGACTTGCTGTCCGACGAAGCCGCGCCGCTGGGCCACGATGCCGGTCCCAATCCTGCGCGGCTGCTGCTGGCGGGCATCGCCAACTGCCTGTCGGCCAGCCTGCTGTTCGCGCTGCGCAAGCACAAGAACGCGCCTGGGCAGCTGCGTGCCTCCATCACCGCAATCCCCGTGCGCAACGCTGACGGCCGTTGGCGCATTCCGACGGTCGAGGCCACCCTGCAGCTGCCTGACGCCAATGCCGACTACCAGCACCTGGAGCGCGTGCTGGACACCTTCGAGGACTACTGCCAGGTCACCCAGAGCGTGCGCGAAGGCATCGACGTGCAGGTCACCGTCAAGGACGCCGCCGGGCATGTGCTGCGCGGCGACAAGTCCATCGAGGCCGGCGCATGAGCGAGCCGCTGCTGGTCGCCTGCCCGCATTGCCATGCACGCAACCGCGTGCCGGGCGAACGATTGAGCCAGGCGCCGACCTGTGGCCGCTGCCACCAGGCCTTGTTCACCGGGCGACCGGTGGCCTTGGATGCGCTCCATTTCGATACCCATGCGCGCGACAGCGACCTGCCGCTGCTGGTGGATTTCTGGGCGCCCTGGTGCGGGCCGTGCAAGATGATGGCGCCCCATTTCGAAGCCGCGGCCGCGCAGCTCGAGCCGCGCCTGCGCCTGGCCAAGGTCGATACCGAGGCGCAGCCGGCGCTGGGCTCGCGCTTCGGCATCCGCAGCATCCCGACCATGGCGGTGTTTCTGCATGGCCGCGAACTCGCACGCCAGTCCGGCGCACTGCAGCAGGCCGACATCGTGCGCTGGGCGCGGGCAACAGTGGGTATTTGACGTTGCTTAAATCCTCGGTACCTGCCGCCCGCTTTTTTGTAGAGCGGAGCTTGCTCCGCTGGGGCTTTGCCGAGAGCCTGCCCGAAGAGCAGCGGAGCAAGCTCCGCTCTACAAAATCCATCGGGACGCAGCCGACCAGGCGCGTTACAGAGCCGAGGTTTTCGCTGAAAGGTCAAGGAAGGCCACAGCGTTTCCTGTGTAGAGCGGAGCTTGCTCCGCTGGGGCGTTCCCGACGGCCTGCCCGACGAGCAGCGGAGCCAGCTCCGCTCTACATGGCATGCGTGCTGCTCAGGATTTTCCTAGCGCCGCATTGAGCACGCCCGCCAGGCGCACGCCGGCCAGGCGCAGCTGCTGTTCGGCTACTGGCGTCCACTGATCGAAATACGCCTGGCCGATCTTGGCGCCGCCCGGATACAGTCCCGGCGACAGCGCGATGCGGCAAGAGGCTTCGGCCCATAGTGCCGCATCCGGCGGCGATGTCGTCCCCGCACCAGCATCTGGCCTGGGCAGCGCGCGGATCCGCGCCAGCAGCGCATCGTGGTCCAGGCCGGTATGACGCAGCAGCCCGCTGTCCCACAGCGAATGCAGGTTGCTGCCGTCGCCGTCTACGTTCACCTGCACATCGTTGCCACCCTTGTCCCTGGCGTAGCCCGCATGCAGCGGCTGGTGGGCGTCACCGACCAGATGCACGACGAACTTCAGCGCCTGCAGCCGTTGCGCGGCGGGCAGCGAACGGTTGGCCAGGATCGCGGTCTGCGACTTGAGTGCTTCCACTTCGCAGTCGCCATTGCGACAGTCGCGGGGCGGGTCGTAATGGCAGTCCGATTCGCCGAGGTTGACGTAATGCCACTTGGCCGTGCGCTTGCCCAGATCTGCATCTTCCTTGCGCAGTTCGTCGGCCCAGCTGGCGATGTTGGGCAGCGTGGCCCCGGGCTCGGTGGCCAGCAGCGCGTCGATCTGCCGGCGTGTTTCCGGGCTGAGGTCGGATTCGGCCAGTTCGGCCACCAGCATGTGCCCGGTGCGGCCCCAGGCCAGGGCCAGTGACGGTGCGCCGGTCAGCGCCAGCGCAAGCAGCGCGGCCAGCGGCCGCACGATGGAACGGTTCAAAGCGATCGACCTTCGTAACAACGACGGCCGTCGATGATACGACCATGCGGCGTGCGCCCGGATGTCAGCTCCGGCGCGCCCGCGCGTCGGGCGATCCTGGCGGCAATGCAGGCGTCCGTTCCTGGGGCCAAATCCGTGGCAGCGCGCGCGAAACGCCGGCGCGACCGGGTCAGAACTTCAGCACCCAGGCCACGCCGTAGGTCAAAGGATCCAGATGCGCGGTGCCCAGGTCTGCGCCATCGACATGCACGCGACTGTCGATGTCCATCCAGCGGGCATCCACGCGCACGGCGTTGCGCCCGGTCACTGCGAAGTCCACGCCGACATGCGCAGCCAGGCCCCACGAATCGCCGAGCTTCAGGTCGCTACCGGCCAGCGCGCCGGTGGTCTTTTCGCTGAAGAAGGTCGTGTAGTTCAGGCCAGCGCCGACGAACGGAGAGACGCGTCCGGCGCTGTTGAAGTGGTACTGCAGGGTGAGCGTCGGCGGCAGGTGCTTGGTGCTGCCCACGTGACCCAGGCCTTGAATGCCGATGTCGTGCTCGAACGGCCAGGCGGCCAGCACTTCCACGCCCAGGTTGTCGTACACGAAGTACTCCAGGCTGACCGTGGGATTGGTGTCGCTGCCGACGTCCAGCGGCAGGGTGCCGCCGGCCAAACGGCCGTTGCCCGATTGTGGATTGACCTGGTGGACGCCCAATCCCAGTGCCCAGTCGCCGCGGGTCTGGGCGTGGGCGTCGAAGGCGGCGCCGCCCAGGGCGAGCGCGGCAAGGACGGGGAGGGTGAGATAGCGCATGTCGAAAGTCCTGCGTGGGAAAGTGCGCGCAGTCTGTTCAGGGCCGGGCCGTCCTGCCTTGATCCGGATCAAGGCAGCCGGGCGCCTTCCTGCCCATGCGATGACATGGCGCCACCGCCCGGGCGACCCGCGCTGCAAGCGCTTGCACCCCAGGGACCGGCCGCCCCTGACCCGGCGCGAACCGGACACACTGCTAGAATGTCGGCCCCTTCAACGCTGCGCCGCGCTTGCAAGCGGCCTACAGGAGCTCCCCGGTAATGACCATCAAGGTAGGCATCAACGGCTTTGGCCGCATCGGTCGCAACGTGCTGCGTTCGGCGGTGCAGAATTTCGACGGCGACATCGAGATCGTCGCCATCAACGACCTGCTGGAACCGGGCTACCTGGCGTACATGCTGCAGTACGACTCGGTCCACGGCCGCTTCAAGGGCACCGTCTCGGTCGAGGGCACCACCCTGATCGTCAACGGCAAGAAGATCCGCCTGACCGCCGAGCGCGATCCGGCCGCGCTGAAGTGGGACGAGGTCGGCGCCGAAGTCGTCATCGAGTCCACCGGTATCTTCCTGACCAAGGAAGGCGCGCAGAAGCACCTGGACGCCGGCGCCAAGAAGGTCATCCTGTCGGCGCCGTCCAAGGACGACACGCCGATGTTCGTGTTCGGCGTCAACGACAAGACCTACAACGGCGAAGCGATCATCTCCAACGCCTCGTGCACCACCAACTGCCTGGCGCCGCTGGCCAAGGTCATCAACGACAAGTGGGGCATCAAGCGTGGCCTGATGACTACCGTGCACGCCGCCACCGCCACCCAGAAGACCGTCGATGGCCCGTCCAACAAGGACTGGCGCGGCGGCCGCGGCATCCTGGAAAACATCATTCCCTCGTCCACCGGCGCGGCCAAGGCCGTCGGCGTGGTGATCCCGGAGCTCAACAAGAAGCTGACCGGCATGAGCTTCCGCGTGCCGACCTCGGACGTGTCGGTGGTCGACCTGACCTGCGAGCTGGAAAAGCCGGCCACCTATGCCGAAATCTGTGCGGAGATGAAGGCCCAGAGCGAAGGCGCCCTGAAGGGCATCCTGGGCTATACCGAGGACAAGGTGGTGGCCACCGATTTCCGCGGCGAGACCCGCACCTCGGTATTCGACGCCGACGCCGGCATCGCCCTGGACTCCACCTTCGTCAAGCTGGTGTCCTGGTACGACAACGAATGGGGCTATTCCAACAAGTGCCTGGAAATGGTGCGCGTGGTGGCGGCCAAGTAAGCGGCCAAGTGGCAGAAGCAGAGGGGGCGCCGAGGGCGCCCTTTCTTTTGGTGCGGGGCACGTGGCCTCGCGATCTGCGCCCGGTTCCGGGAATGAATTGCCGGGAAGCACTAAAAAAAGCAGCGCGCCGCCGGTATAGTCCGCCCACGTGCCTGCGGACCCCGACGCTGGCGGGGATAGATGGAACCGGGGCATCGTCGTTCAAGGAGAACACGCAATGCAGAACAACAAGTCACTGTGGCTGGCGGCTACCGCGCTGGCCGTTTCGATGTGCGTCGTTGCACCTTCGCAAGCAGGAGGCTGGCCATTCAAGAAAAAGAAAGAGGACGCTGCCCAGCAGACCGAAGAGGGGACCACTGAAGGTGGGGCGAAATCGGGCGGTCATCCGGCATGGATGAATGATCAAGGCGAAGTAATCAAGGCCGCAGACGCTGAAGAGGGCTATGGCCAGAAGGTCAAGGGCCTGAATGATTGGGAAGGCGAAATCGTCGGCAAACCTGCCCCGGGCAGCAAGTTTCCACAGCTCAAGATCGGCATGCCGTTGCGTCAGGTGACCGATATCGCAGGCCAACCGACCGACCAGGGCAGCTATGTGACCGGCAAGGCCTGGATCCCCTTCTTCCATGGGTCGGGCAGCAGTCGCGTGGAGTACGTCTACAAGGGCTGGGGCCGTTTGATTTTCGACAGCAAGGCCGGCTTTGACAGTGGCGCCAACCTGGTCTGGATCATCAACAGCGCCAACGAGAGTGGCTATCGCGAATGAGCTCGTAATGGCTCGCCTGCGTTGAGCAATCAGCGCGTGATCGAGGCAAGCCAATGAGCCGCCCCGCGCAGCAATGCGCGGGGTTTCTTTTGGGAGGCATGCATCCCGGTGGCCGCCTCAGGTCACCAAGTGGCCTTGGATGCCTGCTCCTGGTTCGCTTTGCCGCAAGCGCCTGCACGGCTGATTCTGCTCTCTTGGTCGGAACCGTGCTGAATCGCCGGGCAGGGCTGGACTTGGGAAGTGGAGGCAGTAAGCGTTGTTCTGTAACCCTCCGGAAGCTCTTCCAAGGAGTTTTGTTGTCATTGGAGCATGGGCGCAGTGTCTGCTGCCCTTTACCCGGCTTGAGTCGGACTTTGCCAGGATGCAGTCCACGGCTGGTGTCTCGATTGATCGGGTTTGCCGCATCGACAGTGAGCCAGGACAATGGGGGTTCGTCTTCCTCCCTCTGACTCTGCGAGCTGAGCACCATGACCATCGTCCGCATGACCGACCTCGACCTCTCCGGCAAGCGCGTGTTGATCCGCCAGGACCTCAACGTGCCGATCGAAGATGGCAGGATCACGTCCGAACAGCGCATCACCGCCTCGCTGCCCACCCTGAAGGCCGCGCTGGAGCAGGGCGCCGCAGTGATGGTCACCTCGCACCTGGGGCGTCCGAAGGAAGGCAGCTGGAGCCAGGAAAATTCGCTGGAACCGGTCGCCAAGCGCCTGTCCGAACTGCTGCACGTGCCGGTGCCGCTGGTGCGCGACTGGGTCGACGGGGTGCAGGTCGAACCTGGCCAGATCGTGCTGCTCGAAAACTGCCGCATGAACGTGGGCGAGGGCAAGGACGACCAGGCGCTCGCCAAAAAGTATGCCGCGCTGTGCGACGTGTTCGTCATGGACGCCTTCGGCACCGCGCATCGCGCGCAGGCTTCGACCCATGGCGTGATCCAGTTCGCCCCGGTTGCAGCCGGTGGCCCGCTGCTGATGGCCGAGCTAGATGCGCTGGACAAGGCGCTGGCCGCCCCGGCGCGGCCGCTGCTGGCGATTGTGGCCGGCAGCAAGGTCTCGACCAAGCTGGAGCTACTGTCCAGCCTGGTGGGCAAGGTCGACCAGCTCATCGTCGGTGGCGGCATCGCCAACACCTTCATTTCCGCCGCCGGTTACAGCGTGGGCAAATCGCTGTGCGAGCCGGACCTGCTGGACACCGCGCGCAAGATCGTCGCCGATGCCAAGGCGCGTGGCGCCGAGATTCCGCTGCCCACCGACGTGGTGGTGGCCAAGCAATTCCTGCCTGACGCCGCCGCAACCGTGAAGCAGGTCGATGCCGTAGACGCCGACGACCTGATCCTGGACATCGGCCCGGACGCGGCCGCCGCCTACGGCGAACTGATCGCCAAGGCCGGGACGGTGGTATGGAATGGCCCGGTCGGCGTGTTCGAGTTCGACGCGTTCGGCAAGGGCACCGAAACCCTGGCGCGGGCGATCGCCGCCTCGCCGGCCTTTTCCATCGCCGGTGGCGGCGACACCCTGGCCGCGGTCGACAAGTACGGCATCGCCGATGAGGTCAGCTACATCTCCACCGGCGGCGGCGCGTTCCTGGAATTTCTGGAAGGCAAGACGCTGCCGGCGGTCGCCGCTCTGGAGGCGCGCGCTTCGTGAGCGACAAGGCCACGCTGCTCTTCGACCTGGATGGCACGCTGGTCGATTCGGAACCGGGCATCATCAACGGCATCCAGCATGTGTTCGCAGCGATGGCGCAGCCGGTGCCGGAAGCGGCTGCGCTGCGTCCCTGGATCGGTCCGCCGATGCGCGACAGCTTCCAGGCGGTGTTCGCAGACGAAGCGCACGTGGCCCAGGCGCTGGCGCTGTATCGCCAGCGCTACGACACGCTCGGCTGGACCGAACTGACCGTGTATCCGGGCATCCCGGAGCTGATCCTCGCCCTGCAGGCAGCCGGTCATCGCCTGGCGGTGGTGACCTCCAAGAACGAACGCTCGGCGCGGCAGATCCTGTCCAACCTGCCGTTTGGCGCCTGTTTCGAAGAGATCGTGGGCGCCAGTGACGATGGCCAGCGCCGTTTCAAGGTCGATCTCATCGCCGAGGCGCTGCGGCGCCTATCGGTGCCGGCCGAGACCTGCGTGATGATTGGCGATCGGCTGATGGACATCGAAGGCGCGGCGCAACACCGGATCCGCAGCATCGGCGTGCTGTGGGGGTTCGGCGACCGCACGGAGTTGGTCGCCGCCGGCGCGGGTGAGGTTGTGGCATCGCCGGCCGAACTGCGCGCGTATCTCTGCTTACCGGTTGACGCGTCGTGCCGTGCGGCTCCCGCCGTTGGCGGGGCATAGGAACAATCGTCTACTCGGCGCTGCAGCTTTGCCCCTCTCCCCCGCATGCGGGGGAAGGGTTGGAGTGAGGGGGCTTGGCTCGTAGCCCATGACGATGCCGTCGACTTCGGCACGTTCGCAGACAATCCGGCCAGACACGTAGCCTGGGTAAGGCCGCAGGCCGCACCCGGGTTCCGCCGAAGCACCGGACGCGATTGCGCCGAAGGTCCCGGGTCCCGGGTGCGCTTTGCTCACCCGGGCTACGCTGACTGCGAATGACCTTCGCGGAAAAGCCCACCGCGCCCAAGTGCGCTCCTACGAGGGCGCGAGCGGCCATGGCCTTATCGATGCCAATGTTCGTCGCGCATTGGATACCAAATAAATACCAATCACGCCGATGCGTCGGATCCGCTTGATTTGCGTAAATCATTTCAAAATCAATTATTTAAAATAATCTTGTGGATGATATCCGCGCCTTCACGCCTTTTCGTTGCATTGCACAAGCGGACCACCACCATGCCTGTGGTAACGTTTGCAGCTTCGGAGGGGACCACCATGACCAATACACATCAGCGCCGTACCAAGATTCTTGCCACGTTGGGCCCTGCGACCGATCCGCCGGGTGTCCTGGAGGCGTTGATCCGCGCCGGCGTCAACGTGGTCCGGCTCAACTTTTCCCACGGTTCGCCCGAAGGCCAGCGCGAGCGCGCCGAGGCCGTGCGTGCGGCCGCCGCCAAGGTGGGCGCCGAAGTGGGCATCCTGGCCGATCTGCCCGGGCCGAAGATCCGCATCGAGCGCTTCGCGGCCGGCAAGGTGCATCTGAAGGCCGGCGCGCGGTTCGACCTGGTCGCCGATGACGATGCGCCGCTGGGCGACGAACACCAGGTGCGCGTCAGCTACCTAGGCCTGCCGGGCGACGTGGCACCGGGCGATACGCTGCTGCTGGACGACGGCATGCTGCAGCTGCGCGTGACCGAAGTGCAGGGCCAGCGCATCATCACCGAGGTCCTCAACGACGCTGCGCTCAGCGACCGCAAGGGCCTGAACAAGCAGGGCGGCGGGCTGTCGCTGGGCGCGCTGACCCCGCACGACCATGACCTGATCGAAATCGCCGCCAGCATCGGCGTGGATTTCATCGCCGTCTCGTTCTGCCGCAACGCCGCGGACATGGAAGAAGCCCGCGCCAGCGCCCGCAAGCACGGCAGCGCTGCGCACATCGTCTCCAAGATCGAGCGCTCGGAAGCCATCACCAACCTCAAGGAAGTGGTCGGCGCCAGCGACGTGGTCATGGTGGCGCGCGGCGACCTGGGCGTTGAAGTCGGCGACGCCGAACTGCCCGGCCTGCAGAAGCAGATCATTCGCGAAGCCATCGAACAGAACAAGGTGGTGATCACCGCCACCCAGATGCTGCAGTCGATGGTTGAAAGCCCGCTGCCCACCCGCGCCGAGGTCATGGACGTGGCCAATGCCGTGATCGACGGTACCGACGCAGTGATGCTGTCGGGCGAAACCGCCGCCGGCAATTATCCGGTGCGCGCGGTCGAGGCCATGGCCCGCATCTGCGTGGGTGCCGAGCGCTCGTTCAAGATGGATACCGACTTCGAAGCCGCGCAGCGCAACCTGCAGCGGGCCGACCATGCCATCGCCATGGCCACGATGTTCCTGTCCGAGCACATCAGTCTGGGCGGCGTGGTCGCACTGACCGAATCGGGCGGCACCGCGGGCTTCCTGTCGCGCTTCCGTTCGTCGGTGCCGGTGTACGCGTTCTCGCGTGACGACGGTGCGCGTCGGCGCATGGCGATGATGCGCGGGGTGACGCCGGTGGAGTTCGACAGCCGCGGCATGGTGCCGCGCGAAGCCGCGCGCGCCAGCATCCTGCACCTGTTCCAGACCGGCCGCCTGCAGTCCGGCGACAAAATAGTGTTCACCAGCGGCGAGCACATGGAACAGCACGGTGCGACCAATACGCTGCGCCTGCTGGAAGTCGGCGAAGACGGCCGCGCCAGCGGCCTGGGCGAGCTGTAACCGCACCGCGGGCGGCCACAACGCGGGATGCAAGCGACGCATCCCGCGCAGGTTGAAAGGGCGTGTTGAAAGGGGCGTGAGGCGCAGGCGGCTATAATTTCCCGCTCCGCCGTCAGCCTCCGAGATCCACATGAGCATCGAACAGCTCGCCGAAACCGCGCAGGCCCTGGTTGCCCCCGGCAAGGGCATTATCGCCATCGACGAATCCACCGCCACCATCGCCAAGCGCTTCGCTGGCGTGGGCATCGAGAATACCGAGGAAAACCGTCGACGCTACCGCGAGTTGCTGCTCACCACGCCCAAGCTGAGCAACCATATCTCCGGCGCCATCCTGTACGACGAGACCATCCGCCAGTCCACCAAGGACGGCGTGCCGTTCGCCAAATACATGGCCAGCCACGGCATCATCCCCGGGATCAAGGTCGACACCGGCACCCAGCCGCTGGCCGGCTGTCCGGGCGAGCTGGTCACCGAGGGCCTGGACGGCCTGCGCGAACGCCTGAAGGAGTACTACAGGCTGGGCGCGCGCTTTGCCAAGTGGCGCGCGGTGATCAACATCGGCGAGGACATCCCCTCCGGCACCTGCATCGAAGTCAACGCCCACGCGCTGGCCCGTTATGCCGCGCTGTGCCAGGAGCAGGGCCTGGTGCCGATCGTGGAGCCGGAAGTGCTGATGGACGGCGACCACGACATCCAGACCTGCTATGAGGTCACCGAAGCGACCTTGCGTTCGGTATTCGGCGCCCTGTACGAGCAGAACGTCCTGCTGGAAGGCACCATCCTCAAGGCCTCGATGGTCGTGCCGGGCAAGCGCTGCGCCGACCAGGTCGACGTGGACGAAGTGGCCGAGTCGACCGTGATGTGCCTCAAGAGCACCGTGCCGGCGATCCTGCCGGGCATCGTGTTCCTGTCCGGCGGCCAGTCCGACGAAGACGCCACCGCGCACTTGGATGCCATGAACCGCCTGGGCAACCTGCCGTGGCCGCTGAGCTTTTCCTACGGCCGCGCCATGCAACAGGCGGCGCTGGCGCACTGGTCCAAGGACCTGGCCGGCAACTTCGCCAAGGCCCAGTCGATCGTGTTCGAGCGCGCCAAGGAAAACGGCCTGGCGGCACAGGGCAAGTGGGAAGGCTGAGGCTTCGGACCGCCGAAATAACTTAGCCGTCATCCTCGCGAAGGCGGGGATCCAGTGCTTTGATCAGTTGGCGCATTGGGATCGTTCTCCAAGCCTTCTCGATTAAAACTGGAGTCAAACACGAAAACGCCGGCGTAATGCCGGCATTTTGTTTGTTCGAGCGATTCGGTGGGCGTCAACGCAGCCCGGACATCCGCATGTAGCCTTCGATGATCTCGTTGCCCCAGAAGAACACGATCCAGCCGGCAATCGCCAGATACGGTCCGAATGGGATCTGGGTCGAGCGGTCGCGTCCCTTTGCCGCCAGCCAGGCCGCGCCGATGATCGCGCCGACCAGGGAGGAAAACAGGATCGTCGGCAGGATGCCGCTCAGTCCGGTCCAGGCGCCGATGGCCGCCAACAGTTTGAAGTCGCCATGGCCCATGCCTTCCTTACCAGTCAGCTGCTTGAACAGCCACCACACCGACCAGAGCGACACATAGCCGGCAATCGCTCCCAGCAGCGCGGGTTTGGGCTGCACATACAGGTGTTCGAGGCTGGCGATCAGGCCCAGCCACATCAGCGGCAAGGTGAGGGTGTCAGGCAACAGCCGCGTGCGCAGATCGATGCCCGACAACGCCACCAGGAAGCAGCTCAACAGCGCCGCGCCAAACCCCTGCCAGCCGAATCCGAAGCGCCAAACGCAGGCGATCGCCAATAGCCCTACGAGCAGTTCAACCGCCGGATACTGGACCGAAATGGGCGCATGGCAATGCCGGCACTTGCCGCGCAGGGCCAGCCAGCTGAACAGCGGAATGTTCTCGTACCACGACAGCTTGTGCTTGCAGTGCGGGCAGTGCGACGGCTCGACCACGATCCCCGGCGGAGGCGGATCATAGATGTCCGGCTGCTCCAGGATTTCGGTCGCATCGCGCCGCCACTGCCACTCCAGCCGGCGCGGCAACCGCAGGATCACCACATTCAGAAAGCTGCCGACCATCAGGCCAAGTGCCCCTGCGACCGGATACCCCAGCCCGGGGTGTTGATCAAGAAATGCCATCGATCAGCCGACCACCGCGCCCAGCTTGAAGATCGGCAGATACATGCCGATGACCATGCCGCCGACCAGGACACCCAGGATGACCATGATGGCTGGCTCGATCAGGCTGCTCAGGGCATCAACCGCATTGTTGACTTCCTGCTCGAAATACTCGGCGACCTTGAACAGCATCGTGTCCAGCGCGCCGGCTTCCTCGCCGATGGCGGTCATCTGGATGACCATATGCGGGAACAGGTTGGTCTGCTTCATCGCCATGTTGACCGGATAGCCCACCGACACGTCATCGCGGATACGCAGGACGGCTTTTTCGTAGACGGTGCTGCCAGTGGCGCCGGCCACGGTATCCAATGCCTCGACCAAAGGGACGCCGGCCTTGAACGTCACGGCCAGGGTCCGGGCGAAACGTGCGATGGCGCTGTTATTGAGGATCTGTCCGATCACGGGAATCTTGAGCAGTGCACGATCGAGCGCGTGCTGCATCGGGACCGAACGCTTAAGCGCAAAGATAAAAGCGAAGGCGCCGCCGCCCAGCACGATGATCGCCAGCCACCAATACGAAATGGCGAACTTGGAGGCCGCCACGATCATCTTGGTAAAGGCCGGAAGTTCGGCGCCGAATCCTTCAAAAACCGCCTCGAACTGTGGCACCACGAAAATCAGCAGAATCGCACTGACGATCAGTGCCACGGCGATGGTCATGGCCGGATAGAACAACGCCTTCTTGATCTTGCCTTTGAGCGCCTCAAGGTTTTCCTTGTAGGTGGCGATGGTATCCAGCACGGTTTCCAGCACGCCCGCGCCTTCGCCCGCGCGCACCAGGTTGCGGTACAACTCGTCGAACTGCACGGGAAATTTGCTGATGGCCTCGGATAGCGACGAGCCGCCTTCGATATCGGTACGGATCGCCTCGAGCATCTTCTTCATGCGCGGGTTCTTGTGCCCGCCGCCGATGATTTCCAAGGAGGTGATGATGGGGACGCCGGACTTCATCATCGTCGCCATCTGGCGGCTGAAGAAGGCGATTTCGCCTGGCTTGATCGGCTTGCCGGCCGCGCCGAACAACGGCTTGGGCTTGGGCTTCAGCACGGTGGTCGTGATGCCCTTGCCGCGCAACTCGGCGCGCAGCAGGTTGGCGTTGCGCGCCTCCTGCTCGCCCTTCATCTTGACGCCGCGCTTGTCAGTGCCCTGCCAGACAAAGGTGACCAGCTGCTTGGTACTGCGCGCGACCGGGACGGATTTCCTGGCGGCTGAACGGGTTACGGCCATGATGGTTCCCCAGTTGCCGGCATCCCCATGCCGGGTAGCTCAGCCCGCATGGTAGCGGGTTCTGCGGGCAAAACAACGTGCAAGCATCACTCGTTGGGGGAACCTGCATCCGTAGGAGCGCACCGCAGGGGCGCGATGGAGCGTGCCCCCTGAATTCGATCGCGCCCCTGCGGTGCGCTCCTATGGAACCGCGTCAATCCTTGGTCACGCGGTTGATCTCGGCCAGGCTGGTCAGGCCCTGCTTGGCCTTCCACAGGGCGGATTGACGCAGGTCACGGATACCGGAGCGCTGGGCGGCCTCGGCGATCTGGATGGCGCCGCCGCCGGCCAGCACGATGCTGCTGATCTCGTCGGTCATCGGCATGACCTGGTAGATGCCCACGCGGCCTTTGTACCCCTCGGTGCATTCGTCGCAGCCGACCGCCTCAAACAAGGTGAAGTCTCCATCCAGGTCTTCCTGGGTGAACCCTTCCGCCAACAAAGCGTTGGCCGGGATATTGTGTGGCTTCTTGCAGCGCGGGCACAGCCGGCGCGCCAGGCGCTGGGCGATCACCAGCGTGACCGAACTGGTGATGTTGTAGGGCGCGATGCCCATGTTCATCAGGCGGGCGATGGTCTGCGGTGCGTCGTTGGTATGCAGGGTCGACAGGACCATGTGGCCTGTCTGGGCCGCCTTGATGGCGATCTCGGCCGTCTCCAGGTCGCGGATTTCGCCGACCATGATGATGTCCGGGTCCTGGCGCAGGAAGCTGCGCAGGGCCGCGGCGAAGGTCATGCCGCGCTTGGTGTTCTGCTGGACCTGGTTGACGCCGGGCAGGCGGATTTCCACCGGGTCCTCGGCCGTGGAAATGTTGCGGGTCTCGTCGTTGAGGATGCCCAGCGCGGTGTAAAGCGACACGGTCTTGCCCGAGCCGGTCGGGCCGGTCACCAGGACCATGCCGTAGGGCTTGTGGATCGCATCCAGGAACAGCTTCTGCTGGTCCGGTTCGTAGCCCAGCTTGTCGATGCCCAGCTTGGCGGCGCTGGCGTCAAGGATACGCAGCACCACCTTCTCGCCGAACAGGGTGGGCAGGGTGCTGACGCGGAAGTCGATCTGGCGGGTCTTGGACAGGTTGAGCTTGATGCGCCCGTCCTGCGGCACGCGCTTCTCGGCGATGTCCAGCTGCGACATCACCTTCAGCCGCGCGGCGATGCGCTGGTTGAGCTTGTGCGGCGCCTTGGCGACGTTCTTCAGGATGCCGTCGATGCGTAGGCGCACGCGGTAGTCGGTTTCGTAAGGCTCGAAGTGGATGTCCGAGGCGCCGCGGCGGATCGCGTCCACCAGTACCTTATTGACGAACTTGACCACCGGCGTGTCCTCGCCCTTGGCGTCCACGCCGCTGTCGCCGGTGCCGTCCTCATCGCCACCGGCCGTGTCCAGGCTATCCAGGCCTTCTTCGTCGTCACCGCCCAGCCCGCCCAGCGAATCGGAAGCATTGCGCCAGGCTTCCAGCGTGCGCCTGAGTTGGTCATCGGCCACCAGGATCGGCTCCACCACCAGATTGGTGTGGAACTTGATCTCGTCCAGCGCCTGCATCTTGGTCGGGTCGGAGACACCGACGTACAGCTTGTTACCGCGCTTGAACAGCGGCAGCACCTGGTGCTTTTGCAGCAGTTCCTCGCTGACCAGCTTGATGGCGTTCTGTGACGGATCGAATGCGCCGGCGTCAATCAGCGGAATGCCGAATTCAATGGCGTTGGCGGCCGCGAGACTGGAAGGCGCGACCAGCTTTTTCTCCTGTATCCACTGCGCCAGCGGCATCTTGGCCTGGGTGGCTTCGGCCATCGCGGTACGGGCCGCACCTTCCTCCATGGCCCCGTCCATGACCAGACGCCGGGCGATGCCGGTGATGCCGACTAGATTGGCAGTTTGGGCGGGGGTAGCAATCGCGTTCATGAGCGCATCCGGATGGCTTGGGTGATGACCCGTGGCAGGAAACGGGCTACCGCACTTTACCGCAAGCTGCGCCGCCATCCCCATGGGCCAGTGGCGGTGGCCAGCGTGGCAGAGCCGTAGGGCGGGTCTTGACCCGCCGTCTCTCGGAGATATTCCGAACGCCATGGATGGCGGGTCGAGACCCGCCCTACGCTTCCGTGGGGGGTGGTTCCAAAGCACAGCGCCGGATGTCGTTTGGCGCATGAAATTGAACCCGACACCTTGACTGGACTAGACTTGGTTTACTCGATTCCACGACAAGGGCACCCATGTCCGCCGCGATCAACATCCATGAAGCCAAGACCCAACTGTCCCGGCTGGTAGAGCAGGCCTTTGCGGGTGAGGAAATCATCATTGCCAAGGCGGGCAAGCCGATGGCGCGGCTGGTGCCGCTGGAGCCCACAGTCAAACCCAAGAAGCTGGGCCTGTTGCAGGGGAAAGTCGGGATTGCCCCCGATTTCGATGCCCCGCTGCCGGTGGATTTCATGGTTTCCGGCAACAAGGCCTGACATGCGCCTGCTGCTGGACACGCATGTGCTGCTATGGGGGCTGGACAATCCGGCCAGGCTGGGCAAGAAGACCCGCAGCCTGATCGAGCGTTCCCAAGTGCTGGTCAGTGCGGCTTCGCTTTGGGAAATCAGCATCAAGGCGAGCCTCGGCAAACTGAAAATCAAGCCCCAGGACGTGTTCGATGCCATCGAGCCTTCCGGTTTCGATTTGCTGCCGGTGCAGGCGGCGCACGCCATCGAGGTGTTTTCCCTGGGCGCCGTGCATGGCGACCCCTTCGATCGATTGCTGGTTGCGCAGGCGATGTCCGAGCGCATCACCCTGCTGACGTTCGACGAAACCCTGGCCGGCTATGGGTCTCCAGTCCGCTTGGTGGAGTGATTCATAAGGACCGGTCTCCCGCCATTACGACACGTCACGACCGATGCCATGAATCGAAGCCACTCAAAACGATAAGTCCCCCCGTAGGATGGGTCTCCACCCGTCGTTACAACGCGTCCTCGCCGACGCACAGAGATCGAAGTCGTCCAAAACGACAAACCCCGCTGAAGCGGGGTTTGTGAGACAGATCCATTCCGTTGGGCTACGGGCGGCGGGGTCAAAATCCGCCCTACGGTTCTGGATCTATTGAGCCAGTGGCATCTTGGCTTGAGATACCTCCGCCATCGCGGTGCGCGCGGAACATTCTTCCATAGCGCCGTCCATGACCAGGCGGCGGGCGATCCCGGTGATGCCGACGAGGTTGGCGGCGTTAACGACGGCGTTCATGGCATCTCCGAAAGTGGTACTCGAAGTCATTGTGGCAGAAGGGGCTTCAGTCGCGGCATTCGGCAGGTACATGCGAGGCATTGCCTGCTGACAGATGGCATTTCCATTCCACCAAAATGCCGGTATTGCTTGGCGCGATCTGCGGCTCAAACGCGAGGGTAACGCTGCCTGCGCGATCCGTGGTAGAGACCGAAACGCGGCCGTTGCTGTCGTCGCAGGCCATTGAGGTCACATTGACGGTGGGTGCCGCGAGCGCGCTCACGCCATTGCAGTTTCCCGCGTCCAGTAGTTCGCCGCCATTGGTGGAGATGTTCTCTGCAATGACGCTCTTGGCGCTGCCCGCCATCACCAAGGCTTCAGAGACCCGTGCGCGGATGGTGTAGTCCTGATACGCCGGCAACGCGATGGCGGCCAGGATGGCAATTATCGCCAGCACAATCATCAACTCGATGAGCGTAAAACCTTGCGTGCGACCCATGTCCGATACCTGTCTGATCGTCGTTGATGATGTGTTGCATTGATCGTGCCAGCAAAAGAAACCCCGCCGAAGCGGGGTTTCAGGTCTGACGTCTACTGATTTAATTATTCAGGGGTGCCAGTGGTGCCGCGGCACTCGGCCGGATAGTACTTGGCCTGGCTGCCGCTGCCGGTGCAGGTCCAAGTCGTCCCAACGGCAGAGTCGGTTTCGGGAACTTCGGGCTTAAAGGTAAGAATGGTGCCCTTAGTCTTGTCGGTGCCGGTGACAACGATTTCACCGGTGCCGGCAGTGCACTCGATCTTGGCCATGTTGGTGGTGGCCGCAGTCGCAGCTACGCCTGCACAATTGTCGTCTGCAAGTGCCCCGCCGTTGTTGGCGATGTTCTCGGCTACTGTGTTCTTGGCGGCGCCTGCCATCACAGCCAGCTCCGACACGCGGGCGCGGATGGTGTAGTCCTGATACGCCGGCAGCGCAATGGCGGCCAGGATGGCGATGATGGCGACCACGATCATCAGTTCGATGAGGGTGAAACCGCCCTGCATGTTCTTCTTCATGAAGTTATTCCTTGGATGGATTGGCTGGATGGAGTTGCTGGGGACACTGTCTCCCCCATGTCCCCGGACTGAAGCGGACCGTGGGTGCCGTGGATGCCCACGTGCAGGAACGGTTCAGCAGGAATCGTGCCAATCTTTTGGCGCTCCGGTGGGCTCGCTTCGCATGGCTCGGTGCCCGGCGCTGGAGCGGGCGGGCCTGCGGTGGTGCAGTCCTGACGACCAGCGTCATAAGGTGACGTGGAGCGTCATTGGTGTCTGCGTGCGCCGGCGCAGGCGATCCGGGCTGGTGTCTCTGAGAATTAAGCCAGGACAAGGTCGCTGCTACGGAGCGGGTTTGCGGACGCTCGATCCCAAACGTGTAGGGCGGCCAAGTCCGGTCCCGCGGTCCTGCTAGCGCAGCCAATTCTCGACCATCAGCCCGGCACACGCTCAAACTCGCGCACGTTGTCGGTCACCATCACCAGATCACGTGCGAGCGCTTGCGCAGCGATCAGCATATCCAGCGGGCCTATCGCCTGCCCTTTGCGTTCCAGGGCGGCGCGGATCCTGGCATAGGCCATCGCATCCTCTGCGCCGAACGGGAGTACTTCCATCCCGTCAATGAATACTTGCAGGACGCTGTGCGCCCGTGCCGCTTGCGATGGCTTCTCGGCCCCTAGCTGTAACTCGGCCACACCAATGTAGATATGAACAGGCGCGACGATGCCAGTCCCGCCAGGCGATTTAGCGATGCGCGAGGTTCCTCTTTGATGCCCGCAATGATGGTGTTGCTATCCAGTAGATAGGACGCTGCCACGCCTTACACATCCAGCGGCTCAACGGGCTTTACCTCGCCCTGCCTCGGGCGTTCCCAGTCGTCGAAAGCGCCGCACGCAATGGCCCGTGCCCGCGCGAACACATCAGCCGCCGTGCGAGCCCGTGGGCGCAGGATCAGTGCGCCGTCCTTTTCCGTGATCTCCACTTCGTCGGCTTGCAGGCGGTAGCGCGCGGGGATGCGGACGGCTTGCGCCTTGCCCAGTGTGAACAGCTTGGCAGTGGTGGTCATGGTAGTGGCCCTCTGGTTGACCCCAGCATGCCTGGGGCTCATGGATATCAATCAGGGATACCTACGCTCCCGTGGGTGGACGCAAGCCGGTACGTAGGAGCCGCTTCAGCGGCGATGTGGCTTGACCGGGAAAGCGCTTCGCCGCTGAAGCGGCTCTCACGATGTCGGTCCCTGGGACGAGCCATAGGTGCGGTGGGGTTGTCCCGGTGAAGTCCCCGTCGCGCCCGTGGTGCGCTCTTACGTTGCGCTGGCGGTTCATGTGGACATGGGCAACGAGCTTTTCTTCAGCGCTGCTGTGATTTGGGAGGTCTCCATTAAGTCGGCGCTTGGAAAGCCTGATTTCGTCGTGGATGCCAATATCTTCAGGCGCGAACTGCTGGACAACGGCTACGTCGAGCTTCCCATCACCAGCAAGCATGCAGCCGCGGTAGGTGGCCTGGATGGATACCACGCAGACCCATTCGACCGGATCCAGATTGCACAGGCCACCGTTGAAGGAATCACTTTGCTTACCCATGATGCCAAGATCGCGGAATATAGGAAAAATCCTATCCGGCTTGTTTGAGGCGAGATCGGTCGCCGCCCTGGCCCGCTTCCGCGGACTGGATGTAGGAACGCACCTTGGGGCGCAATGGGCATACCGGTAAAACCCGTCGCGCCCAAGGTGCGCTCCTACAGCGGGATGCCTTGGATGCTTCGATAGGCGCGATGTCGGTCGCGGCGAGGCTGCGCCTGCGGATGATTCAATCCCAGCTTTTTGCGTTTGTAGCGAGGGCGCGGAAGGTGGTTCGCAGTTCCTGCCGTCCTTGTCAGGACGCGCGTGTCTGCAGGGCCGCCATGACGATCGGCTTGGCCCATTCGGGCACCTGGCCAAGCTCCTCCGGCGTATGCGGGTCTGTAGAGCGGAGCTTGCTCCGCTGGGGCTTTCTCGATGACCTGTCCGAAGAGCAGCCGAGCAAGCTCGGCTCTACAAGAAGCAAGGCATCAACTGGATGCGCCGCCCGCTCTGTAGAGCGGAGCTTGCTCCGCTGAGACTTTCTCACGAACCGAACCAAGAGCAGCGGAGCGAGCTCCGCTCTACAAGGAGGTCGCGACGAGATTTGAGGAGACGGTTGCTCCTACGGATTATTCGATCCCGAGCTTCTTGAGCTTGTAGCGCAGCGCGCGGAAGGTGATGCCCAGCTGCGCGGCGGCCTTGGTCTTGTTCCAGCGGTTTTCTTCCAGCGCTTTGTAGATCGCGGCGCGTTCCATCTGCTCGATGTAGGACGGCAGCGGGCCGTCCGAATCGCCGGTGCCGGCCGGGCCGCCGCCGCTGGCCGGGGCGCCCGGCGCCGGCGGATTGGGGCGGAACGGATCGTAATCCTGCGGTGGCGGCGGCTGGGGCGCCTGCGGTGCGGTGCGGCGTTCGACCTGCGGCAGGCGCAGGTCGCCGGCATCGATGGCGTCCTCGTCGGCCATGGCCATGGCCCGTTCAAGGATGTTTTCCAGCTCGCGCACGTTGCCGGGGAATGGGTATTGGGTCAGTGCGTCCAGGGCGATCGGCGACAGCAGCGGGGCGGGCCGGTCGTGGGTCGCGGCCAGGCGCGCCAGGATGGCCTGGGTCAGCTGGGGCAGGTCGCCGGTCCGCTCGCGCAGCGGCGGCACGCGCAGTTCGATGACGTTGATGCGGTAGTACAGGTCGTGACGGAACCGGCCATCGGCGGCCAGTTCGCCCAGGTCCTTGTGGGTGGCCGACAGGATGCGCACGTCGACCTGGACCTCGGTGGAAGCCCCGACCGGGCGCACGGCCTTTTCCTGGATCGCGCGCAGCAGCTTGACCTGCATGGCCAGCGGCAATTCGGCGACCTCGTCCAGGAACAGGGTGCCGCCGCTGGCGGCCTGGAACAGGCCGGCCTTGTCGGCGTGGGCGCCGGTGAAGCTGCCCTTCTTGTGGCCGAAGAATTCGCTTTCCATCAGCTCGGCCGGGATGGCGCCGCAGTTCACCGGCACGAATGGCCCGGCCGCCCGGCCGCCCTGCTCGTGGATGGTGCGCGCGACCAGCTCCTTGCCCACGCCCGATTCGCCCAGGATGTAGACCGGCGCCTGGCTGCGGGCGACCTTGGCGATGGTCTGGCGCAGTTCGGCCATGGCCGGTGAGTTGCCCAGCAGGCGCATGGCGTGCTGGGGCGGTGGCGGCGCCGGAGCCGGACGCTCGGTGTTGTTCAGCTGCAGTGCGTTGCGGACCAGTCCGCGCAGGACGTTGATGTCCACCGGCTTGCTGACGAAATCGAAGGCACCGGCCTTCAGGGCCTCGACCGCCAGTTCGACATTGCCGAAGGCGGTGATCATCGCCACCGGCGTCTTGGGGAACTTGCTGGAGATCTCACCGACCAGCTCGATGCCATTGCCGTCCGGCAGGCGCATGTCGGTAAAGCACAGGTCGTAGGCATTGCGTGACAGGAGCTCGCGCGCCTCGCCCAGGTTGGCGGCGGTGTCGATACGGATGCCCATGCGACCCAGGGTCAGGGTCAACAGCTCTCGGATGTCGCGTTCGTCATCGACGATCAGGGCGCTATGGGGGTCGCTCATCATGGTCTCGCGTTACTTGCGATTGAGTCTAACTGCTGAACGGGCCGAGGGGGAGGGCTGTCCCTGGGCGCGGTCTGCCGAATGGGCCGTAGGAGCGCACCGTAGGGGCGCGATGCGCCATCTCCGGGAAAGCCCTCGCGCCCCAAAAGTGCGCTCCTACAAGGCGACTCGGAGCGACGGGCCGCGCCTACGCCGACAGCAGGGCGTTGGGGCCGGGCATCGCGATCCGGAAGCAGCTGCCGCCGCCGGGCACGGCGACGTATTCCAGGGTGGCCTGGTTGGCGCGGCACAGCTCGCGGGCGATGTACAGGCCCAGCCCGGTGCCGTGCTCGGAGGTAGTGAAAAACGGCCGGAACAGCTGCGCCGCCACCGCCGCGGGGATGCCCGGGCCGCGATCCAGGACGTCGATCATCGCGCGCTGGTCCAGCTGGAACACGCGCAGGCGGACGCGGGCGGGCTCACTGGGCAGCCGGCCGTAGTTCAAGGCGTTGTGGACCAGTACCGTGACCACCTGGTGCAGGTGGCGCGGATCGACCATCGCGGTGACCTGGCGGTTGCCGGTGACCGCTTCCAGGCTGTCGGTCTCGATCGCCATCGATTGCTGGTAGTCGTCGATGAACTGGTGCGCGAAGGCGTTGAGATCGGTGTGTTCGGGATTGGCCCGCTCGCGCCGGGCCAGGCCCAGGACGCTTTCGACGATGCCGTTGGTGCGCTGGCACTGCTGGTGGATGATGCCCAGCAGGTGGCGATCGCTGGGATTGAACTCGCGCGACTCCTCCAACAGCTGGACGGCGTAGTTGATCGCCGCCAGCGGGTTGCGGATCTCGTGGGCCAGGCTGGCCGAGAACCGGCCCAATGCCGCCAGGGTCAGCGATTCTGCGCGGCGCGAGACCACGGTCGCATCGTCCAGGAAGATCAGCGACAGCTCGCTGCCGGCCAGCAGGCGGGCAAAGCGCGGCTGGATGTCCGGCTGGTCCGGGGCCAGCGCGAGCGGTGCTTCCTCGTTCTGCCAGCCGTTGCGCCATTGCTGCAGGCGGCGCGCCAGCTCCGGGGCGACGTTCTGCAGCAGGGCGCCGGTATCGGTTTCGGCCACTTCGGCGCCGCCACCGAGCAGGCCGGTGGCGGCTTCGTTGGTCAGTCTGATCCGGCCATCCAGATCGACTACCAGCACGCCGGTGCGCATCCGGCGGATGATCAGTTCATTGATCTCGACCAGGTTGGCGACCTCGACGCCGCGTTCGTCGGCCAGCTGCTGGCTGCGCCGGGCGCGCAGGCCGACCTGCACGGCCAGCAGGCCCACCGCCAGGTAGCTGACGCAGAACATGACGACTTCGGCGACCGGCCGGACCGAGCTGTTGGTGGCGAACACCGTCACCAGATATTCGATGAAATGGGCGGCCGTCGCGGTCACCGCCACGCCGACCCCCCAGCGCAGCGGCAGCAGGGTGCAGGCCGCCGCCACGTTGAACAGCAGCAGCATGGCCACGCCGGGCGCAGCATCGGGCAGGGCATAGGTGATCAGGCAGGCCACTGCGATATCCACGCAGGCGCCGACCATCACCGTGACCAGCAGGCGGCTCTCGTTGCGGCCGAACATCAGCATCGCCACCGAGAACGCCAGGTAGAACACGGTCACCCCGGTGGCCAGTGCCGGGGCCTGTTGCGTGTTGTTCCTGAGCACATCGGACAGCGGGCTGAACAGCAGGCCGGCCAGGATGCCGGCTTCCAGTACCCGATACAGGGCCAGGAAATACAGCTCGCGGCGCGGCGCGGAGGCCAGGGTCAGGGCAGGCGTCTTTGCGGGCCCGGTGATCAAGTTGGGGGAATCCTTCCACTGGATGGAACGAACCGGAGTATAGGGGCGCCGGGCGAAACTGACGCTTTTGCGTCGCAACACGGCCATGGGCGACAATGCGCAGCCCATCGGCGTCCGGCTGCCCCCAGATATGGGGCGTGCGGCGACGCGCGATGCGTACTGACCTTATTAATACGGTGACGCATGAATTTCCACGAATATCAGGCAAAACAGCTGTTTGCCGAGTACGGCATCCCGGTGCCGGCCGGACGCACCGCGTCCACGCCGGACGAAGCGGTCGAAGCGGCCAACGCCCTGGGCGCAGGCCCCTGGATGGTCAAGGCACAGATCCACGCGGGCGGTCGCGGCAAGGCTGGCGGCGTGAAGTTCTGCAAGACCACCGATGACGTCAAGGCCGCCGCCGCGAAAATGCTCGGGACCTCGATGGAAACCTACCAGTCCGCTGGCGTGGCCCTGCCGATCAGCCTGGTCCTGGTGACCGAGGCCGGCGAGATCGCCAAGGAGCTGTACCTGTCGGTCCTGGTCGACCGCGGCACCCAGTCGATCACCTACATCGCTTCTTCGGAAGGCGGCGTGGACATCGAGCAGGTCGCGGCCGAGACCCCGGACAAGATCCAGACCCTCAACGTGAACTTCGTCGAAGGCCTGCAGCCCTACCAGGCGCGCGAGATCGGTTTCAAGCTCGGCCTGACCGCCAAGCAGGCCAACCAGCTGGCCAAGATCATGGGCGGCCTGTATGAGCTGTTCAACGCCAAGGACCTGGCCCTGGTCGAACTGAACCCGCTGGCCATCCTGGACAACGGCGACCTGTACGCCCTCGACGGCAAGGTCAACAGCGATGACAACGCCACCTTCCGCCACAAGGATCTGGCCGCCATGCGCGACAAGACCCAGGAAGACGAGGCCGAAGTCCGGGCCAGCGAGTACGACCTGAACTACGTGACCATGGATGGCAACATCGGCTGCATGGTCAACGGCGCCGGCCTGGCCATGGCCACCATGGACGTGATCGCGCTCAACGGCGGCTCGCCGGCCAACTTCCTGGACGTCGGCGGCGGTGCGACCAAGGAACGCGTGACCGAGGCCTTCAAGCTGATCCTGTCCTCGGACAAGGTCAAGGCGATCTTCGTCAACATCTTCGGCGGCATCGTCCGCTGCGACATGATCGCCGAGGGCATCATCGCGGCGGTCAAGGAAGTGGACGTCAAGGTCCCGGTGATCGTCCGTCTGGAAGGCACCAACGTGGAAGCCGGCAAGAAGCTGCTGGCCGAATCCGGCCTGGCCATCACCCCGGCCGACGACATCAACGACGGCGCCAAGAAGGCCGTTGCAGCCGTTGCTGCCTGAACCCACGAGACCAGGAATAAACCATGTCTGTTTTGATCAACAAGAACACGAAGGTCATCGTGCAGGGCTTCACCGGCCAGCAGGGCACCTTCCACGCCACCCAGATGGTGGAATACGGCACCCAGGTCGTCGGCGGCGTCACGCCCGGCAAGGGTGGCACCACCCACATCGAGCTGCCGGTGTTCAACACCGTGCATGAAGCGGTCGCATCCACCGGCGCCAACGCCTCGGTGATCTACGTGCCACCGCCGTTCGCAGCCGACGCGATCCTGGAAGCGGCCGCGGCCGGGATCAAGGTCATCGTCTGCATCACCGAAGGCATCCCGGTGCTGGACATGCTGCGCGTCAAGAACGTGCTCAAGGGCCATCCGGACGTGGTCCTGGTCGGCCCGAACTGCCCCGGCGTGATCACCCCCGGCGAGTGCAAGATCGGCATCATGCCGGGCCACATCCACCAGAAGGGCAAGATCGGCATCGTGTCGCGTTCGGGCACCCTGACCTATGAAGCGGTCAAGCAGACCACCGCCGCCGGCCTGGGCCAGTCCACCGTGATCGGCATCGGTGGCGACCCGATCAACGGCCTGAACTTCGTCGACTGCCTGAAGCTGTTCAACGAAGACCCGCAGACCGAAGGCATCATCATGGTCGGCGAGATCGGCGGCGACGCCGAGGAAGCCGGTGCCGAATACATCAAGCAGCACGTCAAGAAGCCGGTCGTGGGCTTCATCGCCGGCGCCTCGGCCCCTCCGGGCAAGCGCATGGGCCATGCCGGCGCGATCGCCTCGGGCGGTTCGGGCACGGCGGCCGGCAAGTTTGCCGCGATGGAAGCGGCCGGCGTCAAGACCGTCCGTTCGCCGGGCGATCTAGGCGCGGCGATTGCCGAGCTGGTGAAGTAAGCCGCAAGCCCAAGGCTTGCTAGGTTGTGTTCGACACGGGTCGCCTTCGGGCGGCCCGCTGTCGTTTGGGCAGAGCGGAACTTGGGTGGGGCCGCTGTCTCTTCAAATCTCGTCGGGGCATCCTTGTAGAGCGGAGCTTGCTCCGCTGCTCTTGGTTCGGTTCGTGGGAAAGGCCCCAGCGGAGTTCCCAAGACGGGATTGCCACAAGCTCCGCTCTACAGGTGGGAGCCGCTTCGGCGGCGATGTGGCCCTGCCGGGAAGTCCTTCGCCGCTGAAGCGGCTCCCACGATGTGGATTCTCGGTCGGGCTATCGCGATTGGATGAATCGCGCGCGTTTCGGCGGGCGCGTGGAAGGCGCAAAATGCCCACTCTTTTGACTTCTGTGCCCACCGCATGCGCCTGCTCGCGTTTGAAACCTCCACCGAAGCCTGTTCCGTGGCCCTGCATGTCGATGGGCAGGTGATCGAGCGCTTCGAGGTCGCGCCCCGTCGTCATGCGGAACTGTCGCTGCCGTGGGCGCAGGCGCTGCTGGACGAAGCTGGCGTGGCCAAGTCGCAACTGGATGCGATCGCCGTGGGCCGCGGACCAGGGGCGTTCACCGGCGTGCGCCTGGCGATCGCCCTGGGCCAGGGCCTGGCGCTGGCGCTGGATCGTCCGCTGATTCCGGTCTCGACATTGCAGGCCCTGGCGCTGCGTGCGCCAGCCGACGCCGACCGGATCATCGCGGCCATCGATGCGCGCATGGGGGAGGTGTATGCCGCCTGTTTCAGGCGCGAGGGTGCCTCGCTGGCCGCCATGACGACCGAAACCGTCAGCACGCCTGACGCGGTCCAGCTGGCAGATGCGCGAGGCGACTGGTCTGCGGTCGGTACCGGTTTCGGCGCAGCGGAAGGCGCGCTGGCCGCACGCCTGTCATCGCACTTGACAAGCGTCGATGACGCCGCGCTGCCGCACGCGTCCGACGTTGCGGTGCTGGCGCTGGAGGCCTATGCCCGCGGCGAACGACCGGCGCCCGAGCTGGCCGAGCCGGCCTATCTGCGCAACAACGTCGCCTTGACCCTGGAAGAGCAGCAGGCCGCCCGGGCAGCCAAGCAGCAGGGCTGACGTTGCTGTAGAGCGGAGTTTGCTCAGCTGCTCTCCAGCCGGGTCAGCAGGAGAGCTTCAACGATCAGATTGAAACAGGGTCCGCTGGCGCGTTCCCGGAGTTTGATTAGAAAAGCAGCGGAGCAAGCTCCGCTCTACAAGGACGGGGGCAGGCGCGCTCGGGCCAACGCCTACTGGTCGCGCACCTCGCCACCCGGCAGGAACACCCAGGTGCGGGTGACGTGCAGGATGTCGACGTTCTCTTCGGTCTGTGGCAGCGGCGGGAAGGGTGCGGATAGGGTCACGATCCGCAGCGCGGTCGAATCCAGCAGCGGCACGCCGCTGGACTGGATGATCCTGCTCTGTTCGATGCTGCCATCGCGGCGCACCGCCACCGAGATCACCACCTGCCCGGAGAGTCGCTTGCGCCGGGCTTCATCGGGATAGTTGAGGTTGCCCACGCGCTCGGCGCGGTCGACCCAGGCGCGCAGGTAGTTGGCCCAGGCGTACTCGCGGGTACTGGCCGAGACGAACTTGCGCTTGGGCCGCTTGGCGTACAGCTCCGAGCGCAGGTGGATCTCCGCGGCCAGGCGCGCCATCTCCATGTCGTGTTCGATCTTCTGTTCGCCGCGCTCCAGGTCCGGGCGATCGGGCTGCGGCCGGGTTTCCTGCGGCGGCACGGTCAGGTCCGAATCGCGGGCGGCGATCACCCGGGCCTGCGGCGGCGGGGCGGCATCGGGTGACTGGGCGCGCAGCGGCTCGGGGGCGAGCCCTGCCTGAGCCTGCGGCACCCAGCCGGCCTGGGCCTCGCGCGGACGCTGGGATTTGTCGCGGTCGCCGCCGCCCTGCTGGTTGGCCGCAGCCAGGAAGTCGGCCTGCTTGGGCGTCAGCGGGGTGCGGGTCTGGCTGAGGATCACGTCCAGCGTCGGCATGACCGGCGCGTGGTCGTCCAGGGCGAAACCCAGTCCCAGCAACACGATCCCGTGGACCAGCAGCGACAGCGCCAGGGTCGCGCCCAGCCGCGCGTTTTCGTCGATCCTCGGCGTGGCCAGCTGCGCGGACATGATTAGCGCGTGTCATCCACGTTGAGGTGAGGACGAGGCGCCTTCTGGCGCTTTCCTGCAACGCATTTCAACTCAACATGCACGACTCGCTCTCAGGCGGCGAGCTTGCGCTCGATGGCGTCGAACAGCAGGCCGGCGATGTTGAGGCCGAACTGCGCGTCCAGTTCGCGCACGCAGGTCGGGCTGGTGACGTTGACCTCGGTCAGGTAGTCGCCGATCACGTCCAGGCCGACGAACAGCATGCCGTGGGCCTTCACCGTGGGGCCGACCTGCTGGGCGATCCAGCGGTCGCGGTCGCTGATCGGGCGGCCCTCGCCGCGGCCGCCGGCGGCCAGGTTGCCGCGGAACTCGTCGCCCTGCGGGATGCGTGCCAGGCAGTAGTCCACCGGCTCGCCGTCGACCAGCAGGATGCGCTTGTCGCCAGCGGTGATGTCGGGAATGAACTTCTGCGCCAGGGCCAGCTTGCGCCCGCCGTCGGTGAGGGTTTCCAGGATCACGTTGAGGTTGGGGTCGCCGGTGCCGGTGCGGAAGATCGAGCGCCCGCCCATGCCGTCCAGCGGCTTGAGCACGGCCTGGCCGTGTTCGGCGACGAAAGCCTTCAGCTCGGCCGCGCTGCGGCTGACCCGGGTGGGCGGGCAGCACTGCGGAAACAGCAGCGCGGCCAGCTTCTCGTTGTAGTCGCGCAGCCCTTGCGGGTTGTTGACCACCAGCGCGCCGGCGTTCTGGGCCACATCCAGCACCTGGGTGTCGTAGATGTATTCCGGATCGACCGGCGGATCCTTGCGCATCAGCACCACCTGGCCCGGGCCGAAGGCCGTTTCCACTTCCGTGCCAAGGGTGTACCAGCCCGCCTTGTCGTCAGCCACGGTCAGCGGCGCGGTCCGCGCCAGGGCCTGGCCGCCGTGCAGCGACAATCCGCCGGGCAGGACGTAATGCAGGCGGTGGCCACGGCGCTGGGCTTCCAGCAGCATGGCGAAAGTGGTGTCCTTGGCGATCTTGATCGACCCGATGGGGTCCATCACCACGATGACGTCGATGCTCATTGTCGGATGCGGGGGAGGCGGTCGGCAGCGGGCGATAGTAGCAGTCGGGGAAAGTGACCTGTTCTGCAATCCAGGTCACACAGTGTGCTGAACCCGCTGCGCTGTCTTGACAGGCCGCGTCGCCGGGTGGGATATAGGTGGCTTCGCAGCGGTGCCGACCAGAAGCACTGCGCGCAAGGGGAATGATCTGCGATGACAGACAATGACAGTCAGGCCGGCGGTTTCAGCGGCCTGCGGGTGATGGTGATCGACGATTCGAAGACCATCCGGCGCACCGCCGAGACCTTGCTCAAGCGCGAGGGCTGCGACGTGGTGACCGCCACGGATGGCTTCGAGGCCCTGGCCAAGATCGCCGACCAGCAGCCGCAGATCATCTTCGTGGACATCATGATGCCGCGCCTGGATGGCTATCAGACCTGCGCGCTGATCAAGAACAACCAGGTGTTCAAGTCCACGCCGGTGATCATGCTGTCCTCCAAGGACGGCCTGTTCGACAAGGCGCGCGGACGCATCGTCGGCTCCGAGCAATACCTCACCAAGCCATTCACGCGTGAGGAACTGCTCGGCGCCATCCGTACCCACGTGGCCGCCTGAGGAAGGGAAACGCCATGGATGCCGCTTCCCATCACCGCAAGGCGCAATGCGCCGCCTGCCGCTCCGCCCAGCCGGAGGCCCAGGCATGATCCGCACTCCGTTCGACATCCTGGCCGACTATGAGCGCCGCAGCCTGGCCCACGCCGTGGTCCTGCCGGAGGTGCGCACCGGCGCCGACCAGTGGCGCGGGGTGGCCTATCGCATCGGCTCGCGCCGGCTGGTGTCCAGTTTCGACGAAGTGGTGGAAATCGTGCCGATTCCGCCAGTGACGCCGGTCCCCGGCGCGCAGCCCTGGCTGCTGGGCGTGGGCAACCTGCGCGGCAACCTGTTCCCGGTAATCGACCTCAAGCAGTTCCTGCAGGGCGAGCGCACCGTGCTGCACGAGGGCCAGCGCGTGCTGGTGATGCGCCAGGCCGGCGGCGACGTGGCGCTGACCATCGATGAGCTGTACGGCCAGCGCAGCTTCGGCGCCGAACAGGCGGTGGCGCCGGGTGCGCTGGCCGATGGCCGGTTCGGACATTTCGTATCGCAGGCCTTTGCCGGCGACGGACAGGATTGGGGGGTGTTCGCGCTGTCGTTGCTGGCGCGCACGCCGGAGTTCAGGCACGCGGCGCAGTAACAGGCAGCGTGGTCGGCGGGCGCAGGGCTGGGGAGGCCGTGTCCGTATTTCACTGATGCACTTTTCAGGGGTAGAGGAATGAGTACTGCTGCGGAAACTCCCAAGGCCAAGCTGGGCGGCATGGGGACCACGTTCTGGGCGATCCTGCTGGTGGTGTCCTTCCTGGTCGTCGCCGCCAACACGGCGGTATCGACCTACCAGGGCAGCCGTCTGTCGGGCGCAGGCACCGGCGCGGCCGCCCTGCAGGTGCTCTCGCAGCAGCTGGCCAACCAGGGCAACGAGGCGGTCGGCGGCAACGCCGAGGCCTACAGCGCCTTCAAGGCCACCCGCGGCCGGATCAACGAGACGATTTCCTCGCTGCAGAGCCGATTCGGTGCCGAACCCGGCGTCAAGGACGCACTCGAGCGGCTGGTGGCCACCTGGAAGCCGCTGGACAACAGCGCCAACCAGATCATCACCGCCGAGCCTGCGGTGCTGGCGCTGTCGGGCAACGCCAACCGCTTCGGCGCGCAGGTGCCGCAGCTGCAGGCCCAGCTCAACGAAGTGGTGCGTGCCATGTCCGCCAGTGGCGCGCCGGCCTCGCAGGTCTACAGCGCGCTGCAGGAAGTGGTGGTCGCCGGCCGCATGGCCCGCAACGTGAGCGAAATGCGCGCCGGTGGCAGCACCGCGACCATGGCCGGCGACGCGCTGGCGCGTGACGCGCTGGTGTTCGGCCAGGTGATCGAAGGCCTGCGCAACGGCAGTGAGGAGCTGGGCATCGCGCCGCTGCGCGCGCCGGCGGCGCTGGAGGCGCTGGAGCAGTCGCAGACTCTTTGGACCGGGATGAAGCGTGATCTGGACGCGATCCTGGGCAGCTCGCGCAACCTGTTCGCCGCGCAGTCGGCGTCGGCGGCGATCACCAACGGCTCGGGCAAGATGCTGGACGACAGCGAAAAGCTGTTCGACGCGTTCTCCGCGTTCGGCTCGGTGCGCGACACCCGCGTGTTCCCCAACCTCTGGTACACCATCATCGGCGGCGCGGTCCTGGTGATCTCGCTGATCGCGCTGCTGTACAGCCTGTACACCAGCAGCCGCCGCGAGCAGGAACACCGCTACCAGACCCAGGTCGAGTACAACAGCCGCAACCAGCAGGCGATCATGCGGCTGCTGGACGAAATCTCCTCGCTCGGCGAAGGCGACCTGACGGTCAAGGCCTCGGTGACCGAGGACATGACCGGCGCGATCGCAGACGCCATCAACTACGCCGTGGACGAGCTGCGCAACCTGGTGACCACGATCAACGATACCTCGGTGCAGGTGGCGGCCTCGACCCAGGAAACCCAGGCCACCGCGCTGCAGCTGGCCGAGGCGGCCAACCACCAGGCCGAGCAGATCACCACCGCCTCGGACCGCATCAACGAGATCGCGGTCAGCATCGAAGAGGTTTCGCGCAACTCCACCGATTCGGCCGAGGTGGCGCAGCGCTCGGTGCTGATCGCCACCGAAGGCGCCGGCGTGGTCCGCGAAACCATCCGCGGCATGGACCAGATCCGCGACCAGATCCAGGAAACCTCCAAGCGCATCAAGCGCCTGGGCGAGTCCTCGCAGGAGATCGGCTCGGTGGTGGAACTGATCAACGACATTTCCGAACAGACCAACATCCTGGCGCTCAACGCCGCGGTGCAGGCGGCCTCGGCCGGCGAGGCCGGCCGCGGTTTCGCGGTGGTGGCCGACGAAGTGCAGCGCCTGGCAGAACGGACCTCCGGCGCGACCCGGCGCATCGAATCGCTGGTCCAGGCCATCCAGGCCGACACCAACGAGGCGGTCAGCTCGATGGAGCAGACCACCTCCGAAGTGGTGTCCGGTGCACGCCTGGCCGAAGACGCCGGCACCGCGCTGGGCGAGATCGAGCGGGTGTCCAGCGACTTGAACGAACTGATCAAGAACATCTCCGGCGCCGCCCAGCAGCAGTCGACCGCGGCAATGGACATCACCCACACCATGGGCGTGATCCGGCGCATTACCTCGCAGACTTCGCAGGGCGCGGAGCAGACTGCCGAATCGATCGGACACCTGACGCAGCTGGCTTCGGACCTGCGCCGTTCGGTGGCCGACTTCAAGCTGCCGGGCTGAGGATCGACACGGATGAAGTGCATCAGCGACAACACGGCCACCCTGGACATGCGGGGCCAGCCATGAGCGCGCTCCGCGAGGCGATGAGCCACGCCGTGCTCGGCTGGGTCAAGCCGGAGCTGGACCAGACCCTGCGCCTGGTGCGCGGCGAGATCGAGTCCTTCGCCGACAATCCGGCCGACACCTCGCGCATGCATGTATGCGTGGGCTACCTGCACCAGGTGCAGGGCACGCTGCACATGGTCGAGCTGTATGCCCCGGCGATGGTGGCCGAGGAGCTGGAAAAACTGGCCCAGGCGCTGCAGGACGGCCGGGTGGCCGATGCCAACGAGGCCTGCGCCACGCTGATGCGCGGCACGGTGCTGCTGCCTGATTACCTGGAGCGCCTGCAGAGCGGCCATCGCGACATCCCGATCGTGCTGCTGCCGTTGCTCAACGACATCCGTGCCGCGCGTGGCGAGACCGGCCTGAGCGAAAGCGTGCTGTTCGCGCCGGACCTGGATCGCCCGCTGCCGCAGGACGTGCCTTCGACCGAGCCGATGCCCGGCGGCACCCGCGATGCGCGCTTCGCCCAGGCGCACGAACACCTGGAGCGCGTGCTGGCCAGCTGGCCGGAAGACGGCGCGCCGGCCGATGCGGGCGCGCTTGCATCGGCACTGGCCCCGCTGCAGCGCCTGGCCGAGCACACCGCCGCGCGGCGCATGCTGTGGGTGGCGGCCAGCGTGGCCGAAGCATTGCGCGATCACGCACTGGTGGCGACGCCGGCACTGCAGCAGGGTTTCAGCGGCGTGCTGCGTGCGGTGCGCCAGCTCAGGCAGGGCCTGGTGCCTGGCGCCGCGCCGGGCCAGGAGCCGACCCGCCAGCTGCTTTATCAGGTGGCCCAGTCGACCGCGTCCCATCCGGCACTGGAGGACCTGCGCAAGGCGTTCGACCTGCAGTCGGCCTCGCCCAGCGAAGCGGAGATCGAACACGCCCGCAGCAGCATCAGCGGCCGCAATCGCGCGCTGCTCGATACCGTCGGCGGCGCGGTCAAGGAAGAACTGATGCGCGTCAAGGACGCGCTGGACCTGCAGCTGCGCACCAATGCCGACATCGCCGGCCTGGCGCCGCAGGTGACCCAGCTGGGCAGCGTGGCCGACACGCTCGGCATGATGGGCCTTGGCTTGGCGCGCAACGTGGTGCTGCAGCAGCGCGAGTCGCTGGCGGAAATGGTCGACGGACGCCGTGCCGTGGATGAAGGCGCGCTGCTGGATATCGCCGGTGCGCTGCTGTACGTGGATGCCTCGCTGGACGACCAGGTCGAACATCTCGGCGATCGCGCGGTGGAAACCCAGGCCTCCGAAGCGCAGCGCACGGTGGAAGCGCTGGCCGCGGAGGCGATCCGCAATTTCGGGGAAGCCCGCCAGCAGTTCGTCGCCTTCATCGAGACAGGCTGGGAGCACGCCCAGCTCGACGCGATGCCGCGCCTGCTGGGTGAGGTCGGCGGTGCGCTGCGCATGCTGGAACTGTCCGAACCGGCCGACTACGTGGAGGGCGTGCGCCAATACATCGGCACCGAACTGATCGAGCGCCGCCGTGTGCCGGGCGGCGCCCAGCTGGATACCTTGGCCGATGCCATGGCCAGCCTGGAGTACTACCTGGAGGCGTTGCGCGAGCATCGCCCCAACCGCGAGGAAATCCTGGGCATCACCCGTTCCAGCCTGGAATCGCTGCGTTACTGGCCGCTGCCGTCGCAGGACGCGGAAGCAACGGCCATCGAGGCGGCCGCTCCGTCGGCGTCGGCTGAAAGCACACTGGCCTTCGAACCCGACTTCACCGTCGATGCGGGCGATGCCGGCATCGGCGAAAGCCTCACGCTCGAACGCGGTCCGGAGCTGCCGGCATTCGTGCCGGCCGGCGACACGGCCAGTGCATTCGATCCGGTGGCCAGCGAATTCGACCAGGTCGCCGACGAGGACGCCGCGCGCGTCGAAACCGCGTTCGAACCACCGATGATCGAGACAGCTGCGACGCAGGAGGCATTTGCCCAGCCGGCGGCCGATGCCAGCGAATCCGTCACGTCCAGCGCATCGACCGAGACCATCGAGTCGCCAGCCGAATCGATCGAACCGGGCGAATCGATCGAGGCCGAATCCGATCCCGCGCTTGCAGAGCATGCGTTTGCCTCGGCCGAGCCGGCCGATGGGGACGCCCCGTCGCTGCAGGGCGGTTTCGATCTGAGCGGCAACGACATCGACGACGAAATCCGCGACGTGTTCCTGGAGGAATTCGACGAGGAAATCAGTAACCTGCGCGAGATGCTGCCGGTCTGGAGCACCAACTTAGAAAACCTGGACCAGCTGCGGTCGATCCGGCGCGTATTCCATACGCTCAAGGGCAGTGGCCGGCTGGTGGGCGCGCGCCTGCTGGGCGAGTTCGCCTGGAAGGTCGAAAACATGCTCAACCGCGTGCTGGACGGATCGCGTCCGGCCACGCCTGCGGTGGTGGAACTGCTGGAGCAGGCCACCGCGACGCTGCCGCAGCTCAATGCCGCCCTGCGCGGCCAGCGCGGCGCGCGCGCCGACCTGGCCGGCATCGAAGCGATCGCCGACCGCATCGCGGCAGGCGAAGAAGCGATCTACCGCGCGCCCGGCGCAGCAACCGCTGCGGTCAGCGTGGCGCCCGCGGCCGAAGCGCCTGTCGCCGAATTCGTGCCCGACCTGGACGGCACGCCGGCTTCGGTCGACAGCGTGCTGCGCGAGATCCTGGAAACCGAAGTCGCCAACCACCTGCAGACCGTCGACGCCTGGCTCGCGCCGGCCCAGGCCGCGCAGCGCGGCCTGGCAACCGATGCGCTGCTGCGCGCGTTCCACACGATGAATGGCGCATTCGCCATGGCCGACGTGCCGGAGATCACCGAGATCACCGGTCGTGCCGAGCAGTACGTCAAGCGCCTGCTGGCCAACGGCGTGCAGGCCGATGCCACCGGCGTGGCGGGCGTGGCCGCGGCAGCCCAGGCGATCCGGACCGCCATTGCGGCCCTGCAATCGGCGCAGCCGCGCATCCCGCTGTTCGCCGAACTACGCGCGGAACTGACCGCGCTGCGCGACGCCTTGCCGCAGGTCGCCCGTCCGGTTTCGACCCTGGTCGACGACCGCAGCCAGAACACCTACGTCGGCCAGGGCCCGCAGGCCGGGTTCGTTCCCGACATGCCGTCACCGGTCGAACTGACCGGCGCGATGGACCTGTCGCGCTTCATCGGCGCTCAGGACGAAGTGCCATTGTCGCTGGACGAGTCGTCGGCCAAGCCTGCCGAACTCGGGGATGAATCCGCGTTGCCGGCAGTGTCGCCACCCGATGATGGCCAGGCAGCCTGGTTTGACCTCAAGTTCGAATATCGGACCGGACCAAAGTGGACCGATGCGCCGGCGCCGACCAGTGCTGATGCGCAGGTCACCTTGGGTGAGATCGCTCCGCTCGACCAGGTGAATGCCGAATTCGACGGACCCGCCGATGAGGCGCCGTCCGCATCCTCGCTGGAGGCGCATGCCGTGCACGATGCCAGCATCGATGTCGAAGCGCTGTCTGCCGATGCACTGCTGCCCACTGCCGGTGACGACGCCGATGTGGACGCCGAAGCTGCTTTCGACAATGCGGATCGGGAGCCGGTGGTTGCCGATGCGGATTCGCAGGCCGAGATCGTGGCGCCGGACCAGGACGCAGATGAAGTCGCGGCTTGGGAAATGGCGTCTGAAGACGCTGCGGTATCCGATGTCGAGCTGACCGAAACCGAGGCTGCCGCCGAAGCGATGGGGCGCGCCGAACACGCCGAAACCCGGATCACCGAGGCCGTTGAACAGACGGTCGCAGGACCCGAGCTCGCGCCGACAGCGCAGGCCGACACGGCGACGACGCTTGGCGATGCGGCTGCAGAAGATCCGGCCGAAGCGTCCGAACTGCCGGCCGGTGCATCCGCATCCTTCGAGGCAGCGCCTGGCGAAGCCGACTTGGCCATCCATGATGACGCGGCCGATGTCGCCGAGTCTGCGCTGACCTTCGAAGCTGGTTCCGAATCCGCCGAGCCGATCGCGGCTGACCTCCAAACCGAGTCCGGCTCCGCGCTGCGCACGGAGCTGCAGGACGCCTTCGTGGACCTGCCGGAGGCCGCGTCACCCGACGCAGCGCTGGTGGGTGAAGGCGCTGCGTCTGCCGCAGACGATCAGGCGAGCACCGCCGCCGCGGAAGCCGCGGACATCGATGCCGCCCCCGTTGTTGCCGAACCCGTCGCCCCCGAGGCGGAGCCGGTCCATGCATCCGAACAGGACGTCCAGGACCTGCCTCCTACCCCCGATCCGACGGAAGCCCCGGCCATGGCCGAGCAAATGCTGGACTTCACCGTGCTCGACCGCGACCTGGTCGACATCTTTGTGGAGGAGGGCAACGACCTGCTCGATCACTCCGATGGCCTGCTGGCCCGCCTGCGTGGCGCGCCGGATGACCGCGGGCTGGTAATCGGGCTGCAGCGCGACCTGCACACCATCAAGGGTGGCGCGCGCATGGCGGGCATCGAGCCGATCGGCGACCTGGGGCATGCCATCGAATCGCTGCTGGAGCAGATCGCCGAGCATCGCGCCGATGTGGATCGCGGCGTCATCGGGCTGCTGGAGCGCGGGTTCGACGTGCTGCACGGCATGCTGGCACGCACCGCCGCGTATTACGTGGCCACGCCGCGCCCGGAACTGGTGGCCGAATTCGATGCACGGGTGCGCGGTGAGATCACCGCGACCAGCGCCGACGGGGACCTGGGTGAGACGGCGGTCGACCTGGCCGAGCCGGCAGACCTCGCCATCTCCCATGCCTTCGCCACACCGGAAGGCCCAGGCGAAGTGCAGACGTCGGACGAAGGCGATGACCTTGCCGATTTCGCTTCGGAAGAAGACACCGACGCGCCTTCCGCGGTCGATCTGTCGATCGAGGCACAGGATCCCGCGGCTTCGTTCAGCGCCGAGCCTGAGCCGTCCGATGTCGCGCCCGCTGGCGGCGAGTTCCTCGATGCCGAACTGCTCGCGGCGCTGGATGAGGCGTCCGATACGTCCGATGGCATCAGCGCCAAGACGGCAGAAATATCCGAACCGCAGTCGGCATCATCCGCTGAAGACGTGGTGGTCCCGGATGAGGTTGCCGCGCTGAACGACGCTGCCGCAGCGCCCGCTGTTGAGCCGGCCCCGCAGACCGAATCGGCGCCCCAGTCCGACTCGGCATCCGAGCCGGTCACGCCGACGTCCGTTCCGGCCGCCGTGGCCGCACCGCTGGTGCCGCAGCCGATCCCGGAACTACCCCCGCTGTCGGCGCCGATCGAGCTGCAGGCTGCGGGCGAAGATGACCACTCCACGCTCAGCACGGGCCAGGAGCAGGTGCGCGTGCGCGCGGATCTGCTCGACCAGCTGGTCAACCACGCTGGCGAAGTAGCGATCTATCGCGCCCGCCTGGAACAGCAGATGGGCGCCTTCCGCTCGGCCATGGCCGAGCTGGACCGCACCAACACGCGTCTGCACGACCAGCTGCGGCGCCTGGACCTGGAAACCGAGGCGCAGATCGTCGCCCGTTATCAGCGCGAGCAGGACACCCGCGACAGCACGTTCGATCCGCTGGAGCTGGACCGCTTCTCCACCCTGCAACAGCTCAGCCGAGCGCTGGCCGAGTCGGCAGCCGACATCAGCGGCCTGCAGGGCGTGCTGGACGACCTGGCTCGTCAGAACGACAGCCTGCTGGGCCAGCAGTCGCGGGTCAGCTCCGAGCTGCAGGACGGCCTGATGCGCGCGCGCATGGTGCCCTTCGAAGGCAGCGTGCCACGGCTGCGTCGAGTGCTGCGCCAGGCCGCCAGCGACACCGGCAAACAGGCCCAGCTGCAGCTGGAAGGTGGGCACGGCGAGCTGGACCGCAATGTCCTGGAACGCATGACCGCGCCGCTGGAGCATCTGCTGCGCAATGCGGTGGCCCACGGTCTGGAAACGCCGCAGGCCCGCCGCGAAGCCGGCAAGCCGGAAGAGGGCGTGGTCCGCCTGCTGTTGCGCCATGAGGGCTCGGAAATGGTGTTGCAGGTCGCCGACGACGGCGCCGGCATCAACCACGACGCGATCCGCCGTCGCGCCGAACAGCGCGGCATGCTGCAGCCGGGCGCGGAGCTGGCCGAGATCGATCTGGAACGCCTGATCCTGGAGCCCGGTTTTTCCACCGCGGAGGAAGTCAGCCAGCTGGCCGGGCGCGGGGTGGGCATGGATGTGGTCCACAACGAGGTGCGCCAGCTCGGCGGTTCGCTGGAGATCGCGTCCGTCCGCGGAGAGGGCACGACCTTTACCCTGCGCTTGCCGCAGACGCTGGCCGTTACCCAGGCCGTGTTCGTGCAGAGCGGCGAGACCCAGTTCGCCGTGCCCGTGGCTGCCGTTTCGGGCATCGGCCGGATCAGCCGGGCGCGGTTTGAATCCAGTCACGCGATCTACGTGTACGCGGGCGAGGAATACGCGCTGCATGATCTCGGCACACTGGTCGGCCAGGGCGCGACCAAGGCCGAGGGCCAGTTGGTCGTGCCGCTGCTGCTGATCCGCGCCGGCGATCTGCGTGCGGCCGTTGCCGTCGACCAGGTGCTGGGCAATCGCGAGATCGTAGTCAAGCCGGTGGGACCCCAGATCAGTTCGATCCCCGGCATCTACGGCGCCACGATCACCGGCGACGGCAGCGTGGTGGTGATCCTGGACGCCGCGCCGCTGGTGCGTCGCTACATCGCTCAACCGGCACTGGCCGCGGCTGCCGCAGCGCCAGCGGAGCTGCGCCATGTGCCGCTGGTGATGGTGGTGGACGACTCGTTGACCATGCGCAAGGTCACCGGCCGCGTGCTGGAGCGTCACAATTTCGAAGTGACCACCGCGCGCGATGGTGTCGAGGCACTGGAGCGACTCGAAGAACGCGTCCCCGACCTGATGCTGCTGGACATCGAAATGCCGCGCATGGATGGCTACGAGCTGGCTACGGCGATGAAGGCCGACCCACGCTTTGCCGACGTGCCGATCGTGATGATCACCTCGCGCACCGGCGAGAAACATCGCCAGCGCGCGCTGGAAATTGGCGTGCAGCGCTACATGGGCAAGCCGTATCAGGAGCTGGATTTGATGCGCAACGTTTATGACCTGCTGGGGATTGCCCGTGTCCGCGACTGATTCCGACGTGCTCGCCGCGCCGCGGGTCGCCTTGCTGGCGCGCCAAGGCAAGGCGCGCGAACAGTTGCGCGGTGCACTGGTCGGCGCCGGCGCGCAGATCGCGCTAGAGGAAGATCCCAATGTGCTGGATGTCGAAGTGCTTTCGGCCAGCCGCCCACAAGCCGTGCTCGTCGCGCTGGAGCCGGCGATCGAGGATGCGCTGTCGCGGCTGGACCCGGTGCTTGGCGATCCGCGCCTGACCGTGATCTACGACGAGGCCGATCTGGCATCCTCACGCGAGGGCTGGGACGCGCAGCGCTGGGCCCGGCATCTGTCGGCCAAGCTGCACGGCCATGGCGATGTGCTGCCGCCGGGCGCCGAAGCCGAACTGCCGCAGTCGCCCGAGCCCGGCCGTCCGCAGGTGCCGGCGTTCGTCGAGGATGCCGTGCTGGAGCAGCACCTGAACCAGGCGGCGGCACAGTCGGGCTCGCTGCCGGACGAAGCGGTCTTCGGCGGCAGCTTGAGCCTGGTCGATGACGACGCCGCGGCGCAACCGGCCGACGCCTTCCAGATCGACCTGGAAAACTGGACGCCGCCACCGTCACCGCCGCGCCTGGACGTGGTCGACGAGATGCTGATCGACGACGCAGCCGCAACGCGCGATGCCCAGGTCAGCGAGATCCCGGCGTCGCCACCGGGCGCACCGGCATCGCTGCCCTCCATCTCGCATCTTTCGCTGCTCGAGGATTTCGAAGTGGTGACCCCGGCGCGGGCCGATCCGGCCGAGCCGCCACCGCTGCCGCCCGGCTTTGGCAGCCTGAATCTCGAGCTGGAATCGTTGGAACTGCCCGAAGAAGCCAGCCAGGCACCCGATGCGCTCGGCGCCAAGGTGCCTGGCGCGGCGCTGCTGTTCGCCGGTATCGGTGGCCCGGATGCGGTGCGCCGGGTCCTGGCTGGCCTGCCGGTGTCCTTGGCCTCGCCGGTGCTGGTCCACCTGCGCCTGGACGGCGGCCGCTACGACAACTTGGCCAAGCAGATCCAGCGCATCTCGCCGCTGCCGGTGCTGCTGGCCCGCGCCGGCATGGGCGCACGCGCTGGCTATGTCTATGTCGTGCCCGGCGATGTGGCGGCCAATGCCGTTGGCGGCGTGGTGAATTTCGCCGAAGGTCACACCGATATCCCCACGCTGCTGGGCGCGTTGCCGCCGGACAGGACCGCCGTGCTGCTGCTCAGCGGCGCCGATGCAGCGCTGGTCGAACCGGCGCTGATGGCCGCCGCACGTGGCGCACTGGTCGGTGGACAGTCCCTGCACGGCTGCTACGACTGGACCGCCGCGCAGGCGCTGGAGCAGAAAGGCGGCGCGACGTCCTCGCCCGAAGCGCTCGCGCAGCGATTGTTCGAGCATTTTGGAGGCTGATGGCATGAGACGTTCAAACGATGAGATCCGCGGCTTCCTGGTGCAGACCGGCAACGAACGCATCCTGTTGCCCAATGCCACCGTGGCCGAGGTGCTTTCCCGTGTATCGGTTCAGCCGATGCCCGGCACGCCGCACTGGATGCCAGGGACCATCGACTGGCAGGGTTGGCGCGTCCCGCTGTTTTCCATGGTCGAGCTGGGCAATCTGGGGCATGAGCCGTCCAAGGCCGCCAGCAAGATCGTGGTGCTCAAGACGCTTACCGGCAGCGAATCCATGCCTTACATCGGGCTGGTGACCCAATCTTTCCCACGCCTGATCTCGGTGCCGCGCGACGGCCTGCTGGCCGACGCCAGCGAGGAATCGCTGCCCGAAGGGGTGCAGATGCGCGTCCTGCTGGGCGATGAGGCGGCGCTGCTGCCCGATCTGGAAGCCATCGAGCGCATGGTCGCTCAGGTCATGGCCGAGCCCGCCTGAGCCGTTGCCCAGCGCGATCGGGTTCACGCCTCATTCGCGGCCTCGATGCGAAGTTTCGCGCTGTTGCCACCGCGTGAGGCTCATTGCATGAAGAATCCACTGATCGTCGGGCTTCTGCCTGGCCTGTTGCTGCTGGCTGGAGGCGCGCTTGCGCAGAGCGTCCCATCGACCCAGACCATGGCACCGCCGCCAGCCTCGGCGCCCAATACGCTGACGGCCGAGCTGCCGCCGCAGGGCTTCAAGACCGTGACCATGCAGACCCCGCAAGGCCCCGTCACGGTCAACTGGGGCCAGCAGGACACCTTGCCCAATGCATCAGACTACAAGACCACGGTCGAGCAGCTGGACAAGAACGGTGACGGCGTCATCACCCGCGACGAGGTGCCTGAGAGCCATGCGCTGTCAAGTGAGTTCCGCCTGGTCGACAGGAACCACGACGGCAAGATCACTGCCGAAGAGCTGTCGCACTGGCAGTAGCGCAGGATTTGCCAGGCGGTTCTTCGGCCAGATCACGGGCAAGTGCAGCCCTGTAGAGCCGAGCTTGCTGGGCTGCGGCTTTTCCGCGATCTGACCGGAGAGCAGCCGAGCAAGCTCGGCGCTACAGTCAGTGCATCGACGGCTGTGGCTTGGCGGACGGCGCCAGCCTCGTGTCGTCGCTCGGTACGCCAGACCTTACAGGTCACCCAGCTGCGCCTGCACCGCGGCGATCGCGGCCAGGCCTGCGGTTTCGGTGCGCAGCACGCGTGGACCCAGGCGCAGCCCCTGGAAACCCGCGCCTTCCAGTGCCTGCCGGTCGCGCGGCGACCAGCCGCCTTCCGGCCCGATCGCGATCACCACTTGGCCCGATGCCGGTGCGGCGAGCGTCTTCAATGTGTGCGTGCCCTGCGGATCCAGCAGCAGGAGCAGGGCTTTGCCGGGCAGCGTGGCCGCGGCGGCAATCAAGGCCTGTGGTTCGACCACCACCGGCACGCGCGCGCGACCGGATTGCTCGCAGGCCGACACCACCACGCCGCGCCAATGCGCCAGACGCTTGTGCAGGCGCTCGCCGGACAGCTTCACCTCCGAACGATCCGAATCCACAGGCAACACTGCGGCCACGCCCAGTTCGGTGGCCTTCTGCAGGATCAGGTCCATCTTCTCGCCGCGGGCGATGCCCTGCAGCAGGGTGATGTGCAGCGGCGATTCGTTATCGACCGCGCGCGCGCCGGAGATGCGCGCCAGCACCTCGCGCTTGCTGACCCGGACCAGCTGCGCGTCGTAATCATGGCCGTCGCCATTGAACAGCACGCAGGCATCGCCTTCGCCCAGGCGCAGCACGCGCGACAGATGCGCGGCGGCATCATCGGGCAGGTGCACTTCGATGTCTGGCGCCAGGGTGGACTCGACGTGGACCCGGGTCAGACGCATGTGAACTTCCTCGAAGATAGGAATGCGGGCTCGGACATGGACAACAGCAAGCATCGAAATCGATGCCTGGATGTCTGCACGGAGGACACTTGCCAGGCCCTTCCATGCCGGGACAGGACGGAATCGGCGCCGGGCTCTGCTAGCATTCGCCGCTGATGATCGTTCTGCATCCGCCCATGATATCGACCGCTGCCGCGTGCGGCAGCAGACTGGGCGCATGAGCCGCAAGCTGCCCACCATCCATGGCATCACCGAGCACACCGGCGGGCCGATGCTGATGGAGCGTCTGGACCTGGAATTCTCCAACGGCGAGCGTCGCCAGTTCGAGCGCCAGGTCAGCCGCGGCCACGGCGCGGTGGTGGTGGTGCCGATGATTGATAACGACACGGTGCTGCTGGTGCGCGAATACGCCGCCGGCATGCACCGCTACGAGCTGGGCCTGGTCAAGGGCCGCATGGATGCTGGGGAAACGCCGATCGAATCGGCCAACCGCGAACTCAAGGAAGAAGCCGGCTACGGGGCCCGGCAGCTGGACGTGCTGCGGGCCATGACCCTGGCGCCGACCTACATGAGCCACCAGTCGTGGCTGGTGCTGGCGCGCGATCTGTATCCCGAGCGCCTGCCCGGCGACGAACCTGAGGAACTTGAAGTGGTGCCGTGGAAGCTTGATGCGCTGGACCAGTTGATGCTGCGCGAGGATTTTTCCGAAGGTCGTTCGCTGGCGGCGTTGTTCATCGCCCGCGAATGGCTGGCGGGCCAGGCATGAGCCGCATCACCGCGGACCTGCACGAAGCGGTCATCGCCATCGCCCGCGACGCATCGGCCGCCATCATGGCCGTCTATGCGGAAGATTTCGAAGTCCAGCACAAGGCCGACCGCAGCGCACTCACCCGCGCCGACCTGGCCGCGCACCGGATCATCGCCGACGGCCTGTCCCGGTTGACCCCCGAGCTGCCGTTGCTGAGCGAGGAGGGCGCCAGCATTCCCTGGGCCATGCGCCAGGAATGGCATGCCTACTGGCTGGTGGATCCGCTGGACGGCACCCGCGAGTTCGTCAAGCGCAATGGCGAGTTCACCGTCAACATTGCCCTGATCGAAGCCAACCAGCCGGTCTTTGGCGTGATCATGGCGCCGGTGACCGGCACTATCTGGCACGCCCAGACCGGGCGCAGCGCGCTGCGGCGCGACGGCGAGACCGACCGCGAACTGCGCACTCGTCAGCCGGCCACGGCGCCGCTGAAGGTGGCCGCCAGCCGCTCGCACCGCGACCCGCGTACCCAGGCCGTGCTTGAGCACCTGCCCAGCGCGCAAGCCGTGCCGCTGGGCTCGTCGTTGAAGTTCTGCCATATCGCCGAGGGCGCGTTGGACGTGTATCCGCGCTTCGGCCCGACCTACGAATGGGACACTGCTGCCGGCCAGTGCATCCTGGAAGCCGCGGGTGGCGCGCTGCTGGCGCCGGACGGCCGCGCGTTCCGCTACAACCGGCGCGACAGTCTGCTCAACGGCGACTTCATGGCGCTGGGCGATGTGACGCTGCCATGGCGCGACTGGCTGTAACGACAACCCTGGATTTCCCTCACATCGCAACGAGGTGACGCAATGACCGCGCCCGGCACGGACATGGGACGCTTGCTGTCCATCATGGCGCAGCTGCGCAACCCGGACGGCGGCTGCCCCTGGGACCTGGAGCAGGATTTTTCCACCATCGCCCCGTACACCATCGAGGAAGCCTACGAGGTCGCCGATGCGATCGACCGGGGCGACCTGGACGACCTGAAGGATGAACTGGGCGACCTGCTGCTGCAGGTGGTGTTCCATGCGCAGATGGCCTCCGAGCAGGGCGCTTTCGGCTTCGACGAGGTGGTGGCCGCGATCAGCGACAAGCTGGTGCGCCGGCATCCGCACGTGTTCGCGCAAACGCAGGCTGACGACGCCGCGGCCGTGGCCCAGCACTGGGATGCGATCAAGCGCCAGGAGCGCGCCGACAAAGGCTACACCGACACCTCCGCGCTGGCCGGCGTCTCGCGGGGCATGCCCGAATGGCAGCGTGCGGCCAAGCTGCAGTCGCGGGCGGCCAGGACCGGGTTCGACTGGCCCGGCCCGGCGCCGGTGATCGCCAAGCTGCACGAGGAGATCGCCGAGGTCGAAGTGGAGCTGGCCCGCGCCGACGCCGATCCGCTGCGCGCCGCGCGCCTGCAGGACGAGATCGGTGACCTGCTGTTCGTCTGCGTCAACCTGGCGCGGCAGGCGCATGTGGATGCCGGAAGCGCGCTGCGCCATGCCAACGCCAAGTTCGAGCGGCGCTTCCGTGCGATGGAGACGATGGCCCAGGCCGACGGCACCACGCTGCGCGCACTGGAACTGGATGCGCAGGAAGCGTTGTGGACGCGGGCCAAGCTGGCCGAACGCGACGGCGCCGCATGACCACGCTGCTGCTGTTCCTGGCCACCGCCCTGGCCGAGATCACCGGCTGCTACCTGCCGTGGCTGTGGCTGCGCCGCGACGGCAGCCCGTGGCTGTTGCTGCCGGCCGCGGCCAGCCTGGCGCTGTTCGCTTGGCTGCTGACCCTGCATCCCACCGCATCCGGGCGCGTGTATGCCGCCTATGGCGGCGTCTACATCGCCGTGGCGCTGGGCTGGCTGTGGGCGGTGGACGGGGTGCGGCCCACGCGCTGGGACGTGCTGGGCGCGGGCCTGTGCCTGTGCGGCATGGCGGTGATCATGTTCGCCCCGCGCGGCGGCTGAGGCGTCACTGCAGCGCAGCGTGACCGCACGCGCTGGCTGGCGGGAGACTTCGCCACCGCCGCAGCTTGCCACCGCCATGCATCGCTTCGCCAGCTTCCATGAGTTCTATCCGTTCTATCTGCGCGAGCACAGCAATCGCACCTCGCGCCGGCTGCACTTTCTGGGCAGCTGCGGCGTGCTGGTCCTTCTGGTTGCAGCGCTGTGGACCGGGCGCTGGGGATTTGCCGTCGCCGCGCTGGTCTGCGGCTATGGCCTGGCCTGGGTCGGGCATTTCTTCTTCGAGAAGAACCGCCCGGCCACCTTCCGCCATCCGCTGTATTCGCTGCTGGGCGACTGGGTGATGTTCTGCGACATCCTGCGCGGACGGGTGCGGATCTAGCCCGCGTCAGCCGGCTGGCTTGGCGCCGGGCTGGTAGAACATCAGGAAGGATGCGCCCACGATCAGCGCGAATGCGGCGTAGTGGTTCCACTTCAGCGGCTGCCCCAGAAACCACGCCGAGAACCCCGCAAAGATCACCAGGGTGATGACTTCCTGGATGGTCTTGAGCTGGACCACCGAATACACCGCGCTGCCCATGCGGTTGGCCGGCACCTGCAGGCTGTATTCGAAAAACGCGATGCCCCAGCTGGCCAGGATAGTGATCAGCAGCGGCGCGCTCTTGTGCTTGAGATGTCCGTACCAGGCAAAGGTCATGAAGATGTTGGAGCCCACCAGCATCAGGATGGGCAGGACACGGTCCAGCATGGTGCGCACTCGCGGTCGGGGAAGGGCGCGAGTCTAGTCAAGCCGGGGCCGGGATCGCGTGTGGTTGGCGCCGCAAGGGCCGTGTTCATGCGGGAGCGTCAACTGGCGCAAGCCCTTCACGCGTCGTGCACTGGACGGCCGATAGCTTCACAAACCTGAAGTTTTGACGTTCCGGAGAGACAACATGCGGCATGCACAGGAAACCTCGGGTCTGGTGTTGGTGGTCGAAGACAACCGCAACATCTCCGAAATGATCGGCGAATACCTGGAAGGCAAGGGATTCGAGGTCGATTACGCGTCCGATGGCCTGGATGGCTATCGCCTTGCCACCGAGAACAGCTACGACGTGCTGGTCCTGGACCTGATGCTCCCGCGCATGGACGGGCTGGAAGTCTGTCGGCGCCTGCGCAGCGAGGCACGCAAGTCCACCCCGGTGCTGATGCTGACCGCCCGCGATACGCTGGACGACAAGCTCAGCGGGCTGGGCACCGGCGCCGATGACTACCTCACCAAGCCGTTCGCGATTCAGGAACTGGAAGCACGCCTGCGTGCCTTGATCCGCCGCGAACGCCGCCAGGTCGGTTCGGAAGTACTCAAGGTGGCCGACCTGGTGCTGGATCCGGTGAGCATGCGCGTCACCCGCGGCGGCACCGAGCTGATGCTCTCGCCGATCGGCCTGCGCCTGCTGACGATCCTGATGCGCGAGTCGCCGCGCGTGGTGACCCGGCAGGAAATCGAACGCGAGATCTGGGGCAATGGGCTGCCCGATTCGGACACCTTGCGCAGCCACCTCTACAACCTGCGCAAGGTGATCGACAAGCCGTTCGACAAGCCCCTGCTGCACACCGTGCAGAGCGCCGGCTACCGCGTCGCAGACATCGCCTGAGTCGGCGCGCGCGTGTAACAGCGCGCGCATCGGCCCCTGGCTCACAGGCGCATCTGTACCGTCGTGCCGCACGGACTTCCACGCAATATCCGGACCGCCTTCATCCTGAGGGTGGCATTGGCCAGCCTTGCGGTCATTGCCACCGTGCTCATCATTTCGACGGTGATCAAGCACAGCCTGGTGCACAGCATGTTGCGGGAGGAGGCGATCCATTACTGGGATCTGTACGCCACCTCGTCCGCGCAGCCACCGCCCAATACCCATGACCTGCGGGGTTACCTGATTACCCTGGGCCAGTCCGAACTGAGCCTGCCGGAGGAACTGCGCGGCCTGGAACCAGGCATTCACAGTATCGGCCGCGAGCTGGTGCTGGTGGACGACCAGGCGCCGGGCCGCCTGTATCTGGTGTGGATGGGCACCCAGGCCGAGCGCCTGTTCTTCTGGTCGGGCACCATGCCGCTGCTGCTGTGCCTGGGAGCGCTGTATGGCGCGTCCTACATCACCTATCGTTTCTTTCGCCGGCTGGTCTCGCCCATGTCCTGGCTGGCGCGGCAGGTGGCGCAGTGGGATCCGCGTGAACCGGACACCTCGGCGCTGGCCTCGGATCAGCTGCCCAAGGAAGTGCAGGGCGAGGCGCGCCAGCTGGCCGAAGCGCTGCACGGATTGTCCCAGCGCGTGGCCACGCATGTGGCCCGCGAGCGCGATTTCACCCGCGATGCCAGTCACGAACTGCGCACGCCACTGACCGTGATCCGGGTTGCAAGCGACCTGGCGCTGGCTGGCGAGCTGCCGCCGCGCGCGGTGCGCTCGCTGCAACGCATCCAACGTTCCAGCCGCGAGATGGAAGCGGTGATCGATGCCTTCCTGATCCTGGCGCGCGAGGCCGACATCGAACCGCAAAGCGAGGATTTCGACGTGGCCGAGATCGTCCTGGACGAAGCCGAAAGCGCGCGCGACCTGCTGGTTGGCAAGCCGGTGGACCTGGACGTGGTCTGCAATGCCAAGCCGCGCCTGCACGCGCCGCCGCGGGTGATGCACGTGGTGATCAGCAACCTGTTGCGCAACGCCTGCAGTTATACCGACGAGGGCCGCATCGATGTCACCGTCGACAGCGACCAGCTGGTGATCCGCGACAGCGGCATTGGGATGAGTTCCGAGGCGATGTTGCGCGCGTTCGAGCCGTTCTATCGCGTGGACGAATCCCGCCAGCACAGCACCGGTCTTGGGCTGTCCATCGTCTACCGCCTGTGCCAGCGCTTCGGCTGGAAGGTCGAGCTGGAGAGCGTGCTGGGGCAGGGCACTACGGCAACGGTGCGGTTCGTTTCCTGAGTTGCACGTCATGCCGCCGCGGCGATGCCTGGGCTGCAAATCGCTATGCTGGCCGGCCCTGAATCCACTCCGCGGCCGATGACGATGCCTGTTTCCCCGTTTGTCCTGGCCATCCATGGCGGTGCCGGCGTGATCGAACGCGACCAGCTGTCCGCCGGGGAAGCCGCGTCGATCCATCACGACCTGCGGGCCGCGCTGGATGCGGGCGAACAGGTCCTCGCCACCGGTGGCAGTGCGCTGGATGCGGTGCAGGCGGCGGTGGTCGCGCTCGAAGAATCGCCACGCTTCAATGCCGGCAAGGGCGCGGTCTACACTTCCGAAGGCGCGCATGAACTGGACGCCTCGCTGATGGAAGGCCGGACCCGGCGCGCCGGTGCGGTGGCCGGCGTGCGCACGGTGCGCAATCCGATCCGGCTGGCGCGCGCGGTGATGGAGCATTCGCCGCATGTGCTGCTGATCGGCGAAGGCGCAGAACGCTTCGCCGATACGCGCGCCGAGATCGCGCGGGTGGACAACCGCTGGTTTGACACCGACAGCCGCCACGCGCAGCTGCTGCAGGAACAGGCGCGCGAGCGCCAGGCGCAGGCCGCCAGCCTGAAAGGGGCGTACTTCGGCACGGTAGGCGCGGTCGCGCTGGACCTGCATGGCCACTTGGCGGCGGCCACTTCGACCGGTGGCATGACCAACAAGCGCTACGGGCGGGTTGGCGATTCTCCGCTGATCGGTGCGGGCAACTGGGCCGATGAGCGGGTCGCGGTGTCCGGGACCGGCTGGGGCGAGTACTTCATCCGCTGCGCGGTGGCCCACGATATCGCCGCGCGCGTGGCCTATGGCGGCGCGTCGCTGGAAGATGCCGCCGATGGGGTGGTCCTGCAGGCCGTGCCCGCGCTGGGCGGGGACGGCGGGGCGATCGCCGTCGATGCACAGGGCAACATCGCAATGCCGTTCAACACCTCGGGCATGTATCGCGGCTGGATCGCCCGCGACGGCCGCCGCGGCACGGCGATCTTCCGCGATTGACTCCCGCGGTCGCCGCGATCCCGAGCGCATCCGTAGCCCGGATAAGCAAAGCGTCCCCGGGACCGGCGACATCGGCGAGCGCCCCGGGTGCGGCATGGCGGCCTTACCCGGGCTACGTGCTGTCGATGTAAAGCGGAGTGGCGACCTGTCCATGTAGAGCGGAGCTTGCTCCGCTGGGGTCTTCCCAGCGACCTGTCCGGAGAGCAGCCGAGCAAGCTCGGCTCTACAATTCGATCGATTCGGTCAGCGCGAGCCGGAGGTCACGTAGGGCGTCAGCAGCTGCGTCCACAGCGCATAGCCTTCCGGCTTCATATGCAGCATGTCGGCCTCGAACAGCTCGGGTCGCAGCTGTCCGTCCGCGGTGAGCATCGGGGTGAAGACATCGACGTAATGCACGTCCTGCAACTGGGCCGCGCGCTGCGCGATCAGCGCGTTGGCCTGGCGGATCTTGGGCAGCAGTTCGGCGCGTGACGGGCTGGGTTTGATCGAGATGTACACCACCGGTACGCCTGGCAGGTCGCGGCGGATCCGGGCGATGAAGGCGAATGTGTCGTCCACCACCTGCTGCACGCTGCGGCCGCTGTTGAGGTCGTTGTCGCCGGCGTAGAAGACCACCTCGCGCGGCCGGTACGGCACCACGATCCGGTCGGCGTAATAGGTGCTGTCGCGCACTTCCGAACCGCCGAATCCGCGGTTGATGACCGGTGTCCCCGCAAAATCCTGCGCCAGCGAGGTCCATTTGCGGATCGAGGAGCTGCCGATGAACAGCACCGCGTCGCGTGGCGGCGGATTGGCCGCATCCTGTGCGGCGAATTGGTCCATGTCCTTGGCCCACTCGGCGTTGGACACCGCGCCGCTGGCGACCTCCGGCGGCACGGCCACCGGTTGAGTGGCCTGCGTGACCGGCGGCGTCGCAGTCACCGGCGCTTGCGCGCAGCCAACAAGCGCGGCCACCAGCACTGCGGCCAACAGGCAACGGATTTGCACAGCCATCTCTCATACCTCCCGGTTTCAATTGCGGCGGCCAGTGAACCAGCCCGGGCAGCCCTAGGGCAAATCGGCCCATGTGCCGGGTGTGGCAAAATCAGCGTTCGTCATCACCGAATCACTCCATGTCCCCTGATCTTCGCACTGACCGGGTCTGTCCGCCGGCGGCTCCGCACTGGGCCGGAGGCTGAGCGTGGCCGATACCTACGGACATGCGCCGCGCGGGCCTGCGCGCCTGCTGAAGGCGGCCAAATGGTCCTGGCAGGGGCTGTGCGCGGCCTGGATGCACGAGTCCTCGTTTCGCCTGGAAGTGGTGCTGTGCGTGATCCTGGCCCCGGTCGGCCTGTGGCTGGGCGCCGATGGCGTGCAGCGCGCGCTGCTGGTCGGTTCGCTGCTGCTGGTATTGGGCGTGGAACTGCTCAATTCCGCCGTGGAGGCGGTGATCGAGCGCTATGGGGCCGAATTCCACGAGCTGGCCGGACGGGCCAAGGACATGGGCTCGGCCGCGGTGCTGATGATGATGCTCAACGTGCTGGCATGCTGGGGGTTGATCCTTGGTCCGCGCCTATATCTGCTGCTGTTTTCCCCTTCCCTGTAGGACCACTGCCCCCGCATGAATCTTGAATTCCTCGCCGACCCCAACGCCTGGCTGACGCTGCTGACGCTCAGCACGCTGGAGATCGTGCTGGGCATCGACAATCTGGTGTTCATTTCCATCGCCGTCAGCCGCCTGCCCGAGGCGCAGCGCCCGCGTGCACGCAAGCTGGGCATCGCCGTGGCCTGCATCACCCGCATCGCGCTGCTGGTCTCGCTGGCCTACCTGTCGCGCATGAGCGACGACCTGTTCACCGTGGCCGGCATGGGCATCTCCATCCGCGATCTGATCCTGATCCTGGGCGGCGTGTTCCTGGTGGTGAAGGGGATCATGGAGATGAAGGAACTGGTCACCGGCGGCGAGGACGAGGACCCGTCCACGACCAAGGTGTCCTCGGTGTTCGGCCTGGTGATCCTGCAGATCGCGATCATCGACATCGTGTTCTCGCTGGACTCGGTGATCACCGCGGTGGGCTTTGCCAAGGACATCCCGATCATGGTGGCGGCGATCGTGCTGGCCGTGGCGGTGATGCTGCTGGCGGCCAACCCGCTGGGCCGCTTCATCGACGCCAACCCGACGGTGAAGATGCTGGCCCTGGCCTTCATCGTGCTGGTCGGCGTGGTGCTGGTGCTCGATGGCCTGGAGATCCACGTGCCCAAGGCTTATGTGTACTTCGCCATGGGCTTCTCGGCGCTGGTGGAAACCTTGAACCTGCTGATGCGCCGGCGTGCCGCGCGCCACCAGATCCCGGGCGCTGGCCAGTTCTGAGTCAGCGCGTGTCGGGCAACGGCTTCTTAATGCGCGCCTGTTCATAGTGCCGGGCATCGCGGCCATCCAGGGTCGCCGTGCCAAGCTCAGGAGAGTGCGCCATGCGGACCGTCATCCGTTCGTCGTTGTTGCTTGTGGTGTTCGCGCTGCTGGCCGGCTGCGGCTACAACACGATCCAGCAGAAAGACCAGGCGGTGAAGGCTGGCTGGTCCGAGGTGCTCAATCAGTATCAGCGCCGTGCCGACCTGATTCCCAACCTGGTCCGCACCGTGCAGGGTTACGCCCAGCAGGAGCGCCAGGTGCTGACCGAGGTGACCAACGCGCGCGCGCGGGTCGGCCAGATCCAGGTCAACGCCGATGATGCGGCCTCGCTGCAGCAGTTCTCCCAGGCCCAGGGCGAACTGGGCAGCGCGCTCAGCCGCCTGCTGGTGGTTAGCGAGAATTATCCCAACCTGAAGTCGGACCAGTCCTTTCGAGACCTGCAGGCGCAGCTGGAAGGCACCGAGAACCGCATCACCGTGGCCCGCGGCCGCTACATCCAAACGGTGCAGGACTACAACAGCTACATCCGCAGCTTCCCGCAGATGATTACCGCCAAGGTCACCGGCGCCAGGGAGAAGCCCAACTTCTCGGTCGCCAACGAAGCGCAGATCTCGCAGGCGCCGACCGTGGATTTCAGCCAGCCGCCGCCGGCCGTGCCGACCCAGCCGCAGCCTACCCCGGCGCCGCAGAACCCTCCGCCGCCGGCGCCGGCCCAGTAAGCGCCGGCCGGGCGCGGTGATGAGGCCGCTGCTGCGCCTGGGCGCGCTGCTGCTGTGCCTGCTGGCGCAACCGGCCCCGGCGCAGGACGCAGCGATTCCGGCGCTGGATTCGCCGGTGATCGACACCACCGGCACCCTGGACGCCGGCCAGCTCGCTCGACTGCGCCAGCAGGCGCTGGACCTGCAGCAGCGCAAGGGCGCCCAGCTGCAGGTGCTGATGGTGCCCAGCACCCAGCCGGAAGCCATCGAGCAGTACACCCAGCGCGTGTTCGACCAGTGGAAGCTGGGCCGCAAGGGGGTAGACGACGCGGTATTGGTGGTGGTGGCCAAGGACGACCGGCGGGTGCGCATCCAGCCAGGCTACGGGCTGGAAGGGGCGATCCCCGATGCGATCGCCAACCGCATCATCCAGGAATACATGGCGCCGCGGTTCCGCCACAACGACTATGGCGGCGGCCTGGTCGATGCCACCGCGGTGCTGGCCAAGCTGGTCGATGGCGAGGCGTTGCCCGAGCCGCAGAGCACCCATCAGCCCGGGCCTCGCCAGGGTGGCGGCAACTGGATCTTCGGTCTGTTCGCCGGCCTGATCGTGGCCAGTTTCGCCCGTACCGTGCTGCGCTGGCTGCCCAGGCCGCTGCGGGCCGTGGTCGGTGGCGTGGCCGGCGGTGCGGTGGCCTGGCTATTGTCTTCGCTGCTGCTGGTCGGTGGACTGGCTGGCATCGTCGGCCTGCTGATGGGGCTGTTCGGCGGCTCGGGTGGACGTTTTGCCGGTCCGGGCGGATTCGGTGGCTGGGGTGGTGGCGGATTTGGCGGCGGTGGCTGGGGCGGCGGTGGCTTTGGTCGAGGTGGCGGATTCGGTGGCGGAGGCGGTTGGGGTGGAGGCGGCGGGTCTTCGGGAGGCGGTGGCGCCTCGGGGAGCTGGTGATGCGCTGGTTCCGTCATCTGTTCGCACCGCCCGCGCATCGGCTGTTCTCGCCCGAATGCCTGCAGCGCATTGCCACCGCCATCGCCGAGGGCGAGCGGCTGCATAGTGGCGAGGTCATGTTCGCGGTCGAATCCAGCCTGGACCTGGGTGCGATCCGCGCGGGCGTGGAGGCGCGCGCGGCCGCCGAGGCGGCCTTCGCGCGGCTGCGCACCTGGGATACCGAGGCCAATAACGGCGTGCTGATCTACCTGTTGCTGGCCGAACACCGGATCGAGATCGTGGCGGACCGGGGACTGGCGGGGAAAGTGTCGCCGCAGGAATGGCAGGCGGTCTGCACGCAGGTCGAAGCGGGCATGCGCGATGGCCAGCCCGAGGCGGCGGTGACCGCCGGCGTGCGCGCGGCCTCGGCGCTGCTGGCGCGCGAGTATCCGGCCGCACCGGGACAGGACGGCCAGAACGAGTTGCCGGATCTGCCGCAGATCCTGCGCTGACCGGCTGAGCGTTTGGCCGGTGTGATCTGCAACACAGAAGTGGCGCGGGATCGCGCAATTCCATCACGCGTCCTTCACAACGCTGCCGCGCTGCGGCATGATCGGGCGGGCTCCTCCGGACGCAGCGGGCTTGCGTCGTGCAAGGAAGGGCTGGCGCGTTGCGCCGACCGCATCGGCACCTGCCGGTGCCACCTTCCCGCAGCTGCGTCAGGATCTCTCCGTCATGCATCCCGCCCTTGCCGACACCTTGTCCCGCCTGCCGGCGCTGTATGGCGATGCGCTGCGCCCGCGGCAGCGTGAGCTCGCCATTGCGGTGGCTGCCTCCAGCATCCTGGTGGCCGTCGGCTGCAATGCCCTTGCGGCGTTTGCGCTGGTGCTGACTTGGTTCGAATACCTGTGCCATCAGCGCTGGAGCTTCCCGGGCGAAAACATCCGCGCCACCCTGGTGCGGGCCCTGGCCTGCGCCGCTTTCGCCTGGCTGAGCACGGCCAAGGGCATGGGTGATGCGGCCTGGGGCCTGGGCGCCTTCATCCTGGTGCAGACGGTGCTGGCGCTGCGCGGATCGCTGAAGCTGCGCTCGGCGTTCCTGCGCGACGTGGCCCAGGCCAGTCCGGCGGTGCCGGCGCACGAGCTGCTGCTGGCCTGCCGCAACGACCGCCTGCTGGTCGAGTCCTGGCTGGAGGGCGCAGACCATCTGGCCGACCAGGCCCGGGCCGCACTGCAGGCGGCCGGCCTGCGCCTGTTCCGCCTGCGCTCGCCCGCGCCGGTGGTGGGCGAGGGCGAAGGCTCGGCCCAGTAAGGCATCCACGGCGCCGCCTGGCGCCCGCCACGTCGCAGCGTTGCGGCGCCGATCATGCGGCGCCGGTCCGGGTACGGCAGAATGGCGGCTGCTTTCGCTGCAAGCCTGCTGACGCATGATCTTTCTGCACCAGTTCGACCCCATCGCCTTTTCGATCGGCCCGGTCGATGTGCACTGGTACGGCATCGCCTACGCGCTGTCCTTCTTCGCTGCCTGGGGCCTGGGCCGCAGCCGGATCCTGGCCGGACGCCTGCCGGGCGTGAACCTGGAGCACTTCTCCGACCTGGCCTTCTACGCCATGTTGGGCGTGGTCCTGGGCGGCCGGCTGGGCTACATCCTGTTCTACGACCTGCCGGTGTACCTGGACAGCCCGCTGAAGGTGTTCAAGGTGTGGGAGGGCGGCATGAGCTTCCACGGCGGCCTGCTGGGTGTGCTGGTGGCGGCGTGGCTGTGGTCGCGCAGGCACGCGCTGCACTTCTTTGATACGATGGATTTCGTGGCGCCGCTGGTGCCTGCAGGCCTTGGCCTTGGCCGGCTGGCCAACTTCGTCAACGGCGAACTGTGGGGCAAGCACACCGGCACGAACTGGGGCGTGGTGTTTCCCGGCACCGATCCGGACGTGATCAACCTGCACCTGGACCAGGCGCAGCTGCAGGCCCAATACGCGGCCGGCGCGCTCAACCAGTACGCGCGCCATCCTTCGCAGCTGTATGAGGCGCTGCTGGAAGGCCTGGTGATGTTCGCGGTGCTGTGGGGGTTCTCGGCCAGGCCGCGCGCGCGCTATGCGGTGTCGGGCATGTTCGCGCTGCTGTATGGCGTGTTCCGCTTCGTGGTGGAATTGGTGCGCGTGCCCGACCAGCAGCTGGAATACCTGGCGCTGGGCTGGGTCACCATGGGCCAGCTGCTGAGCCTGCCGCTGGTGGCGCTGGGCCTGTTCCTGCTGTGGCGCTCGCGTCGTGCACCCGTGCTGCAGCCTGTGCCGCCGGCCGCGACCACGCCTGCCGGGGTCCACTGATGCGTCAGTACCTGGATCTGCTGCGCCACGTGCTGGAGCACGGCGCCGAGAAGTCCGACCGCACCGGCACCGGCACGCGCAGCGTGTTCGGCTGGCAGATGCGCTTCGATCTGAACGAAGGCTTCCCGCTGGTCACCACCAAGAAGCTGCACCTGCGCTCGATCATCCACGAGCTGCTGTGGTTCCTGAAGGGCGAAACCAACATCGCTTACCTCAAGGACAACAAGGTCAGCATCTGGGACGAATGGGCCGACGAACATGGCGAACTGGGCCCGATCTACGGCAAGCAGTGGCGCAGCTGGGAAGGCGCCGATGGCACGACCATCGACCAGATGCAGTGGCTGGTCGATGAGATCAAGCGCAATCCCGATTCGCGCCGGCTGGTAATCAGCGCCTGGAACGTGGCGCAGCTGCCGCAGATGGCGCTGATGCCGTGCCACAGCCTGTTCCAGTTCTACGTGGTCGACGGCAAGCTCAGCTGCCAGCTCTACCAGCGCAGCGGCGACATCTTCCTGGGCGTGCCGTTCAACATCGCCAGCTACGCGCTGCTCACGCACATGGTGGCACGGGCGACCGGATTGGGCGTGGGCGATTTCGTGCACACGCTGGGCGATGCGCACCTGTATTCGAATCACTACGAACAGGCGCGCGAGCAGCTCACGCGGCAGCCGCGCCCGCTGCCGAAGCTGCACCTCAATCCGGACGTGACCGATCTGTTCGGCTTCACCTTCGACGATATCGAGATCCACGGCTACGACCCCGCGCCGGCGATCAAGGCGCCGGTTGCGGTATGACGACGGGTCCCCGGTCCCGGCCCCTGATCGTCCTCATCGCCGCGTTGGACCGCCACAACGCCATCGGCCGTGACAACGGCCTGCCGTGGCGGCTGCCCGATGACCTGAAGCGCTTCAAGGCGCTGACGCTGGGCAAGCCGGTGCTGATGGGGCGCAAGACCGCGCAATCGCTCGGCCGCGCCTTGCCTGGCCGTTTGAACCTGGTGCTGACCCGCAGCGGTGCGGTGCCATTCGAGGGCATGGTCGCGGTGGCGTCCATCGAGGAGGCCATGCAGCAGGCGCGGGCGCAGGCCGCCGATGAACTGTGTGTGATCGGTGGCGGCGAAGTCTATGCGCTGGTGCTGCCGCAAGCCGATGTGCTGCACCTGACCCATGTCGAGACCAGCGTTGCCGATGCGGACGCGTTCTTCCCGCAGTTCAACCCGGACGATTGGAACGTGGTCGCATGCCAAGCGCATCCGGCGGATGCGCGACATGCGTTCGCGTTCGAATTCGCCGACTACGACCGCAGGCGCTGATCAGCCGCGGCGCGGCTGCTGTGAGGCGGCGATGGCCTCGGCATCGCGCCCGGGTACCTGCACCAGGCGCAATTCGTCGGTGTCCAGCTGCAGCGCGGTGAGCTTGCCGCCCCATACCGCGCCGGTATCGAGGGCGTGCACGCCGTGGCCGATCATCAGGCCCAGCGTGGACCAGTGGCCGCAGACGATCTTGAGCTCGCGCATCTCCCGGCCCGGCACATCGAACCATGGGTACAGCCCCTGTGCCTGAGTGCCGGGCGTGCCTTTCTCTTCCATCGCGATGCGGCCGCGCGGGGTGCAATAGCGCATCCGGGTCAGCACGTTGATGATCGCGCGCCAGCGATCCGGGCCGGCCAGGCCGGTGGACCAGTTGGGCTTGTCGCCATACATGCTGCGCATCAGCTTGCCGAAGCCGGGGCCGCGCAGCTGTTGTTCCACTTCGCGTGCATAGCCTTCGGCCGCGGTGCAGGTCCAGCGCGGGGCCAGGCCGGCGTGCAGCATCATCCAGCCCAGTTCGCGGTCCACGTGGACCAGTTCGCGGTGGCGCAGCCATTCCAGCAGCGTGTCGCGATCGTGCGCCTGGACCACGCGGGCCAGGTCCGGATTGACCTTGCGCTGTTCCTGTTCGCTGCGTGTGCCAATGGCCAGCAGCGACAGGTCGTGGTTGCCCAGCACCACCTCGCAGCTCCCGCGCAGCGAATGCACCAGGCGCAGGGTCTCCAGCGACTGGCCGCCACGGTTGACCAGGTCGCCGCAGAACCACGCGCGGTCGCGCGCAGGATCGAACTTCAGTTTTTCCAGCAGCCGTGCGGTGGCGTCATAGCAGCCCTGCAGGTCACCAATGGCCCAGACCGTCATGCGGGCGCGCCGTCAGTGCAGCGTGCGCGGCACCGACAGCGCGAACGGCGCGATCGGTGCGTCAAAGAAGGTGCCATCATCAGCGACCATGTCGTAGCTGCCGCGCATGGTGCCGTGATCGGTTTCCAGGACCGCGCCGGAGGTGTACTTGAACTGCTCGCCGGGGCGCAGGCGCGGCTGTTCGCCCACGACGCCCTCGCCATTCACCTCTTCGACCTTGCCGTTGCCGTCGGTGATCACCCAGTGGCGCGCGACCAGGCGCGCCGGCTTGGTGCCGCGGTTGCGGATCACGATGGTGTAGGCGAAGACATACTGGCCGCTATCGGGTTCGGAGCGTTCTTCCAGAAAGCGCGTGGCGACATCGACATCGATGGCGTAATCGGTGGTGCTCATGGATGACAGTGTATTTCAAACGTCAACAACTATCCTGATCAGCGCCCACCTTCAGTGTTTCCCTTCTCCCTTCGGAAGAACAGCCTGCCTTGCCGAAGGCGGGTGTGCCAGAAGGGCGGATGAGGGGACGGGCGAAGCCTTATCCAGCTGAAATCGCGTGGCTTTGTCCGACCCTCACCCGATCCCTTCCCGATGGAAGCGGGGCTAATGCCCGCATCCGAAGGTTCGCGCTAATCAGGACAACGATTCGACAGCACGGTCATACGGCAGGTTCGCCAGGGCGATGAAGCTGGCCACCTCGACCTGTTCGGCGCGTGCCTCGGGGCGAATGCCGGCCGCTTCGATCATGTCGGTGTCGCAGACGCTGGACAGCGCGTTGCGTAAGGTCTTGCGGCGCTGGCCGAATGCCGCGCGCACGACCGCGGCCAGGCGTTTGGGATCGCGCACGTCGATCTGCAAAGGATCCTTGGGCACCATCCGCACCACAGCCGAATCGACCTTCGGCGGCGGCCGGAACGCGCCCGGCGGCACCACGAACAGCGGCGTCACCTCGCAATAGGCCTGCAGCATCACGCTCAGCCGGCCGTAGACCTTGCTGCCCGGGCCGGCGGCCATGCGGTCGACCACCTCCTTCTGCAGCATGAAGTGCATGTCGGTGATCGCTGCAGCGTGGTCCAGGGCATGAAACAGGATCGGCGAAGACAGGTTGTAGGGCAGGTTGCCGACCAGGCGCAGCGTGCCACCGGCGGCCAGTTCGGTGAAATCCACCGACAGCACATCGCGATGGAGAATGGTCAGCTCGCCCACGCCGCGCGCGGCTTCGGTCAGCGGCGCGATCAGGTCACGATCGAACTCGATCGCGGTCAGCGCGCCGTGCCGGCGCAGCAGCGGAAAGGTGATGGCGCCCTGGCCGGGACCGATTTCCACCAGCATGTCGCCTGGCTTGGGATCCACCGCCCGCACGATGCTGTCGATGTAATGGCGTTCGTGCAGGAAGTGCTGGCCGAGCGCCTTCTTGGCTGGTGCGTTGAAGGTGGGGGAGGAATTCATCGCGATAGTTTACCCGGCGCAGACGGGCAGTCCCTTCGTCGTAGGAGCAGCCCTGGGCCCAAGGGGATGAAGGCCGCGTTCCTGCGGAGGATCGGACATCGCGGGAGCCGCTTTCCGCACCGTAGCCGAAGGTTCCACCTGTAGGAGGCGCCCACCCAAGACAGCGGCTCCTACCGCTACCTCATCCTGCGCGCGGCCATCTCCGCGCAGATGCGCACGGCGGCAAACAGGCTGGATGGATCGGCGATGCCCTTGCCGGCCAGGCTCAGGGCGGTGCCGTGGTCGACCGCCACGCGCGGGTAAGGCAGGCCCAGGGTCAGGTTCACGGCCTGTTCGAAGCCGCTGTACTTGAGCACCGGCAGGCCCTGGTCGTGGTACATCGCCAGCACCGCGTCGAAGCCGGTCAGCTTGTCCGGCAGGAACGCGGTATCGGCCGGCAACGGTCCGATCAGGTCATGGCCTTCGGCCCGCAGCGCGTCGAGCACGGGAATGATGAGGTCCAGTTCCTCGCGGCCCAGGTGGCCGTCTTCGCCGGCATGCGGATTCAGGCCCAGCACGCAGGTGCGTGGCGCGGCGATGCCGAAATCGGCGCGCAATGCATGTGCCGTGGTGGTCACCGCATGGCGCAGGGCGTGACCGGTGATCGCATCGGGCACCGCGCGCAACGGCAGGTGGGTGGTGACCAGGGCGACGCGGACGATATCGTTGGCCAGCATCATCACGACCTCGCGGCCAGCGTGCTGGGCCAGCAACTCGGTGGTGCCGGTGTAGGCGATGCCGCCTTCGTTGATGACCGCCTTGTGCACCGGCCCGGTCACCACCCCGGCAAAGCGCCCGGACAGGCAGCCGTCGGCGGCCTGGGTCAATGCGGCGATGACCGCCGCGGCATTGCGCGGGTCGGTGCTGCCAAAACGCGACGGCACGGCATTGGCCACGGCGATGCAGGGCAGGTCGCCGGGCACGGCAGGCGTGGCCTCGGCATCGATCAGATTCAGCGGCAGGCCGAGTGCCTCGGCCGCGGCCTGCAGGGCTGACGGATCGGCGAAGGCCACCAGTCGGCAGTCCTCGCGCGGCGCCTGCACCAGGCGCACGCACAGTTCCGGTCCAATGCCAGCTGGCTCGCCGGGAACCAGCGCGAGGACCGGCTGCATAACCTGGGTTACGGCATCTGGCTGGAGGAAGCAGAGCCCGGCGCGCCTTCACCGGTGCTGTCGCGACGCTTGTTGCCGGCCTTGGCCGCTTCCTCGGCCGCGCCCGGGGCGCTCATCACCGTATCCGGCGTGGCGCTGTCGATGTTTGCGTCGCCGGTGCGGAAACTGACGTAGGCTTCACCACGCAGTTCCAGCAGGTAGCGGTTGTATTCCTCTTCCAGCTTGCGGCGGCCGATCGTGTCGCGGACCTGGGCGCGGCGGTTCTGGTCGGTCACATCGGTCTGGCGGGTGCCTTCGCGCTGGACGATGTGCCAGCCGGCCTCGGTGCGGAAGGGTTCGCTGACCTGGCCGTCCTGCAGCGCGGTCAGGCGCTGGCCGAAGTCCGGGCCAAACTGGTCGGCGGTGAACCAGCCCAGCTCGCCACCGTCGTTCTTGGTATTGGAGTCCTCGGAGGCTTCCTTGGCCACCGTGGCGAAATCGGCGCCGCCGGCGACGCGGGCGCGCAGGGTGTCGATCTTGGCCTTGGCGGCGTTGGCGTCCTGCACGTCGGTCACGCGCACCAGGATATGGCGGGCATGGAACTCGGTAGCCATCTGGGTCGGAGCCTCCGAAGCATCGCGGGTCTCGACCAGCTTCAGCAGCTGGAAGCCGGACGGGCCACGGATCGGGCCCACCACCTGGCCGGACTGCATGTTCTTGAGCGTGTCGACGAACGCCACCGGAATTTCATCCTGGCTGCGCCAGCCCAGGTCGCCGCCTTCCAGCGCGTTGGGGCTGTCCGAATAACGCACCGCCGCGGCGGAGAAGTCCATCTCGTTGCGATCAAGCAGGCCCTTGACGCCTTCGACCTTCTTCTGCGCGGTGGCGATCTGTTCGGCGGTGGCGCCCTCGGGCAGGCCGACCAGGATGTGGGCCAGGTGGAACTGCACGCCGCTGCTGGACTGGGCCTTCAGCGCTGCATCGACTTCGGCCTCGCTCACCCGGATGCGGCTCTGGCCGTAGCTCTGGCGCAGGCGCTGCACGGTGATTTCATCCTTGAGCGAATTGCGGAACTCGTCGAAGGACAGGCCTTCGGCCGCCAGGCGCTGCTGCAGGCCATCGACGGAGGTGTTGTTCTGCTGGGCCACGCTGGCCACGGCGCTGTTGACTTCCTCGTCGGTGACGCGGATGCCGTTCTCGGTGGCCCGGCCGACCTGCAGCTTGACCAGTACCAGGCGCTCAAGCACCTGCCGGCGCAGCACGTCAGGCGGCGGCAGCTGACCGGGGTTGCTGGCGTACTGGGCGTTGACGTTGGCTACGGCGCGGTCCAGTTCGCTCTGCAGGACTACATCCTCGTTGACCACGGCAGCGATGCCGTCCAGCGGCTGGGAGTCCTGCGCGTGCAGCGGCGCGGCAATGGCGGAAGCGGCCAGCAGGCCGGCGGCAAACAGGGATCGAATGGTCATGGGAGTCTTCAGAACGGATCGGAGCTGTCGTCGTCGTTGTCGTCCACGTCCGGCGTGGCAACACTCGGCGGCACCAGGTAAAGGTCGTCTCGGTAATAGCCGAGGATACTACGGCGCAGGTTCTTGTCCGTGTTCTGGCCCAGCGAGGCCAGGCCCTTGAGCACGAATTCCACCTGGATCTGGTTGTCCTGGTCGCCTGCGCGATTGCGCACGTAATGGCGGCCGACCAGGCGCACGGCCAGGCAGCAGCTGTCCCATTGCACGCCGGCGATGGCTTCCAGGGTCTTGCTGTCCTGGAACGAGTAGTAGTAGCGGCCGACCACGCTCCAGACCGGGCTGATCGGATACAGGAACGAGAAATCCGCCTGCTTGAGCACGTCGCGGCGATAGCGGTAGGACAGGTTGATCACGCCGTCGCCGCCGATCAGGTAGCGCGAGCGGAAGCTGATCAGGTCTGCCTGGCTGTTCTTGGCGTCGTACTGGTAGGACGCGCCCAGCGTCCAGCGGTCGGTGGGCATGTAGTTCGAATCGACGACCCAGGCCGATTTGCCCTTGTTGATCGGCTGCTGCCTGCTGTTGAGGACCACATTGGAATCCTCGAAATACAGGATCTGGCCCAGGCTGACGTTGAATTTCTCCAGTCCGTCGGTCTGGCGGATGCTGCGGCTGGTCAGGGCCAGGGTCAGCTGGTTGGCATCGGTCTGGCGGTCGGCGCCGGAAAACCGGTTGTCGCGGAACAGCTGGCCGTAACTGAAGGTCATCGCGCGCGTATCGAACAGCGGAATGCCGCTCTGGTCGCGGTAGGGCACGTTGAGGTAGTACAGGCGCGGTTCCAGCGTCTGCAGGTAGGGCGTGTCGTTCCACTTGGTATCGCGGTCGAAGTACAGGCCCGCATCCAGCGTGGCGATCGGCGTGGAGCGGGTCGGGCTGCGGTCGCCGCCAAGCTGGTCGGCCAGGCCCTTGTCCAGTTCGTAGGCGGTGTAGCGGTAAGCCAGGCCGGGTTCGATGAACCACGAGGGGCCACGCAGCGGGACCGAGACGTAGGGTTTGATGTCAAGGCGGCTGCCGCCGTCCTTCTCGCTGTGCTCGAAGCGGGTCAGCTCGGAATTCATGCCGACATTGAGCCAATCAAGGACCGGCCGGTCGTACTTGAAGAACAGCCTGGGCAGGCTGTCGTAGGGCGCCGAGTTCTTGTTGATGGTGTAGTCCGACAGCTGGTAGGTCTGGGCTTCGGCTCCTGCGCTCCAGTAGCGGGAGCGCCCGTAGATACCGACCGTATTGGTCAATATTGTCGTGGCGAGCCCGGTGCCATTGGAAATGCCACCGTTGTCTTCCAGATAGCGTTCGTCGCTGATCCAGGCGTAGTTAGCGCGCGCCTGCCAGGTGCTGTTGAGATCATGATGTCCGCGGAAGCGGAGGAAGCCGCGGTTCTTGTCCTGCAGCGGATCGTTGTAACGCTGCCTCTTGCCACTTGCGTAGTCGGCGATGCGGTCGTCGATCAAGTCGTCCTGCGGCATCCAGGCGCCTTCCAGCTTGCCTTCGCCGCCGTGGTACAGGTAGCGGAACTCGCTGCCCAGGACGATGCCGCGATCGCTCATGTAGCGCGGATACAGCGTCGCGTCGTAGTTCGGTGCCAGGTTCAGGTAGATCGGCTGCTCATAGTCGAAGCCGTTCTTGCCGGACAGGCCGACGCGTGGATACAGCAGGCCGGTCTGGCGGCGGTCGTCGATCGGGAACTTGAACCACGGCGCGTACAGCACCGGCACCTTGCCAATGCGCACGGTGGCATGGTGCGCGGTGGCGAAGCCTTCGTCGGTATTGACGTCGATCTCCTTGGCGCGCAGGTACCAGCGCTGCCAGGCCGGATCTTCCGGATCGCAGGTGGTATAGGTCGAACCGAGCAGTTCGCCCTCCGGACCAGTCATGTGGATGCTGGCGGCGTCGCCGTTGCCACGCCGGGCCATCAGCTGGTACTGGACGTCCTCGATGTTGTGGATGTCCTCGTTCTGGTTGCCGCTGGCGCGCCTGGCGATGACCCGGATGCCCGAGTCCTGGTAGCGCACGTTGCCATCGGCGGTGTAGGTGCCCTCGTCCTGGTTCAGGAGCAGGTTGTCGGCCTTGAGGAACTGGTCGCCGCGGGTCAGTACGACGTTGCCCTGGTAGTTGGCGGTCGCGTCGGTGCCGGCCAGGGCATCGCCGGTCACGTCGGTTGGCAGCGACTGGCTCTTGGCACGCTGGGCCGCCTGGTCCTGCGGCGCCACGGCGGCCGGAGCGCCGTCGAAGGCGGGAATCGGATCCTCGACCGGGCACAGCGCATAGCTGACGGGTTTTTCGTCCGCGGCCATGGCCGGCAGGGCCAGGGCGATACTGAACGGAATAGGCAGCAGGCGGAGGGCTCGACGCACGCGTTGGGGAGTCCGGACGAAAAACGGTCGTTAGCTTGCCGTATCGCTGTGCAGGGGGCAATGAAGACGCCTGGGCAACGGCCGGCTCGGGTTCATGCGCCGTATCGGCGCCTGGCGCGGGCAGAGTTCAGCGCAGCTGCGCCACGTGAGCGGCGCTGCATTCGCGCAGGGCCTCCAGGTCGTAGCCACCTTCGAGCACCGAGACGATCCGCCCGCTTGCATGGGTCTGGGCGATCTGGCGCAGCCGGCCGGTGATCCAGGCAAAGTCTTCGGTTTCCAGCATCAGATCGGCCAGCGGGTCGCGCATATGCGCGTCGAAGCCGGCCGAGATCATCAGCAGCTGCGGGCGAAAGGCCTCGATCGCCGGCAGCAGCTGGTCTTCCCACAGGTTGCGGAAGTGGAAGCTGCCGCTGCCCGGAGGCAGCAGGGCATTCATCACATTGCCGACACCGCGCTCGGAGGGTGCGCCGCTGTAGGGAAACAGCCCCGATTCGTGGCTGCTGAAATAGGCCACGCGCCGGTCCTCGAGGAAGATCGCCTGGGTGCCATTGCCGTGGTGGACGTCGAAATCGACCACCGCGACCCGTTCCAGCCCGTGGCGCTCGCAGGCATGGGCCGCGCCGATGGCGACATTGTTGAGCAGGCAGAAGCCCATGGCCGCCTCGCCGGTGGCGTGGTGACCAGGTGGCCGCACGGCGCAGAAGGCGATCCGGTCGCTGCCGTTCATGACCGCATCCACGGCCGCGACGCTCGCCCCGGCGGCGCGCAGGGCGGCGCCGCGCGAGGCCGGGCACATGACCGTATCCGGATCCAGCAGGCGATAGCCGTTGAAGTCCTGTTCCATCACCGTGTCGATGTGCGCCTGGCTGTGCACCCGGCGCAGATCGCCCAGCTTGGCGGCCGGGGCTTCACGCCAATCCAGGTCGCCGTGGTCTCGACGCAGCGCGTCAAGCACCACTTCCAGCCGGGCCGGCCGCTCGGGATGTTCGGGCCCCGGGTCGTGGGCCAGGCAGGCGGGGTGGGTGAAGATGATCACGGCGTGGCGTGGCGACGCGCGTGGTTCCACAGCACCTCGCCGGCACCGTCGGCGCGGGCCAGCACGCGGGCCAGTACGAACAGCAGGTCCGAAAGCCGGTTGAGGTAGTGGACCGGCTCGGCCCGCACGGTTTCCAGCCGGCCCAGGGCCACGGTCTCGCGTTCGGCACGGCGCACGATGGTGCGGGCCAGGTGGCAGCGCGCGGCCGCTTCGCCGCCGCCAGGCAGGATGAAGTCCTTCAGCGGCGGCAGCGTGTCGTTGTAATGATCCAGCCGGCGTTCCAGCGCGGCCACGTCTTCGGCAGTGATGGCCGCATGGCCCGGGATGCACAGTTCGCCGCCCAGGTCGAACAGCTGGTGCTGGACGGTGGTCAGCAGGGCACGGATGTCTTCGCCCACATTGGGCGCGGCCAGGACCACGCCGATGGCCGAATTGGCCTCGTCGACCGTGCCGTAGGCGTTGACCCGGGCCGAATCCTTGCCGGTCCGGCTGCCGTCGCCCAGCCCGGTACTGCCGTCATCGCCAGTGCGGGTGTAGATCCGGGAAAGGCGATGGCCCATGCGGCGTGGCCTGGATGCGGATCAGACCGTCTGCGGGCGCAGTGCGGGCAGGCGCCGACGCAGCAGTGCAAAGCCGCCGAACAGGACGGCCGAATAGACCAGCGTGCCGAACACGGTCCACTGGAAGAACGGCAGCGCAGCCACATAGCAGGGCAGCAGCCCCGCATTGCAGGCCGGGTAGCCGGGCACGGCGAAGGCGGTCAGCCAGGTGGCGAAGTTGCTGACCACGAAGAACAGCACCGAGCCGGCCAGCGAATACCCCAGCACGCGGGCACCGTTGACGCGGCCGCGCAGGCCGAAGCCGAGCAGCGTGGACAGCACGACGCAGGCATAGACCGCCGCCAGGCTGGGCAGGTAGGCCGTACTGGTGAGGTAGTCCAGGTAGCTGGCGCTGTTGACCAGGGCCAGGACCAGGTCAGAGGCCAGCATGCCGGCCAGCGGCACCAGCAGCGCCAGGCGGCGGGAGGCGAAATGGGCGCCGCCGAACAGGGCGATGGCTTCCACCGGCGAGAAATTCGGCGGGTGCGGCAGCAGCCGGGTCAGCGCGGCCAGCACGATCAGGCCGGCAAGCACCAGCGGACCGGGAGCGAGGGAAGCAGTGGAGTCAGGGGTAGGCCGGTTCATCGATGGCAGGCAGCGGACAGACGGGGCGCAAGCATAACCCAGGGCCTTGTACCGGAGTCGTGGCCCGGGTGGCCGCTATCATGGCCGGATGAGCAGATATCACGATGTGGTGATCGTCGGCGGCGGCCTGGTCGGGGCCAGCCTGGCGATCGCGCTGGACCGGCTGGGGAAGGATATCGCCCTGGTCGAGGCGACGCCGCCGGGCGAGGTGCCAGCGGTCTTCGACGAGCGCAACCTGAGTTTCGCCGCCGCCACGGTCAATGCCTTGACCGCGCTGGGCGTGATGGCGCGGCTGCACAATCCCACCGGGCCGATCCGGCAGATCCACGTCAGCCGCGCGGGTGACTTCGGACGGGTCCTGCTGCGGGCCGCGGACTACGGCCGCGGCGAATTCGGCCAGGTGGTGGTGGCGCGCGATTTCGGCATGGCGCTGGAAGACGCGCTGGCCGATTGCCGCAAGCTCACCCGCTACCGGCCGGCGACCTTCCTGGGTCTGGGCGCCGGACAGGACGGCCTGCGCCAGCTGAAGATCGGCACCGGCGACGGGGAGGTGGCGTTGTCCACCCCGTTGCTGGTCGGCGCGGACGGCAGCCACAGCAGCGTGCGCGGCGCGCTGGGCATCGCGGCCCAGCGCCAGGACTATGGCCAGCGCCTGTTCGTGGCCCGGGTGCGGACCTCGCGCGCGCCGGACGGTACGGCCTGGGAGCGCTTCGGCAACGATGGCCCAACCGCGCTGCTGCCGCGTGGCGACCGCCACCACGGCCTGATCCACGGCGTGCCCGAAGCACAGGCAGAGGCCATCGCAGCGCTGGACGAGGCGGCCTGGCTGGAACACGCCCAGGCCGCATTCGGCTGGCGCGCCGGCCGGTTCATCGCCAGCGGTCCGCGCAGCGCCTATCCGATCGTGAAGGTGCTGGCCGAACGCGTGGTCGCTTCGCGCGCCGTATTGCTGGGCAACGCGGCGCAGACCATCCATCCGCTGGGCGCGCAGGGTTTCAACCTGGGCCTGCGCGATGCGCTGACCCTGGCCGAACTGATCGCCACCTCCGAGGATCCCGGCAGCGATGCGCTGCTGGCCGAGTACCTGCAGCGTCGCGCGGCGGACCGCGAGCGTACGCTGCGCTTCTCCGATGGACTGGCGCGCCTGACCAGCAACGACGCGCCGCTGCTGCGCCCGCTGCGCAGTGCCGGCTTGCTGGCCGCCGGTAGCGTGCCGACGGTGCAGTCGATGCTGGTCGGCGGAGCGATGGGGTTTGCCGGCGACGTCCCGGCGCTGTGCCGCGAGGTGGCCGCATGAACCGTCGCGGCCGCAGCGATGTGGTCGTGGTCGGCGGGGGCGTGGTCGGCGCCGCCTGTGCACTGGCCCTGGCCGCGCAGGACCTGGACGTGACGCTGGTCGAAGGCCAGGCGCCGGCGCCGTGGTCGGCCCGGCAGCCCGACCTGCGGGTCTATGCCTTCGCCCCGGACAACGCCGCGCTGCTGCAGCGACTGGGCGTGTGGGACGCGGTACGGACCGCGCGTTCGCAGGCCTACCGCCGCATGCGCGTCTGGGATGCGGCAGGCGGTGGCGAACTGACTTTCGACGCCGACCACATGGGGCGTGCGCAGCTGGGCTGGATCGTCGAGCACGCGTTGCTGGCCGATCGCCTGTGGGCCGCATTGCCTGCCGCTGGCGTGCAAGTGCGTTGCCCCGCGCGCGTGGAAGGGATGGAACAGGACGCCACCGGCGTGCGCCTGCGTCTGGATGACGGTGCGCGGCTGGAAGCGCGCCTGGTGGTGGCCGCCGACGGGGCTGCGTCGACGCTGCGCCAGCTGGCCGGCCTGCCGCTGCAGGGGCACGATTACGCCCAGCGGGGCGTGGTCGGGTATCTGCGCAGCGAGCATCCGCATGAGAACACCGCGTGGCAGCGCTTCCTGCCGACCGGCCCGCTGGCGGTGCTGCCTTGTACCGAGGGCCGCAGCTCCATCGTCTGGACCTTGCCCAACGCCGAGGCCGCGCGCGTGCTGGCATTGGACGATGCCGCGTTCTCGCGCGAGCTCACCACGGCCTTCGGCGCGCGCCTGGGCGAGCTGCGGATCGATTCGCCACGCGCTGGATTTCCGCTGAGGCTGCAGCTGGCCCGGCAATACGTGGAAGGCCGCGTGGTGGCCATCGGCGACGCCGCGCACGTGGTGCATCCGCTGGCCGGGCAAGGTGTCAACCTGGGATTGCGCGACGTGGCCGGACTGCAGCAGCTGGTCGCCGACGCGCAGTCGCGCCGCGCTGACTGGGATACGCCGCATCGCCTGCAGCGCTGGGCGCGCACGCGCCGCAGCGAGAACACCATGGCCGCCTACACCTTCGATGGCATCAACCGGCTGTTCTCCACCAATGAGCTGCACACCACGCTGGCGCGCGGCCCTTTGCTGGGGCTGGCGGGAAAGCTGCCGCCGTTGACCGAGCTGTTGTGGCGACGCGCTGCAGGGTTGTAGCGAAGTGCTCTGTAGAGCGGAGCTTGCTCCGCTGGGGCTTTCCCGGTGACTGGCCGAAGAGCAGCGGAGCAAGCTCCGCTCTACAGGTGCACTGCTACCTGAGACCTCCCGGCGCTATCACGGCAGGAACGGAAACACGATCTTCAGCAGTCCCTTCAACCCGCCTTCGGCGGTGGACGCAATCGCCTTGGCGCCCAGGCTGTTGAGGGCATTGCGGGCATCTTCCCAGCGCAGCTTGGTGATGTCCTTCTGCAGCAGGTCGGCGACTTCGCTGGCGGCGGGCTGCAGCTTCTTCAGTTCGCGGGTGATGGCTTCCGGATCGGGCTGCAGGTAGCCCCACTTCTCCGCGATCTTGAGCAAGGTGTCGAAGCGCACCGCGACCACTTCGCGGTTGCGTTCGTAGACCGGCAGTGCGCCCACCTCCAGGATCGCCTGTTCGAACTGCTGGGCATCGTCGGGATGCTCGACGCGGATGGCGAGGAAGCCGTCCTTCTTCGCCCGTTCGCTCACGTGCTTGGCGCCCGAGCGCAGGTTGTCCTCGGTCAACACCGTGGCCACGATCCGCTGCAGCGCGGCGTCGGATGCTTCCGGCACCAGCGCCCGCCAGCGGGCGTAACCGTCGCGGCGCAGGCTCTTGACCCGGGTCGGGGTGATCCGCAGCTGCAGTGCGGCCACCGCGTTGGAACTGGAGCGCGAAATCGCCCCGTCGCGCTCCAGCAGGACGAAGGTCAGCAGTTCCAGGTCGCGCTTGTTGAGCGAGCCGAAGCCCTGCATCAGTGACAGGCGCAGGAATTGTTCGGCGAATCCGGCCGGGTCCTTGAGTTCGATCGGTGGCATGGCATCTCTCCAGTGGCCGTCAGGATGCCATGCCAGCGTCACGCGACCTGAGACCCTGCGGGACGCGCTCCACAGTTCCGTACGCCGCACGGCGGCGGGTCTGCACGTCCCGCATCCGTCGGCGGTAGAGTCAGTTGCATCCCGACCGGATCGTGGAGGGCATATGACCAACGTGTCATCTGGACGTCGCCGCTTGCTGGCCGGTGTGGGCGCGGCGGCCTCGCTGCTGGCATTGCCGCGAAGGCTGTTAGCGGCTGAATCGAAGCGCACGCTGGGGGTGGCCATCGTGGGTCTGGGCGGCTATGCGCAGGACCGCATCGCGCCCGGTCTTGGCCTGACCCGGCATTGCCGCCTGGCCGGCATCGTCACCGGTACGCCCGCCAAGATCGCGTCCTGGCAGGCCCGACACCGGTTGCCCGACCGCAACGTCTACAGCTACGAGAACTTCGACCGGATCGCCGACAACCCCGACATCGACGTGGTCTACATCACTACCCCGCCGCATCTGCACCGGTCGCTGGCGGTGCGCGCGGCCAATGCCGGCAAACATGTGTGGTGCGAAAAGCCGATGGCGATGAACGCCGCCGAGTGCCAGCAGATGATCGAGGCCTGCCGCCGCAACAAGGTCGGCCTGGCCATCGGCTACCGCATGCAGCACGAGCCCAACACCCGCACGATCATGGGTTTCGCCAGCCAGCGTCCGTTCGGGCGCATCCGCACGGTGCGGGCCGAGGCCGGCTACCGCGGTTACGATGAAAGCGACCTGCAGCCGCGCAACTGGCGCTTGGCGCGCGCGTTCGGCGGCGGGCCGATGTACGACATGGGCACCTATCCGCTCAACGCCGCGCGTTACACGGTGGGCGCCGAACCACTGGCGGTCAGCGCGCGTCGGCGCGTGGACCGCCCGGAGGTGTTCGACCAGGTCGAAGAGCACATGGACTTCACCCTGGAATTCCCCGATGGCGTGCGCGCCGAATGCGCCACCAGTTTCGGCCGCAGCATGAACACCTTGCGCGCTACCTGCGAACGCGGCTGGTACGAGCTGTCGCCGTTCCAGAGCTACAGCGGCGTGCGCGGCCAGGCCAGCGACGGCCGCCGGTTCGATGCAACAGTCCGGCACCAGCAGGCCCTGCAGATGGATGAGGACGCGCTGGCGATCCTGCAGGGCATGCCGCTGCGGGTGCCGGGCGAGGAAGGCCTGCGCGACCTGCGGGTGATGGATGCGATCTTCCGTTCGGCCGGCGAGGACGGGCGCCGGATCACGCTGTAGTCGGCGCTCGATTCCGGCGGCCACACCGATGGCCGCCAACGCGGCTCAGCGCGTGCCACCCTTGCTGGCAAACACCGTGATCTCTTCGCGATCGTGGTAGAGCTGCTTGGCGCGCACGGTGCGCAGGCCGCCGGACTGTTCGCGCAGGATGTCCAGACACAGGGTGGTTTCGTCCCAGCGCTTCTTCATCGGCAGCTTGAGGTTGAAGATGGTGTGGCGGCACCAGCCTTCGCGCAGCCAGGTGGCCATGCGCTCGGCTACCCGGCGCGGCTGTTCGACCATGTCGCAGACCATCCAGTCCAGCGGTTGCGCGGGCTGCCAACGAAAACCGTCGGCGCGCAGGTGTTCGACCAGGCCGGTGTCCAGCACGTGCTGGCGCAGCGGGCCGTTGTCCACGCTGGTCACGTGCAGGTGCTGGCGGGTCAGCACCCAGGTCCAGCCGCCGGGTGCGGCGCCCAGGTCGGCGGCGCTCATGCCGGCACGCAGCAGGGCTTCGCGTTCGTCCGGGCGCATCAATGCCAGGATCGCTTCTTCCAGCTTCAGCGCCGAACGCGAAGGTGCATCGGGCAGCAGGCGCAGGCGCGGGATGCCCAGCGGCCACGGCGCGGCATCCTGCGGTTGAGCAATGCCCAGAAACGCGTGGTCGCCATTGACGAACAGCACGTGCAGGCGCGGCAGGCGGGAGTCCTCCTTGGCGCTCATCAGCCCGGCCTTGCGCAGCGCCGGACGCAGCGCATTGCCGAAACTGCGCGCCAGCCCGGCCAGCGGCTTGGCTGCGTCCGAATCAGGATGCTCCACCCACACATCGCCAAAGCGCGGCGCGCCGGCCAGCGCGGCCAGCATCGGCGTAATCCGGTCGGCAGGATCCAGCCCGCGCAGTTCGGCGATCAGGGCCAGCTTCTGCCGGGCGAACACCAATTGCTGCCACGGCAGCGCCTCCGACAGGCCATCGTCCTCGCAGGCGAAGACCACATAGCCGTCGTTGCGCTGGGTCCGCGCATAACCGGCAAAGCCCGCTTCGGCCGCGCGCTGGGTCAGTTCGGCCGCCAGCTCGGGCTCGAAGCCCTGGCGGCAATAGGCCAGCACGCCGGTCATGGTTCGTCCCTGCCGCGGCCTGCGTCGACGCGATCGACTGGACTTGTCCCGGCTGGATGTCGGTAGAGCCGAGCTTGCTCGGCTGAGGCTCCACCGGGAAAGTCCCAGCCGAGCAAGCTCGGCTCTACCGAAGCGGCAGAATGGCCGGGAGTATGGGTCTGCATCAATACTTGCTGCCGCCGCGCTGGCCGTAAGCGGCCAGCACGGTGCAGGCCGCGTCGCGATGCAGGTCGCGCACCACCTCGATGCCACGCTTGTCCAATTCGCCGATCCAGTCGGCCGGCAGCGGGCCTTCGTCAAATTCGGTCAGCGACTCCACGTCCTGCGCGCGCGCGCCGATCAGCAGCCGGTCCACGCCGGCCCAGACGGTGGCGCCATAGCACTGGCAGCACGGCTGGGCCGAGGTGGCCAGCGTGACCGGGCTGGTCAGCACCGCGTTGAGGCGGTAGGCCTGCAGGCGCTGCTGGGCGAGCATGTAGGCCATGTTCTCGGCGTGGGCCAGCGAGGTGTTCTGCGGGACCACGCGGTTGACGCCGATCGAGACGACGCGGTCGTCCGGGCCGAACACCGCTGCGCCGAACGGGCCGCCGCTGCCGTGCTCGACATTCAGGCGCGACAGTTCAATCGCCAGCGCGACTTTGGCTTCGTCGCCTGGAAAGTGCGCATCGGCGGCCACGACGTCGTGGACCCAGGCCGGCAGGGTGAGGTGGACCTGTGCGTACAGCATCAGCGCACCGCCGGCGGCGCGGGTGCCGGGTCATCGGACGAGCCCGGACCGTCGTCGGCCGGCATGCAGGTGCCGGCCTGGCACTGGCAGGCGCTGATCTGGCGGAAGCCGCAGATGCCCATGCGGCCGCTGGCCTGGCACTGGGCCTGGACCGCGGCCGGATCGGTCGGGCTGTCGGCGTTGACACAGGCCGGCAGCTCACCACAGCAGCTGCCGACGTTCTTGACCGCGCAGTCGGCGTCACGCTTGCAGCTGGTGTCCAGCTTGACCGGGGTCACGCGGGCCGGTGAGGGCGCCGCGGTAACCGGTGCATCGACCGGCGTGCCGGTGGCCGGTGCGGGCGCCGGATTGGCGGCCGGGGCCGGGGCGACGGTGTCCGAAGGCGAGGTCTGAGCGACTGGCGTGGTCGCCGGCGCGGCGCAGCCGGCCAGCAGCGACGTCGCGGCCAGCAGCGCGAACAGGGCAGGGCGCAGGCGCATCAGGCCTGGGCCGCCCAGGTGTCGCGCAGGGTCACGCTGCGGTTGAACACCGGCTTGGCGGACGTGTGGTCGCGGCGATCGGCGACAAAGTAGCCGGTGCGCTCGAACTGGAATGACTGCTCCGGCGCCGCCTGGGCGGCGGCCGGTTCGACGTAGCCGGTGACCACGCGCTTGGAGTCGGGATTGAGATGGTCGCGGTAGGTCTTGCCTTCGCTTTCATCGTCCGGCTTGGCGACCGAAAACAGCCGGTCGAACAGGCGGATCTCCGCAGCCACGCCCTGGGTCGCGCTGACCCAGTGGATGGTGCCCTTGACCTTGCGGTTGGCCCCTTCCATGCCCGGACGCGATTCTGGATCCAGCCAGCCGCGCAGCTCGGTGATGGTGCCGGCGTCGTCCTTGATCACTTCATCGCAGCGGATGATGCCGGCGCCACGCAGGCGCACTTCGCCGCCCGGGACCAGCCGCTTCCAGCCCTTGGGCGGGATTTCGGCGAAGTCCTCGCGTTCGATCCACAGCTCGCGCGAGAACGGGACCGCGCGCTTGCCCTGGGTTTCGTCCTTGGGATGGTTGGAGAAGGTCAGGGTTTCCTCGAACCCGTCAGGCAGGTTGGTCAGCACCAGCTTGATCGGGTCGACCACGGCCATGCGGCGCGGCGCGCTGGCGTCCAGGTCGTCGCGCAGGCAGCCCTCCAGCACCGAGAAATCGATCACCGAGTTCTGCTTGGAGATACCGACGCGGTCCACCAGCAGGCGCAAGGATGCCGGCGTATAGCCGCGGCGGCGCAGGCCCTGCAGGGTGTACATGCGCGGGTCGTCCCAGCCTTCGACCAGGCCTTCGAGCACCAGCTGGGTCAGCTTGCGCTTGCTCATCACGGTGAAGTTGATGTTCAGGCGCGAGAACTCGATCTGGCGCGGCTTGGCCGCTTCCTGCGGCAGGCCTTTGTCCAGCAACGGCTGCAGCAGCCCGGGGTGGCCGACCAAGTCGACCTTGTCCACGCACCAGTCGTACAACGGGCGATGATCCTCAAACTCCAGCGTGCACAGCGAGTGGGTGATGCCCTCGACCGCATCGCTCAGCGAGTGGGCGAAGTCGTACATCGGGTAGATCGGCCAGGCGTTGCCGGTGTTCTGGTGCTCGACGTGCTTGATCCGGTACAGCGCCGGGTCGCGCAGGTTGATGTTGCCGCTGGCCATGTCGATCTTGGCGCGCAGGGTGCGGGCGCCGTCGGGGAATTCGCCGGCGCGCATGCGGCGCAGCAGGTCCAGGTTTTCCTCCGCGCTGCGGCTGCGGAACGGCGAGTTGCGGCCCGGCTCGGTCAGGGTGCCGCGGTACTCGCGCACTTCCTCGGCCGACAGATCGCAGACGAAGGCATCGCCCTGCCGGACCAGCTTTTCGGCGGCCAGGTACAGCACCTCGAAGTAGTCCGAAGCATGGCGCAGGTTGGCCCAGTCGAAGCCCAGCCAGCGCACGTCGTCCTGGATGGCGGCGACAAACTCGGGGTCTTCCTTGGCCGGATTGGTGTCGTCCAGGCGCAGGTTGCAGACCCCGCCGAACTCGGCCGCCACGCCGAAGTCCAGGCAGATCGCCTTGGCGTGGCCGATGTGCAGGTAGCCGTTGGGCTCGGGCGGGAAGCGGGTGCGGATGCCCTGGTGCCGCCCCTGGGCCAGGTCCTCGCGCACGATCTGGCGGATGAAATCGCGTTTCTCAGGGGTCGAATCGGCGGAAACGGCAGGGGTGTCGGACATGATCGGGCGGGCAACGTCGAATAATCGGCAAGTTTAGCCGATGGCATCACCGCCAACGCCGGCAATCGGTCCCGCGACAGCCGCATCATCGCGTAGCCCGGCGCATCCAGGGCCTTGACGGAAGTGGAGCGCCCCAGGTGCGGCCGGGAGCACCTAGGGAGGCTGGGTGATTGAGGGAACGTGCTTGTCTGCATGTATCCGAAGGGCGCTCCCGGGCGCGCTTGCGCTTACCCGGGCTACGACGGCCAACCCGCGCCTGCGCGCGTATGCTTTGACGCATTCCCCACTGCTTTCCGGGAGCCTTCATGCAAGTCGCCTATCGCGCTGACAACCTGTTCGACGCCCACCTGGCCAAGCACGCGCTGGAGGACGCCGGCATCCCGGCGTTCGTGTTTGGCGAATCGCTGCTGGGCGCTGGCGGTGAGCTGCCGCTGTTCGGCGTATTGCGGGTCTGCGTGCCGACGGTGGCGCTACCCGATGCACGTGCCGCGCTGCAGGCGGCGGGCTTGCTGGATGGCCCGCAAGACCCCATTGACGAGGGGCTGCCTGACGCGGGCCTGTTGCCCGCCTGAGGCCTTCCTTTCCTTTCGGAGGTTCCCATGTTCGAAGCAATCACCAATCGCCTGGGCATCGGCGCGTTCAAGCAGCGCCTGCCGCGCGAGGGCGAGGCCCTGCCAGGCCGCGCGCAACCGCTGCCGCTGCGCAACGTGCATTTCGTCAACGGCCATCCGCTGCAGGGGGAATTCCCCGGCATGGAGACCATCGGCGTGGGCATGGGCTGCTTCTGGGGCGCCGAGCGCAAGTTCTGGCAGCTTCCGGGCGTCTACACCACCGCGGTTGGCTACCAGGGCGGCATCACGCCCAATCCGACCTACGAGGAAAGCTGCACCGGCCAGACCGGCCATGCGGAAGTGGTGCGGGTGGTGTTCGACCCGGCCCAGGTCTCGCGTGAGGACATCCTGCGCACCTTCTGGGAAAACCACGACCCGACCCAGGGCATGGGCCAGGGCAACGACCGTGGAACCGAGTACCGCTCGGCGATCTACTGCGAAACCCAGGAACAGTACGAGGCGGCCATCGCCACCCGCGACGCCTACCAGCAGCGCCTGCGCGAAGCCGGTTACGGCGAGATCACCACCGAGATCGTCTACCCGGCGCCGCCGTTCTACTTCGCCGAGGACTACCACCAGCAGTACCTGGCCAAGAACCCGAACGGCTACTGCGGCCTGGGCGGCACCGGCGTGAGCTGCGCGATCGGCCTGGACGCGTAGGCAAGCGTTGATCAAAAGCGCGCTGCGCTTCCTCAAGTCAACGCCACCGGGTTCCCGCTTTCGCGGGAATGACGGTTTGGCGCGGATTTTCCAGCCTAGGCAAATTCGCCCGCGAACATCGCCCGGGTCCGGGCGATGTCATCCTCGCGCTCGGGGTGCAGCTGGCGCAGGCAGGCCTCGGCGAACCCGACCGGGCTGGTGCCCGGGGCAGTGATCACGCCGCCGGCGCTGACCACCTTGTCCTCCCGGTACTGGGCCTGGCCCGCGTAGACGTCACCGACGTGGCGGGTCAGGAATTCCAGCGAATTGCTGGTGTGCGGCCGGTCGTCCAGCAGGCCGGCGTAGGCCAGCGCCAGGGTCGCGCCGCAGATGGCCGCCAGCGGCCTGCCGGCGGAGATCCGCTCGCGCAGCACGCCGCTCAGGCCCGGAATCTCGCCGGCCTGCCAACGCTCGCTGCCGGGCAGGATCCACAGGTCCGCCTCCAGCGGCGCCAGGTCGGACAGGGCGAATTCCGGCGTGATGCGCAGGCCGCCGATCGAGGTGAGCGGATGGCCATCGATGCTGGCGATGGTGACCGTGTCGCCAAACCATTGCCGCGCGGCCGGCAGGACCACGCCGATTTCCCAATCCGCCACGCCGTCGACCATCACCACTGCGATCGTGCTCATTGCCTGTGTCCTGTGCCTTGCCGCGGGACCTGCGATTGTCCGCATGTGATGCAAACCCGCGGTGAGCGCCGCCGGTGCGCGCGCTGCGGTCGGATGTGGGCGGAAACGTGAACGATACGGCGCGGTGCACGGCGGACCTTGCGGCTAGAATGACCCCATGCCCGCGCTGTCCGACAACCTGGCCAACCAGCTGCTTATCGCGCTGCCCGCGTTGGACGACCCGCATTTCGCGCGCAGCGTGGCCCTGATCTGCCAGCACGACGACGACGGCGCGATGGGCGTGTTGGTCAACCGCGCCTCTGAGTACACCCTGGGCGAAGTGCTGCGCCAGATGAACCTGGACACCGACGACGAGGCCCTGCGCAACCGGGTGGTGCTCTACGGCGGCCCGGTCCACCCCGAGCGCGGCTTCGTCCTGCATGACGGCGCCCGCGAGTGGGATTCCACCCTGCAGATCGCCGACGGCCTGTACCTGACCACCTCGCGCGACATCCTGGAGGCCATGGCCGAGGGCCGCGGTCCCGACAACGCCGTGGTCGCGCTGGGCTGTGCCGGCTGGGGTGCCGGGCAGCTGGAGTTCGAACTGGGCGAGAACAGCTGGCTGACCGCGCCGGCCGATGGCGAGCTGCTGTTCGACACGCCGCTGGAACAGCGCTGGCAGGCCGCCGGCGGTCGAATCGGCGTGGACATGACCCGCATGACGGACTACAGCGGTCACGCATGATGGATCGGGCCTGGGACGCCTTCCTCGCCCGCTCCCGGCGCCGTCCCCAGACGGCGCATCGCGTCCATTTCCCATGTCCCGGCCGGCGCCCATGAAGCTGGACGGCACCGTGCTGGGCTTCGATGTGGGATCGCGCCGGATCGGCGTGGCCGTGGGCAGCGCGTTCGGCACCGGCGCGCGCGCGCTGGCGGTGATCGACGTGCATCCCGGCGGCCCGGACTGGGCTGCGCTGGACAAGCTGCGCGCCGAATGGCGGCCCGACGGCCTGGTGGTCGGCGATCCGCTGACCCTGGACGGTGGCGACCAGCCGATCCGCAAGCGCGCCCAGGCCTTCGCCCGCGAGCTGCGCGCACGTTACAAGCTGCCGGTGGTGCTGGTGGACGAGCGCTCCAGTTCGGTCGAGGCCGCGCAGCGTTTCGCCGTGGACCGCGCCCAGGGGCGCAAGCGCAAGCGCGATGCCGCCGCGCTGGATGCCGTGGCCGCCGCGGTCATCGTCGAACGCTGGCTGGCCGCACCGCATGACGCCACGCATGTCGAGTGACCTGTTTGCTTCTTCCTCCGGGGCGAGGGATCGCGTTTGCGAACCACCGGTTCGCGCGATGCCGAGCGCGTCGGCACTTTGCCGACGCCGGGCGCGAAGCGGGGTGGCGCACAACAACGGATGAGGGTTCGTCGAAACCAATGGCTCTAGACCCCCAGCCTTCTTTCAACACGCACATTCCAAATCCCAACTCCGTGCCCGCCCCAGATCGGGGCGCCGCCTACCGCCACACCACGAGCACACCATGACCCAACTGGATTCCGATGGCCGCCTGCAGCACCTGCTGACCCTGGAGGGCCTGCCGAAAGAAACGCTGTGCCGCATCCTCGACCGTGCCGGTGCCATCCGCGACACCGCGCTGGGCCGCACGCAGAAGCGCAGCACGTTGGCCGGGCGCACGGTGTGCACGTTGTTCTTCGAGCCCTCCACACGCACCCGCAGCTCGTTCCAGATTGCGGCCCAGCGCCTGGGCGCGGACGTGGTCAACTTCGATGCGTCCACCTCGTCGGCCCGCAAGGGCGAGACGGCGCTGGACACGCTGCGCAACCTGGAAGCCATGGGCGTGCGCGGCTTCATCGTGCGCCACCCGGATGACGGCGCCGCCGAAATGCTGGCCCGGCACGCGCACGAGGACACCATCGTCATCAATGCCGGCGACGGCCGCGCCTCGCATCCCACCCAGGGCCTGCTGGACATGCTGACCATCCGCCAGGCCAAGGGCCCGGATTTTTCCAAGTTGAAGATCGTGATGGTCGGCGACATCCGCCACTCGCGCGTGGCCCGTTCGGACCTGCAGGCGCTGCGCACCCTGGGCGCCACCGACGTCACCTTGTGTGCGCCGGACAGCCTGCTGCCCGATGCGACGGTCTGCGCCGGCTGCAGGACCACCGGCGACTTCGACGCCGCGCTGAAGGATGCCGACGTGCTGATGATGCTGCGCCTGCAGCGCGAGCGCATGGAAGAAGGCCTGGTGACCTCGCTGGAGGACTACCACCGCGACTATGGCCTGACCGCAGAGCGCCTGAAGCGGGCCGCGTCCGATGCGGTCGTGCTGCACCCGGGGCCGATCAACCGCGGCGTGGAGATCACCGACGAGGTGGCCGATGGCCCACAGTCGCTGGTCCTGCGCCAGGTGGGCAATGGCGTGGCCATCCGGATGGCGGTGCTGGAAACGCTGCTGGGCTGAGTGCGCACGCGGTGGTCGACGCATCACGGTCGAAGGGCGCGGCACGGCTGACGCTGCGCCTGCCGCGCCTGGACGAAGAAGCCGAATTCCAGCGGGCGCTGGCGGCCACGCCTGGCGCCACGCTGGATTTCATGCAGTTCCATCGCCAGGGGATGTCGCTGCCGGAATATCTGGCAGTGCTGGGCGATGCGCGTGCCGGCGTGGGCCTGCCGCCGGGATTCGTGGCGACCACCTTCCTGCTGGCCTTCGACCGCGAGCGCATCGTCGGCCGGCTGTCGCTGCGCCACGAGCTCAATGCCTTCCTTGCCCACGAAGGCGGGCATATCGGCTATGCGGTGGTGCCGGAATTCCGCAACCGGGGCTTTGCCACCCAGATCCTGCAGCAGGGCATCGTCCTAGCGGCACGCGAGCTGGGGCTGCGGGCGCTGCTGCTGACCTGCGACGAGGGCAACATCGCCTCGGCCAAGGTGATCGAGCGCAACGGCGGGGTGCTGGAAAATGTGGTCGCTTCGGCCACGCCCGGCATCCGGAAGCGCCGGTACTGGATCCAGGTGCCGGCGCGTGCCCGCGTCGGTCTGCCGTAGGTCGGGGCCACGCCTCCGACGCACGATCCCACGGCTATCCCGCGCGTCGGCCACGTGGGGCCGACCTACCCGGCCATCTAGCCCAAACGACCCATGCGCTGACGATTCTGCAAGGTAGGATTCCAATTCTCCTTCGCCGCATCGGAATCCCTGCGCCCATGAACCCGTTCCATCGCCGCGGACTGCGCGGCTCGGCCTTGTTGTTGTCATCGTTCGCCTGCGCCGCCATCGCCATGCCGGCCACGCCGCCCACCACGTCGCAGGATGCAGGCTTCAACCCGATCGAATTCTTCGGGCCGCTGAAGCTCGACGCCCCGGCCAACGCGATCCGCGGCGGTGGCGGCAAGCCCGGTCCGCTGTTCTGGCAGAACCGGGCCAATTACGACCTGCACGCCACCATCGACCCGGCCACCCAGACGCTGACCGGCGAAGAGACCATCACCTACACCAACCGCAGTCCCGATGCGCTGGACGTGCTGTGGCTGCAGCTGGACCAGAACATCTACCGTGCCGATTCGCGCGCGGCCTCGGCGCGTTCGCCGCGTCCGGGCCGCACGCCGCAGTACAGCGCCGGCGTCGAGATCGCCAGCGTGGAAGTGGAGCAGGGCGGCAAGCGCGGCAAGGTCCAGTTCCTGGTCGACGACACCCGCATGCGCGTGGACCTGCCGACCGAACTCAAGGCCACCGATGGCAGTCTCAAGCTGCATGTGCGCTATCGCTACACCGTGCCCGGCACCTGGGGCGGACGCACCGCGATCACCCCGACCAAGAACGGTGACATCTACGAGATCGCCCAGTGGTACCCACGCATGGCGGTCTACGACGATCTGCGTGGCTGGGATACCCAGCCCTACCTGGGATCGGAGTTCTACCTGGAATACGGCGATTTCGACTACGCCGTGACCGTGCCGTGGGACTACATCGTGGCCGGCTCCGGTGGCCTGACCAATGGCGATGAGGTGCTCACCGCGGCCCAGCGCACGCGCCTGAAGCAGGCACAGGCCAGCGACAGGGCGGTGATGATCCGTACGCCGGAAGAGGTCGCCGATCCGTCCTCACGCCCCAGCCGCAGCGGCACCAAGACCTGGCGTTTCCACATGGACCACACCCGCGACGTGGCGTTCGCCGCCTCGCCGGCGTTCGTGTGGGATGCGGCGCGCATCAACCTGCCCGAGGGCAAGCAGTCGCTGGCCATGTCGGTGTACCCGGTGGAAGGCGCCAGCAACTGGACCCGCTCCACCGAGTACGTCAAGGGCGCCATCGAGCACTTCTCCAGCAAGTGGTACGCGTATCCGTGGCCGGCGGCAGTGAACCTGGGCGGGCATGGCGCAGGCATGGAATATCCGGGCATCGTGTTCGACGGCTACGAGGACAAGGACGACAAGCTGTTCTGGATCACCGCGCACGAACTGGGCCATGGCTGGTTCCCGATGATCGTCGGCTCCAACGAGCGCCGCCATGCGTTCATGGATGAGGGCTTCAATACCTTCATCGACGTCTACGCCTCCGATGCGTTCAACAACGGCGAGTACGCGCCCAAGCGCGACGGCGAATATGCGCCCAAGGGCGGCAACCCGGTCGATGAGATCCTGCCGGTACTGGCCGACAAGGACGCACCGACCCTGATGCACATCGCCGACGGCACCTCGGAGAAGTACCGCCATCCGGTGACCTACTTCAAGGGCGCGCTGGGCCTGGTGCTGCTGCGCGAGCAGATCCTGGGACCGGAACGTTTCGACCCGGCGTTCCGCAAGTACATCGCCACCTGGGCCTACAAGCACCCGGATCCATCGGACTTCTTCCGCTTCATGGAAAGCGAGTCGGGCGAAGACCTGTCGTGGTGGTGGCGCGCCTGGTACTTCAACAACTGGCAGCTGGACATGGGCATCAGCTCGGCCCGCTACGCCGACGACAGCCACAAGAGCATCGTGGTCTCGCTGGAAAGCCGGCAGAAGATGGTGATGCCGGCGACCCTGCGCATCGACTACACCGACGGCAGCCATGAAAACCGCCGCATCCCGGTCGAAGCCTGGATCCAGCGCAGCGCCCCGGACCTGGGCTTCCCCACCACCAAGCCGGTGGCCAGGGTGACGCTTGACCCGGACCACACGCTGCCCGACGCCGATCGCGGCAACAACAGCGCCAGCATCGGCGGCTGATGGAACAGAAGGCGGATGTCGCAGGACAACCGCCTTTTTCCGAGATGCAACAATCGTGGCCATCGTAGCCCGGGTAAGGCCACGGGCCGCACCCGGGGAGCTACCTGAAAGCCAAGTAGTGCATTTCCGGGTCGCCCCGGGTGCGCTTCGCTTACCCGGGCTACGTGGCGCAGTTCGTCGCGCTTCCCGGTACGCACCGCGTTGTAACGTCTCGCGTCAGGGCAACACCTTTCGCGCCTGCGCCTGGCTGACCAGCCGCGCCGCATCGCGCGACAGCAGCAACCGCTCGGCGACCAGTCCATCGGCCGCCTTGCGCACTGCCTGCACGTAACCGGCCTGCGTGCCGTACAGCGATTCCAGCGATGGGCGCGTGTCGCCGGCCGCCTTGCGCGCCGCCTCGGTGGCATGGAAGGGGATGTAGCTGCCGCTGAGCATCGACAGGTCGACGATGCCCGGGCGTGCGACATAGTCGAACTCCACGCTGGTGCCCAGCGGTGCCAGCGCCTCGACGCTGTGCACGCCGGCGATGCCGATCCCGGTGTGTGGGTCGACCTGCGGCACGCGTGGCACGTACACACGGCCAGTGTCGCGCGGCGGCAGCACGGTGGCGATGCCGGACTCGTCGTGCGCGTCGTACTGCGGGCCGAAATCCAGCAACGTCATGCGGTTCACCCGCGCCAGGTAATCGAACGCTGGGATCGGTCTCGGCGTTCCATCCACCGGCCAGAACACGCCGCGCATCACCGGGAACTTCACCGCTTCCGGCGCCACCAGGGTGCCGTCGGCAACCCTCGGAATGCGGCTGTCCGGCGGTGGCGTACCCTTGACCACCCAGTCCTCCAGCGCCACCCACAGCGCGCGGAAGGTGTCGTTGGAGTGCACCACCGTGCCGCGCGGATACAGGTCCTGCTCCGGATCCCAGCGGATGCTGTCGGTGCCGCCCGCGCCGCCATGCTGGGCACCGGCGTAGTAGTAGATACGCGCGTTGTCCGGCTGCTCCAGGTCGTGCTGTCCGCTGGCATCGCTGAGCACCGGCGCGCCCTGCAGCTGCCAGAACTCGGTGCCGGACAGCCCCAGGAAGAATTTCGGGCAGGTCTGCGTGGCCGCGCAGCGCGCCATCAATCCACCGCGTTCGCCGGTCAGCCCGTCCACGTAGTCCGGCGCCAGGGCGCGTGGCGCCATCTGGCCGAACGCGGTGCGGTCGGTGCGCAGCCCGCCGCCGCTGCCGGGTACGGCAAAGCGCGCATTGACGTTGGTCAGGCGCGCGGCCACCTGCGCATAGATGCCGTCGAACACCTTCGACCCATCGCGCGCCTGGTTGAAGCCCAGGTGCATGAAGGTCTTCATCAGGTTGCCCGACTGCGAGGTGCCCTCGGCCAGCGCGTAGCGGATATGGCCGGCCAGCGGATTGGCGTGGCCCGCAGCGTCGGCGGCATCCTTGCGGAAAAAGCTCACCACATCGCGCAGCGCCGCCAGGCCGATGCCCATCACCTTCGGGTCCTTGGCCACGTACACCACTTCATAGACGTACTGCGGGTCGAAACCGCTGCGCACGCAGACGCTGGCCGGATCCGGCGTGCCGGGGAACGGATGGGCTCCGTCGCATTTTGCGAAGGCCCAGTCGCGTGCGGCGATCGGCCGGCGTGCATCGCCTTCGTTGATGCGCCGGGTCAACGCGTAGCCGGGCGTTGCGGTGTCAAGGCTGGACGGCGCGTACGGCAGCATGCCGTTGTTGAACGCGCCGCCGGGCAGCGGCAGCGACGGCGTGGCGCGTTCGGGGATCAGCTCGGCCCGATACGGGCCGGTGATCGACGAACCATCGGCGTTGTGCGCCAATGGCACGGTCAGCGTCAAACGTTGCGTCGAGGACTTGGGCACGTCGCCCTGCCAGGCGGCGTACAACAGCACCGTGCCGCGTTCGAAGTACACCGCGTCGCCTGGGTTCTTCGCCGGATCGACGAAGGTCAGGATATTCCCCCGGTTGGGCGCGTCATAGCGCATCACGCCACTGGCCTTGCCCATGTCCTTGGGCTTGAGCATCACGAACTCGGACGCGTACTCCAGCATGCCGCGCGCGTTGCGGTCGGCCAGCGCCAGGTCCTGGATGATCGCGTTGTGCGGGTCGGCCGGATCGACCTCGCCACGGATCACGCCGGTGAGCTGTTCGTAGCCGCCGACCGCGCCCCAACTGCCGGGGACATCCTGGGTGGAGGTGATCTCGAGCGTAATCCTGGGGTCGACCGCAGGATGCGGTGCTTTCGCCAGTGCCTGGACCGACGCGGAGGCCAGCAGCGCCAGCAACAGCACGCAGCGTGCAATACGTTTCATCGATGCCTTCCCTTCAAGGTTCCACTGGCACAAACGCCAGTGATCTCAGAGCTTAGCAATGCAGCCGGATTGCCCGATGCACCGCATCGCGCTCAGCCCTTGGCCTGTACCCGCTGGGCGAACATGCCGCTGGCGAAGTAGGCCAGCAGTTCGGCATGCGGGCTGTTGGGGGCAAGCTGGGCGACAGCGCTGCGGGCGGTTTCGGCCAAGGCTGCGGCCTCTTCGGCGGTGACCGCTTCGACCGTGTCCCACAGCGTGGCTTGCTGCTCTTCCAGCACATGCGCGGCCGACCACAGAGCGGCATGCTGCTCGCCGCTCAGGCCGATCATGGGCGTGGCGGCGTGCGGATCGGGCAGGGTGTCGGTCAGGTCGAGCGCGTACTGCAGGCTGCGCAGGGCGATTGCCGCCAGCGATTCGTCGCGCCAGGGCGCCACGACAGTAACCGGTGCGCGCGGCGGCACCAGCAGTTCACCAGCGATCAACGCATCGCGCACCGCATCGGGCGTGTGCTGGCTGGCCAGCACCGGACGCAGGCCCATGCGTGCGGCCTGGGTCAGGGTGGCGCGCTGCTCGGCGGGCAGGACGGCCAGCGAAGCGAGCAGGCCCGCCAGATAGCGGTCAGCCAATTCGGCCGCATGACGCAGGCGATCGGATGAAGCAGGCGAGGCAGCGGCCGCCGTCAGCGGCAGCAGGGGTTGGGCCTGCCAGAGGCATTTCGCGTAGCGGACCACGCACTGGGCAAGGTGCTTCATGAACTTCCGGAAAGACGGCGCAGACCAGACATGGCCCGCGAGGTGGGGCGCGGATTTTAGTCCGTCCCTACGTTACCTGCGCATCGTGCGTTGACCGGCGGTACAGGCATGACATTCAACGCACCGTTCCAGCGGCAGGTGACCGCGGCCAACCGGCGGCAACGCGTGATCTGGCGCGCCAGTGCGCACCGGCGAGCGCAGACCGAGTTCGCCGCGCGGGTGTACACGAAGCAAGACGTCGCCCACACACGACAAGGCCAACGCGAGGTTGGCCTGGGTGGACTGGGCTGTCAGCCCGTCTTGCGTGGAAAGGTGGTGCCGAGTTTTTCGATCTGTCCGCCGGCGCGTTCGAAGGCGTCCAGCTTGTCCTGAAGGATCTCGTGGGCGGCGCGCTTGTCCTCACGCGGCCGGGTGAAAAGGGTGTCCGGTGGCATGGCCTTGGTCGTGCGCAGTGTCGTCATGGGCGTCTCGTGCGGGTGCACTGCATCAATGCCATTGGCAGCGTCAGTCGGCCGTGAAAGCCGTCACAGGATGATGTGCCACTGCCGTTCCGATGTGCCATCAGCCGGCGAAACGTCAGCATCGGCCGGATCGATCGGCATACGCGCTGAAAGACCCAGCGGCTGGCGCGGCCTTACCGCCGTTGAGGCTGGTTATCAGCGATTGAGTCCGAGGTGCGGCTCGCGACCGCGGGATTTTCCTGCGTTGCTGGGCGGATCGTGGGGGGAGAGCCTGCCGCGGCAGGGGCCGCATCCCCATTACAGGCCCGTCGGCCAGGTTTCCGGAAGCGCGTGCTGATCGCCGGTGGACGAGGCGAACGGCGCCACGGCGCCAGTGGTATCGAACCACACATAGCCGTCGTACTGGCGCGCTGCGGCGGCGCGCATGTAGTGGCTCTGCAGCTCGGTGTCCGGGCGGTAGATCACGCCGATGAAGCGCTGCTGCAGCTCCTGCGTCAAGGCCTCGTCCAGGGCGGCATCGGAGCGTTCACGCAGGTCCAGCAGGAAGCGCGGCTGGCCGCTGTCGTGGCACAGCCGCTCCAGGCTGCCCTTGCGCGAGGGACGGACCTGCATGACCTGAGCGGGTTCGTCCCAGTTGTCGGCGGCCATCACGGTGCCGGTGTGGGTGCCGAAGCCGACCAGCGCGGCGGCCTCGCCGTGGGCGCTGCGCGCCAGCTGGCCCAGGTTGAGCTCGTCGCGGCGCTGGCCCATGTCGGTGTGGCGCGCATCACCGATATGCGAGTTGTGCGCCCAGACGATGCCCCTGGACTGCGGACCGTAGTGGTCCAGCAGCAACTGCAGGGTCTGGCCCATGTGCTCGTCGCGCAGGTTCCAGCTCTGCGCGCCGCCGTAGTACATGACCCGGTAATAGCGCTCGGCGCTGGCGACCAGGCGCGCGCTGTGGGCGGCATCGAGCAGGCCGTCGCTGGGGCCTTCCTCGCGCTGCAGGTGCTGTTGCAGCAGGTCCTGGTACTGGCGCACCACCGCGTCCTCGCAGGCCGAATAGCCGCGCGCCAGGGCCGCGCGGCCGTAGGTGGCCGGATCATGCTGCCAAGGAGTCAGGCAGCCATAGCGTTCGCGCGCCACCGCGGCGGCCTGTGGGTCCACCTTGTCCAGGTAATGCAGCACCGAGGCGATCGCCCCACGCAGGTTGTACAGGTCCAGGCCATGGAAGCCGAGCGCGCGCCGGTCGCCCCGGCGCGCGTTGAAGTCACGCATCCACTCGACGAAGCCGGCGAACTCGTGGTTGCGCCACATCCAGGTGGGAAAGCGCTGGAACGGCGCGCCTGCACCTGCGGACTGCGGCTGGTCGCGGATGTGCCGGTGGATGGCTGCGGCGTCGGGCCAGTCGGCTTCCACTGCGACAAAATCGAAACCGTGGTGTTCGATCAAGCGCCGCGAGATCGCCGCCCGGGCGCGATAGAACTCGCTGGTGCCGTGCGAACACTCGCCCAGCAGCACCACGCGGCAGTGGGCGTAGCGGTCGAAGGCCTCGGCGAAGGCGTCGTCCTCCGGCGCTGGCAGGGCGATCGCGGCGGCGGCGACGCGCTCGGGCACGGTGGTCGGGGTCTGCGGCGCGCGCGTGTCGGCGCGTTCGCCCGAGGCGGTCCAGCCGTGTGCACCGATCAAAGGCACGAAGCGCACCCCGCCCAGGTCTTCGTCGCGCCAGCGCCCGGGCCCGGTGCGCACGATGCGCTTGAGGGTCTGTTCGGTGCCGTGGCCGCCAACGGGGATGACCAGCCGGCCGCCGATCGCCAGTTGCTGCTTGAGCGCAGGCGGAACATCGGGCGAGCCGGCGGCGACCAGGATGGCGTCGAACGGGGCGTGCTCCTGCCAACCCTGGCTGCCATCGCCAATATGCACGTGCACCTGACGGTAGCCCAGCGCTTCCAGGCGCTTACGGGCCTGCTCGGCCAGGCTGGCGTGGCGTTCGATGGTGAACACCTCGGCGGCCAGTTCGGCCAGTACCGCCGCGGCGTAGCCCGAGCCGGTGCCGACCTCCAGCACGCGTGCGCCGGGCTGCAGTTGTGCGGCCTGGGCCATGAGCGCGACGATGTAAGGCTGGGAGATGGTCTGCCATTCGCCAATGGGCAGCGGGCTGTCGTCATAGGCGAATTCCTCCATGCCCGATGCGACGAAACGCTCGCGCGGCACCTTTTCCATGGCGTCCAGCACGTCGTGGTCGTGGATGTCGCGCGCCGCCAAGTGTCGCTGCAGCATGGTCTGGCGCTGTGCCTGCAAGGACATCGGATCGTCTCCCGAACGATGGCCAGCCGATGATCGGCGCAGCGCGGTTCAAGGGTCGTCGCGCGGGGCGCGCGATTTCCTTCACCCCTCGCTTATGGCGCGCACAGGTGGATCTGCCTGGTGACGGACATGGCGAGGCTTCGCCCCCGGACCCTCACCCGGCGGGAAAGGGGCTAACGGCATTGCGTTCTGCGGTGGGAGAGGGGCCAGGGACGTCGCGGCTGTTACCACGGTGTCAGGCGCCAGCCCGCGGGACTGACTTCCAGCCGCTGTTCCAGGCCGATGGCGTGCAGAAACGCCGCATCGTGCGAGACCACCAGCAGCGCACCGGGATATTGGCGCAGGGCGTGTTCCAGCGCCTGGGCCGCGTCCAGGTCCAGGTGGTTGGTGGGCTCGTCGAGCAGCAGCAGTTCGGCCGGGGTGTCGCGATAGAGCGCGTGGGCCAGGGCCGCCTTCAGCCGTTCTCCGCCGCTGAGCTGGCTAGCGGGCATGGTGGCGGTATCGCCGCTCAGGCCCAGCTGGGCCAGCTGCATGCGCACCTGGGCCTCGCGCGCCTGCGGGTTGGCGTCCAGCAGGTGTTGCAGTGGCGAAGTCTGCGCGGGAATCGCTGTGAGCCGCTGGTCCAGGTAGGCGAACGGCACCTGCACCGTGCCATGCCCGGACGCCGGCGCGATCTGCCCGGCCAGCACCTGCAGCAGCGTGGACTTGCCGCTGCCGTTGTCGCCAACCAGGCCGATGCGCTGGCGTCCGGTCATCACCAGGTCCAGCGCATGACCGCCGGCACTGCCGAATGGCAGCACCAGGTCTTCGGCGATGACCGCCCGGCGCTGCGAGGCGGCCGCCGGCAGCGGTGCGAACAGGGCGAGTGGGTCGCGGTGTTCGATCCGGCTGGCGGCCTCGCGCACTTCCTGCTGCAGGGATGCCAGGTTTTCGGCCTGCTGATGCAGGCGCTTGCCGGCGCTGACCTGGCTGCGCTGCTTCAATCCGCCGAGCAGGATCCTGGGCTGGTTGGCGTCGCGTCCGGCGCGGTTGGCGTGCGCCTGGCGGTGGTCCAGGCGTTCGCGCTGGGTGCGGGCCTCGGCTTCGGCGCGGCGGCGTTCGACCTTGGCGCGGTCCAGGGCATCGGCGGCGCGCTGCCGATCCTGATCGCGGGCGACGGCGTAGCTGTGGTAGCCGCCGTTGTGGTCCTGCAGGCCAAAGGCGGTGAGCGCTACGGTGCGCTGCATCGTGTCCAGCAGGGCGCGGTCGTGGCTGATGACCAGCAGACCGTTGGGCCAGTGCTGCAGGCGTTCGATCAGGGCCTCGCGCTGGCGGCGGTCCAGATGATTGGTGGGTTCGTCCAGGATCAGGAAATCCGGCTGCGCCAGCCACGCGCCCAGCAGCGCCACCCGGGTGAGTTCGCCACCGCTCAACTCGGCCGCGGGCTGGTTGGGCGACAGATGGCCCAGGCCGTGCTGTTCGAGCGCGTTGGCCAACGCCTGCGGCAGACCCCAGCGTTCGCCGACGGCGTCGAAATCGGCCGGATCCACGCTGCCGCTTTCGATCCGTGCAAGGGCATCCAACACCGGCTGCGCGCCCGCAACCCGGGCGACGCTGGCGCCGGCCGCAGGCGCGACCTGCTGCGGCAGGTAACACACGCTGCCCACGCGTAGGCAGCGTCCCGTACTGGGCGTGAGCTGGCCTGCGAGGATGCGCGCCAACACGCTCTTGCCGACGCCATTGCGGCCGACAAGCCCGGTCGGCCGTGCGTCGAATCGCAGGTCAAGATCGGTGAACAGCGGTCTGCCATCTGGCAGCAGAAAGGAAACGCTTTCCAGCGTCAGGGACACAGCAGTCATATGCACTCCAGCAATGCCATCCGCAGGGGATGGAAACGGTCAGGCCGTCAGATCGACGGCAGCGGCATTACTTGCGCATTGGCCCAGGTACCGGGTGTCACGAGGAGATGCGGAGAATTGTAGCAACGACATCCTGAGCGGTAGATGTGCCTGGATTGGTTTTGGTAGAGCGGAGCTTGCTCCGCTGAAGCTTTCGCGATGTGGCTGAAGAGCAGCGGAGCAAGCTCCGCTCTACATGAAGATGGGCGCTCAACGCAGCGCGATGCTCAAGGTATAGCGCGCCACTTCATCGCGGTCGGCCTGCGCGCGTGGCTGGTAGAGCTGGATGCGGTAGGTGCCTGGCACGGTGAGCAGGCCGCTGAAACGCTGGCTTTCGGCGTTCATGGCCGTATCTTCGCCGGGCGCGTACAGGTTGAGCGCGGCGTTGTTGCTGCCGGTGAGCTTGAGTTGGATGGCCTGGGCCATCTGCACCTGGACGATGTATTCGACGGTGACATCGCCGATGAGGGTGCCGCTGACCGTGGTGGACGTGGCGCCGCGTGCGAAGTGCACGGCGATCGGCGGCTCGCGCTGCGCCATCGCCAGCGGTGCGGCGAACAGGGCAGTCATCAGCGCAAATGTATGAAAGTGACGAATCTGCATGGCGAATCAGGGCAGCGGGCCGGTGCCAGTGCAGGCCAGGTCGGCCTGGTCCTGCCGCGAGAGCGTCGCCTGGTCGGTGCCCTTGCCGAAGAACGTATTGCCATTGGCATCGGCATAACGCATTCCGGAGCCGGAGCGCACATGCGGCAAGCTCAGAGTCCTGCCGTCGAACGTCAGATCGGCCTGGCCCTCGCCGTGAAAGGCTACGGTCAGCACGCTGTCTCCGCAGCGATAGCCATAGCGGGCAGTCACCGGTTGGCTGGCATCGGGCGCAGCGGGCAGCGACGGCGCGTGTGGTGCCGAAGCCGGAGGCGTGGCGACAGCCGGTGCCGTCACCGCAGGCGCGACCGGTTCGGTCGGCTGACAGGCGGCCACAAGCAGTAAAGGCAGGGCAGCGTAGACGGGACGCATGGCGATGGTCCTTGCGGAACAGGCGACCAGCCTACGCTGCCGGCAAGCGGCACGCATGCGCTTCGCAACAGCGCTGTTGCCATCCTCCATGTCGACTGCGATCAGGCCGAAGGTTGCGATGAGTCCTGCGAGGCCATCGCGAAAGGGCCGGACCCATCGCGCGCCGCCAACTGACGGGCGCGCGCATGTTGACCTGCCGCTTGCGACAATGTGGCCATCATCCAGGCGCCGTCACGAGAATCTGAATCCGCGGCGGCTTCCCTGTAATCGGATCAGTCAGGCAGGCCAGACATGAGCAGCACCCAATCCAATCTGCTGGGCACCTATCTGCGCGATCGCCGCGCGCGGCTGGATCCATCGGCGTTCGGTTTTTCCGCCACGCGCCGGCGCACGCCGGGCCTGCGCCGCGAAGAAGTTGCCCAGCGTGCCAACGTCAGCCCCACCTGGTACACCTGGCTGGAGCAGGGCCGCGGTGGCGCGCCGTCGACCGAGGTACTGGAGCGCATCGCCGGCGCATTGGCGCTGAGCGGGGACGAGCGTGAGCACCTGTTCCTGCTGGCCCAGCATCGTCCGCCAACGATGGACTACCGGCCCAGCCAGTCCATCAGCCCGCGGCTGCAGCGGGTGCTGGATTCGCTGAGCACCAGCCCGGCGCTGGTCAAAAACCTCACCTGGGACGTGATCGCCTGGAACCATGCCTCGACCGTGGTCCTGACAGATTACGGGCTGCTGCCGCCGGAAGAGCGCAACATCCTCAAGCTCCTGTTCTGCAGGCCGCATACGCGTCGCGGCTTGCCCAACTGGCAATCGGATGCGCGTTTTGTGGTGGCTGCGTTCCGCGCCGAAAGCGCACGCGCCGGTGCCGGCGCTGCCGCGCGCGTGGATGCGCTGGTGGCCGAGTTGAGCGAACGCAGTCCGGAGTTCGCCCAGCTGTGGAACGAGCGCGACGTGCGCACCCATGGCGAGGGCACCAAGCACATCGACCGGCCGGGGACCGGTCCGATCGCGATGGATTACTCGTATTTCGCTGTCGATAGCCAGCCCGACCTGGGCATGATCATCTACACGCCGGCAACCGCGCAGGACCGCGCGCGGATCGAAACCCTGCTGCAGGCCGGCGCGCACCGTGAGTGAGCCGCGATCGACGGGCGTGCTGCCGCGGCCAGTGGCGACTGACTGACTACGCATCGCAGTCCAGCGCGGCATGTGACTGCATGCTCGGGGCGATCGCGAAAATCGAGCCGCGCGCAGGCGTGCCAACGCTAGCGATGTTCCAGTGCCGTCAGATACAGGCGCAGGTCGAACTCCAGCTGGTGGTAGTCCGCGGCCATGTGGGTGCACAGCTGGTAGAAGGCCTTGTTGTGATCGCCTTCCTTCAGATGGGCCAGTTCGTGGACCACGATCATCTTGAGGAATTCGGCCGGCGCCTCGCGGAATACGCTGGCGATGCGGATCTCGCGGCTGGCTTTGAGCCTGGCGCCCTGCACCCGCGATACGGTGGTATGCGTGCCCAGCGCGTGCTTGAGCACCTGCAGCTTGCTGTCGTAGATGACCTTGTGCAGCGGCTGGGCCGAGCGCAGGTAGCGCTCCTTCAGTGCTTGCGTGTAATCGTAGAGCTGGCGGTCGGTGCGCACGACATGGGGCTGGCCATAACGCCTGGCCACGGTCTCGCCGAGCTTGCCCGCATCCAGCAGGGCGCGGACCTGCGCCTGGATATGTTCGGGATAGCCGGCGATGTATTTCAGCGTGCTCACCGCGTCAGTCTAGCGGGCATGCCTGGATTCCTCGTGGCCGCCGCTGTCCAGCGGCCGCGGGGGAACCGGCGCCAGCCGCGACAGGCCAGGCGCCAGGTCGGGCGATCAGCTGCCCTTGTGTTCCAGTGCCTTCACCGCGTCCAGGGTTTCCTGCACGTGCTGCTTCGGATTGAGGTCCGAGTAGGCGTGGGCGACGGTGCCGCCGGCGGTGATCACGTACGAGGTGCGGTTGGACCAGCCCGGCTTGGCCGGCAGCAGCGCGTCGTATTCCTTGGCGATGGCGGCATCGGCGTCGGCCGCCACGGCGAACTTGCCGCCGCAGGTCTCGGTGTTCTTGGAGAACTCGGCCAGCTGGTCGGTGTTGCCGGCGGTCACGCCGATCACGGTCGCGCCATGGGCCTTGAAGTCATCCACCGCCTCGGAGAACAGGTGTGCTTCGAGATTGCAGCCGGAGGTGTTGGCTGCCGGAAAGAAGTACACCACGACCGGGCCTTTCTTCAGTGCGTCGGCCAGGTCGAAGGTGAATGGCTTGCCGGCCAGGTAGGCCGGTGCGCTGAACGCGGGCGCCTTGGCACCGTCCTTCAGTGCGGCCGAGGCGGTGGAGGCAAGGGCCAGCGTGCCGGCCAGGCCGAGAGCGGCAATCCTGAACATCGATTTCATGCGGGGACTCCTGACGGGATGAGGCTCCTTATACGCCAGTTGCCGGCGCATCGTCCGTACCGCGCTGCCATCCCGGCCCGCACCACTTCGTCGCACCGTGGCTGGCAGACCGAGGCTGCAGAGCGCCGCGCCCTGCGAACCGGTATCGTGGCGCGCTTTCCGCCTTCAGCGTGCCTTTCGATGTCCAGCGCCTCCCGCGATTCCGCCCTTTCGCTCACGCCCACGCCGGGGCACGCGCTCAAACCGCGCCAGCTGATCATGATGGGCCTGGGCAGTGCGATCGGCGCCGGCCTGTTCCTGGGCTCGGGCGTGGGCATCCAGGCGGCCGGCCCGGCAGTGCTGGTGTCCTACCTGGTGGCCGGCGCGCTGGTGATCATCGTGATGAACGCGCTGGGCGAAATGGCCGCGGCCAAGCCGGCCAGCGGTGCGTTTTCGGTGTACGCGGCCGATGCGATGGGCGCCACCGCCGGCGCCACGGTCGGCTGGCTGTGGTGGCTGCAGCTGGTGATCGTGATCGCGGCCGAAGCGGTCGGCGCGGCCGGCCTGCTGGCCAGCGTATGGCCGGGCCTGCCGGTATCGGCCGCGGCGCTGGTGTTCATGGCCGTGTTCACCGCGATCAACCTGATGGGCGTGCGCAACTTCGGCGAGTTCGAGTTCTGGTTCGCGATCCTCAAGGTGGTGGCGATCCTGGGCTTCATCGCGATCGGGGTCGCGCTGCTGGCCGGCTGGCTGCCGGCGGTGCCCTCGCCGGGGCTATCCAACTTGGTGGCCAACGGCGGCTTTGCGCCCAATGGGCTGGCCGGTATCGGCGCGGCCCTGCTGGTGGTGGTATTCGCCTTCGGCGGCACCGAGATCGTGGCGGTGGCCGCGGCCGAGACCGACGATCCCTCGCGCAGCCTGGCGCGCGCGATCCGCACCGTGGCCTGGCGCATCCTGGTGTTCTACATCGGCTCGCTGAGCGTGATCATCGCGGTGGTGCCGTGGACCAGCCCGGCGCTGAGTTCGCCGTTTGCGGCCGTGCTGCAGGTCGCAAACATTCCCGGTGCCGCTACGGCAATCACGCTGATCGCGGTGATCGCGCTGCTGTCGGCGCTCAACGCCAATCTGTACGGCGCCTCGCGCATGATCCATTCGCTGGCCCAGCGCGGCGAAGCGCCACGGCCGCTCGCGGCGGTCAGCACCAACGGCGTGCCGTGGCTGGCGGTGATCGCCAGCGTGCTGTTTGGATTTGTCGCCGCGGTGCTGGAGCTGATCTATCCCAACCGCGTGCTCAACGTGCTGCTCAACATCGTGGGCGCCACCTGCCTGCTGGTCTGGACGATCTCGCTGCTGTCCCAGCTGATCCTGCGCGCGCGTGCCGGCCGTGCTGGCACGCCGCTGCCGTTCCGCATGCGTGGGTATCCAGTCCTGACCCTGCTGGGTCTGGCGGTGCTGGGGGTGATTTTCGTGCTGCTGGTGATGACGCCGGGCACGCGCATGCAGTTCGTGTCGATGGCGATCCTGACCGCGGTCATCGCCGTGATCAGCGAAACGGCGCGCCGCGTCCGCCGCGCACGCGCCTAGCGGGTGTCCGCGGCGATAGCGATCGCCGCCTGGTGTGGCAGCCGACGGGGTAGGCAACGCCTCGTGCTCAGTTTCAAGGCCGTGGCTGGGAATGCCGGACGGCAGGCCCTGGTCTACAGCGGTGCAGATGTCGGACCGGGCCCGATGATTGACGTCGTTTCGGCGGAAGGCTGGGCGCTTTGCGTGAGCTGCTGCTGGATATAGTCCAGTTCGTTCAACGCGGTCTGGTTGTCCGGTTCCAGCAACAGCGACTGCTGGTACATCTCGCGTGCGCCAGTCAGGTCGCCGAGTTCGATCAGGGAATACCCAATGCCGCGCAGCGCCATGGGCTTGATATAGGCCGATTCGGGATGGCGCTTGGCAAGATCCAGCGCGGTGTTGTACGACGCCAGCGCCTCGCGGCTGCGGCCCAGTCCATTGAGCACGAATCCGCGTTCGACATGCGCCGAAGGATCATAAGGGCCGACCTCGATGGCGACATCCAGGTAGGTGAGCGCCTCCTGCATGCGCCTGGCGCCTGCCAGCATGAAGCCGGTCTGCTGGTAGGCGCCGGCGCACGCGATGTCCAGCCATTCGGTGGGCTGGCCTCTGCCTGGCCCGTCCATGTATTGCTCATATTCGCGCCGGCTGGAAAAGCTCAGTGCGCGACGGCCGGGCTGCAGGCGCTGTGCGTCGCAGTAGGCGATGGCCCTGTCCAGCAGCGGTTTCGCGCTGGCGATATCACCTTTGAGCAAGGCCTGGGTCGCCCTGCCGACATCGCTGCGGTAGATATAGCCAGTGGCCGGTTCGGCCGCGTAGTACTGCCTGGTCTCCACCACATTGGCCTGCGCGCTCGCCTCGCTGGCCAGGCCGGACAGGAGTAGCAGGCCGATACCACCGCACATGATTCCTTTCATGTTCGAACTCCGGGGTCAGGCGGCGCAGCGCCGCACGGCGCAGCTTGCCTCAACGGCGCCGTTGCGCAAACAGCCAGGCCCAGAGCGCCGGATCGGCGGAGGCGGCATTCCAGGCGTTGTGGTTGCCCTGCGGGTATTCGGTGTAGCGCACGGGCGTGCCTGCATCGGCGAGGGCCTGGACCAGGCGGTGGTCGGCCCGGGTGGACACCACGTCGTCCAGCGCGCCGTGAACATCCAGACGACTTTGAATGCGCTCTACAGCAGGACCAGCGTGGCCAGGCCGAGAAAGGTGAAGAAACCCATCGAATCGGTGATGGCGGTCAGGAAGATGCCGCTGGCCAGCGCCGGGTCGAAGCCGAAGCGCTTGAGCGTCAACGGGACCAGCACACCGGCCAGCGCGGCAAGCAGCAGGTTGAGGGTCAGCGCGGCGGCGATCACCAGCGACAGGCCGGGATTGTGGAACCACAGCAGGACGATCGTGCCCAGCACCACGCCGAGGACCACGCCGTTGAGCAGGGCCACGCGCACTTCCTTCCACAGCAGGGTGCGGGCGTTGGAGGCGCCGACCTGGCCCAGCGCCAGGCCGCGCACCATCAGCGCCAGCACCTGCGTGCCCGCGTTGCCGCCGAGGCCGGCGACGATCGGCATCAGCACCGCCAGGGCCACCAGCTTGTCGATGGTGCCTTCGAACTGGCCGACCACGCTGGAGGCGACGAAGGCCGTGCACAGGTTGACCGACAGCCAGGCCAGGCGCCGCCGCATGGCCCGCCACACCGGCGAGAACATATCCTCGTCCTCGTCCAGGCCGGCGGCACTCATCGCCTGGTGCTCGGCCTGCTCGCGGATGATGTCGACCACGTCGTCGATGGTGATGCGGCCGATCAGGATGTTGTTGTCGTCCACCACCGGCGCCGAGACCCAGTCGTGGTCGGAGAACTGGCGCGCAACCTCGTCCGAACTCTCGTCGACGTCGATGGCCGGCTGCTCGTCGTCGATCAGCCGGTTGATCGGCGTGGTGTCCTCATGGGTCACCAGCGACGCCAGCGAGACCCGGCCCAGGTACTGGCGGCGGCGGCTGACCACGAACAGGTGGTCGGTGTGGTCGGGCAGTTCGCCGCGCAGGCGCAGGTAGCGCAGGACCACTTCGATGTTGACGTCGGCCCGCACGGTGACCACGTCCGGGTTCATCAGGCGGCCGGCCGAATCCTCCGGATAGGACAGCACCTGCTCCAGGCGCTCGCGGTTCTCGCGGTCCATCGACTTGAGGACCTCGTCGATGACCGTATCGGGCAGGTCTTCGACCAGGTCGGCCAGGTCGTCGATGTCCAGGTCTTCGACCGCGGCGATGATCTCGTCCGCGTCCATCTCGGCCAGCAGGCCTTCGCGCACTTCCTCGCCGACGTGGACCAGCACCTCGCCGTCGTCTTCGGGATCGACCAGGCCCCACACCACCTCGCGCTTGCCCGGCGGCAGCGATTCGAGCAGGTTGCCGATTTCGGCCGGGGAGAGGGTGTTGACCAGGCGCCGTACCGGCCCCAGACGACCGCTGTCCAGTGCGTCGGATAACAGACGCAGCTGCCGCGCGGTCTTGTCGTGGCGGACGGCTTCTGCCATGCGCGTGTCCCCTGTGCGATCGGTGGAAGCACCGCTTCGCCGAAGGACGATGCGCTGCAGATCAGGTGTTCATCCACGCATTATCGCCCCCGCTGCCGGGAAAGGACACCCTGCGCCGCACACGCCATACAGGGTGCACGCGTCGCTGCGACGACGTGTCGCGCCTCAGCTGCCGGCGCGTGTCAGCCAGCGCTCGATGCCAGGCCGGTCGCGGGCCTTGAGCAACTTGCCGGCCGCGCCCAGCAGCTTGCCCCGGTCGTGGCCACGGATGGCCCGGCGCAGTTCCAGCATGTTGGAAGGGTGCAGGCTGAAATGCTCCAGCCCCAGGGCGAGCAGGATCGGCGCCATGGCCGCATCGCCGGCGATCTCGCCGCAGACGGTGACCTGCTTGCCATGTTCGCGCCCGGCGCGCAGGACCACATCCAGCAGGTGCAGCAGGGCCGGGCGAAGCGGCGAATAGAGTTCGCCCAGCGCGTCGTTGTTGCGGTCGGCGGCCAGCAGGTACTGGACCAGGTCATTGGTGCCGACCGACAGGAAGTCCACCAGGTCGATGAAGTGCTCCACGCAGATCGCTGCGGCCGGCACTTCGATCATCGCCCCAAGCGGGACCTCCGCGGCGATCTCGTGGCCTTGGCTACGCAGCTGTGCGGTCAGGCGCTTGAGCCGTTTGCGCACCTGGACCAGCTCCTCGCGCACGCTGACCATCGGCACCAGCACGCGCACCGGACCGTAGCCGCTGGCACGCAGGATCGCGCGCAGCTGGGTATCGAACACATCGCCGTGGGCCAGCGACAGGCGCACGCCGCGCAGGCCCAACGCAGGATTGTCTTCGCCACGCAGGGCCAGGCCGGTGCGGTCGGCCTTGTCCGCGCCCAGGTCCAGGGTGCGGATGGTCACCGGACGGCCGCTCATGCCCAGCACCACGTCGCGGTAGGTGCGGAACTGTTCGTCCTCGTCCGGCAGTTCCTTGCGTTGCAGGAACAGGAATTCGGTGCGATACAGGCCGATGCCGGCCGCGCCCAGCGCATGGGCCTGGGCCACGTCGGCGCGCGACTCGGCATTGGCGTGCAGGGCGATGTCCACGCCGTCGCGGGTGCGCGTGGGCTTGCTGCGCAGGCGGCCAAGCTCGCGCTGCTCGCGCGCGGCATCCTTCAGGCGCTGGCGGTAGTCGCGCAGGTCCTTGGCCGACGGATCGACCACCACCTCGCCGCTGTCGCCATCGACGATCAGCGCATCGCCATCATTGATCCTGGCCAGTGCCTGGGTGGCACCGACCACCAGCGGCATGTGCAGGCTGCGCGCCAGGATGGCGCTGTGCGAAAGGGCGCTGCCGGTGGAGGTGACCACCGCGAGCACACCCTGCGCCTGCAGCTGGGCCAGCTCGGAGGGGGCCACGGTTTCGCTGACCAGGATTTCGCCCGCCAGGCCCTCGGCATCGGCGGCGCGGCTGTGCAGGTGCGCATGGATGCGGCCGATCACATGGTCCAGATCGTCCATGCGGCTTTTCAGGTAGGCGTCGTCCATGTCCTGGAACACCGCGGCCAGGCGGTCGCGCTGCAGGCGCAGGGCGTAGTCGGCGCCATAGCGGCCCTTGCGGATCAGGTCGTCCAGCCCGTGCAGCAGTTCCGGATCGTCCAGCAGCAGCGCGTGCAGGTCGAGGAATTCGCCGACCTCGCGCGCCAGCGCGCCGTGCAGGCGCGCACGCAGGTCGTGCATTTCGGTGCGGGCCGCGGCCACCGCGGCATGCAGGCGGGCCAGTTCGTCATCGACCTCACTGGCGCGGATGCGCTGTTCGGCCACATCCAGCGCATGCGGCTGGCGGACGTGTGCACGTCCCAGGGCACTGCCGCGCGAAGCCCCATGGCCCTGCAGCAGTTTGCGCATCAGGGCGTGCCCACGCGAATGGGACAAACCGTGGAGACGGCCGCGTCGAACGAGAACGTGCCGCTCCTACGACGGCATTTCCTGCCGTCCACGCTCCTAGCCTTCCTCGTCGAAACGGCGCTCGAACAACGCTTCGATGGCATCCATGCAGGCGGCTTCGTCATCGCCGTCGGTGCGCACGGTCACGGCCGTGCCCTGGCCGGCGGCAAGCAGCATGACGCCCATGATGCTCTTGGCGTTGACCTGGCGCCCCTTGGCGGCCAGCGTCACATGGCTGCGGAAAGGCGCGACGGCCTGTACCAGCTTGGCGGTGGCGCGGGCGTGCAGGCCCAGTCGGTTGGTCACGATGAGATCACGTTCAAGCATCGTCGAGAATGGCTCCGTTTCGAGTGCCGGCCGCAGCGGTGGCCGGGAGTTCGTCCAGTCCCTGTTCCGGATAATTCATCACCCGCAGCAGCATGGGCAGGCTCAGCGCCGACACCCGACGCACCGGCGTGCCCAACCGCGCGACCTTGCCCGCCAGGTTGCTGGGCGATGCGCCATACACGTCGGTCAACACGAGCACGCCATTGCCGTCGTCCACGCGCCGCAGCGCGGCAGAGGCCTGCGGCAACAGTGATTCAAGGTCGGCGTCGAGTGGGACCTCGAACGCCTCGGCCTTGAGCGGCAGGTTGCGCAGCAGGCCGCGCGCCACCGCCAGGAGCGATGAACCGATGCCGGGATGGGTGATGAGCAGAACGCCGCAGGTCATGGTGCAACGTTAACAGAGCGATGCTGCATGCATCGACCCATATGCGCGGGTTTCTCCATCCCGCCTCGCAATTGATGTGTGGCGTGCGCCGCAGGAAACGCTTGCAGTACCCGGCGCGTGTTCAGTCCAGTTCGCGATGGAAGGTGGCCACCTGTTCCCAGCCCTGGGTGCGGGCATGCTCAGCCAGGCGTTCGGTCAGATAGACCGAGCGATGCTTGCCGCCGGTGCAGCCGAAGGCGACGGTGACGTAGCTGCGGGTTTCGCCGCGCAGGCGTGGCAGCCAGGTGTCGAGAAAATCGTTGACCTGGGCCACGTAGCGCTGGACGTCCTCGTGCGCATCCAGGTATGCGCGGACCGGGCCGTCGCGTCCGGTCAGCGGCCGCAGGTCCGGCTGCCAGTGCGGATTGGGCAGCACGCGCGCGTCGAACACGAAGTCCGCATCGCCGGGCACACCGCGCCGGTAGGCGAAGGACTCGAACAGCAGCGAGGGCGCATCGCCACGTTCGAAGGCGAATTCGCCGACCACCCGGCGGCGCAGCTGGTGCACGTTGAGCTGGCCGGTGTCGATCAGCACATCAGCTTCCAGGCGCAGCGGCTGGGTCAGCTCGCGTTCGCGCGCGATCGCCTCGGGCAGCGACAGGCCGCTGTGGCTCAGGGGATGGCGACGGCGGGTATCGGAGTAGCGACGCAGCAGCACCTCGTCTTCCGAATCGAAGAACACCAGCTTGGCTTCCAGGCCCAGCTTGGCCACCGCGGCGCGCCACTGGGCCAGCTTGGACAGGTCGCTGTGGCGGGCGCGCACATCGATGCCCACGGCCACCTTCTGCGACAGGACGTGCTCGCGCATCAGGCTGCGGATGAAGTCCGGCAGCAGCTCCACCGGCAGGTTGTCGACGCAGTAGTAGTCCAGGTCCTCCAGGGTCTTGAGCGCGACCGACTTGCCCGAGCCGGACAGGCCGCTGACGATCAGGACGAACGGCGGCTGCTGGCCCTTGCTTTCGGCCGGTGCGTCTTCGGCGCCGGCATTCATGGCGTGCTGCGCTCAAGCAGGTTGCTGTGGCGGGCGATGAACATCGCCGCCGGGTCGATGCCCTTGGTGCGCAGGATGTGCAGGCGCGTGGCTGCTTCGGTCAGCACGGCCAGGTTGCGGCCGGGCATGACCGGCAGGGTGATCAGCGGCACGTCCAGGTCCAGCACGTGGCGGCTGCCCGAATCGCCGGTCAGGCGCTCGTAGCCATGCGCGGTCGGTTCGGTCATCGGCCGGGTCAGGTGCACGATCAGGCGCAGGTACTTGTTCTTCTTCACCGAGGTGTCGCCGAACATGTCGCGCACGTTGAGCACGCCCAGGCCGCGCACTTCCAGCAGGTCCTGCAGCAGTTCGGGACAGGTGCCGTCCAATACGTCCGGCGCGATCTGGGTGAACTCGGGCGCGTCATCGGCGACCAGGCGATGGCCGCGGGTCAGCAGTTCCAGGGCCAGCTCGCTCTTGCCCGAGCCCGCCTCGCCGGTGATCAGCACGCCGATCGAATAGATCTCCATGAACACCCCGTGCAGCGTCACCCGCGGCGCCAGGGTGCGGGCCAGGTGATAGGACAGGAAGTTCAGCAGTTCGTGGCCGCGGCGCGGCGAGGACCACAACGGGGTTTCCGATTCCTCGGCCGCCGCGCGCAGGTCCTCGGGGCAGGGCTGGTTCTTGCTGATCACCAGCGCCAGGGGCCGGTTGGCGACCATGCGTTCGATGGTTTCCCAGCGCTGGCGCGAGTCCAGGCCGTCCATCCAGGCCAGTTCCTCGGTGCCCAGGATCTGCACCTTGTTGGGATAGATGGCGTTGAGATAGCCGGCCAGCGAGGGGCGTCGATTTACCTTGCCGGTGGTGTCGATCTGGCGATTGCCGCCAGCACGGCCGGCGAGCCAGCGCAGGGCCAGCTTCTCCTTCATTTGGTCAAACAGCTCGCTGGCGGAGATGCTGGAATTCATGAGCTCACGGCCGGAGGGAACAGGCTGGATGATACGACGCGGCGATGGTCTGCCGAACCGCGTGGACGGCCCTGCGGAACGGCGCAGACGAAAACGGCGGCCCTGCGGCCGCCGTTGCTGATCGAATGAGGGCTTGAGCAGTCCTAGTCGGCGTTCTCGCCGCGCGGACCGCGCTGGCGGTCGATCTGCTTGCGCTTGTGCTTGAGCACCAGACGGTCGAGCTTGTCGGCCAGGATGTCGATGGCCGCATACATGGTCTGCGCGCCGGCATCGGCGTGCAGGGTGCGACCGGAGAGGTTGATGGTGGCTTCGGCCACGTAATCGGGCTTGGAGAATCCCAGTTGCGTGCGGCATTCGAGCGGCTGGTCGAAATGTCGTTCAAGGCGCTTGAGTTTCGTCTCGACGTACTCACGAAGTGCGGGCGTCACTTCGATGGTCTGGCCGTAGGTCTCGATTCGCATCGCTTGTCTCCTGCAGTGGTAGTTGCGTGGTTCGATTGGGACAAACCGGGCAGTGCGGGGTTCCTCGATGGCTCCTTTGGTTGGCGGTGGATGTTCAGTTGTCTGACCGGCTTCCCGCTTTGAAACTGGCAGGCGGCCGATGAACCACCCGTCAATGGCGGTGGTCAGGCCATCCGCACGCGCTCGTGCGAGGACAGGATGTCCATGGCTTCACGATACTTCGCCACGGTGCGGCGCGCCACCGGCACGCCTGACGATTTCAACAGGTCGGCCAGCTTGGCGTCGGACAGCGGTTTGCGCGGATTTTCCGCATCGATCAGCTTGCGGATCATCGACTGGATCGCGGTGCTGGAGGCCTCGCCGCCGCCTTCGGTGCTGACCCCGGACGCGAAGAACGCACGCAGCGGCAGGGTGCCGCGCGGGGTGCGCACGTACTTGCGGGCGATGGCGCGTGACACGGTGGATTCATGCAGGCCGACTTCGCCGGCGACCTCGCGCAGGGTCAGTGGACGCAGGGCCTGTTCACCAAATTCCAGGAACCCGGCCTGCTGGTGGATCAGGCAGCGGGTGACCTTGAGCAGGGTGTCGCCGCGCGCTTCCAGGCTCTTGAGCAGCCAGCGCGCTTCCTGCAGATGTCCGCGCAGGTAGCCGGCATCGGACTCATTGCACTGGCGGATCATCGATTCGTAGCCGCGGTGGATGGTGACCTTGGGCAGGTGCTGGCTGGCCAGGGCCGCACGCCACACGCCCTTCTGGCGCCAGACCACGCAGTCGGGCACGACGTAGGTGTCCTGGGTCAGCTCGCCGATCTGCACGCCGGGCTTGGGATCGAGCGAGCGCAGCAGGGCCACGGCTTCCTCGACGTCTTCCTGCGGACGCCGCAGCTCGCTGGCGATGCCGGCCGCGCCGCTGCGCGGCAGCTTCTCCAGCAGTGGGCCTTCGGCGATCGCCAGCGCCAGGGCGCGGCCTGCGGTGTCCGGTGACAGCACGTCCAGCTGCAGGCACAGGCATTCGCCCAGCGAGCGCGCGCCGACCCCGACCGGGTCGAAGCGCTGCAGCTGGCGCAGCACGGTGTGGATCTCGTCCTCGCCCGCGGTGACTTCCGGCAGCAGGGTCTCGGCAATGTCCGAGAACGGCGTGCGCAGGTAACCATCGTCCTCGATGGCGTCGATCACCGCCGCGCCGATGCGGCGGTCGCGCGGGGACAGGTGCGAAAGATGCAGCTGCCACAGCAGGTGGTCCTGCAGGGTGTCCGACTCGGCAACGCGCTCGGCGGCGCTGCCCATGTTGTCGTCATCGTCGAACGAGCCGCCCGAGGAAGAACCGCCGGACTCGGTCGACCAGGGACTTTCGTCGGGCTGCCAGTCGTCGCTCTCGCCCTGGCGCTCGGGCGCTTCGGCCTGGATGCGCTCGGGTGGCGCGTCGCCGCCGTTGGCGACCGGCGGGTCGGGCATGGTGTTCTCGGCCCAGTCCAGCAGGGGATTGGTCTCGACCGCCTCGGCGATCTCCGCTTCCAGTTCGGCGGTGGACATCTGCAGCAGGCGGATCGCCTGGCGCAACTGGGGTGTCATCACCAGTTGCTGGCCCATCGATGTCTGGAGGCGTGGTTTCATCCGGGAACCTGTGAAGCGATCGGTGCGGCAATGCCTTTCCGCACACCGCGCGTCACAGCCGGAAGGTGTCTCCCAGGTACACGCGGCGCACGTCGGCGTTGGCCAGCAGCTCGTCCGGTGCCCCCTGCGCCAGAACGCTGCCTTCGGCGAGGATATACGCCCGGTCGCAGATTCCCAAGGTTTCGCGGACATTGTGGTCGGTGATCAGCACCCCGATCCCGCGGTCCTTGAGGTGGGTGATGATCCGCTGGATCTCGCCGACCGAGATCGGGTCGACGCCGGCGAACGGCTCGTCCAGCAGCATCAGGCGCGGCCTTGCGGCCAGGGCCCGGGCGATTTCGACGCGCCGGCGCTCGCCACCGGACAGGCTGGCGCCCAGCTGTTCGGAGACGTGGGCGATCTGCAGTTCGTCCATCAGCGAGGCCAGTTCCCTTTCGGCGCCGTCCGCGTCCAGGTCCTCGCGCAGCTCCAGGACCAGGCGGATGTTGTCGGCCACGGTCAGCTTGCGGAACACCGACGGTTCCTGCGGCAGGTAGCCCACACCCAGCTTGGCCCGGCGGTACATCGGCTCGCTGGTGATGTCCTGGCCGTCCAGCACGATATTGCCGGCATCGGAGGAGACCAGCCCGACGATCATGTAGAAGCAGGTGGTCTTGCCGGCGCCGTTGGGACCGAGCAGGCCGACCACTTCGCCCGGCTCCAGGGTCAGGCCGAAATCGGCCACGACGTTGCGCTGCTTGTAGCTCTTCTTCAGACCCTGGGCCGAGAGCATTACTTGGCTCCCGGCTTGGACGGTGTCGCGGCAGGCGCGGGCGCCTTGTTCTTGGGCTGGATCACCGTGTGCACGCGGGTCCCGTCGCCGCCGCTCTGCATGTTGCCGGTCCTGGTGTTGTAGACCATCTTCTGGCCGGCGTTGGAGCCCTTGGGCGAACTGATCTTGTAGTTGCCGGTCAGGGTGACCACGTCGTTGATCACGTCGTAGTCGATGCGGTCGGCGGTCGCGTCGATCGGCGTGCCGTCGTCGTTGACCTGCTTCATGCGGGCCTGCTTGCCGGTGAACACGGCGCGTGAGATCTCGCCGTCCTTGCTGTAGATCTCGCCCTGGTCGGCGTTGATCTCCAGGGTGCCCTGGGTGATCTCGACCCCGCCCCACAGCTTGGTGGTGGCGTTGTCGCCGAAGTTGCCATCCTGCCCGCCAGAGGTGATGTCCATCGGCTGGTTGCGGTCGGAGGACTTGGCCCAGGCACCCGTGGCCATGGCGGTCAGCAGACCGGCGATCACCAGCGCCAGGACTGCGTTACTGCGCGGATTTGGGGACATAGCGGGATTTCACCTTGGACTTGAATGTGTAGTGTTGGGTCTGCGAGTTGATTTCGAAACCCGTGCCGCTCAGGGTTGAGCCAGGTTGGGTCAGCACGACCGGCCGGTCGGTACGGGCCAGGTGCTTGTCGGGAAAGATGTCCAGCCGGCTGGTCTTGAAATCCGATGCCGCGCCGACGCCGGGCGGGCTGTTGCCCACCACATCGCCGCGCAGCACCGCTTTTTCGCCCTTGGCCGCCACCCAGGCGGTCTTGCTGCGCATTTCCCAGTGCGCGCCGTCCTTGTCGGGCATCAGGAACAGCGGCGTGGTGATGGTGAAGGTCTGGTCGGCGGCGGTCCGGTGCATTTCCGGCGCGCGCAAGGTGATCGACTCCTTGCCGTCCTTGTCCAGGGCGACCATCTCGAAGTCATGCATGATGTAGTCGGACTGGGTGGCATCGGCCGCGCCGGCGGGCGGTTTCTTGCGGTTTTCCCAGGCCGACCAGCCAAACAGCAGGCTCGCCACCAGCAAGGCCAGTCCCAGGCCCATGCGCCAGCTCACGCGGCGCCTTCCTGCAGCAGCCTGCCGACATGGCCCTGCGCGGCCAGGACCAGGTCACAGGCTTCGCGCGCGGCGCCGCCGCCGCCGCTGGCGCGGGTGCGCCAGTGCGCGGCCGGCGCCACCCAGGCGTGCACATTGCCCGGAACCACCGCCAGCCCGACCTGGCGCAGGGTGGTGAGATCGGCCAGGTCGTCGCCCATGAACATCACCTGGTCCAGGCCCAGTCCGCGTTCGGCGCACATGGCCTTGATCTGGCCCAGCTTGTCCTTGACGCCCTGATGCACACCGATGCCCAGTTCGCGCGCGCGGTGTTCGACCACCTGGCCGCTGCGGGCGGTGATCAGGACCACCTCGATGCCATTGCGACGCAGCAGGACCAGGCCCAGTCCGTCCTGCACGTGGAAGGTCTTGGCTTCGCGCCCGTCCGCGTCCAGGAACAGGCCGCCGTCGGTCAGCGTGCCATCGACGTCGAAACAGGCCAGACGCACGCGCGCGGCGCGCTGCAGCAGGTCATCGGTGACGTCGCGGAGGTGGGAATGGGGCATCAAGGAAGGTCTTTATGGAAAAGGTATGAGGAGCAAAAGCCAACGCGTCTTACACCACGCGTGCGCGCAACAGGTCGTGAACATTGAGCGCCCCGGTGACCCGGCCCTGCGCATCGACCACGATCAGGCCGCTGCCGATATTGCGGGTTTCCAGCAGGCGGGCGGCTTCGGTGGCCAGCGCCTGGGCGCCGATGGTGACCGGATTGCGGGTCATTACCGAGGCGATGGCGGTGCGGTGGATGTCCAGGCCGGGGGTATCCAGGGCGCGACGCAGATCGCCGTCGGTGAAGATCCCCAGCAGCGTCCGCTCGGCGTCGACCACCGCGGTCATGCCCAGGCGCTTGCGGCTCATCTCCACCAGCGCCTGGGCCAGGGTCGCGTCGGCGGCGACAGCAGGGATCTCATCGCCGGTGTGCATCACATCGCTAATGTGCAGCAGCAGCTGACGGCCGAGGCTGCCGGCCGGATGCGAGCGGGCGAAGTCCTCGGAAGTGAAGCCGCGGGCTTCCAACAGGGCCACCGCCAGCGCATCGCCCATGGCCAGGGTGGCGGTGGTGCTGCTGGTCGGGGCCAGGTGCAGCGGGCAGGCCTCGGCCGGGACGCCGACATCCAGATGCACGTCGGCAGCGCAGGCCAGCGTGGACGCCGGCTTGCCGGTCATCGCGATGACCGCGTTGCCCTGGCGCTTGAGCAACGGCAGCAGCATCAGGATCTCGTCGGATTCGCCCGAATACGAGACCGCCAGGACGATGTCGGTATCGGTGATCATGCCGAAATCGCCATGTCCGGCTTCGCCTGGATGAACGAAGAACGCCGGAGTGCCGGTGGAAGCCAAGGTCGCGGCGATCTTGCGCGCGATGTGCCCGGACTTGCCCATGCCCATGGCCACCACGCGCCCGGACCCGGCCAGGATCTTCTGGCAGGCGGCCGAGAACGGACCGTCGATGCGCTGGGCCAGCGCGGTCAGCGCGTCGGCTTCGATCTGCACGGCGCGCCGGCCACTGGCGGCCAGGGCGGCATCGTCTGCAGGAACGCTGTGCTGCGCGGTGGAGGGCATCGGGTCCTGCGTCGTGGGCGTAGAATGGCCGGCCATTTTAGGAGGAAAGGCCGTTGGACGCCGAAACCATCCGTGAACTCATCGAACGAGGCCTTCCCGGCGCCCAGGCGCAGGTGCAGGGCGATGACGGCGTGCATTTCGAGGCCACCGTGGTATCCGACGTTTTCAAGGGCAAGCTGCCGCTGGCCCGCCACCGCCTGGTCTACGCCACCCTTGGCGACCTGATGGGTGGTGCCATTCACGCCCTGCAGCTCAAGACCGTCACCCCCGACGAAGCCGGCTGAAGCCTATCTCGTCCCTTCGGAAAAGCCCAAGTTCCATGCAGAAGATCATTGTCACCGGTGGCGCCCCGCTCAATGGCGACGTCATCATCTCCGGCGCCAAGAACGCCGTCCTGCCGATCCTGTGCGCAACCCTGCTGGCCGACGGGCCGGTGGAGATCAGCAATGTGCCCAACCTGCACGACGTGGTCACCGCCACCAAGCTGCTGGCCGAACTCGGCGCTGGGATCAGCATCGATGAAGGCACCCTTTCCAGGGGCCGCAGCATCACCGTCGATGCCACCAGCGTGAACCAGCACGTTGCGCCCTATGAGTTGGTGCGGACCATGCGCGCCTCGATCCTGGTGCTGGGCCCGCTGCTGGCCCGCTTCGGCGCGGCCGAGGTCTCGCTGCCTGGTGGCTGCGCGATCGGGTCGCGTCCGGTCGACCAGCACATCAAGGGCCTGCAGGCCCTGGGCGCGCAGATCACCGTGGCCAACGGCTACATCAGGGCCGAGCGCACCGGACGGCTGAAGGGCGCGCGCTTCGTGTTCGACATGGTCAGCGTCACCGGTACCGAAAACGTGCTGATGGCCGCGGTGCTGGCCGAAGGCACCACCGTGCTGGAAAACGCCGCCGCCGAGCCGGAAGTCGCCGACCTGGCCGACTGCCTGATCGCCCTGGGCGCGCGCATCGAAGGTGCAGGCACCTCGCGCATCGTGATCCATGGCGTCGAACGGCTTTCGCCTGGCCGTCACGCGGTGCTGCCGGACCGCATCGAGACCGGCACCTTCCTGGTGGCCGCGGCGATGACCGGCGGCAAGGTGTTCGCCCGCCGCGCGCGCGGCGACACCCTGGACGCGGTGCTGGACAAGCTCAGCGAGGCCGGCGCGCAGATCGACTGCGATGCCGATGGCATCCGCCTGGACATGGCCGGCAAGCGCCCGAAGGCGATCAGCCTGACCACCGCGCCGTATCCGGCGTTTCCCACCGACATGCAGGCCCAGTTCATGGCGCTCAACTGCGTGGCCGATGGCGTCGGCGTGATCAACGAAACGATCTTCGAAAACCGCTTCATGCACGTCAACGAGCTGCTGCGCCTGGGTGCGGACATCCGCGTGGAAGGCCACACGGCCATCGTCCGCGGCGTCGAAAATCTGAGCGGCGCGCCGGTGATGGCCACCGACCTGCGGGCCTCGGCCTCGCTGATCCTGGCCGGCCTGGTCGCCAAGGGCGACACCACGATCGACCGTATCTACCACCTGGATCGTGGCTACGAAAACATCGAAGAAAAGCTCGGCGCGCTGGGCGCGACCATCCGGCGGGTGTCGTGAGCTTCCTGAAGCGGCGGTTCTCCAAGGCCAGCTTCTCGCCGCGCCGGCGCGCGCTGCTGACGCTGGTGGGTATCGTGCTGCTGGCGGTGTGCTGGATGGGCTACATCGGCGCGGCCGGGCTGAGCGGCATCTCCAGCAAGGACATGGACTGGGACGGCGACGGACAGGTCAGCGGGGCAGAGATTGCCCAGTCCTACTACGCGGTGGTGGTGGACAAGACCACCCAGGGCAACCGCACCTGCAGCACCTACCGCTGGTTCCGTGGTGGCAAGGAGATCCGGGTGGAGTGCCGCACCGAGCTGCATCCTGACCCGGCCGCGGCCGGCAAGAAGTAACAAAAAACCCCGGGCCGGCCCAGGGTTTTTTGCTTGGAACGGCGCGCACGCTTACTGGAACGAGGTCAGGGTCAGATCGTAGGAATCCTGGCCGTTCTCGCGCTGCAGGATGCGCGCCGGCACCGGCATGTCCGGGACCACCCACACGATCATCTGCTTCTTGCCGTCGGTCTGGCTGACCTTGGTCGCGCTGACCTGCTTGCCGGCCACGGTGATCGTCTCCTTGCCGTCGGCTTGGTAGGTCATCGACGTGACCTTGCCATTTTCCAGCATGCGATAGGTCAGCGGCTTGCCGGCATGCACGTCGCGCACGATCGCCAGGTTCACCAGCAGCGCATCCATGTCGCCGGACTGCAGCGCGATGGGACCCTTGCGGTTGTCCTTGATGTCGCCGCTCCAGGTGGCCTGCTTGCTGGACCAGTCGTAGTTGGTCTTCACCGATTTGCTCTTGACCAGCACCATCGAGGCGTCGCTGGACGACAGCGGACGATAGGTGTCGTCCTTTTCCTCGAAGGTGGTGGACTGGCTCAGGTTGACCAGCTGGTTGCGCACGGACATGTCGTACTTCCATTTGCCGGTGCCCTGCGGGGTCAGTGTCATCCGGCCATTGCCCTGCATGCCCATGGCACTGGCCTGGTAGGTGGCGGTGAACGCGTCCAGCGCGAGCGCCGGCGAGGCGATCAGGGCCAGCGTGGCGGCCGCGGTCAGCAGCTGCAGCGGGCGGGTGAGGTTGGATTTCATGTCATTGCACTCCCTGATAATCGATGAGGCGCAGGTCGACGGCGTCTTCGCCATCGTCGCGTTGGAGCATGCGCACCGGCGTGGGCACGCCGTTGGCCACCCAGAAGATCTGTTCGCGGTCACCGCCGTTGGTGCGCTGGATGCGCATGGCGTCGTAGCTCATTTCGCCGACCGGGACGATCTCGGTCTGCGTGGAAACCGCGTACTGGTACTGACGGGCGCGACCGTTGTCGACCACCCGGTAATCCAGCGTCGCGCCCGACTTGGCATCGCGCATGATCGCCAGGTCCAGCAGCAGCGAACTCATGTCGCCCGGCTGCAGCGGCACCGGTGCGCGACGGTCCTTGTCGATCTTGCCGTCCCAGCGCGCGGTGTTGGCGTTCCAGTCGTAGCTGCCGGTCAGCTGCTTGTCGCCGAAGATCGCCTTGCGCACGGTGCTCTGGCTCAAGGGGCGGAACCGGTCACCCTCGGCACCACTGACGTCGAACACCGTGCTCTGCTGGATGTTGAGCCGCAGCAGGCTGGCCACGCCACGCTCGCCGCGGATCTCAAGATCCAGGCGCCACTGGTTGCCATTCTTGCGGACCACCTGCAGCGTCGCATCGCCGGCGCGCTTGCCCTTGTACCAGGCCTCGTAAGTGGCGGTGAACGGCGCCAGCTTCCACGGGATGTTGTCCTGGGACTGGCCGTCGTCCACCGGCGCAGGCGCTGGGGCGGCAGGCGCTTCCTGGGCAAGGGCGGGGACAGCACAGGCCAGGAGTAGGAGTCCGCTGAGCAGTTTGGTCATCAGGAGGGTCGGGTGGGATTACGGTATGAGCCGATCGTTAGAATCTAGTGTCAGCGGCGTAAACATCGGCTGACCATCGACATACGCCGTGCCGCCACGTTCAGACAAGCGTCCGGCCACCGCCAGGCCCAGCACCGCAGGCAGCAGCCGGTGTTCCAGCATCAGCACGCGCGCGGCCAGGCTGTCGGTGGTGTCCGCAGGTTCGATGGACAGCCGGGCCTGGGCGATCACCGTGCCGGCATCCAGCTCGGGAATGACGAAATGGACACTGGCGCCATGCGCGGCGTCGCCGGCTTCCAATGCCGCGGCGTGGGTATGCAGGCCGCGGTGGCGCGGCAGCAGCGAGGGATGGATGTTGAGCATGCGTCCGGCAAAGCGCTGGATCAGCGCCATGCCCAGAATGCGCATATAGCCGGCGCAGACGATCCAGTCCGCCTGCGCGGCGGCGATCGCATCGCCCAGCGCCTGTTCGTACGCATCGCGGCTGTCGAAGTCGGCAGGTCTGGCGCTCCAGCGCAGCGCTGGGGGGACCCGCTGCAGCGCCGGCGCCTTGGGCTGGTCGGAGAACACGCCGACCACCTGCGCCGGCAACGTGCCGGCGTCGATGGCGTCCTGGATCGCCTGCAGGTTGCTGCCGCGCCCGGAGGCCAGCACGGCGATGCGTGGCTGGCTCATGGCGCGAGCACCGCAGCCAATGCGCGGCCGGAGGAGAATGGAGTGGGCAAGCAGAGCAGGCCGGCGTCAGCCGATCCGCACGCGCTCGCCGGTGCCGGCCGGCACCACCTTGCCGATCTGCCAGTGGCCGATGCCGGCCGCATCCAGGCTGGCTTCCAGCGCGGCGGCGCTGTCTTGGTCGGCAATCAGCACAAAGCCGATGCCGCAGTTGAAGGTGCGCCACATCTCCGAGTCGGCCACCGCGCCTTCTTTCTGCAGCCACTGGAACAGCGGCGGCAGGGTCCACGACGCCGCATCGATGTCCAGGCCCAGGCCCTCGGGCACCACGCGAATGATGTTCTCGGTCAGGCCGCCGCCGGTGATGTGGGCCATGGCGTGGATCGGCTTGCCGGCGCCTGCGCCATGCGTGCGCAGCAGTTCCAGCACGGGTTTGACATACAGGGTGGTTGGCGCCATCAGCGCGTCTTCCAGGGTGGTCCCGCCGATGTCCAGCGAGCCCGGACGCCCAGCGCGGTCGTAAATGCGGCGGATCAGCGAATAGCCGTTGGAATGCGCGCCGGAGGAAGCCAGGCCGATCAGCACGTCGCCTGCGCCCACCGCGCTGCCGTCGAGCATGTCGGCCTTTTCCACCGCACCAACGGTGAAGCCGGCCAGGTCGTAATCGCCCGGGGCATACATGTCGGGCATCTCGGCGGTCTCGCCGCCGATCAGGGCGCAGCCGGACAGCTCGCAGCCCTTGGCGATGCCGCCGACCACGGCCACGGTGGTCTCCACATCCAGCTTGCCGGTGGCGAAGTAGTCCAGGAAGAACAGCGGTTCGGCGCCCTGGACCAGCACGTCGTTGACGCACATGCCGACCAGATCGATGCCAATGGTGTCATGACGACCCAGCTGCTGGGCCAGCTTGAGCTTGGTGCCCACCCCGTCGGTGCCCGAGACCAGGACTGGCTCCTTGTACTTGCCGGACAGGTCGAACAGCGCGCCGAAGCCACCCAGGCCGCCCATGACTTCGGGGCGGAAGCTGCGCTTGACCAGCGGTTTGATGCGTTCGACGACCTCGTTGCCGGCGTCGATGTCCACCCCCGCGTCGCGGTAGGTCAGGGGCGTGGAGGCGGGCGGATTGGACTGGGTCACGTGACGGGCCGGTGGCAGAAGACGGAACGCGCATTTTAAGGGATGCGCGGCCCGCTTCGCGCCCTGCGTGAACGGCACGTGCTGGCGGCGATGGTCCATTCGGGCAACAATTCGTCCAGATTCGCTGTTCACAGGACGCTCAATGCGCCGTTTGCCTGCTTTCGCCGTCGCCGCCCTTCTTTTCCTGAGCGCCTTGCCCGCGCTGGCGCAGGAGGATATGCGCACCGAAGGCGACGTCGCCAAGGCCCAGGGCCTGTACGAGGCCGAGGTCACCGTGGCCAGCCAGGGCGAAAGCGACCGCAACGGCGCACTCGCGCGCGCGCTGGGCCAGGTGCTGGCCAAGGTCAGCGGCGACCGCGGCGCGAGCTCGCGGCCGGGCGTGGCCAGCGAACTGCGCAACGCCAAGAACTACGTGGAAGGCTACGACTACCGCCAGGACCAGGGCACCTCGGCCGGCGGCGCGCCGACCTTCAAGACGGTCCTGGTGGCCCGCTTCGACCAGCAGAAGGTCGATGTGGTGGCCAGCGCGCTGGGCCTGCCGGTGTGGCCGCAGCCGCGGCCCAAGCCGGTGATCTGGCTGGCGATCGACGACGGCAGCGGCCCGCGCCTGGTCAGCGTGCAGCAGTCCGCCGCGGCACGTCCGCTGCTGGACCGCGCCGTGGACCGGGGTTATCGCCTGGGCCTGCCGCAGGGTTCGGCCGCCGAAACCGCCCTGGTCGGTGCGATCTGGCGTGGCGACACCGCCGCGGTGGCGCGTGCTTCGGCCCGCTACGCGCCGCCCATGCAGCTGGTGGGCAAGCTGTACCGGGGCAAGTCCGGGTGGGTGGCGGACTGGAATTTCATCGACAACGGCAAGGTGCTGGCCACCTGGTCGGTGGACAATGCCGATGCCCGCCAGGCGATGGTCAGCGGCGCCGACGGCGCGGCCGATGCGCTGGTCAAGCGCTACGCCAAGCAGGCCGTGGGCGGCGCGCCGGGCACCTACCGGGTGATCTTCAGCGGCATCCGCAGCAGCGAGGACTACCTGCGCCTGTCGGCGGCCCTGCAGCAGGCCGCGGTGGTGCGCCGGATCGCGCCGGTGCGCGTGGACGGCGACACGATGGAAGCGGACCTGGATCTGCTGAGCGGCGTCGAAGGCCTCAAGCGCATGCTGGGCGAAGACGGCCCGGTGGTCGGTGGCGACGGCAACCCGGCCGTGTTCCACCTCAAGTGATCCCCCACAGCCCCACCAGGACGGTCAACGCATGATCATCGAAGATCCGCAGCAGGTCATCGCGCAGTTCGTGCGCCGGCTGCAATGGACGGCCGTGGCCGCGGCGGTGATCTGGCTGGTGTGGATCCTTTCGCCAGTGCTGACCCCGTTTGCCTGTGCGGCCATCCTGGGCTGGATGGGCGACCCGCTGGTGGACCGGCTGGAGGAGCGCGGCTGGTCGCGCAACACCTCGGTGGCGGTGGTGTTTTCGATCATGGTGCTGGCCCTGGTGGTGGTGCTGCTGTTGCTGGTGCCGCTGATCCAGGACCAGGTGACCACGCTGATCCATTCGCTGCCGCGCTACCAGCAGTGGATCTACACGGTGGCCGTGCCCTGGCTGGAAGCCAAGTTCAGCGTGCGCATCGCCGACTACCTGGACTTCAGCCACGTCTGGGAGCTGCTGCGCAGCAACTGGGAGCGCGCCGGCGGCGTGGCCCGCACGCTGTGGGGCTATGTCTCGCGCTCGGGTTTTGCCCTGTTCGGCTGGATGGCCAACCTGGTGCTGATCCCGGTGATCGCGTTCTTCTTCCTGCGCGACTGGGACCTGATCGTCGGCCGGGTGGCCTCGATGGTGCCGCGCGACCACATCGGCGTGGTCAGCCGACTGGCGGCCGAATCCAGCGCGGTGCTGGGCGGCTTCCTCAAGGGCCAGCTGCTGGTGATGATCATCCTGGGTGCACTGTACGGCGGCGGTCTGTGGGCCGTCGGCCTGGACCTGGGCATCCTGATCGGCCTGATTGCCGGCCTGCTGACCTTCGTCCCCTACCTGGGGCCGATCAGCGGCGTGCTGATGGGCCTGATCGCCGCGCTGATGCAGTACGGCGACTGGAAGCACCTGGTGCTGGTGTCGATCGTGTTCGGCGTGGGCCAGATCATCGAAAGCTACGTGCTGACGCCCAAGCTGGTCGGCGACCGCATCGGCCTGCATCCGGTGGCGGTGATCTTTGCCGTGCTGGCCTGCGGCCAGCTGTTCGGTTTCCTGGGCATGCTGCTGGCGCTGCCGATCGCAGCGGTGGTCAACGTGCTGCTGCGCTATGCCCATGAGCGCTATACCCAAAGCCAGCTCTACGCCGGCGGGCAGCCGACGATCCTGCTGGATCCACAGCAGGCCCCGATCGAGACCCTGCACAACCCGCAGGATCCGACCCCGCCATGAGCGTGCCGCAGTTGCCGCTGGCGCTGCGGACTCCGCCGGACCAGCGTTTGGACAGTTTCATCGGGGCCCCGGCCGGGGCGCTGGCGCAGTTGCAGGCCCTGGCCCAGGCGCCGGAATCGGACTGGCTGTACGTGTCCGCGGCCCGCGGCAGCGGCAAGACCCATCTGGCCCTGGCCGCATGCGCGGCCGCGGGCGAGGTGGGGCGCACGGCCGCCTACCTGCCGCTGCAGGCCGCGCGCGGCTACGTGCAGCAGGCGCTGGATGGACTGGAGCGCAACGCGTTGGTGGCGCTGGACGGGCTGGACGCCATTGCCGGCGACCGCGCCGACGAGATCGCGCTGTTCGATTTCCACAACCGCGCGCGCGCCGCGGGCATCGGCCTGCTCTACACCGCGGCCGATCTGCCCGATGCCATCGGTCTGGTCCTGCCGGACCTGCGTTCGCGCCTGGGCCAGTGCAACCGCATCGTGCTGCGCGCGCTGGACGATGCCGGCCGGGCGGCGCTGCTGCGCGACCGCGCGACCCGGCGCGGCCTGGTGCTGGAAGACGCCGCGGTGGACTGGATGCTGACCCGCACCGCGCGCGAGCCCAACCAGCTGGTCGAGTTGATCGAACGCCTGGACCGCGCCTCGCTGGCGGCCCAGCGTCGGGTCACCGTACCGTTCCTGCGCCAGGTGCTGGCCGGCGATGCCTGAGCCGCGGCACGCAGTGAGGGCCGGGCGCGCTGCGAGCGCGATGTAGCGTCCGCCGCCACGCGCCCAGGTTCAAGACGGATCCGGGGTGTGACCGGTTTCCGCTGCCAGTTGTGCATCCAGCTCGGCCAGGCGCTGCGGGGTACCGACATCGGTCCAGCGACCGCCGTGGTGCTGGCCGCTGACGGCGTTGCGCCGCATCGCCTCGCGCAGCAGCGGTGCCAGCGGAAAGCGCGGCGGCTGCCCGTCCAGGCCGGGGCTGGTGCTGGATTCGAACACCTTGTGCCAGTCGCGCAGAATCGAAGCGCGATACACGCCGATGCCCGAGTAGGTGAAGTTGGCGGCCGAGTCGCTGCGCGGCCGTAACAGCCCGGCATCGTCGAAGTGGAAGTCGCCGCGCGGATGGTGTGGCGGGTTGTCGATCATCACCAGATGCGCCTCGCCGGCAGGCTCTTGCGGCAGTGTGGCGAAGTCGAAATCGGTCCAGACATCACCGTTGACCGCCAGGAACGGCGCGTTGCCCAGCAGTGGCAGCGCCTGCAGCATGCCGCCTCCGGTTTCCAGCGGCACCGCGCCTTCATGCGACCAGGCGATGCGCACGCCGAATGCGCTGCCATCGCCGAGCACCTGCGGGAAGCGCTCGGCCAGCCAGCTCAGGTTGATCACCACCTCGGTGATGCCCATCGCCGCCAGCTTGCGCAGATGCCAGACGATCAGCGGCTGTCCGCCCACTTCGAGCAGCGGCTTGGGCGTGGTGTCGGTGAGCGGGCGCATGCGTTCGCCCAGGCCGGCGGAAAAGACCAGCGCCTTCATGCCGCGCGGGCCTGCAGGGCAGGGCGCACGCGCTGGTCCAGCAACTGCTGCAATGGCTGCAGCTGCCGATGGCGCGGCAGGACTTCATCCAGATAGGCGATGAAGCGCGGCAGGTCGGGCAGGTACTGCGACTTGCCGTCGCGGTAATGCAGGCGGCAGAAGATGCCCAGGATCTTCAGATGGCGCTGCACGCCCATCCAGTCGGCATCGCGCAGGAAGATCTCGGCGGACGCCGGCACGGGGATGCCGGCGTCCAAGGCGCGCGCGTGGTAGCGCAGCAGCCAGCCATCGACGCGTGCCAACGGCCAGCTGAGGAAGGCGTCCTTCAGCATGCTGACCGCGTCGTAGGCGACCGGGCCGCGCACGCAGTCCTGGAAATCCAGCACCGCCGGCCCCGGCGTCACCGGCATCAGGTTGCGCGGCATGAAGTCGCGGTGGGTCAGCACCTGCGCCTGCGACAAGGCGTTATCCATCAGCCGGCGCTGGACCAGTTGCAGTCCGTCGGTGAGCGCGCAGTCCAGTTCCAGATCCAGGTGGCGGCGCAGGAACCATTCCTCGAACAGGCTAGCGTCGCGCTGCAGCAGTGCTTCGCCGAACGCGCCGGTGCCCTGGGGCGGAACGATGGTCTGCAGCTGCAGCAGCTGGCCGATGGCGGCTTCAATCCAGGCATCTGCATCGGAAGGGTCGCGCGCCAGTGTTTGGGCCAGCGTGGGCTGGCCCAGGTCTTCCAGCAGCAGGAAGCCGGCTTCCACCTCGCGCGCCAGGATCTGGGGTACCCGCACGCCGCCTTCGGCCAGTACCGCATGCCAATGCAGCCAGGGACGGACGTCTTCCAGGTCCGGCGGCGAGTCCATCACGATGCGCGCTGTTCCCGTCCCGATCGTGCGCCAATAGCTGCGCTGGCCTGCATCGATGCTGGCCCGTTGCAGGGTCGCGCTGGCATCACCGAGGGCATCGCGGACCCACCGCAGACGCTGCGCATCGCGGTCGGTGAAGGCCGGTGAAGATGACGTGTCGTTCATGCGCCATGCCGCATTAAGGTTCGGATGCGCAGGGTACACTGCGCCTTCGCATCTCCCCCACGCGAGAGATCTTCCAACATGAGCAAGCTTCAGCCCGTTCTGCTGTCGGGCGGCTCCGGTACACGCCTGTGGCCGTTGTCGCGCGAAGCCTATCCCAAGCAGTTCCTGCCGCTGGGCGGCGAGGACACGATGGTCCAGGCCACCTGGCGCCGCGTCGAGCCGCTGACCTCGCTGCCGCCGCTGGTGGTGGCCAACGAGGACCACCGTTTCCTGGTGGCCGAGCAACTGCGTGAGATCCGCGCGCCGCAGGCCCGCATCCTGCTGGAGCCGGTGGCGCGCAATACCGCGCCGGCGATCGCGGCCGCCGCGCTGTGTGCGCTTGAGGAGGGCCAGGATCCGCTGCTGCTGGTGCTGCCTTCGGACCATGTCATCACCAATCCGGAAGGCTTCCGCAACGCGGTCGAGCAGGCCATTCCGGCGGCCGATGCCGGTGCGCTGGTGACCTTCGGCGTGGTGCCCAGCCATCCGGAAACCGGCTTCGGCTACATCCAGGCCGACAAGGGCCAGGGCGTGCAGCCGGTGCTGCGCTTCGTCGAGAAGCCCGATGCCGAGACCGCCGCGAAGTACGTGGCCGAAGGCAGCTATTTCTGGAACAGCGGCATGTTCCTGTTCAAGGCCAGCCGCTATGTCGAAGAACTGCAGAAGTTCCAGCCGGAGATCGTCGCCGCGGTGCGTGCCTCGCTGGAAAAGGCCAAGCGCGATGGCGACTTCATCCGCCTGGACAAGGACGCCTTTTCGGCCTGTCCGTCCGATTCGATCGACTATGCGGTGATGGAAAAGACCGCCGACGCCAAGGTCCTGCCGCTGGACGTGGGCTGGAACGATGTGGGTTCGTGGTCGGCGCTGTGGGATGTGACCGACAAGGACGCCAACGGCAATGCCTGCACGGGCGATGTCATCACCGTCGATACCCGCAACAGCTATGTCTATGCCGAGAGCCTGGTCGCGCTGGTAGGCCTGGATGACGTGGTCGTGGTGGAAACCGATGACTCGATCCTGGTGGCCAAGAAGGACCGCGTGCAGGACGTCAAGAAGGTGGTAGCCCAGCTCAAGGAAGACCAGCGCAGCCAGGCGGTCCTGCACCGCAAGGTCTATCGCCCCTGGGGCGCGTACGACTCGATCGATATGGGCGCGCGTTTCCAGGTCAAGCGCATTACGGTCAATCCCGGTGCCACGCTGAGCCTGCAGATGCACCATCATCGTGCCGAGCACTGGATCGTGGTCAGCGGCACGGCCGAGGTCACCCGCGGCGAGGACGTGATCCTGCTCACCGAGAACCAGAGCACCTACATCCCGCTGGGCGTGACCCATCGTCTGAAGAACCCCGGCCGCCTGCCGCTGGAATTGATCGAAGTGCAGTCCGGCAGCTACCTGGGCGAGGACGACATCGTGCGTTTCGAGGACCAGTACGGACGCAGCTGATGCCGCAGCCAGGGCAGTTTTGGCCTAGCCAATAAGTCGAAGGCCCGCCGCCGTGCGGGCCTTCAGCGTTTATAACGTGCGACTTCCATCGCTTTTTCGCTCATGACGGGCTGCCCATCATGAGCGGCGATGCCCGCAGGGACCGCCTGCGCTAGCATCGCGGTGGACACGCAGGTCCCATCTTCAAGGCCATGACACCGAGGCATCCGCATGAGCGCACCGATTTCCGCAGCAACGCCCATGGACGACAGTCACAAGAGTCTGCGTCGCTCCATTTCCAACACGCTCAAGGGTTCGGCAGGCAATCTGGTCGAGTGGTACGACGTTTACGTCTATTCGGTCTTCGCAACCTATTTCGAATCCAAGTTCTTCTCGCCCGAGGAAAAGAACGCCACGCTCTATGTGTGGGCGATCTTCGCGGTGACCTTCCTGATGCGTCCCATTGGCGCCTGGTACTTCGGCCGCTTCGCCGACCGCTACGGTCGGCGCGCGGCGCTCACCGTGTCGGTGACGCTGATGGCGCTGTGTTCCTTCGGCATCGCAGTGGTGCCGACGGCCAGCAGCATCGGCTTTGGCGCGGCGATCATCCTGCTGCTGGCGCGCCTGCTGCAGGGGTTTGCGACCGGCGGTGAGTACGGCGCCAGTGCGACCTACATGTCCGAAGCGGCCATGCCCGGGCGCCGCGGCCTGCTGTCCTCATTCCATTACGTCACCCTGGTGGGCGGCCATGTGCTGGCACAGCTGACCTTGTTCATCATGCTGACGTTCCTGGACAAGGCACAGGTCTCCGAATGGGGCTGGCGCGTGGCGTTCGGCATCGGCGGCATCTCGGCCATCATCGTGTTCTGGCTGCGCCGGAGCATGGACGAGTCGCTGTCGTCCTCGGCCATTGAGGACGCCAAATCCGGTGGTTCGCGCAGATCGGGCTCGCTGCGCGAGCTGTTCGTCAACCAGTGGCGTCCGCTGCTGCTGTGCTTCCTGATCACGGCAGGCGGCACGCTGGCGTTCTACACCTACTCGGTCACCGGTCCGAAGATGATCCAGACCCAGTTCGCCGGCGACGATGTCATGACCGGGACAGTGATCAACCTGGTTGCGCTGACGATCCTGATGCTGCTGCAGCCGGTGGGCGGCTGGCTGTCGGACATCGTAGGCCGCAAGAGCCTGCTGGTGTTCTTCGGCATCGGCAGCGTGCTCTACACCTGGTACCTGATCACCGCGTTGCCGCAGCAGACCACCGCTGGCTCGGCGTTCGCGATTCTGGTGGTGGGCTTTGTGATCCTCACCGGCTACACCTCGATCAACGCGGTGGTCAAGGCCGAGCTCTTCCCCACCTACATCCGTGCGCTGGGCGTGGGCCTGGGCTATGCGCTGGCCAACTCGGTTTTCGGTGGGACCGCACCGATGCTGTACCAGGCGGCCAAGGCCGGCGGACACATGACCGGCTTCATCATCTTTGCCACGATCGTGATGTTTGTCTCTCTGCTGGTCTACGTGTTCTTCCTGACCAACAAGGATGAGAACTGGCTGGATCACGAGAAGGCCATGCAGGCGCGGCACGGGAAAAGGCCTGATCCGTCCCAGCTGGCCTGAGAATCACGGCCCGCAGAACGAAAAAGGCCATCCTGAGTGATGGCCTTTTTCGTTGAGCTGAGAAGGGATCTGCGTTGGCTACCGGAGATCGCGTCCACGCGCAGGCCGGGTGAACAGCGTGCTGATCCCCAGGATCACCACAGCGCCGATCAGGGCGCCGACGAACCCGGCCGGTTCACCCGCGCCGTACCAGCCCATCTTGCGGCCGAACCAGCCGGCCAGCAGCGCGCCGGCAATCCCCAGGACGATGGTGAACAGGCAGCCCATGCGTCCGTTGTTCGGAGTGATGATCCGCGCCAGCAGGCCGACCACGAAACCGACCAGGATGATGTAGAGCCAGCTGTCGCTGCCGAACAGGTTTTCCATGTGCAGGCCTCTTGGCGAAAGGGAAGTGCCGATCATAGACAGTGCCTGCGTCACGGGCGCCTGAACAGCGGAACGGCCGCACATGGCGGCCGTTCCGCATGCCCTGGATGCGGGGACTGGCTCAGCAGCAGCCGTGCTCGCCATGCGCCTGGCCGCCGGCCACGGCAGCCACGCCCGTGGTCTGTCCGGCCACGCTGGCGGCATGGTGGGCAGTGATCACGTGCGAGACGCAGGCGGTCACGCGCTTGCCCATCGGGATGTGCAGGAACTCGTTGGGGCCATGGGCGTTGGAATGCGGGCCCAGCACGCCGGTGATCATGAACTGCGCACCGGGGAACTTCTCGCCCAGCATGCCCATGAAGGGGATCGAGCCGCCTTCGCCCATGTACATCGCCGGTTTGCCGAACGCGGCCTGGGACGCGGCCTCGATCGCATCGCTCAGCCACGGCGACTGCGCCGGGGCATTCCAGCCAGTGGAGGATTTTTCCAGGACCAGTTCGACCTGAGCGCCATTGGGCGGATCGCGCAACAGGATCTCGTTGAGGATCTCGCCGGCGCGCCTGCCGTCCAGCGTGGGCGGCAGGCGCAGCGAGATCTTCACCGAGGTCTGCGGGCGCAGCACGTTGCCGGCCGAAGCCAGCGGCGGCAGGCCACCGGCACCGGTGATCGACAGCGCCGGGCGCCAGGTGCGGTTGAGCACCAGTTCGCTCAGGTCGTCGTCCATCGGCGTCATGCCGGGCAGGAACGGGAACTTTTCGTAGACCTCTTTGCCGAGCACGCCGGCCACTTTGGCCGCCTGCTCCCGGCGTTCGGCCGGAATGTCCACGAACAATTCCTCAACCACGATCTTGCCGGTGGTTTCATCCTCCAGCCGCGACAGCAGCTGGCGCAGCAGACGGAAACTGGACGGCACCACGCCCGACGCGTCACCGGAGTGCACCCCTTCGCTCAGCACCTTGACGGTGAAGTTGCCGCCGGCCATGCCGCGCAGCGAGGTGGTGCACCACAGCTGCTCGTAGTTGCCGCAGCCAGAATCCAGGCACACCACCAGCGACGGCTTGCCGATGCGCTCGGCCAGGTGGTCGACGTAGGCGGGCAGGTCGTAGCTGCCCGATTCCTCACAGGCTTCGATCAGGATCACGCAGCGCGCATGCGGCAGGCCCTGTTCCTGCAGCGCCATGATCGCGGCCAGCGAGCCGAAGATCGCGTAGCCATCGTCGGCGCCGCCACGGCCAAACAGCTTGTCGCCCTTGATGACCGGCTTCCACGGGCCGAGGTCTTCGTCCCAGCCGGTCATCTCCGGCTGCTTGTCCAGGTGCCCGTACAGCAGCACGCAGTCTTCGCCGGTGTCCTGGCCGCTGGCGGGGATCTCCAGGAAGATCAGCGGCGTGCGGCCTTCCAGCTCGATCACTTCCACCTGCAGGCCGGCGATCGGCTGGGCGCGTGCCCAGGTCTCCATCAAGGTCACCGCCTGCGCCATGTAGCCATTGGCCACCCAGTCGGCGTCGAACATCGGCGACTTGTTGGGAATGCGGATGTAGTCGACCAGCTGCGGAACGATCTGCTCGTCCCACAGGCCAGCCACGAAACGGTCAAGGCGTGCGGTATCCATGCGGGTCCTGCGGTTCAAATTCGGCCCAAATTCTACGCCTGCCGGCCTGTATCCGGCCCGATGCGGCGTGGGTAGGACTTTTCCTACGCGGCGCCGGGATGTTTCCCGGCATCGCCGCTCGGCCTGGGCCGATATCTTTGCCCTGTGCCGGCGGGGAGACTGTGCACACCGGACGACGACCACCGTCCACGCCCGGATCGCCACCAATCCTCATCGCCACAAGGAGTGTTGCCATGAAATCCTTTTCCATCCTGATCAAGTCGCTGTTCCTGTCGCTGGCGCTGGCCACCGCTGCGCATGCCGCCGAGACCAAGGTCAACATCAATACCGCCGACGCTGCTGCACTGAACGCTGTGCTGCTCAACGTGGGAGCCAGCAAGGCCCAGGCCATCGTCGATTACCGCAAGACCAACGGCCCCTTCAAGAGCGCCGAGGAACTGGCCATGGTCAAGGGCATCGGCCTGAAGACTGTCGAGAAGAACCGCGACCGCATCGAAGTGGGCCGTTCGGCGGCCGCGCCGAAGAAGCCGTCCGCAGCTGCCGAACCGGCCAAGCCGGTGGCGCGCCGCTGAGAAAACATCACGGGACGCAGCGGAGCAGGACGCACCGCAGCGACCCACGGGGCAGGACGCCACAGTGATACGGCACGGATGCCGACAAGGACGTACCTCCGCACCACTGGCTGGGTGGAGACGAGGGAAGGCAGGACGCCGGTAGACCAGGCACGATGCCGACAGGGAAGTACTTCCGCCCGGGTGCGCCGCACGCGCCCGGGCGGTTCTCTTTTGGGCGCGGGTAAACTCTGCGGCATGTCCCTGTCCTCGCCTGCGCCGCACGCCGCGTGCGTGATTCCCGCCAACGAATATCGCCGCGAGCGCTGGCGCAACGGCCTGGGCTGGACCCGGCAGATCGCCGCCTCGCACGCGGGCGAAGCCTGGGACTGGCGGCTGTCGATTGCCGAGATCGAGCGCGACGCGGCGTTTTCGGTCTTTCCCGGGGTGCAGCGTGAGCTGGTGCTGCTGCATGGCAATGGCCTGCGTCTGTGTTTCGAAGACGGTGAAACCGTCACCCTGTCGCCGCCGCACGAGCGCCATCGATTCAGCGGCGAGCGCAGTCTGCGTGGTGAACTGGTCGACGGGGTGACTCATGACTTCAATCTGATGTGGCGTCCGCAGGCGGTGCAGGCCGAACTGCTGCTGCGCCCGCTGGTGGGACCGATGTTCTTCTTCGCTGATGCGCACACGCACTGGGCGATCCACCTGATTGCCGGCCAGGCGCGCTTCGATGCGGCATCGCGGCTGCCGCCGATGTGGGCCGGCGATACCGCGCTGCTGTACGGCGCGCCGGGACGGGTGCGCTATGCGCTGGAAGGCGGCGGCGAACTGATCGCGGTGAAGTTCATCGCGCCTGCGCGGGCGTAAGCCAGCTGGCTGCACATCCAAGCGGAAGAGATGCGGTGACATGGCCTGGGTCAGGCCATTGGCGCACCTGGGCTTGACGATGCGTCGCGAGTTGCGTGACCGCGGGAAGGCCCCAACCCGGATGCGCTGCGCTTATCCGGGCTACGGCGGGCAGGCCGTGGCGCAGCGTGTGCTTCACGACCGAGTCCACGGCACCCGGCTCAATACACGTCGCGGCGATAGCGGCCCTGCATGCGCAGCTGCTCCACGGCCGTTTCGCCCAGGGTTTCCCGCAGCACGGCATCCACGCCCGGGGCCATGCCGTCCAGGCTGCCGCAGACATATACGGCCGCACCGTCTGCGACCCAGGCCTGCAGCGTCGCCGATGCGGCGCGCAGGCTGTCCTGCACATAGACAGATGAAGCACCGTCACGCGAGAACGTCAGGTCCATGCGTTCCAGCCAGCCCTGCGACTGCCATGCGGTGAAGTCTTCGCCATGGTGGAAGTCATGCGCGCGCTGGCGCTCGCCGAACAGCAGCCAGTTTCGCCGCGCACCTGCGGCGATGCGCGCCTTGAGCAAGGCCCGCAACCCGGCGATGCCGGTCCCGTTGCCGATCAGGATCAATGGCGTGGCATTGCCGGGCGGATGGAAGTTGGGATTGGCCCGCAGCCGCAGCGCGATCGGCGCGCCCAGTGCCGCCTGATCGCACAGCCAGCCGCTGGCCAGGCCCACGCTGCCATCGGGTCGCTGCATGCGCCGCAGCAGCAGGTGCAGCGCGCCGTCGGCGGGCAGGGATGCGATCGAGTACTCGCGATGCGGCAGCATCGGCAGGGTTGCGGCCAAGTCTTGTGGACGCGTGTCCGCTGTGACGGGCTCGGGCAGCTGGCGCGAGGCCAGGGCCTGGGCCAGCGGCAGTGGCGACTGCTCGACCAGCACCGGCGTGGCGCCGTCCCGGCCGGCGCGCTGCAGCCAATGCGCCACCACCTCGGGCGCGTGCTGCGGGCCGACTTCGACCAGGTCGCCAGCCTGCCAGTGCGGCATCGCCTCTGGCGGGGTCAGGGCCAGGTGGTAGACCGGACCGCCAACACTGCCGGGATTGAGCAGGCGGCGCTCGCGCAGGGTCCAGGCCTCGTAGCTGGGCGGGCGCCAGTCGCTCAGGTCGGCGTTGCCGGCCAGCAGTGACAGATGGTGCTGCCAGTGGCGCAGGGCGGCATCATCGGCGTTGTCCACGTCCACCCGGTCGAACAGCGGCGTGGCGCCATGCTGCCGCAGCCAGCCATCCAGCTGGCGGCCGAACGCGCAGTACTGCGCATAGCTGGCATCGCCCAGCGCCAGCACGGCGTACTGCAATAGCCGCAGGTCCGCGGCACGGCCCATCACCTCGCGCACGAACCCCAGCGCCAGGTCCGGCGGGTCGCCTTCGCCGGTGGTGCTGGCCACGAACAGCGCGCGCCGATAGCGTCCGAGCGCCTGCGCATCCAGCGAGCCCAGCGCCAGCACATGGACCTCCATGCCGCCCTCGCGCAGCGATTGCGCGGTGCGCATGGCCAGCTCGATGGCAAAGCCGGTCTGGCTGGCATGCGCGACCAGCACAGTGTCCGGATGGACCTGCGACACCGCCATGCGCGGCGTGCGCGATCGCCACACGATCCAGCCGGTGAAACCCAGGTAGAGCAGGGCGCTGATCCCCGCGCCGATCCAGCGTCCCGGACGCGGCGACCCGTGCCACCAGTCGCCCGGCTGCCAGGCGGACAACGCCGCAACCAGCAGTGCCAGCGCCAGCAGCACCGCGCCATTGCCCACGTGTGCGCGCGAGATGCGCCAGGACGAATCGCTCATGCCGCCAGCAGCGCGGCGAAGCGCTCGGTCATCCGCTCCTGCGCGCCAGCGGCGGACTGCACCACGAAGCGGGCCGCCAGCGCATGCGCCTGGGCAAAACGCAGGCCTTGCTCCACGCCCATCACCGTCAGTGCGGTGGCCCAGGCGTCGGCTTCCATGGCCGTCTTGGCGATCACCGTCACCGCCGCAGCGGCCTGGATCACCGGCTGGCCCGAGCGCGGATCCAGGGTATGCGTGTACCGCACGCCCGCGTGTTCGAAGTGGTGCCAGCGGTCGCCCGAGGTGGCCACCGCAATGCCATCCAGGGTCAGCACCCGCGGCGGCAGCGTGCTGTGCTCGTCGGCGCCGGTTTCCACCAGCACCCGCCAGGGCGTGCCATCGGGCTTGCGGCCACGGCCGGCCAGTTCGCCGCCGACTTCCACCAGCGCATCGTCGATCCCGCGCTCACGCAGCGCCTTCAGCAGCAGGTCGACGGCGTAGCCCTTGGCGATCGCCGACAGGTCCAGCTGCACCCCGCCGGGCTGCAGCAGGGCGGCGGGTTGATCGCGCAGGACCAGTTGCGACCAGCGCGGCCGCGCCCGCGCCCGATCCAGTACGGCGCTTTCAGGGACGGCCGGTGTGCCGCCGCCAGCGCCGAAACCCCAGGCCTGGACCAGCGCGCCGACCGTGGGATCGAACGCGCCCTGGCTCTGGCCTGCGATCCGCAGCGCGCAGGCCATCACCTCGGCGAAATCCTGCGGCAGTGCATGCCAGGTGCCTGCCTCGGACCGATTGAAGCGGCACAGGTCCGAATCCGCGACCCAGGTGCTCATCTGCGCGACCACGCGGTCCAGCTCGTCCTGCAGCAGATCGTGCAGCGGATGCAGGTCCGCACCGGCGGCAACGGCCAGCTTGGCCGACCAGGTCGTGCCCATGGTCTGGCCGCCGAGCGTGGCCAGGGCGCGGGTGTGGGAAGCGGCAAGGGCGGGCATGCGCAGGTCGATCAAGACGTTGCATGGCCCAGGCGCGGCATTGGCCGCGCCTGGGCTCACGCGATTACTGCGGCAGCACTTCCAGCGTGGCTACGTAGCTCAGGCGACGCTGGGTGGCTTGCTTGACGGTGGTCTTGTTGTCGCTGGTGGACGCCGACAGCCAGTACATGCCCGGCTCCTGCCAGTTGACCGTGAACTGACCACTGGTATCGGTGGTGACCTTCTGCTCGTCCTGCGCATTGCGGTAGCGCGTCGCTCCGCGGACGACCTGGACCTCGAGCCCGGCGGCGGGCTTGCCATCGACCAACAGCTTGAACTTGGCCGGCTCGCCAGTGAACAGGTCATTGGGCTGAGTTACCGGCAGCAATTCCAGGCCCTTGCCGGTCGGCTTGATCTCGGTCGGCTCGCCGTTGCTGACGAAGGTCTCGACGCGGCCCAGGGTTTCGCTGATTTCCAGGTTCTTGGCGTTCTTGGGAACCTTGGTCGTCAGGTCCTCGACCGTGGCATTGCGCAGGAAGCCGCTGTCCTGGTTGTCGGCAGGCTTCGGAGCGGCCGGCGCCTGGCCTTTGCCGGCATCCGGCTTGCCGCCTTCGCCGCCGGTCCGGCGCTCGCCCCAACGCGCCGACAGGCCGTTGTTGAGGTTGGCGATGCGGTAGGTGCCCTGCTGCTTGAGCTCCACGTCAAACACGCTGCGGGTCTTGCCGGTGGAGGCGTTCTGCAGCTGCACCGCGCTGCCATCCGGGCCGGTAACCGTCACGTTGTCCAGGCGCACCGGCACGAAGTCGGGGTAATACAGTTCGTTGGAGACCGCCGCGTCCACGGTGATCCACACATCGTTGCCGGCAACGACGGTCGAAGAGGGCAGCAGCCACTGCTTGTGGGCGGCGGCGGTGAACGGAAGGACGCTGGCCAGGGCCAGGGCGAGAGTCAGGCAACGCTTCATGCGGGTGCTCCTTGGGAGGCGTGTTCGAGAGAATTCAGGGCCTGGCGGTCAGCGACACCGCGCCGATTTCGCTGCTGCCATGGCCCTTGGCGGTCTGTACGGCGGTGGCCGGCCAGGTGAAAGGCACCTTGACCAGCTCACGGCCGCCGACCTCGCGCGCCGCTTCCACCACCAGGGTGTAGTTACCGGGCTTCAGATCGGACAGCTGCGGCGCGTTGGCGGCAAAGTCCAGGGTCTGCACGCCGGCCGGCCGGGTCGGGCCGGTCACGCCGTCCACCGGCAGGTCCAGGCTGCGGCCGGACTTGCGCCACCACTGGCGCAGGTCGGGCAGCCACTTGGTGCCGTGGCCTTCCTTGGTGTCCTTGTTCTGGTACCAGACCGCCAGGTTGGCAGTGGCCTTGCCGTCGGCACCTTCGACATACACGGCCACGTAGGGGCGATGGTATTCGGCGACGTTGAGGGTGGGGATCTCCAACTGCACCTGCAGCGTGGCCGCGTAGGCCGGCATCGCCAGCAGCCCGCTGAGCGCGATGGTCAGGGTGAGCGGAACGGTCTTGGTCATGGGCATGGCGTCCTTCTTGAAAGGAAAGTCAGTGAATGAAGATCAGGGCCAGCAGCAGCGGCACCAGCAGTCCCAGGCCGACCATCGGCCAGGTCATGCGGCGCTGGCCGGCATGCAGCTGCAACAGCAGCAGGCCGGTGATGCAGAACACCAGGCACGCCACCGCGAACACATCGAGGAACCAGCTCCACGCGGTGCCTGCGTTGCGGCCCTTGTGCAGGTCGTTGAGGAAGGACACCCAGCCGCGGTCGGTGGCCTCGTATTCGACCTCGCCGCTGGCCCGGTCCAGCGAGAGCCAGCCATCGCCGCCGGGGCGGGGCAGCGACACATAGACCTCGTCGGCCGACCATTCGCCCTCGCGTCCGGCCAGGCTGAGGTCCAGTTCGCTCTCCAGCCAGTCGGAGATGACGGTGGGCAGCGGCGCGTTGCCGTCCTCGCGCTTGCCCAGGGATTTCAGCAGCGGGGCGGGTAGCGTCGCCGTGCGATGGGTGACCACCGGCTTGGTTTCAACGCTTGCCGCATGGTTCAGGGTGATGCCGGTGGCGGCAAACAGCAGCATGCCGATCAGGCACACCGCCGAACTGATCCAGTGCCACTGGTGCAGCGTGCGCAGCCAGAAGCCGCGACGTTGCTGTGCCGAAAGCGGTGCAGTGACTTGGGACAAGGACGGTGGATCCCGGAAGATTCGGCGACGAAGCGATTGCGCCATTACAGCATAAATGAGAATAGGTCTCAATTACCGTGACGACAGACGTTCCAGCGCGAACCGCGCGGTCAGACCTCAGCCCAGCCGCGCAGCAGGTTGTGATACACGCCGGTCAACTGCAGCACCGACGGGCTGTCTGCGCCGGTTTGGGTGAGCGTCTGGATGGCCGTGTCCATTTCCAGCAGCAGGCGCCGGCGCGCATCGTCGCGGACCATGCTCTGCACCCAGAAAAACGACGCCAGCCGCGCACCGCGGGTGACCGGCATGACCTTGTGCAGGCTGCTGGACGGATACAGGATCAGGTCGCCTGCCGGCAGCTTCACTTCATGCTCGCCGTAGGTGTCGCTGATGATGAGTTCGCCGCCGTCGTATTCCTCCGGCTCGCACAGGAACAGCGTGCACGACAGGTCCGAACGTACCTGGCTGCGTGGCTGGCCCGGACGGTCCACCGCCATCACCGAGCCATCGATATGGAAGCCGTATTCGCCGCCGCCGGCATAGCGGTTGAAGCGGGGCGGCAGGGTCCGCAGCGGCAGCGCGGCGGCAAAGTACAGCGGACTGCGTTCCAGTGCCCCCAGCACCTGCTGGCCCAGCTGCTCGCGCAGGGGCGAGGCATCGGGCAGCTGCTGGTTGCGCTTGACCTGGGCGCCCTGCGCGCCGACGGTCTCGCGTCCGTCGGTCCATTCGGCCGCGTCCAGCGCCGCGCGCATCTGGCGCAGCTGTTCCGGGCCGAGGATGTTGGGAACGTGCAGCAGCATGTCGGAGTTCCTGCGATTTAACGCAACACGGGAAGGCATGACCTTCCCGTGCGCGATGGGCCGGTTCGACCGGCAGGGCGAATCAGCCGATCAGAAGCGGAAATCCGCGCTCAACAGGAAGGTCCGCGGCGTGCCCGGAGTGTAGCGGTAGCCGCTCTTGTTGATCGCCGCCACGTATTCCTTGTCGAACAGGTTGTAGCCGTTCAGACGCAGGCTGAAGTTGCGCGAGATGTCGTAGGACACCACCGCGTCGTACACCGTGTAGGACTTGGCGTAGCTCGGCGTGCTGCCGCCGTTGGCCGTATCGGCGCCATCGCTGCCCTTGTGCAGGCGGCCGCTGTAACGCAGGCCGCCGCCAATGGTCAGGCCGAACGGAAGGCGGTAGCTGGTCCAGCTGGTGAATGCGTCATCCGGGCTGTAGGTCAGGTTGGGCGAGCCATCTGCCGAGATGTTGGGACCTTCGGTGACCTTGGTTGACATGGTGGTATAGCCGGCCGAGATGGACCAGTTGTCGGTGATGTTGCCCACCGCCGACAGCTCCACGCCCTTGACCTTCTTCTCGCCGGTCTGGGTCGGATTGCCGAAATCATCCAGCACGTCGCTGTTGATCTCGTTGGTCACGTCGGTCTGGAACAGGGCCAGGTTCACCGCCAGATTCTCCAGCACGTTCCACTTGGTGCCAACCTCGAAGGTCTTGGCCTTCTGCGGATCGGCGTCGACGCCGTTGGCGCTGCTGGAGCCGGCCGCCAGCTGGAAGTTCGCGCCGCCCGGGGGCTGCTGGGACAGGGCGTAGTTGGCGTACAGGCTGACGTCGTCGCCGACCTTGTAGACCGCACCGAGCTTCCAGTTGAACAACGTGTCCTTGGCCTGGAAGTCGCCATTGGACACCACGCTGCCGATGGGGGCGGTGCCGCAATACACGGCCCCGCGGCTGCCGCCGGAGGTTCCCTCGGTGTTGCAGACGCCGCTGCTGTTGTATTCGGTCTTGTAGTGATCCAGGCGCACGCCAGCGGTCACCAGGAAGTTTTCGGTGAACTTCAGCGTGTCGAAGGCGTAAGCCGAAATGGTGTCGGTCTTGCCATAGGTGCCGGTTCCATTGCGCTGCCAGCTCAGGTCGCCGACGTCATTCCAGTCGGGGTCGTACAGGCTGGCGGCAGGACGCGAGCCGGTGCTGGTGACGTTGCGGGTGTACTGCTCCTCGCGGGTCAGTTCCAGGCCGGTGCTTAGATTGTGCTGCACGCTGCCGGTGGCGAAGTCGGCACGCAGGTTGAGCTGGTCGGTCAGGATCTTGTTGCGCTGGTCCTTGAAGGTAGGAGTGCTGCGGGCCAGCGTATAGGTCGACAGGTCATTGATGTCAGTCCAGCCGATGTTGGCATTGGTGGACATGAACGAGGTCAGCAGATAATCCTGGGTCGTTTCGCCCCAGCGTGCGGTATTGCTCAGCCTGAGCGTGTCGGAGAAGTCGTGCTCGACGATGAAAGTGGCCTGCTTGGCCTCTACATCGTCGTGATCCTGGCGGGTGCCGTAGAAGTTTTCCGGATCGACCGGATGCCCGGCCAGTTGTTCGTTGCCTGTCTGTGCCTGCCAGCCCGGCAGGCCGATGGTCGGGACGAATCCATCGGGAATGTTGTTCTGTTTCACGTAATACAGGTTGAGGTAGTAACGCGTGGCGCCGTCCAGGTTGAAGCCCAGTGACGGCGCCAGGCCCCAGCGCTTGTTGTTGACGTGGTCGCGGCCGGCCACGTCGCTGTCCTGCCATAACGCATTCAGGCGCAGCGCGGCGCCCGGCAGGCCGTTGATGGTCTGGTTCCAGTCGGCGGTGCCGCGCTTCTGGCCATCGTTGCCTCCCGAGACCGTGCCGGACACGGCATCGCGCAGGAAAGCACGCTTGCTGACCATGTTGATCGAACCCGACGGCGCCGAGCGGCCGTTGTCGGTGCCGGCCGGCCCCTTCTCGACTTCCACCTGCTCGACGTTGAACAGGTCATGCGAGACCGAACCCAGGTCACGCACGCCATCGACGAACAGGCTGCTGGAGGTATCGAAACCGCGCATGTAGACCGCATCGCCGGTGCTGGTGTTGCCGTTTTCGCCCGCGTAGAACGCACCAACCCCGGGTGTGTTGCGCAGTGCCTCGGTCAAGGTGGTCGCGCCCTGCTGGGTAAACAGGCCCTTGGTGATCACCTGGATGGTCTGCGGCGTGTCCTGCAGCGACTGGGTGAACTTGGGCGAGGCCACCGCCTTGCTCTGCACGCGCGAACCGTGAACGTCGACCTTGTCCAGCGTGCGGGCTTCGTTGCGGCCGTGGTCGCGACGGTGATGCTCGTCGCGGTCGTGCTTCTGCTGGTCGGCGGAGGTTTCGGCCCCGACGCCTTCATTGGCCAGACCGGTGCCGGGCAGGGCCAGGGCCAGCGAGGTCGCTAGGGCGGCAACGGCGAGAGGACGTGCGTTGGGGGCGTGCTTACGCGAGCGGATATGCGACATGTCAGCGGTTTTCCGATGGAGTGAAAGCTGGAATCCCCCATTGGCGATGGCTGACGGGAGGTGCGGGCCGCACACGCCGGCCTGAAGGAACGCAGGCGAGGCGGGCAAGGCGTTAAGGCTGGCTGGCTGCGCCCCTCGCAGATCGCGGGGGCTGACACAGATGGCAGCCGTGAAAATTTTTCTGAATTGTAATGAGAACGATTTGTATTAACAAGCGTTCATGTAGCGCTGTGGTCGCTTGCGTGCGGAAACGCCAGCGGTCTCGAGCGCGATGCGCACGCACGGCTCGGACTGCACTGAGTCCAGCGCAATGCGATCGCCAGGAGCGACAGCCTGGGGAGGCCCCACTGGCCCGCCGGGGGAGCCTTCTAGTCGGTTGAAGTGGTCGGGCGATCCGCCGCGTGGTGGCGGGCGAGTTCAGTCGCGATCGTCGCGCGACCAGATGCCGCCGTGTTCGATCTTGACCGGGAACTTGGGCACCGGCGCGTAGGCCGGACCGCACAGCGGCGTGCCTGCGCGAATGTCGAAGCGGGCGCCGTGCAGGACGCATTCGACGCTGCCGGCTTCGGCATCGAAGGTGCCGGCGGCGGACAGTTCGAATTCGGCGTGGCTGCAGCGGTCTTCCAGCGCGTAGAGGTCGCCGTCCAGATTGAAGACCACGATCGGGGTGCCGGTGACCTCGTCGAAGGCGTTGCGCATCTCGCCGGGCAGCAGCTCGCCGGTGGCGCAGACGAAGGTCCAGTCCTCGCTCACGGGCGGCTCCTAAACAAGGGATTTCTCCAGCAGCTCGAAGCGCAGGTCGTCGCGCAGCGGCGTGCCGAAGCGTTCGTCGCCGTAGGGGAATGGCTTGTACCTGCCGGTACGCACGTAGCCACGGCGCTCGTAGAAGGCGATCAGGGCATCGCGCACGTCGATCACGGTCATGCGCATCTGATCTAGGCCCATTTCGTCGCGGGCGATGCGTTCGGCTTCGGCCAGGACCTGCTTGCCGACGCCGCCGCCCTGCAGGTTGGGTCGCACCGAGAACATGCCGAAATAGCCGGCGCCGTCTTCCCTGGCGATGTGGGCGCAGGCCAACAGCTCGCCGTCGCATTCGGCCAGCAAAACACGGCTGTCGGGACGGGTGAGGTCGTGTTCCAGCACGCCGCGGTCGATGCGGTTGCCGTCCAGGATGTCGGCTTCGGTGGTCCAGCCGATGCGGCTGGCCTCGCCGCGGTAGGCCGAGGTCACCAGCGCGGTGACGGCGTCGATGTCGGCGAGCGTGGCGTCGCGAAAGGTCAGGGTCTGCATGGACGCATTGTAAAACGCTTGCATGCCATCGCTAAACGGCAGATCCCTGTAGCGCGGAGCCTGCTCCGCAGCTCTGCGGCCAGGTCCCAGGAAAGTCCACACCTGTAGAGCGGAGCTTGCTCCGCTGCTCTCCAGTAAGATCACGGGAAGGCCACCAGCCTGTAAAGCGGATATTGATCTGCTGCCTTTCGATTAGATATTCGGGAAAGCCCCAGCGGAGCAAGCTCCGCTCTACAAGGGGGGCGAGCCTCTTAGCCCAGCAGCTTGCGGGCCTTCTTCAGCGCGGTGATGAAATCTTCGATCTCCTCGTGCGTGTTGTAGAACGCCAGCGAGGCGCGCAGGGTCGCGGCCACGCCGAAGAACTGCAGCAGCGGGTGCGCGCAGTGCTGGCCCGAACGCACGGCCACCCCTTCCAGGTCCAGCAGCGTGGCCAGGTCGTGGGCGTGGGCGCCATCGATCAGGAACGACACCACCGCCGCCTTGTCCGGCGCGGTGCCGAACAGGCGCAGGCCTTCGATCCTGTTCAACTCTTCGGTCAGGTGCGCCAGCAGTTCGGACTCGCGTGCACGGATCGCATCCATGCCCACGCCGTCCAGATAGTCCAGCGCCGCGCCCAGGCCGACGAAGCCGGCAATATTCGGCGTGCCGGCCTCGAACTTGTGCGGCACGTCGTTGTAGGTGGTGTGCGCGAAGCTGACTTCCTTGATCATCTCGCCGCCGCCGATGAAGGGCGGCATGGCCTCGAGCAGCTCGCGCCGCGCCCACAGTGCGCCGGTGCCGGTCGGACCACAGATCTTGTGTCCGGTGATCGCGTAGAAGTCACAGCCGATCGAAGCCACGTCCAGCGGCATGTGCGGCGCGGCTTGCGAGCCGTCGATCACGGTGACGATGCCGCACCTGCGTGCGGCCTTGCAGATCTGGCGCACCGGATTGACCGTACCCAGCACGTTGGACACGTGCGCCACCGCCAGCAGCTTCACCTGCGGGGTCATGGCCTTGTACAGCGCTTCCAGGTCCAGGCTGCCGTCTGGCAGGATCTCGGCGACCTGGATCTTGGCACCGGTGCGCTCGGCGATGAGCTGCCACGGCACGATGTTGGCGTGGTGCTCCATGCGCGAGACCAGGATGACGTCGCCGGCCTTCAGGTTCGGCAGCGCCCACGAATAGGCGACCAGGTTGAGCGCAAAAGTGGTGCCGCTGCACAGGATCAGCTCGTCGCCGCGCACGCCCATGAAGCGCGCCAGGGTCTTGCGCGCGCCTTCGTAGGCGTCGGTGGCCTCGGTGCCCAGCGCATGCACGGCGCGGCTGACATTGGCGTTCTGGCGGCGATAGAAGCCGTCCACCGCTGCGATCACCTGGATCGGCTTCTGCGCCGTGTTGGCGTTGTCGAAGTAGATCAGTGGCTTGTCGTTGACCGCGCGGGTCAGCAGCGGGAAATCGGCGCGGACACGATTCCAGTCCACGGCCTGCGCCTGCTCTGCTTCGTCGCGCTGCACGCCGGCGGTACCAATGTTCTCCAGCGTGCTCATGCCGCACCCGCCTGGCGCAGTGCTGCATCGACCGCGTCGGCCAACTGTGCACCCAATGCATCATCGCCCAGCACCGCCAGCGGTTCGCGGCAGAACGCGGCGGTCAGCAGGCGCTGCGCCTGTTCCTGCGGCAGGCCGCGCGAGCGCAGGTAGAACAGCGCATTGGCATCGAGCCGGCCGACCGTGGCGCCATGGGCGGCCTGCACTTCGTCGGCATGGATTTCCAGCACCGGCTGGGTGTCGATCTCGGCGTTGTCCGACAGCAGCAGGTTCTTGTTGGACAGGCGTGCATCGGTGCCGTCTGCGCCTTCGCGGATCAGGATGCCGCCATGGAACACCGCGCGGCCACGGCCGGCGCCCAGGCCGCGCCAGGTCAGGCCGCAGCTGGTATCACGGGCGACGTGGTCGATGCCCAGGCGTGTATCGACATGGCGACGGCCGCTGGCCAGCAGCACGCCGTTGGCGTCCAGGCGGGCGTTTTCGCCTTCCAGGCGCACGTTGAGTTCGTGGCGGGACAAGGCAGCGCCGAGTTCCAGGTCCAGGCGCTTGTAGACCGTGTCGCGTGCCAGCACGGCGTCGGTGCGCAGCAGGCTGGTGGCCTTGTCGGACTCGTGCTGGCTGCGGGCGTGGACCAGCTGTGCGCCCTGGGCCAGGTGCACGTGGGTCAGGGCGTTGGACAGGTGCGCGTGCTCGCCGCTGGCGATGTGGTGTTCCACCACGCGCAGCTGCGCGTTGGCGCGCAGCTCGATCAGGTTGCGCAGGTGCCAGGCGCGGTCGGTCGGGTCGGGCGCGCCGATGAAAACCAGTTGCAGCGGCGTGGCGATGTGCACGTCGGCTTCGACACGCAGCAGCACCCCTTCGCTGGCCAACGCGGCGTTGAGGCGGGCGAAGACCTCATCGCCGCGCTCGAAGCGACGGGCCAGGAAGCGTGCGGCATCGCTGCCGTCGGCCAGCGCCTGCGACAGCCGCTGCACGCTGATGCCGTCGGCCAGCCCGGAAAGGTCGGACAGCGCCTGGACATGGCGGCCGTTGACGAACACCAGGCGCGGCGCCGGGATGTGCGCGATCAGCTGCGCATCGACCGGCGGTGCGGCGTCGACGGCGGCGAAGCTGCGGCGCTCCAGCGCACGCAGCGAGGTGTACTTCCACGCCTCGTCGCGCTGGGTCGGCAGGCCGGCGGCCAGGGCATCGTCCAGCACCGTGCGGCGCGCGCCGTCGCCATCGAAACCGGCTGCGAGCGAGTCGAGCAGGGCGCTCATGCCGCAGCTTCCGGGGTCACGCGGTCCTTCAACCAGTTGTAGCCGTGCGCTTCCAGTTCCAGGGCCAGTTCCGGGCCGCCGGTCTGGACGATCCTGCCGTCGGCCAGCACGTGCACCACGTCCGGCTTGATGTAGTCCAGCAGGCGCTGGTAGTGGGTGATGACCAGGAACGAGCGGCCCGCAGAGCGCAGCGCGTTGACGCCATCGGCCACGGCCTTGAGCGCGTCGATGTCCAGGCCCGAGTCGGTCTCGTCCAGGATCGCCAGCTTCGGCTCCAGCACGGCCAGCTGGAAGATCTCGTTGCGCTTCTTCTCGCCGCCGGAGAAGCCTTCGTTGACGCCGCGATGCAGCAGCTCGTCCTTCAGGTGCAGCACGGCCAGCTTCTCGCGTACCAGCTTGAGGAACTGCATCGAATCCAGTTCGGCCTCGCCGCGCGCCTTGCGCTGGGCGTTGAGCGCGGCGCGCAGGAAGTAGGTGTTGTTCACGCCCGGGATTTCGACCGGGTACTGGAAGGCCAGGAAGATGCCGGCGGCGGCGCGTTCTTCCGGCTCCAGTTCCAGCAGGTCGGCATCTTCGAACAGGACCGTGCCCTCGGTGACTTCATAGCCTTCGCGCCCGGACAGGATATTGCCCAGCGTGGACTTGCCCGCGCCGTTGGGACCCATGATGGCGTGCACTTCGCCTGCTTTTACGTCCAGCGAAAGGCCCTTGAGGATTTCCTTTCCGGCGACTGAGGCGTGGAGGTTGTCGATCTTCAACATGATGATGTCCATCTGATTCTTTGAGCCCCTCTCCCGCTGGGAGAGGGGTTGGGGTGAGGGTTCGGGCGAAGCCTTGCGGAGTTCAGGTGCACGAGCTTCGCCCGCACCTTCATCCGACGCTTCGCGCCACCTTCTCCCAGTGGGAGAAGGGACCAAGCGGTCAGCCGACGCTGCCTTCCAGCGAGACTTCCAGCAGCTTCTTGGCCTCGACCGCGAACTCCATCGGCAGCTCGCGGAAGACCTGCTTGCAGAAGCCGTCGACGATCATCGACACCGCGTCTTCCTGGCTGATGCCGCGCGCCCGGCAGTAGAACATCTGGTCGTCGCTGATCTTGGAGGTGGTGGCCTCGTGTTCGACCGTCGCGTCCGGATTCTTCACCTCGATGTAGGGGAAGGTGTGGGCGCCGCACTGCTTGCCGATCAGCAGCGAATCGCACTGGGTAAAGTTGCGCGAACCGGCGGCACTTTTGTCCACCTTGACCAGCCCGCGATAGGTGTTCTGGCCGCGGCCGGCGCTAATGCCCTTGGAGACGATCTTGGACTTGGTGTTGCGGCCCACATGGATCATCTTGGTGCCGGTGTCGGCCTGCTGGCGGTGGTGGGTCAGGGCCACCGAATAGAACTCGCCGCTGGAGTCGTCGCCCAGCAGCACGCAGGACGGATACTTCCAGGTGATGGCCGAGCCGGTTTCCACCTGGGTCCAGCTGACCTTGCTGCGCGCGCCACGGCATTCGGCGCGCTTGGTCACGAAGTTGTAGATGCCGCCCTTGCCTTCCTCGTCGCCCGGGTACCAGTTCTGGACCGTGCTGTATTTGATCTCGGCGTCTTCCAGCGCGACCAGCTCGACCACCGCGGCGTGCAGCTGGTTCTCATCGCGCATCGGCGCGGTGCAGCCTTCCAGGTAGGACACGTAGCCCTTGTCCTCGCACACGATCAGGGTGCGCTCGAACTGGCCGGTGTGGCCGGCGTTGATGCGGAAGTAGGTGGAGAGCTCCATCGGGCTGCGCACGCCCTTGGGAATGAATACGAAGCTGCCGTCGGAGAACACGGCCGAGTTGAGCGCGGCGAAGTAGTTGTCGCCAACCGGCACCACCGAGCCCAGGTACCGCTTGACCAGTTCGGGATGATCCTTGATGGCCTCGGACATCGAGCAGAAGATGATGCCTTTCTCGGCCAGTTCCTTGCGGAAGGTGGTGCCGACCGAGACCGAGTCGAATACCGCATCCACCGCCACACCGGCCAGCTTGGCGCGCTCGTGCAGCGGCACGCCCAGCTTGTCGTAGGTGTCCAGCAGCTCCTTGGGCACTTCGTCGAGCGACTTGTACTTGGGGCCCTTGGGCGCGGAGTAGTAGCTCAGCGCCTGGAAGTCGATCGGCGCGATCTTCAGCTTGGCCCAGTGCGGCACCGGCATGGTCAGCCAGTGGCGGTAGGCTTCAAGCCGCCATTGCGTCATCCATTCCGGTTCTTCCTTCTTGGCCGACAGCGCCCGGACAATGTCCTCGCTCAGGCCGGCCGGGAGCGAATCGGATTCGATGTCGGTGATGAAGCCGGCCTCGTAGCGACGGCCGAGCTGCTCGATGATCTCGGCGTTGCGCGTCGGCGCGGAAAGGGTGGTTGCTTCGGTGGCCATATGGGCTGCCTACGGTTCAGCTGGCGACACGCGCGGCGATCGGGCGGCGGCGCATATCGGCATGGGTGGAAGTGGAAGAGGAAACAGGCGGCTGCAGCATCTGCGCCAGGGTCATGCCGCGCAGGGCGTCGGCGACCACGTCGTTGATCAGACGCCAGTTGGCGCGTGCACCGCACTGATGGGCGATGCCGCACTGGCTGTCTTGCTGGCTGCATTCGGTAATCGCCAGCGGCCCCTCCATGGCCTCGATGATCTGCACCAGCGAGATCTCGCCGGGCGGGTGGGCCAGGCGGTAGCCGCCATGCACGCCGCGCAGGCCCTCGACCAGGCCGGCCTGGGCCAGCGGCTTGAGCACCTTGCTGACGGTGGTGGCTTCCAGGCCCGAGGCCTCGGCCAGCTCGGTGGCGCTGAGGACTTCGCCTGCGCGGCCGGCCAGGACGGTCAGCAGCACGGTGGCGTAGTCGGTGAGCTTGGTGACGCGCAGCATGGGAAAGGTCGATGCGACGAAAGTGGACCGAAATTGTACGCTTTCGAGCTGCGCGACTCAAACCTGTGAGTTACCGGTGTTCATGGGCCGGCGGAACTCCGGTGCGCCATTCCTGTTTCAGGGCGTTGCCGGCCCATCCGGTGGCAGGACCAGCTCCAGGTAGGGAGGTGACGGGCGTTGGCCCGGTGGCAGCGCCTGGGGCGCAGGTTCACCGGCCGGACCGAGCGAGCGGATGAACCGGTAGATCGCTTGGCGGTCCTGCTCGTGCATCTCGCGCAGCATGTAGGCGGGCATGAGCGGGCGAGCCTGCAAATTGGCGGTGTAGGTCAGCCATGCGGATTCGTCCAGCTTGTCCGCGCTCAGGCGCAGGTTGGTGGCATAGCTGGTGCCCCAAGGTCCCACAAAGCCGCTATGGCTGCCCAGCAGCCATTCGGCTTCGGGCACGTCGCCGCCTTGCGCGCCGTAGCTCTCGGTATGGCAGTCATTGCAGCCACCGACCTGCACCAGATAGCGGCCCCTTGAGACGAGATCGTTGGCCGCAAGAGGAGTCGCGGCCGATACCGGCGTGGAGGACGTCGCGGGCCGGCAGGACACGATCGACAGGCCCAGCGCCATGGCCAGGGCCGCACGGGCGGGAAGGCTTTTTTGCATGATAAGAGCTCGGATGGGCTGATCATCTGGTGACGCCATCCACGCGTGTGATCGGCCATCGCAACGCCGGTAACGGCTAGATGAGTGGCGCGCCGCGCGCCGCGCCGCCACAATGGCCCAAGACTTCTCATACGGACGCTTCGATGCCGCGCAAGATCGCCACCCGCAAATCCGCCATTCACGGCAACGGCATGTTTTCCATTGCGCCCATCAAAAAGGGCGAGCGGCTGATCGAATACAAGGGCGAGCGCCGGACCCATGCGCAGGTGGACCGCGACAGCGGCGGCGACGTGGAAAGCGGTCACACCTTCCTGTTCACGCTGAACGACAAATACGTGATCGATGGTGCCCGTGGCGGCAACAGCGCCCGCTGGATCAACCACAGCTGCAGCCCCAACTGCGAGGCGCTGATCGAGGAGTACGACGGCAGCGACCGGCGCAAGGACAAGGTGGTGATCGAGGCCATTCGCGACATCAAGGCCGGCGAAGAGCTGACCTACAACTACGGCATCACCCTGGCCGAGCCGCATACTGCGCGCCTGAAGAAGGTCTGGGCCTGCCGCTGCGGTTCCAAGAAGTGCACCGGAACCATGCTCCAGCCCAAGCGCTGAAATTCCCGCTACGCCAGGGGTCGTGACGACGCCATTCCCTTCGGATGCAGCGCGGAGCCAAAAGGTTGCAATGACTGATGCCAGTCGGCTTTGCCCGGCAAGCTTCCTAATGTGCGGTCCCAGACGGGCACTCGCCCGGGGAGAGGAAGCATGGCAATGCGTGGATCAATCCTGGCGATGGGCGTGCTGGCGGCCCTGGCCGCACGGGCCCAGGCGGTGGAAGTCGATGGCCGGATCGATCCGGCCGAGTGGGCCGGTGCCCAGCACATCACCGATTTCCGCCAGACCCAGCCGCTGACCCGCGCGCCAGGCAGCCAGCCGACCGAAGCCTGGATCCTGGCCACGCCTGAGGGACTGGCCGTGGCGTTCCGCAACGTGCAGCCGGCCAGCGTGCCGCGCACCCGGCAGAAGGTGCGGCGCGACTTTGAGGACCAGGTCGACCGGGTCAACCTGATGGTCGATTTCGACGGCGACGGCCGCACCGGCTACAACTTCGTGGTGTCCTCCACCGACGGCATCAACGATGCCATCGTCACCAACGAGAACAACTTCAACGATGACTGGGACGGCAACTGGAAGCATGCGGTCAGCGAGGACGCCGATAGCTGGTCGGTCGAGATCCTGATCCCCTGGTACATCGCGCCGATGCACAAGGCCGACGGCGACACCCGCCGGATGAAGATCTACCTGGACCGGGTGATCGGGTCCAGCGGCGAGCGCATGGCCTGGCCGGCGGCGAGCTTCCAGCGGCCGCGGTTCCTGTCCGATTTCAGCGAGGTCGAAGTGGCCGATTACCAGCAGTCGCTGCTGGCAGTGACGCCATATGTGTCCGGCCTGTACGACAACGTGCGCGGCCACGGCGATTTGGACGGCGGCGTGGACGTGTTCTGGAAGCCCAACGGCCAGTTCCAGATGACCGCCACGATCAACCCGGATTTCGGCCAGGTGGAAAGCGACGACCTGGTGGTCAACTTCGACGCCACCGAAACCTACGTCAGCGACAAGCGTCCGTTCTTCACCGAGAACCAGGGCCTGTTCGAATACACCACGCCCTCGGATTTCAGCCAGCTGCTGTATACGCGCCGCATCGGCGGCCCGTCCGATGACGGCCAGGGCGCGGGCGACATCACCGCGGCGGTCAAGGTCAACGGTAGCCTGGGTGCGACCAAGTACGGGCTGTTCCTGGCCGATGAAAGCGGCCAGGCGGGGCGTTCGTTCCGCGCGCTGCGGCTGGTGCGCGACTTCAGCAACCAGAACCTGGGCCTGATGGTCACCCAGGTCGAGCGTCCGTGGCTGGACCGCGAGGCCACGGTGCTGGGCATCGACCACAACTGGCGCCCGAATGCGCGCTGGAACGTGCGCACCCGGGTGATGGGCAGCCAGATCGAGGAGCGCGGCGACACCACCCACGGCCTGGGCGCTACGGTCTGGGCCGACTACGAGATGGACCACGGCTGGCGCCAGCAGTGGATCGCCATGCATTTCGGCAACGACCTGCAGCTCAATGACGCCGGCTACCTGTCGCAGAACAGCCTCAACTATGGCCATTGGGAAGTGCGCAAGCGTTTCCCGGAGCAGGCGGCCGACTCGCGCTATTCGTCCAAGGACTGGCGCTGGCGGATCAGCCAGGTCAACAACGACCATGGCGAGGTGCTCAACAAGCAGCTGCGCATCAGCCGCGAGGGCAACCTGCGCAACGGCAGCGAGGAGTTTGTGCAGGTCAATTTCAACGACGCCGGCGTGGACGACCTGCTGACCCGCGGCCACGGCTCGGTGGAACAACCCTTCAACACCCAGCTGGTCTATGACTACACCCGGCCGCGCAAGGGGCATTGGGCGCATGAAGTCGAGGCGGTGGCCACGCGCGGCCAGATCACCGACCCGGGCGCGACCGGCTTCAGCGTGGACTACACGGCCACCTATTTCGTCAGCGATGACTTCAGCGTCTACGCCGGGATCTATGCGCAGCATTCGCCGGCGTGGTCGGTATGGCAGAGCGACAATCTGGTCGGCGTGTACGAAGGCCGCGAAGGACACTTCAACGCCGGCCTGACCTGGAACCTGGGCAACCGTCAGGAACTGCGGGTCAAGCTGCAGGCGCTGGCGATCAACGCCGAGGCCACCGGCGCCTATCGGGTGTTGGGCAATACCCGGCCGGCCATGACCGGCGAGGAGGTGCCCGATTTCAGCGTCAGGAACCTGGGCTTCCAGGTGCGCTATCGCTACGAGGTGGCGCCGATGTCGGATCTGTACGTGGTCTACGCGCGCGGCGGCTACCAGGAAACCGAGCGCGCCGATGGCATCGGCAGCCTGCTGTCTGACAGCCTGCGCCTGCGCGACGACGAGCAATTGCTGGTGAAGTTCAGTTATCGCTTCGAGCTTTGACTGCAGACATCGCCTGCGGCGCGCGCGACACTGTAGGCCTGTCATCCGATGCAGGTGTGCGCATGTCCCGTTCCCTCGATGGCCAGGTGGTCGTCATCACCGGTGCCGCCAGTGGCATCGGCAAGGCGATCGCCTTCACCCTGGCCCGTGCCGGCGCGCATGTGGCCATCGCCGACCTCAACCTGGACGGCGCGCAGCAGGCCGCCGCGCAGATCGGTGCCGAGGGCGGGACCGCGATCGGCGTGGCGATGGATGTCACCGACGAGGCCGCGGTCAACGCCGGCATCGCCCAGGTGGTCGAGGCCTTGGGTCCGGTGGACATCCTGGTTGCCAATGCCGGTATCCAGATCGTCGCGCCGATCCAGGAATTCGCCTTCGCCGACTGGAAGCGGCTGCTGGCCATCCATCTGGACGGCGCCTTCCTGACCACCAAGGCGGTACTGCCGGGCATGTACGCCGGCAACCGCGGCGGCACGGTGATCTACATGGGCTCGGCCCATTCGCATGAAGCCTCGCCTCTCAAATCGGCCTATGTCACCGCCAAGCACGGCTTGCTGGGACTGGCCCGGACCCTGGCCAAGGAAGGCGGCAGGCATGGTGTGCGCAGCCATGTGGTCTGCCCGGGATTCGTGCGCACGCCGCTGGTGGACAGGCAGATCCCGGAACAGGCCGCCAGCCTGGGCATCAGCGAAGAAGAGGTCGTGCAGAAGGTAATGCTGGGTGCGACTGTCGACGGCACCTTCACCACACTCGACGACGTGGCATTGACGGTGAAGTTCCTGTGCGAATTCCCCAGCGCCGCGCTGACCGGGCAGAGCATCCTGGTCAGTCATGGTTGGCACATGGGCTGAGCGTTTGCATCGCGTCGTGGCCACGCGCCCGAGATTTCATGGGCGGACAATGCCGCCACGCCGAGCATAAGCGGTCCATTCTTTCGAGGAACTCCCATGACCGATCTGACCGGCAAGACCATCGCGGTGTTGGCCACCGATGGCTTCGAACAGTCCGAACTCACCGAACCCAAGCGTCGCCTGGAAGCCATGGGCGCCAAAGTGGACGTGGTGTCGCTGCAGGGCAAGGACAGCATCCGCGGCTGGGACAAGAAGGATTGGGGCGCATCGGTGAAGGTCGACAAGGTGTTGGGCAAAGTGCAGTCGAGTGACTACGACGCGCTGGTGCTGCCCGGTGGCGTGATCAATCCCGACCACCTGCGCCAGGAGACTGCCGCGGTGGATTTCGTCAAGGCCTTCGCCGCCGACAACAAGCCGGTTGCCGCGATCTGCCATGGCCCATGGATGCTGGCCGAAAGCGGTCTGGCCAAGGGCCGCAAGCTGACCTCGTGGCCATCGCTCAAGACCGATCTGTCCAACGCCGGCGGTAGCTGGCAGGACAGCGAAGTGGTGGTGGACGGCAACATCATCACCAGTCGCAATCCCGATGACATCCCGGCCTTCAGCGAGGCCGTCGCCAAGGCGCTGGCCGGCTGATCTACGCCAGAAGAACAGCGGAGTAGAAACGCAAAGGCGCAGCTCAAAGCTGCGCCTTCTGCCGTACGGGGAAAGCGGCCGAGCCGCTTACCCTGGTGGCTTGTCGTCCGATGCGCGAGGTTCGTAGCCCTCCAGATCGGCCGAGTCCAGATGCCAGCGGCGCTGCTCCGGCGTGGCGCCATCGGCCATCACCGCACGCAGGGTGAAGCTGCCACGGTAGTGACGGGTCCTGCCGTCGGTCTGGGCTGCGGCCAGCTCGACCGGAACCTTGATATAGCGCGATCCGGCGGCGCCTTCGGCATCGGAGGCCTTGCCGACCCGGGCGTCCACCATCAGCGTCTTGCCATAGCCGTGGGCGAAGGCTTCATAGCTCTGTTGGCTGGCTGCGCCCTGGTTGCTCCACAGCGCGTAGGCAGCGGCGTAGTCCTTCGCGTTGATCGCGCCGTAGTAGCGACGCAGCGTGGTCTCGGCAGCCTCCGCGCTGACCTCCTCGGGTGCCTCTGTCGGTTCGGATGCGGTATCGCGAGTCTCGGAGGCAGGTGGCTCCCGAGTCTCGGCGGCAGGTGGCGCCGCTGTGCCCGGAGTCGCGTCCCGCGACGCTTCGACCGGTGCCTGCGCGGCGGACGAAGGCGTCTGCGCCTCCTGGTCCTTCGCAGTGGGCCCACATGCTGCCAATAGCAGCGAGGCCAGGCCCGCGCCAATGACCAGCCGTCTGGATTGCAGAAGATTATTTCGCATCGTTCAGATCCGGCATGCCGACAGGTTGATTGAACTGGACCACGATCCGGCCTTGCTCCACGCGCGCCGATTCCACCCGCACGTCACCGAAATTGGCCAGCAACTTGGGATCGAGTTGGTACAGCGGCTCGCTGCTGGCGTAGTCCTGCAGAAACAGGCTCACCAGCTGACGGTCGCGCTCGCGCAGTTCACCACCGTTGCTGGGCACCACCCGATCGACTGTCGGTGCATCCAGGAACAGCGCCATCGCCTGCGGTTCGTAGCGCAGTCCGCTGCTCAGCCAGACCCGGCCCAGCGGCCGGCCGCCGCCGCTGGCATCGAACTGCATCTGCACGCGATTGCCCGCGGCCGGAATGGTCAGCTGCGGATTGCTGGCGGTCATCGACACCAGCCCACCCAGGGCCTGGAAGTCGCGTGGGAATTCCTGCTGCAGGTAGCCCTGCACCTGCGCGCCGGACACCGACAGCGTGTTGGAGGGCTTGCCCTGCGCCCAGGCCGCTGCGGTGATCGAAACGGCCACCAGGGCCACGGCTACGACCACGGCGCGCAGGCGGTTTGCAAAGGATGTCTGCATGGGAATCCCGTCAGGAGTTGGCGCGGCAGTGCGTCCGCCACACCTTAAGCACGGCCGGTGAACCTGGCCTCAATCGATCTGCGGCCGCATCGACGCGGTGGAGATCTCCCAGCCATCGTTGCCGATCTTGCGACGCACCCGATACCAGCCGCTCCAGTTGCGCACGCTACCGTCGGCGCCGCTGATGCGCAGGCGGACCGGAATTTCCAGCGATCGCGAAGGCAGTTCGTCCGGATCCAGCGGCTTTGGCGCGTCGGTGTTGATGTGCGCCGAATATCGGCCCGCCGCACGCAGCGCCGCATCGTCCGGTGTTGGCGGCGGACGGCCGCCCACCCACATCGCATCTGCCGCAGTCAGATCTCCGCTGGCCAGCGCGGCCAGGTAGCGATGAAGCGTGCCGGCGGCCTCCAGCAGGAGGCGGCCCTGTTCGTCGGTCAGCGCCTGGCGACGCCGGTGCGCGGCCAGTTCGGCAGGATCGGGTTTGGTAGTCGCGGGCGGCAGGGTCGCGGTTGTGGCCAGGGTCGTCTCGGGATCCGGCTTGCGGCTGCAGGAGCAGTTGGCCAGGAGCAGGCTCAACAGAAGGATCGAAAGAGCGCGCATGTGCTGCCGGCCGTCCAGGGGCGATGCGGCGCAGTGTACCGGCCGTGTCGGGCGCCACGGCGGCAGGCCTTCAGCGGCGCGGATCGAGCCCGGCGATGAACCGCTCCAGGGCCGGCGCCAACGGGGCGAACGGATCTTCGCCGGTGTCGCGGTGGCGCTGGGCGATGTCCTGCAGCAGGCGGCTGCCGATCAGGGTCGCGGCGCGTTCGTCGGCGCTGAGCCGGCGATGGCGCTGGATGGTTTCCAGCAGCTGCATCCAGTCCTGAGTGGCGCGGTGTTCGAATTCGATGCTGCAGCGATGCGCGCAGGGATACCCATCTTCCTCGACGGGCGTCACGGTGATGCGGTAGCGGTGCGGTCGGGAGCCCATGGCAATTACGGCGTCCGGGGGAACATGGGGCCACGGTAGAAGCCTGCAGCGATCGCGACGAGCCGGTAGGGCGCGACTCAGTGTTCCAGCGTGTCCGGGCCCTGCCAGGCGCGCAGTGCCGGCCATGGGTCGCGCGCGCCCTCGCGCCCGTAGATGCCGTAATGCAGGTGGGGCGGCGTCCCGCGCGCATTGCCGGTGGTGCCCACGTAACCGAGCAGGTCGCCGGGCAGGACGCTCTGTCCTTCATGCAGTCCCTCGGCCCAGCCCTCCAGATGTGCGTGGTAATAGCGCTCGTTGCCCGGGCCCAGCACCCACACCTGTTTGCCGCCCAGGCCGCTGTCACGGATCGAGCTGACGATCCCGGGCGTGGCGCTGCGCACCGGCGTGCCGCGTTTGGCGAAGATGTCCACGCCTGCATGGGTGCGACTGCTGCCACGGGCGGCACCGAAGGTGGAGGCGATCTGGCTGGCGCGGACGCCCTGGACCGGCGAAGGCAGCTGCGTGGCCGGTGGCATGCGCGCGATGCGCCACAGCATCTTCGGCGCATCCAGGAACGGCTGGCGCCAGGCCCACGACCCGACAAATCCCAGGATCGCCAGGAAGATCAGCGGCGCCAGGATGCGGCGCGCGCGGCGGGTCGGTGTCTCGAATTCGGCAGGCGTGTCCATCTGGCTCCAGCCTGCCGGCTGGGCGATGAGCGCACGATCAATGTGCGGGCGCTGACGCGATCGTCAGCTGCCTGGATCATCTGCCCGGAAACAACTCGGGACGGCCAAAGCCGTCCCGAGCAGGTCCTGCGAGATACCGCGCCTGGATCAGGCGGCGGAATCCTTCAGGGTCTTCAGTGCAGCGATCTTGAGCTTGGTCGAGGCCGGCTTGGCGGCGAACCACTGCTCTTCCTTGGTGAAAGGGTTGATGCCCTTGCGCTTCGGCTTGGCGGGGACGCTGACGGTCTTGATCTTCAGCAGGCCCGGCAGGGTGAAGGCACCCGCGCCCTTCTTGCTCACCGAACCCTGGATGGCCGACTGCAGCGCAGCCATCACGGCGCGCACGTCCTTCGGGGCAACGCCGCTGTTCTCGGCGATGTGGGCGACCAGGCCCGACTTGGTCAGGGTTTCCTTGATCGGCTTAGGAGCAGCCGGTTTGGCGGCGGTCTTGGCGGCCTTCTTCGGCGCTACCTTCTTGGTGGTCTTTGCCATATGTGTCCTGTTGTACCGTGTTTGGTGGAATGTTCGGGCCGAAACGGTCGGCATGCGGAATGTAGGGCAAGAGTGCCTTCACGCCAAGGGGAAAACACGCTTTTTTCTCGGCTTTCGCGTGGTTTTCGACCAAAGGCGGGTACCCGCAACTTCCACTGCACGCCTTCGGGACGATAGGCGTCCGATCCGGATACGCAGGTTGCGATGCTGTGGCAAGGCGCGGAGTCTGTCTTGCGCAGTGCGGAATGGTCACTCCGAAACCGGCAGAGCTGCCACGAAACTCTCACGGTCCACGCAGTAGGGTGGCGGTTCTTTTCCAACATCCACAGGAGCTAGGTCATGGGTATTTCGCGTCCGGCCACCGCACATTGGGAAGGCGACCTGAAATCCGGCAAGGGCCGGATCTCCACGCCGCAGAGCGGACTGCTGTCCGATACGCCGTACGGCTTCAACAGCCGCTTCGGTGACCAGAAGGGCACCAACCCGGAAGAACTCATCGCCGCCGCACATGCCGGCTGCTTCACCATGGCGCTGTCGAACATGCTCACCGAGGCCGGTTCGCCGCCGACCTCGCTGGACACCCGGGCCGAGGTGGACCTGTCGACCGAAGGCGGCCCCACGCTCTCGCACATCCGGCTGAAGGTGAAAGGCGTGGTCCCGGGCATCGACGCGGCCAAGTTCAAGGAGATCGCCGAGAACGCCAAGGAGAACTGCCCGGTGTCCAAGGCACTGAAGGCGGTGCCAGTGAGCCTGGAAACAGAATTCGGCGGCTGATGGGCCGCTCCGGTGTCGCCATTTGCGGGCGGCACCGGCAGCGCAGGCTGTCGCGCGGTTGAATGCCAATCGCCGTGAAGGACCGATTCAGGACTGTTTCACCAGCGCGGATCGACGATGCTGCAACGCGTCGAACCGGCGTTGGAGAACAGCAGGATGATCCGCACCACCTTGGGTGTGTTGTTGATGGGCCTGGCCTGCGTCGGGCCGGTGTCCGCGCAATCGCGTTACGCCGACTATTACAACGAGCGCTACAGCGATCGGGGCCCACGCGACGACGCAGACCGCTATGGCGGCAACTACGACTACGCACGCGTGGTCCGGGTTGATCCGATCATCGCGCCGCCGCCACCGTCCCGGCAGCAGTGCTATGACCGCGATGCGGATGACACCTACACTCAAGGCGGCGATTACTACGATGGCAACGGCACCCGTCAGTCCACGCCTGGTGGCCGTGTGGGGGCCACGATCGTCGGCGGTGTGCTGGGCGCTGTGGTCGGCAGCCGCTTCGGTGGTGGCACCGGCCGGGTGGTCGGCACGGCGGTTGGTACGGCGGCCGGTACGGCGATGGGGCAGTCGGTCTACGACAACTCGCATACCGTGCGCGGCACGGTGCGCGTCTGCGAACCGTTGGCCGACCAGCGTGCCGATGGCGAGGTGGAAGGTTACGACGTCACCTACGAATATGCTGGTCGCGATTACCACACCCGCACTGCATACCATCCAGGCGACCGCATCCGGGTACGCGTGGACGTGGCTGCGGTGCAGAACTGAAAGTACGGGGGATCCGCCGTACCAAGGGGCCGCAAGGCCCCTTTCTTTTTGTCGGCCAGGCCCGGTGCCTAGAGCGCGTTATGGACTTTGAGATGAGATGCAATCCGGAGGGAAGCGGTCTGGGAGACGCCGATCCTGCGTTGCGCGCTTTGCCCACGCGGCCAGCCTGGGCTGCAGCGCACGCCTTGTCTCGACGTCTCCCGGACCGCTTTGCACTTACCTCAAAGTCCATAACACGCTCTAGGCGCGGATTCAGGCTGTCCACAACAGTGGCCGGCTCCATGCTGCGAATCACGTGTCATCGCATTGGCAAGGCCGCGCGGAAAAGCTCCGATGAAGCCATCACCGCTGCATGGTGGAGCACTTCGGAATAACGTCGTCGTTGCGGATCGTCGAGGCGGCCGGCAATTCCAAGGCCAAGGCGGCGTACCTTGCGCAGGACTGCGGGACGAGGCGCCTATTTCGCAGGTGCCGGGCGGCTCAGCACGTATAACCCGGTGGCTGAAGCGGCAGTCGTGGCCGAGGCGGAGTTATCAATGTCGTCCGGGCCGAGACTGGTGGTGATCGCCAACTGGCGGCCATCGCGGCCGCCGACGGCAAGGCTGGTCGGCCAGGCCACCGGCAGGCCCACCACTTCCTGCATCATGCCGCCCTCGGCGGAGAAGCGGGCCACGGCCCAACCGCCGTACAGCGCCACCCAGACATCGCCGTGCGCATCGGCGGCCAGGCCGCGGATTTCGCCCGATGCCTTCGGGACCACGGCCAGCCGGCGGATGCGCGCATCGCCCGGGCGCATTTCGTACAGCGTGCCGGTCGTGGCGCTGGCTGCGAACAGACGGGTGCCTTCCGGATTCCAGCACAGCGCGTCGATGCGGTCATCGATGCGCCAGCCCGGGACCGCGATGCCGGTGTGCAGCCAGGTGGCGATGCGATAGCCACCCGCCGGATCGGGAGTGACCTGCCACTCGCGGCCATCGGGCTGCACGCAGGCGGCCAGGGGCGCCGCGCCGCCGCGGCGTTCCAGCGGGCGCTGCACGGCCTTGCCGTCGAAGTCCAGGCGCGCGATGCCATCGTCGTGCACCACTTCCAGCCCGTTGGGCGTGGCATGCAGGCTGCGGGCATCCACGTCCAGTGTGATCAGCACCCGATCCTCATCGTCCTGCGCGCAGTGCAGGGTGGAGCTGGCGATGTCGATCCAGTACCAGCAGCCGCGCACCGTGGACCAGCTGGCGAAGTCTCCGCCGGTCGCCGGCGGCCCGGCGATGCGCTGTACCTGGTCGTCATGGGTGACTTCCACGGTGCCGGCCAGGCGCTCGCCGATCCGCTGCGCGGCCTCGGTCAGCTCGGTGCCGAACTGGGCCATGCGCTCGGGGGTGAAGCGTTCGGTCGCGCCGGACAGGCTCAGCGCGCCGCGGACGTTGCCCTGCATGTCGCGGATCACCGCCGCCACGCAGCGTGCGCCCAGGCGGCTTTCCTCGTCGTCGATCGCGTAACCCTGCGCCTTGACCGTGGCGATCATCGCGCCGACCTGGTCGCGGCTGGTGGCGCTGTTGGGGGTGAACGGTGCCATCGGCAGGCGCGTGAGCAGCGGATTGCGCTCGCCAGTGCGCATGGCCGCCAGCAGCGCCTTGCCGGCGGCGGTGACGTGCAGCAGCCGGCCCTGGCCGACATGGGTGTCGCCCTGCGAGCGGTGCGCACCGCGGGTGCGTTCCAGCGCGATCACTTCCAGGCCGTCGCGCACCCACAGGCAGGTGGTTTCGCCGGTGATGGCGCGCAGGTAGTTGAGTTCGATGTTGGCGGCGGCGACCAGCGCCGGCGCCGGATGGGATTCGCGGCTCAGCTGCAGTGCGCCGAAGCCCAGGCGGTAGGCGCGCCGGGAGGATTCGCGGCGGACCAGGTTGCGTTCGATCAGCCCGCTCAGCATGCGGTAGGCGGTAGTGCGCGGCAGCTGCACCTGCTGGGCGATTTCAGCGAAGGTCACGCCCTTGGGTGAGGTGCCAATGGCCTCCAGGACGTCGAGCGCCCGCTCGATGGTGCCGGTGGCCTTGCGCGTGTTTTCACTCATGTTGCCGGTCATCCTGGCCGCCGGGCCGATGTGGGGCAGTGAAGAGCGCGTGGGAGATTCCGACGGAACGTCGCGCGCCGCGCATTGTCGGCCAAATCCGCTCAGCGTGGCGATGTGCGCCCGGCATCAGTACAGCGCACGGTGGGCATGGAACCGGTCCCTGGGCGGTTTCACCAGTCCAGGGTGCCGCTGACCACGGTCTGCACCTGGCCGCCGGACCACACTTCTCCCTGCGCATCGATCCGCAGTTCCAGCAAGGCGTCGAAGCCCACTTCGCGGCCCTGGCTGGCGACGTAGCGGCCGCCCTGGCCGGGCAGGGCATCGCGGCTGTCCAGCCAGGCCGCCAGCACCGCGTTGGCGGCGCCGGAAGCGGCATCCTCGAAGCGCCGCCCGTTGCCGACGAAGGCACGCACCGCCAGCTGGTACCCGGCGTTGCCAGGCACGCGCGCATAGGCGAACACGCCCATGGCGCCAGTGGCCTCGGCCAGCGTGGCGATGGCTTCCCAGTCCGGCTGCAGTGCGCGCAAGCGGGCTTCATTGTCCAGTTCGACGACCCACCACTTGCGGCCGCCATCCATCAGCGCCGGCGGCAGCGCACCCAGCGCCCAGCCGGCGATGGCCGGTGCCAGGCGCGCATCGTCGGCAGCGACCACTTCGGCCACCTGCGCACGCGGCACGCGGATGGCAATGCGCTGCACGCCGTCGATCGTCTCGACCCGCAGCGGCAGCTGACCGGCGATGCCGTCCTGGACCAGCACGCCGTCACGCGGCTGGGCGAGGCCGGTAGCCAGCACTGCATGGGCAGTGCCAACGCTGGGATGGCCGGCGAACGGCACTTCCTTCTGCGGGGCGAACATGCGGATGCCGTAGCTGGCGCCGCCGTCGCTGGGCGGGAACACGAAGGTGGTCTCCGGCAGCTTGGTCCAGCGGGCGATGGCCTGCATCGCCGCATCGTCCAGTCCCTGCGCGTCCAGCACCACCGCCAGCGGATTGCCGCAGCCCGGGCGTGGGGAAAACACATCGACCTGCAGAAAGCGGCGGGTGGTCATGACGGGCGCGCGGGGCAGCAAACGGGGCGTGCAGGGTAGCAGCGCAGACAATGGCGCCCGCGCTCATCTGTGCAGATACGCGACGCGCCCGGTTGTGCCGGATCGGCGCAGATCCAGATCCCAACTGGCACTTCCGCCAGATCATGGGCCAACGCGGCTAAGGCCGCGCCGATACTGGGGTGGCGGCGATGGGCAGTTCGCGGGCGGGCCAAGAAGTTCCGCCCGCCCGCAGGTTGCTGATGACCGAAGCGTCGGACGAGCACGTGCTGTCGGCAGCGTCGCTGCCGCGGGCTCACCAGGCGATCTGGCCGTGGATCACTGGCTGGACCTGGCCGCCGATCCAGACTTCCTGTTCGTCGTCCACACGGACCTGGACGATGCCGTCGCGGCCCACTTCGCGGCCCTGGCTCGCGACATAGACCCCGTCCCGGCCAGGCAGTGCGCCCTGCGCGTGCAGGTACGCCGCGATGCTGCCGTTGGCGCTGCCGGTGACCGGGTCTTCGGCAATGCCGACACCCGGAGCGAAGGCGCGCACCACCAGCTGGTGGCCGGCCGCGTCGCTGCGGGCGAAGGCGGCCAGCTTGCCGTTGCCCGGCAATGCGGCGATCGCGGCCTGGTCCGGCTGCCAGGTGCGCAGGGCCGTTTCGTCGGCCAGTTCCAGCAGCCACCAGTCCGGCCCGTTGTTGTACAGGGCCGGTGCCAGCGCGCCGCGCGCCGCGCCGAACACCGCCGGCGCCAGCAACCAGGCCGGCGCGGGCACGTCGTGGCGATGGACCGCACGCGGGGTCCGCACGCTGATCCGGCGCAGCCTGTCCTGCTCGAACACGGTCACCGGCAGCAGGCCGGCGGCGCATTGCTGGACCAGCTCACGGCGGCCATCGGCGGGCGCGGTGAGGTTTTCCGGCCGCACCAGGCCCAGTTCCAAAGCCGCCCAGGCCGCGCCGACGCTGGGATGGCCGGCGAACGGCAGCTCGCCCTTCGGCGTAAAGATGCGCACGTGGTAATCGGCGCCATAGCCGCCGGCGGGCATGAAGAAGATGGTCTCGGACAGGTTCAGCCATGCGGCCAGCGCCTGCATCGCTGCGGTGTCCAGGCCGTGCGCGTCCACCACCACGCCGAGCGGATTGCCTGCGCCGGGCCGGTCAGAAAAGACATCCAGTTGCAGATAGCGGCGTTGTGTCATGCGTGGGAGCGTCCTGGGGAGTGGTTCCATTAGAATCGGAGGTTCCGCCCGTGTGATCGGGTTTTTCCTCCCCAATCGTAGACTCCAAAGCCCCATGTCAGCTTCCCCCCCGAACGATCGCTGGATCGTGCTCAAGTTCGGCGGCACTTCTGTGTCGCGTCGTCATCGCTGGGACACCATCGGGAAGCTGGCGAAAAAACGGGCGGAAGACAACGACGCACGGGTGCTGGTGGTGGTGTCGGCGCTGTCGGGCGTCACCAACGAACTGACCGCCATTGCCGATGGCGCCGCCGATACCGCCGCGCGCGTGGCCGCGCTGGAACTGCGCCACCGCGAATTCCTGGCCGAACTGGAGCTGGACGCCGAGGCAGTGCTGGGCCAGCGCCTGGCGGTACTGCACGCGCTGGCGAGCGATCCGCGGGCCGCCACCCGCGCCCTGGACTGGCAGGCCGAAGTGCTGGGCCAGGGCGAACTGCTGTCCTCCACCGTCGGCGCGGCCTACCTGGCCGCCAGCGGCCTGGACATCGGCTGGTGCGACGCGCGCGAGTGGCTGGATGCGATGGCCATCCCCAACCAGAGCGCCTGGGCGCAGCGCCTGTCGGTGTCGTGCGATCCGCGCGGCAGCGACGACTGGCGCGCGCGGTTCCGCACCCAGCCTACCCGCATGTTGATCAGCCAGGGCTTCATCGCCCGCCACGGCGACGGCGGCACCGCGATCCTGGGCCGCGGCGGTTCGGATACCTCGGCCGCCTACTTCGGCGCATTGCTCAAAGCCGCGCGCGTGGAGATCTGGACCGACGTGCCCGGCATGTTCAGCGCCAACCCGAAGGAAGTACCCGATGCGCGCCTGCTCACGCGCCTGGACTACTTCGAGGCGCAGGAAATCGCCACCACCGGGGCCAAGGTGCTGCACCCGCGTTCGATCAAGCCGTGCCGCGATGCCGGCGTGCCGATGGCGATCCTGGACACCGAGCGCCCCGAGCTGCCCGGTACCAGCATCGACGGCAACGCGCTGACCGTGCCGGGGGTCAAGGCGATCAGCCGCCGCAACGGCATCGTGCTGGTGTCGATGGAAGGCATCGGCATGTGGCAGCAGGTCGGCTTCCTGGCCGATGTGTTCGCGCGTTTCAAGAAACACGGCCTGTCGGTGGACCTGATCGGTTCGTCGGAGACCAACGTCACCGTCTCGCTGGATCCTTCGGAAAACCTGGTCAGCACCGACGTACTGGCGGCGCTGTCCGCAGACCTGGCCGAGATCTGCCGGGTCAAGGTGATCGCGCCGTGCGCGGCGATCACCCTGGTCGGCCGCGGCATGCGCTCGCTGCTGCACAAGCTCTCGGACGTGTGGGCCACCTTCGGCAGGGAGCGTGTGCACCTGATCAGCCAGTCGTCCAACGACCTCAACCTGACCTTCGTCATCGACGAAGCCGACGCCGATGGCCTGCTGCCGATCCTGCATGCCGAACTGATCGACAGCGGCGCCATGCCGGTGGAGGAGACCAGCGTGTTCGGTCCGCGCTGGCGGCAGATCGCCGGCGCCATCCGTCCGCGCGAAACCCCGTGGTGGCGCGGCGCGCGCGAACGCCTGCTGGCCATCGCCGAGGCCGCGACGCCGGCCTATGTCTACCATCTGCCCACGGTGCGGGCACGTGCGCGGGCGCTCAACGCCATCGGCGCGGTCGACCAGCGCTATTACGCGGTCAAGGCCAACACCCATCCGGCCATCCTGGAAGCGCTGGTGGAAGAGGGCTTCGGCCTGGAGTGCGTGTCGCTGGGCGAACTGCGCCGCATCTTCGAGGTGCTGCCCGAACTGCCGCCGGCGCGCGTGCTGTTCACCCCCAGCTTCGCCCCGCACACCGAATACGCCGAGGCGTTCGCGCTGGGCGTCACCGTGACCGTGGACAACGTCGAGCTGCTGCAGCAGTGGCCGCAGGTGTTCGACGGCCGCAGCGTGTGGCTGCGCGTGGATCTGGGTCGTGGCGATGGCCATCACGCCAAGGTGCGCACCGGCGGCAAGGAGTCCAAGTTCGGCTTTCCGTTCGAGCGGGTCGAGGAATTCGTCGCCTTGGCCAGGGCCGGCAATGTGCGCATCGTCGGCCTGCACGCGCACCTGGGCAGCGGTGTGGAAACGGCGCAGCACTGGAAGCAGGTCTGCGACGAGCTGGGCGGCATCGCCGAGCGCATCGGCACGGTGGAGGTCATCGACATCGGCGGCGGCCTGCCGATTCCCTACACGGCCGACGATGAGCCGTTCGACCTGGACGCCTGGGGCGCGGGGCTGGCCGAGATCAAGGCCGCCTATCCGGGCTTCCGCCTGGCCATCGAGCCGGGTCGCTATCTGGTGGCCGAGGCCGGTGTGCTGTTGACCCACGTCACCCAGGTAGTGGCCAAGCAGGGCATCACCCGGGTGGGCCTGGACGCGGGCATGCAGACCCTGGCGCGCCCGGCGCTATACGACGCCTGGCACGACGTGGTGAACCTGTCCAGGCTGGAGCTGGACGCCGACGCGCCGTTCGATATCGTCGGGCCCATTTGCGAATCCAGCGACGTGCTCGGCCATCGCCGTCCGCTGCCGGCATCGACCGCGCCGGGCGATGTCATGCTGATCGCCGACGCCGGCGCCTATGGCTACGTGATGGCCAGCCACTACAACCTGCGTGGGCTGCCGAAGGAAGAGGTCCTGGATGTCTGAAGTGAAGTTCCAGCGTGATGCCGTCAAGGCGTTCCGCTTCGTCGATTGTTCGCTGGATGCGGCCACCGGTGTGGCGCGTCTGGTGTATGCCTTCGACGACGGCCCGCAGCTGATCGAGACGGTGACCTTCCCCGATGCGCCATTCGACCTGGACGATGCGCGCGGCCAGGCCGTGCAGCGTGCCTTACGCCTGCTGCACCTGATCGCCGGCGTGAGCTATTACAAGGCCGCGGTGCCGCCGCAAATCGAGATCGAAGGCGATCCCATCGACGTCGATACCGCGGCGTTGATGGAAGATATCTACACCCACGGCCTGGGCGAATTCGCCTACCGCAATGGGCTGGACCTGCATGGGCGCATCCGCTTCCCCGCCAGCGACGCTCCCCCTCTCCCCCGCTTGCGGGGGAGAGGGCAGGGTGAGGGGGGCTCTTCGCCGTCTGTCATCGCAAGCGACCCCCTCACCCCAACCCTCTCCCCCGCAAGCGGGGGAGAGGGAGCGGGAGCCGTCGGCCTGGCCCCGCACGCACTGGTCGCCATTGGCGGCGGCAAGGACTCACTGGTGTCGATCGAGGCGCTGCGCAGCGCCGGTGTGGCCCAGACGGTCAGCTGGATCGGCGGCTCGCAGCTGATCGCGGCCTGCGCTTCGCGCACCGGCCTGCCGACGCTCAACATCGGCCGGGCGATCGCGCCGGAGCTGTTCGAACTCAACCGCCAGGGCGCGTGGAACGGGCATATCCCGGTCACCGCGATCAACTCGGCGATCCTGGTCGTGGCGGCGCTGCTGCGCGGCGTGGACCAGGTGGTGTTCTCCAACGAGCGCTCGGCCAGCTACGGCAGCATCATCCCGGGCACCGGCGAGGTGAACCACCAGTGGTCCAAGGGCTGGGCATTCGAATCGCTGTTCGGTGCGCACGTGCAGCGCCATGTCGCCGCGGACCTGAAGTACTACTCGCTGCTGCGTCCGCTGTCGGAACTGGCGGTGGCCCGGCAGTTCGCCAAGTCCGACCACTACGACGCGCACTTTTCCAGCTGCAACCGCAACTTCCACATCCTGGGCGAGCGTCCGGTGAATCGCTGGTGTGGCGTCTGCCCGAAGTGCCATTTCGTGTTCCTGGCGTTGGCCCCGTTCATGCCCAAGCCGCGGCTGTTGAACATCTTCGGCCGCAACCTGCTGGACGACACCGCCCAGACCGGCGGCTTCGATGCGTTGCTGGAATACCAGGACCACAAGCCGTTCGAATGCGTCGGCGAAGGCCGCGAGTCACGTGCGGCGATGGCCACGCTGGGCCAGCGCCCGGAATGGCGCGAGGACGCGCTGGTGGCGCGCTTCAATCGCGAGATCGCGCCGCAGCTGGATGCGGCCGAGCTGCAGATCCCGCCCTTGCTGCAACCCGAAGGCGAACACCGTATCCCGACCGCACTGTGGGACCAGCTGCGTGCGAATTTCGCAGCTTGAAGGCCGGCGGGTGGCGCTGTGGGGCTGGGGCCGCGAAGGCCGCGCCGCCCACGCGCTGCTGCGCAGTCGGCTGCCGTCACTGCCACTGACGCTGTTCTGCAACGTGGCCGAAGCCGCGCAGGCCGCGGCCCTGGCCGATCCGCTGATGCATGCGAACACGAACGTGACCGGCGCGGCGCTGGGCGACTTCGATGTGGTGATCAAGTCGCCGGGCATCAGCCCGTACTCGCCCGAAGCGCTGGAAGCCCAGGCATTGGGCGCACGCCTGCTGGGCGGCACCGCGCTGTGGTTCGGCGAACATCCCGACGCGCGCGTCGTGTGCGTGACCGGCACCAAGGGCAAGAGCACCACCACCGCCCTGCTGGCGCATCTGCTGCGGGCAGGAGGGCATCGCACCGCGCTGGCCGGCAACATCGGCCTGCCGCTGCTGGAAGTGATGGACCCGCAGCCGTCGCCCGAGCTGTGGGCGATCGAGCTGTCCAGCTACCAGACCGGTGCGGTGGCCGATGGTGGGGTGCCGCCGGAAGTGGCCGTGGTGCTGAACCTGTTTCCCGAACACCTGGACTGGCACGGCAGCCAGCAGCGCTACATCGAAGACAAGCTCGCGCTGGTCATCCAGGCGCATCCGCGCATCGCCGTGCTCAATGCCGCCGATCCGGTGCTGTCGAAGCTCGAACTGCCGCACAGCCGCATCGTCTGGTTCAACCATCCGGACGGCTGGCACCTGCGCGGCGATGTGCTGTATCGCGGCGATGCGGAAGTCTTCGACACCCGCGCGGTGCCGCTGCCGGGCCGGCACAACCGCGGCAACCTGTGTGCGGTGCTGGCGGCAATCGAAGTACTGGGTTTCGAGGCGACCGCGCTGGCGCCGGCCGCGGTCACGTTCCAGCCGCTGCCCAACCGCCTGCAGACCATTGGCACGCGCGATGGGCTGACTTTCGTCAACGATTCGATCAGCACCACGCCGCACGCCACCCTGGCGGCGCTGGAGTGTTTTTCCGGGCAGCGCATCGCGTTGCTTGTGGGTGGCCACGACCGCGGACTGGACTGGCATGACTTCGCGCAGGCCATGCGCACGCAGGCACCGCTGGGCATCCTGACCATGGGCGCCAGTGGACCGCGCATCCATGCCTTGCTGGAAGGTGTGGCGAACGAAGGCGGATTCGAGTTGGCAGCTTCATCGGACCTGGCTTCGGCGATGCATGCGGCCGAGGCGATGCTGGGCGGGCAGGGCGTGGTGCTGCTGTCGCCGGGCGCGCCGAGTTTCGGGATGTATCGCGATTACGTGGAGCGCGGGAAGGATTTCGCCCGGATCGCGGGGTTCGATCCCGACACGATCATCGCGATCCCTGGCCTCGGCGTCGCCTGACATTTTGTAGAGCGGAGCTTGCTCCGCTGCTCTTCGGTCAGACCGCAACAAAGCCCCAGCGGAGCAAGCTCCGCTCTCTACCTGGGGCAGAAAGAAGGCCGCCCGGAGGCGGCCTGTCGTTTCGGCAGCGCAACGTGCGGCGATCAACTGCTGAACGCGTTGAATGCCGCCGTATACCCCGAAGCCGACACCGTCTTCTGCAGCGCATCGGCCACGCGCAGGTTGCCGGCGATCAGCTGGCGGGTTTCCGGACCCACGCCGTCCATGCGGCCGGTGCTGGCGCCCTTGAAGTCGCAGACCTTGCCGCCGGCCTCGCGCACCAGCAGCACGCCGGCGGCGATGTCCCAATCCTTCACGCCTGCCTCGAAGTAGGCATCGGCGCGGCCACAGGCCACATAGGCCAGGTCCAGTGCCGCAGAACCGGTGCGGCGGATGTCCTCGGCATGGTTGAGCAGCTCGCGCACGCATTCCAGGTGCGCGCCGACGCGGGCGCGCTCACGCGGCGGGAAGCCGGTGTGGATCATCGCGCCGGCCAGTTCCTTGCGCTCGGACACGCGGATCTTGCGCTCGTTGAGCTGGGCGCCGGCGCCGCGGCTGGCGGTGAACAGCTCATTGCGCAGCGGGTCGAAGATCACCGCGTCGGTCGGCTCGCCGTTGTCCACCAGCGCGATCGACACGCAGTAGTGGCCAAAGCCGTGCAGGTAGTTGCTGGTGCCGTCCAGCGGATCGATGACCCAGTGGTAGCGGCCGTTCTTGCCCGGCACGATGCCGCCTTCCTCGCCGACGATGCCGTACTCGGGATAGGCGCGGCGCAGTTCCTTGATGATCGCCTTCTCGGCGTCGGCGTCCACTTCGCTGGCGTAATCCATGCGGTCCTTCTGGACCACGTTCAGGGCGTCGAGCTTGTTGATGCTCCGGAGCAAAACATTGCCCCCGATGCGCGCGGCCTTGGTCATGACGGTGACGACGGGATTAAGCATGCAAAACGACCTCGGGTCAGGCGAACGTGCGGAACGCGGCAGATGGAAAGAGCACACCGGCGCGGCGGCCGGACCGCAGATTCTACCATCCGCGCCGCGGCTGGGCCCCGCCGCCGTAGGTCGGGCGGGGGGCATGGGTCACGCAAGCAGGCTCCGGAGCGGGGGCTCGCGTGCTTCGGGGCGCGGCAGGCAGACCCGAAGATGTCCGGAACGCCTAAAATCCACGCATGAATTCCCACGACCTCTCCGCCGCCGCCCGCATTCGCTTCGTGCTGGTGGGCACCCAGCATCCGGGCAACATCGGCGCCGCCGCCCGCGCGCTCAAGACCATGGGCCTGGCCCAGCTGGTCCTGGTCCAGCCGGAAAAATATCCGCACGAAGAAGCCTATCGCCGCGCCGCCGGCGCCGACGACCTGCTGGCCGAGGCGCTGGTCACCGACGATGTCGCCGCCGCCGTGGCCGACTGCCGGCTGGTGCTGGGCTGCACCGCACGCAGCCGCCGTGTGCAGCTGGAAGAGCACAGCCCGCGCCAGGCCGCCGCGCGCCTGGCCCAGGCCGCCGGCGAAGGCCCGGTGGCGCTGCTGTTCGGCCGTGAGCGCACCGGCCTGACCAACGAGGAACTGCAGCTGTGCCATGCCGCGGTGCATATCGACGCCAATCCTGATTACAGCTCGCTCAACCTGGCCGCCGCGGTCCAGGTGCTGGCCTATGAAACCCGCCTGGCCCTGAAGGACGCCGGGCCAGTGGCCGGCGACGACGCCACCGCCGAGCCGCGCGTGGCCCCGGCCACCCATGCCCAGCTGGAGGGCTTCTTCGCCCAGCTGTCCGACACCCTGGAACAGATCGACTTCCACAAGGGCCGTGCGCCGGAATCGGCCATGCGCAAGCTGCGCCGGCTGTTCCTGCGGACCGACCTGGACGAGAAGGAAGTGCGCCTGCTGCGCGGCATCCTGGCCGATGCCCAGCGCATGGCCCGGCTGGCCCAGGATGGCGGGGTGAACAAAATTGTCGGGTAGCAAATATTTCAGCTAGGCTGCCGCATCTTTTTTTAGCGGATGACCGTGTTGCGCAACTGGCTTGTCGGGGTGCTGCTGGTGCTTGTGCTCTCGGTGGCGCCGCTGCAGGCCGCGCCGGTGCCGGGCGATGACGATCCGCACGTGCTGGTGCTGGGGCGCATCAGCGACGATCCCAAGGCCCATTACGCCCAGCTCAAGCCACTGCTGGATTACGTGGTAGCGCACATGGCCGATGTCGGCATCACCGGCGGCCGCATCCTGATGGCCCGCGACGCCCGGCAGATGAGCAGCTACCTGCGCCGCAGCCGGGTGGACTGGGTCACCGAGACCGCGGGCACCGGCATGGAGCTGCGGCGCCGCTCCGGCGCCGAGCCGCTGCTGCTGACCGAGCGCGGCGGCGCCAGCGTGTACCACACCATCCTGTTTGCGCGGGCCGATTCGGGCATCACCTCGTTGACCGACCTGCGCGGCAAGTCGGTGGCGCTGCAGGGCGTGGGTTCGACCAGCGCCTACCTGATGCCGGCCGCCGCACTGCTCGACGCCGGGCTGCCGATGGAAATCCTGCTCTCGCCGCAGGATCGCCCGGACAGCCATTCGGTGGGCTACGTGTTTGCCCGGTCGGAACTGAACATCGCCGCCTGGGTGGACAAGGGCATGGTCGATGCCGGCGCCCTGAGCAACCTGGACTGGCAGGACACCCGGCGCATGCCCGAGGCCTTCCGCGGCGACATGCGCGTGCTGGCGCGGACGCCTGACTATCCACGCGCGCTGGAGATGGTAAGGCCCAGCCTGGATCCTGCGGTCCGCGAGCGTCTGCGCCAGGTGCTGCTGGAGGCCGCGCGGGACCCGCAGGCCGGCCCGGCGATGAAGCGCTTCTTCGGCACCACCCGCTTCCTGCCGCTGGAACCATCGGCGCTGCAGGCCCTGCAGCGGGTGCGTGAAGCCGGCGCCCGCGTGCGCGAGCAGATCGAGTGAACCTGCGTACGCGCTTCGGCCTGCAGGCGCAATTGGCCCTGGCCATGGGCCTGACCCTGCTCATGGTGCTGGCGCTGATGGCGCTGTTGCTGCAGCGCCAGCGCACCATGCAGGCCGAAGTGGACCAGCTCGGCCGCCAGGCCGTGCAGTCGATGGCGGCCGAAGGCCTGACCCGGCGCGGCGCGGCCATGGCCCAGCAGCTGGCCGATGCGCTGGCCAACCCGATGTACTACTCGGACCTGGACGCGATCGGCGCGCTGGTGCGCGAGGCCACCGGCCAGCCGGACGTAGCCTACGTGCTGGTGTTCGATGACCAAGGCAACATGGTCAACGACGGCTCCTGGGACATGGCCTCCTACGGCCAGCCCATGCGCGACCCGCTGGCCACGCGCGCGCTGGCCAGCACCGGCCAGCTGACCCAGTGGACCGACAAGACGGTCGAGGTCTCGCAGGTGGTGGAACTGGGCGATGCCCGCCTGGGCGGCGTGCGGGTCGGCTATTCGCTGGCCGAGGCGCGGGCCAGCGAGGAACAAGCCTCCGGGCTGCTGCGTGGCCGCCTGGATGCGCTGGCACGGCGCCACCTGGGCTGGATCGCCGTGCTGCTGGGCGGGCTGCTGTGCGTGTTCCTGGGCATGGCCTGGTATGCACAGCGCGCCTTGGTGCGGCCAATCCGCGCGCTGGCACAGTCGGCACGCGCGATCGGCGTGGGCGATTACGACGTGCCGCGGCCGATCAGCCAGCGCCAGGACGAAGTGGGCGAGCTGGTGCGTGCGTTCTCGGAGATGAGCGACAGCATCTCGCGCCACGACCGCGACGTGCGGCGCATGGCCTACACCGACGCGCTGACCGGGCTGACCAATCGCCTGGCCTTCCGCGAAAGCCTGGATCACCGGGTCCTGCCGCGCGGCAACGGCCGTCAGCTGGCGCTGCTGTTTGCCGATATCGACGACTTCAAGCGGGTCAACGATTCGCTGGGCCATGAAGCGGGCGATGAGGTGCTGCTGCATTTCGCCGCGCGCATCCGCGACGCGGTCCAGCGCCTGGGCGGCGACGATGCGCTGGTGGCGCGCTTTGGCGGCGACGAGTTCGTGATCCTGATCCAGGACGGCGACGTGCGCGCCGCCGCGGCCAGGCTGGCCGAGGAAATGGTCCAGCTGCTCGGCCAGCCGCTGACGGTGCAGGGGCGCCAGGTATTTTTGGGCACCTCGGTCGGCATCACCCTGTTCCCGGAAGATGCCACCGGCGCCACCGCGCTGATGAAGAACGGCGATGTGGCCATGTACCAGGCCAAGATGGCCGGCAAGAACTGTTTCCGTTTCTACAGCCGGGCGATGGACCAGGCGGTCGAGCGCCGCGTGCGCCTGGAGGCCGAACTGCGCGGTGCCTGGGACCGCGACGAGATGAGCCTGGTCTATCAGCCCATCTACCGGCTCTCGGACAACCGCATCGTCGGCGCCGAAGCGCTGCTACGCTGGCAGCATCCGGAGATGGGCGCGATCTCGCCGACGGTGTTCATCGACGTGGCCGAACAGAGCGGCCTGATCGAACAGATCGGTCCGCGCGTGCTGCGCGCGGCCTGCGCGGCGGCCGCGCGCTGGCACCACGCCGGCGACGGCATGGCGGCGCCGTTTGTGTCGGTCAACGTCTCGCCGCGCCAGCTGCGCAGCGGCGATTTGCCCGAACTGGTCGCCCAGACGCTGCGCGACACCGGCCTGTCGGCCAGCCGCCTGCACCTGGAACTGACCGAAACCGCGGTGATCGGCGACGAGGCCCACGCCAGCACCATGTTGGCCAAGCTGCACCGGGCCGGGGTCAAGGTCTGGCTGGATGATTTCGGCACCGGCTTTTCGGGCCTGAGCCACCTGCGCCGGGTGCCGGTGGACGGAGTCAAGATCGACCGCAGCTTCATCGCCGACCTGCAGCGCAATCCCGACGACCTGGCGCTGACCACGGCGATCATCGCCATGGCCCACTCGCTGGGCATCTCGGTCGTGGCCGAGGGCGTGGAGAAGCAGGGCCAGTACGACTTGCTGCGCGAACGCGAATGCGACCTGGCGCAGGGCTTCTGGATGGGCTACCCGCTCAACGAAAGCGAGTTCATGCAGCTGCTGGCGTAGGAGCGAGGAGTGAATGGAGAGAAGTGAGCAAAGCGCAGTGGACCTGCCTTTGCTTTCGCTCACTCATCTCCACTCACTTGTGGCGTTCATGGACCCAATGCCCGGCCACCTGGCGCCCAGTTTGTAGAGCGGAGCTTGCTCCGCTAAGACTTACCAGCGATCCGTCCATTTGTAGAGCGGAGCTTGCTCCGCTGCGGCTTTACCGGGGATCTGTCCGAAAGGCAGCCGAGCAAGCTCGGCTCTACAGGAAACCGCTGTTTCGCTAAAAGAGCCTGTCGACCGAGTGCAGGGCCACCTGCGCCAGTTCCTTCAGCGACACGCCAAATACCACGATCGCGACGATCCCCAGGATCCACGCGCCCAGCAGCAGCATGCCGTCGCGCTCCAGCAGCGCGAACACGTAGACCAGCAGCAACAGGCCGAACAGGTAGTTGGTGAACGGGATCGGCAGGGCCAGCAGCATGCCCAGCAGCAACAGCAGCAGGCCGGTGAAGGCGCTGGCCAGGCGGCTGTCCAGCATCGCCGGCCAGCGCGGGCGCACGACTTTTTCCAGCCAGCGCAGCGGCTTGGCCAGTACGTCGCGGAAGCGCACCACGGTATGCCGAGCCGGCCCGCGGATCGCGACGAACTGCGGCAGCCACGGCTTGCGCAGGCCCAGCAGCAGCTGCGCGCCGACCAGCATCACCAGCGGACCGCTGATGCCGCCGGCCAGGCCGGGGATCGGGATGAACGAGGGCAGGGTGCCGATGAACAGCAGCATCCCGAACGCGCTCTGCTGCAGGTCGGCCAGCAGGTCGACCAGGCGCAGGCGTTCGGCCGGATCGCCGCGGGCCATGTCGTCCAGCAGGCTGCGGATGGTCTCGGCGCCTTCGCGCGGGTCCTTCGGATCAGCCGACGATGTCGTCATCGTCCTCGCCGGTGAGTTTCTGCAGCAGCAGCTTGTCCACGCGCGCGCCGTCCAGATCGACCACCTCGATCCGCCAGCCGGCCCATTCGAAGTGTTCGCCCACGTGCGGGATGCGGCCGAAATGCTCGATCACCATGCCCGCGGCGGTGTTGTAGTCGTGCTCTTCCTGGTCCGGCAGGGCCACGCCGCCCAGCACTTCGCGCAGGTCGTCATTGGACAGCGAGCCGTCGATCAGCAGCGAGCCGTCGTCGCGGGTGACCACCAGCGCGTCCGGATCCGGATTCTCTGTGAGCTGGTGGTGGCGGCCGACCACGGCGTTCATCAGGTCGCTCAGGGTGACCATGCCCTGGATCTCGCCGTATTCGTCCACCACCAGGGCCAGCGACTGCTGCTCTTCGCGCAGGATTTCCAGCAGCTTCATCGCATGGGTCGATTCGGACACAAACAGCGGTTCGCGCAGCTCGGTGAACAGCTCGGGCGAATGGTCGGCGATGCGGTCCAGCAGCGATTTGACCTCGAGGATGCCGACCACGTCCTGGTCGTTCTCGCGATACACCGGGAAGCGCGAATACTGCGACTCGCGCATCGTTTCCAGGTTCTGCGCGTAGGGCGCGGCCACGTCCAGCCAGACGATGCGCTTGCGTGGCGTCATCAGGCTGTCGGCGGTGCGGTCGCCCAGGCGCAGCACGCGGTTGACCATGTTGCGTTCGTCATCGTCGATCACGCCCTGCTCGTGGCTTTCGCTCACCAGCATGCGGATCTCCTCTTCGGTCACCGCATGGCGCGCGTCGTCCTTGATCCCCAGCAGGCGCAGCACGGCGCGATTGATGGCGCCCAGCACCGCCACGACCGGGCGTGCCGCGCGTGAGAGCCAGTACAGCGGGAGGGCCACGGCCGAGGCGATCTTCTCGGCATTGGTCAGGGCCAGGCGCTTGGGGATCAGCTCGCCGAAGATCACCGAGCCGGCGGTGATCAGGGTCACCGCCGTGGCCACGCCGATCTTGGTGGCGTACTGCTCGATCCCCGGGAACCAGCCCGAAAGCCTAGTGGCGATGATCGCGCCGATGGCATCGCCGCCGAACACGCCGGTCATGATGCCGATCGCGGTGATGCCGACCTGCACGGTGGACAGCAGGTTGTCGGGGTGTTCGGCCAGGGCCAGCGCGGCACGCGCGCCCCGGCTTTCGATCGCCATCTGCTTGAGCCGCAGCTTGCGCGAGGTCATCAGCGCCATCTCCGACAGGGCGAAGAAGGCGTTGAGCACGATCAGGAAACAGACGATCAGCAGCTGCAGCACGACGCGCCCTCCCGATCAGGTGGAGAGGCGGAACGTGTCCGGCGGGTGGCCGCGCGGGGCGCGGCCTGGGGCGTAGGGTCGTCTTCCATAGGGTGCGCCCCTTGGCGGAGCGCCGAGGAAGTCTAGCAAAGCTGGATGTGATACCCCGCAATGCGGGTGAATCGTGGCCAATCAAGGGCTTGCGCGGGCGCAGGGGCCGGGGGTCGTGCTTGGCTGCAATGAAACCGTCATAATTCGCCCCTTGATTGCCGTCCCTCCCGCGACGGCGGATGCGCCACGCATGTTCTCCCTGCAGACCATCTTCGGCTCCGGCCAGCAGTTCTATACCTTGCTCGACGAAGCCGCCGACGCCGCCCACGAAAGCACCAAGGCGCTGCATTCGATGATGAAGAGCTCCAACCGCCAGCCGGCGCTGGATGCCTTCAAGCTGGCCCGCGCCCGCGAGCGCCAGGCCTCGGACAAGATCGGCCAGGCGCTGGTGGACAGCTTCATCACCCCGATCGAGCGTGAGGACATCGAGGCACTGGGTTCGGCCCTGCACAAGATCCCCAAGCAGGTGGAGAAGTTCGCCGACCGTTACTCGCTGGCGATCACCCACCTGGAACACATCGACTTTGCGCCGCGCGCGGCGATGCTGGAGCAGGCCGCCGCAGTGGTCCAGGACATGGTCACCGCCCTGCCGAAGATGAACCTGGACAACGTCACCGCGTTGTACGAAAAGCTGCGCGCGCTGGAGAACGAAGCCGACCGGCTGATGCTGGAGCTGTACCGCGATATCTATTCCGGCCGCCTGGACAGCCTGCAGATGTTCCTGCTGAAGGAATTCTTCGAGATCCTGGAGAAGGCCATCGACCGCTGCCAGGAAGCCGGCGCGGTGGTCTACCAGATCGTCCTGAAGAACTCCTGATCGTCATGTCGCCGATCTTCGCGTCGTCCGGCTTCGGGACCAGGGGCAGCGGCGTTGCCGCCGCCTCCAGACCCGCTCTCCACATCCTCCGCTCCGATCTTGCACGTCGGAGCAGTTCCCTTGACGCAAGGGGGCGTGCGCGATGCTGACCTTAGTGATCGTGGTGATCCTGGCCGCGCTGGTTTTCGAGTTCATCAACGGCTTCCACGACACCGCCAACTCCATCGCCACGGTGGTGGCCACCAAGGTGCTCGCGCCCGGCTGGGCCGTGGCGCTGGCTGCGGTGACCAACCTGTTCGGCGCGCTGACCGGTACCGCGGTGGCGGCGACCATTGCCACCGGCATCATCAACACCAACGTGGTCGCGGCCGGCTCGCAGGTGATCCTGTGCGCGCTGCTGGGCGGCATCGTCTGGAACCTGATCACCTGGTGGAAAGGCCTGCCGTCCTCGTCCAGCCACGCGCTGATCGGCGGGCTGTGCGGCGCGGGACTGGCCGCGGCACACAACAACTGGGATGCGCTGATCTGGTCGGAGAACGTCGGCAACTGGGCCAAGAACAAGGGCCTGCTGTGGAAGGTGTTCATGCCGATGATCACCTCGCCGATTGCCGGCTTCCTGCTGGGCGTGGCGACGATGCTGCTGCTGTGGGCAATCATCTCCGGCATGGCCCGCGCCGGCGGGATCCTGCACCGGCTGGCGCGCCCGCGCTGGGTCAATGCATTCTTCGGCAAGGCGCAGATCGCTTCAGCCGCGTACATGGGCTACGCGCACGGCCACAACGATGCGCAGAAGACCATGGGCATCATCGCCCTGACCCTGATGGGCGCGCAGCAGACTGGCGCCCTGAACGACCTGCCGCCGTGGCTGGGGTTCCTGCATCCGGCCGCAGGTGCCGGCAACGCCGACGTGGCGCTGTGGATCGTGCTGACCTGCGCGGTGGTAATGGCCGCAGGGACCGCCTCGGGCGGCTGGAAGATCATCAAGACCCTGGGCCACAAGATGGTCAAGCTGCATCCGATCCACGGCTTCGCCGCCGAAGTCAGTTCGGCCACCATCCTGACCACGGCCGCCCATTTCGGCATGCCGGTCTCGACCACCCACAGCATCTCCACCGCGATCATGGGCGTGGGCTATGCCAAGAATCCCAAGGCGCTCAAGTTCAGCGTGATCGAACGCATCGTGTGGGCATGGATCCTGACGATTCCCGCCGCAGGGGCGATCGCGTGGGGGATGTTGAAGGGGCTGCAGGCGGTGGGCTGGGCTTGAGCCGCGTGCTGTCTGCATTGCGTTGAGAACGGGAAGCCTCGGCTTCCCGTTTTTTGTTCTGGGTGACGCGGTGTTTGCACCGCGGGGCTCGGCTCGCTTTGAAGGCGTTGAGAATCAAGGGCGCGGCAACCTCAAGAGCCAAGGCGAAAGCAGCCGAGCAAGCTCGGCTCTACAGATGGGTCCGCGCTGTTTTGTAGAGCGGAGCTTGCTCCGCTGCTTTTGCTTTTTTACCTGCGAGGCACGGCGAAACAGCGACACGAAAGGTCTGCTTCAAGCGACAAACAAACAGAAGGCAGGAGTCGGCCTAAAATCCAACACATGCCCCCCGACCTTTCCAACCCCGAATCCCGCGCCCAAGCCATCCTCAAGGCCATCCGCGCCGTGCCCGCGGGCCAGGTCGCAGGCTACGGCGAAGTGGCGCGGCGTGCGGGCCTGCCGGGCAGGGCGCGGCTGGTGGTGCAGGTGCTGCGCAAACATGGCGCGCCGGACCTGCCGTGGTTCCGCATCATCTGTTCGGACGGACGCATTGCCTTCCCGGAAGGTTCCAAGGGCTACCGCGAACAGAGCCAGCGCCTGCGCGCCGAAGGCGTGCGGGTGGTGAAGGGCAAGGTAATCGGACAGAAGGCAGCGGCCTCGGTCGACGAGCAGATCTGGGGCCTGGGCTGAGCCGGAGCAGCAGCATCCGCCGTGTGGTCCATCTTCTTAGCGTCTATAGGCGACGATCGCCGTCGTATGAGCATCCAGCATCGTGGGAGCCGCTTCAGCGGCGAAGGACTTTCCCGGTAAGCCCCATCGCCGCTGAAGCGGCTTTCACCCTTGCTCCTACTAGGGGCGCTAGCCCGTCTTGTACAGCGGCTCAGCTGCCCGCACGTATCATGCAGCCCGCTTTCCCGCATACGAGGTTCCCCTGATGTTTCCCCGATTGCAGCCGGCCACCCAGGCCCTGTTGATTGCCAACGTGGTGATGTTCCTGCTGCAGATGGTGATCGGCGATGCCGCCATTGTGCGCCTGCTGCTGTGGCCGATCGGTGCGGGCGAGGTGATTCCGGGTGCGGGCTTCATGCCCTGGCAGCTGCTCACCGCCGGCTTCATGCACGCCAACATCGGCCACATCTTCTTCAACATGCTGGCGCTGTGGATGTTCGGCTCGCCGCTGGAAGCGGTGTGGGGTTCGCGCCGGTTCTATACCTATTACCTGGTGAGCCTGGTCGGTGCGAACGTGCTGCAGGTGATCGTCGGCACGCTGCTGCTGGCACAGGGCCAGTTTCCGAATCCGGTGCTGGGTGCATCGGGTGCGGTGTTCGCGCTGCTGCTGGGCTACGGAATGCTGTTCCCGAACCAGCGCATGATCGTGTTTCCCATCCCGATGGAGATCAGGGCGCGCACCCTGGTGATCATCTACGGCGCGATGGAGCTGTTCTTCGCCTATACCGGCCGCCAGCCGGGCGTGGCGCACTTCGTCCATCTGGGCGGCATGCTGTTCGGCTGGCTGCTGATCCGCTACTGGCGCGGGCAGCCGCCGTTCAAGCGCGGTCGCGGTGGACGTGGCGGCGGCCCGGGCGGACGCCGCAGCACGGCCACCTTCCGGGTGGTGAAGTAAGGTTGCCGATTGCAAAAATCGGTTGGACCCAAACGAAGAACGCGGCCCTGGAGGCCGCGTTCTTCGTTTTCCATCAGACAAGGCGATGGCTCAGCGCCAGATGCCGATCTGGTCCGCCTCAGGGCGCGTCATCGGGTTGCCGGCCTTGCATTCGAACGCTGCGCCGAAAGCCGGCTGGTCCTGCAGCGTGGCGTTGCTGCGCACCGGGCCCGGGGCGTGCGTGTCGGTGGCCTGGCGCACGGTGGCTTCCTGTGGGGCGACCTGCTGGGCCCACAGCTGCGACCAGCTGCGGAAGAAGGTCTGCTTGGCGCCGGTGTTCGGGGCGACCTGCGCGGTCACGTAGGCATCCCAGGCCAGTTCCACGCCGGACAGGTCGGCCAGGTTCTCATCGCGGGTCAGGGCGCCGTTGACGTTGGTCGCGGTCAGGCCCGGATAAGCGTAGCCGTTGTACTGGCTGGTCACGCGCGTACCCAGCGCGCTCCAGGCGCTGGCATCGGCGGGCGTCCACCAGTCGCGCAGCTGGCCGGCCGCATCGATCATGCGGCCCTTGGCGTCGAAGCCGCGGGTCAGCTCATGGCCAACCAGCGCGCCGAACGAGCCAAACAGCGCCGACACGTCGCGCTGCACGTCGAACACCGGCGGCTGCAGCACCGCGGCAGTGACGATCAGGCGGTTCTGGGTCAGGTCGTAGGCCAGCGCCGGCTGCTGCGGCAGCACGTTCCAGCGGCGCTCGGCATTGCCGCGGCCGATGCGCTTCATTTCCTCGCGGTGGCGCCAGGTGCTGGCGATCAGCATGTTGCCGCCAAAACTGCCGCGGCCCATCGGCTGCACGGTGTAGTCAAGGTCGCGCCTGGGCGCACCGATCTCGATCTCCAGCTTGGCCAGCTTGGCCTTGGCCTCGGTCTTGGCTTGCGGGCTCATCCAGGCGTTGCGGTCCAGCGCACGGCCCAGCGCATCGCGCACGCCGCTGGCGATGGCGTCGGCCTGCTGGCGGCTGGCCTGCGGCAGGTAGCGGGCGGTGTATTCGCGGCCCAGCATCGGGCCGGCGGCGGTGTTGATCGCGCCCAGCACGTCGACCCAGCGCGGATCCGGCGACTGCTTGCCGTCCAGGACGCGGCCGCGGAAGTTGTATGCGGCCTCGCGCCACGACTTGGCCAGGTACGGCGCCATCGCATCGCCCACGCGCCAGCGCAGGTAGGCCTTCCACTGGTCCGGCGAGAGGCTCCTGACCAGATTGTCGAGCTGGCCGAACAGCGCCGGGTCGGCCAGCGACACGGTGTCGTCCTTCACCCCCTGCGCGTCGAGGAACTCGGACAGCTGCAGGCTCTTGTACTGCTTTTTCAGGTCCTTGATGGCCAGCGGTTTGTAGTTGTTGAACGGATTGGCCAGTTCGTCCAGCGGACGCGAGGCGGCCGCCAGGCGCGTTTCCAGGTCGATCACCTGGGCCGACTGCGCATCGAGCTGGTCGGCCGCGGTACCGGTCAGGGCCAGGATCTGCTTGACGTAGGCGCGGTAGCGGCCCAGCAGCTCGCGGGTCTCGGCATCGGTACGGGTGTAATAGGCCGGGTCGGGCAGGCCCAGGCCGCCCTGCATGAAGTAGCCAATGTGGCGATCCAGCGCCTGCAGGTCCACGTCCGGGCTGAAGTTGAACGCCACCGGGATGCCGACCTGGTGCAGGGCGGCGATCGCAGCCGGGATGTCCTTGGCCTTCTTGATGCCGTCGATGCGGCCCAGCAGCGGGGCGATCGGCTTGGCGCCGTCGGCTTCCACCGCCGCCTCGTCCAGGCCGCTGGCCCAGAAGTCGCCCAGCAGCTTCTGCACGTTGCCCTGCGGCGACTGCATCGCGCCGTCCAGCAGCGCCTTCTGCTGCTGCAGGCTGTAGTCGCGCATGGCGCCCAGTGCGGAAATGGCACCCACGCCGGCCGGCAGCGGGTTGGCCTTGAGCCAGTCGGCGTTGGCGGCGGCGTAGAAGTCGGTGCACTCGGCACTGACGACCGGGGCCTTGGCGGCCGGAGCTTTCTTCTTGGTGGCGGCAAGGGCATCGCCGCTGCCCAGCGCGACAAGCAGCGCCAGGGCAAGCAGGGTGGGGGTACGGGCGTGGCGCAGCTGCGTCATCTGAGGTGATATCCGGCGGTCGAAGGCGCGGATTCTAGCAAGGCGCCGGGTAGGCGCGGCCTACGGCCGCGATGGGGATTCAGCGGCAGGGCCATCGCGGCCATGGCCGCTCCTTCCCGCTCCAATGACGGACAGCGCGAAAAGACGACCCTGACAAGCCCGGCCTTCTGGAGAGCGCCGCACTCTTGGAGATCGCTCAGCGCACCTGCATGCGTCGCAGGGCAAGCGCTCCCAGCCAGCTCACGCCGGCTGCAGCGGACAGAACGCCCAACATCCAGGTGGCTGAGGGCTGTTGCAGGGCCCGCAACGGCATCGACCATGGGAAATAGCCGGCCATCGTGCCCATGGCGGTGGCGCCCAGCAGCGCGACCAGCGTGGCGACCAGCCCGATCGAGATGGCAGCGACGAAGCTTTCGATCTTGATCGCCACCAGCAACTGCACCGCGGCCAGCACCAGCGTGGCGGCACAGGTGGCAGCCAGCTGTCGCGCCAGGAACACCGTAATCTCGCCGACGCTGCCTTCGGCCAGACCGGCCGCCATGCAGGCTGCTGTCGCCATCAGCCACAGCAGCACATGCGCCAGCACCACCAGTGCGAACAGGTTCACCGCCTTGGCCAGATACAGCGACGACCGCGACACAGGCAGAGCCAGCAGGTATTTCCATTGCCGATTGGCATGCTCCAGCTGTGCGAGCAGCACCGCCTGCAGCGTGGCCATCATTGGCAGCAGGAAACTGGCCCAGATGCGCAGCAGGGAATCCAGGTAGCTCCGCCAGGGAGGCAAGCCCTTGGCCGCGGCCAGGGTTTCCAGGTTGCCCAGCACGAACAGGCTGAGCAGCACCGCGCACAGTGGCGCGGCGAAAGACAATTCCCGAGCCAGCGTCCGCCTGAGCTTGGCGTGCTCGGCAAGGATGCAGGCGATCCATGTGTTCATGCCGCCTCCCTTTCGCCAGTCATCCGGGAGAAGAAGCGTTCAAGACTGTCCTGGCCGCTCCCCAGCGCGCGCACTTCGATGCCGGCGATTACCAGGGCCTGATTGATCACTCCTGCTGCAGCGGCCGGGGCATCGATCAGCAGAACGCTATCCGTGTCGGCCGTCACCGTATGGCCGGCATCGATCAATAGTTGCATCGCGCGCGCCGGGTCACTGCATTCCACGCGCAGTCGCCGTTTGCGCAGTGACGCAAGTTCTCCTTGCGCCAGCAGGCGTCCGTGATGCAGAAGGCCAACATGGGTGGCGACTTTCTCGATGTCATCGAGAAGATGGCTGGACAGGAATATGGTCATGCCCGCCTCGCGCACCAACTGCCGCATCAGTGAACGCATGTCCGCCATGCCCGGAGGGTCGAGGCCATTGCTCGGCTCATCGAGTATCAGCAGGCGTGGCCGGCCGAGCAGCGCCAGCGCCAATCCCAGGCGCTGACGCATGCCCAGCGAATACTGCTTGACCAGTTTGTCGCCGGCTTCAAGGAGGCCGACCGTGCGCAGCGCATCGTCGATGCCACTGCGCGACACGCCGAGCAACCGGCCTGATACACGCAGATTTTCGCGGCCGGTGAGGTGCGGATACAACGACGGTCCTTCCACCATCGACCCGATGTGCGGCACGGAACATGAATCGACCAAGCGCGGGGCACCCTCGATCAGGATCTGCCCGCGCTCGGGTCGCAGCAATCCCAGCAGCAGACGGATTGTCGTGGTCTTGCCGGCGCCGTTCGGGCCCAGGAATGCGTAGATCGCTCCAGCGGGTACGTGTAGTTCCAGGTCCCATACGCCTGATTCGGCGCTATAGGTGTGTGTCAAACCGGTGGTCTGGATCATGGACTCGGTCATGTCGCTTGCCTTGTCCATGATATATCCCTTCCCTTTCACCAAGCCGAGCATAGCTGTCCGAAAACGCTCCCTACGCGGTCGTTGGACGTCACGCTATCTGTGGGCAGGTCTGCGTTACGGACCGCGATGGTCGCCATCATGGGCCTGTAGAAGCGCACCGCGTGGGCGATGGCGCTTTCCCTGTAAGGCCTCATCGTGCCCCTGCGGTGCGCTCCTACCGGCAGCGCAAAAAGAAGGCCCGGACAAGCCGGGCCTTCTGTGTAGCAGTGAAGTGGTGTCGCAGCCGTTACCAGATGACCACGCGCTTGTCGTCCGGGCGGACCATCGTATCGCCGGCCTTGCACTGGAAGGCCTTGGCGAAGGCCGGCATGTTGGACGGCGCGGCGATGGCGCGCAGGGCGATCGGTGCGTGCGGATCGGCGTTGAGGTAGACGATGGCCTGCTTCTCGCGGATGTCGCCGCGCCACACCCGCGCCCAGTTGAGGAAGAAGCGCTGGTCCGGGGTGTAGCCGTCGATCTGCTTGCGGGCTTCGTCCGGGTGCTGCTTCAGCGCGGCCTGCAGCGCGTCGTAGGCCACGTTGATGCCGCCCAGGTCGGCGATGTTCTCGCCCAGGGTCAGCTGGCCGTTGACGTGCAGGTCCGGCTTGTCCTTGATCGGGGCATAGGCGTTGAACTGGTCCACCAGCTTCTGGGTACGGGCCTCGAACTTGGTGCGGTCTTCCTTGCTCCACCAGTTGACGTTGTTGCCGGCACCGTCGAACTGGCTGCCCTCGTCGTCGAAGCCGTGGCTGGCCTCATGGCCGATCACCGCGCCAATGCCGCCGTAGTTGAGCGCATCATCTGCCTTGGCATCGAAGAACGGCGGCTGCAGGATCGCGGCCGGGAAGTTGATCGTGTTGTCGGTCGGGTTGTAGTAAGCGTTGACCGTCTGCGGGGTCATGCCCCATTCCTTGCGGTCGGTGGGCTTGCCGATCTTGGCGATGTCGTACTGGTAGTTGAACTTGTGCGAGGCCTGCAGGTTGCCGTAGTAGTCGCCGTCCTTGACCTGCAGACCGGACCAGTCACGCCAGGTGTCCGGGTAGCCGATCTTGGGCAGGAAGGTGTCCCACTTGGCGATCGCCTTGGTCTTGGTCTCCGGGCTCATCCAGTCCAGGTTTTCGATGCGGGCCTTCAGCGCATTGCGCACGTTGTCCACCAGTTCGGTGGCGCGGGCCTTGGCTTCGGGCGTGAACACCTTGGCCACGTACAGCTGGCCCAGGCCTTCGCCCATCGAGGAGTTCACCGCGCCCAGCACTCGCTTCCAGCGCGGCTTCTGCTGCGGCTGGCCGGACAGGGTCTTGCCCCAGAACTCGAAGCTGTTGTCCACGAACGGCTTGCTCAGCGCATTGGCCGCATCGTCGATGGCATGGAAGCGCAGGTAGGCCTGCCACTGCGCGGTCGGCGCGTTGGCCAGCAGCTTGTCGAAGCTGGCGAAGAACTTGGGCTGGGACAGCGAGAAGCCGTGGTCGATGCTCACCCCCTGGGCGTTGAAAAAGGTCTCCCAGGAAAAATGCGGCGTGAGCTTGTTGGCCTCGGCGATCGAGACGAAGTGGTACTGGTTCTTCGGGTCGCGGCCCTCCACCGGCGACAGCGACGCAGCGGCCAGGGTCTTCTCCAGGTCGAACACCTGCTGGGCCTGGGCCTTGGCCTGATCGGCGCTGGCGCCAGTCAGCTCGAACGACTTGGCGATGTAGGCCAGGTAGCCGTTACGGATGTCGGCGTACTTGGGATCGGTGTAGTAGTCCTTGGTCGGCAGGCCCAGGCCGCCTTCGTTGGCATAGGCGATCTGGGTTTCGGCGTGCTGGAAATCGGCGCCGGCGCCGAACTCGAACACCTGGCCATCGCCTTCGGCGTAGCGCTGGACGATGTACTTGGCCACGTCCTGATTGGTCTTCAGCGCGCCGATGGCGTCCAGGGTCGGCTGGATCGGGGTGTAGCCGGCCTTGTCGATGGCCGCCTCGTCCATGCCCGAGGCATAGAGCACGCCGATCTTGCGTTCGATCGAATCGTTGGCGGCCTTGGCGTTCTTGGCGGCGGCCTCGGCGATGTCGTGCTGGGTGTTGAGGCTGTCCTCGGCCAGCTTGTTGAACGCGCCCCAGCTGGTGCGGTCATCGGGGATCGGGTTGGCCTTGACCCACTTGGCGTTGACGAATCCGTTGAAGTCGCCGCAGGCGTTGATGTCCTTGTCCAGTTCGGACACGTCGAACGACGGGGCAGCGGGTGCGGCCGCGGTCTGCGCGGGTTCGGCAGCCGATGCGGGCTTGTCTTCGGTGGACTTGTTGCAGGCCGACAGCGCCAGGCTGACGGCGAGGGAAAGCGTAATGAGTTTCGGTGCGTTCACGTCGATGGACTCCGGCCACAGGCCGTTTGGGAAGTGCCAAGGGGCACGAAAGGAATCAGGGAAAACAGCAGCGGCGTTCCGACCTGGCCACGCCGCTGCGCAGGATAGCCGCGGGCGTCCTTACCAGATCACGACCTGCTGCTCGCCCGCGCGCACCATCGCATCGCCCGCTTTGCAGTCGAACGCCTTGGCGAAGGCCGGCATGTTGGATGGGGCGCCGTTGGCGCGGAAGTTGGCTGGCGCGTGCGGATCGGTCTTCAGGCGCACGGCCAGTTCTTCCGGGGTGAAGTTGCGGCGCCACACCGTGGCCCAGTTGAGGAAGAAGCGCTGGTCCTGGGTCAGGCCGTCGACCTTGGGATCGGGCTTGCCTTGCTCGGCGACCTTCATTGCGTCGTAGGCGGTGTTCAGGCCGCCCAGGTCGGCGATGTTCTCGCCCAGGGTCAGATCGCCCTTGACCTTGCCGCCGTCGGCGGTGGTGTAGCTGTTGAACTGCGCGACCAGCTTGCCGGTGCGCGATTCGAACCCCTTCTTGTCGGCCGGCGACCACCAGTTCTCGAAGTTGCCCTTCGGCCCGAACTGCGCGCCCTGGTCGTCGTAGCCGTGGGTCATCTCGTGGCCGATCACCGCGCCGATGCCGCCGTAGTTCATGGCCGGATCGGCCTTGGGATCGAAGAACGGCGGCTGCAGGATCGCGGCCGGGAATACAATCTCGTTCTGCTGCGGGTTGTAGTAGGCGTTGATCGTCTGCGGCGTCATGCCCCACTCGGTGCGATCGACCGGTTTACCGATCTTGGACAGATCGAACTTGTAGTTGAATTCCTGCGCGGCCAGCACGTTGCCCAGGTAGCTGTCGCGGCCGGTGGACAGGCCGGTCCATTCACGCCACTTGTCCGGATAGCCGATCTTGGGGGTGAAGGTCTCCCATTTGGCGATGGCCTTCTGTTTGGTTTCCGGGCTCATCCAGTCCAGTTTCTCGATGCGGGCCTTGAGCGCGGTGCGCAGGTTGCCCACCAGCTCCTCCATCTGGGCCTTGGCCTCGGGCGAGAACGTGGTCTTGACGTATAGCTGGCCCAGGGTTTCGCCGGCCTGACGGTTGAGCGTGCCCAGCACGCGCTTCCAGCGTGGACGGATTTCCTTCTGGCCGCGCAGGGTCTGGTTCCAGAAGGCGAAGTTCTCGTCCACAAACGGCTTGCTCAGGAACGGGCTGGCGCTGTCGATGGCGTGGAAGCGCAGGTACGCCTGCCAGGCCTCGGGCTTGGTGTCGGCCAGCATCTTGGACACTTCCTCGTGGAAGGCCGGAATGGCCAGCGAGAACATCTGCGGCGCGGCCACGCCCTGGGACTTGAAGAACTCGGTCCAGGACCAGTTGGGGGTCAGCTTGTCGGCCTGCTCCAGGGTGACCGGGTTGTAGGACAGCTCGACGTTGCGCGACAGCTCGGTGCTGGTCTTGGAAACCTTGGCCAGGCGGGTCTCGAACGCGATCACGTCCCTGGCCTGCGCGGCGGCGGCATCGGCGGCCACCCCGGCCAGCTCGAGCGTCTTGGCGATGTGCGCCTGGTAGGCGTCCAGCTTGGCCTTGTTGTCGGCGCTGGTGTAGTACTCCGGATCGGGCAGGCCCAGGCCGCCCTGGAAGGCATAGGCGATATTGAGGTCGGAGTTCTTGAAGTCCGCGCCGGAGCCGAAGCCGAACAGCTCGTTCTGGCCCTTGGCAGCGCTGCTGCGCAGGTAGTCGGTGATCTTGGCCTGGTCGGTCAGGCCGTCGATGGCCGACAGCTCGGCCTTGATCGGGGTCAGACCCTGCTGCTCGATCTTGGCCTCGTCCATGCCGGTGGCCCAGAAGTCGCCGACGATCTTTTCCACGCCGGTCGCCGCGGTATCGGCGGCGGCCTGTTCGGCCAGCTGCTGCTGGATGGCCTCCGAGCGCTCGCTCAAGACTTCGAAGCTGCCCCAGCTGGTGCGGTCGCCCGGGACCGGATTGGCCTTGAGCCAGCTGGCGTTGGTGTAGGCGTTGAGGTCGCTGCAGACGTTGGCGGTCTTGTCCAGGTCGGCGATCTGGAAGCCGCTGAACGGCGGCAGCCTGGTCTGGTCCACGTTCAGCGCCTTGGGGGCTGCGGCCTGCCCGGCGGGCGCGGCGGCGGTGTCTTCCGGCTTCTTGCAGGCGGCCAGCGTGGCGGTGATGGACAGGGACAGCAGCAGGATCTTGGTCTTGGGCGTGCTCACGTGGACTCCATTGGATAGGCCGTGACGACAGGCATCCCGAGGGATCGGGACAACCGCCGAACTGTAGCGCGGCACCGGCGGGCGGGCCGGTGTCGAAGGTCATGGGCCTGGCGAGCGTGTTTCAGGCCTGGCGGGCGAGGGAATCGCGGGCGGCGACCAGGTCGCGGGTGGCGCGCAGCAGCAGGTCGCTGCCGCGGGCGTCCTCGGGCTGCAGGCTGGCCAGGCCGATGCGCAGCGCCTGGCCGGTGGTGGCCGGGCCCGGATGGCCGGGGCGTCCTTCCAGGTCCACCATCAAGGCGGTGGCCAGGGCCGCGGCCACATGCGGCGCGGTCCCGGGCAGCAGCGCGGCAAAGCGCCAGGCATCCAGGCGCGCGATCAGGTCCTGCGGCGCCTGCGCGCGCAGGCGCAGGCCTGCGGCCAGGGCGGCGGCCAGGTCGCCGCTGCCGCCCGGCGCCTGCGAAGAGCTGCCGCGGGCTTCGATGAGCAGCAGCGACAGCGGCTGGCGTTCGCGGCGGGCGCGGCGGGCCTCGCCTTCGAGCCGGCCATCGAAACACAGCCGGTTGGCCACGCCGGTGTCCGGATCGATCAGGCTGCGCTGGCGCGCCCGCTGCCAGGCGCAGGTCACGCCCGCAGCCAGGCCGATGGCCAGGACCAGCAGCGCCGGCAGCGGCGGAAACCAGGCTCCGGCCAACAGCAGCGCCCACGACACCACCAGCACCAGCGCCATGGCCACGCCCATCGGCGCCCACAGCCGGCGCAGGCCGGGCAGGCCGAGCAGCAGCAGCGGCAGGGTCACCAGGATCGCCGACAACAGCAGCTGCGGGCCGACCGGCATCGGCCAGATCGCGCGGCCTTCCAGCAGTCGTGCCAGCGCGTTGGCCTGGAAATCCACCTGCGGCAGGCTGTGGGGCGCGTGAGGCAGGGACAGGCGCTGTTCCGGCCCCAGGTCGGTACGGCCGATGATGGCGATGCGGCCGGCGAAGGTGTCCGGACCGACCGTACCGGCCAGGACCGAGGCCGCCGACACGTGCGCGATGTCCTTGGACACATCCGCATAGGACAACAGAACCGTGTCCGCGCGGACCCAGTGCTGCGGCACCTCGCTGGCGCCGCCGGGCATGGTGATTGGTGGCGGAGGCGGCGCGTTCGCCAAGGCCAGCTCCTTCAGGGCCAGGGCAAAGGACGGCCAGCGCGGGCTGTCCAGGCCGGCATGCAGCGCCAGCCGGCGCGCGATGCCGTCCGCGTCGGTGATCGCATCGGTATGCCCCAGCGCGGCCGCGGCGCCCATCAGGTCCGCGGCCGGCAGGATCGCCGCGGCGGCGGAGCTCGGCGAAGCCAGGTCGACCACCACCGGCAGTACCACGCTGCCATCGCGGGCGATCGCCTGGGCCAGCTGGGCGTCGCCCTGCGGGTCGTACAGGCTGGGCTGAGCCAGCAGCAGGTGCACGCCGATGGCGCGGCTGCCGGCGTCGGAGATCCGGTCCACCAGCTGGGCCAACTCGCGTCGCGGCCATGGCCACGGGCCCAGCCGGGCCACGCTGTCGGGGTCGATGGTGACCACCACTACCTGGTGGTTGCCTTCCTGCTGGCGGCTGCCGGCAACCAGGTCGAACAGCGCCTGGTCCAGCGGCAGGGTCATTTCCGACAGGGTCAGCAGCAACAGTAGCGACACCGCAGCCAGCGCGGTCAGCACCCGCGCGCCCACGTGCGCCGGGGTGCGCCGCAGCGACCGGGTCAGCCGGCGCATCGCTGGCGCGCGTGGCGGGAGAGTGTGCGGCATGCGTTCACGCTAATCTGCGCGCTCCGTGTTGGCCGGCACCTGAGTGGTGGTCCATTGCGGTCTTCCCCTGATCGGCGCGAGTGTATGGACGCCAGCGACAGACTGTACAAGTGGTTACGGAAATTGCCGACATGAGCGTCCCTTCGCCCTGCGATGTGCTGCTGGTCGGCGGCGGCCACAACGGCCTGGTGTGCGCGGCGTACCTGGCCAAGGCCGGGCTCAGGGTCACCGTGCTGGAGCGCCGCGGCGTGATCGGCGGTGCCGCGGTGACCGAGGAATTTCACCCGGGCTTCCGCAATTCGGTGGCGTCCTACACAGTGTCGCTGCTGCAGTCCAAGGTGATCGCGGATCTGGAGTTGGCCCGCCACGGCCTGCGCATCGTGCAGCGCCGGCGCAACAACTTCCTGCCGCTGCCCGACGGGCAATACCTGCTCACTGGTGGCGGCCAAACCCAGGCCCAGGTCGCCAAGTTCTCGCGCCGCGATGCCGATGCATTGCCCGCCTACGAGGCGCGGCTGGACGCCATCGCCGATGTGCTGCGCGCGCTGGCCCTGCAGCCGCCGCCCAACATCACCGACGGCAGCTGGTGGAAGGCGCTGCCGGAACTGTTGCGCGGCGCCCAGCTCGGCCGGCGCCTGCACGCGCTGGATGAAGCCCTGCGCCAGGAGCTGCTGGACCTGTTCACCATCTCCGCGGCCGAATACCTGGACCGCTGGTTCGAAAGCACGCCGATCAAGGCCTTGTTCGGCTTCGACGGCGTGGTCGGCCACTACGCCAGTCCGTACACGCCGGGCAGCGCCTACGTGCTGCTGCACCACGTGTTTGGCGAGGTCAACGGGGTCAAGGGCGCCTGGGGTCACGCGATCGGTGGCATGGGCGCGATCACCCAGGCCATGGCCGCATCGGCGCGCGAAGCCGGAGCGCAGATCCGCACTGATGCCGGCGTGGACGAGGTCCTGGTCGAACAGGGACGCGCGATCGGCGTACGCCTGCACACCGGCGAGGAACTGCGCGCGCGCTGCGTGGTGGCCAACGTCAATCCCAAGCTGCTCTACCAGCGCCTCGTTCGCGACGAACATGTGCCAGCGCCAACGCGCGAACGCATGGCGCACTGGCGCTGCGGGTCGGGCACCTTCCGCATGAACGTGGCGCTGGACAGGCTGCCTTCCTTTGCCGCGCTGCCGGGCGAAGGTGACCACCTCACTGCCGGCATCATCCTGGCGCCATCGCTGGACTACATGGATCGCGCCTATCTGGATGCCAAGGCTCATGGCTGGTCGCGCGAGCCGATCGTCGAGCTGCTGATTCCCTCGACGCTGGACGATTCGCTGGCGCCGCCAGGCCAGCACGTGGCCAGCCTGTTCTGCCAACACGTCGCGCCGGAACTCCCTGATGGCCGCAGCTGGGACGACCATCGCGAGGAAGTGGCCGACCTGATGATCGCCACGGTCGAGCGATATGCGCCGGGCTTCGCGTCCTCGGTGCTGGGGCGCCAGATCAAGAGCCCGCTGGATCTGGAGCGGGATTTCGGCCTGGTTGGCGGCGATATCTTCCACGGCGCGCTGTCGCTCAACCAGCTGTTTTCGGCGCGGCCTGCGCTGGGGCAGGCGGGCTATCGCGGTGCGATTCCCGGGCTGTATCTGTGCGGATCTGGCACGCACCCGGGTGGGGGCGTGACCGGAGCGCCGGGGCATAACGCGGCGCGGGTGGTGATCGGCGATCTCCGTTAGGGCGGCGTGTCTTTGATCTCCGGGCGGGGCGCGCTTGTTCCTGTATCCATTGGCCAGGTGCAACTTTCACCGTAGCCCGGGTAAGCCGCAGGCCGCACCCGGGAGTATTCCCGGTAAAGCCCTCCCGGGTGCGCTGCGCTTACCCGGGCTACTTGTTGCGGATCTCTGTGCCGCTGCCGCGCGCCATTTCCACGCAGGCGGTAATCCCGGGCCTTTGCTCAGAGCAACGATCCAGGCAATGACTACTGCACCGCCACCTTGCGCCGATTGTCCTCCGAATCGGTATCGATCAACTTGTTGTACGGATCGATACCCGCCTCGTAAGGCAGCTGCGGCACAACCAGCTTCAGCGTGCTCTCGGCCTGGGTCACATGGTGCTTGGCCAGATACAGCACCTGCTCGTCGGCCTCCTTGGCGCCGGGCTTGCGCGCGAAGATGCCGACGTCGACCCATTCGTCGACCTGCTCGGCGGTGACCTTGCCCTTGCCATCGGCCACCTGCTTGGCGGCTTGCAGCTTCAGTGTGACTTCGTATTGGCCGTCGGGCAGCTTGCGTGCGGTCGCGTCGGTGGTGCGGTTTTCCCAGAACACGATCCGCTCGAACAGATCGCGGATGAAGGGGTGGAACCTGGCATCGGTGCCCGCGTACAGGTCTGCCATGAAGTCGCGCGTGGTCGGGTAAGGCGAGGCCTGGAAGGCGTGCTTGCGCAGGAAGCCGGACAGCACCCGGTTCAGGGCATCCTCGCCGATCGCATCCTTCAGCGCGTAGAAGGCGACCGAACCCTTGTTGTAGTGGATGTACTGCTGGTTCTCGTTGAGCGTCAGCGGCTGCTCGGCCACGCGCTCGCCCGGACGCTGGCGCAGGTAGTTGTCCAGCTCGTACTTGAGGAACCTGCGCATCTTCTGCGGGCCGTACTCGTGTTCCATCACCATCAGCGCCGAATACTGGGCCAGCGATTCGCTGAGCATGGTCGCGCCCTGCACGTTGGCGCCGACCACCTGGTGCGCCCACCACTGGTGCGCGACCTCGTGGGCGGTGACGTAGAACGGGTAGTCGATGTCGTCGGCGTCTTCGACCCTGGCGATGAAGCCGATGGCTTCCGAATACGGGATGGTGCCGGCAAAGGACTGGGCGAAGCTCTGGTAGCGCGGGAATTCCAGGATGCGCACCTGCTTGAACTGGTACGGCGAGAAGTTGCGGGTGTAGTAGTCCAGCGACTTCCTGGTCGCCTGGATCATGCGGTCGACGTTGTACGGATGCTTGGCGTCGAAATACACGTCGATGTCCACGTCGTTCCAGCGGTCATGCTTGACCAGCCAGTCGGCCGACAGCCAGGAGAAGAACGCCAGCAGCTTGGTCTCGCCCTTGTATTGGTAGTAGTGGCGGCCGTCCTTGCGCCACTCCTTCTGCAGAGTGCCCGGAGCCAGGGCGATCTGGCCGTCGGTGGTCGAGACGGTGGTTTCGAAATCCACCCAGCCCGCGTTCGGCCCCAGGTAGTTGTCGGCATAGGCCTTGGTATCGCCGATCGGGTTCATGCGCGGCAAGTCGGGCAGCTTGTATTTGCGGCGGTCGTTGACGTCCGACAGCTGCTGGTTGGGATCGTAGCCGAACTGCGGCAACACGGCGAAGTTGTTGAAGAAGGTGCCGTCGAAGACCACCGAGGTGTCGCCGCCGCTGAGCGGAAAGCCACGCGGCGCATAGACCAGATCGAAATCGAAATCCATCTCCGAACCGGGCGCCAGCGGCTGGTCCAGGGTGTAGATGGTGTAGCCGTGGATGTCGTCGCGCTGCCTGACCTGGTGCGCGGGAAAGTCGAGTGCCTTGACCGTCACTTCCGGATCCAGGCTGACGTGCAGCTGGGTGATCGGCGCGTCCGTGGCGTTGCGCATGCGGTAATGGCCGCGGATCTGCACGCTGCGCGTGGCGGGCGTGATGTCCACTCCGGCGCGGATCGCGGTCACCCGCGGCTGCGGCAGGTCCTTGTACTGGCGGTAGGCCTTTTCATAGTCGGCACTGCGCTGCTTGGCCAGGTCGCCGGGCACATAGCGGTTGAGCACGTTGGTGTTGTAAAAGATCCAGCCGCCCAGGCCCACGAAAGCCAGCGCCGAGACCGCCAGCATCGCCGCGGCCGGTCCGCGCAGGCGGCGGCGCAGCTGGCGCAGGCGCTCGCGCCAGTGCAGCGTGGTGCCGCGCGGCCAGGCCATGTAGGCCAGCACCAGCAGCGCCACGCTCAACGCACCCCAGTACGCGCGGAACCACAGGGTCGGGCCAATGAAGTGGCCCCAGTGGTTCATGTCCGAATATGGCGTCGGGCTGGCGCGTCCGAAGTTGTAGAGCAGGTGGTCGAAATCGAGCATGCCCAGCGCCATGCGGCCGACCAGCACCACGATCATCAGCAGGTAGCCGATGAACTTGTTGCCGCTGACCGCCTGCAGGAAGACCGCCAGCGCGGCCATCAGCAGGAACGGAACGCAGTCCAGCAGCAGCGCCTGCAGGTACAGCAGCGGCTCCACACGCGTATAGCCGTGGGCCAGCTGGTAACCCATGCCCAGCAGCACGCCAACCACATGGAACAGGACCACCACGCAGAACAGTGCGGTCAGCTTGGAGACCAGCGCGATCCAGTCCGGCGTGGCGTAGGCATCAGTGGCTTCGGCCACGCCCTGGCTGCGCTCGCGCCAGACCAGCTCGCCGGCATAGAAGGTCAGCACGATCACTAGGAAGACGCCCAGGCTGCCGTTCATCAGCTCCTGCATGCGGCCGGTGACCGGCCACACCGCAGTGCCGTACATGCGCCCGCCGGAATAGAAGATCACCCCGACCACCAGCAGCCATACCAGCACCATCACCAGCAGCGGCGCGCCCAGCAAGGTCTGGCGCAGATCGAAACGGGTCAGGTGCAGGTACTGCGTCAGGCGCGCACGCAGGCCGTTCTGCAGCTGCACCACCGGCAGCACGGCGGTGGTGCTTTCCTCGGCCGGCGGGGTCACCGCCTTGCGTCGGCGCAGGACCAGGCCTTCGCGATCGGCGCGGAACAAGGCGTAGGTCGCCCACAACAGCAGCGCGGTCAGGCCCAGGAACAACGCACGGTTGCCCAACAGCATTCCGCTCAGGGGCGGCAGCTGGCGGTTGAGCTGGTCGCTGGACCAATAGCGGATCTGGTCGGAGATGCCGGCACCTCCGGACGGATCGACCAGCGCTGAGATCCAGCGCGTGGAAATGTCCGAACTCAGCGAATCGGACATCATCCACAGCACGAAGAACGCGATCACGCCGATGTAGGTGTAGAGCATCGAGCGGGTCGCGGTAGCCAGCGCGAACAGCAGCGCCGACAGGAACAGCAGGTTCGGCACCACCAGCACCGCAAAGCTCCACGCGTAGGCGCCCCACGGCGTCGGCCCCAGCCGCGCCTGGTCCAGCCACGGCATCTTGCTGCCCAGCCACATGCCGAATACCACGGCCAGCATGATCGCCAGACTGGCCAGGAAGCCGCCGCCGAACCGCCCGGCCAGGTACACGCCCTTGCGCATCGGCGTGGCGAAGAACAGCTCGGCGGTGCGCTGTTCGAAATCGCGCAGCGCGATCCCGCCGACGAAGATCGTGGTCAGCAGCACGCTGAGCACGCTGAAAGATCCAAGCACCACCGTGGTCACCGCCGGCGCATTGCGCATCACGTTGCCCACGCCGCCGCCATAGGAGACGTTGTCCGAGGCCAGCATCGCAAAACCGATGCCGCCGAACACCGCCAGCACCACCCAGAACACGCCATTGCGCAGCAGCAGCCTGCGCTCCATCTTCAGTAGTTGCAGCAGCATGGCTCAGGCCTCCGCGCGGGCGGTGGCGGCGGCACGGCGCAGTTCGCCGAAGTACACGTCTTCCAGATCGGCCGGCACCGCGGCGAAGCCTTCGCCAGGCGCGGCGTCGCTGAGCACGTGGATCACCGGCCGCCCGGCCACCAGCCGGGTGGACAGCACGTTGTGCGCTGCTTCGTGCGCGGCCAGTTCGCCCTTGTCCAGGGTTTTCTTCCAGACCCGTCCGTCCAGCGAGGCGATCGCGGTGCGCGGCTCGCCGGCCAGGCGCACCTGGCCGGCGGCGATGATCGCCATGCGCGGGCACAGGTCGGTCACATCCTCGACGATGTGGGTGGACAGGATCACCACCGTGTTCTCGCCGATCTCGGCCAGCAGGTTGAGGAAGCGGTTGCGCTCGGCCGGGTCCAGGCCGGCGGTGGGTTCGTCGACGATGATCAGCGAGGGCTGGCCGATCAGCGCCTGGGCGATGCCGAAGCGCTGGCGCATGCCGCCGGAAAAGCCGCCCAGCTTGCGCTTGCGTACCTGCCACAGGTTGACCTGCTGCAGCAGTGCCTCGACCAGGGCCTTGCGCTCGCCGCGCGCGGTGACGCCCTTGAGCACGGCGAAATGATCCAGCATCGCCTCGGCGCTGACCTTGGGATACACGCCGAATTCCTGCGGCAGATAGCCCAGCCGGCGCCGAGCGCCGGTCTTGTCGGCCAGCACGTCCAGGCCGTCCAGGGTGATGCTGCCGGCATCGGGTTCCTGCAGCGTGGCGATGGTGCGCATCAGCGAGGACTTGCCGGCGCCGTTGGGCCCGAGCAGGCCGAACATGCCGCGCGGGATGTCCAGGTCGATGTCCTTCAGCGCATGCACGCCATTGGCGTAGGTCTTGGACAGCCCGCGGATCTGCAGCATCGTGATTCCTTTCAGCACATGAGAGATGGCCGGATCGTGGGCCATTTACCGGGGCGCCGTATATCCCCCGGAAGTCACCTCGGGCGGGTTAGCCCCGCACTGCGTATCGGTACTGTGTAGGAGCAACTATCTGCTCGACGTGTTCGGCTCCCTCTCCCCCGCTTGCGGGGGAGAGGGCTGGGGTGAGGGGGGCTTTTGCTTGACGCCCGGCAAACCGCAGCTGGCCCCGGAACGTTGATGTCTCGTCGTCAGCATGGCCGTCACCCCGATCCCCCTCACCCGACCCTCTCCCCCGCAAGCAGGGGAGAGGGAGCAAAACCCCAGCCATGCGACCGTAGGAGCGGCCCATGGCCACGAGGGACTTCCCGGGAAGGCCACATCGCGGCCATGTCTCCGAAAAGGTGATAAAGACCGCTGCCGCACGGGTGAAGTGCCTGGCGTCGGTCCGGCTATTTTTCCGGCGGATCCGAATCGATCACCTGCACGTGGGCGCCGGTGGTCTGCGGCACGACGCTGGCGTCGGTGGCCACCAGCACGGTGCCGGGCCGGACCAGCGGCAGGACCTGGGCCTTGAACGCATCGGGGATCACGACCTGGTTGACCTCTTCGGCCGGCAGCGCAGCGCCGGCTTCGTCCTCGCGCCCGGGCACGCCGATGGCGATCCAGGACGGCATCGGCGTGTTGGCATCCACTGCACCCGCAGCGGGCGGCACATAGCCGTCCGCGACGATGTAGGCATGGGTGCCGGTACGCGGGGTCGGGCTGTTGAGGGCGATGCGGGTGCGGCCGACTTCGGTACCGTTGCGGTACACGAACAGGATCCGGTCGCTGCGGCTGAGCACGATCGACAGCGGACCGTCGGGGGCGCGGCCCGGCTCCCAGCGCCAGGCGCGGCCGTCTTCCAGCAGCGGGATGTCCACGTCCTTGCCGGTGGTCGGATCGATCGGACTGAGCGCGCCGGGATGGACCAGCGACACCGGCGCCTTGCCTTCCTCGGCCACCACTACGGTCATGCCCATGTTGGAGGCGTCGAACAGCTTCTGCGCGAACGCGCTGGGCAGGTGCACGCATCCGTGTGATTCGGGATAGCCGGGCAGGCCGCCGGCATGCAGGGCCACGCCATCCCAGGTCAGCCGCTGCTGGTAGGGCATGGGCGCGCTGTTGTACAGGCTGGAGCGGTGGTCCTTGTCCTTCTGCAGGATGGTGAACACCCCGGTGGGCGTCTCGTAGCCGGCCTTGCCACTGCTGACCGTAGTCCAGGCCATCAGGATGCCGTTGCGGTACACGTAGGCGCGCTGCTCGGTCAGGCTGACCACCACTGCCATCGGACCGGCGTTCTTGTCGTCGCCGCCCCAGACCCATTGGCCGGGTTTGAGGTCAGCCGGGCGGGTATCGACGGGACTGGATTGCTTGGCGCCCCAGAACGGCACCGCGGCCAGGCTGGACGATGCCGCGCACAGCGGCAGGATGGACAGCAGGAACGCGAGGATGTGCCGCATCGAAGGCCTCCGTGGCCCGGACAGGTGCGCACGAGGCTAGAGCATGCGGTGCCTGTTGCGCACTGTGGGCCATCCAAATCCTGTAGAGCCGAGCTCGCTTGGCTGGGGCTTTCCCTACGATCTGATCTGACCGGAGCGCAGCCGAGCAAGCTCGGCTCTACAGTGGCTGCACGGAGTGCCCCGCGTCAGCGCGTGGCGACAGCCTTGTTGGGATCGGTGCGCTCATGCAGGCGGGCCATGGCGCACTGGGCCAGTGACGAACGCGTCAGCCAGGCCTGCTGCGGGTAGTACGAAAACACGAACTGGCCGTCCTTCATCACGTCGATGATCGGCTTGGCCATCGCCGCGCGCACCGCCGGGCAGCCCCAGCTGCGGCCGAGCCGACCCATCTTCTTGCCGGTGCTGGCATCCACGTATGGCGCGCCATGCATGACGATGGCGCGGCTCAGTGCGGCATCGTTGAAGCCGGCATCCAGGCCCTGCATGCGCAGCGAATAGCCGTTCTTGCCCTGATAGGTATCGCGCGTATAGAACAGGCCCAGGCTGGAGGCATGGGTGCCGTCTTCATTCGAGAAGCGGCTGGGCAGGTCGCCGCCGGAACCCTGGCCATGGGCGACCAGTTCCTTGTAGAGCAGCTTGCGCTGGGCAAGGTCGAACACCCACAGGCGCGGGGTCAGCGAAGACCGGCTGTAGTCGATCACCGCCAGCCGGCGCGCATCGCCGCCGGTGCCATGCGCCTGCGCGCACTGCATCGCCGACAGGCCCAGCGCCAGTACCTCGGGGTCGGCATCGGGCGCCAGCTGCGCCAGATCCGGCAGGCCATCGGGCGAGGACGCGTTCAACGCGGGTTCCGCCGCCAGCGGTTTGGCGATCTTGAAGACAGCGGAGTTGGCTTCCGGCGAGCGTGCGGCCACCGGTGCCGCGGCGGCCAGCACGGCCAGCGCGGAGATCAGGAGAGGCTTCATGCGGCCATTCTAGGTCAACACCGTCATCACGTTGCTGAGCGGGACGTGTCGCCGGTCCCGTTATGGATCAACGGGTTACCAGCGAAATATTCTGTAGAACGGAGCTCGCTCCGCTGCTCGGGACTCGGCGAACAGGTTCCACTGCGACGACGCGATGCCCAGGGTGCCTTCCAAGACGTAGAACGACGCCAGCGATGAACAACTGCACCCGCGTCCGTCCAGCGTGCGCGGCCCCACGCTCACGCGATGCGGTCGCCGGTGCGGGTGAACGGCATCGAGTCCGGGGCGGAGGCGCCGCCGGAAATGATGAACGCCATGGCTTGGTCCACGGTCCAGTCGGTCGGGGTCAGCAGCTCCACCGGCACGATCTCCAGATAGCCACCGGTGGGATTAGGTGTGGTCGGCACGTACACGGCGGCCAGTTCGCGGCCCGTGCCCTCTTCGCGCATGACCCGGGTGACCAGGCCGACGGATTTCATGTCCCGGTGCGGGAAGTCGATCAGGACCACGCGCTGGGTGCTGCCCGGCTTGGTCTGCAGCATGTCCAGCAGCTGGCGCGCGCTGGTGTAGATGGTGCTGGCCAGCGGCACCCGCCGGATCAGTGCCTCGAACCAGCGCAGCAGCGTCTGCCCGACCACGCGCCGGGTCAGGAAACCCACCAGCAGGATCACCAGCAGGGTGGCGACCAGGGCGATGCTGTTCTGCACCCATGCGCCGGTGAACCACGGTGCCGCCCCCGGGAAATCAAGCGCGATCTGCCGGGAAATCGGCTCGACCAGCGGCTTGCTGGCATCGGACAGCATCACGAAGACGAACTTGACGACCACCCAGGTCAACCAGATCGGCAGCAGGGTGAGCAGGCCGGTCAGGAACAGGCTCTGCAGGGAGGGGCGGGGCGCGGCAGGGTTCGACATGGCGCGCATTGTAGCTGCGGCGGCGCAGCATTCGTGGCGCCCGGCAACGCCGTGTTGTCGTCAGCGATTAGGGCCGGGGGAAGGGCTCGGAGACGTCTTTGGCCGGCGCGCTGCTGGCTCGCACTGGCCTCTGGCCGCGCACGGCGGGCTTGAGCCGCACGTACAGCTGCTTGCGCACCCGGGCCACGACCTCGCCCTGGCTGTCGGTGATGTCCACTTCGAACCAGCGCAGGCACTTGTCGCCAGCGGAGGTGGCCGCGCGGATCTCCGCCAGCGCTTCCTCGGTGATGCGGAAGTCGGCCACCACCGTGCCGCGCCCGGGTTTGACGAATTCGATCTCGCCGGCCTTGTCCCAGACGAAATAGTCCCGGCCCAGCGCCTGCATCACCAGCAGCATCCAGAACGGATCGGTCATCGCGAACAGGCTGCCGCCGAAATGGGTGCCGACGTAGTTGCGGTTCCACGGGCGCATCCGCAGTTCGACCCGCGAATGGCGCCAGTCGCGGTCGATCGCGGCGACATGGATCCCGGCGAACAGGAACGGTGGCCATAGATTGAGGCCATGGCGCAGCGTGGAGGGTTTCATCGGCAGATGCATCGCGGTAGCCAAGTGACCTGCGAGGCTAACATACGGATAAGTATGGATGCCCTGATGCGAGCGCCAGCGCCTTGTGTAGAGCGGAGCTTGCTCCGCTGCTCTTCGGTCAGATCGCCAAGAAAGTCCCAGCGGAGCAAGCTCCGCTCTACATAGGATCGGCGCCAGTCGGCGCGATCAGAACAGCAGCGAGGACATCCTGCGGCGGTACTTGCCAACCAGGTCCTCGTCTTCGACCACGCGGAAGGCATCGATCAGGGACTTCCTGGCCAGCCCGTCTTCCCAGGCGCGGTCGCGGCGCAGCAGTTCCAGGAATTGCTCCAGGCCACCTTCGGCATCGCCGGCGACCAGTTTGTGCACGCCCAGCAGATGGCGAGCGCGCAGGTCGGTCTCGTCCTGGGCCAGCGCCGCCTCCAGCGCCTGCGGGGCTGGCGCATCCTTGAGCAGGGCGGCAAAGCCCAGGCGGGCGCGGGCCTTCACGGCGCGGTCGTCGGTAGCCAGGTTGGCGGGCAGGGCATCGAGCAGGGTTTCGGCCTCGGCCGCATCACCGGTGCCCAGCAGGGCCAGGGCCAGATCGAGCTTCAGCTCGTCCTTGTCGGGCTCGGCGGCGATGGCTCCGCGCAGCGCGGCGACCTGTTCGGCCGGGCTGAGCGGGGCCAGCGTTTCGGGTTCTTCATTGGCCGCAGGCTCGGCCGGTTCGACGCCGTGCTGCTGCAGGAATGCGCGCAGCTGGCCTTCCGGCAGCGCGCCGGGGAAGCCATCGACGATCTGCCCATCCTTGACCAGGAACACCGTCGGCACCGAGCGGATCTGGAACGCTGCGGCGATCTGCTGCTCGGCATCCACATCGACCTTGGCCAGCTCGAAGGCGCCGTTGTACTCGCCGGCCAGCTTTTCCAGGATCGGTCCCAGGGTCTTGCACGGGCCGCACCAGGTCGCCCAGAAGTCCACCAGCACCGGGGTGGTCATGGACTTGTGCAGCACCTCGGTTTCGAAGGTGTCGGTGGTGGCATTGAAGACATGGGGCTGGGTGCTCATGGGCAGATCGGATCCTTGCAACGGCAATGGCAGGCAGATGGTGCCGACGCGGCGAGGATACAAGGCAGGCGCCATCGGCCATTGACACCGCGCCGCGCGTCGCTAGCCTGCCTGCGCATGAAATGCAGTTCATTGATTCATCCCTTTCCGCGCGCATCGGCGCTTGCCGTCCCTGGTCCATGAAGCTCACCGGACTGCGCTGGTGGCACGGGTGCGCACCGGTGGCAGCGCTGCTGTGGCTGTGCGCGGTGCTGGGCTTCGGCGCGGCGCTGCCGGGTTATTCACAGCTGATCCATCCGGTGGCGTTGCTCGGGGCCGAAGGCATCCCGAACGCGCAGTTGTTCAACCTGCTGGGTTTCGTCCTGCCCGGCGCGTTGTGCACGATCGGGGCGGTGGGGCTGCGCATGCGCTTGCCGGTCAAGGCGCCCTGGCCGCAGCGGATCGGTGCGCAGCTGATGTTCCTGTCTTCGCTGGGCTTTGTGGCGATGGGTCTGTTTCACCTGGATCCGGTGCTGCGGGGCACCCAGACCCAGCTCCACGCCACCGCCTGGGGCCTGTGGTGGGCAACCAGCCTGGCATCGGCGCTGCTGCTGGCCTCCGGGCTGCGGGGACAGGCGCCGTGGCGAGGCTTGGCCCGCGGTGGTCTGGTCCTGGCGCTGCTGGTGGTGGCATTCGCCCTGGTCATGCCGGCGTTCCTGCCCGACGGACTGTCGCAGCGGATCGCGGTCCTGGCCTGGTTTGGCTGGTGCGCGCTGGCTGGGCTCAGCGGCCCGGCGCGGTCGGTTCCAGGCGCTCTGCACGTCTGATCGGGACGGACTGGCGGCACCGCGCGGGTGCAGCCGGTGGTGCGCTGCGGTACGCTTCGCCGCTTTGCAGCCGCCTTTGCAGCCCTTTGCCATGTCCGCCGTTCCCGAAACCCACGCCTACGATCCGAAGACGGTCGAAACCTCCGCGCAGCAGTTCTGGAACGCCAGCAAGGCTTTCGAGGTCAGCGAGACCTCTGACAAGCCCAAGTACTACTGCCTGTCGATGCTGCCGTACCCCTCCGGGGCCTTGCACATGGGCCACGTGCGCAACTACACCATCAGCGACGTCATCAGCCGCTACAAGCGCATGACCGGTCACAACGTCCTGCAGCCGATGGGCTGGGACGCCTTCGGCCTGCCGGCCGAGAACGCCGCGATCAAGAACAAGACCGCGCCGGCCAAGTGGACCTACGCCAACATCGAGCACATGCGCACCCAGCTGAAGTCGCTGGGTTATGCGATCGACTGGACCCGCGAGTTCGCCACCTGTTCGCCCGAGTACTACGTGCACGAACAGCGCATGTTCACCCGCCTGCTGCGCAAGGGCATCGCCTACCGCAAGGCCTCGGTGGTGAACTGGGATCCGGTGGACCAGACCGTGCTGGCCAACGAGCAGGTCATCGACGGCCGCGGCTGGCGCTCGGGCGCGCTGGTGGAAAAGCGCGAGATCCCGCAGTGGTTCCTGCGCATCACCGATTACGCCCAGGAGCTGCTGGACGGCCTGGATACCCTCGATGGCTGGCCCGAGTCGGTCAAGACCATGCAGCGCAACTGGATCGGGCGTTCGGAAGGCCTGGAAATCCAGTTCAACGTCGAAGGTGGCCACGATCCGCTGATGGTGTTCACCACCCGTCCGGACACGCTGATGGGCGTGACCTTCGTGTCGATCGCCGGCGAGCATCCGCTGGCATTGAAGGCGGCCGCTTCCAATCCGGAGCTGGCTGCGTTCCTGGAACAGCTCAAACTGGGCGGCGTCTCCGAAGCCGAACTGGAAACCCAGGAAAAGCGCGGCATGGACACCGGCCTGAAGGCCGTGCATCCGATCAGTGGCGAAACCGTCCCGGTGTGGGTCGCCAACTTCGTGCTGATGGGCTACGGCACCGGCGCGGTGATGGCCGTGCCGGGCCACGACCAGCGCGATTTCGAGTTCGCCAACAAGTACGCGCTGCCGATCGTGCAGGTCATCGAGCTCAAGGAGCCGCGCAACGAGGCTGAAAGCAGCTATGACAGCACGCAATGGCGCGACTGGTATTCGGACAAGACCCGCGACTTCTGCCTGATCAATTCGGCCGAGTTCGATGGCCTGGATTTCCGCGGGGCATTCGAGGCGCTGGCCGAGCGTTTCGAGCGCAAGGGCCAGGGCCAGCGTCGGATCAATTACCGCCTGCGCGACTGGGGCGTGAGCCGCCAGCGCTACTGGGGCTGCCCGATCCCCGTCATCCATTGCGAGAAATGCGGCGCGGTGCCGGTACCGGACGACCAGCTGCCGGTGCTGCTGCCGGAAAACGTGACCCTGGACGGGGTGAAGTCGCCATTGAAGGCCAACCCGGAATGGCGCAAGACCACCTGCCCGGACTGTGGCGGTGAGGCCGAGCGCGAGACCGACACCTTCGATACCTTCATGGAGTCGAGCTGGTACGTCGCGCGTTACACCAGTCCGGGCGCGGCCACCATGGTCGACAAGCGTGCCAACTACTGGATGCCGGCGGACATGTATGTCGGCGGCATCGAGCATGCGATCCTGCACCTGATGTATTTCCGCTTCTATCACAAGCTCATGCGCGATGCGCGGATGGTGGACAGCGACGAGCCGGCAACCAACCTGCTGACCCAGGGCATGGTGATCGCCGAAACCTATTACCGCGACAACGCCGATGGCTCCAAGGACTGGATCAACCCGGCGCTGGTGGACGTGCAGCGTGACGAGCGCGGCCGCATCACCGGCGCGGTGCTGGCCAGTGACGGCCAGCCGGTGCAGATCGGCAGCGTCGAGAAGATGTCCAAGTCCAAGAACAACGGCGTGGACCCGCAGTCGATGGTGGACAAGTTCGGCGCCGACACCGTGCGCCTGTTCTCCATGTTCGCCGCGCCGCCGGAGCAGTCGCTGGAGTGGAACGAGGCCGGCGTGGAAGGCATGTCGCGCTTCCTGCGCCGCCTGTGGACCCAGGTCCAGCGCCACGCCGACAGCGGCGTGGTCCCGGCGCTGGATGTCGCCACGCTGAGCGCCGAGCAAAAGGCATTGCGCCGCAAGGCCCACGAGACCATCGCCAAGGTCGGCGACGACTACGGCAAGCGCCACGGCTTCAACACCGCGATCGCCGCGGTGATGGAGCTGTCCAACGCGTTGGCCAAGTTCGACGACGCCAGCAATCAGGCCCGCGCGGTGCGCCAGGAAGCGCTGGAAGCGGCCGTGCTGTTGCTCAATCCGATCACCCCGCATTCCAGCCACGCGCTGTGGCAGCTGCTGGGCCACGAGGAGACTTTGCTAGAAGACCTGGCGTTCCCGCAGGCCGATGCCGCGGCCATGGTGCGCGATTCGGTGGTGCTGGCGGTGCAGGTCAACGGCAAGCTGCGCGGCACGATCGAGGTGGCCGCCGATGCGCCGAAGGACCTGATCGAGGCACTGGCCAAGGCCGAGCCCAACACGGCCAAGTTCCTCGAAGGCACCACGATCCGCAAGGTCATCATCGTGCCGGGCAAGATCGTCAACCTGGTCGCCGCGTGAAGTCTCAAGGCGCGTTCACGCAGGATCGTGCAGGCTCGCCAGCCCAGTTGCCGCTCCTGCCGGCCTCGTCCAGACTGCCCGCCATGAATCTCACTCCGATGCTGCGGCTGCTGGCCGTCACCCTGTTTGCCATCTCGCTCACCGCCTGCGGCTTCCACTTGCGCAGCAAGATCGCGCTGCCGGCGGATCTGGGCCCGGTCCGGGTGGTTTCGAAAACCCGTTACAGCCCCTTGGCCGAGGACCTTGCAGTCGGTTTGAAGGCTGCGGGCGCCATTCCGGCTGCAGAGGATGCCACCGAGAACGTGGCGACACTGGACATCAAGTCCGAGCGCTGGGGGAACCGTCCGATCGCGTTGGACCAGAGGGGGCGTGCACAGGAGTACAGCCTGCGCTACGCGACGGTGTTCGTTTTCCTGCGCGCCGATGGCACCGAGCTGGTGCCGCAGCAGGTGGTCGAGCTGTCGCGCGATTACGTGTCCCAGCCGACCAATCTCACCGGCACCACGTCCGAGCGCGAGATCCTGGCCGATGAGCTGCGCCGCGAAATGTCGGCGTCGATCCTGCGTCGGATCGATGGCGTGGTGCGCGGCGTTGGCCGGGAGGGGGGCATGGTTCCCGCCTCAACTGAGCCACCTGCCGATCTTCCAGGCGATTCCACGCCCCAGCCGACGCCGTAATGGAACTGGCTCCGGACCGGCTGACGGCGCAGTGCGCAGAAGGCGCGCTGGCGCCGGCCTACCTGATCGCGGGGCCGGAAACGCTGCTGGTGCTGGAAGCGGCCGATGCCGTGCGCGCCCGCGGCCGCGAACTCGGCATTGCAGAACGCGAAGTCTTCGACCTGGAAGGTCGCGACATCGACTGGGCCGGGCTGCAGGCCAGCTTCGACGCGCCCAGCCTGTTCAGCGCCCGCCGCATCGTCGAGGTGCGCCTGCCGACCGGCAAGCCGGGCAAGGAAGGCGCCGAGGTCATCAGCGCCTTCTGCGCGCGGCCGCCAGACGATGTGGTCCTGCTGATCACCGCCGGCGAGTGGAGCAAGGCCCACCGCGGCAAGTGGGCCGATGCCGTCGAGCGGATCGGCGTGCTGTCGGTCGCCTGGGCGATCAAGCCGCACGAACTCTCCGGCTGGGTCCAGGCCCGGCTGCGTTCGCGCGGCTTGCGCGCCGATCGCGATGCCATCGCGCTGCTGGTCGAGCGGGTGGAAGGCAACCTGCTGGCCGCCGCGCAGGAAATCGACAAGCTGGTCCTGCTGGCCGATGGGCAGACGCTGGACCTGGCAACGATGCAGTCGCTGGTGGCCGATGCCGCCCGCTTCGACGTGTTTCGCCTGATCGAAACCACCCTGTCCGGCAACGCCGGCCAGGCCGCGCGCATGCTCCTGGGCCTGCGCGCCGAAGGCGAAGTAGTGGCGGCGCTGATGCCGATGGTGGTCCGCAACCTGCTCAGCACCGCGCATCTGGCGCGGGTCGCCGAGCGCGGCGGCAACGTCGCGGCCGAGATGAAGGGACAGGGCATCTGGGAAAGCCGGCAGGCACCATTCAAGCGCGCGCTGCAGCGCCACGCCAGTGCCGCCCGCTGGGACCGCTTCGTTGCCGAGGCCTCGCGGATCGACCGCATCGCCAAGGGCCGCGCCGCCGGTGACGCCTGGGTGGCGCTGGAGCGCCTGTTGCTGGCCATCGCCGATGCGTCCGCGGTGCGGCTGGTCGCGTAAGGCGCCCGGCACGCGCCGCTGGTTCTGGTTCACAGTTACGCAGGATGCCGCCGACATGTCGCAATCTCCTGCGTTGACGCTGCTTTACGGCGGCACCTTCGACCCGTTCCACAATGGGCATCTGGCAATCGCCCGGCTGGCCGGCGCGGCGCTGTCGGTCCCGGTCACGCTGGTTCCAGCCGCCGACCCGCCGCATCGTCCGCCGCCGGGTGCCAATGCGCAGCAGCGCCTGGCGATGCTCGAAGCCGCCGTGGCCGGCGATGCGGGCCTGTGCGTCGATCGAAGGGAGCTGGATCGCCCGGGGCGTTCCTACACCGTCGACACCCTGCGCAGCCTGCGCGCCGAACGCGGCCCTGAGGCGCCACTGGCGTTGTTGCTGGGCGCCGACAGTTTCCTGGGCTTGCCGGACTGGCATCAATGGAAGGCGCTGTTCGAGCTGGCGCATCTGGTGGTGGCCGATCGACACGGCAGCGTGCTGGGCGATCTGCCGCCCGTGCTGGCCGAGGCGGTGGCGTCACGCTGGGTGGACGATCCGCAGGAGCTTCACGCAGCGCCCGCAGGTCAGGTCCTGCGACTCCACCAGCCGTTGCAGAGCGAGTCGGCCAGCGAAGTGCGTCGACGCATCGCCTCCGGCGCGGCTTGGCAGGGGCTGGTGCCGCCGTCCGTCGCCGCGTTCATCACCCACCACGGCCTCTACGGGGTGACAGGGCTATAATCGCGCCCTGATCCGTCACCCAAGCCGCTCTTTTGTCCAGCCAAGCCCAAGTCATCAAGACCCGTCTGCCCAGCCCGCCCCCGTCCGTACCGGACCTGCTCGCCACCGTGCATGCAGCCGTGGGTGAACTCAAGGCCAAGGATGTCGTCGAGATCGACGTGCGCGGCAAGTCCAGCGTCGCCGACTTCCTGGTCATCGCCTCGGGTACCTCGACCCGCCATGTGAAGTCCATCGCCGACGAGGTGGTGAAGTTCGCCAAGAAGCTGGACGTGATGCCGTTGGGCGTGGAAGGCGAGCGCGAGGCCGAATGGGTGCTGGTCGACCTGGGCGATGTCATCGTCCACGTGATGCTGCCGCGCGTGCGCGAGTTCTATGCGCTGGAGCGCCTGTGGACAGTCGGCGACCAGCCGCCGGAGGAACACGAGCAGGAGTGAGCGAAGAGAAGTGAGGAGTGAGCAAGCGAAGATGAAGATCGATCGTTTCCGTCTTTCGCGCTCAGTCCTTGCTCATTTCTCACTCCTCTCCGCTCACTTCCCGCTGCCGTGAAAGCCAGCCTGATCGCCACCGGTGAGCGCGCCCCCAGCTGGGTCGCGCAGGGCTTTGCCGAATACCAAAAGCGTCTGTCGCACTGGCTGCCGTTCGAGCTGATCGAAGTCACGCCCGGCCTGCGCGGCAAGAACCGCGATGCCCAGCGTGCCATCGAGGACGAAGGCCAGCGCGTGCTGGCCGCGCTACCCAAGAACGCGCATATCGTCGCGCTGGAAGTGACCGGCAGGCAGCATTCTTCCGAGCACCTTGCCCAGCGCCTGGAATACTGGCGCGGGCAGGGACGCGACCTGGCGTTCCTGATCGGCGGTCCGGAAGGTCACTCGCCGGACGTGCTCGCCGTCGCGCATGAGACCTGGTCGCTCGGACCACTGACCCTGCCGCACATGCTGGCCCGTCTGGTGGTGGCCGAACAGCTCTACCGCGCCGCGGCGATGCTGGCCAACCACCCGTATCACCGCGCCTGACGCTGCGCCGCCCGATAGGCGCCATTGCGCATAAAGAGGCCCTGATACGCGTTGCACCAGGCACACTTAGGATCACCGTTCTTTGTGCACGCTTCAAGATCACCCGGCGTGTGTAGATCGGTACGGGGTGGCGCGCGCGCATGGGTACAGATGCGATGCGAAGATCGATTTGGGCCGATCGATGACGGGCTATGGCTGAGCGAGCGGCGCATCGGCGTAGCCATGGTTCGGCATGCCGGAGCTGTGGTGGAAACAAACGCGCGACAGCTGGATGTGAGTAAAGCTCGATTCCAAGCCGATGGTCTGGCTGTGCGCTTAAATTCTCGTGCCGCAAGATGGGCCGGAAGAGAAATGGGTTTGTCTTTTCCCTGATATGGTCATGCATTGATATAAATAAAAGCCCGGCTTCCTTGCGGAGGCCGGGCCAGTTGTATCAAACAAAAGGAAAGCGCGCTTTACTGCGCCTTCGTATGTCCTTCTTCTTAAAACTTAAAAATCGTAAGAAGCGGACAGCTGCACGTAGCGCGGTTCCTGATAGTACAACGGCATGTTATATGTATTGGAAACCGTGTAGGGCGAGCCATTCACTCCAAATTTGGCAGCGGTCTGGAGCGGCTCTTGTTCGTTCAAAATGTTGAAAACCTGCGCAGTGATCGCCAGCTTTGAATCTGCAAAGCTAGGACGATAGGTCACTCCCAGATCCACAGTTCTGGTCCATGGCGTACGGCCGGCCTTGCCCGGTGCCGAGGGTTCACCGGCACAGGTATGGTAAGACGCACCATAACCAACCGGATCACCAGCATCGCTGCCTTCATCAGTGCCATTGGCACTGAAATAACCAAGGCACGACTTGGGCGTACCGGACTGGACGCGCAATGTTGCCGACATCATCCACTCCTCCGCCAATTGGTAGGCGCCAAAGAACTTCAGCTGATGACGACGGTCATTGGCCATATATCCGCCGGCGTAGGCCATCAGTGCGGCTGCATCCCAGTCCTGGGTCTTGGAGACGTCAGTCTGGCCAATGTCGGACTTTAGCTGGCCCTCGGTATTGCCCTGACTCTTGGACCACGTATAGTCCACACGGCCTTGCCATTTACCGTCATATGGATGTTCCAAAAACAGGTTGACTGCCAAGTAGTCGCGTTTGGCCTTCTTATTGAAGCCCCAATCCTCCTTAGACATGGAGAATTCCGTGCGGCCTGATCCGTCGATATTGGCAAACGAGAAGGAATTGGTCTCGCCTGGATTGAACATGACACACCCGGGGATTTCGACGCTGTCCGGATCGATACCTTCGGATTCCAGTTTGGCCACCATCCGGTCCGGATCGCAAATATCGTCGATCGCGGTTTGAAGCTTGCGATAGGTGGCCTTGGCGCCATACACCCAATTTTCGCCGAGGGTCTTGTCGAAGCCCAGGATCACTTCGTCCTGATACTGGGATTTCAGATTGGATGCGGCGAAGGCCGTGGCATCCGGCGCCTGCCCGTATTCGCCGTTGCTCGAGACAGGGCCGGGACCGAGCGCTTCGGTGCCGGTAGGAGCGCCGTTGGCATCGATGCCCGTATAGGTGAAGTACTCATTGGTGTAGAGCGAGGCCGAAGCACCACGCACGGCCACGCTGTTGGGCAGGGCCAGGTAGTAGCGGCCCAGGTTGCCATAGATCTTCAACGACGAGTCGCCGAACACGTCCCAGCTGGCGCCCAGGCGCGGGGCCCACTGATCACCGCTGTCGACATAGGATTCGCCCACGTTGTTGTAGTTGGTGAACTTGTCGTTGCGCACGCCAAGAGTCAGCAGCACGTTATCGGTGATCTGCCAGCGGTCTTCAAGGAAGTAGGCCTTCTGGTCCACTGTCATGTTGGTGGAGGTGACAAAGATGTACTGGGAGACGTAATAGCCTTCCCCCCCCGGAGCACCTACACCCAGAGCGGTGCTAATGGGTGCTGTTGGGGTGCCGGACCTGGCGTAAGCCCAGCGGTAGCCAAGGCCGCTCATTTCCTGGCCTTCGTTGATGGCCTCGTAATGCATATTGTCTAGGCCAGCAGCGAGCGTGTGATCACCCAGACGGTATTCCAAGTCGACGCGAAGGCCGCGGGTCTTGTCGGTGCCGTCGATCAGCGCATCGGAGACATTTTCATTGGTGATTGGGACACCGCCGTTAATCGACGGATCCTGTAGGTCGGGGCGGGAGATATAAGCTAGATCATCCCGATTACCCGTGTTGTATTGCTGGTTGGAGCGCTTGCTCTTGCCGTAGGTCGCACTCAGGGTCAGGTCATCGGTGAGATAACCGGTGTACTTGAAGATGTCGTAGCGGTCATTGATCTTGTAGGTGTCCGCGTACTGCCCGGTCGGGCCCGATCCAGTCAAGGTGCCGTAATCGAATCCATAGTAGTTGCCGCCCTGGCGATCATTGGTCGCGATGTGCGTGTATTCGAGCGTATTGGAATCGTTGATGTTCCAGTCGAGCTTGGTGTAGACCTTTGGATTACTGTACTTGTAGTGGTTGCGCGCTTGCGTCGAGTTCTCAATGCTGTTGGTAGAGACGCCTTCAGTCTTGTCCTGTTCTGCCGCCAGGAAAAAGAACAGTCGATCCTCGATCAACGGACCGCCCACATAGGCACTGTAGGTCGAGCGCCATTGGGTGTCGTCCTTGCGGCTGCGGTAGATCGTTCCTGGTTTGGAGGGCGTCTGCCAGTTGTATGGGGTGTCGGTGCCCGCCTGGGTAGGCAGTTCGAAGCTGGGATAATAAGTACTCTTACGTGAGGCGTTCAGGCTCTTGGGTGCCCATGTGACCTGCCCGCCAAAATGCCAATCGTTGGTGCCTCGCTTGCCGACCTGATTGATCACGCCGCCGTCGGAACGGCCATAGTGAGCGCTGTAACCGCCTAAAAAGGTTTCCTGCTGATCAATTGCGCCATAAGGAAGGCTGGCGCCGCCAATAGCGCTGTAGGGATTGGTGGTGTTGAATCCGTTGACGTAATAGGCATTTTCGGAAACGCCGGAGCCGCCAAAAGAGACGGCGTTGCTTGGACGGCCACCGCTGGTGAAGTAGCCGCTACCTCCAACGGCGCCAGGTGACAGCAATGCAATGGCCTCGGCGCTGCGGCCCAACGGCAGTCGATCCAGGTCTGCGGAGGTGATAACCGTGCGCGAGTCAACCGAGGTGACGTCCACTTTGGGTACGTTGGCTGCAGTGACGGTCACGGTTCCAAGATCAGTTGCGTTAGTGCCAGAGGTGCCGCCAGCGAAGGACACATCGGTACCCGAGTTGACCCTCAGCAGGACGTTCTTGCGCTGGTCGACGACTTCTTCACCGCGACGCAGGGTGATGGTATAGGTGCCGACAGGCAGCGAGCCGACGTTATAGCGACCTGACGGGTCGACCGTGGCCATACGCGTGACGCCGGAGTCGCTCTGAACCTGAACGGTGAGGCCGGCTTCGGCAGGGGCAGAGCCGTAAATGCTGCCTGTTGTGCTCTGCGCAAGCGCGACCTGCGAAAACGACATTCCCAGCGCAATGCTCAATGCAGTGCGATGGAGGATGCGCTTGGTACGTGGATTGGGGGTCACAGTCTCTCTCCGATGATTTCGCTCTAATTTTTCTCGTGTCGTTGATGCGATTGGCAGACACGAGGTGTGCAAAATCTAACGGCGATTGACGGTCAAGTCACCGAAAACTGATGCATTAGAAACATTTAATGTGATTTTGAGAATTATATCTATAAATCATCATCTTGTTTTTCACGGGATATTCACGAATAGATGAATTTTTGTACAGATTCGTGAGTGCGATAGTTAATTAACAATCAATCATTCCCTCATCGAAGGCGAATCACCGCCCCAGCTCAAACACCACGTCCATATTGACTGAAAGCGTCGTTTCGCCCGGCGAGACCGGCGTGGAGTCGGCGGTCTTGGCGCGGGCCATCATCATCACCGGGCGCGGGCCGCCGCCACTGCTGCCTTCGGAAATGCTGACGATGCGGCGGACCTGCAGGCCCAGTCCCTTGGCGTAGGTTTCGGCGCGGGCCTGGGCCTGTTTGAGTGCGGACAGGCGGGCCTGGTCGTAGACCGGTTCGGGCTGGTCGATTTCGAAGGTCGGGCCATTGATCTGGTTGGCGCCCTGGGCGGCGAGGGCGTCGAGTACCTGGCCCAGGTCGGCGATCTTGCGGACCTTGAGGCTGACGGTGTTGGTGGCCTGGTAGCCGGTGATCCTGGGCGCCTGGTTGTCGCGGTAGTCGTACTGCGGGTTGAGCATGACGCCGCTGGTCTGGATGTCCTTGTCGGCGATGCCGGCCTTCTTGATGGCGGCCATGACCTGGGTCATCTGGGTGGCGTTCTGGCGCATGGCGGTGTTGCCATCGGGCGCCTGGGTGACCACGCCCGCGGAGATCGTGGCGATGTCCGGCGCGCGGCTGGCTTCGGCCTGGGAAGAGACCGACAGCAGCGTGCCGTCAGCCGGCAGGGTGTAGCCCGACGCGGTCTGGGCGGATGCGGTCATGGCGGTGCCTCCGAGGGCGAATGCAAGGGCGATCAGCAGCGGGCGAAGACGGTGGGTGCGCATGGCGGTGTCCTGTTCAAGGCGATGGCGGTAGGGTATTGCCGGGGAAATGAACGGGCTGTCGGCCAGCGTGGGGTTGCGGCCGGTTGCAGGGATGTGGGCGCCGTTCAGTCAGGCGTCGCGGGTTATCCTGAGCGCATGCTGTTCCTCGCCTCCCAATCCCCCAGGCGCGCCGAGTTGCTGGCCCGCCTTGGCGTGAGCTTTGACGTTCTGACCCTGGACCTGCCCGAGCACCGCCAGCCTGGCGAGCCGGCGCTGGAGTACGTGTGCCGGGTGGCGCGCGAGAAGGCCGAAGCCGGCTTCCAGCAGGTCGCCGACCAGCCGGGCGCCATCGTGCTCGGCGCCGACACCGAGGTGATCCTGGACGATGTCGTGTTCGGCAAGCCGACCGATGCCAAGGATGCCGCCGGCATGCTGCAGCGCCTGGCCGGGCGGACCCACCGAGTGGCCAGCGCGGTATCGCTGGTGGACGCCGGGCGCCAGGCGCAGGTGCTCAATGTGTCGGAGGTGACCTTCGGCGCGCTGACGCCGGCGGCCATTGACCGCTATGTGGCCACCGGCGAATCGATGGGCAAGGCGGGCGCCTACGCCATCCAGGGCAGCGGCGAGGCTTTCATCACCCACCTTTCCGGCAGCTATTCCGGTGTAATGGGACTTCCGCTGCACGACGCAGCGCGCCTGCTTGAGCAATTCGGAGTGCTTTGATGTCGGAGGAGATCCTGGTCAACGTCACCCCGCGGGAAACCCGGGTGGCGGTGGTGGAAAACGGCATGCTGCAGGAGCTGCACATCGAGCGCGGCTGGCGCCGGGGCATCGTCGGCAACATCTACAAGGGCCAGGTGCAGCGGGTCATGCCCGGCATGCAGGCGGCGTTTGTCGAGATTGGCCACGACCGCGCGGCCTTCCTGCACGCCAGCGACATCGTGCGTGCCGCGCCGCCATCCAGCATGGCCGCGGGCGAGGAAGTGGCGCTGCCGCCAGTGCCGCCAGTGCCGTCCGCGCCGGCCTCCATCCTGGAACTGGTCCGCGATGGCCAGGACGTGGTGGTGCAGGTGGTCAAGGACCCGATCGGCACCAAGGGCGCGCGCCTGACCACCCAGATCAGCATTCCCTCGCGCTATCTGGTGCTGCTGCCGCAGTCCAAGGTGATCGGCGTGTCGGCGCGGATTGAGGACGAAGTCGAACGCGCCCGCCTCAAGATCCTGGTCACCGAGCTGTCGGTCAACCACGGCAGCATGGGCTACATCATTCGCACCAATGCCGAGGGCCAGCCGGCCGAAGCCCTGGCCGAAGACGTGGCCTACCTGTCGCGGGTATGGAACGTGATCAACCGCCGTGCTGGCGAGATGGCCCCGCGTGCGCTCCTGTATGAAGACCTGAGCCTGCCGCTGCGCGCGGTGCGCGACCTGATCCGCAAGGACGTGGACAAGGTGAAGGTGGACTCGCGCGAGACCTACGAGCGCCTGCAGGCCTTCGTGGCCAAGTACATGCCGCCGCTGGCCGAACGCATCGAGCTGTACCAGGGTGATCGGCCGATCTTCGACCTGTACGGGGTCGAGGACGAGATCGGCCGCGCGCTGGATAAGCAGGTGCCGCTCAAGTCCGGTGGCTATCTGGTCATCGACCAGACCGAGGCGATGACCACCATCGATGTGAATACCGGCTCGTTCCTGGGCCAGCGCAACCTGGAGGAAACGGTCTACCGCACCAACCTGGAAGCGGCGCAGGCCGTGGCCCGGCAGTTGCGCCTGCGCAACCTGGGCGGGATCATCATCATCGACTTCATCGACATGTCCGATGCCGAGCACAAGCGCCAGGTCCTGCGCACGCTGGAAAAGGGCCTGTCGCGCGACCACGCCAAGACCACGGTCTACGACTTCTCGCCGCTGGGCCTGGTGGAGATGACCCGCAAGCGCACGGTGGAAAGCCTGGAGCGCCAGCTGTCCGAGCCCTGCAGCGAGTGCGGCGGGCGCGGCACGGTCAAGACCACCGAAACGGTGACCTACGAGATCTTTCGCGAGATCACCCGCGCCACGCGCCAGTTCGAGGCCGCGCGCCTGCTGGTGATCGCCTCGCCCAAGGTGGTGGCGCGCATCACCGACGAGGAATCGCAGGCGGTGGCCGAGCTGGAGGAATTCCTGGGCAAGTCGATCCGCTTCCAGGCCGACGCCCAGTACCTGCAGGAGCAGTTCGATGTCGTGCTGCTGTAAGGCGCGGGGCAAGGCCGCCGGGCACCGCAGTTCAGGCCTTGGCGCGGCGGTGCTTGTCATGCTGTTTGTTGGGTCTTCTTCCGGCCTGCGTCCATCCCGTTCCCCCTGATGCCGATTGCTTTTCACCATCGCCTGCGCGTGCTGCGCCGCATGGTCTGGTACGCGCTGGCCGTGGTCCTGATCTGCGTGGCCGTGGTCCTGGGCCTGGTCAGCCAGCTGCTGCCCTTGGCCGAGCGCCATCCGGACCGGGTCGCGGCGTGGCTGAGCCAGCAGGCCGGGCGGCCGGTGAGTTTCCGCACGCTCAAGACAGAGTGGACCCGGCGCGGCCCGCTGCTGCGGCTTGATGGCCTGCAGGTCGGCGCCGGCAATGGAGCGGACCAAGGTCTGCAGATCGGCCAGGCCGAAGTGCTGGTGTCGCTGTATTCGGGACTGCTGCCGGGACGCGCGTTCACCGAGCTGCGCCTGCGCAACATCGCCCTGGAAGCCGAGCGCGCCGACGATGGCAGCTGGGCGATCCGCGGATTTCCCGGACAGCGGCCCGGCGGCGATCCGCTGAAGGCGTTCGACGGCCTGGGCGAACTGCAGGTCGTCGGCGGGCGCCTGCACGTGCTGGCGCCGTCCCTGGGCTGGGACCTGCAGTTGCCGCGGATCGACCTGCGCCTGCGCGTTGAGAAACGCCAAGTGCAGGCGGGCGTGCGCCTGGAAGGCAGCCGCGCCGGCGGCAAGCCGATCGAAGCCGCGGTCCAGTTCGACCGGCAGACCGGCGACGGCCGCGCCTATCTGCAGGGAAAATCCATCGCGCTGGCCGATTGGCAAGTGTTGTCTGGACTGGCCGGCATGCAGTTGCGCGGCGGCCACGGCGATGTCCAGGCCTGGACGCAGCTGAAAGCGCACCGGATCCAGCAGGTGCAGGCCGAGCTGGCCCTGGACCAGGTGCAGCTGGCCACGCTGGATGGCGCCGCGACCGCTGCGTTCCCGGAAGTCCGCGGTCGCGCGCAGCTACTGGTGCAGCGTGATCGCTGGCGGCTGGATGTGCCGCAACTGCGGCTGGGCGACAAGGGCGCCAGCCACGGCATCGATGGCCTGACCCTGGCCGGCGGCGCGCAGTCGGCGCTGGTCGCCGACCGCATCGAGGCGGCGCCGCTGCTGCAGGCGCTGGCAATGAGCGACAGGATCGGCCCCGGGCTGCGCGACTGGCTGCTGCAGTCCAGGCCACAGGCCACGCTGCGCGCGGTGCAGGTGGCCGGCACCGTACAGGGGCCCTTGCGGCTGGCGGCGCAGGTGGATGGCGTGGCGTTCGCGCCAGTTGGCGATGCGCCGGGCCTGTCCGGCCTGGCCGGTGCGTTGAGCGGCGACGAGCAGGGTGTGGCATTGGTGCTGGACCAGGCCGTGCCGCTGCGCTTCGACTGGCCGGCCGGTTTCGGCGTGGTCCACACCGCCACCTTGCGCGGGACGCTGGCCGCCTGGCGCGAAGGCGCGGGCTGGAAGGCCGGGACACCGTCGCTGGTCGTGGTCGGCCCGGACTTCGGCCTGGATGTGCGCGGCGATGTGTGGTTCCAGAACAACTTCACCCGGCCCTGGTTGAACATCGCCGCCGACGTGCATGACACGCCGGTCCCGGCCGCGCGCGGATTCTGGGTGCGGCATCTGATGTCCAAGCCGGCGCTGGACTGGCTGGACATGGCCATGCAGGGCGGCACCGTGCGCAACGGCACCGGGCTGGTGGCCGGCGACCTGGACGACTGGCCGTTCCTGCACAACCAGGGGTTGTTCGACGCCGGCGCCGACATCGAGGGAGGGCGCTTCAAGTTCCAGCCCGACTGGCCGGAGATCCAGCGTATGGACGGCCACGTGCGCTTCGTCAACAACGGTTTCACCGTCAGTGGCAAGGGCCAGCTGGGCGAGGTGCCGATCAGCCACATCGAGGCCGGCATCGCCGACTGGCACGAAACCGTGCTGACAGTGGATGCCAAAGGCGGCGCAGACGCGGCCAGGCTGCTGTCGCTGGTGCGCCATAGTCCGCTGAACAAAGACTACGGCAGCGCGCTCAAGGGCCTGACGGCGTCGGGTCTGGCCAAGGTCGACTATCAGATGCAGCTGCCGCTGCGCAGCGACTCGCCCGCGGCGCATCAGATCGGCGGACATGTCGTGCTGGAAGGCGCGCATCTGGCCGACAGCGACTGGGATCTGGACTTTGCCGACGTGCGCGGGGCAGCGGCCTTCAGCGATGGCGGTTTCGAGGCGCCTTCGCTGACGGTTTCGCGCGGCGGCCAGCCCGGCCAGCTGGCGCTGCGGGCCGGCACCTCGGCGCAGGACCCGGCCCATGTCTTCGAGGCGCAGCTGCAGGCGTCGCTGACCAGCGATGAATTGCTGCAGCGGGTACCGGAAATCACCTGGCTGCAGTCGTTCCTGCATGGGCGCTCGCCCTGGACGGTCGCGGTTGGCGTCGGCGCACCGGCGCAGGCTGGCACCGATCCGCCGGTGACGATCACCGCCCAGTCCGACCTGGTCGGCACCACCTTGAACCTGCCTGCGCCGCTGCAGAAGCCGGCCGGCCGGTCGCTGCCGACCAATGTGGCGGTGCAGCTGCCGCTGGACAGCGGACGGGTGGACGTGAACTTCGGCAAGCTGATGGCGTTGCGGGCGCAGGAACGCGCCGGCGCCACCGGGGTGCGAGTCGAACTGGGCCACGCCAGCATCGTCCAGCCGGTGCCGGCCAGTGGCCTGAGCGCTGGCGGCACGGCCAGTGCGCTGGACGCAGCGGGCTGGATCGCGGTCGCGCGCGCTTCCGGCAGTGCGCCGGCCGATGCCGCAGTGGTCAAGGCCGGCGTCGCGACCGCGCCGTTGACCAATCCCGCGCTGCCGTCGCAGCCGCCGGTCGCGCCACCGGCTGACCGCCAGCCGCTCAAGCTGCGCGGCATCGACATCACCGCACAGAAGCTGCTGCTGATCGGCGGCGCCTTCCCGTCGACCCGGGTGCAGGTGACCCCGGCCCACGAAGCCCTGGACGTCAAGCTGGACGGCGAGGCGCTGTCGGGCAGCGTGCACGTGCCCGATGATGAAAACGCGCCGGTGCAGGGCCAGCTGTCGCGACTCTACTGGGCCTCGGCCACGCCTGCGCCGGCGCCGGGTAGCACCCCTGCGGCCGCTGCGCCGGCTGCCGTCACTGGCAAAAGCTCGACGCCGCTGGAGGACGACCTGGACCCTTCCGCATTGCCGCCGCTGGCGCTGGACGTGGACGACCTGCGCTTTGGCGAGGCCAGGCTGGGCGATACCACGCTGCGCACGCGCAAGGTGCAGGGCGGGCTGCGGATCGAGACCCTGCAGATGCGCGCCCCGCAGCAGAAGATCGACGTCAACGGCGACTGGACCGGCCGCGGCCGCACCGCGCGGACCCACCTGCTGGCTAAGCTCGACAGCCAGGATCTGGGCGCATTGATGGACGGCCTGGGCTTCGCCGGCCGGGTGCGTGGCGGCACCGGCAAGGTGGCTCTGGACCTGGCCTGGCCATCGAGCCCGGCGGGCTTCTCGCTGGCCGAACTGGAAGGCAGCGCCAAGCTGGATGCGCACAACGGCGCGCTGCTGGAAGTCGAGCCCGGCGCCGGCCGCGTGCTTGGCCTGTTCAGCCTGACCCAACTGCCGCGCCGGCTGATGCTGGATTTCCGCGACTTCTTTTCCAAGGGCTTCGCCTTCAACCGGGTCGAAGGAGACGTCGCCTTCGCCGGCGGCCAGGCCCGGACCGACAACACCGTGATCGAAGGTCCGGCGGCCGAGATCCGCATCGGCGGCAGCACCGATCTGAAGGCGCAGACCTTCGACCAGACTGTCCACGTGCTGCCGCGTTCGGGCAACCTGCTGACCGTGGTCGGTGCCTTCACCGGCGGCCCGGTCGGCGCGGCGGTCGGCGCGGCCGCCAATGCGGTCCTGCGCAAGCCGCTGGGCGAGATCGGCGCCAAGACCTATCACGTCACCGGCCCGTGGAACGACCCGAAAGTGGATGTGACCGAGCACGAAGGCGCCGTGGCATTGCCCGCGTTGCCTGATGGCGCGCCGGCGCTGCCCGCACAGGCGCCCTGAGCCGCCGTGCAGCGCCATTTCCAGCGAAGGAACGTATCCCCTATGACCGCGGCCGATTCTCCCGTCACCTTGCATTCCCCTCATCCAGCCCGATCATTGACCCCATGAGCACATCCGCACTTGCACTTGCCGAATCCCGCCTGCTGGTTCCCGCGGGCCTGGACCAGGCCGGCCTGGACCGCGCGTTCGGCACCCTGCTGGGGCCGGGCATCGACTTCGGCGACCTGTATTTCCAGCACGCGCGCCGCGAGAGCTGGACGGTGGAGGACGGCATCGTCAAGGACGGCGCGCACTCGATCGAACAGGGCGTCGGCGTGCGCGCGATCTCGGGCGAAAAGACCGGCTTCGCCTATTCGGACGACATCAACTCGGCCGCGCTGCTGACTGCCGCTGGCTCCGCCCGCGCAATCGCGCGCGACGGCGCCAGCCACAGCCCGCGCACGCTGGTGCGCGGACAGGGGCGGGCGCTGTATGCGCCGGAAGATCCGGTCGATGCGATGGACAACGACGCCAAGGTCGCCGCGCTGCGGGCGGTGGACAGGTTCCTGCGCGCCGCCGATCCGCGCGTGCAGCAGGTCAGCGTCAGCCTGTCCGGCGGCGTGGACACGGTGCTGGTCGCGCGCAGCGACGGCGTGCTGGCTTCGGACGTGCGTCCGCTGGTGCGCCTGAACATCCAGGTGATCGTCGAACAGAACGGTCGCCGTGAGTCCGGCTACGCCGGCTACGGCGGCCGCTACTCGTACGCCGAACTGCTGGGCAACGGCCGGCCGGAGGAATTCGCACGCGAGGCCCTGCGCCAGGCGCTGGTGAACCTGGAAGCGGTCGATGCGCCGGCCGGGGTCATGCCGGTGGTGCTGGCCTCGGGCTGGCCCGGCGTGCTGCTGCACGAGGCGGTCGGCCACGGTCTGGAAGGCGACTTCAACCGCAAGGGCACCAGCGTCTATGCCGGCCGCATCGGCGAGCGCGTCGCGTCCAAGGGTGTGACCATCGTCGACGACGGAACCCTGGAAGGCCGCCGCGGTTCGCTCAACGTCGATGACGAAGGCGAGCGCACCCAGTGCACCACGCTGATCGAGGACGGCGTGCTGGTGGGCTACATGCAGGACAGCCTCAACGCGCGCCTGATGGGCATGGCACCGACCGGCAACGGCCGCCGCGAATCGTTCGCGCACCTGCCGATGCCGCGCATGACCAACACCTACATGCTGGCAGGTGGGCACGACCCGCAGGAGATGATCCGCTCGGTCAAGAAGGGCCTGTATGCGGTCAACTTCGGAGGCGGCCAGGTCGACATCACCAGCGGCAAGTACGTGTTCTCCGCGACCGAGGCCTACCTGATCGAGGATGGCAAGATCACCGCACCAGTCAAGGGCGCCACCCTGATCGGCAATGGCCCGGAAACCATGCAGAAGGTGCGCATGATCGGCAATGACCTGGCCCTGGATGCCGGCGTTGGCGTTTGCGGCAAGGACGGGCAGAGCGTGCCGGTCGGCGTTGGCCAGCCGTCACTGCTGATCGACGGGCTTACCGTGGGCGGCACGAAAGCGTGATGCGTGCAGGCTCTATTCCTTCCCCCACCGGGAGGTTGCTTCCTCCTTCTCCCCTCGGGAGAAGGTGCCCGAAGGGCGGATGAGGGTGCGGAGCGTGCTTGATGCATTGCACTCGCGCCGAACCCTCGCCCCAACCCCTCTCCCGGGGGGAGAGGGGCTAGAGGTCGTCGTCGTTGTCGGCGCCGGCTTCGGCCGACAGCAACCCGCGGACTTCGCGGTACAGCTCGCGGTAGGACGCCGGCGGCTTGCTGCGCTTGCGTTCCTCGGCCACGTTGCGGATCAGCTGGCGCAGGCGCTGGCGGTCCGCGTCCGGGTATTCGTCCAGCAGCTGGGTCAGGGCGTCCGGGTCGTCGAGCAGGCGCTCGCGCCAGCTTTCGGCCTGGTGCATCAGGCCGGTCTCGATGCGCGCCGCGTCGCCGCTGACATCCAGCGCGTCGCGGATCGCCTCCAGGGTTTGGTCGTCTTCCTTGCGCATCTGCTTGGCCAGGAACTGCAGCTGACGTTTGTGCGCGATGTGCGAGGTGACCTTCCTGGTATCGGCCACGTGGTCGGCCAGCTCTTCGCTCAGCGGCAGGCGCGCCAGCTGCGCCGGCGTCAGCGCCACCAGTTGTTCGGCCAGCGAACGCACTTCCAGCGCGTCCTGACGCTGCTGGGTACGGCTGGGGCCGAGGAATTCGCCGGTTTCCGGATCGCGTCCGCGCATGGGTCACACCTTCTTCAAAGGCGCGCAGCGTAGGCGCGCGCCGGGTCAATCGAACAGAACCACTAGGATAAGCCATTGAACGCACTCACTTCCCCCGTCCGCGACGACAGCGCCCAGCGCCTTGAGCATCTGGCCGGCCTGTCCGGGCGCCTGCTGGACATGGCCCGCAGCCGCGGCGCCAGCCAGGCCGAGGTCAGCTGCAGCGAGGATTTCGGCCTGAACGTCAACGTGCGCATGGGCGAGGTGGAGACGGTCGAGTCCACCCAGGACCGCGCCATCGGCGTGACGGTCTACTTCGGCCAGCGCAAGGGCAGCGCCAGCACCGGCGACCTGCGCGAGGAAAGCCTGGCGGCCACGGTCGAACAGGCCTGCGCCATCGCCCGCTATACCGAAGACGACGAAGCCGCCGGCCTGGCCGATGCCGAGCGCATGGCGCGCGAGTTCCCCGACCTGGGCGGCTGGCACCCGTGGCAGCTCGATGCCGACGCGGCGGTCGACCTGGCCCTGGCCTGCGAAGCAGCCGGTCGCGGCGCCGATGCGCGCATCAGCAATTCCGATGGCGCCTCGGTGAGCAGCGGCTATGGCCTGTCGGTCTATGCCAATTCGCATGGGTTCGTCGGCCGCGAGCGCGGCACCCATCATTCGATCGGGCTGGCCCTGATCGCCGGCACCGGCGAAGGCATGCAGCGCGATGGCTGGTATTCGACCGCGCTGGCGCATGAGTTGTTGGAAGCGCCCGATGCCATCGGCCGCCGCGCCGCCGAGCGCACCGTGGCCCGGCTGGCGCCGCGCGATCTGGCCACCGGTCAGTACCCGGTGCTGTACAGCGCCGAGGTGGCCCGCTCGCTAATCGGCCATCTGCTGGGCGCGGTCAGCGGCGGGGCGCTGTATCGCAAGGCGAGCTTCCTGCTGGATCACGCGGGCAAGCAGATCTTCCCGGACTGGTTCTTCATCGAAGAGCTGCCGCTGCTGCGCGAGGGCCTGCGTTCGGGCGCGTTCGATGCCGAAGGCGTGGCCACGGCCAACTCGGCGCTGGTGTCCGACGGTGTGCTGCAGCGTTACGTGCTGGGCAGCTATTCGGCGCGCAAGCTGGGCCTGTCCAGCACCGGCAATGCCGGCGGCATCCACAACCTGAAGATCGCGGCCAACGCCGGCGACCTGGCTTCGATGCTCAAGGGCATGGGCACCGGCCTGCTGGTGACCGAGCTGATGGGGCAGGGGGTCAATTCGGTGACCGGCGATTACTCGCGCGGCGCCGGCGGTTTCTGGGTGGAAAACGGCCAGATCGCCTTTCCGGTGGACAACGTGACCGTGGCCGGCAACCTCAAGGACATCTTCGCCGGGATCGAGGCGGTGGGCAGCGATGTCGATACGCGCTCGCATATCGGGATCGGCTCGGTGCTGGTCGGACGCATGACCGTTGCCGGCGGTCAGTGACGTCATCTGCCATATGTGTCGTCCGGGGGATTGACGCGCATTGCGCTGCCCGCGACAGTTGGCCGCGGCCAGCCCATGGCCGATGCGTTGAACCACCCCATCCCAGGATCGAGAAGAGAAGCTCATGAACGAGTTCGAGAACATCACTGCTCCGCCGCCGCCGCCGGTGGGCGTGGCCCCGCAGGAAGATCGCGTCGTGGCTTTGATCGTGCACCTGACCGGCATCGTGGCCAGCGTCATCGTGCCGCTGATCATCTGGCTGGTGAATAAGGACAACCCGTCCAAGGCCTGGCTCAACGACCAGTCCAAGGAAGCGCTGAACTTCCAGATCACCGTATTGATCGCTTATTTCGTGTCTTCGGTGCTGGCCTTCATCGGCATTGGCGTATTGCTGGCCTTCGCCGTGTGGGTGGCCAACCTGGTGCTGTGCATCCTGGCCGGGATCAAGGCCAACGAAGGTGTGAGCTACCGTTATCCGTTCGCGCTGCGCCTGATCAAGTAACCGGCGCTTGGCGCGCGTTGAAGCAAAGCCCGGCCTGGTGCCGGGCTTTTTCGTGGGAAATGCCTTGCGGTTAAACGCAGCGAAGGCATGCGTTGTGCCTGGTCGCGACCTGCCGCGTGCGGGCGCGCTCCTGTAGAGCGGAGCTTGCTCCGCTGCTCTCCGGCCAGGTCGTGTGTAACGCCCCAGCGGAGCAAGCTCCGCTCTACAGAACGGCGACCTTGGTTGGGGATCCAGCAGAGGATCAATGCGCGCGGCGGACCGCCAGTTCGCCCAACGCCGCCAAGGCTTCAGCACGCGTGCCGAACGGCTCCAGGAGGATGCGCATCTGTGCATCCAGATCGGCCAGCTTGGCCTTGGCGCCATCCATGCCCAGCAGCGCCGGATAGGTCGACTTGGCCTGCGCAGCGTCCTTGCCGACGGTCTTGCCCAGCGCCTCGGAACTGGATTCGACATCCAGGATGTCGTCGCGCACCTGGAACGCCAGGCCCAGCGCGTCGGCGAACGCGTCCAGCCGCTGCAGCGTGTCTTCATCCACGCCGCCGGCCAGCGCGCCCAGGCGCACGCTGGCGCGGATCAGGGCGCCGGTCTTCAGCGCGTGCATGCGCTGCAGCGCGGCCAGCGGCTGGCTGCCGCCGGTGGCATCGATGTCCAGCGCCTGGCCGCCACACATGCCGGCCACGCCGCTGGCCTGGGCCAGGGTCTGCAGCCAGGCCACGCGCAGGACCGCGCCGGCATCGCTGCCGGCCAGCACCTCGAACGCCAGGGTCTGCAGCGCGTCGCCGGCCAGGATCGCGGTGGCCTCATCGAAGGCCACATGCACCGTCGGCCGTCCGCGACGCAGGGCGTCATCGTCCATCGCCGGCAGGTCGTCGTGGACCAGCGAATAGGCGTGGATCAGCTCGACCGCGGCAGCCGGGGCATCCAGCACAGCTTCGTCAGCGCCGGTCAGGGTACCGGCGGCATAGACCAGCAGCGGCCGCATGCGTTTGCCGCCACCGAGCGCGGCATGGCGCATGGCGGCGTGCAGGCGCTGCGGTGCCAGGATGGGATCGGGGAGCGCCGCGTCCAGCGAGGCTTCGACACGCTGTGCCCAGCGTGCGAACTCCGCCTCACTCGCCATCGGGCAGCGTGGCGAAGGGTTCGGCGGTGTCGGGGCGGTCCGGGTCGCTGAGCAGGCGCACGCGCAGTTCGGCCTGTTCCAGCGCGGTGCGGCAGCTGCGGTACAGCCCCACGCCGCGCTCGTAGGCGGCCAGCGATTCTTCCAGGCTCAACTCGCCCTGTTCCATGCGCCCGACCAGCTGTTCCAGCTCGTCCAGCGAAGTTTCGAAATGCGCCACGGGTGAGGCGTCGGCTGCGGTCTTGTTTGCCATGGGCAAAGTGTGGGCGCGCCTGGGTAATGGGTCAATCGCGGCCGGGCCGGGTCCAGCACAGCGCTGCACCACCATGCTCCTGCAGCCAGGCGGCAAATTCCGCGGCGTGGATGCGGTCGCCGGCGGCGAGCACCGCGCCGGTGGCATCGCGCAGCAGCGGCAGCCGGGCACGCTCCCACGGCGGCAGGCCCAGATCCTGCAGGACATGCTTGAGCGCGTGCGAATGCGTGCGGCCGGGCAGGCGGATGCGTTCGCCACCGAGCCGTGCGGTGACCTGCAATGGCTGGTCGAACGCCCGCGCCCCGATCAGCTGCAGCTGGCCGCCATCGGGCAGTGCCAGCGCCTCGCGGCCGTCCCACCGCGCTTTCCATGAGGGCGGCAGCGGCGCGGCTGCGGTGCCCACATGCAGCTGGTCGCGCCAGCGGCGCAGGCAGGCGCCGTCCCAGTCGAAGCGCGCCTGCGCACCCTCCCGGACGGCCAGCAGGCCGTCCTCCAGCTGCGCCAGGCCGCGCGCGGGAAACGGCGGCAATCCGCATGCGCTGATCCAGCGCCGGACCACGCGTGCGCGTCGTGCCGGCTGCAGCGCCTGCAGGGCAGGCACCGACAACACCCGCGGATCACCGGTCCGTGCAAGATCCAGGGCGGCCTGATCCTGCGCATCCAGCAACGCGCTCGCCTGCGCGCTCAGTTCCGCGCTGCGGGCCAGGGAAGCGGCCGCATGCGGCCAGCGCGACTGCAGCAGCGGCAGCACCTGATGGCGCAGGAAATTGCGATCCAGCGCGGTGTCGGCATTGCTGCCGTCTTCGATCCAGTGCAGCCGCTCGGCACGCGCGTATGCCGCGATCGTGCTGCGCGGCACCGCCAGCCACGGCCGCCACAGCCAGCCCTGGGCGAAGCGCCGCCACGGCCGCATCGCCGCCAGCCCGTCGGGACCGGAGGCCCGCAGCGCGCGCAGCAGGAAGGTTTCGGCCTGGTCGTCCTGGTGATGGGCGGTCACCAGCACCTCGCCGGCCTGCAGGACCTGGGCGAAGGCCGCGTGGCGTGCGCGGCGTGCGGCCGCTTCCAGCCCTTCGCCGCGGCTGCGATCGACCTGCACGCGCACCACGTCCAGCGGCACCTCCCGTTGCGCGCAGAACCCGGCGCAGTGCCTGGCCCAGGCATCGGCATCGGCCTGCAGGCCGTGGTGCACGTGGACCGCGCGGACTTCGCGCTGTCCACGCCAGCGCCGGACCAGTGCATGCAGCAGCGCGGTCGAATCCAGCCCGCCGCTCAGCGCCACCCACAAGCGGGCATCGCCGGCGTCGGCGGGCAGGGACGAAAGCGGGTCGAGCAAAGTGGACATCGCGGCATGGTGCCATGCGCATCCCGCCTGGCGGACCAGGCGCTAGAACTGGAGTGCGTTGCCGTCTTCGTCCTGGCTGCGCTGGCGCTCACGCATGCGCCGCGACGGCGGCGACGGTGGGCGGTCGATGCCGTGCAGCAGCAGCCAGGCCTGGCACGCCTGCTGCCAGTCGCGCATCTGCGGCGGCACGTCGGCGTAGAAGGTGTCCTCGACGATCGGCATGCGGCCGTCGTTCGAATCGGCGGTGCCGGCCAGGCGCGAACCTTCCAGGTCGTGCATGCGGCGGGTGGGATCGCCGCCATGCTCCAGCAGCCAGTACAGGCGATCGAAGCGGCCGATCCTGGAATACCAGCTCAGCACCGTGTCGTAGCCGTCATTGGTGTACAGCGTGGTGTCCAGGTCGGCGCCGGACATGATCAGCGCCTGCACGTTGTCCCAGTGGCCGTGTGAGAAGGCCACATACAGCAGCGGCTCGCCGATCGCATTGCGCCCGTTGGGATCGCCGCCGCGCATCAGCAGTTCGGTCAGGTAGCGCGAATCGGCCATCGCCGCGGCGCGCACCAGCGCGGTTTCGGCCGCAGCGCCGACCGCGATGCCGGCGGACTGCATGCGAATGTCTGGCGTGGCGCCGACGTTGAGCAGCAGGTGCAGGCCTTGCGGGTTGTGGGTGAGCAGCGGCCAGGTCAGCAGCGGGCGGCCGTCGCGGTCGAAGATCGTGTCCGGGTCGATCCCGTGTTCGTAGACCAGCTTGTCGATCCGGTCCCAGTCGTTGCGGTCCACTGCGCGGGCCAGCGCCAGGCCGTCGCCGCTGAAATAGTCGGCCGGATCCAGCGTGGTCTCCGGTGCTGGTGTGGTCAGGCGCTCGGGCAGGAGCAGATAGGCGCAGCCGGCCAGGGTCAGCAGCGCAAGCAGCGCAATCGAGGAGACGCGCAGGTTCCAGGCGAGGCGAGTGGCGCGGGGCGGGGGTGTCAAACGTACGGATTCGAGTGCGTCGATAGCCATCACCACGACAAAACCCACCTATCCCGGTCGCCCCGGTCTCGCGCCGGGAGACGCCGCGCCGCTACAGTGGCCCCCGGATTTCCAGTGGGATGCTTCATGGCCAAGGCCACCTCCAAGGCGCGCACCGCCTACGTCTGCAGTGAATGCGGCGCCGAATACAGCAAATGGCAGGGTCAGTGCACCGAGTGCAACGCATGGAATTCGCTCTCGCAGATCGTGCTGGAACCGGCGGCCGGTGCCCCACCCGCTGCGCGCCGCTCCGGCTGGGCCGGCAAGACCGAGGCCCCGAAGATTACCGCGCTCAAGGATGTGCGCAATGGCGAGGAAGTCCGCGTCTCCACCGGCATCGGCGAATTCGACCGCGTGCTGGGCGGCGGCCTGGTCGAAGGCGCGGTGGTGCTGGTCGGTGGCGATCCGGGCATCGGCAAGTCCACGCTGCTGCTGCAGGCCCTGGCCAGCATGGCCGCCACGCTGCCGGTGCTGTACGTCACCGGCGAGGAGTCGCTGGCCCAGGTGGCCGGCCGCGCGATTCGCCTGGACCTGCCGCTGGACGGCCTGAACGCATTGGCTGAAACCGGCATCGAAAACATCCTCCAGCATGCCTCGGCCGCCAAGCCGAAGCTGATCGTGGCCGACTCGGTCCAGACCCTGTGGACTGAAACCCTCACCGCCGCGCCCGGTTCGGTCAGCCAGGTGCGCGAGAGTGCCGCGCGCCTGGTGCGCTACGCCAAGGAAACCGGCACGGCCGTGTTCCTGGTCGGCCATGTCACCAAGGAAGGCGGCATCGCCGGCCCGCGCGTGCTTGAGCACATGGTCGATGCGGTGCTGTATTTCGAAGGCGAGTCGGGCAGCCGCTTCCGCCTGCTGCGCGCCTTCAAGAACCGCTTCGGCGCGGTCAACGAGCTGGGCGTGTTTGCCATGGGCGAGAAAGGGTTGAAGGAGGTTTCCAACCCGTCCGCGATCTTCCTGTCCGGTGGAAGCACCCGCCAGCCCGGCAGCTGCGTGATGGTCACCCGTGAAGGCACCCGCCCGCTGCTGGTGGAAGTGCAGGCGCTGGTCGATGCCTCGCCGCTGTCCAACCCGCGCCGGGTGGCGGTCGGCCTGGAGCAGAACCGCCTGGCGATGCTGCTGGCGGTGCTGCATCGCCACGGCGGCGTAGTGGTGGGCGACCAGGACGTATTCGTGAACGTGGTCGGAGGCATCCGCGTGCAGGAAACCGCGGCCGACCTGCCGGTGCTGCTGGCGGTGCTGTCCAGCTTGCGCGACGCGCCGCTGGCGGAAAAGACGATCGCCTTCGGCGAAGTCGGCCTGTCCGGCGAGATCCGCCCGGTGCCCAACGGCGAAGACCGCCTGAAGGAGGCGGCCACCCATGGCTTCAAGCGCGCCATCGTGCCCAAGGCCAACGCGCCCAAGGCCACGACCATCAAGGGCATGGAAGTGGTGGCGGTCGAGCGCCTGTCCGAGGCGCTGGAAGCAGCGCTGGGGTAAACCCGCACCAAGATGCGGTGATTGGCGGCGCCGAACGTTGCGAGTAGCCCGGGTAAGCGAAGCGCACCCAAGGATGGTCTTTGCATTCATCCCCCCGGTGTGGGTTTGCAGCCTTATCCCGGCCACGAGCGCTGACCAGAGAGCCGAACGTGGGAGCCGCCATGGCGGCGATGGGCTTTCCCGGCAATGCTCCATCGCCGTCATGGCGGCTCCCACCAATCAAAACCAGACCGCATTCCAGTAGGGATAGTCACCCGCGCGGCCAGCCAGTCCTGCGCGGATGGGATTGGCCACGATGTAACGTGCGATCTGCAGAAGGTCTTCATCCGTGCGGATCGCGTGATCATGAAATCCGTGATCCCACAGCCGTTCCTGGCGGCCCAGGGCCTGGCGCCGATATCTAGTGGCAGAGGCCTTCGTACGGCCAATGGTGCGCGAAAGTGATTCGCTGCCCAGTTCGACCAGACCATGCCAGTGATCAGGCATCAGCACCCAGCAGAGCAGCTTTGCTTCGCTCCAGTTCTCCGGGCGGATCAGAGTCTGCGCAATCCTGCTGGCAAGATCCGGGTCCAAGGAATACTGCGTGCGCCGATAGGTTACGAAAGTGACCAGCTAGATCCTTCCGGCCTCGGAGAAACGGCCTTTCCGAAGTGCATGTGAATGCGGTGTCGGCATGCCCCAGATTGGCCTGCCGGTGGGAGTTGCGCGATCGGCGGTCGACTCGATCTGATATCGGAAAATTCCGGAGAGGGAGGCTTTTTACTGCTCACTGGAAGACCATCGCCGCCATGGCGGCTCTCACACAGACAAAAAAGCCGCGGACGGGCCGCGGCTTCTTCGTGTCACCTGCAAGCGGTGAAGATCAGGCCAGGCCGGCCTGCTTCATCACTTCGGCGGCGTAGTCTTCGACCACCTTCTCGATGCCTTCGCCCACGGCCAGGCGCTTGAAACCCACCACATCGGCGCCGGCAGCCTTCAGCACCTGCTCGACGGTCTGGTTGGTGTCCAGCACGTAGGGCTGGCCGTACAGGGTCACCTCGTTGACGATCTTGGCGATCTTGCCGCTGATGATCTTCTCCAGGATGTCGGCCGGCTTGGACTTGTCCTTGTCGGACATCTTGGCCAGCTCGATTTCCTTCTCCTTGGCCACGAATTCGGCCGGCACGTCGCTGGCCTTGTTGTGCGGCGGGTTCATCGCGGCCACGTGCATGGCCAGGCCGCGGGCCAGCTCGGCGTCGCCGCCCTTGAGCTCGACCAGCACGCCGATGCGGCCACCGTGGACGTAAGCGGCCACGTTGTTGGCGCTGTCGATGGCGACCATGCGGCGGACCTGCAGGTTCTCGCCGACCTTGGCGATCACCGCGGCGCGGGTTTCCTCGACGGTCTCGCCGGACGGCAGCTTGGCCGACTTCAGCGCTTCGACGTCGCTCACGCCGGAGGCCAGGGCGGCCTGGGCGACGGCGTCGGCGAAGCTCAGGAAGTTGCTGTCCTTGGCGACGAAGTCGGTCTCGGAGTTGATCTCGACCAGCACGGCCTTGCCGCCGTCCTGGGCCGAGGCGATCTTGCCTTCGGCGGCGACGCGGTCGGCCTTCTTGTCGGCCTTGGCCAGGCCGGACTTGCGCAGCCATTCGGCGGCGGCGTCGATGTTGCCCGCGTTTTCGGTGAGTGCCTTCTTGCACTCCATCATGCCGGCGCCGGTGCGCTCGCGCAGTTCCTTGACCAGGGAAGCAGTGATTTCCACGGTGATGACCTCAGTTTTGGGTATTGGTTGGGAAGGCGCGTGGCGCCATTCCAAGCGACAACGGCGGGACTGGTGCCCGCCGCTGGGGCCGACGCGCGAACATGGCGCGCCGGCGTTGCACGGCGATGACGCCTTAGGCGGCGGCTTCGTCGCTCTTGCGGCCACGGCGGGCCGGCTTGGCCTCGGCGTTGCCTTCGCTGAACTCTTCTTCGCGCACGGTGGCGCTGTTCGGCGAAGCGGCCTTGCCTTCCAGCACGGCGTCGGCGGCGGCACGGGCGTACAGCTGCACGGCGCGGATGGCGTCGTCGTTGCCCGGGATGGCGTAGTCGACCAGGGCCGGGTCGTAGTTGGAGTCAACCACGGCGACCACCGGGATGCCGAGCTTCTTGGCTTCCTTGATGGCGATGTCTTCGTGGCCGATGTCGATGACGAACAGGGCATCGGGCAGGCGGTTCATTTCCTTGATGCCGCCCAGCGAGGCCAGCAGCTTCTCGCGCTCGCGGCGCAGGCCCAGCACTTCGTGCTTGACCAGCTTTTCGAAGGTGCCGTCGGTTTCGGCCGCTTCCAGTTCCTTCAGGCGGGCAACGGACTTCTTGACCGTGGCGAAGTTGGTCAGGGTGCCGCCCAGCCAGCGCTGGGTCATGAACGGCATGTTGCAGCGCTCGGCTTCTTCCTTGATGGCCTCACGCGCCGAGCGCTTGGTGCCGATGAACAGGATGGTGCCGCGCTTCTGGGCAATGGCGCTGATGAAGTTCATCGCGTCGACGAACAGCGGCAGGGTCTTTTCCAGGTTGATGATGTGGATCTTGCCGCGGGCGCCGAAGATGTACGGGGCCATCTTCGGGTTCCAGTAGCGGGTCTGGTGGCCGAAGTGGACGCCGGCTTCCAGCATCTGGCGCATGGTGATCTGGGACATTGCAAAACTCCAAGGCAGTGGAACCGGCCGCGCATCGTGATGCGGCACTGATGGTTCCGGGGTTGGGCCTCCCTGCGGCTTCCGTGGCCGAACCTTCTTGCGAAGGCACCCCGGCACGGGCTTTGGCAGCAGGTGTGTATTCGCCGGTGACGCCCGGCGTGGGCGGTCTATGCGGGCACGGGGCTTCGCAGAGCCGGCGGATTATAGCCGCGCGGCGGACGCTGGCGCAAATCGCGCCAGGTCGAGTGGTTCAGGCGAACAGCGGCGCGGCGGCCATCAGGATGACAAGCAGCAGCAGGCGGCGGGAAGCGGTCAGGCGCATGGCGGATTCCAGGAGAATGGCCGTCACGGATGCGCTGGCCTGGACGAGGATATGCAGGGCGCGTGCCAACTTCGAATCGTTTAGGGCCGTGACGGGGTGCTCATTTCAGCGGCACTACTGGTCCATGCTCAGGGGGCGTTCCGTCACTTTTGGCCACTTCCGGACTGCGGAAGTCCAAACCGCTGCCGCGGGACCTGACGCTGAGGCGATGGCAGCGCCGCATTCGGGTGCGTTGCAACCCAACCCATTCAGGTCGAGGCGTAATCGGCGATAATGGCCTACATGAGCATTCAACTGAAAACCGCCGCCGACCTGGAGAAGATGCGCGTGGCCGGCCGCCTGGCCGCCGAAGTGCTGCAGGTCGTCGCTCCCCATGTGAAGCCGGGCGTGACCACCGCCGAACTGGACCGCATCTGCCACGACCACATCGTCAAGGTGCAGGACGCCATTCCGGCCAATGTCGGCTACCGTGGCTACCCGGCCACGGTCTGCACGTCGGTCAACAACGTGATCTGCCACGGCATTCCCAATGAGGGCAAGGTCCTCAAGGACGGCGACATCGTCAATATCGATGTCACCGTGATCAAGGACGGCTGGCATGGCGACACCAGCCGCATGTACATGGTTGGCACGCCATCGGTCATGGCCAGGCGCCTGGTGGAGGTCACCCGTGAAGCCATGTTCCGCGGCATCCGCGCGGTCAAGCCGGGCGCGACCCTGGGCGATGTGGGCCATGCGATCCAGCAGTACGCCGAATCCGAGCGGTTCTCGGTGGTGCGCGAATACTGTGGCCACGGCATCGGGACCGTGTACCACGACGAACCCCAGGTGCTTCACTACGGCCGCCCGGGCGATGGCGTGGTGCTCAAGCCGGGCATGACCTTCACCATCGAGCCGATGATCAACGAAGGCACCCGCTACACCAGGACCCTGCCGGACGGCTGGACCGTGGTGACCAAGGACCGCAAGCTTTCGGCGCAGTGGGAACACACCGTGGCCGTTACCGAGGATGGCGTGGAAATCCTGACCCGGTTGCCCGGCGACGACAACGACCTGTGAGTCAGCCGGCGGCCGCAAACGATGCAATCCTGCGGTCGCCGCTGAGCGCCGATCCATCCTGCGACAACCAGTGGTCGCAGCAGGCGCGGGCCGCGCTGGCGGCCACCGACGAGAAACTGGCCCGCCGGTTCGATGACGTGGACCGTATCGACCGCGTGCTGGCCCTACGCGCACGCGCGGTCGACCACCTGCTGGGCGAAGCCTGGCGGCGATGCTTTCCGGCCGATATCGGTCTGTCGCTGTTCGCGGTGGGCGGCTACGGCCGTGGCGAGCTGTTTCCGCATTCGGACGTGGACGTGCTGGTGCTGGGCGATCCGCAGGCGCAGCAACGTGGCCACGAGGCGCTGGCGCGCTGCCTGGCGCTGATCTGGGATGTCGGCCTCAAGCTCAGCCATGCGGTGCGTTCGCCGCAGGAATGCACCGAGGCGGCTGATGACCAGACCATACTGACCGCGCTGATCGAAGCACGGCCGCTGATCGCCAGCGAGGCCGCGCGCAAGGCCCTGGCCGAGGCGGTATCGCCGGACAGGGTCTGGCCACCGCGCGAGTTCTTCGCGATCAAGCGCGAGGAGATGCGCCTGCGCCACGCGCGTTTTGGCGATACTTCGGACAACCTCGAACCCGACATCAAGGACGGCCCGGGCGGGCTGCGCGACCTGCATACGCTCGGCTGGATGGCCTTGCGCGCGTTCGGCGTGCGCGACTTGGAACCGCTGGTCGGCATGGGCCAGCTGGGGCCCGACGAAGCCATCGCCCTGGCCCGCGAACGCCGTTCGCTGGGCCGCCTGCGCTATGGCCTGCACCTGGTGGCCGGGCGGCCGGAAGAACGCCTGCGGTTCGATTACCAGAAGACCCTGGCTGCGCGGCTGGACTACGCCGATGCACCGGGCAGCCTGGCGGTCGAGCAGATGATGCAGGGCTTTTATCGCAGCGCCGCGATCGTGCGTCGGATCAGCGACCGCCTGCTGCAGCGTTTCGAAGAGCAGTTCGAGGGCGAGGCCGTGCCGCGCGCGCTGGATGCGGCCTTTGAACTGCGCCGCAACTATGTGGCCGCCAGCAGCCCGAAGTGGCCGCGCGACATCGGCGATGTCTTCGCGCTGTTTGCCACCTGGGCCGCGCAGCCGCAGATCAGCGGGCTGCACTCGCAGACTGCGCGCGCGCTGGCCGCGGCGCTGCCCAGGTTGAAGCCCTATACCGGCGCCAGCAGCGAGCAGCGGGCGCAGTTCCTGGCCCTGATGCGCGGGCCGCGTGCGGTCGACACGCTGGCGCGGATGGCGCGCCTGGGCGTGCTCGGCCAATGGCTGCCCGCGTTTGCGCTGGTCTCCGGACGCATGCAGTTCGACCTGTTCCATGTGTATACCGTCGACCAGCACACGCTGATGGTGCTGCGCAATCTGGCGGCGTTTTCCAGCGGGCGCGCCGACGAGCGCTTCTCGATCGCCCACGAAGTCTGGCCGCACCTGCGCAAGCCGGAACTGCTGCTGCTGGCGGGGCTGTTCCATGACATCGCCAAGGGCCGCGGCGGCGATCATTCCGAGCTGGGTTCGGTGGACGCATGCGAGTTCTGCCAGGCCCATGGCCTCAGCGACTCCGATACCAGCCTGGTCACCTGGCTGGTGGAGCAGCACCTGCGCATGTCGGTCACCGCGCAGAAGCAGGACATCGCCGACCCGGAAGTGATCCACCGCTTCGCCACGGTGGTCGGCGACCGCGAGCACCTGGATTACCTCTACCTGCTGACCTGCGCCGACATCGCCGGCACCAGCCCCAAGCTGTGGAACGCGTGGAAGGACCGGCTGCTGGCCGATCTGTACTTCGCCACCCGCCGGGTTTTGCGCGAAGGGCTGGAGCAGCCGGTGGCGGTCGAGCAGCGGGTAGCCGAAGGCCGCGCGGCGGCCCATGCGCTGATGCTGCAGCAGGGCTTTGACGCCGACACGATCGCGCGCCAGTTTGCCGAGATGCCGGAAGAAAGCTTCATGCGCTTCCGCCCCGAGCAGCTGGCCTGGCAGGCCGCGGCGCTGGTGGACGTGCAGCGGGGCCAGACCCTGGTCCAGGTCCGGCATATCGACGATGACGCGCGCGCCATGGAAGTGTTCGTCCATTCGCCGGATCGCGACGGCCTGTTTGTCGCGATCCTGGCCACGCTGGACCGGCTGGGTTTCGGCATCCACCAGGCGCGCGTGCTGGTCGGTCCGCACGGCACGGTGTTCGACACGTTCGAAATCCTGCCTGCCGACACCTATGCCAGCGGCGATACCGCCATCGTGGCCGAATCGCTGCGTCGCGCGCTGGCAGGCGCGCTGGACCAGGTGCGCGTCTCCCAGCGCACTGTGCCGCGCCAGCTACGGCATTTCCGGTTTCCGCCCCGCGTGGAATTCGGCAACACCCTCGACGGCCGCTACACCGTGCTGGAACTGGTCGCGCCCGATCGCCCGGGGCTGCTGGCGCAGCTGGCCCAGGTGCTGCGCCTGCAGCGCCTGCGCGTGCACGATGCGCGCATTGCCACCTTCGGCGAGCGCGCCGAGGACGTGTTCCATCTCAGCGACGAGGCCGACCAGCCACTGACCGGCGATCAGCGCGATGCGTTGCGCGATGCACTGCGCGCGCGGCTTGAAGCGGCGGCCTGATCCTTCACTCTCCCCACTCCAGGAAGTTTCCGCTCCATGTCCGCAGTCGATCTCCACAGCCTCAAGTCCACCCTGGAAAGCGCCTTCGAGCGCCGTGCCGAACTCACCGCCGATGAAATCAGCGGCCAGGTGCGTCCGGCCGTCTACGCCGCCATTGACGGGCTGGAGTCGGGCGCATTGCGCGTGGCCGAGCCCACCGCCGAAGGCGGCTGGCAGGTCAACCAATGGCTGAAGAAGGCGGTGCTGCTGTACTTCCGGGTCAACGACATGGCCGTGATCGAGGCCCAGCCGGCACCGTTCTGGGACAAGGTCGAAGCCCGCTTTGCCGGATACGACGCGGCCAGGTTCCGCGCCGGCGGCGTGCGCGTGGTGCCGGGCGCGGTGGCCCGTCGCGGCACCTACTTCGGCAGGGACGTGGTGCTGATGCCCAGTTTCACCAACATCGGCGCCTACGTGGGCGAAGGCACGATGGTCGACACCTGGGCCACGGTCGGTTCGTGCGCGCAGATCGGCAGGCATTGCCACCTGTCCGGCGGCGTGGGCATCGGCGGCGTGCTGGAGCCACTGCAGGCCAGCCCGACCATCATCGAGGACCACTGCTTCATCGGCGCACGTTCGGAGGTGGTCGAAGGTGTGGTCGTCGGCCATCACAGCGTGATCGGCATGGGCGTGTTCCTGGGCCAGTCCACCAAGATCTACAACCGGGCCACGGGCGAAATCAGCTACGGCTACGTGCCGCCGGGCAGCGTGGTGGTGTCCGGTTCGCTGCCGTCCAAGGATGGGTCGCACTCGCTGTACGCGGCGGTCATCGTCAAGCAGGTCGACGAGAAGACCCGCAGCAAGACCAGCGTCAACGACCTGTTGCGTGGCCTGGCCGACTGAGCCGGCGAGAGGCGGTGGTGATCCGGACAGGCCGCTTTTGCGGCCCGTCCTGCTTTTCGGCGACTGACAGTAGCTGCAGGCCGGCGCGACAGCGCCCCTCGCAGCCCCTGTAGAGCGGAGCTTGCTCCGCAGAGGCTTTCCCTGCGAATTGATCGGAGAGCAGCGGAGCAAGCTCCGCTCTACAGATCAGCTTCCTTTTTTCCGGAATCCGCTGGTTTATACGGAGTCGTCGTTGGGGCTTCCAAGGCTTCGGCGCCGTGACCCATGCGGCGCGGTCTTAAATCGATTTAAGATCGACGTACATCAATCCGGCATGGGAGTGGGAGATGGCGCGGAGCAAGTGGATAACAGCAGCGGCACTGGTCGCGACGATGGCCTTCGCTGCGCTGGCAGTGCCGGCGGAGCAGGCCAAGGACGGCAAGCCGATGTCGGGCAACCCGATCCTGCAGGGCTGGTATGCCGATCCGGAAGCGGCGGTGTTCGACAAGACCTACTGGATCTATCCGACCACCTCGCTTCCTTACGCCGAGCAGACCCGATTCGATGCGTTCTCCTCGCCGGATCTGGTCAACTGGGCCAAGCATCCGGGCGTGCTGAAGATCGACTCGATCCGGTGGGCGAAGAAGGCGCTGTGGGCACCGGCCGTGGTCGAGAACGGCGGCAAGTACTACTTCTTCTTCGCGGCCAACGACATCCAGAGCGACAGCGAGGTCGGCGGCATCGGCGTGGCCGTGGCCGACAGGCCGGACGGTCCGTATCGCGACCTGCTGGGCAAGCCGCTGGTCGACAAGTTCCACAACGGCGCCCAGCCGATCGACCAGTTCGTGTTCAAGGACGACGACGGCACCTGGTACATGCTCTACGGCGGCTGGAAGCACGCCAACATCGTCAAGTTGAAGGACGACTTCACCGGCGTGCTGCCCATGGCCGATGGCACGGTGTTCAAGGAGATCACGCCCGCGCCGGAATACGTCGAGGGCTCGCTGATGTTCAAGCGCAATGGCAAGTACTACTACATGTGGTCCGAAGGCGGCTGGACCGGGCCGGATTACTCGGTGGCCTACGCCATCGGCGATTCGCCGACCGGTCCGTTCAAGCGCATCGGCAAGATCCTGCAGCAGGATCCGAAGATCGGCACCGGGGCCGGCCACAATTCCATCTTCCGCGGGGACGACGACAACTGGTACATCGTCTACCATCGGCACCCGCTGGGCGATCCCGATGGCAACCATCGGCAGGTCGCCATTGATCGCATGGTCTTCGACGCCCAGGGCCACATCCTGCCGGTGAAGATGACCAACGAGGGCGTCCCGCCACGCCCGCTGCGCTGACGCGGCGTCCTCGCGAACCACCGCCTTGTGAGACACGCCTGCATGACCACCATGATCTACGGACTGAAGAACTGCGATACCTGCAAGAAGGCCACCAAGTGGCTGGATCGCTTCGGTGTCGCGTACACCTTCGTCGATTATCGCGACCACAAGCCTGCCCCCGAGACGCTGGTCGAGTGGGCGGGCAAGGCCGGCGGCTTCGACGCGCTGGTCAACAAGTCCTCGACCACCTGGCGGCAGCTGCCGGACAACCGCAAGACGCCCGGCAGCGATGCCGAGTGGAAACTGCTGCTGCGCGAGCACCCGCAGCTGATCCGCCGCCCGGTGGTGATCACCGGCGACGGTGCGTTGAGCCAGGGATTTTCCGACAACGGCTTCAAGGCGCGCTTCGGAAAATAGCGCCCCGAAATCCTCTAGAGCGGAGCTTGCTCCGCTGGGGCTTTATCGCGATCTGGACGAAAGGCAGCGGAGCAAGCTCCGCTCTACAGGTGGATGAAGCGGCTGCGTCGTATCCTGTGGGGCCATTTCGTTGATCCGCACCTCCCATGAATGACGTCCTCGCCCTGACCTGCGACCTGGTCTCGCGTGCTTCGGTGACACCGGACGACGCCGGCTGCCAGGCGCTCATTGCCGATCGTCTTCAGGCGGCGGGCTTTGCCTGCGAGCACCTGCGCTTCGGCGAGGTCGACAACCTGTGGGCCACCCACGGCAATGGGGCGCCGGTACTGGTGCTGCTGGGCCATACCGACGTGGTGCCGACCGGCCCCGTCGAGGACTGGACCAGCGATCCGTTCAAGCCGCAAGTGCGCGACGGGAATCTGTATGGCCGCGGCACCGCCGACATGAAGGGCAGCGTGGCCGCGTTCGTGGTCGCCGCCGAACGGTATGTCGCCGCCCATGCGGATCATCCCGGCACGCTGGCGGTGCTGGTCACCAGCGACGAGGAAGGTGATGCCATCGACGGCGTACGCCATGTCGCGCGGGTGTTCGCCGAGCGCGGGCAGCACATCGACTGGTGCATCACCGGCGAGCCGTCTTCCACCGAAGTCCTGGGCGACCTGCTGCGCGTCGGCCGCCGCGGCAGCCTGACCGGCACCCTGACGGTGAAAGGCGTGCAGGGCCACGTGGCCTATCCGCACAAGGCGCGCAACCCGATCCACCAGGCCGCCGCCGCGCTGGCCGAACTCACGGCGCGCCACTGGGACGACGGTTACGAGAGCTTCCCGCCGACCAGCCTGCAGGTCTCCAACATCCACGCCGGCACCGGCGCCAGCAACGTGATTCCGGGCGAACTGCAGGTGCTGTTCAACCTGCGCTACAACCCGCACTGGGACGCGCCGAAGCTGGAAGCCGAGATCGCCGCGTTGCTGGACCGTCACGGCCTGGACTACGGACTGAAGTGGCACCGCAGCGGCGAGCCGTTCTACACCCCGGAAGGCCGCCTGCGCAGCATTGCCCGTGAGGTGCTGGGCGAATTTGCAGGGGCCGCGCCGGAAGAAAGCACCGGCGGTGGTACCTCCGATGCGCGCTTCATCGCGCCGCTGGGCGCACAGTGCATCGAGGTCGGCCCGGTCAACGCCACCATCCACCAGATCGACGAGCATGTGCGCGTGGCCGACCTGGAGCGGCTGCCGGACCTGTACCGGGCGCTGATCGAACGGTTGCTCGCGTAACAGTTGCACTGCAGCAGACGGGCGGGTTAGTGTCGCTCCCATGCTGTCCAGCCGCGCCAACGTCGTGAACAACAACAACCGCAATCACCTGCGCGCGAACAATCGTGCGCGGCCGATGCGGGTCTGCGACTAGGCACAGAAAGGAATAGCCAAGGAATCAGAAAGCCCGCATCGCAAGATGCGGGTTTTTTTATGTCTGAACTGCCAGCCCACCCTTATCCCACATCCAGCCCACCCTTATCCCACATCACGTTTCCAGGAGTTTTCCCCATGTGTTCGATCTTCGGCATCTTCGGCCTGCAGTCTGGCGATGATCTTGGCGCGCTGCGCCGTCAGGCCCTGGAGTGCTCGCAGCGCCAGCGTCATCGCGGTCCGGACTGGAGCGGCGTGTATGTCGACGACGGCGCGATCCTGGTGCACGAGCGCCTGGCCATCGTCGATCCGGCCGGCGGCTCGCAGCCGCTGCTGAGCGAAGACGGCGGGCTGGCGCTGGCGGTCAACGGCGAGATCTACAACCACGCCGAACTCAAGGCTGAGCTGAAGCAGCCTTACGCCTTCCAGACCGGCTCGGACTGCGAGGTGATCAACGCCCTCTACCGCGAAGACGGGATCGAATCCTTCCTCAACCGCCTCAACGGCATCTTCGCCTTTGCGCTGTGGGACAAGGGAAAAGGGCGCGCCATCATCGCGCGCGACACCATCGGCGTGTGCCCGCTGTATTGGGGCCACGACAGGGAAGGCCGCCTGCGCGTGGCCTCGGAAATGAAGTCGCTGTCCGAGCATTGCGCCGACGTGGCGCAGTTCCCGCCGGGCCACTGGTACGACACTGCCACCGGCCAGCTGACCCAGTACTACAAGCGTCCGTGGCGCGACTACGAGGCGGTGAAGGATGTGGAAGTCACCCCGACCGAACTGCGCGAGGCCTTCGAGCGCGCCGTGCATCGCCAGCTGATGACCGACGTGCCCTACGGCGTGCTGCTGTCCGGCGGCCTGGATTCGTCGCTGGTGGCCGCCGTGGCCGCGCGCTATGCGCGCCATCGCATCGAGGATGGCGACAAGACCGAAGCCTGGTGGCCGCGCCTGCACTCGTTCGCCATCGGCTTGATCGGTTCGCCCGACCTGGCCGCGGCCAAGATCGCCGCCGAATCGCTGGGCACCGTGCACCACGGCTTCGAATACACCTTCGAGGAAGGCCTGGACGCACTGCCCGAGGTCATCAAGCACATCGAAACCTATGACGTCACCACCATCCGCGCCTCCACGCCGATGTTCCTGCTGGCGCGCCGGATCAAGGCGATGGGCGTGAAGATGGTGCTCAGCGGCGAGGGCAGCGACGAGATCTTCGGCGGTTACCTGTACTTCCACAAGGCGCCGAACGCGCGCGAATTCCATGAGGAGCTGATCCGCAAGCTGGACGCGCTGTACAACTACGACTGCCTGCGCGCCAACAAGTCGATGATGGCCTGGGGTGTGGAGCCGCGCGTGCCGTTCCTGGACCGCGAGTTCATGGACGTGGCCATGCGCATGGACGCCTCGCACAAGATGGTCACCACCGGTCCCGATGGCCGCAAGCGCATCGAGAAGGCCGTGCTGCGCGAAGCGTTCGAGGGCTATCTGCCCGATTCGATCCTGTGGCGGCAGAAGGAGCAGTTCAGCGATGGCGTGGGCTATGGCTGGATCGATGGACTTAAGGCGCACGCGGAGGCGCAGGTGAGCGACCGCGAACTGGCCGCGGCCGATAAGCGCTTCCCGGTCAACCCGCCGCTGACCAAGGAGGCGTACTTCTACCGCACCCTGTTCGAGCAGGCGTTCCCGTCGCCGGCCGCGGCCGAAACTGTGCCGGGCGGCAAGTCGATCGCATGTTCGTCGCCCGCGGCGATCGCCTGGGACGCCAGCTTCGCCAATGCCGCCGATCCGTCGGGGCGTGCGATTGCCGGGGTGCACGCGCAGGCGCTGTAGGAGCTGCGGCGCCGCGGTACTCGGCATCGCCCATCCCGGGTGTTCGGAATTTCCCGGTCGGATCTGCGTGAGGAGCACACCGTGGGGCGATGGGGCTCTACCGGTGAATCCCTCGCGGCCATGGGCCGCTCCTGCAACGGCCTGGGCTCGTTGTGCGATCGCGGCTACGGCTCGTGCCACGTAATCGCCATAACGCACGGCAAACAGCGGAGGCAACTGATCTCACGTTTCCGCGGCACTGCAGCAGTGTCCCAGCCCGGCCTAAGCCTAGCGTGCCGCGTTCTCCGCGCCCGGTAATCAGGGCTGTTTTTCGTTGACCGGAGACGCCAAAAAACACGCCGTCTTGTCACACATCCGGCGATAGTCCGCACCGGAGGCGCCGCCAGGGGCCACCGATGTTTCGCTAGGAGTGTTCATGCCCAAGCGCCTGCGCGTATTGATCGTCGATGACAATCCGGAACTGCTGCGCGTGCTGCAGGAAGGACTGCTGATGTACGAGGTGGATGTCGTCACGGCACTGGATGCGACAGAGGCGCTCGACATCCTGATCCGCGACCAGGGATTCGACGTGCTGATGAGCGATGTGTTGATGCCGCGCGGCCTGTCCGGCGTCCAGCTGGTGGACATGGTCTCGCGCGAGTATCCGCAGATCGCAGTGGTGTTGACGTCCGGATATCCGCAGACCCAGCTGCCGGCATTGCCGCGCGGAGTGCGCTTCCTGCCCAAGCCCTATCAGTTCGGCGGCCTGATGGCCGCCTTGACCGAGGAAGCCAGCCTGCTCTGAACCGAGGGCGGCGGCTTCAGCCTGGCTACCCGGTGAGTGCGCAACGGGCTATGCAGTGCTCATATGGCCCGATACGACAGGCGTCCAGGGCCACCGGAATGTGACGCCCGGATGCGCCTGATGCGGGCGCAAGTGAAACTGATTCCGATTAGAACACCGTCCCGCGCAATGCGGCACCATGCGCGCAGTTCACCCAAGGTCCGCCCCATGAAAGGTCATCCCGAAGTCGTCGCCTGCCTGATCGAGCTGCTCCGCGGCGAGCTGGCCGCGCGCGACCAGTACTTCCTGCATTCGCGCCGCTACGAGGACCAGGGCCTGAAGGCGCTGTACGAGCGCATCGGCCACGAGATGGAGGAGGAGACCGAGCACGCCGACGCCATCCTGCGCCGTATCCTGTTTCTGGAAGGCGACCCGGACATGCGTCCGCACCCGTTCACCCCGGGCAAGACCGTGGTCGAGATGCTCGAGGCCGACCTGCAGACCGAGTACAAGGTGCGAGCCGACCTGACCGCGGCGATGAAGCTGTGCGAGGAAAAGAAGGACTACGTCAGCCGCGACATGTTGCTGGCGCAGCTGCGCGATACCGAGGAAGACCACGCCTGGTGGCTTGAGCAGCAGCTTGGCCTTATCAAGCGCATCGGCCTGGAGCTGTACCAGACCTCCAAGATCGATGGCGGGATCAGCAAGGAATAAGCTGCGCTGATGTCGCACAAGAAAAACGCCGGGCTTGCCCGGCGTTTTTGTGCATGAAACCGCGAAAAGCACGATTTTTTTGTAGAGCGGAGCTTGCTCCGCTGCTTTCCGTTCCTTTATCGAGGAAAGCTCCAGCGGAGCAAGCTCCGCTCTACATGTCTCGCTGTCGATCAGCGACGCTGCAGGCGATACACCGCCGTGTCCAGCGCGGTCACGCCTTCGGCAACAAAACGTGGCTCGTAGGGCAGGATGTCGCGCCGCTCCAGCGCCTCGATCTGCCATTGGCTGGCGAACAGTGCATCGACTTCTGCAGGGACGAGCGAAAACGGCGGCCCGGCCTTCTGTGCCTGCGGATATTCCAGCGTGATCAGCAGCCCCTTGGCGCCGGCAGGCATCGCCCCGTAAACCTGGCTCGCGTAGCGCTGGCGCATCTGCTCGGGCAGCGCGATCAGCGCGGCGCGGTCGTAGACCGCCGCACAGTCCGACAGCGCATCGGCATCCAGCGCGAACACATCACCACAGATCAGCTCGATCCCGCCAGCCACGTGGTGCACGCCGTAGCGGCTTTCATACACCCGCGGCTGCAGGTCGTGCTCGGTGAAGAACTGCCGCACGGCCACCGGCGACAGCTCCGCGCCCAGCACGCGGTGGCCCTGCGCGGCCAGCCACAGCATGTCCAGCGACTTGCCGGCCAGCGGCACGAACACCTGGCTGCCTGCCGGCAGCACCAGTGCGGGCCAATGCTTCTCCAGCAGCGGCATCACCCGATCCTGGTGAAAGCCGATCTGGCCCTGGTCCCAGCGCTGCAGCCAGAAATCCGCGTCCATCAGCGTTCCGCCCGTGCCTTAAAGGACCGCCAGCCCGTCCACCTTCTGCCAGCCGCGCGGCAGCAGCATGCCGCGCGTGGCACGCGTGCCGGTGTAGAGGTCCAGGTCCTTGAATGACAGAGTCATCGTACGTGCGCCGCTGTGGATGTGCAGGGTGTTGCCCGGCGAAACCGCGGCGATGGCGACCACGCGCTCGGTGGACAGCTTGGCCTTGGGGATGTCGATGATCTTGTTCCCCTTGCCCTTGTCCAGCTCGGGCAGGTCGGCCGCGGCGATCGCCAGCAGGTTGCCGGCACTGGTCACCGCGACGATGCGGTCGCTTGACGCATTGGCCAGCAGCGCCGGCTGCAGCACCTTGGCGTTGGGCGTGAGGTTGAGCATCGCCTTGCCGGCCTTGTTGCGGCTGGTGAGGTTCTCGAAGCGGGTCACGAAGCCATAGCCGTGCGTTGAGGCCAACACGAAGCGGGTGTCGTTCTCGCCCGAGGCCAGCGCCTGGAACGATGCACCGGCGGCCGGCGAGAAACGCCCGGTCAGCGGCTCGCCGTTGCCGCGGGCCGAGGGCAGCGTGTGCACCGCGGTGGAATAGCTGCGGCCGGTCGAATCCAGGAATGCGACCTGGTGGTTGCTGCGCGCCCGGACCGCCGACAGCAGGCCGTCACCATCGCGGTAGGACAGCGTCGAGGCGTCCACGTCGTTGCCCTTGGCCGCGCGCACCCAGCCCTTTTCCGACACGACCACGGTCATCGGTTCGCTGGCGACCAGCTCGGTTTCGTCCAGGGCCTGCGCAGCTTGGCGCGCGACGAGCGGCGAACGGCGTTCGTCGCCAAACTTCTTGGCATCGGCCAGCAGTTCGTCCTTGACCAGCTTCTTCAGCTTGGTCTTGGACTCCAGCGTCGCCATCAGGCGCCCGCGCTCCTTGGCCAGCTCGTCCTGCTCGCCGCGGATCTTCATTTCCTCCAGCCGGGCCAGCTGGCGCAGGCGCGTTTCGAGGATGTAGTCGGCCTGGTCCTCGGACAGAGCAAAGCGCGCGATCAGCGCCGGCTTGGGCTCGTCCTCGCTGCGGATGATGCGGATCACCTCGTCCAGGTTGAGGAATGCGGTCAGCAGGCCTTCCAACAGGTGCAGGCGGCGCTCGACCTTTTCCAGGCGGTGCTTCAGGCGCCTTGTGACGGTGTCGTATCGGAAGCCCAGCCATTCGCTCAGGAAGCTGCGCAGGTTCTTGACCTGCGGCCGCCCGTCCAGGCCGATGATGTTGAGGTTGACCCGGTAGCTCTTCTCCAGGTCGGTGGTGGCGAACAGGTGGCCCATCAGCTGTTCGGCATCGACCCGGCTGGAGCGCGGGATCATCACCACCCGCACCGGGTTCTGATGGTCGGACTCGTCGCGGATGTCTTCCAGCCAGGGCAGCTTCTTGGCCCGCATCTGCGCGGCGATCTGCTCGATCACCTTGGACGGCGAGACCTGGTAGGGCAGCGCGGTCACCACGATGTTCGCGTTTTCCTTCTGGAAGGTCGCCCGCGCGCGCACGCTGCCGTGGCCGGTCTCGTAGATGGCGCGCAGGTCGGCTGGCTGGGTGATGATTTCGGCGGTGGTCGGATAGTCCGGGCCGCGCACGTGTTCGCACAGGTCGGCGACAGTGGCTTCCGGATCATCGATCAGGCGGATCAGCGCGCTGACGATCTCGTTGAGGTTGTGCGGCGGCACGTCGGTGGCCATGCCCACCGCGATGCCGGTGGTGCCGTTAAGCAGCAGGTGCGGCAGGCGCGCCGGCAGCCAGGTCGGCTCTTCCAGGGTGCCGTCGAAGTTGGGCGACCAGTCGGTGGTGCCCTGGGTCAGCTCGCCCAGCAGCACTTCGGCGATGGGCGTGAGCTTGGATTCGGTGTAGCGCATGGCCGCGAACGACTTGGGATCGTCCGGCGAGCCGAAGTTGCCCTGGCCATCGATCAGCGGATAGCGGTAGGAGAACGGCTGGGCCATCAGCACCAGCGCCTCGTAGCAGGCGCTGTCGCCATGCGGATGGAACTTGCCGATGACATCGCCGACGGTGCGGGCGGACTTCTTCGGTTTGGACGCCGCGTTGAGCCCCAGTTCGCTCATCGAATAGATGATGCGGCGCTGGACCGGCTTGAGCCCATCGCCGATGAAGGGCAGGGCGCGGTCCAGGACCACGTACATCGAGTAGTCCAGATAGGCACGCTCGGCGTACTCGCGCAGCGGGATCTGCTCGAAGCCATGGAAGGTGGGGCGAATCGTCTCGTCGGTCATGCGGGCACTGCTGGAAGTGGATCACGCTGATTTTAGCCGGCTCACCGTCGCAGCGCCCGCGACCGGATGCGTGGCGTGGAAGGAAGGTCAAGCACGCGCGCTGCCTGGTCGTCGTGGCCTGCACCCGGTGAGCTTCAACACGGTGCCCGCTGGATGCTGGGAAAAATCCAGGACAACAAAAAACCCCGCTTGGTAGCGGGGTTTCTTATCTGAGTCATGGTGCCCGGGAGAGGACTCGAACCTCCACGGAGTTGCCCCCGCTAGCACCTGAAGCTAGTGCGTCTACCAATTCCGCCACCCGGGCGACTCAGGGGGCGCATTCTGCGTACATGCCGCAAAGGTGTCAAATGTTTTTTTCAACAAAACGACCGTGACGTGGCACTGGCCCCGGAAACGGGATTGCACAGGCGTTCCGCTGGCCGGCCACCTCTTCGCGCAGCGCTGGGCAGTCAGGCGCGCGGGCGCCGGGCGAGGTTCCGCGCGCTTCAGCGTAAGGGCAGGTCAAGGCGAGCCGAGCTGGCGTTGACAGGCGGAACATGGCGCGCACCTCAGGCTCCTTGCTCCCTGTCATTGGAGATGGACATGACCATCAAAACCGTCGAAGAACTGTTCGTCCATGAGCTTTCGGACATCTACAGCGCTGAGAAGCAGCTGACCAAGGCCTTGCCGCGACTGGCGAGAGCCTCCAGCAACCCCGAACTGGCAGGCGCATTTACCGCGCACCTGGAAGAGACCCAGGGCCAGATCGAGCGGATCGACCAGATCGTCGAACTGCTGGACATCAAGCTCAAGCGCATCAAGTGCGCGGCGATGGAAGGCCTGGTCGAGGAGGGCAAGGAAGTCATCGATTCGGTCGAGGAAGGGCCGGTTCGCGATGCCGCGCTGATCGGCGGCGCACAGAAGGTCGAACACTACGAGATCGCCTCCTACGGCACGCTGGCCGCCTTGGCGAAGAACCTCGGATACAAGGACGCCATTCCCCTGATCCTGGCCACGCTGAAGGAGGAGAAGGCCACCGACGAGAAGCTGACGCAGCTGGCCGAAGGCGGCGGCAACCAAGCCGCCGCCGCAAGCGGCTGAAAGGCCGACCACCTTCCACGCCATGGAGCAGCAGGCCGAGCAAATGCTCAGGGCACAGGCGGCCCGCGCGCGCTGCCGTCCTGTTTCCGGTGGGAGCTATGCCATGGCCGTCACCTATCGGCGCTCCCGCATCGACCGGTGCACGCTACGTCACGCAGCTGCACCCAGCGAAGACTGGGCTGCGGCGGTCTCGCTCATGAGAAATACCGGCATGGCCCACTATCCGAGCGCCCTCGCGTTGAATCTTCGGACCCTAAACAACCTACGCCGCGTCCCGGCGGGGAAGCCGTTGTTTCCGGCCTGCGTAGAGAAAACCCAGGACAAAGATCCAGGCCGATGCCGGTCATCACCAGCGGAATGAGGGGCCTACCGGGTGGGTCTGGATCCGAACGCGTTAAACATAGTCCCGGCAGAGCACGCCATGCTTGGCCAGGATGTTCTGCACGTGGTAATGCCAGCCGGGCGGCGCGGAAACATCCATGATTACCAGCGCTCCCTCGCGATCACAGGCCGCACTCGCCCCCAGTGGATGGATATCTTTGATGCATCCGTGCACGGCCAGTTCGGTACCCGCAGCAATGACCCGCTGGTAGAGGTCTTCCTGGTCGGTTGTGCCTGATCTGCACCGGAAGAGGAAATTCATACGCTCCTCCACTAGTTTTGTTGGTCCCTGTCCAATAGGACGGTAGTCTCGATGTTGTCAAGCCGCTGTTAAGAACCGCCTCGCTGTTCCAGTGGATGTGTTTGGTGTCGCTGAAACAAAAAAGCCCGCTTTCGCGGGCTCTTTTCAACAGCGATAGAGACTTAGGTAGAAAATCTCTGGATTTGAAGCTGGTGCCCAGGAGAGGACTCGAACCTCCACGGAGTTGCCCCCGCTAGCACCTGAAGCTAGTGCGTCTACCAATTCCGCCACCTGGGCAAAGCGGCGCGTATGTTGCAGTGCGGGTTGGCGAATGTCAACGCGAATTTCGCGCGAAGGTGGAAACCCAGTGGGGGTGTACCATTTGGTAATGACAAAAAACAATGGAACAGGCGGGCGCAAACCCCCATCGGACAAGGCCCCGGCCTCGAAAAAGGCGACGCAGGGCAAAGGGGGCAAGAAAAGCGCCGGCAAGTCCAAGCTGCCGCCGTGGATGCCCGAGTCGATGGCGGCGCCGCCAGCAGCCCCTGGCAGGGGCGGCAAATCTGTATCCGAAGGTCCACGTCGCAAGGGCCCGCGCACCGGCGGTGACGCCAACAATGCACCGCGTCCGTTCGAGCGGCGCGGCCAGACTGCGCCGCGGGTGGTGGTCCCCGCACAAGGCGTGGGCCAGGCCGGTTTCACCGACCCCCATGCCGCGCGCGAGGCCGAGCGCTATGCGCAGCCCATCGCCAGCCGCGAGGTGATCCTGGGCACGCTGTCGGCCAGTGAAGGTCCGCTGACTGCCGAGGAAGTGGCCGCCAAGCTCGACCTGACCGCGCCTGATCGTTACGAAGCGCTGACCAAGCGCCTGACCGCGATGGTCCGCGACGGCCAACTGCTGCTCAACCGTCGCGGCGGCTACGCGCCGGCCGAGCAGATGGACCTGGTCAAGGGTGCAGTGATTGCCAACCCCGAAGGCTTCGGCTTCCTGCGTGCCGAGGCCGGCGGTGACGACCTGTTCCTGCCGCCGTTCGAAATGCGCAAGGTCATGCACGGCGACCGCGTGCTGGCCAGCGTGACCGGCATGGACCGTCGCGGCCGCCGCGAAGGCGCGATCGTCGAGGTGCTCGAGCGTCGGGTGAACCGCCTGATCGGCCGGTTTGCGATGGAGTCCGGGGTCAGCTTCGTGGTCCCCGACGACAAGCGCATGCAGCGCAACATCTTGATTCCGCCGGACGCGCGCAACGAGGCGCGCGACGGCCAGCTGGTGGTGCTGGAACTGACCCACGCACCGGACGGGCGTCGCGATCCGATCGGCAAGATCGTCGCCGTGCTCGGCGACAAGCTGACCCCGTCGCTGGTGGTGGAAACGGCCATCCACGGCCACGAGTTGCCCTACGAATTCCCGCCCGAAGTGCTGGCCGAGGCCACCGCCGTGCCGTTGACGGTGGAGCCGGCGATGATTGCCGGCCGCGTGGACCTGCGCGAGCTGCCGCTGGTCACCATCGACGGCGCCGATTCGAAGGACTTCGACGATGCGGTCTATTGCGAATCCAACCGCAAGGGCCTGCGCATCAGCAACCGCTCGGGCTATCGCCTGGTGGTGGCCATCGCCGATGTGTCCCACTACGTGCGTCCCGGCACGCCGCTGGACGACGAAGCTTCGAGGCGCGCGACTTCGGTGTATTTCCCCGGCTTCGTCGTGCCGATGCTGCCGGAGACGATCTCCAACGGCATCTGCTCGCTGAATCCGAAGGTCGACCGGATGTGCTTCGTCTGTGACATGCAGGTGGACAAGAACGGTGAAGTCAGCGGTGCCAAGTTCTACGAGGCGGTGATGCGTTCGCACGCGCGCCTGACCTACGACCAGGTGTGGAAGGCGGTGGGCGAGGACGATGCGCAGGCGCAGTCCGAGATCGGCGCCGAGATCCTGCCGCACGTCAAGCGCCTGCACGCGCTGTATGGCCTGCTGTCCAAGGCGCGCGAGAAGCGCGGCGCGATCGAGTTCGAGACCAGCGAGGTGCGCTTCGTCCTGGACAATCGCGGCGAGGTCACCCAGGCCGGCATGCAGGTGCGCAACGACGCGCACAAGCTGATCGAGGAATGCATGATCGCGGCCAACGTGCAGGCCGCGCGCTTCCTGCTGGAGAAGGGCATCCCCGCGCCGTATCGCGTGCACGAGCGGCCGCCGGAGTCCAAGTACGCCGACCTGCTGGAGTTCCTCAAGGAGTTCAAGCTGTCGATGCCGGCCTGGAGCAAGGTCGAGCCGCGCGATTTCACCGCGCTGCTGAAGAAGATCCGCCAGCGCCCGGACGTGGCGCTGCTGGAATCGGTGCTGCTGCGCAGCCAGAGCCTGGCGGTGTACACGCCGGACAACGCCGGCCATTTCGGCCTGGCGCTGGATGCGTATGCGCACTTCACCTCGCCGATCCGCCGCTATCCCGACCTGCTGGTGCACCGGGCGATCAAGTACGCCCTCACCGGCGGCAAGCCCGAGAAGTTCCAGTACTCGCCGCGCGAGATGGCCGCGCTGTCGCTGCAGTGTTCCGAGCGTGCGCGCCGTGCCGACGAGGCCGAGCGCGAGGTCGACGAGCGCTACCGCGCCGCGTGGATGGAGCAGCACGTCGGCGGCATCTTCGACGGCGTGATCAGTGGCGTGACCAGCTTCGGACTGTTCGTGGAATTGAACCAGTCCAAGGTCAACGGCCTGGTCCACGTCACCCAGCTGCCGCACGACTACTATCACTTCGATCCGATCCGCAAGACGCTGTCCGGCGAGCGCCGCGGCACCGAATTCCGGCTGGGCGACGCGGTCAACGTGCAGGTCATGAAGGCCAGCATGGAAGAACGCAAGATCGACTTCCGCCTGGTCGAGAAACGTGGCGAAGAAAGTGCCGAAGCCGGCGAGGAAGCGCCGCGCGCGTTCCCGGCCAAGCGCCCGAGAAAGAAGCACTGAGCCGTATCCGTTGCAGGATGGCGGCGGCCGTGAGGGTCGCCGTCGTCCATTCCGCAAAGCCCCCACTATTTTGAAGACGCAATGAGCAGCAAGCAGAATTCCTGGATCGTCGGCGTCAACGCGGTGGCCTCGTCCATCGAGAACGATGCCGACAACGTACGCGAGGTCCTGATCGACGGCAGCAGCAAGAACGCGCGCCTGACCGAGATCGAGGAGAACGCACGCCGCAAGGGCATCGAGGTGCGCAAGGTCAACACCCAGGCGCTCGACGGGGTCGGCGGACAGGTGCGCCACCAGGGCGTGGCCGCGCGCTACGCAGCCGCCAGGACCTGGGACGAGGCCGAACTGCCCGGGTTGATCGAAGCGGCCGAGGGCCGCGCGCTGGTGCTGGTGCTGGACGGCGTGCAGGATCCGCACAACCTGGGCGCCTGCCTGCGCAGTGCCGCGGCTGCAGGCGTGACCGCGGTGGTGATTCCCAAGGACAAGTCGGTGGGCTTGAACGCCACCGTGCGCAAGACCTCGGCCGGTGCCGCGGATCGCGTGCCCGTGGTCGCGGTGACCAACCTGGCCCGCGCACTGCGCGAGATCCAGAAACTCGGCGTGTGGATCTACGGCCTGGCCGGTGAGGCGGAGGCCTCGCTGTATTCCATCGACCTGAAGGGCAACATCGCCCTGGTCCTGGGCGGCGAAGGCGACGGCATGCGCAGGTTGACGCGCGAGCATTGCGACGGACTGGTCAAGATCCCGATGCCCGGCGATATCGAAAGCCTCAACGTCTCGGTCGCCACCGGCGTGACCCTGTTCGAGGCGGTCCGCCAGCGCGGTTTGTAATCCGCGCAGGGGACAGGAAATGCGGGTCGGGGGACGCACGCATGGAATGCATTACGGGGTGTCGCGGATGACGCGTTGGCTGCCGCGCATGTGTGTCTTCGCGCTGCTCGCGTGCGCGCTGCTGCTGCTGCCAGCAGTCCTACTGGCGGCAACGCCAGCGCCCTCGCCGCCGCTGCACGACTACGCCATCGACCTGTGGACCTCGCGCGACGGACTGCCGCACAACTCGATCCGCGACATCGCCCAGACCGCTGATGGCTACCTGTGGTTTGCTACCTGGGAAGGGCTGGTCCGTTACAACGGCCTGGAATTCACCACCTTCGACCGCGGAACCCGCCCGGCGCTGCCGGACAACGGCATCGGTGGCCTGCATGTGGATCCATCAGGGGCGCTGTGGCTGAGCGATTCGCGCGGCAACGTCAGCCGCTACACGGCCGATGGCAAGCTCAAGGTCTGGCCGCGTCCGGACCACGTGCCCGAAGTGCTGCTGCCGGCGATGGCGATGGATCATCGCGGCCGGCTGTGGATGCTGTTCGAAGGGCGCGGACTGGCATACCTGACTCCGGACGGACGCACGGTCTACGAAGCGCCGGCGGCCGATTCGCCGCTGCGGACGGCCTACTCGCGCATGCTGGTCGATGCGCGGGACCGGATCTGGGTCGGCAGCAATGAAGGCCTGGTGATCCGCGACCCCGACGGCGCCATGCACGCCGCATCGAAGGAGTTCGGCCTGCCGCCGGGATATGCCTGGCCGTACCTGGCCGCGGACGGCACGCTGTGGGTGGTGGCGCAGGACAACCTGTATCGCCTGGAAGGCGACCAATTGGTGCTGGTGCATACGCTGCCGGGCGCCGGCCGGGTGACCGCGCTGCTGCAGGATCGCCATGGCGACCTGTGGATCGGCACCGAAAGCGTCGGCGTCCTGCGCGCAGGCCACCTTGGCATCGAAAGCCTGTCCTCGGGCTTGCCGCTGCCGCGTGGGCGTATCACCAGCCTGAAGGAAGACGCCGAAGGCAGCATCTGGGTGGGCGCCAACGGCGGGCTGTTCCGCCTGCGCGAAACGCTGTTCACCAATACCACCGCGCGTGACGGCCTGGGCTCGGACTACGTGCGCGCGGTGCTGCAGGATGTCGGTGGCGATCTGTGGGTAGGCCATTCCACCGGCCTGGATCGGATCGGGCCGGATCGCGGCATTCAGCACATCGATCTGCCGACCAGCACCGGCAAGCCGCCTTCGGTGCTGAGCCTGGCCCAGCAGCGCGACGGTACGCTGTGGATCGGCACGGCCAACGACGGCCTGTATCGCCGGACGTCCAGCGGCGCCGTGCAGCGCTATGGGCCGGAGCAGGGGCTGGCTGCCGGAACGGTGCGTGGCATCAGCATCGGCCCTGACGGGGTGGTCTGGCTGGCCAGCCAGCTCGGGCTGGCTCGCGTGCAGGGCGGACGTGTCATCGCTCCGCCCGTTGCCGGGCTGCCTGCCGCGCTGACCACGGCGGTCTACAGCGAACCGGGCGCGGTCTGGCTGGGCACGCTGGAGGGCGCACTGGTCCTGCGGGGCGAGAAGGTCGAGTCGATTCCGCTCGAAGCCCTGGGCGGCGGCCGCACGGTCTTCGGCTTCACCCGGATCGGCGATGGGATGTGGATCAGCACCGATCGCGGGCTTTACCGCTATCGCAACGGCACGCTGGCGCGCGTGGGCCTGGAGCAGGGCGTGCCGGTCGATGCGGTATTCCAGCTCATCCCCGACCACGACAGACATCTGTGGATCACCAGCAACCGCGGCGTGCTGCGCACCGATCTGGCCAGCCTGGAGCGGGTCGCCAACGGACTGCAGCCGCGCGTGGCGATGGTGAACTACAACGAGATGGACGGCATGGCCAATTCGCAGGCCAACGGCAGCTCCGGCCCGACCGCGGTGGTGCGCGACGACGGCACGCTATGGGTGGCCACCGCCGGCGGCGTGGCCACGGTCGACCCGCGCCGGCTGCAGTGGTTCCGCGAGCGCCCGCCGCCGCCGGTGGTGATCGACGATGTCGAGCAGGACGGCCTGCCGCTGCCCTGGCGCAATCATGCTTCGCTTTCGCTGGAAGGCGGGCACCGGCTCAGCGTGAGCTACGTGGGCCTGAGCTATCTGCTGCCCGAGCGCACCGAATACCGCACGCGGCTGGAGGGCCTGGACAGCGACTGGGTCAAGCGCGATCGCCAGCGCAGCGTGGAATTCATCCGCCTGCCGCCGGGCGACTACACCCTGCATGTGTCGGCCGCCCATCCCGATGGCCCGTGGAGCGATCGCGAAGCGGTCCTGCGCTTCACCATCCGGCCGTTGCCGTGGCAGCGGCACGACCTGCAGGCCGCCACGCTGCTGGCGCTGGGACTGCTGATGTTCGGGATCTACCGGTATCGCATCCATCGCTACCGGACCCGCGCCATTGGCCTAGCGCGACTGGTGAACGAACGGACCCGCGACCTGCAGGTGCAGGCCCAGCAGCTGCGCGATGCCAACCGGGAAAAAACCGGCCTGCTGCACCAGCTGCGGCTGCAGTCCGAAACCTTCGAGCGCCAGGCGCGCGAGGACGTGCTGACCGGCCTGCCCAATCGTCGCGCGCTGGACGAACGCCTGGCCCAGGAGATCGCCCGGGCCCGCCGCAGCGGCCAGCCGCTGTGCATGGCGATGCTGGACGTGGACCATTTCAAGAAGGTCAACGACCAGTACTCGCACGGTATCGGCGATGCGGTGCTCAAGCAGGTCGGCGCGCTGCTGGTGGAGCACGCGCGTAGTGCCGATATGGCCGCGCGCAGTGGCGGCGAGGAATTCTGTCTGGTGTTCACCGACACCCCGCTGCCACAGGCGGCCAAGGCCTGTGCACGACTGCGCGAGTTGTTCCATGCGCAGGCCGGCTGGGGCGGCGTGGCATCGTTGCGGATCACCTTCAGCGCAGGGCTGGTGCAGCTGGAGCCCAATGATATCTCACCGGCCTCGCTCTACCAGCGCGCCGACCGGTTGCTGTATCGCGCCAAGCGCCAGGGCCGCGATCGCACCGAACACGACTGAGCCGATTACCTCGCAGACATCAGTCCAGCAGCGCGCGATAGCGCGCCATGTCGGCCTCGGAAAAACAGCAGAAGAGCACCTCCTCCAGCGCTGGAGTTTCACCAGCGGCTGCACGCACAGTGTCCACGGCGATACGCGCGGCCGCGTCCGGCGGATAGCCGTAGATGCCGGTACTGATGCAGGGAAAGGCCAGGCTGGTCAGGCCGTGCTGCGCGGCCAGCGCCAGGCTGTTGCGATAGCAGGCGGCCAGCAGTTCGGCCTCGCCCTCGTGACCGCCATGCCAGACCGGGCCCACGGCGTGGATCACATGGCGCGCCGGCAATCGATAGCCGGCGGTGAGCCTGGCCTGTCCCGTAGGGCAGCCGCCCAGCGAACGGCATTCGGCCAGCAGCTGCGGACCGGCCGCGCGATGGATGGCACCGTCGACCCCGCCGCCGCCCAGCAGCGAACGGTTGGCCGCATTGACGATGGCGTCGACCGTCAGCGTGGTGATGTCGCCTTGGATTGCGCGCAGGAGCGTGGCCATGGCGGCAGGCTGCGATCTTCCGCGTCGAGGCGTTGCGAAGGGACCTGCTGCAATGAGGGCTGCTCGGCGCAGACGGTGGCCAACGTGGAGCGGTGCCCGCACGCCTCGTGCCGGGGAATTCGCAAGGAATGTCTACATGGCTCGCAGTACCGGACCGTCTGCATTCACGTCGCCGATCGGCGTCGCGCGCGCCGACCACATCGCCACCGCCTTCGTGCGCGCTGCGCTGCGGGCCGTCGGTGCGCTGCTGGCCGCCGTAGCCCGGGTAAGGCCGCGGGCCGCACCCGGGATGCGTGACCGCGAATGGTTCCCGGGTGCGCTTGGCTTACCCGGGCTACGCGAGTTGCCCAAGCGCAATCTGCGCGAGGAATACAATGCGCAACGCCCTTCCGCTCCAGCCGCAGACCTCCTTGTCCTTCCTGTCACGTTCCCGACCGTCGGCGCTTCTGTTTCCGGTGTTGCTGCTGTTGGCCTCGATGCTGTCCATCCAGGCCGGCGCCAGCCTGGCCAAGACGCTGTTCCCTGCGGTCGGCGCCACCGGTGCCACCGCGCTGCGCCTGGGCTTGGGCACGATCCTGCTGTGGATCGTTTTCCGCCCTTGGACCCTGGCCTGGCGTACGCTGCCGTGGAAAATGCTGGCCGGCTACGGGATCTCGCTGGGCCTGATGAACACCGTGTTCTACATCGCCCTGCAGACCATCCCCTTGGGACTAGCGGTGGCGCTGGAGTTCACCGGCCCATTGGCGCTGGCGCTGTTTGGATCGCGCCGGCTGCTGGACGTGGTGTGGGCAGCGCTGGCCGCCGGCGGCCTGTTGCTGCTGGTGCCGTGGCCCGGCGCGGACACGGCGCTTGATCCATTCGGCATGGCGTGCGCGTTGGCTGCGGGCGCGTGCTGGGCGTGCTACATCGTGTTCGGACAGAAGGCCGGCGCCGAACACGGCGCACGCACCGTGGCGTTGGGATCGACGATTGCCGCGATGGTCGCGGTGCCATGGGGTGTGGCCCACGCCGGCAGCGCGCTGCTGCATCCGGCGGTGCTGCCAGCCGCCCTGGGCGTGGCGGTGCTGTCGATGGCGCTGCCGTACTCGCTGGAGATGATGGCGCTGACGCGGCTGCCGACCCGCACCTTCGGCATGCTGATGAGCCTGGAACCGGCGCTGGCCGCGCTGTGCGGGCTGGTGCTGCTGCACGAGCAGCTGTCGGGCCTGCAGTGGTTGGCGATTGCGGCGGTGATCGTGGCCTCGGCCGGCGCAACGCTGGGCAGCACGGCGCCAACGGTTGCGCCTTGCCCGGATTAGGCCGGGGCGATCACACCGCCGGGCTGCGCGCCTGCGGCCACTGGTTGGCGATGTTGCAGAACAGGCGCGCGGTCTGCTCGGCGTCGTACACGGCCGAGTGCGCTTCTTCCGAATGCCACTCCATGCCCGCGGCCTGCACCGCGCGCGCCAGCACGGTCTGACCATAGGCCATGCCACCCATGGTCACCGTGTCGAACACGCTGAAGGGGTGGAACGGATTGCGCTTGTGCTGGGTGCGCGCGACCGCAGCATTGAGGAAATTCAGGTCGAAGTGGGCGTTGTGGCCGACCAGGATCGCGCGTTGGCAGCCATGCTTTTTCACTGCCGCGCGGATTGGCGCGAACACGTGGTCCAACGCTTCCTTTTCCGGCTTGGCCAGGCGGAAGGGATGGTCCAGCACGATGCCGGTCACTTCCAGCGATTTGGGGTCGATCTCCAGCCCCGGCGCCGGCACCAGGTGCGCGCATGAGGTCTCACCCAGGATGAAGCGGCCCGCCTCGTCCAGGTCGATCGGCACTGCGGCGATTTCCAGCAGCGCGTGGCGGTTCCAGTCGAAGCCGCCGGTCTCCACGTCCACCACCACAGGCAGGAAGCCGCGGAAGCGGCGGGCCATGGGCGAAACGGGCGGATTGGGCGCGGCGGGGGGTATTGCGGAAGTGTCTTGCATGGCCAAAGCCTAGCAGACCGTAGCCGGATCCCCGCTCCGTGCGCCGGCAGCGCGGCATGAAGAGGCGCGCCCCGAAGGACGCGCCCCACGTGATCCGCAGCGAGTTGATTGCGAAATGCGACTTCCTGCAGCGGCTCAGGTCGCGCTGGTGAACGAGGTTTCGTCGCGCTTGTCGCGCGGCCGCAGCGGCTGATCGCCTTTCACCAGGAACCACACGTTCTCGGCGATGTTGGTGGCGTGGTCGCCGATGCGTTCCAGGTTCTTGGCCATGAACAGCAGATGCGTGCACGGAGTGATGTTGCGCGCGTCTTCCATCATGTAGGTCAGCAGTTCGCGGAACAGCGAGGTGTACAGCGCGTCCAGCTCGGCATCGCGTTCGCGCACCTGCACAGCCAGTTCTGAATCATTGTCGCGGTAGGCGGTCATGGCATCGCGCACCAGTTGCGCGGCGACCTGGCCCAATGCGCGCAGGCCCGTGGCATGCGGCACCGGTGGCAGCGCATTGAGTGCCATCGAGCGCTTGGCCACGTTGGCGGCGTAGTCGCCGATGCGCTCGATGTCGGTGGGAATGCGCAGCGCGGCCAGGATCTCGCGCAGGTCGCGTGCCATCGGTCCGCGCAGCGCCAGCTGCATCACGTCGTGGCTGACCTGCGATTCCAGCGTGTCGATGGCTTCGTCGTTGGCGATGATGCGCTGGGCGGCGCGGTCATCACGACGTTCGACCACGTCCAGCGCTGCTTCCAGCTGCGCCACGGCGATCTCGCCCATGTGCAGGATCTCACCGGCCAGGCGGCGCTGCTCTTCGTCGTAGCTCTTGACGATGTGTTCGCGGGGGAGGTTGTCGATAGGCATGGGAAGTCCTGGGGAGCGGGAGTGCTTGGGTTTTTGCTGCGGCCATCCGAGCCGGGCATTTCGATCGCCTGCGCGGCAGTGCCGCGTGGGCTTGCGTGTGCTGCTGCCATCCATGGCGGTACATCGTGCCTTCGTTCGGCTCCGGCCCGGCCATCCGAGGCCGGGCGTTCGCGGTCGCAGTCGATGCCGGTTGGCGTCGACCAAGCGCGACCGCTCACCCAAACCGGCCGGTGATGTAGTCCTCGGTCTGCTGCTTGGACGGGCGCGAGAAGATGGTCGAGGTGACGTCGTGCTCGATCAGGTCGCCCAGGTACATGAAGGCGGTGTAGTCGCTCACGCGCGCGGCCTGCTGCATGTTGTGGGTGACGATGGCAATGGTGTAGTCACGCTTGAGCTCTTCCACCAGCTGCTCGATCCGGCTGGTGGAGATCGGATCCAGCGCCGAGGTCGGCTCGTCCAGCAGCAGCACGTCAGGCCGGAGCGCCACGGCGCGGGCAATGCACAGGCGCTGCTGCTGGCCGCCGGACAGTCCCAACGCACTCTGGCCCAGCTTGTCCTTGACCTCATCCCACAGCGCGCCCTGGCGCAGGGCCTGTTCGACCCGGTCCTTCATGTCGGCCTTGGACAGCTTCTCGTGGTGGCGGATGCCATAGGCCACGTTCTCGAAGATCGTCATCGGGAACGGCACCGGCTTCTGGAACACCATGCCGACCTTGCTGCGCAGGCGGTTCATCGGGTACTTGGGCGAGAGGATGTTCTCGCCGTCCAGCAGCACCTCGCCCGACGCCTTGAGTTTGGGATACAGCGCGTAGATGCGGTTGAAGATGCGCAGCAGCGTGGACTTGCCGCAGCCCGACGGACCGATCAGCGCGGTCACGCGCTTTTCCGGGATCTGCAGGTTGATGTTCTTCAGCGCGTGGAAGCTGCCGTAGTGGAAGTCCAGGCCGCGGGCTTCCAGCTTCACCTCTGCCGGCGGCAGCACGCCGCGGTCGGTGGTGACCTGGGTCAGGCGCGGGGTTGGGGCGGCGTGCTGCACATCGTTCATGGTGGGGTCCATCGATAAGTCAGTCATTGGAGATCCTGTTGCGCAGCAGGAAGAAACGCGCGCCCAGGCTGACCAGCAGCACGAACACGGTCAGCACCAGCGCACCGGCCCAGGCCAGGGTCTGCCAGGATTCGTAGGGGCTGCCGGCGAACTGGTTCATCACCACCGGCACCGAGGCCATGGGGCGGAAGACATTGGTGCTCCAGAACTGGTTGCCGAACGCAGTGAACAGCAGCGGCGCGGTCTCGCCCGAGATGCGGGCCAGGGCCAGCAGGATGCCGGTGACGATGCCGGCCGAAGCGCTGCGGTAGAGCACCTGCAGGGTGACCTTCCACTGCGGCACTCCCAGCGACAGGGCGGCTTCGCGCATCTGCGCGGGCACCAGACGCAGCATTTCGTCAGTGGTGCGCACCACCACCGGCAGCACGATGAAGGCCAGCGAGATCGCACCGGCCAGCGCCGAGAAACCGATCACCGACACCACCATCGCGTAGACGAACAGGCCCAGCACGATCGATGGCGCCGACAGCAGGATGTCGTTGACGAAGCGCACCACGATGCCGGCCTTGCGGGCGTGGCCGTATTCGCTCAGCCAGGTGCCGGCCAGCACGCCCAGCGGCGCGCCGATCGCGATGGCCAGCGCGCACATCACCGCGCTGCCGAAGAACGCATTGAGCAGGCCGCCGTCCTGCATCGGCGGCGGGGTGTTCATGGTGAACAGGTTGAGGCTGATGCCAGCAAGGCCCTTGGCCAGCAGCGTCCACAGGATCCAGGCCAGGAACACCAGGCCGAAGATCGCCGTGGCAGAGGACACCGCGATGGCGACCACGTTGACCACGCGGCGGCGCAGGTAGAGCGCGGAAGCGTTCATCAGTTACCCTCCCGACGCGAAAGCTGCATGAGCATGTAGCGGGCCACCGCCAGCACCACGAAGGTCACCACGAACAGGACAAAGCCCAGCAGCAGCAATGCGGAGCGATAGGTTTCAGTGGCCTCGCCGAAGTCATTGGCGATCAATGCGGCGATGGTGGTGCCAGGCATCAGCAGCGAGACCGACAGCGACACGCTGTTGCCGACCACGAAGGCCACCGCCATCGTCTCGCCCAGTGCGCGGCCCAACCCTAAGAAGATGCCGCCGATCACCGCCGAGCGGGTGTAGGGCAGGACGATGTCCCAGCTCACTTCCCACTTGGTCGAGCCCAGCGCATAGGCCGATTCCTTCAGGCGCGTGGGTACGGTCAGGAACACCTCGCGCATCACCGAGGAGATGAAGGGGATCACCATGATCGCCAGCACGAAGCCGGCGGTCAGGATGCCGATGCCCAGCGGCGGCCCCTGGAACATCGGGCCGATCAGCGGCAGTTCGCCCAGGGTATCGTTGAGCCAGGGCGTGACGTACTCGGTCATCATCGGCACCAGCACGAACAGGCCCCACATGCCGTAGATGATCGAGGGGATGCCGGCCAGCAGTTCGATCGCAGTGCCGATCGGCCCGCGCAGCCAGCGCGGCGCCACTTCGGTCAGAAAGAACGCGATGCCGAAGCTCACCGGCACGGCGATGACCATCGCGATCAGCGCGGTGACCAGGGTGCCGTAGATCGGCGCCAGCGCTCCGTACTTGTTCTCGACCGGATTCCACTCGGACGAGGTGATGAAGTTCCAGCCCTGGGTGAGCAGCGCGTGGCGGCCGCCCCAGAGCATGGACAGGGCGGCGCTGGCCAGGGCGACCAGCACGAAGGCGACCGTGCCGACCAGGATCCAGCGGAAGAGGCGATCGGCACGCGCATCGCGGGTGTCGCGGGTGGTGCTGGCGGCGGGAAGCGTCGCTGCGTTCATGGGGTGTCCGTAAGGGTTGGACGCGTCATTCCGGCGGGTTCAACAGTGAATTCGTCATTCCCGCGACGGCGGGGAGTGTTTTTCAACGGCCGGCTGGCTGGTCATCCAGGGGCTTTGCTTGTGCTGTGGGAAAGTCAGAAACAAAAACAGAGGCAACTGCAACGGCGCTGGATCCCCGCCTTCGCGGGGATGACGTCATGGCAAAGGCGGCCGTGCGTTGCACGGCCGCGCCATGACGTCACTTGAATTCAGCTGCCCAGTAGGCTTCGATCTGCTGCACCAGCGGTGCCGGCAGCGGGACGTAGTGCAGTTCTTCGGCCTGCTTCTGGCCGTTTTCGAAGGCCCACTTGAAGAACGCCAGGGTCTCGGCGCTGCGCTTGGCATCGGAAGGCTGCTTGTGCATCAGCATGAAGTTGGTGGCAGTGATCGGCCAGGCTTTTTCGCCCGCGGCATTGGTGATGACCAGGTTGAAATCCTTGGCGTTGGTCCAGTCGGCGCTTTCGGCGGCGGCGGCGAAGGATTCGGCGTTCGGCTCGACCCACTGGCCGGCGGCGTTCTGCATCGAGGTGTAGGGCATCGCGCTCTGCAGGGCGTAGGCCAGCTCGACGTAGCCGATCGAGTTCTTGATCTGCTTCACGTACGAGGCCACGCCTTCGTTGCCCTTGCCGCCCACGCCGCCGGGCCATTGCACCGAGGTGCCTTCGCCGACGGTGGCCTTCCACTCCGGGCTGACCTTGGCCAGGTAGTTGGTGAAGTTGAAGCTGGTGCCCGAACCGTCGGAGCGATGCACCAGGCTGATCTTGGCCTCGGGCAGCTTGACGCCGGGGTTGGCTGCGACGATGGCCGGGTCGTTCCACATCGTGACCTTGCCCAGGAAGATATTGGCCAGCAGTTCGCCGGTCAGGCGCAGCCTGCCGGCTTCGATGCCTTCCAGGTTGACCACCGGGACCACGCCGCCAATCGCGGACGGGAACTGGCCAAGGCCGGCCTGGGCAAGCTCATCGGAGGACAGCGGCTTGTCGGAGGAGCCGAAATCCACGGTGCCGGCCTTGATCTGGGCGATGCCACCGCCGGAACCGATCGACTGGTAGTTGACCTGGTTGCCGGTGCTGCTGGCGTAATCGGCCGACCACTTGGACACCAGCGGATAGATAAAGGACGCGCCTGCGCCGGACACCTGCGCGGCGTTGGGATTCTGCGCGGTTGGCGCTGCAGCCGTGGCGCCATCGGCAGGCGGAGCAGCCGTGTTGGCCTGGTCGGCAGGCTTGTTGCATGCGGCAACGGCCAGGGCGATCGACAGGGACAGCAGGGCCATGCGGGCCGGCTTGAGGTTCATCAGCAACTCCAGGTTAGGCGGACGGTGCCGGGTAGCCGGCAGCTGACGCTATTGGATGATGCTTTTGTTACAGGGTCATGACGGTGTGATCGGCTGCCGCTCGGGACGCCTCCTGCCGGCCCCGGAAACAGCGCGCATCGAGCTTGCCGGCCCTATTCGGGTCCAAAAAAAACCCGGGCTGGCCCGGGCTTTTTTTCCACTACATGCAGCGCAAGCGATGAGTCGTTCCACCGCCGGGCCGTTTGTCGCCCTTACTTGATGCTGCTGGCCCAGTAGGCTTCGATCTGCTGCACCAGCGCCGGCGGCAGCGGCACGTAGTCCAGTTCCTTGGCCTGGGCCTGGCCCTGCTCGAAGGACCACTTGAAGAAGTCCAGCGCGGCCTTGCTCTGCGCGGCGTTCTTGGGCTTCTTGTACATGATGGCCCAGGTGGTGGCGGTGATCGGCCACGCATCGGCGCCCGGGGCATTGGTCATGATCAGGTTGAAGTCCTTGGCCGACTTCCAGTCCGCGGTGGACGCGGCGGCAGAGAAGGCTTCGCTGCTGGGCACCAGGGTCTTGCCGGCCGCATTGCGCATGGCGGCATAGGAGAGCTTGTTCTGCAGTGCATAGGCGTATTCGACGTAGCCGACGCCGCCCTTGATCTGACGCACATAGGCCGACACGCCTTCGTTGCCCTTGCCGCCGATGCCGCTGGGCCAGGTCACGGCCGTGCCTTCGCCGACGGTGGCCTTCCAGTCCGGGCTGACCTTGGACAGGTAGTTGGTGAAGTTGAAGCTGGTGCCCGAACCGTCGGAACGGTGCACGACGGTGATGCGCAGGTCAGGCAGGGCCAGGCCCGGGTTCAACGCGACCAGGGCCGGGTCGTTCCACTTGGTGATCTTGCCCATGAAGATGTTGGCCAGCGTAGCGCCATCCAGCTTCAGCGCGCCCGGGGCCACGCCCGGCACGTTGAACACCGGCACGATGCCGCCGATCACCACCGGGAACTGGCCCAGGCCCGAGCTGGCCAGATCAGCCGCGTCCAGCGGCTTGTCCGACGCGCCGAAGTCGACCGTGGCGGCCTTGATCTGGGCGATACCGCCGCCGGAACCGATCGACTGGTAGTTGATCTGGTTGCCGCTCTTCTGGGAGTAGGCCGCCGACCACTTGGACAGCACGGGATACACAAAGCTGGAGCCGGCGCCGGTCACGTCGGTCGCATTGGCGGCGAACACGCAGGAGGCCAGAGCAAAGGCCAGTGCAAGGCGGGCCTTGGGAAGGGAAGTCACGGTTGAGTCCTCGGATGGATGGAGACAGGCCACGGATAGTGTGGCGGCGGCGCCATTGCACGACCGTTCCATGATGGTTTCGAGGCATTGCGGTTGCAGAAACATGACAGTCATTGGCGGAAAGGCAGCAGCCGCCCGCTGTCTTTTTTCTGCCATGGGGATGACGCGGAGCTGTCACGCGTTTGACGGAATCTTCACGCCGTTCAGCGCCGGACCTTCGCATGAGGGGCCCGGCGCTGCCACATCCAACCCAACCTCGTGGAGAGTTCCCATGCGTTCCAATCTGCTCGCTACCGCGATCGTCGCAGGTCTCGGGCTGTCCAGCCTTGCCTTCGCCGGCAACGCGTCTGCAGCCACCCAGACCCCGGCGGTCACCGCCGAACAGATGGCCCAGCTGCAGGCCCAGGTGGCCCAGCTGCAGGCCCAACTTGATGCCTTGAAGGCGCAGGCCGACGCCCAGCAGGCGCAGGCCGATGCCCAGTCCGATGTCAATGTCGCCCAGGCCCAGGCCATCGAGACGACGCAGAAGACGCAGGAAAGCGTGGACAAGCTGACCAAGCTGGTCAACGACACCAAGATCGGCGGCCGGATGTTCTTCGACGCCAGCAACATCAACCAGGAAGACAACGGCAGCAAGACCGATGCCAGCGGCAGCGGCTTCGACGTCAAGCGCTTCTACCTGACCGTCGACCACAAGTTCAACGATATCTGGTCGGCCAACCTGACCACCGACTTCCAGTACCTGTCGGCCATCGGCAACACCGAAGTGTTCGTGAAGAAGGCCTACCTGCAGGGCAAGTTCTCCGACGCGTTCGTGGCCCGCATCGGTGCCTCGGACATGCCGTGGATTCCGTTCGCCGAGAAGTTCTACGGCATGCGTTATGTCGAGAACACCGTGACCGACCGCCTGTCCTATGGCACCTCGTCGGACTGGGGCGTGCACGCCAGCGGCGATGTCGCCGGCGGCATGGCCAACTACGCCGTATCGGTGGTCAATGGCCGCGGCTACCGCAACTTCAGCCGCAGCAAGGGCGTGGACATCGAGGCGCGCGCAGGCTTCGCGCCCACGCCCAACACCATCATCGCCGTGGGCGGCTACAACGGTAAGCGCGGCCAGGAGACCGAGAACATCGATCCGCCGCAGACCGCCACGCGTGTGGATGCGATGGCCGCCTACGCCGCGCCGTCCGGTTTCCGCCTGGGTGCCGAATGGTTCCAGGCCAAGAACTGGGCCGTCACCAACGTGATCGACGACAAGGCCGATGGCTGGTCGGTGTGGGGCAGCGTGCCGCTGACCGCCACCGGCATCAACGCCTTCGCCCGTTACGACAAGGCCAATACCAGCAAGGACGTCGATCCGAGCCTGGAGAACAAGTACTTCAACCTCGGCGTCGAGTTCCCGGTGACCAAGGGCTTCAAGCTGGCCGCTGTGTACAAGGACACCAAGAACGAGAACGACACCAGCATCGACCTGCACACCAAGGAATTCGGTGTGTGGGGTGACGTGACCTTCTGATCAAAGCGACATTGTCGGGATGTTGCCGACGGCGGCGGGGCGAAAGCTCCGCCGCCGTCGGCTTTCCTGGGTTCACCAGTGCAGATGGCTTTGCTTCCCTGTAGAGCGGAGCTTGCTCCGCTGCTTTCCGGACAGATCGCCACAAAGGCCCAGCGGAGCAAGCTCCGCTCTACAGGTGCACAGCGGAACCGGACTCAGCGTGGCTGCGCGCTGTCCGGCGTCTTGTCCTTGAAGCGGCAGATGTCACGGATGACGCACTGCGGGCAGTCCGGCCGGCGCGCCTTGCACACGTAGCGCCCGTGCAGGATCAGCCAGTGGTGCGCGTGGTACAGATAATGCGCAGGAACCACCTTGACCAGCCTGTCCTCGACCGCACGCACGTCCTTGCCCGGCGCCAGCCCGGTGCGGTTGGCGACGCGGAAGATATGCGTGTCCACCGCCATGGTGGATTCGCCGAAAGCGGTGTTGAGCACCACGTTGGCCGTCTTGCGACCGACCCCGGGCAGGGCTTCCAGCGCTTCGCGCTGGCGCGGGACTTCACCACCGTGCTGCTCGACCAGGATGCGGCAGGTGGCGATGACGTTCCTGGCCTTGGCGTTGAACAGCCCGATGGTGGAGATGTAGCGCTTCAGGCCCTCTTCGCCCAGGTCCAGGATGGCCTGCGGTGTGTTGGCGACCGGATACAGCCTGCGCGTGGCCTTGTTCACGCCCACGTCGGTGGCCTGCGCCGACAGGATCACCGCGATCAGCAGTTCGAACGGCGAGGTGTATTCCAGCTCGGTGGTCGGGGCGGGATTGAGCTCGGCCAGGCGCGAGAACAGCGCTTCGATCTCCGTGCGCGTAAGCGTGCGGGAGCGGCGTGTGGCAATCGCACTCATGAGCGGGAATGCTTCGCGGCGCGCGCCTTGGCCCGTGCCAAGGCCGCAGCGACGGCGGCCGGCAACGCCGGTGCCGGTGCCGATACGGCCAGCGCCGCTGCGGATGCCGGCGCGGGCGCGCGTTTTGCCTGGCGCTCGGCCGCGCGGCGCTGCAGGCGTGCGCTGCGGGCGCGATGGCGCTCGCGCGCAGCCCAGTTGATGCGCAGACGGTTCTGCTCCGACAGCACGCGCTGCGCCTCCTCGCTGCACTGGGCGCAATGCGGATCGGCCTGGACATCCATCAGTCCAGCCTCGATCGCGGCATCGACCGCATCATCGGCCAGCAGCGCGGCCAGCGCCTGGAGGTGCGCGCAATCGTGCACGGTGTGCTGCTGTCCCATCAGCGCCCCGCGAACTGCGGCTTGCGCTTGCCCAGAAACGCAGCGGTGCCTTCGCGCATGTCTTCGGTGGCGAACATCAGGCCAAACTGCGCGCCTTCGAACTGCAGGCCTTCGCCGAGCGAACATTCGCCGCCATGGATGACCGCTTCCAGGACGCCGCGCAGCGCCAGCGGCGCCGACCTGGCCAGCTGTTCGGCAACGGCCGTCACGCGTGCATCGAGTTCATCGGCTGGCACCACCTCATTGACCACGCCCAGCTGCAGCGCGCGGGATGCGCTGATCGGTGCGCCCAGCATGCACAGTTCCAGCGTGGCGGCACGGCCGGCCAGACGCAGCAGGCGCTGGGTGCCACCGAAACCCGGGATCAGGCCCAGGTTGATTTCCGGCTGGCCGAGCCTGGCGTTGTCCGAGGCGATCCGCAGGTGGCAGGCCATCGCCAGTTCCAGCCCGCCGCCCAAGGCAAACCCGTTGACCCGGGCGATCACCGGCTTGGTGCAGGTCTCGATGGTGCGCATCAGGGTCTGGCCGCGCAGGCCGAAATCACGGCCGGCCATGGCACCCAGGTCGGCCATCTCGCTGATGTCGGCCCCGGCGACGAAGGCCTTCGGTCCTGCGCCGGTCAGGACGACCACGCGGACCTGCGGGTCGACCTCGGCCGCCTGGAAGGCTTCGGTCAGGGTGGCGATGGTGGCCGTATTGAGCGCATTGAGCTTGTCCGGACGGTTGACCGTGATGTGGCGGATTGCGCCGGCATCGGCGATCAGGACAGGGGTTTCAGCCATAAAAAGCCCTTGTTTTGTAAATAAAAAGTAAAGCCGGAACTTTCTACTGCCAATACCGGTCAATGCCCGCGATATCTCACTGGCCGTTAAGTTCGGCCGGGGCTATCCTAGCGCGTCAACCTGGGTTGCCCGTCGTGGACCCATTCCCAAAACCCCGGAGGTTTGTAAGACATGAAGTTGCGTTTGCTTTCTGCCAGCGTGCTGGCCATGACCTTGGCCGCAGGCACCGCCGCCGCACAGACCTCGCCCGCAGCCCCGGCGCCGACTGCCGCCCCGGCCTCCACTGCTGCCCCTGACCGCAACTCGCTCAGCTACGCCCTGGGTTACGACCTGGGCCGCAACCTGATCGAAAGCGGTGAATCGATCGACCTGGCCATCGTGCAGAAGGCGCTGCAGGAAGGCTATGCAAAGAAGGAACCGACCGTGCCGGTCGATCAGCTGCGCACCGCCGTGCAGCAGATGGAAGCCCGTCAGATGGCCAAGGCCAAGGCTGCTTTCGAGCAGGCCGCCGCCGCCAACAAGACCAAGTCCGATGCCTTCCTGGCGCAGAACAAGGCCAAGGCCGGCGTGCAGACCCTGCCAAGCGGCGTCCAGTACCGCGTGGTCGAAGCCGGCAGCGGCGCCAAGCCGACCCAGGCCAGCACCGTGACCCTGCAGTACAAGGGTTCGTTGTCCGACGGCCGGACCTTCGTCGACACCTTCAGCCCGCCGCAGGGCCAGACCACCGCGCCGCCGCCGGCCAGCCTGAAGGTCAGCGAGATCCCGCTGCAGGGCCTGCGCGATGCGCTGGTCATGATGCCGTCGGGCTCGCGCTGGGAAGTGACCTTGCCGGCCGACAAGGCCTATGGCAACACCCCGCAGTCCCCGATCGGTCCGAACCAGGCGGTCGTGTTCGACGTCAAGCTGATCAGCGTCCAGTAAGTCGTTGCTTCATGCGTGACCTGACGATGCGCCGGCCTGTCCGGCGCATCGTCGTTTGGGGCGCGCATTCCCCCGTTTCCAGGATGTTCCCCACATGCTCGTCGCCGCGCCTTCGGTCCTGTCTCCGTGCACCGGCGTCTGCAGGATGCGCGGCGACGGCGTCTGCGATGGCTGTCTGCACCCTTGATGAGATCGCCGCCTGGTCGCAGATGGGCGATGATGCACGCAAGGCTCTGATGGAACGTCTGCCCGACCGCGCCCGCATGCAACATGCACTCCATACCCTGCTGCCGGAGCACGCCGCACTGGAGCGCGCGCTGCATCCGCTCGACACCCCGCCTGAAGGGGAGGGTTGGAACAGCGCCGAACTCGAAGGCCTGCTGACCGCCCGCCCGGTTGCCGCCGCGGCCGTGCTGGCCGGCCTGGTCCCGCGCAGTGAGGGCACCACCGTGCTGCTGACGCGTCGCCACGACGGCCTGCGCCACCACGGCGGGCAGGTGAGCTTTCCCGGGGGGCGTGTCGATGCCGGTGATGCCGATGCCGTGGCCGCGGCGCTGCGCGAAAGCGATGAGGAAATCGCGCTCAAACGCGATCAGGTGCAACCGCTCGGTCTGCTCGATCCGCTGGCCACGGTCAGCGGTTTTCTGGTCATGCCGGTAGTGGCGGTGATCGATCCGCGCTTCGTCCCGGTGCCCAATCCCGGCGAAGTGGCCGAGGTGTTCGAAGTGCCGCTGGATTATCTGATGGCGCCGCAGAACCTGCGGACCGTCGAACTCGAATTCAAAGGCCGCCAGCGCACCGTGCTGGAATACGACTGGGCCGAGCAGCGCATCTGGGGCGCGACGGCCGCGATCCTCTACAACCTTCGCCGCCGACTCGAGGCCGCCGCATGAACTGGACCACGCTGGTCGATCCCACCCTGCTGGTGCTGCATTTGCATGACCCGGACCTGCGCATCGTCGATGCACGCTTCGTGCTGACCGATGCTGCCGCGGGGCGCACAGGCTACCTGCAGTCGCATCTGCCGCATGCGGTCTACGCCGATCTCAATCAGGACCTGGCCGATCTGGACCTGGTCACGCAGGGGCAGGGCCGACACCCGCTGCCGGATGCGGCCGAGTTCACTGCCAAGCTTGGGCAGTGGGGCATCGCGCCGCAGCACCAGGTTGTGGTCTACGACGCGGGCGATGGCAGCATGGCCGCAGCGCGGCTGTGGTGGATGCTGCGGCTGCTGGGGCATCGGCAGGTCGCGGTGCTCGACGGCGGCCTGGCCGCCTGGCAGGCTGCGGGGTTGCCCGAAACCGACGTAGTACCCGTGCCCACGCCGGAGTTCCGTTATCCCGGTCAATACGATGCCTCGCACATCGCCGGCGATGCCGAGGTGGCGGCGCGCCTGCAGGACACACCGGGCTGGCTCATCGATGCCCGTGCCCAAGCGCGCTACAGCGGCCAGCACGAACACGTGGACCGCGTCGCCGGGCACGTGCCGGGCGCGGTCAACCGGCCGTACCTGGACAACGTGCGTGATGGGCGCTTGCGCCAAGCAGATGCGCTGCGTGCCGAGCTGCTGCCGTTGCTGGGTCCGCATGCGCCCGAGGACGTAGTGTTGATGTGCGGTTCGGGCGTGACCGCGTGTCATCTGCTGCTGGCATTCGAACACGCAGGCCTGCCCGGTCCGCGCATCTATACAGGCTCGTGGAGCGGCTGGATTTCCGATCCCGCGCGCCCGGTGGCTGTAACTTCCTGAATCTCTGACTGAAACGTAGCCCGGATAAGCGCAGCGCATCCGGGAGCCTTCAATCAAGCTGCAGCGCCGCTTCCCGGGCGCGGCCTCTGGTCTTTCCCGGGCTGGGAATTGCCAGGGAATTTAGGTTTACGCCTATTGTTTCTTCAACCGCGCAGCCATCGCCTGCAATGCGGCCTGGGTATCGGGCTGGAACCAGTCGTCGATGAAGTCGTTCAGATCAACGCTGTCCAGTGCCGCGCGCACATCGGCCCGGGCGATGCTACGGGTCTTGCGTAGCGGCGCTTGCGGCAGGCGCGCCATCGCCTGCAGCCAGGCGAGCGCCTGCGCGACCGTGGCTGGAGCGTCGTCGGCCAGCACATCCACCAGGCCCAGCTCGGCGGCCTGCTCGGCGGAAATCATCGCGCCGGCCACCAGCAGGCGCTCGGCGCGATGCGCGCCAATCACCCGGCGCATCAGATGCTGGATGCCGTCGGGCACGGCCAGGCCGACCTGGGTTTCGTTCAGGCCGATCTGCAGGGGCCGGGCAGGATTGGCGCTGCGCGCCATCACCCGGTAGTCGCAGCACAGCGCCAGCACGCAGCCGCCGGCCGGCGCATGGCCGGTCAGCGCGGCTGATACCGGCATCGGTGCGGCGGCGATCGCCTTGGCAACTTCGAAGAACGCATTCCACGTGCCATGCAGTGCGCCGCGGTCATCGCCGTGGGCCAGCAGGTAGGGCACGTCCAGGCCGCCGGAAAACACGCGCTCATTGCCCGACAGCACGATGCCCGCCACGCCGTCATCGAACGCGGCCCGCAAGGCCTCCAGCAGGGCGGCGCAGAGCGCGTCATCCAGCGCGTTGACGGGCGCACGGTCCATGCGCAGTTCGCGCACGTCGCCGTGCTGCAGGACCTGGATCAGTTCGGACATGGCGGGGCTTCCTCCCAGAGCGATCAGACCCGGATGATAGCCCGCCATGCGGTGCGGTATGGACGCCTGGCGGGCATGGCGTCCGCCAAGACGAGCGGTGCGCCCGCATCTGTAGAGTGGAGCGAGCTCCGCTGCTCTCCGGTCAGACCGCGGGAAAGCCCTAGCGGAGCAAGCTCCGCTCTACATGAGGGTTCTTCGTCGGACTGCGAGACGGCCCCAGCGGAGCAAGCTCCGCTCTACATGAAGCCTGGCCGTGGTGCGGCGGCCTTCAGGCCACCGTGCTCGCCGCGCGCACCGCGTCGGGCAGCGGCGCACTCTTGCCTGTGGCCGTGTCGATCCAAACCACCACCACGTGGCCATCCGAATACAGCACGGTGTCGTCGTTGTCCGCCACGATGCGGTGGCCGATGGTCACGCTGCTGGTACCCAGGCGCTCGACGAACAGCTCGACCACAATGTCGTTGGGCCACACGATGGGACGGCGATAGTTGACGTGGGTGTTGGCCACCACCGGCGAGATCCCGCGGCCCATCTTCGCGCCGTCCGTGACGCCGTGCAGCCAGCGCACGCGGGCCTCTTCCAGGTAGGAGATGTACTTGGCGTTGTTGACATGGCCAAAGGCGTCCATGTCGCGCCAGCGTACGCTGATCGGCACGCGGGCCAGCACCGGGCGCGGCACATCTGAGGCCGGGCTTGCATCGCTCATGAAGACACCTTCTTCTTGATCTTCTTCTTCACCGCCGCCTGCTTGGCAGCGACCTTGGCCGCCATGCGCGGCGGCAGCACCTCGGCCTTGGCCATCGCCGCGGGCCTGGTGGCCTTGGCGGTGGTTTCCGGCAGCAGCTTGGCCAGGAAACGGCCGGTGTGCGATGCAGGGTTGGCCGCGATCTCCTCCGGGGTACCGGTGGCGATAATGGTGCCGCCGCGATGGCCGCCGTCCGGACCCAGATCGACCACCTGGTCGGCGGTCTTGATCACATCCAGGTTGTGTTCGATCACCACGATGGTGTTGCCGTCGTCGCGCAGCTTGTGCAGCACGGCCAGCAGGTGTTCGATGTCGTGGAAGTGCAGGCCGGTGGTCGGCTCGTCCAGGATGTACAGCGTGCGCCCGGTGTCGCGGCGCGAGAGTTCCTTGGACAGCTTGACCCGCTGCGCTTCGCCACCGGACAGCGTGGTCGCGCTCTGGCCCAGCTTGACGTAGCTCAGGCCGACGTCGACCAGCGTTTCCAGCTTGCGCGCGATCGAGGGCACCGGCTCGAACAGTTTCAGCGCATCCTCGACCGTCATCTCCAGCACGTCGTTGATGTTGAAGCCCTTGTAGAGGATCTCCAGCGTCTCGCGGTTGTAGCGCTTGCCGTGGCAGACGTCGCAGGGCACGTACACGTCGGGCAGGAAGTGCATCTCCACCTTGATCAGGCCATCGCCCTGGCAGGCTTCGCAGCGGCCGCCGCGCACGTTGAAGCTGAAGCGTCCGGGCGAATAGCCGCGCGCACGCGCTTCGGGCACCTGCGCATACAGCTCGCGCAACGGCGTGAACAGGCCGGTGTAGGTCGCCGGGTTGGAGCGCGGAGTGCGCCCGATCGGCGACTGGTCGATGTCCACGACCTTGTCAAACAGGTCCAGGCCGTGGATCTCGCCGAACGGCGCCACCGGATGCGAAGCACCGTTGATCGCATTGGCGGCGAGCGTGTACAGCGTGTCGTTGATCAGGGTCGACTTGCCCGAACCGGATACGCCGGTGATGCAGGTGAACAATCCGGCGGCGATCTCCAGGTCCACGCCCTTGAGGTTGTTGCCCTTGGCGCCGGTGAGCTTGAGGGTCATCTTGGGGTTGGACTTGTGGCGCGTCTTGGGCACTTCGATCGCGCGCTTGCCCGACAGGTACTGCCCGGTCAGCGAGCGCGGCGATTTCAGCAGGTCTTCCACCGTGCCCTGGCCGACGATTTCGCCGCCGTGCACGCCCGCGCCAGGACCGATGTCCAGCACGTAGTCGGCCGCGCGGATGGCGTCCTCGTCGTGCTCGACCACGATCACCGTATTCCCTAAGTCGCGCAGGCGGGTGAGGGTGCCGAGCAGGCGTTCGTTGTCGCGCTGGTGCAGGCCGATTGACGGCTCGTCCAGCACGTACATCACTCCGACCAGGCCGGCGCCGATCTGGCTGGCCAGGCGGATGCGCTGCGCTTCGCCGCCGGACAGCGTGTCGGCCTTGCGTTCAAGGGTGAGGTAATCCAGGCCGACGTCGATCAGGAAGCCCAGCCGTTCGCCGATCTCCTTGACGATCTTGGTCGCGATCTCGCCGCGCCAGCCGGTCAGCTTCATGCTGGTGAAGAACGCCAGCGCCTGGTCGACCGGCAGCACCGCGATGTCCGGCAGCGGCCGGTCGGCGACGAACACGTTGCGCGCGGCGCGATTCAGACGCGCGCCGCCGCATTCGGGGCAGGCCTGCTCGCTGATGTACTTGGCCAGCTCCTCGCGCACGGCCGACGACTCGGTCTCGCGGTAGCGGCGTTCCAGGTTCGGCAGGATGCCCTCGAACTTGTGCTTGCGCTGGGTGCGGCCACCGGACTCGGTGAGGTAGGTGAAGGTCACCAGTTCGTTGCCGCTGCCGTACAACACCGCCTGCTGGACCTTCTCCGGCAGGATCATCCACGGCGCATCGACGTCGAACTTGTAGTGCCTGGCCAGCGAGGCGATCAGCTGGAAGTAGTACGCATTGCGCCGGTCCCAGCCGCGCACTGCGCCGGCCGACAGCGACAGCTCCGGATGCACCACCACGCGCGCCGGGTCGAAGAACTGGGCCACGCCCAGGCCGTCGCACTTGGGGCAGGCGCCGACCGGCGAATTGAACGAAAACAGGCGCGGCTCCAGCTCGGGCAGCGAGTAGTCGCAGACCGGGCAGGAGTACTTGGACGAGAACAGCTGTGGCGCGGCGGTGGCGTCATCCAGCGACATCACCGCGGCCATGCCGTCGCCCAGCTTCAGCGCGGTCTCGAAGCTCTCGCTCAGGCGCTGCTTGATGTCCTGGCGCGGCTTGAAGCGGTCGATCACCGCTTCGATGGTGTGCTTGACGCGCAGGGCCAGCGGCGGCACCGCGTCGATTTCGTACAGCTCACCATCCACGCGCACGCGCACGAAGCCCTGCGCGCGCAGCTGTTCGAACACCTGGGCGTGCTCGCCCTTGCGCTCGCGGATCACCGGCGCCAGCAGCATCCAGCGCTGCTCGCCATCCAGCGCCAGCACCTGGTCGACCATCTGGCTGACCGTCTGGGCTTCCAGCGGATAACCATGGTCCGGGCAACGCGGAATGCCCACGCGTGCGTACAGCAGGCGCAGGTAGTCGTAGATCTCGGTGATGGTGCCCACGGTCGAGCGCGGATTGTGCGAGGTGGACTTCTGCTCGATCGAGATGGCCGGCGACAGGCCTTCGATGTGGTCCACGTCCGGCTTTTCCATCACGCTCAGGAACTGGCGCGCATAGGCCGACAGCGACTCCACGTAACGGCGCTGGCCTTCGGCATAGATGGTGTCGAATGCCAGCGAGGATTTGCCCGACCCGGACAGGCCGGTGATCACGATCAGCTTGTCGCGCGGCAGATCGAGATCGATGTTCTTGAGGTTGTGCGTGCGTGCGCCGCGGATGCGGATACTGTCCATGCCTGGGGGGTCTGGCCTGTGCAGGAAAGGGGGAGCGCCGGCGGTGTCGACTCGACGCGAATCGGTCAGCCTAGCGAGTCCCCTGTGTGGGGGCAATTGGTGGAATTTGGAAGGGCCGGACAGCAGTTTTCATGCAGCCGGGAGCCAATGGGGCCGCGGGGTTCAGCCCATGGCCGGTGTTGTCAGGGGTGACTTGCTCCAAGTTACTGATCCGGTTATCATTCCGCTTCTGTCTGCCCATCGATGGGCGACAGGCATGAGAATAACTACGAAAAGCCAACACCAAGAGGAAGCACCCATGTACGCAGTTCTGGTCACGGGCGGCAAGCAGTATCGCGTTATGCAGGGCGAAACCCTGCGCGTTGAGAAGCTGGACGCCGAAGTCGGTAAGGACATCACGTTCGACACCCTGCTGATGCTGGGCGACGAAAACGGCATCACCCTGGGCGACGCGCTGAGCGGCGCCACCGTCACCGCGACGGTCAAGTCGCAGGGTCGTGCCGACAAGGTCCGCATCATCAAGTTCCGCCGCCGCAAGCATCACATGAAGCAGCAGGGACACCGTCAGTACTACACCGAAATCGAGATCACCGGCATCGCCGGTGGCAGCAAGAAGTAAGGAGAAGCAGTCATGGCACATAAAAAGGGCGTAGGTTCCTCGCGCAACGGCCGCGATTCCAACCCGAAGATGCTGGGCGTGAAGGTCTACGGTGGCCAGGCCATCGAAGCCGGCAACATCATCATCCGCCAGCGTGGCACCCAGTTCCATCCGGGCCAGGGCGTCGGCCTGGGCCGCGACCACACGCTGTTCGCGCTGGTCGATGGCAAGGTGGACTTCTCGGTGAAGGGCGCCAACAAGCGCCGCACCGTGAGCGTGTTGGCCGAGGCGTAAGCCTTCGCGATACCGCCGCGAAAGCCCCGCTTCGGCGGGGTTTTTCGTTTCTTGGGCTGCCGCGCCTGGTGGCATCTGCTCCGGTTGGGCCGGTAGGCCGCAGCCGCTAGAATTTCCTGCCGACGCGTCTGCGCAGGTCGGCCAATCCCCATTCTTTTTCCGGTCCAAATTCCCATGAAACTCGTAGATGAAGCCGAAATCCAGATCGTCGCCGGCAATGGCGGCAATGGCTGCGTCGGCTTTCGCCGCGAGAAGTTCATTCCGCTGGGCGGGCCGGACGGTGGCGATGGTGGCAACGGCGGCAGCGTCTGGCTGCAGGCCGACGAAAACCTCAACACCCTGGTCGACTTCCGCCACCAGCGCAGCTTCAAGGCCCAGCGCGGCGAGAACGGCATGGGCCGGCAGATGTATGGCAAGGCCGGCGACGACCTGGTGATCACCGTGCCGGTCGGCACGATGGTGGTCAACGTCGGCACCGACGAAGTCATCGGCGACCTGGTCGCCCACGGCGATCGTTTGCTGGTGGCCCGGGGCGGCAAGGGCGGCCTGGGCAACATGCATTTCAAGAGTTCGGTGACGCGCGCCCCGCGCAAGGCCACACCGGGTGAAGAGGGCGAGGAGCGCCTGCTCAAGCTGGAGCTGAAGCTGCTGGCCGATGTTGGCCTGCTAGGCTTTCCCAATGCCGGCAAGAGCACCCTGATTCGCGCCGTGTCGGCGGCCACGCCCAAGGTGGCCGATTATCCGTTCACCACGCTCTATCCGAACCTGGGCGTGGTCAGCGTCGAGGCCTATCGCAGCTTCGTGATCGCCGACATTCCCGGCCTGATCGAGGGCGCGGCCGAAGGCGCCGGCCTGGGTGCGCAGTTCCTGCGCCACTTGCAGCGCACCCGTCTGCTGCTGCACCTGGTGGATATGGCGCCGGTGGCCGAGGAGTTCGCCGACACGGGCGTGACCGTCTCGCCGGCCGAGCAGGTGCGCGCGATCGAGAATGAACTGCGCAAGCATGACCCGGAGCTGTTGGACAAGCCGCGCTGGCTGGTGCTGAACAAGGCTGACCTGATGTTCGAGGACGAAGCCGCAGAGCGCGCCAGGTCAGTGGTCGCCGAGCTGGGCTGGGAAGGGCCTTGGTATGTGACTTCGGCGATTTCGCGCGAGGGCACGTTCCCGATCATGAAGGACGTGATGGCCTTCTTCGATCGCCAGCGCGAGGACGCGCTCGAGGCTGCGCAGAACGCCGGCTGAGTGCTGGCGGTGCGAACCTGGTGTCCTGCTGCCCGTAGAGCGGAGCTTGCTCCGCTGGGGCTTTCCCGCGCGGGCCTGACGTGCACGGGTTTGGCTGTGTCGCCCGTGCCGCGAAATAAGAACAAAGGCAGAAGCAGCGGAGCAAGCTCCGCTCTACAGGGTCTGTGCGCCTGTTTTAAGGTGGCGCATCGGCAGGCAACAAAAAACCCGGCCGAAGCCGGGTTTCCTGTTGGACCTGCCGTCAAGCAGACGTCAAGCGGCCTTGAGGGCCTTGATGCGCGCGGTGAGGCGGCTCTTGTGACGGGCAGCTTTGTTCTTGTGGATCAGGCCGCGCGAGCTGAAGCGATCGAGGATCGGCTGGGCGGTGGCGAAGGCGGCTTCGGCGCCAGCGGCGTCGTTGGCGTCCAGCGCCTTGATGACTTTCTTGACGGCGGTGCGCAGCATGGAGCGCTGGGCGACGTTGCGCGCGTTGCGCACGACGGTCTGCTTGGCGCGCTTCTTGGCGGACTTGATATTGGCCACGTTGGGATCCTGAGAATTCTTGGGGTTGACGGCGGGCGGAAAAACGAACGGGAAATTATGGGCTATTCAAGCAGTTGGGTCAACACAGGGGGCGTTGGCCCGACAGATTGGGGTGTCCGGCCGGCGGGGGCGCTGGCGTGAGTCCGCCGAGGATGCTGCGCGGGGTGCTGTCCTTCAGCAGCATGACCATGATCTCACGGGTGCTCGGCCTGGTCCGTGACTGGTCGATCAGCTACAGCTTCGGCACCAGTGCGACTACCGATGCATTCTGGGTGGCGTTCCGGATCCCCAACTTCCTGCGCCGGCTGTTTGCCGAAGGGTCGTTCTCCACGGCCTTCGTGCCGGTGTTCACCGAGGTCAAGGAAACCCGCAGCCACGCCGAACTGCGCGAACTGATGTCGCGCGTGTCCGGCACCCTGGGCGCGGCGCTGCTGGTGGTCACCGCGCTGGGGCTGCTGCTGACGCCGCAGCTGGCGACGCTGTTCAGCGATGGCCAGGCCGCCGACCCGGCCAAGTACGCACTGCTCAAGGATCTGCTGCGGCTGACCTTCCCGTTTCTGCTGTTCGTATCGCTGACCGCGCTGGCGGGCGGGGCGCTGAACAGCTTCCAGCGCTTTGCGATGCCGGCGCTGACCCCGGTGATCCTCAACCTGTGCATGATCGCCGGCGCGCTGTGGCTGGCGCCGCGACTGGAGGTGCCGATCCTGGCGATGGGCTGGGCGGTGCTGCTGGCCGGACTGCTGCAGCTGCTGTTCCAGTTTCCCTCGCTGAAGCGGATCGACCTGCTGACCCTGCCGCGCTGGGGCTGGAACCATCCGGACGTGCGCCGGGTGATGACGCTGATGGTGCCGACCCTGTTCGGCTCGTCGATCGCGCAGATCAACCTGCTGCTCGATACGGTGATTGCCGCGCGGCTCTACGACGGTTCGCAGTCGTGGCTGTCGCAGGCCGACCGTTTCCTGGAACTGCCGCTGGGCCTGTTCGGCGTGGCGCTGGGCACGGTGATCCTGCCGGCGCTGTCGCGCCACCACGTCAAAACCGATGGCGCGGGGTTTTCGGCGGCGCTGGACTGGGGCCTGCGGATCACGTTGCTGATCGCGGTGCCGGCGATGGTCGGGCTGATGCTGCTGGCCACGCCGCTGGTGGCGACGATGTTCCAGTATGGCAAGTTCACCGCGTTTTCGACCCAGATGACGGCGATGTCGGTGCTGGGTTTGAGCTTCGGCCTGCCGGCCTTCGCCCTGGTCAAGGTGGTGCTGCCGGCGTTCTACGCGCGCAAGGACACGCGCACGCCGGTGCGGGCCGGACTGGTGTCGCTGGTGGCCAACATGGTGCTCAACATCGCGTTCCTGGCGCTGGTCTACCGGGTCATGGTGCCGGTCGACACCCAGGCGCTGGGGGTGATGGAAGCGCTCAAGCGCACGCCGGGCCTGCACCTGGCGCTGGGCCTGGCCAGCGCGGTGGCCAGCTACATCAATCTGGGCCTGCTCTGGTACTGGCTGGGCAAGGCCGGCGTGTACCAGCGCAAGCCGGGCTGGGGCCGGTTCGCGCTGCGGCTGACGGTGTCATGCCTGGGGATGGCGGCGGTGGTCGGTGCAGGGCTGCAGTGGCTGCCGGCGTTCACCGTGATGGACAAATGGCATCGCATCGGTGGCCTGCTGGCGCTGGTCGTTGCCGGCGGGACGACCTATGCGTTGGTGCAGGTAGCGCTGGGGTTGCGTCCGCGTGACCTGCGCGAGCACTGATCCATCGGCTTGGTCATCCGGGCTTGTACCGGCGCGTGGCGGCTATACTTCAAGGGTTTCCCAAGAGATTTTTCCGGGTTGGCCGGTCTGGACATGGCGCGGCCCGATTCCCAGTGCAATGAGCAGGCTGTTTCGTGACGTCGAAGGCGGGGTGCTGACCCCAAGCGGCAGCGTGGTGTGCATCGGTGCGTTCGACGGCCTGCACCTGGGCCATCGGGCGCTGCTGCGCCACGCCCAGCAGCGTGCGCAGGCCTTGGGCGTGCCGCTGGTGGCACTGACCTTCGAGCCGTTGCCGCGCGAATTCTTCCTGCCGCACGATCCGCCGCCGCGGCTGAGCCTGCCGCGGGCCAAGGTCGAAGGCCTGCTGGATGCAGGCGCGGACCGGGTCGGGCTGCTGCGCTTCAACCGGCGTATGACCGCGATGTCGGCGCAGGATTTCGTCCATACGTTGCTGGTCGGCCGGCTGCAGGCGCGCGAGGTGTGGATCGGCCCGGAATTCCGGTTTGGCCACAAGCGCGGCGGCGACCTGCCGCTGCTGCAGGCCATGGGTGCCGAGCTGGGCTTCACCGCCGACCAGATCGAGCCGGTGCACTGCGACGATGGCGAGCGCGTGTCCAGCACGCGGATCCGCGCGGCGCTGCGCCAGGGCGACTTCGCCCATGCCGAGCGTTTGCTCGGCCGTCCGTACGTGATCGGCGGGCGGGTGGTGCGCGGCAAGCAGCTGGGGCGCACGCTGGGGTTTCCTACCGCCAACCTGCGCTTTCCCAAGACGCCGGCGCTGTCGGGCATCTACGCGACCTGGGTGCACGGGCTGACCGAGCGGCCGTGGCCGTCGGTGTCCAGCTTCGGTACCCGGCCGACGGTGCAGGGCATCGAGCCGCTGCTGGAAGCGCACCTGTTCGACTTCAACGGCGACCTGTACGGGCGCCACCTGCGGATCGAATTCGTCGCCAGGCTGCGCGACGAAGAGAAATTCGACGGCCTGGATGCATTGACCGCGCAGATGCAGCGCGACGCCGCCCAGGCGCGGCAACTCCTTTCCACCGAGCGATTCAGGGCCACCGCGTGACCTGCGCGCTGTCCATTGAACTTTCCAAAGCACAGACGCCGAGAACCCGATTTCCGTGAGCACTGATTACAAAGCGACACTGCACTTGCCCGCCACGGAATTTCCGATGCGTGGCGACCTGCCCAAGCGCGAGCCGGACACGCTCAAGCGCTGGTACGACCAGGACCTGTATGCCCGGCTGCGTGAAAACGCCAAGGGCCGGCCGCTGTTCGTCCTGCACGACGGTCCGCCATACGCCAATGGCGCCATCCACCTGGGCCATGCGGTCAACAAGATCCTCAAGGACATCATCGTCAAGTCGCGCTACGTCGCCGGCTTCGACGCGCCGTACGTGCCCGGCTGGGACTGCCACGGCCTGCCGATCGAGATCGCGATCGAGAAGAAGTACGGCAAGGTCGGCACCAAGCTCGACGCCAGGCAGTTCCGGCAGAAGTGCCGCGAATATGCCGAGGAACAGATCGACATCCAGCGCAAGGACTTCAAGCGGCTGGGCGTGATCGGCGACTGGGACAACCCGTACAAGACCCTGAACTTCCGCTTCGAGGCCGACGAGATCCGCGCGCTGGCCAAGGTCATCGCCAACGGCCACCTGCTGCGCGGCGCCAAGCCGGTGTACTGGTGCTTCGACTGCGGTTCGGCCCTGGCCGAGGCCGAGATCGAATACCAGGACAAGGTCTCTCCGGCGATCGACGTCGGCTACGCCGCGCGCGATCCGCAGGCGCTGGCGGCCGCATTCGGCGCGCAGGTGCCGGCCGGCGTTGAAGTGGCCGTGCCGATCTGGACCACCACGCCGTGGACGCTGCCCGCATCGCTGGCCGTCAGTGTCGGCCCGGAGCTGGATTACGTGCTGGTCGAAGGCCCGGCCCGCAATGGCGCGCCGCGCTGGCTGGTCGTGGCCGAGGCCCTGGCCGAGCGCGCGCTGGCCCGCTACGGCGTGACCGAGGTGGTGGTGAAGGGCCATGCCAAGGGCGCGGCGCTTGAGCACCTGGTGCTGGCGCATCCGTTCTACGCCCAGCGCGACATCCCGCTGATCCTGGGCGACCACGTGTCGGCCGAGGACGGCACCGGCGCGGTCCACACCGCGCCTGGCCACGGCCAAGAGGACTATGCGGTCGGCCTGAAGTACGGCCTGGTCGACAAGTACACCGCGGCCCAGATCAACCCGGTCGACGGACGTGGCGTGTACCTGCCGTCCGCGCCGGCATTCGATGGCACCGAGCTGGCCGGCACCCATATCTGGAAGGCCAACGACACCATCGTCGAGCTGGCCCGCGGCAACGGTTCGCTGCTGGCCTTCCATCCGCTGAGCCACAGCTATCCGCACTGCTGGCGCCACAAGACGCCGGTGGTGTTCCGCGCCACGCCGCAGTGGTTCATCTCGATGGACCAGGCCAACCTGCGCGCCGATGCGCTGGCCGCGATCAAGCACGTCGGCTGGTTCCCGGCCTGGGGCCAGGCGCGTATCGCCAGCATGGTCGAGGGCCGACCGGACTGGTGCATCAGCCGCCAGCGCACCTGGGGCGTGCCGATCGCGCTGTTCGTCCATCGCGAAACCCACGAGCCACATCCCGACAGCGTCGCGCTGCTGGAGCAGGTGGCGCTGAAGGTGGAGCAGGGCGGCGTCGATGCCTGGTACGACCTGGACAGCGCTGAGCTGCTCGGCGACGAGGCCGCGCAGTACGACAAGGTCACCGACATCCTGGATGTCTGGTTCGACTCGGGCGTGACCCATGAGGGCGTGCTGCTGGAGCGCGGCTTCGGCAAGCCGGCCGACCTGTACCTGGAAGGCTCGGACCAGCATCGCGGCTGGTTCCAGTCCTCGCTGCTGACCGGGGTGGCGATCGACAAGGCCGCGCCGTACAAGCAGTGCCTGACCCACGGCTTCACCGTGGACGAGCACGGCCGCAAGATGTCCAAGTCGCTGGGCAATGGCATCGAGCCGCAGGACATCATGAAGACCCTGGGCGCGGACATCCTGCGCCTGTGGATCGCCTCGGCCGACTACAGCAACGAGATGTCGCTGTCGCAGGAAATCCTCAAGCGCAATGCCGACGCCTACCGGCGCCTGCGCAACACCGCGCGCTTCGTGCTGGGCAACCTGCACGGGTTCGACCCGGCCGTGCACCTGCGCCCGCTGGAGGACATGGTCGCGCTGGATCGCTGGATCGTGCACCGCGCCTGGGAAGTGCAGGAGAAGGTCAAGGCCGCCTACCAGCGCTACGACTTCGCCAGCATCGTCCAGGCGCTGCTGAACTTCTGCAGCGTGGACCTGGGCTCGCTGTACCTGGACGTGACCAAGGACCGCCTGTACACGATGCCGGAAGACTCGCGCGGCCGGCGCAGCGCGCAGAGCGCGATGTACCGCATCGCCGAAGCCTTCGTGCGCTGGATCGCGCCGATCCTGAGCTTCACCGCCGACGAGATGTGGGGCTACCTGCCGGGCAAGCGCGTGGACAACGTGCTGTTCTCGGTGTTCTACGATGGCCTGGCGCCGCTGCCGGCCGATGCGGCGCTGTCTGCGGCCGACTTCGACCAGCTGCTGACCCTGCGCGAGCAGGTGGCCAAGGTGCTCGAGCCGATGCGCGCCAGCGGCGCGATCGGCGCGGCGCTGGATGCGGAAATCGCCATCTCCGCCAATGCCAAGACCGCCGCGCGCTGGCAGCCGCTCAGCGACGAGCTGCGCTTCCTGTTCATCAGTGGCGATGTGACGGTGACGCCGGTGCAGGCCGACGAGGTGTTTGTGCTTGCCGAACCGACCGCCAAGCCCAAGTGCGTGCGCTGCTGGCAGCGCCGTGCCGATGTCGGCGCCTACGCGGCCCACCCGGAGCTGTGCGGGCGCTGCGTGGACAATGTCGATGGCGCGGGGGAGGATCGGCAGTGGTTCTGAACGAAGATGGGACCGGGACGCAGCCGGGACATGGGCCGTCGCGGCCGCCGCAGGCCGGAAAGGCGCAGGCCGATCTCCGCCGCAGCGCGCTGGTATGGCTGCTGCTCTCAGCCGCGGTCATCGTCCTGGACCAGTGGTCCAAGGCCTGGGTGCTGGCGCGCCTGCCGGAGTTCCAGGCGATCAAGGTGGTCGACGGCTTCTGGAACTGGTACCGCACCTATAACACCGGCGCGGCGTTCAGCTTTCTGAGCAACGCTGGCGGCTGGCAGATCTGGTTCTTCACCGGACTGGCGCTGGTGGTTTGCGGCCTGCTGGGCTGGTGGCTGTCGCGCACGCCGCGCGGCGACTGGCGTGTGGCGCTGCCTTATGCGCTGGTGATCGGCGGTGCGCTGGGCAATGTGATCGACCGGCTGATGCACGGCCATGTGGTCGATTTCATCCAGTGGTACGTGGGCGAGCACTACTGGCCCTCGTTCAACATCGCCGATTCGGCGATCGTCTGTGGCGCGGTGGGGATCGCACTGTTCAGCCTGTTCGACGGCAAACGCCGCGCCAAGGCGGGATAATGTCGACCCCAGCCTCCCTGTTGAAGAACCCGGCCCTCCCTGGCCGGACTGTCTAATTATGGACGTCCTGCTCGCCAATCCCCGTGGTTTCTGCGCCGGCGTCGACCGTGCCATCGAGATCGTCAAGCGCGCGATCGAGACCCTGGGCGCGCCGATCTACGTGCGCCATGAGGTGGTCCACAACCGCTTTGTGGTCGACGACCTCAAGCAGCGCGGCGCGATCTTCGTCGAAGAGCTCGACGAGGTGCCCGACAACAACACCGTGATCTTCAGTGCCCACGGCGTGTCCCAGGCCGTGCGCCAAGAAGCTGATCGCCGCGGCTTGAAGGTCTTCGACGCCACCTGTCCACTGGTGACCAAGGTGCATCTGGAAGTGACCCGCCACTGCCGCGCCGGCCGCGACGTGGTCCTGATCGGTCATGCCGGCCATCCGGAAGTGGAGGGCACGATGGGCCAGTGGGACCGCGAGCGCGGCACCGGGCGCATCTATCTGGTCGAGGACATCGCGGGCGTGGAGACGCTGCAGATCGAGCAGCCCGACAACTTCGCCTACACCACCCAGACCACGCTGTCGGTGGACGACACGGTGGGGATCATCGCCGCGCTGCGGGCCAGGTTCCCGGCCATGCAGGGACCGAAGAACGACGACATCTGCTACGCCACCCAGAACCGCCAGGACGCGGTGCGCGATCTGGCCCGCGAATGCGACCTGGTCCTGGTGGTGGGTTCGCCCAACAGTTCCAATTCCAACCGCCTGCGCGAACTGGCTGAACGAGACGGCGTGGAGTCCTACCTGATCGACGGCGCGCACGAGATCGATCCGTCCTGGGTCGCCGGCAAGAAGAAGGTCGGCGTGACCGCCGGCGCTTCGGCGCCTGACGTGCTGATCGACGGGGTCATCCAGCGCCTGCGCGAACTGGGCGCCGGTCAGGTCGGCGAGCTGTCCGGCGAGCCGGAAAGCATGGTCTTCGCCCTGCCCAAGGAGCTGCGCCTGCAACTGGTCAATTGACCAAGTCAGGCCCGATCCCTAGAATTCGCGCTCTTCGCCGGAATAGCTCAGTTGGTAGAGCGGCGCATTCGTAATGCGTAGGTCGTAGGTTCGATTCCTATTTCCGGCACCAGCACGATTTTGAAGGCCCCGTCGCTTGGTTGACGGGGCTTTTCTTTTTTGCGGATCACGTCGCGCTGATCTGCATCCATTGATCATCGTAGTGAATCAACCAACGGGGGCGGAGGGTAAGATACGCATCATGTGTCGCGTCCAGCGGTGCCTCCCGATCATTCGACATGGAATGTCCCCCAGCCCAACGCCCGAGCCGGGCGGGATCGCGTCAACGCTGACGGAAAAGCATCGGGCAAGGGATTCCTAGATGCTGCGAGGCAGCATAAAATAGTGCGGTTTTAGCACTAGCCCCGCCTGCGTCCGGCCCCTTGAGGCGACCGCCACGCGCGACAGTGTTGCGGATGACCAGGAACGGCCGTCCGCAGAGGTAGCCGATTTTCTTCTCGCAACTGGATAGACCATGTCCCTGCTGAAGCTTCCTGGACGACTGCGTCCATGGATTTTGCTGGCAAGTGTGCTGTTTCTCGGCGGATGCCAGTCCGCCATCCTGAACCCGAAGGGTCAGATCGGCATCGACGAGCGCAATCTGCTCGTCACCTGCACGGTCCTGATGCTGCTGGTGGTGGTGCCGGTCATCGTGATGACCCTGGTGTTCGCCTACCGCTATCGGGCCTCCAAGCAGAACCGCTACGAGCCCGAATGGCGCCACTCCACGCCAATCGAGATCGTCGTGTGGGCGATCCCGTGCGTGATCATCACCGTGCTGGGCGTGCTGGTGTGGCGCTCCTCGCACGCGCTGGATCCTTACCGTCCGCTGGATTCGGAGGTCGCGCCGCTGACCATCGAAGCGGTGTCGCTGGACTGGAAGTGGCTGTTTATCTACCCGGACCAGAACATCGCCACGGTCAACGAACTGGCGTTCCCGGAAAAGACGCCGTTGAACTTCCGCATCACCTCCGATTCGGTGATGAACTCGTTCTTCATTCCGCAGCTGGGCACGATGGTCTACTCGATGGCCGGCATGGAGACCAAGCTGCACCTGATCGCCAACGAGCAGGGCACCTTCCGCGGCCTGTCCTCGCACTACAGCGGCAAGGGCTTCTCGGGCATGCACTTTGATGCCATCGCGACCGACCAGGCCGGTTTCGAGGCCTGGGTCGCCAAGGTCAAGGCCTCGGGCAAGGCCCTGGACGCGGCCGCCTACGCCGAACTGGCCCAGCCCAGCGAGAACGTGGCGCCGATCTACTACGCCTCGGCCGAGCCTGAGCTGTTCAACACCATCATCGCCAAGTACATGATGGGTTCGCACGGCAATGCTGGGCACAAGATGCTCGGCATGGGCAACCCGGCCGAGCCGGGCACCGAGGCCGCCGAACAGGCCAACGCACACGCTGGCGACTACGCCACCCCATCCGCCGCTTCGGCGGGCGGCGCGGATCATGGCAAGTCCGACGCACAACACGACATGCATTCGATGGACTCCATGCCCGGCATGGAGGACATGCACCACGACGACGCTCCGGCGCCGGCGGGTGACACGCAGAATCCGCAGGAGAAGCACTAATGTTGCTGGGCAAACTGACGCTCGAGGCGATTCCCTACCACGAGCCCATCCTCATCGCGACCTTCGCTGGTTCCGCGCTCGGCGGTCTGGTCGTGCTGGCGCTGATGACCTACTACAAGAAATGGGGCTGGTTGTGGCGTGAATGGCTGACCTCGGTCGATCACAAGAAGATCGGCGTGATGTACATTGCCGTGGCGCTGGTCATGCTGCTGCGCGGCTTTGCCGACGCGATCATGATGCGCACGCAGCAGGCCCTGGCACATGGTGGCAGCGAGGGCGTCCTGCCGCCGCACCACTACGATCAGATCTTCACCGCGCACGGGGTGATCATGATCTTCTTCATGGCCATGCCGTTCCTGACCGGTCTGGTCAATCTGGTCGTGCCGCTGCAGATCGGCGCGCGCGACGTGGCCTATCCATTCCTGAACTCGCTCAGCTTCTGGCTGTTCGTGGCCGGTGTGGTGCTGATCATGCTGTCGCTGTTCGTGGGCGAGTTCGCCCAGACTGGCTGGCTGGCGTTTCCGCCACTGTCGGGGCTGCAATACAGTCCAGGAGTCGGCGTCGATTACTACATCTGGGCGTTGCAGATCTCGGGCCTCGGCACGACGCTGACGGGCATCAACTTCCTGGTGACCATCTTCAAGATGCGCGCCCCGGGCATGACCCTGATGCGCATGCCGATCTTCACCTGGACCGCGCTGATCACCAACATCCTGATCATCGCCGCGTTTCCGTTCCTGACCATCACCTTGGCGCTGCTGGCGGCCGACCGTTACCTGGGCACCCATTTCTTTACCAATGACGGTGGCGGCAACGTCATGATGTACATCAACCTGATCTGGATCTGGGGCCACCCGGAAGTCTATATCCTGGTCCTGCCGGCCTTTGGCGTGTTCTCGGAAGTGGTGGCCACGTTCTCGCGCAAGCCGCTGTTCGGCTACACCTCGATGGTGTGGGCCACCAGCGCGATCGGCGTGCTGTCCTTCATCGTGTGGCTGCACCACTTCTTCACGATGGGCTCGGGCGCCAACGTCAATGCGTTCTTCGGCATCACCACGATGATCATCGCGGTGCCCACCGGCGTGAAGATCTTCAACTGGCTGTTCACCATGTTCCGCGGCCGTCTCGAGATGACCTCGATGATGTACTGGACGGTGGGCTTCATGGTCACCTTCACCATCGGCGGCATGACCGGCGTGATGATGGCGATCCCGGCAGTGGCCTTCGTGCTGCACAACAGCCTGTTCCTGATCGCGCACTTCCATAACGTGATCATCGGCGGGGTGGTGTTTGGCTACCTGTGCGGCCTGACCTACTGGTTCCCGAAGGCGTTCGGCTTCAAGCTGATCGACAAGCTGGGCAAGGCCTCGTTCTGGTGCTGGATCGTCGGCTTCTTCGTCGCCTTCATGCCGCTGTACGTGCTGGGCTTCCTGGGCATGACCCGTCGCCTGAACAGTTACAACAATCCTGAGTGGGTGCCGTGGCTGTACGTGGCGGCCTGCGGCGCGGTGATCATCGGCTGCGGCATCGCCCTGAATGTCATCACGATCGTCTGGAGCATCATCAAGCGCAAGGAAAACCGTGACCTGTCCGGCGACCCGTGGGATGGCCGCACGCTGGAGTGGGCGACCTCTTCGCCGGCGCCGTTCTACAACTTCGCGCACCTGCCGCAGATCACCGGTCTTGACCAGCACTGGATCGACAAGCAGGCCGGCACCGCCTACCAGCGTCCGACCCATTTCGAAGACATCCACATGCCGCGCAACACCTCCATCGGCGTGTTCATGGGCGCGTTCAGCGTGCTGCTGGGCTTCGGCATGATCTGGCACATCTGGTGGATGGCGATCATCGGCCTGGTCGGCATGATCGGCAGCTACATCGTCCGCACCTTCGACGAGGACACCGATTACTACGTGCCCGCCGCCGAGGTGGAGCGCATCGAAAACGCGCGCTTCGACCAGCTCGAGGCACTGCGTGCTTCCAAGACCGGGGCCCTCTGACATGTCCGCGAGTACTTCGATGAGTCACCACCACGACCATGCCGGTCACGACCACGGTCACCACGACGCCGGCGGCAATGCCGTGTTCGGCTTCTGGGTGTACCTGATGAGCGACTGCCTGCTGTTCTCGGGCCTGTTCGCCGCCTATGCCGTGCTGTCCGGCGCCACCGTGGACGGACCGACGGCCAAGGAGCTGTTCGACCTGAAGTTCGTGCTGGGCGAGACGTTCCTGCTGCTGGTCTCCAGCCTGACCTTCGGCCTGGCCATGATCGGCGCCTACAAGGGCAGCAGGAGCCAGCTGCTGGGCTGGCTGTTGGTCACCTTCCTGCTGGGTGCCGGCTTCCTGGGCATGGAGCTGTATGAGTTCAACCATCTGATCCATGAAGGTGCCGGCCCGGATCGCAGCGCTTTCCTGTCGGCGTTCTTCACGCTGGTAGCCACCCATGGTCTGCATGTCACCTCGGGCATCATCTGGATGATCGTGCTGGTCATCCAGGTCCTGATGCGCGGCCTGACGCCGAAAAACATGACGCGCCTGGCATGCCTGAGCCTGTTCTGGCACTTCCTGGACATCATCTGGATCGGCGTGTTCACCGTTGTCTATCTGCTGGGAGCCCTGTAATGCCAGCCAATCCTCTTCCCAAACCCACCGCGCATCCCAACGAGGGCGCGCTGAACGAGGCCGGCGGTCACCACGGCGACGTCAGGGGCTACCTGGTCGGCTTCTTCTGGGCGGTGCTGCTGACCGTGATCCCGTTCGCTTTGGTGATGACCGGCTTCTTTCCGCCGGGCGTCACTGCGGCGGTGGCGGCGATCCTGGCCGTGGCCCAGATCGTGGTACACCTGGTGTACTTCCTGCACATGGATCGCTCGGCCGCACAGCGCTGGAACGTGCTGGTGTTCGTCTTCACCATGCTGGTGATCGGCATCGTGATCGTCGGCACGTTGTGGGTCATGTACAACATGAACGCGAACATGATGCACTGAGCCAGCCGGTCCACCGGTTTGTCTGAAGAGGGCCGCCCGCGAGGGCGGCCTTCTTGCATTGGCGAAGACGCGTCCAGCCGCGCGGCCGGACCATGACCAATGGCAGGAACGTCAGCGCCATGTCAGGCGATACGATCGCAGGCTTGCGTTGTTCCCCATGAATCCTGGAGTCGCCATGAAGATCCCCGTCTCGTCCGTCGCCCTGGCTGTGCTGTGCGCGCTGGCCGCCACCGCCCATGCCCAGCAGTCGCAGACCCCGGCGCCGCAGGACATCCCGTATCCGGGCACCCTGCGCGTGGACGTGGACGCCACCGACCTCAACCGTCGCATCTTCAAGGTGCGCGAGACCCTGCCGGTCAAGCCTGGCGAGCTGACCCTGCTGTATCCGCAGTGGATTCCCGGCAATCACAGCCCGAGCGGGCAGATCAACAAGGTCGCAGGCCTGACCTTTACCGCCAACGGCCAGAAGCTGGAATGGAAGCGCGACCAGTACGACGTGTACGCGTTCAAGGTCCAGGTGCCCGAGGGCGTGAGCGAACTGCAGGTCGCGTTCGAATACCTGTCGCCGCTGGCGCGCGATCAGGGCCGGGTGGTGATGACGCCAAGCATGCTCAACCTGCAGTGGAACCTGACCACGCTGTATCCGGCCGGGTATTACTCGCGCCAGATCCCGGTCCAGGCCAGCGTCAAGCTGCCGGCCGGCTGGTCGTATGCGACCGCCGCCGAGACCGCCAGCAAGTCCGGCGACACCGTGCAGTTCAAGGCCCTGAGCTGGAACGTGCTGCAGGATTCGCCGCTGTTTGCCGGCAAGTACTACAAGCAGTTCGACCTGACCTCGGGCCAGGCGCCGGTGAAGCTCAATGTGTTCGCCGACCAGGCCAAGTCGCTGGAGGCCAAGCCCGAGCAGATCGCCAAGCACAAGGCGCTGGTCGAGCAGATGGACAAGCTCTATGGCGCGCACCATTACGACCATTACGACTTCCTGCTGGCGTTGACCAACCAGATGGGCGGCATCGGCCTGGAGCACCACCGTTCCAGCGAGAACAGCGGCAGCCCGGACTATTTCACCAAATGGGATGAAACCTGGGGCGGGCGCGACCTGCTGCCGCACGAGTACAACCACTCCTGGAACGGCAAGTTCCGCCGCGGCGCCGACGCGGCCACGCCCAACTTCAACGTGCCGATGGGCGACAGCCTGCTGTGGGTGTACGAGGGCCAGACCCAGTTCTTCGGCTATGTGCTGGCCGCGCGCTCGGGCCTGTGGACCAAGGACCAGACAATGGACTCGCTGGCCAATGTCGCGGCCACCTATGCCAAGGGGCGTCCAGGCCTGGCATGGCGCGCGCTGCAGGACACCACCAACGATCCGACCATCAACCGTCGCCAGCCGCAGGCCTATCGCAACTATCAAATGAGCGAGGACTACTACTCCGGCGGCCAGATGGTGTGGCTGGAGGCCGACGCCAAGCTGCGTGAGCTGAGCAAGGGCAAGAAGTCCATCGACGACTTCGCCAAGGCGTTCTTCGGCATGGACAACGGCAGCTACGTGGTCAAGCCGTACGACTTCGAGGAAGTGGTGGCCACGCTCGATGGCGTTGCGCCTTACGACTGGGCCAGCTTCCTGCGCGATCGCCTGGATGGCCGCACCGGCCTGACCGGCGGCATCGAGGCCAGCGGCTGGAAGCTGGTGTTCACCGACAAGCCCAGCGCGGCGGTGAAGTCCGGCGAAACCCGCGGCAAGTACGTCAACCTGACCTATTCACTGGGCATGATGGTGGGCAACGACGGCAACGTGGGCGATGTGCTGTGGGACGGCCCGGCGTTCCAGGCGGGCCTGGCCCCGGAAATGAACATCGTGGCCGTCAATGGCATGGCCTTCTCCGGCGATGCGATCAAGGACGCGGTGACCACGGCCAAGACCGACAAGGCGCCGATCGAACTGCTGGTCAAGCGCTTCGACCGCTATGAGACCTTCAAGCTCGATTACCACGGCGGCCTGCAGTACCCGTCGCTGGAGCGCGTGGCCGGCACCACCGACACGTTGAGCAAGTTGCTTCAGGCGAAGTAATCGAGTCCACGAGTCGCGGGCATGGCCCGCGGCGCGGAGCACGAACAGAGGAGGCCGCGTAAAGCGGCCTTTCTCCTTGCTGTGATGCCGACAATGCGCTGCCACGCGATACAGGTTCCGGCAGCTTCCCGATCGCAGCCGCATTCCTGTAGCGCGGAGCTTGCTCCGCTGCGCTTCGGTCAGGCCGTTGGAAAGGCCCCAGCGGAGCAAGCTCCGCGCTACAAGGAGCGGCAAATTCGGTGTGCCGACACCTCTGGCACCGATGGCCGCCAGCTTGCGTCGCGCGAGCGACGCCGGCGGCAGATGCCGACTTCAGGCAGCTTCGTACGCGCCGTAGCTGCGCAGGCGCTCGTAACGGCGTTGCAGCAGGGTGTCGACCGGGATGTTGTCCATCGCGTCCAGTTCGCCCACCAGCACCGCCTTGAGGCGGGTGGCCATGGCGCGCGGGTTGCGATGGGCACCGCCGGTGGGCTCGCGCACGACCTTGTCGACCAGACCCAACTCGTGCAGGCGCTTGGCGGTCAGGCCCAGCTGCTCGGCGGCATCCTTGGCCTTGCCGGCGTCCTTCCACAGGATCGAGGCGCAGCCTTCGGGCGTGATCACCGAGTAGGTGCTGTATTCGAGCATGATGGTGCGATCGCCCACGCCGATGGCCAGCGCGCCCCCGGAGCCGCCTTCGCCGATCACGGTGCAGATGATCGGCACCTTCAGCTCGGCCATCTCGATCAGGTTGCGGGCGATGGCTTCGGACTGGCCGCGTTCTTCGGCGTCGATGCCTGGCCAGGCGCCGGCGGTGTCGATCAGGGTCAGGATCGGCAGGCCGAAGCGCTCGGCCATCTTCATCAGGCGCAGCGCCTTGCGATAGCCCTCCGGCTTGGGCATGCCGAAGTTGCGCATGATCTTTTCCTTGGTCGCGCGGCCCTTCTGGTGGCCGATCAACATCACGGCGCGGCCGTTGATACGGGCCAGGCCGCCGATGATGGCCTTGTCATCGGCAAAGGCGCGGTCACCGGCCAGTTCCTGGAACTCATCGCAGAACACCTTGATGTAATCGGCGGTGTAGGGACGGGCCGGATGGCGAGAGAGCTGCGACACCTGCCAGGGCGACAGGTCGCGGAAGATCTGGGCGGTGCGCACGCGCAGCTTGTCCTGCAGCGCACGCACTTCGGTATCGACATTGACCGCCGGGCCGGCGCTGGCGCTGCGCAGCTCCTGGATCTTGGCTTCCAGGTCGGCGATGGGCTGTTCGAAATCGAGGTAATTGGGATTCATCGGCAAGCGTGTCGGCCGTAAAACGAGGAGTTTAGCCCAAGCGGGGGCAACGCCCCGTACCGGGCAGTGTGGTGGAGGAAATGAGTGAGGCGCCGCGCTCAGTGCGCCCACGGCCGATGGCCCATGGCCATCTTGACCGCGCGCACGCCGGGCAGCTCGCGCAGCATGCCGACCAGGTCGGCGTCCACGCGCACCGACTGGCTGCCGTTGATTTCCAGCATGCCGGCCACCCCGCCGGGCAGCAGCAGGTCCAGGCGCAGGCAGGTGCTGCCCGGACGACGCTCGGCCAGCAGCGATTCGATCCGCTCCAGCGCGCCGGGCACGCGCAAGTCCAGGCGCAGGGACAGCTTCTGCGCCTGCTGGACCAGTTGGGCGTAGTCCCAGCACTGGCGCAGGCGCAGGGCATAGCCGCCGTTGAATTCGTCTTCGCGCAGGTCGCCCTTGACCACCAGGATCCGGTCGCGGGTGAGCAGCTGCCCGAAGTCGGCCATCGCATCGGAGAAGGCGCTGCATTCCACCCGGCCGCGCCCGTCTTCCAGGGTGATGAAGCTCTGGCTATCGCCTTTCTGGCGCACCGCCACGACCTTGCCGGCCAGCACCGCGGTCACGCCCGGACGCCAGCCCTTCTTCTCGCCATGGCCGCCGAACTGGTTGTTGACGATGGTATCCAGGCTGCCCAGATCGTTGCCGACCAGCGCCTTGAGGTCATCCCGGTACGGATCCATCGGATGGCCGGACAGGTAATGGCCCAGGGTTTCGCGTTCGCCGCCCAGCTTGTGCGCCAGCGGCCATTCGTCCACTTCCGGCAGCACCACTTCCAGCGCCGGGCCGCTGTCGCCGCCGCCGAACAGCGAGTTCTGGCCCGAGGCGCGTTCGCGCGCCAGTTGTTCGGTGGCCTTGATCACTTCGGGCAGCTGCAGCATCAGCGACGCGCGGTTGCGGCCCAGTTCGTCCAGGGCGCCGGCGTTGACCATCGCTTCCAGGGTGCGCCGGTTGAGCTTGGCCGAGCCGACGCGCTTGCAGAAATCCAGCAGGTCCTTGAACTCGCCGCCGGCGCGGCGCTCGGCCACGATCGCCTCGCACGCGCCCTGGCCGACGCCCTTGATCGCGCCCAGGCCGTAGCGCACGGTGCTGGCGTCGGTGGCCACGAACATGTAGTCGGAGTGGTTCACCTTGGGCGGCAGGATTTCCAGTTCCATGCCGCGCGCCTCGCTCAGGAAGCCCACCACCTTGTCGGTGTTGTCCATGTCCGAGGACAGCGTGGCGGCGAGGAATTCGGCCGGGTAGTGCTGCTTGAGCCAGGCGGTCTGGTAGCTGACCAGCGCGTAGGCGGCGGCGTGCGACTTGTTGAAGCCGTAGCCGGCGAACTTCTCCATCAGGTCGAAGATCTCATCGGCCTTGGCCTGGCCGACCCCGCCCTTGGCCGCGCCCTCGCGGAAGATCTCGCGGTGCTTGGCCATCTCGGCCGGCACCTTCTTGCCCATCGCCCGGCGCAGCAGGTCGGCGCCGCCCAGCGAGTAGCCGCCGACGATCTGCGCCATCTGCATCACCTGCTCCTGGTACACCATGATGCCGTAGGTGTCTTCCAGGATCGGCTTGACGCGCGGATCGGGATATTCGACCTCTTCGCGGCCGTGCTTGCGGTCCACGAACGAGGGGATCAGGTCCATCGGGCCCGGGCGGTACAGCGATACCAGCGCGATCAGGTCTTCGAAGCGGTCGGGCTTGGCGTCCTTGAGCATGCGCCGCATGCCCGAGGATTCGAACTGGAACACCGCGCCGGTGTTGGCCGCCGCGAAGATGCCCTGGTAGGTGGGCTTGTCGTCCAGCGGGATGGCAGCGATGTCCACCGGCTCGATGCCCGCGCGCGCGTGGCGCAGGTTGATGGCCTTCACCGCCCAGTCGATGATGGTCAGCGTGCGCAGGCCCAGGAAGTCGAACTTCACCAGGCCGACCGCTTCCACGTCGTCCTTGTCGAACTGGGTGACCGGGTTCTTGCCCAGGCCGCCTTCGTCGTGTTCGGCGAACAGCGGGCTGAAGTCGGACAGCGGCGAGGGCGCGATCACCACGCCGCCGGCGTGCTTGCCGGCGTTGCGGGTCAGGTCTTCCAGCTGCCGCGCCAGGTCCATCAGGTCGCGGACGTCTTCCTCGTCGTGATAGCGCTGGATCAGCTCGGACGAATGCATCGACTCGTCCTTGCCTTCGCCCATCACGTCCTTGAGCGTGATGCCCAGGATGTTGGGGATCAGCTTGGCCACGCTGTCGACGAAACCGTACGGGAAACCCAGCACGCGGCCGACATCGCGGACCACGGCCTTGGCCGCCATGGTGCCGTAGGTGATGATCTGGCTGACCCGCTCGCGGCCGTACTTGCGCGCGACGTAGTCGATCACCTCATCGCGGCGATCCATGCAGAAGTCGATGTCGAAGTCAGGCATCGACACACGCTCTGGATTCAGGAAGCGCTCGAACAGCAGGTTGTACGGCAGCGGATCCAGGTCGGTGATCTGCAGCGCCCAGGCCACCAGCGAGCCGGCGCCCGAGCCGCGACCCGGACCGATCGGGATGCCCTGGTGCTTCCCCCACTGGATGAAGTCGGCCACGATCAGGAAGTAGCCGGGGAAGCCCATCTTGATGATGGTGTCCAGCTCGAATTCGAGCCGGTCCACGTAATCCTGGCGGGTCTTGCCTTCGGCCAGCGGGTTCTTCTCCAGGCGCGCATCCAGGCCCCGGCGCGACTCGCTGCGGATCCAGCTGTCCAGCGTCTCCTCTTCCGGCACCGGATAGGCGGGCAGGAAGTAGGTGCCAAGCTTCAGCTCGATGTTGCAGCGCTGGGCCAGCGCCCAGGTGTTGTCGATCGCATCGGGCACGTCGGCGAACAGTTCCGACATCTGTTCGGCCGACTTGAGGTACTGCTCGGCGCTGTAGTCGCGCGGGCGCTTGGGATCATCCAGCACCCGGCCTGAGGAAATGCACACGCGCGCCTCGTGCGCGTCGAAGCCCGACGCTTCCAGGAAGCGCACGTCGTTGCTGGCCACCACCGGCAGGCCGCGCGCGGCGGCCGCATGCAGGGCGAAGGCATTGAATGCGTCTTCGCCATCGCGGCTGGTGCGGGTCAGTTCCAGGTGCAGGTTGTCGCCGAAGGCGCGCTGCCAGTCAGCCAGGTGCTGCTCGGCCAGGTCGTGGCGGTTGCCGCTGGCCAGTCGTCCGGCCTGGCTGTTGCGGCCGATGATGCCAAACAGGCCGGTGGTGTCCTCGCGCAGCCAGGCTGGATCGATCGCCACACCGTCGGTGCGGTGGCCCTCCATCCACGCGCGCGTCAGCAGGCGTGACAGGGTCAGGTAGCCGCCGTGGTCGCGGCATAGCAGGGTGATCGACCACGGCGTGCCGTCTTCCTCGACGATGCTCACATCGGCGCCGGCGATGGGCTTGATGCCGACCGCCTCGCAGGCCTTGTAGTACTTCACCAGCGCAAACAGGTTGTTGCGGTCGGTGACCGCCAGCGCCGGCAGCTGCAGCTGCACCGCGGTGCTCACCAGGTTGGGCCGCTTGGCCTTGGCCGGGAAACCTTCGTCCGGCTTCTCGGGCACGCGGATGGTCGAATCCGCCAGCGAGAACTCGGTGTGCAGGTGCAGGTGGATGAAGCGTGATGACATCGGGATCAGTGTACGCAAGGCAGGGAAGGCAGACGAGGCTTGACAGCGCTGCGCAAGGCGTTGGGAACAACGCGGAAACGGCATGCCGGCGCCCTGTTCAGGCCGTGCGGACGCCTTGCATCAGGTTGGAGCGGCGTTGCAGCGGATGCTCAGAACAGCGCCACCTGGCCCAGCCCGGCGCGAGTGTCGGCGGCCTCGCGCACGGGCGCGAAGCTGTGGCGGTGCTGCGCGCAGGGGCCGTGGGTGCGCAGCGCGGCCAGATGGACCGGCGTGCTATAGCCCTTGTGCGCGGCGAAATCGTACTCGGGATGTTCGTCGTGCAGCTCCACCATCAGCCGGTCGCGGGTGACCTTGGCCAGGATCGAGGCGGCCATGATCGCGCGGTCGCGCCCGTCGCCGCCGATCAACGCATGGCCCATGCAGGGCAGGCCGGGCGGGATGCGGTTGCCGTCGATATGGGCCACGCCGGCCACGTGCGACACGGCCTCCACGGCCAGGCGCATGCCCAGCATCGTGGCCTGATAGATGTTGAGCCGGTCGATGTCGGCCACCGGCAGCACCACCACGTGCCAGGCCAGGGCGCGCTCGGTGATGCGGCCATACAGCAGCTCGCGCTTGGCGGCCGTGAGCTGCTTGGAATCGTCCAGCCCGTTGATCCGCGGGCGCGCAGGATCGAACACCACCGCGGCCACGGTCAGCGGACCGGCCAGCGGACCGCGACCGGCTTCGTCCACACCGGCGACCAGCAGTGCGGGTGCGGCCACGTTCATGGCGTGGCCTTTGATGTGGTGGCCAGCAGTTCGTCCACGGCCTCGGCCGCGCGTGCAGACGCATCCTGGCGCAGCTGCTGGTGCAGCTGCAGGTAGCGCGTCTGCAGGGCGTCGACCGCGGCCGGTTCATGCAGCCAGCGCAGCACCGCGGCGCTGAGCGTGTCCGGAGTGCAGTCTTCCTGGATCAGCTCCGGGGCCAGGTCTTCGCCGGCCAGCACGTTGGGCAGGGCGAAGCGCTTGACCTTCAGCAGGCCCAGCAACCGCACGATGCGCGCGGTGAGCGGGGCAACCTTGTAGGCCACCACCATCGGCCGCTTGGCCAGCATCGCCTCCAGCGTCGCGGTGCCCGAGGCCAGCATCACCACATCACTGGCGACCATCGCCTCGCGTGCGCTGCCGGTCAGCAGCTGCGGGCGCGGCGAAGGAAACGGCGTGGCGGCCAACAGCGGTTCCAGCGCGGCGTGGCAGGCGGCATTGGCGGCGGGAATCACCACCTGCAGGTGTGGCACCTGCTCGGCGACCCGGCGCGCGGCCTCGATGAAATCCGCAGCCAGGCGGTTGATCTCGCCCAGGCGGCTGCCGGGTAGCACGGCCAAAACCGGCGTATCGGGATTGAGTCCCAGGGTGGCGCGTGCGGCGGTGCGATCGGGCGCCAGCGGTAGTGCGTCGGCCATCGGATGACCGACGTAGCGCGCATCGATGCCGTGGCGGGCGTAGATCGCCGGTTCCATCGGGAACAGGCACAGCACCAGGTCCGCGCTGCGGCCGATCTTCTGCGCACGCTTTTCGCGCCAGGCCCACACCGACGGACTGACGTAATGCACGGTGCGCACGCCGCGCGTTTGCAGCCAGCGCTCCACGCCCAGGTTGAAGTCGGGTGCGTCGATACCGATGAAGACGTCCGGCTGCCAGTCCAGCATCCGCTGGCGCAGCGATGTGCGCAGCTTGAGCAGACGCGGCAGGTGGCGCAGCACTTCGGTCAGGCCCATCACGGCCAGTTCGCTGGCGTCGAACCAGGCCTCCAGCCCGGCGGCACGCATGCCATCGCCGCCGATGCCGGCGAACTGCGCTTCGGGATGGCATCGTTTGAGCTGGGCAATCAGGTCGGCACCCAGCAGATCGCCCGAGGCCTCGCCGGCCACCAGCGCGATCCGCAGGCGGCGCGTGCCGGTCTCGCCAGCGGTGCGTTCGGCCGGCATCTTCCGGAACGGCGTGCGGAGCTCAGTCATGGCGCGCGTGCCTGCTCAACGCAGCAGGCGACGCTCGCCGCTGGTGATGAAATCCAGCATCGCCCTGACGTCCTCGCTGCCCTGGGCCTGTTCGGCCAGCTGCTGCTGGGCCTCGGCCAGCGGCAGGCCGGCGACGTACAGGGTGCGATACGCACGCTTGATCGCCGAGATACGCTCGGCATCGAAACCGCGGCGCTTGAGGCCTTCGCTGTTGATGCCGCGCGGACGGCCGTGCTCGTCGGCCGCGACCATGGTGAAAGGAGTGACGTCGCCGCCGACCAGTGCGCCCATGCCGATGAAGGCGTGCGCACCGATGCGGCAGAACTGATGCGCGCCAGAAAAGCCGCTCATGATCACCCAGTCGCCGATGGTCACGTGCCCGGCCAGCGTGGTGTTGTTGGAGAACACGCAGTGGTTGCCCACGTCGCAGTCGTGCGCGACATGGGTATAGGCCAGCAACCAGTTGTCGTCGCCGATCCGGGTCACGCTGGTGCCGGTGGCGGTGCCACGGTTGAGCGTGACGAATTCGCGCACCACGTTGCGGTCGCCGATGACCAGTTCGGTGCGCTCACCGTTGAATTTCTTGTCCTGTGGCTGGCCGCCGATGGCGACATGGCCGACGAAATGATTGTCGCGGCCGATCCGGGTCGGTCCGGTGACCGAGCAGTGCGGACCGATGATGGTGCCGTCGCCGATCTCGACCTCAGGACCGATCAGGGTGAACGCGCCCACCCGCACGCCGGCGCCCAGCTTCGCACCTGGATCGATGACGGCGGAGGGATGGATCAGCGGCTCGGCCATCGGCTTACTCCTTGGGCTGCTCGGCGCAGTAGATGTCCGCACAGGCGACCTGCTGGCCGTCGACCCTGGCCACGCAGCTGTACAACGTCATGTTGCGGATGGTGCGCTTGATCTCCGCAGTGAGTTCCAGCACGTCGCCCGGCACGACCATGCGTGAGAACTTCGCGCCTTCGACCTTGACCAGATAGAACTCGCGGTCGCCACCCTTGAGGCCGCGCGACACCTGCGACAGCACGCCGCCGGCCTGGGCCATCGCCTCGATCACCAGCACCCCAGGCATCACCGGATGACCCGGGAAGTGACCCTGAAAGAACGGCTCGTTGATGGTGACGTTTTTCACCGCCTTGACGGACTTGAACGGCTCCAGTTCCACCACCTTGTCCACCAGCAGGAACGGATAGCGGTGCGGCAGCAGATGCTGCAGCTCAGGCATGCGGATGGGCAACTGGACTTGCACGGTGTCGTTCATTCTTGGCTGTCTCCGCGCGCAGCCGAAGGGATGCGTCGCGCAAGGGCGTCCAGCTGGCGGAAACGCGCTGCGTTCTTGCGCCAGGTCCGGACGTCGGTGATGGGAAGGGAGGAGGCGTAGGTGCCAGGCTCGGTGACCGGGCCGGCGACCATCGACATGGCAAGGATGGTGACCTTGTCGCAGATTTCCAGGTGGCCGGACACGCCGACCTTGCCGGCGAGCATGCAGTAGCGGCCGATTTTCGCGCTGCCTGCGATGCCCACCTGCGCGGCCATGGCGGTATGTGCACCGACATACACGTTGTGGGCGATCTGGATCTGGTTGTCCAGGCGGACGTCTTCTTCCAGCACGGTGTCTTCCAGCGCGCCGCGGTCGATGGTGGTGTTGGCGCCGATCTCGCAATCGTCGCCGACCACCACGCCACCCAGTTGCGGGACGTTGACCCAGCGACCGTGTTCCATGGCCATGCCGAACCCCTGCGCGCCCAGGACCGCGCCCGGATGGATGCGTACGTTGCGGCCCAGGCGCACGCGCAGCACCAGGGTGACGCGCGCGACCAGTTCGCAGCCATCGCCAACCACGCAGTCCTCGCCGATGACGCAGCCCGGACCGATGACGCAGTCCTCGCCCACGCGGCTGCCCTGGCCGATGGACACGTGCGGACCGATGCTGGCGCTGGCGGCCACCTGCGCGCCGGGATGGACCACCGCGCTGGGATGGATGCCGGCCGGACGCTCGAACCGGGATTCGAACAGCTCGGAGACCTTGGCGAAGGCCACGTGCGGGTCCTTGGCCACCAGTGCGGTGCCGCGCACGCCTTCGACGTGCTCGGCGCTGACGATCACGATGGACGCCTGGGTGCTGGCCAGCAGCTCGGCGTAGCGTGGATTGGCCAGGAAGGCGAGCTGGCCGGCCCTGGCGCCCGCCAGGGTGGCCGCGCCGGTCACCGCGGTGGTGCCGTCGCCATGCAGTTCCAGGCCGAAGCGCTGGGCCAGGTCGCTGGCGGTATGGGAAGGAAGACTCATGTGCGGGATTTTACCCTGAGCCCGCGCCGCACAAACGAAGGCCCGGACAAGCCGGGCCTCGTCGTGCCAGCGCGGACGCCGGGATTCAGAACGATCCGCCGAAGGTGAACTGCAGGCGCTCGATCTCATCGCCCGTCTGGGTCTTGAGCGGGAAGGCGTAACTGATCGAGATCGGGCCCACCGGCGCACGCCACAGCAGCGCCACGCCCGTGGAGGCACGCAGATCGTTGGCGTGGAAGTTGTCGTAGCCGTTGTAGACGTTGCCCACGTCCACGAACGCCGAGATCCGGGCCGCGTTGGAGTCGAACAGCTTCGGGAAGATCAGCTCCAGCTGGCCGATGGTCTTGAGCGAACCACCCAGCGGCTGGCCCCTGCTGTAATAGGCCGTGGCTTCCGAACGCGGGCCCAGGGTGTTGTCCTCGAAACCACGCACCGAGCGCACGCCGCCGGCGTAGAAGTTCTCGTAGAACGGCAGTCCGCTGGCGGTGACCACCTCGGAAACCGTGCCTGCGGTATCGCAGGATTCGGCGACGTGCGTGGTGGGGTTGTGGCAGATCGTGCGCGAGATGTCCTTGCCCCAGCTGTCGCCATAACCGAGTTCGGCGCCGGTGCGCAGCACGAAGGCCGGGCTGAGCATCCAGTACTTGGAGAACTCGTAGTTGAGCTTGTAGTACTCGACAGTCGAGCCGGGCAGGGTGATTTCTGCCGAGACGCGCTGGTACATGCCGTGGGTCGGCATGAAGTAATCGTTGCGCGTATCGCGTGCCCAGCCGATCTGGCTGCGCCAGGCGTGGAACGTGCGGCTGCCCAGGGCCTTGACGTAGTTGATGATCGCCTGCGGCGTGTAGTTGTCGTAGGTGCTGACCTGGGTCGAGTCGATGCCGAACATCAACGACACGCTGTCGCTCTCGCTCAGCGGAATACCCAGGATCGCCTGCGCGGCGGTGTTCTTGGACGAATACGCGGCGGTGTTGAAGTCCGAGTAGTCCAGGTTGCTGTAGGACAGGTTGTAGCCCAGCGACACGCCGTCGTCGGTGAAGTACGGATTGGTGAAGGAGAACGAATAACGATCCAGGTAGTAGCTGCGCGAGGCCTCCACGGCCACGCGGTTGCCGCCGCCCAGGAAGTTGTTCTGCGACAGCTGCACCGAGGTGGTGACGCCGCCCAGCTGCGAATAGCCCAGACCGAAGGTGAAGCTGCCTGAGGTGGTTTCCTTGACGTTGTAGACCACGTCGACCTGGTCGCGCGTGCCCGGCACCGGCTGGGTCGTCACGTCCACGGTCTCGAAGTAGCCCAGGCGCTGCAGGCGGACCTTGGACCGGTCGATCGCGGCCTGCGAGTACCAGGCGCCTTCGAACTGGCGCATCTCGCGGCGCAGCACTTCGTCGGCGGTGCGGGCATTGCCCTTGAACTCGATCCGGCGCACGTTGACGCGCGGGCCCGGCACGACCTGCATGTTGATCGCCACGGTGCGCTTGTCGCGGTCCACGGTCGGGATCGGGTTGACCTGGGCGAAGGCGTAGCCGACGTTGGCCAGGGTCGCGGTGATCGAATCGGAGGTGATCTCCAGGAGGCGGCGCGAGAAGATCTGGCCCTTGCGCACCAGCACCATCTTTTCCACGCGTTCCTGCGGCAGCACGGTGTCGCCGCTGACCTTCACGTCGGACACGGTGTACTGCTCGCCCTCGGTCACCCCGGCGCTCAGGAACATGTCCTTCTTGTCCGGGCTGATCGCCACCTGGGTCGAATCCAGGCTGAAATCGACGTAGCCACGGTCCAGGTAATACGAGTTGAGCTTCTCGATGTCGCCGGAGAGCTTTTCCTTGGAGTACTGGTCGTCGCGGCGATACCAGGACAGCCAGTTGTGTTCCTGCGATTCCCAGCCTGCGGTGATGTCCTCGTTCTGGAACTTCTCGGTGCCGACCAGGTTGATGTGGCGGATCTTGGCGGCCTTGCCTTCCTTGACCGCGATGGTGATGTCCACGCGGTTGCGGTCCAGCGGGCTCACCGTTGGAGTGATCTGGACGTTGTACTTGCCGCGGTTGTTGTACTGGCGGACCAGTTCCTGGGTCACCCGGTCCAGGGCCAGGCGGTCGAAGGTGCCGCCTTCGGACAGGCCAATGTCGGCCAGGCCCTTGGTCAGGTCCTCGGTCTTGATGTCCTTGTTGCCGGTCAGCGTGAGCTTGTTGATGGCCGGGCGCTCTTTCAGCGTCACTACCAGGATCGAATCCTGGCGCGAGAGCTTGACGTCCTCAAAGAATCCGGTGTGGTACAGCGCACGGATCGCATCGCCGATCTTGGCCTGGGTGACCGTGTCGCCGCGCTCGATCGGCAGATAGGTCAGCACCGTACCGCTGGAGATGCGCTGGACGCCATCCACGCGGATGTCGCTGGCCACAAAGTCGGACGGGGACGCGGGCTGCTGCAGGCCAAAGGCCGTGGGCGCTGCGGCCGGCTGCGTGCCGAAGGCCGGCACCATGCCGTTCGACTGTGCCCAGGCCGGGGCCGCGATGGCAGACGCCAGGGCAAGGGCAAGCAGGCGGCGGGTCGGGAGTCGCGTCATCATCACATCCGTCGGAGAACTGGTTTCGGAAAGGCCCCGGCAGGGGGCAGGCCGCCGCTGGGCGGCCGGAAGAAAAGCAGGAAAGGGCATCAGATCACCGGGCGCAGGATGTCGTTGTAAAGCGCCAGCCCCATCAGGCCGGCCAGGATGGCCAGGCCAGCGAACTGACCCGCGGCCATGGCCCGCTCGCTCAGCGGGCTGCCCTTGACCAACTCGATAAGGTAATACAGCAGGTGTCCGCCGTCCAAGACCGGGATCGGCAGCAGGTTCACGATCGCCAGGCTCAGCGACAGCAGCGCCAGGAACTGCAGGAACCAGGTCAGGCCGCGCTCGGCCGAGGCATTGGCGACCTTGGCGATGGTGACCGGGCCGGACACGTTCTGCAGCGAGGCATGGCCGGTGACCATGCGCCGGATCATGCCCAGTGAATCGGACGCCAGCTGGCCGGTCTGGCGGATCGCGGCCGGGATCGCCGCCAGCGGGCCGTAGCGCTGCAGGGCGTCGTAGGCCGGTGCGCTGCCACGGCCCAGGGCGATGCCCAGGCCCCAGAAATCGGCCCGGGTGTTCGGATCGGTCATGCGCTGCAGCTGCAGCGGCAGGGCCAGGCGGCTGCCTTCGCGTTCGACTTCCACCATCACCTCGCCGCCGCGCGCGCCGAACTTCTGCAGCAGTGGGCGCAGGGCGTCGGCGGTGTTGACTGCTTCGCCATCGATCGCGGTGATCAGGTCGCCGACCTGCAGCGCGCCGGCGGCCGGCGAGCCGGCCTTCACTTCGCGCACTTCGGATGGCTCGACCGCGAACTGCCAGCGCAGGCCGGCCGCGCCGGTGACGTTCTGTTCGTCGAACCCGGCCGGCAGGCGCGAGGTGTAGACGCGGCGGGTGATGTCGTTGCCGGAGGCATCCTCGACCCGGACCTGCAGGTCGCGGCCGTCCATCGCCGCACCAGTCAGGCCCATGACCGCTTCGGTGGCGGTGGCGATGGCGCGGCCGTCGATGGCCAGGATCCGGTCGCCCGGGCGCAGGCCGGACTGCTGGGCGATCCCGTCCACGCTGCCGACGACCGGCGCGTAGTCCTCCTTGCCGATCACGAACATGGCCCACAGCAGCGCCACGCACAGAATCAGGTTGGCGATCGGACCGGCGGCAACCACGGCGATGCGCTGCAGCACCGGCTTGCGGTTGAAGGCTTCGCCCAGACGCTCGGCGGGGACTTCGGCCTCGCGCTCGTCCAGCATCTTGACGTAACCGCCCAGCGGGATCGGGGCGATGGCGAACTCGGTGCCGTGCCTGTCGCGGCGCGACCAGATCGGTTTGCCGAAGCCCACCGAAAAACGCAGCACGCCCACGCCGCATCGGCGCGCGACCCAGTAATGGCCGAACTCATGGAACGTGACCAGCACGCCGAGCGCGACGATCATCCACCAGATGGAGCCTGCGATTTCACTCATGCGGAACGGGCGTGGCCTGTGGTGGTGCGGTGGATCCAGCCCTGGCTGAAGTGCCGCGCGAGACCGTCGGCCGCCAGCAGCGCGTCCAGGCTGTCGGCCGGGGCGTGCGCATGGGCGGCGAGGGCGTCCTCGACCAATGCAGGGATCGCTAGGAAACCGATTTTGCCCTGAAGAAATGCTGAAACAGCGGTTTCATTGGCGGCGTTCAGCACCGCCGGTGCGGCGCCACCGGCCTCAAGTGCGCTCCAGGCCAGTCGCAGGCAGGGAAACGCCTCAAGGTCCGGCGCTTCGAATTCGAGGGTGCCGTGGCGCAGCAGATCCAGCCCGGCGACGCCCGAATCGATCCGCTGCGGCCAGCCCAGGCCGACCGACAGCGCGGTGCGCATGTCCGGCAGGCCCAGCTGGGCCAGGGTCGAGCCGTCGATGAATTCCACCAGCGAGTGGACCAGGCTCTGCGGATGGACCAGCACGTCCAGCCGGTCGCGGCCGACGTCGAACAGGTGCGCGGCCTCGATCAGCTCCAGGCCCTTGTTCATCAGGGTGGCCGAATCGACCGAGATCTTGGGGCCCATTGACCACTTGGGATGGGCGACGGCCTGGGCGACAGTGACGGCCTCAAGCGAGGCGCGGCTGCGTCCGCGGAACGGCCCGCCCGAGGCGGTCAGCACGATCCTGCGCACCTGGGCGCCGGCTTCGCGCGAACCCAGGCACTGGAACACCGCGTTGTGCTCGCTGTCGATCGGCACGATCTGGGCGCCGGAAGCCTTGGCCGCGGCGATCACCAGCGCGCCGGCCAGGACCAGCGATTCCTTGTTGGCCAGCAGCAGGCGCTTGCCGGCATGGGCCGCGGCCAGGGTCGAGGACAGGCCAGCGGCGCCGACGATCGCCGCCACCACCGTGTCGCAGGCGTCGCTGGACACCAGCGCGTCCAGCGCGGCGTTGCCGGCATGGGCCTGGGTGGCCAGGCCGGCGGCCGACAGCGCATCGCGCAGCTGTGCGAACAGGTCCTGGTCGGCGATTACGGCATGATCGGGGCGATGGGTCCGGCACAGTGCCACCAGAGCCTGGACGTTGCTGCCGGCCGCCAGCACGGTCGCGCGCAGGCGTGCCGGGTGGCGGGCGATGACATCCAGGGCCGAGGTTCCGATCGAGCCAGTGGCGCCAAGGATGGCAACGTTGCGCGCGGGGTGCGTGGCGGTATCCATTGGTTAGAAGCCCAGCAGCTCGCGACCGATCAGGAACACCGGCAGCGCCGCGATCACGCCGTCGATGCGGTCCAGGATGCCGCCGTGGCCCGGGATGATATTGCCCGAATCCTTGGCCCCGACATGGCGCTTGAGCAGGCTTTCGAACAGGTCGCCGACCACCGAG